>TARA_R110000751_G_scaffold307869_1_pt1 | contig 206845 bp, 176 predicted proteins | sample TARA_R110000751 | Tara Oceans TARA_R110000751 (sample SAMEA4398001) | marine metagenome | biome: Polar Biome; feature: [MES] marine water layer (ENVO:01000295) within the mesopelagic zone...; material: water (ENVO:00002006), including particulate matter (ENVO:01000060) such... | reverse complement strand
GGTAATCAGGTAATCAGGTAATCAGGTAATCAGGTAATCAGGTAAAGCGAACTTTAGCTTGAAAATAAGGTTATCAATTTCGAAGTTTTATTCTCCGAAATATTCCACAAAGTTTCTTGGGGTTTCGTATAAGCGCAGGCTGTGCAGTTTTCCTATGCTAGTAATTTTAGCTACTTCTGGCTCCAGAATCTTCCAGATTTCCATTACTAAAATTTCGCAGCTGGCCATTTTGCCTTTCATGAAGTCTACATCCATATTCAGGTTTTTGTGATCTAATTTTTCGATCACTTCTGCCCTAATTACATTTGAAAGCTGTTTTAAATCTACCACAAAACCAGTTTCAGGATCTGGCTTTCCCTTTACAGTAGTAATCAATTCAAAATTATGGCCATGCCAATTCGCATTTGCACAAGGCCCAAAAACTTCAACGTTCTTTTCTTCCGACCAATTAGGATTGTACAGCTTGTGTGCCGCATTAAAATGTTCTTTCCTACTGATGTAGATCATACCTTCTCTTCAATTTCGCTGCAAATATAATGGGTATTTGCTTAACTTTGGCAAGCACAAATTCAGATACTTTATGATTGTAGTAACGGGAGCAGCGGGGTTTATTGGAAGTTGTTTAGTAAGCAAATTGAATAGCGAAGGCTTTAATCACATCACTGTGGTTGATAAATTCGACAATGAAGAAAAAAACAAAAACTTAGAAGGTAAACGCATTCTTGAGTCTATCGACAGAGACAACTTCTTTACTTGGCTGGACACTGTGGGCGAAAAAGTAGAGTTCATTTTCCACTTAGGCGCCAGAACCGATACCGCTGAATTTGACAAAGACTTGTTAAGCAAAATGAATACAGAATACACCAAACAGATTTGGGAGAAATGTATTCAGTACCAAATCCCAATGGTTTATGCTTCGTCTGCGGCTACTTATGGTTTGGGCGAATATGGATATGATGATAATCAAGAAAATATCCCGAACCTGATTCCTCTTAACCCCTATGGAGAATCAAAAAACGACTTCGACAAATGGGCTATTGAACAGGAACAACAACCTTTCTTTTGGGCAGGTCTGAAGTTCTTTAATGTTTATGGTCCAAATGAGTATCATAAAGGAAGAATGGCTTCAGTGATTATGCACGCCTTCAACCAAATTGACAAAACAGGCGCAATGAAGCTATTCAGGTCGCACAACCCGGAGTTCAAAGATGGTGAGCAAATGAGAGATTTCGTTTATGTAAAAGATGTGGTTGACGTATGCTACTTTTTGATGCACCATAGAAGAGACTCGGCTATCTACAATTTAGGAAGTGGAAAAGCCAGAACTTTCTTAGACCTTGTAAGGGCTACTTTCAAGGCAATGGACAAGAAAGAAGATATTTCATTTATTGATACGCCTGCCGACATTCGTGACAAGTATCAATACTTTACTGAAGCCAATATGGCCAAGTTAAAGTCGATTGGCTTTACGCAAGAGTTTACTTCTTTAGAAGCTGGTGTGGAAGATTATGTGAAGAGCTACCTATCCGGTGAGAGGTATTGCTAATCCTTAAAAACGGACTAACTCAGTTCTCCAATTCATTCAGTGCCCTTGCTAAGTCATCAGGGTTTTTAATACTCAAGTTCATAGAATTAAGGATTTCAATTATTCTATCACCTTTAGTAGCACCAAGTATTTTTTTCAGTTTGCTCTTGGTAAAGGAAAATTTTTGGTACAAATCATTTTGACCCTTTAAATAAAAAATGTCATAAGATTTAAACTCATGATAATCTCTGCCAGTAGAGTAAGCTCCCTTCTCAGGCTCTAATAGCTCGCATACTGTATTTTGTATAAGAACATTGTTAATGGGTGTCAATGTACGATAAAGAAAATCAGCTTCGTCAGTTATGTCTTCAAAAACAGAAGGGCTAAGCTTTACATACATAAGACTATCATCAGACTGGCTTTCTTTAAAAACAATTGAACTAACTTCATTAAGATTTAACCCAAACTCAAAATCCATTTTCTCATGCCCTTTCTTTATAATCACTTCTCTCATATATACATCAAGGTTGATATGATAAGTTTCGCTTACACCTCCATTAGTAAAGTAAACATTTCCCTTTAGATTCTCCTTAAATAATCTAGGGCTTCCCTTCACTCCTGGCGGCAATGTTTCCGTTCGTCCCATAAAAAAGGTTTCAGGTAGCGCAAGCCAAGTATCTGCTTGATATGCTGTCAAAAAATTGGCAGAGACACTATTGAACAAAACACTCAGAAGAAAAATGACAATCAATTTTCTTCTTTTACTTTGGTTTTCAGATATCATAATAGAGAGGATAAAAAAGGGAGTACAAAACTGCACTCCCCTTTATACTATTTACTTAATGTTAAGGTCTAATCACAAATCTAACCGACTTATAATTTTCCGAAACTCCTATCAAATCATTCCCTTGGAGTACCAAAACTACCGTACGAGATTCTCCTGCAGGAATTGCTCCATTCAAAATTTGAATATCTGCATCACCCACACTAGAATTTGCGGCAATAGTAAATGTTCCATCAATAGAATAGTGCGTTCCCTCAACTGCAGTAGAATTAGCAGCATCAACAGTAAACATGACAGTTTGATCAGTACTAAAATGAGGTGATATTAAGTTCACCTGTTCAGTAACTAACCCAACTCCAACTCTAACATTTCTAACATAACTACCTGTTGTCAAAGTAGGAGAGTTAAACTCTACTAATGCCGGGCCATCGTACTTGTTTTCATCATTGTCATCTTCAAAGCACGAAGTCATTACAAAGACAAGTGCAATTACAGATAAGACTACCTTTATATTCAGCTTATTCATGAGTTTTTAATTTTAGTATCCAAAATTGTTTTCAAGATTTGGATTCAACTCCAAATCTCCGCCTGGAAGTGGTGCCAAAATTCTTAGATCAGTAAAACTAATAACTTCACCAGTCAAATCAACCGCACTCTTATCAATATCAGAACCCATTCTTTTCAAATCAAAGAGTCTATGTCCTTCTCCCAGTAGCTCAAGTCTTCTTTCAAGAAGAATCTCGTCAAGTAGCGCTTGTCCTACATTTGTTGCAACATAAAGTGGATCGATAGACCTTCTCTTTAATACTTGAAGTGCAGTTTGAGCAGCTAAATCACGATTCAATCTTGCCTCTGCTTCAGCAATGTTCAAATACATTTCAGAAATTCTGAAAATAGGAATGTTAGTTATATTTCCTTGGCCTCCATTGTCAATATATTTTTTCAACTCAGGAGTTCCAATCGTATTAGGTAGGTTTGCTGTCTGTACCTCTTCTATCAAGCCCTGTCTTACATCTGTTGCCGCGAACAAGTTCATAACTTCTTGGCTTGGGGTAAAGTCACCATTTCCACGATAGCTAGGTGATAAAACCGTCCCATCAGTTATATAAATAGACATTACAGATGTATTAGGTCCCTGACTTTCATTTGATTGGTACTCTAGGTACCATAAAGCCTCTGGGTGCTCAGCTTTAGCCCAATCAGAAACATAATCGGCTCTACTTGATAATGTTGCAACTCCTGATGCAATAGCATCTTCAGCATAATCAATACTCAGCTGGTACTCTCCTCCGTACAACGCAATTCGAGAGCCTAAAGCCTGAGCTCCAGCTTTTGTAAACCTCGCATTGGTTCCTGAGTTAGATAGACGTTGTACGGCATTACTTACATCACTTAACATAAAAGCATAAACATCATCAATACTAGCTCTTGCAGGCAAAGTAACATCAGATAAACTTAAAACTGCATCTGTAATAAGTGGCACACCTCCTTTATTTTGGCTAGCAACTATAGCAGTAGGCATATATGCATAGGTATTCATTAGGTATAAATACCCCAAGGCCCTTAAGGCATATGCTTCTCCTACTATGTTCTCATCAAGTACATTCGCACCAGCAATTACAACATTTAGCTTTAATAGATAACCATAAACTTCCCAAGCAGAAAGATGACTACGTAACCTATTGAAATACTCACCATTATAGGTTCCTCTATTATTATTAAATGTAAAGTTATCCGCCATCACTTCTGGCACAACTATCCACTCACTTCCCAATGTGCCAGCACCTTGAAAACTATTGTAAACATCAATGAGCAATGCTTCTAATATAGCAGGAGATTCTAACGCTCCATCAATTGACACTGACTGTCTCGGTTCCGTATCTAGCAAATCACTACATGCCGAAATCAAGAGAGTACAGGCTAATAAGATATATAATATTTTATTTTTCATTATCTATTAATTTAAAATCCAAACTGAACACCTACTGTGAAGTTCTTACTAGGAGGGAAAATTCCTGTTTGAGAACCTCCTGTAAACTCAGGATCTAATCCAGTATAGTTTGTAAATGTTAAAAGGTTAATTCCTTGAACATATACTTTTGCATTATCCAAGAACATTTTATTCAACAGGTTGCTTGGTAGGTTATAAGACAATGTTACCTGCTTTAACCTGATATAAGAAAGATCCTGTAATGCTCTTGCTGTACCTACCCCAATAGCACCAAGCTCGGCAGTGATGTTTGGCCTAGGAAAGCTAGTAACGTCACCTGGATTTCTCCAAACCAAATCTCCCGTTCTTCCATAAAGGTTCAATCTAGCCTCGTAAGGGTTGTAAGAGAAACCGCCTGTTCCATCTGTTCCGTCCTTGCCATAATCATACTGTATCATAAAGTCCAGTGTTAAGCCTTTATAAGATACGGTATTAGACAAACCTCCAAAGAAGGAGCTATTAGTATTACCTAATATCTTACGATCATCGTTCTCGTCTCCAATAGTAGATCCGCTCTGAGGATTATAGGTAAGATTTCCTTTGTTATCATAGTAAAACGGTCTACCATTAGCCGGGTTTACACCTGCCCAATCCCAGTTATACCAAAGGTTTAATGGCTGTCCAACTTGAGTTGCTGCTCCATTGTTTGTTTCTCCAGGGAATAAAGAAAGTAACTCCTGTCCTTGAAAAGCAATGTTGAAGCTAGTTTTCCAAGAAAAGTCTCCGTTGTCTATGTTCACGGTGTTCAAACCAATTTCAATCCCTCTATTATCAAGTTCCCCAACGTTCTCTGAAATTGAACCATATCCTGAAGTTTGAGGTAAACTTCTATCTAATAATAAGTCTGTTGATCTTCTTCTATATGCCTCAAAAGAGCCACTTATTCTGCCTTCATAAAAAACAAAATCAAGACCTAAATTCAATGTAGTTTGAGTTTCCCAAGAAAGTCTATTATTAGCAAGACCAGAAATAGTTAACCCTGGAAGATTCAAGTAATTACCTGCTCCAGCAGAAGACACTAAGCCACGAGAATCAAAGTTTCCAATTCTGTTGTTACCTGCCGTACCATAACTAGCTCTTAACTTAAGTTCTGTCAAGAAATTGGAAGATGGCAAAAAGCTCTCCTCTGTTATTAACCATGATGCTCCAATTGAAGGGAAAAGTCCCCATCTTTGGTCAACTCCAAATCTTGAAGACCCATCATATCTTAAAGTACCATTCAAGAAATATTTATCTTTCAAGTTATACTTTACATTGGTAAATACACCCGCATTTCTCCATGTGGTATAGAAACCTCCAGCAGCTGTTGGTTCGGCTGCAGATGCAATCGTTCTAAACTGAGGTGTTGGGAAAGTTTGAGCATTGGCAGAGAAGCCTTGGTTAACTTCTTGTCTGTATTCAGCAGCTAATAGGAAGTTAAACTTGTTATCAGAATTCAGATTCCAATCATAGTTGAATTGCTGAGTTGTAATGAAGTTAATATTTTCAGTTAAACCCGCGTATGCAGAACCATCAACATTTCTTCCCCCAAATGATCTTGGGTCCGTGTATCTATTTTCACTAAGCATACGATAGTCAATCCCATAATATGATCTAAATCTTAGAGCATCACTAATTTGGTAGTTAAACGCCATGTTAGCTATCACCTGATTTGTAGTAGTAGTTCTCTCGTTTAGAGAGAGTGACTTAACTGGGTTTTCAGCTAAAATCCCCGCTAAAGGCTCATTAAAGCCAGTTGTTTCTGTAGCGTCAAATATTGGATTAAAAGGAAGTACCAATAGGCCAGCAAAAGTAGGGTTCTCAAAAGCAGATCCAGATAAAACGGTACCAGATTGACCAATAGTACTAAGGTTAAGTTTAGTTTCTATAGTTAATCTGTCAGTAACGTCAGTATCCAAATTCATTCTTAAGGTACCTCTTTCAAAGTCAAACTTTTTAATTTGACCTTCTTGCTTATTGTATGATCCTGAAATATAGAATCTAGTATTACTATTTCCTCCAGATGCACTTAACTCGTAATTAGCAATGCGTCCTACATTGGAAAAAATCTCTCCTTGCCAATCATAAGTTTCCAAACCATTAACAAAAGCATCAAAGTCAGCCTGTGGAAGTTGACCCAATGCGACATTTCCAAGAGCTAAACCTGGGAATTGAGTACTTGAAATACCGCTAAGTGCATTCCTTCTAGACAAACCTTCTGCCTCATCCTGATTGATAGTAGGGAATCTTGTGTAATAATTTCTTCTTTGCTCCAATCGATAATTAATGAATTCTTGAGTATTCATCATATCAACCTCTCTAACTGGTGTTACCCAACCTGAGTAAGCATTAAAATTCAATTTTGTTTTACCTTCTTTACCCTTCTTAGTGGTAATTAAAACAACACCATTTGCAGCTTGAGATCCATAGATAGATGCAGCAGCATCTTTCAATATTTCCAATGATTCAATATCATTTGGGTTTATTGAAGCTAATGGGTTTGTAGAAATATTCGAAGCATCGCTCGAATTATTTACTTGGACACCATCCACAATGTATAAGGGGTCATTCCCAGCGTTAAGAGAACCCTGTCCTCTAATTCTCACTCTCATCGCACCACCTGGTACTCCATTTGCACTTTGTACAAGAACACCTGCAGCTCTCCCCTGCAAGGCTCTGTCAAAACTCTGTAGAGGAAGGTTTTCAATTTTTTCTCCACCTAATGAAGAAATTGACCCAGTGATTTCTCTCTTTTTTTCTACTCCATAACCAGTAACCACAAACTCCTCAAGAGAAGTTACCTCAGGCTGCATTATAACATTCAATGTTGTTTGGCTACCAATCACCTGCTCTTGAGTTATGTAACCTAAGTATCGGAAAACCAACACTCCACCTGATTGCGGAACTGTTAAACGGTAATTACCGTCAAAGTCAGTTGGTACTCCTGATGTAGGGTTACCCTTTAAAAAGACTGAAACTTGTGGTAGCGGAAGGCCATCGTCTCCTCCAGTAACCTTACCAGATACAGTCTTGTCTTGAGCTTGCATTGCTACTGTAGTAAGTAGCATGGTCAGCATCAAACAATTCAGTAAAATCCTCTTCATACTGTTTAGTTTTAATTTAGAAATGAATAGTTTATTTATCTGCAATGATACAATTAACAATCCGATCACCCCTACACAGATAGAAAGTATTTTTGAAGAATTTTGGGCATAAACACTACCCCTGTCATTTAAATGCTCCCTAAATTTTGATTTTTATACCAAATTGCAAAAGTCAATATGTAAATAATTCTAACGATCAACATTTCCTTTAGTAAAAAAGAAGCAAAGTATAATTGATGTATGTGAAAAGACAGGCCGAAGCAATTTCTGAGTATATCAACCCCCAATCCACTCGGCTACAAAGAGGTTGGTATCTCTTGTTCCTCCGTTATTTCTGTTAGAAGAGAACACTAAGTACTTACCGTCATTAGAAAACACAGGAAAGGCATCGAAAGTATCGTCTTGTGTAATTCGCGTTAAGCCAGTTCCATCAATGTTGATCATGTATAGGTTGAATGGGAAGCCACGCGTGGCGGTATGGTTTGAAGCAAAAATGATTTTCTCGCCTGAAGGATGGAAGAAAGGTGCCCAGTTGGCTTGTCCTAAATCTGTAAGTTTTCTAAGGTCTGAACCATCGGCATTACAAATGTAAAGCTCCATATCAGTAGGCATTACTAAGCCTTCTTGGAGTAAATCCTGATACTCCTTTATATCTTCTTCTGTTTTAGGTCGAGAAGATCTGAAAATCAATTTCTCGCCATCAGGAGAGAAAAAAGCACCGCCATCATAACCCAACTCATTTGTAATTTGCTTTACATCCGAGCCATCGATATTCATAGTAAACAGCTCCAAATCTCCTGTTCTCATCGAGGTAAAAACAATCCTATCCTCTTTTGGAGATACTGTAGCCTCAGCATCATAACCTGGCGTATTAGTAAGTTGAGATAAAATTTCACCATCTGTTGTAGCCGTGAAAATATCGAAATCAGGATAAATTGGCCATACATATTTTCCATCTACTCTGCGCTCAGGCACAGGCGGACAATTTTCATCGCCTAAATGAGTAGAACCATAAACAATGGTTTTATTGTCTGGCAAAAAATACGAGCAAGTTGTTCTTCCCATTCCAGTACTTACCAATTGAGGTTTGTTGTTTTTTAAATCATCATTTCTCCAATCCGTAACAAACATCTGATCACAGCCTACTCCCCATTCAGCATAATCGGACTGAAACACCAAGTAGTTGTCATCAAAGCTCCAATAGGCTTCCGCATTGTTTCCACCAAAAGTCAATTGCTTGATATTCTTTAAGAATTTCATTTCTTCTGGCTTCAACAAAAGTGAATCAAGGTTCTCTTGTTCGTCAACCGAAGTTGCTTTCTGCTTTGGAGAGTTACAGCTAAAAACAAGCAAAAGTGTTAATAACAGGCAATACTGATTCTTCATTATGATGTAGTAAATTGGAGTTGCGAAGATAAGGATTATTATCTTTGACCATAAATTCTAAAACATGAGAAAAATCACCTTATACATAAGCATCATCTGTTTTATAGGTTTAAGTAGCTGTACTAGCTATACTACAGATAAAGAAATTCGCACCAGCATAGAGAAAGATGTTAGTTATTTGGCTGATGATCAACTGGAAGGCCGAGCCATTGGAACTGAGGGAGAACAACTAGCAGCTCAATACATTGCAGCTGCTTTTAAAAAGTATGGACTTGTACCAAAAGGTACTGATGGTTTTATGCAGCCATTCAATGTAAAAAAAGCAACCAATCCACATGAAGAAGCAGTAATTGGTGATGCTGAAGGTGGCATTACTGGCCGAAATGTGGTGGGCTATATTGATAATGGAGCCGAAAACACAGTGGTTATTGGTGCGCATTTTGACCACTTGGGATATGGCGAAGAAGGTTCTCTTTATAGAGGAGATAAGGCCATTCACAACGGAGCAGATGATAATGCCAGTGGTACAGCTGCCATGATTCAACTTGCCAGAATTCTGAAAAATAAAGGCAAAGGTAAGAACTACCTCTTCCTCGCCTTTTCTGGAGAAGAAAATGGGCTTTGGGGCTCAAACTATTTCTCTAAGAACTCAACGATCGATTTGACTACGGTTGATTTCATGATCAATATGGACATGGTGGGCAGAATGAACGAAGAGAAAACTCTGGCCATTAATGGTGTTGGTACTAGCCCAATCTGGATGAATAAAATAGAAGCAGCCAACACCGATACTTTGAAGTTAGTGACCTCAGAATCTGGAATTGGCCCGTCCGATCACACTTCTTTCTACCTACAAGATTTACCCGTGCTCCATTTCTTTACGGGTCAACATGAGGACTATCATCGTCCTTCGGACGATTCCGATAAAATCAATTACCATGGCATGGTGAAGGTTGTACGACTTATTGAACGACTCATTGTATCTCTGGATCAAGAAGAGAAAATCGCCTTTACCAAAACGAAAGACGACTCTGCAGATAGCCCACGATTCACTGTTTCCCTAGGTGTGGTGCCCGATTACTTGTACGATGGCCAAGGCATGAGAATAGATGGTGTTTCTGAAGACAAACCAGCGCAAAAAGCAGGAATGCAAAAAGGAGATATTGTAATGAAACTTGGCGATTCTACCATTGTAGATATGATGAGTTACATGAGGGCTCTTGCTGCTTTCCAACTTGGTGATGAAACCAAAGTAGAGTTTAAAAGAGGAGAAGAATTAAAAACGGTAGACATAAAATTCTAAAGAGGATACCTTTAGAACATTGAAGGAATTAGGTGCTTGCAATGAGTGAGCACCTTTTTTTTGTTCTAATTCAACTGACAACTACTGGTTTAAGCGCTTCTTTAGACCAATACCTATAACAAGTCAAAATACTAAAAACCCCTTTACTCATATTTAGTGATAAGTATTAACTTACATTGTCGCAGCGTGACGCAACGACTAGCAGAGTAAACACTATTAAGTTGATTATTTTCAAAACCATAATTTCATTCCTCAAAGACAAGCACTATAACAGTTTGCTAATTGCTACAGTGATTGTACTTGCTGTTGGCACCACTACTTATCATTACCTCGAACACTGGACTTGGCTAGATTCACTCTATTTTTCAATCATCACCCTAACCACTATTGGCTATGGAGATTTCTCCCCTCAAACAGATTGGGGCAAAATCTTCACCATTGTCTATATCATTGTCGGAGTTGGTCTTATCCTTACCTTTATAAATACGGTCTACAACCATTTCAAAAACATTCCTAAAGACCACTTTAACCACAAGAATTAAGCTCCCATCATCTTTTTCGTTCTCATTGGAACTATCTTTTGGAACGAACGTTCTGTTAATTCAAATTAAATAACAGAACAATCATTCTAATATAAACTCATGACAAAGTTAAAAGACAAAGTAGCCGTAATTACAGGAGGTAGCACTGGCATTGGACTTGCCACAGCCAAAGTATTTTTGGAAGAGGGTGCTAAAGTTGTTATCACTGGAAGAACCCAATCGACCCTAGATGAAGCAATTGCAGAAGTAGGAAATAGTAACCTTATCGCCATTCAATCAGATACTTCAAAGCTCAGTGATATTGACGTACTAGTTGAAAAGGTAGCTAGTCAGTTTGGTAAAGTAGATGTTCTTTTCGCAAATGCAGGAATCGCCTGGTTTGCACCTATCTATCAAACGGACGAAGCCTTCTTTGATGCACAGTTCAATACCAATGTAAAAGGGCTATTCTTTACTATACAGAAGTTCTTGCCTATTTTCAATGACGGGGGCTCTATCGTACTGAATGCATCAGCCGTGATCCACAAAGGTTTTGAACATGGTGCCATTTATTCTGCCACCAAGGCAGCAGTGAGAAGCTTCTCCCGTACCCTTTCGAAAGACCTTGCCCCTAGAAATATTAGAGTGAACACTGTAAGCCCAGGCCCAGTTGAAACTCCAATTTACTCGAAGATGGGAATGACTGAAGAGCAAATGAAGGGGATGGCCGAAAGCATGACACAACTTGTACCAATGAAAAGGTTTGGTTCTTCTGATGAGGTTGCTAAAGCAGTTCTTTTCTTGGCTTCATCAGACTCATCATTCATTATTGGTGAAGAAATATTGATTGATGGCGGAATAGCTACAATATAAGCGCGTTTGATTAAATCAGAACGATCAGTTAAATTGAACAACTGATCGATTAACATGGCTAGGAAGAAGGAGTTTGACGAGGTAGAGGTTTTAGACAAGGCACTTGATGTATTTTGGAAGAAAGGCTATAGCGCTACTTCCATTCAAGATTTAGTGGATTCAATGGGTATCAATCGAGCAAGTATTTATGACACTTGGGGCGATAAACACAACCTTTATGTAGAATCGCTAAAACGTTATCGTCAAAAATCTTCTTCTTGGTTTTTAAGCCAAATCAGGAATGAAGAATCGGCCTTGCAAATTGTTAGGAACTTTATTTTTGCCACTATACATCAGGGAATAAGTGACAATGATAAAAAAGGCTGCTTCATTGTTAACTCATCTACCGAGTTATGCAACCGTGACTCTATTGTGAGGGACATTGTATCTGAGAATCGAAAGACAATGGAGAATGTTCTGAATGAACTGATCAAAGAAGGGCAGCAAAATGGAGAAATTGCCATGAAACATTCCAGTGAATCCTTGGCCCGTTTTCTCTTCAATACAATTAGTGGCTTAAGGGTTCTTGCCAAAGGCAATATTTCTGAAAAAGAACTCAACGAAATTGTGGATGTCACGCTTTCGGCCTTAGATTAGTCATTTCTTTAGAAACAGTGAACCATCACTGTTTGCATACAGTTTGAATACCATGCAAAACCATTTTGATTTAGTAATTATAGGAGGTGGGCCTATTGGGCTAAATTGTGCTATCGAGGCAAAAAAAGCGAGATTGAATTACATCGTTATTGAAAAAGGTGTACTGGTCAACTCACTCTATAACTTCCCCACCAATATGACCTTTTTCTCGACTTCAAATCTATTGGAAATTGGTGGTGTCCCTTTCATTTCTCATACTGATAAACCTACCAGAAGAGAATCGCTTGAATATTTTAGACGGGTACAAGAAAGTTGGGAATTAAACATCCAACTGTACACTACTGTAGAACGCATGACTCAAGAATCTGACCTGTATCAGATTGAGACAAATAAGGGTCGGTTCAGTGCAAAACATGTGATTGTCGCTACAGGCTTCTATGATACTCCTCGTTATTTAAATGTACCGGGGGAGAAATTACCTAAAGTGAAGCATTTTTATAACGACCCACATCCCTATGTTGGGCAGAAACTAATTGTGATTGGCGCGGCCAACTCGGCCTGCGATGTGGCTTTAGAAACTTATTACAAAGGAGCGGAAGTGACGATGGTTATTCGTGAGTCAGAAATTTACCCTAAGGTGAAGTACTGGATCAAACCGAATATTGAAAATCGAATTAAGGAAGAGGCTATCAAGGCTCATTTCAATTCTACAGTTACTGAAATTACAGAACACGAAGTACACATCAATACACCAGAAGGACCGTTAACGATTGAGAACGATTTCGTTTTGGCCATGACAGGCTACAAACCCAATTATGCTTTATTCAAAGCACTGGGCATTGATATTTCAGAAAATGAACTGAAAATCCCTGTGCATAATGCCGAAACGCTAGAAACCAATTTGCCCAATGTATATGTAGCTGGGGTGATCAATTCGGGAATGCAGACGAGTACACTGTTTATTGAAAACACAAGGGTACATTCTGAAATGATTATCAAGGCTATTCAGGCTAAAAATCCATCTTTAAAGTCGCAGTGAGATAGTCAGACTAGAGGAGAACTTTCCAAAAGTTTAAAACTCTTGAAAAGGTAAGGCTAGCTCACTTTCCATTTGATATTACAGCCCAAACTTGGTCGCTGTTCAGAATCAACTTCCTTATTATTCAGCACACAATCTAACGCAGAACGCAAATCTTTGCCTGTTACTGGCTGGCCATTTCCTGGTCGGGAATCATCTAACTGACCACGGTACACGCATTTTAATTCGGCATCGAATAGGTAGAAATCGGGAGTACAAGCTGCTTGATAGGCTTTGGCCACTTCTTGAGTTTCATCATACAAGTAAGGAAAAATATAGCCTACTTTTTTAGCCTCCACCTTCATTAAGTCTGGTGAATCTTGTGGGTAATTCTCAACATCGTTTGAGCTGATGGCTATAAAAGACACGCCTTTCGATTGATAATCTTTTGCCAAGGCTACAATTCCATCATCTATATGTTTTACAAAAGGGCAGTGATTGCAGATAAACATAATCACGGTGGCTTTGTCAGATTTCAATTCAGCCAATGAAAGCATTTTACCTGAAACGGTATCCAGCAATTTAAAATTAGGAGCTAGTGTTCCTAGTGTTAGCATGTTTGATGGGGTACGGGACATGGTAGAATCGTTATTGGTGATGAGTTATGAGTAAATAATCCAAACCTTGTGGGCAAACTCAAAACTAGTCAAATCACATACAACGAACACATTCTAAAGACATTTCTGTGTAATAACCCGAATCACCTTTGGCTCAGGGTACTGGTTTTCTTGGATAGAAGTGAATATCCTTTTCAACAGGCTCTCCCAATCTGAACTCTAACTTATCACCAACTTTGGTTAACGTGGCTTTGTATTTCGCTTTCGAGTAATAGAAAATAAGAACCACATTTAGAATATCATTGTTTGATTGATCAAGGCCGGTCACCTCTAAATTCAGTTTGTCTTTGTTTCCTAGATCAAGTCTATCTCCCTGTCCATGCTGAGATATAATAGAAGCCCTTTGTTGATCTATTAATATCAGAGAATAATCTATCTGCAAAGAGTAGATTTTCAATTTATACTACCACATTCCAATAAAGTCATATATATTATCTTTTGGCAAAAGGTTAGAAGTCATTTATGTCAACATGACTAGAATAATCAACAAAAGAGTCAAAGCTGTTAAGGCAATTTGTCAGGTCACTTTTTTCAGAATAACCTTTTTAGGATAAAATGAAATATCCTTTAGGCTTGACACCAATGTCCATTCCAAATCTCCATTAGGAAGTAACTTCAAGTTAATCTTACTAACACTATCTACTGCGTACTCACTCTTAATATTGATGGTAAATACACCTTTGTCTAACGCTCCTGATATTGTCGATTCATTATCATCTGCACAATCTATGAAGTCACCTTCGGCACCATAAACTATACAGTGATTCCCTGTTAGATTACCTTGGCTTTGAGTTATATTAATTTCAACATCAACATACTGATTTTCGAATTTCCACATACCTGAAATATCTTGACTAAAAGCATGGCTTGATAGAGTGTAGAATGTGATAAACATAGTTAGAGTTCTAGCCATAACTAGGGTTTTTAATATAGAGAAAATTTTACCTTGAATAAAACGGTCATTTCAATATCATCCGTTTCATTAAACTCAATAGATTCTTTTGTTGGAGTTCCTAGCTTATTTAGCACTTGAGCTTTTGTATAATTTCTGGATATATGTGCCCATTAATTTTAAAGTCCTTAAGCGGAATAATATCTTGAGCTACGGCCAATTGAGCCCAAAGAAGCAATATTAAAACAAAAAAATTTCACAGACTAGTGCTCATTCATTTTTAAATAGAAGATGAAATTAAACCAACCTCCGAAAGTTCAACTCAAAGTCACCAACTATTTTTACCACTACCCTCTTTTAAAAGTTTTTTACAACAAGCAAACCATTACCCTCATCAGAGACAGACCTTAATATCTACTATGAGATATCCCCACTATCAATAAGGTATTTGGGTCATAACGAATATTAATGAACTCGTCTAGCTTAACTTCTTGAGTACCTCCCAACAGTTTACCAAACAACATCAAATGAACTGCTCGCATTCCTCCTCCGTGAGAACCTTCATTCCTCTTACTATAACTTTGCGGGAAAATGTTCGATACGGAACTTATCCCTTGACCTACTTTAATCTGGTTGCCTAAATACGAAACATGCAGTGAGGTGTCCTCAATCTCAAATGAACTCAACATGTTATTTTCGAAATAAAGTTTAGAGTCTCCGTAATGCAGAATTAACACATTAGTTTCATCCATTTCGTTGAAATCATTAGTTTCCTTTGTTGGTACTCCAAGTTTACTTAACACCTGTGATTTGCTATCTCCTCTAGAAATATGACCATTAATTTTAAACTCCTTAAGCAGTATAGTCTCCTGAGTCAAGGCTACATTACAAAAGAATAATACCACTAATAAAACAAGATACTTTTTCATAAACTCTAATAATTAATTATACATGGATTACTTACAACAAGCCCATTACCCAAAATTACGCTATTCATATATAGTGCAGGGTTATTTCTATTATCTTTTTTAGTGACAGGTACGCCATTAACTGTCACCTGAGCTTTCACATGCAAATGAGGAACAACCGATTCCCTTGCTGCATTACCTGTCTGACCAGTCTCACCGACAAGCGTATTCGTATCGATTTCATCACCAACTCGAACAAAAACTTCATCCATATGATTATAATGGAGATCAAGAATTGAGCCATCATCCAATGTAGTGCGAACTATAACTTTATTTCCATAACTGTCCTTCTTATACTCATACGTATCAAATGTATCTCGTACATAAATCACTCTACCTGCTTTGATTGGTCGAAAAGTTGTCCCAGGAGTAGCCTTTAGATCAACCCCATCATGGAACTGTGTATTATTTGCTCTAGTATCTCCAAAAGTACCTCCTCTTTCTTTTGAACCTCCAGAAGAAGCCACCTTCATTGTCTTAAGAGGGTCACCAGGGCAAGGGCCCTCTGGGTCTATTATTGCAACCTCATCTATTCCCTCATCGCATGGGTCACTTCCCGCTGCCGACATTTGAAAATCCTCACAAACTGTTACCAAAATTGACTGCCTACCACAAACTGTAGCATCACAAGGGCCACTATAATCAAAATCAATCCAATATGCATAGCAATAATAAAAACCCATGTCAGGGTTATCATCGATATTGGGAGGGACATAGTCACCTCCTCCACCTCCTCCACCTGAACTCGGAGGATTAACTACCTCTGTCTCTTTATCACAAGGATCATTGGAAACATATGGGTCACCATAATAATCATCATTACTGCTAGCCCGCGTTGAAGAAAGACCAGAAGTAATGTACCTCTTTAACACCTTACCTGTAAACCCTTCCGTTGACCCTGTAGCATCATACTTCGGTCTAAACTCTTCACCCATCACATAAGTAAGTAGGTAAGGCCTCTTCCAATACCCTTCTTCATTTTTACCGATAATTAAGTTATGAAAGGTATAAGGATCTTCATCCTCATCCACTACGGCAAATGTATAATTTGTATTACCAACCGTATCTACGAGTTCAGTAATACGATTCCAGTCAATAATCACGCCATAGGTTCTACCTTCATCATTTACACTAAGCCTATCATTACCGCCTCTTAAGCCTAAGCCCTCTTGTAATTGACTCACGACATTCGGCACGTCTTTATATGTTAAATCTCTAATAGACCGAGTAGGTATAATTTCAGGCTCGATCATTTGATCCGTACAACTACTCATAAATACGGCCAGTATTATAAGTGTAAAAAATTTAGATTTCATGCTTTCGGTTTTACTTATGGTCAATCAATTACATTGATATTGAGCTGAATTAAATAAACAAACCTTAATAAAACAACAAACAATACTTTATTTTAATGAAATAAACTAAACATTAATCAAATAAGAAGCTACATAGTTAATTAAATCTTAAATAACATATACTCTCAAACCAAATGCGCCAGCGCCAAACCTGCGAAAGTTAGGGCTAGGAAGAAGCCTAGCATGTCGGTAACGGTGGTTAAAATTGGGCCAGAGGCCAAAGCTGGATCCACTTTCATTTTCTTTAAAAACAATGGAATTGTACCGCCAATAGCAACGGCAACAACGGTGTTAATGGCCAAAGCACCTCCCACTACTAGGCCTAAATAGGCATTGCCCTGCCAAAAGAAAGCTGCCAAGCCAATCAGTGTACCAAGCACTACTCCGTTAATTAAGCCTACTTTCACTTCTTGCCAAAGTACTCTCATTAACTCATAAGGCTTTACCACTCCAAGTGAAAGCTCTCTTAAACTTACCGCCACAGCTTGGTTACCAGAACAACCACTCATATCTGAAATTACAGGGAGAAAAACAGCCAAAGCGATTACTTCTCGGAGGGTATCTTGGTAAAAAGCGATTACACTAGCTGCAACAATATTCAAAAGTATATTCACGCTCAGCCATGAAAGCCTTCTGCGCGAACGTAGCATTACGGGCATGGTTCGTAATTCCTCGCCACCTACAATACCTTGAGTTTCTAATAACTCCGTATTAAAACGATCATTTTCAGCCTCTCTCACATGCTTACGCATGACAATGCCAAGCAGTATATTCGCTTCATTTACTACAGGTACTCCGTAAAAATCGTATTTATCGAAAAAACTGATGAGGTCTGTGAGATGATCTGTGTCCTTTACTGTAAGGGCATTTTTAATCACAATTTTTGAAAGGGGAACCGAGGCTTTTGAAAGTAATAAGTCCCGCATTTGAAGCACACCAACAAACGTTCCGTTGTCTACCACATATATGTACTGAACGTTATAGTCTTCATACTCTTCAGAATTATCCCGAAGTTTTGTGGTGATTTGCCCTACTGTTTCTTCACTTTCAAAAGCAAGGTATTCTGTAATCATTACCCCTCCGGCACAGTCCGAATCGTAATGAATTAGTCTACGAATATTCTCCGCTTCCTTGGGGTACATTTCCTCCAAAATAGCATGCGCATCATCATCATCCAGTTCAGAGATAATATCAACTTGCTCATCGGAGTAGAGTTGGTTCAGGATAGAAGCTGCTGTTTCTGTCTCAACATCTTCGATCAATTTAACCGCTTGAGACTGGGGTATTTTTTCAAGTAAACTTGCACCGTCTTCGGCACTCATTAAGCCCAGCAAATCATTCTGTTCGCTTCTATTCAAATGGCTAAAAGCATGAATAATATCTTCCGACTTATTGTCATCCATGTAATCATGAATGCCGTCTTGGTCAGAAGAGGCAATAAGTTCTGCCAGTTGCTCCCACGATTTTACTTCCTTCTCCATTCTTAAATATTCCTTTCTATTTTTTCACTCCAATATGCATAAGAGCATCGCCTTGGTGAACGATTGGGTTATTATTTAAGCCAATAACATAACCAGAAGCAGGGCTTTTGATTTTTATTTTTGAGCCTCCAAATGGATCGTTGATATGACCAATGATCTGGTTTTTCTCCACTTCAGCTCCATAAGATACCAAAGTCAGAAAAACACCAGAGGTTTTGGCCCTGATCCAAGAGGAGTTATTAATGGTTTTGGTAATGTGTGGTGCTTCCGGTGCGCGTTCGCGCATGCCTAAATGCTTCATTACCCTCAGTGCTCCGTTTATGCCTTGCTGAATTGCAAATTCGTCAAATCGACCAGATTCACCTCCTTCATAAACCAAAATATGTTTGCCCATTTTTGCAGCAGTTTGCCTCATAGATTTAGGCCTAAAGGGGCTATTCAGAATAAATGAAGGCTGAAAAACTTCCGCTATTTGTTTATTTCGAGGCTCTTTCATAGCACAGCGTATCTGCGGATAGTTAGTTCTATCGGCTCCTCCCGTATGGAAATCTAACCCAATATCAATTTTAGGAATAATGTCATTCGTAAGATAATGAGCTACACGGGCAGCCAACGAGCCATTCTTATTTCCTGGAAACGAACGATTTACATCCTTTCCATCAGGAACATAACGGCTGAAATGAATAAAGCCAAACATGTTGATGATTGGAATACAGATTACTGTACCCACCCTTGGAATATGCTGATCTTTTTCAATGATTCTTCGCACAATCTCTGTCCCATTCACTTCATCACCATGCATACCTCCACTAAGTAGTAAGGTAGGCCCTTCAATTTCTGAACGGGCAACGGTAATGTGTAAATCGATTGGCGAATGTGAGGGCAAACGCGCAATGTTTACTTGAATTTTGGCTTCTTCACCGGGCAAAACTTGTTTGCCCCCTATTACAAATGGTGCTTTCAATACCTATTTCTTTTTCAGTTGAATATCATAAACATCGGTTCTTCTGTCTTTCAGGTTACGCACCGCTCCCTTGTTGTGCAGTGTCCAGAGCAAGTCTAAATCTACATCGGCCACTAAAATCATTTCTGTATTTGCAGTGGCTTCTGCCTTAATTCCTGTGGTTGGAAATGCAAAGTCGCAAGGTGTAAACACAACTGACTGTGCAAACTGAATATCCATGTTTTCTACCTTAGGAAGGTTACCTACCGAGCCTGCTATGGCCACATAACATTCGTTTTCAATTGCTCTTGCTCTGGCGCAATAACGTACACGGGAGTAGCCGTTTTGAGTATCGGTAAGGAACGGAACGAAAAGGATGTTCATGCCATCGTTTGCTAAAATTCTCGGCAGTTCAGGAAATTCCACATCATAACAAATGAGCACTCCAACTGGACCACAATCCGTTTGATAAACTTTAATGGTGTCTCCACCAGTTAAGCCCCAATATTTGGCCTCATCTGGTGTAACGTGCATTTTTGTATACTCTTCAAAAGTACCATCTCTTCGGCACAAAAAGCCTACATTATATAGCTTAGGCCCATCCATTTTGGGCATACTGCCTGTAATGATGTTTACATTATAGCTAATGGCCAGTTTAGAAAAACGTTCTCTGATTTCATCGGTAAACTCGGCCAACTTACGAATGGCTTCGGCCTCAGAAAGATGATTGTACTTGGCCATTAAAGGCGCGTTGAAGAATTCAGGAAACAAAGCGAAATCACTTTTGTAACCCGAAACAGCATCTACAAAAAACTCGATTTGTTCGAAAAGCTCATCAATTCCATTATAGGGTCGCATTTGCCACTGAATCAACCCCAATCGAACTACCGTCTTTTGGTCACTTAGTTGAGGCTCTTGTTCTACATAATAAATGTTGTTCCATTCCAAAAGTACAGCGTAATCTTGCGACTCATCATCGCCCGGCATGTAGCCTTTCAGCACTTTATTTACGTGGAAGTCATTACTCAACTGAAATGTAAGTGTAGGGTCGTAAAGTTCTTTATGCTTAACCTTATCTATATACTGTCTTGGCGTAAGTTCATTTGAATATTTATGATAATTCGGAATGCGCCCACCAAAAACAACGGCTTCCAAATTCAGGTTTTCGCAAAGTTCTTTCCGTGCGTCATAAAGTCTTCGACCCAAGCGCAAGCCCCTAAAATCAGGCTTAATAAACACCTCAATACCATAAATTACATCGCCATTAGGGTCGTGGGTAGAAAAAGTATAGTTGCCTGTAATTTTTGCATAAGTGTGGTTGTCCCCAAACTTGTCATAGTCCACAATTAAGCTTAGTGCGCAACCTGCTATTTCATCATCGGCTACAATTACCAACTGACCTTCGGGAAAAATATCTATGAGTTTCTGAATATGTTGCTCGTCCCACCAGCCACCTGACCAGTTTTCATAGGCGGCTTTCATAGATTCTGTCAAGTTTTTGAAATCACTGATTTCAAGTTGCCTCAGCTCAATTTTCTGTATTTCCCTCATATCCCTTTAAGATAGTAATTGCTGACAATGTTCAAATAAAAAATGATTGATTAAAAGCTTTTCTCAAGCAAATGAATACCGAAAAATCATCTTATCAATCGTTTTATCTATGACAGCCTTTTTGCTAAAAGTCACTTTTACCCGCCTGTTTTTTTAACATTCATTAACAGCAAGCCACCGCAAGTTTATTGTGGTTCCGCCATCTAACATTTTAAACAGATTAGAAATTAAAATTTGAAAATCATGAAAAGTCAAAAATCAAAATGGTTAGGAACATTAGCTATTGCAATATTATTAACCAGCAGTTTAAACGTAAGCGCACAAGGGTTTAGAAGAAATCAAAAACCACCATCAGATCATCCTATGGAGATGGGTAAAGAACAAAAACCTGAACGAAGAGGCCCTCAAATACCAAATCTGACTGAGGCACAAGAAAGCCAGCTGAAAGAATTTCACTTACAAGAAATGAAGAAAGCGCAGCCCATTGAAAATCTGGTGGCAGAAAAAGAAGCCAGACTCAACACTTTGACCACGGCTGAGAAGTATGATGAGAAAGCAGTAAACAAGGTGATTGAGGAAATTGGAGATTTAAAAACCGATTTGGCTAAACTCAAGGTGGCCAGTAAACATCAAGTCACTAGCATATTGACTGAAGAGCAACTGCTTGCTTTCAATAAGAACCAACCTAAAAAGCCACAAGCCAAGGAAGGTCGAAGAAAATAAAAATCAGTAGCTTAGTTTCCATAAGGGTTTAGGCAGAAAGCCAATCTACCTAAACCCATAACTCAACCACTACTTGTCAGAAAACCAACTCATATTAGCACTGAAAGAAGGCTCAGATAGCGCCTTCCGCAACTTGGTGGAAACCTACCAAAATCGAGTGTACAATACCTGTCTTGGTTTACTACAAAATGAGTCTGATGCAGAAGAAACTGCGCAAGATGTTTTCATTGAGGTGCATCGTTCAATCGGTGCTTTCCGTGGAGAATCTAAATTATCGACTTGGCTTTACAGAATTGCTACTACAAAATCTTTGGAACTGATCAGAAAAAATAAGCGACAAAAGCGTTTTGCGTTTCTTCAATCTTTGGCAGGGAGTAATGAAACAAGCGACAGTTTAAAACAAGCTCACTTTGTACACCCTGGTATTGAAATGGAACAAAAGGAAAATGCCAAAGCACTTTTTCAGGCCATAGGCCAATTGCCAGAAACTCAAAAGGTGGCTTTTACCTTACATAAAATTGAAGGACTGGCTTATCAGCAAATTTCTGAAATTATGGAAACGAGTGTTTCTTCTGTAGAATCGCTAATGTTCAGGGCCAGAAAGAATTTGCAAAAGACTTTAAAAGGTTACTATGAAAAAAATTTCAAGAATTAACGCAAGTATTTTTGAAGAACAGCATCGAATAGAATGAGCATGAAAAACGAGAACAATATAGAGAACAAAATCAACCAAGCCCTTAATAGTCTTGAAGGTATTGAGTCGGCTGAAGTGAAATCATTTTTCTATACCCGCTTACAAGCGAGAATGGAAAATGAGATTGCTCCTTCTTACGGACGCTTCTCTATTCTAGCCAACTTAAAGTTGAGTTTGGCCATGTTGGCTATTTTCTTTGTTTTCAATCTTACAAGTATCGTTTTCCTCACTGAAAGTCAAGATATAGACTCAACAACTACCTCTGCAATTGATGAGTTTTCTGAGGAGTATTTCTCGAACCCAAATGTTTACGATTATCTAAACGAATACTAAGATGGACTTTATTAGACGTAATAAACTATTAGGTAGTGCGGTTATAATTCTCGTGATTTTTAATGCTACCCTCTTGGTTTTCTTATGGCTTGGCCGACTTGATAATAATCGAGAAATAAAAGGCCCAGAAGGGAAGGGTAAATTTTTAGAAGAGAGTTTAAATTTTTCACCAGAACAGGTCAAAAAATTCGAACTCCTTAAGAAAGAACATTTCAGGTTAATTGATCAATACCAAAGAGAATTTAACGATGCAAGAAGGGAACTTCATGGTCTCTTAAAGCAAGAAAATTCAAGTCAAAAAGCCAAAGTACTATCTGCCAAAATGGGTGAAATTCAATCTAACATTGAGTATGCCACCTTCAATCATTTTGCTTCGATTAGAGCAATGTGTACACCAGAGCAACAAGGAACTTTTGATAAAATCATATCAGAAGTACTCCGCAAAGAACCAAGCGGACAAAGACCTCAAGGCACGAGACCACCTGTACCAGGTGGCCCAGAGGGTAAAAAACCACCTCCAAGAGGAGGCAGGTGAGTACATACAGATTATCCATTAACTCAGAGGTAATCTGTAACTGCTAGCCAATATCTAACAGAACAAACAAATGAAAAAGCCATTTTTATTGATTGCCCTTATGGGGCTAATGTATCAGGCATGCTCAAACTCTACTATTGAAGGCGAGAATGAGATTGAAACTATGATGAAATCCGATTTTTCGAGTATTCTCGATTTACCCAGTATTTCATACAACTACGCGAACCCCAGTTTACCCTCGCATTTTAGAGATAATGATTTACAAAACATTGATAACACCCCTAGCAACAACCTTATCACTGATGCAGGGGCTACCTTGGGAAGGGTGCTTTTCTACGACAAAAATCTTTCGGCCAACAATACAATTGCATGTGCCTCTTGCCATCTTCAAGCAAACGGCTTTGCCGACCCTAATAGGTTCAGTACAGGGTTTTTAGGAGGAACTACAGGAAGAAATTCAATGAGTCTGGCCAATGCCAAGTATTATGACAACGGCAGGTTTTTTTGGGATGAAAGAGCTGAGAGTCTAGAAGAGCAAGTATTGATGCCTATTCAGGATGAAGTAGAGATGGGGCTTTCCCTAGCAGCACTCGTTGATAAGCTACAAGCTTTAGACTATTACAGTCCTCTATTTCAATCTGCATTTGGTTCTTCAGAGATTACCGAAGATCGTATCTCCAAGTCACTAAGTCAGTTTGTACGGAGCATGGTCTCCTATCAAGCAAAGTTCGATGTGGGAGCTGCTCAAGCAAGAAGTATTGAGAACGACAACTTTTCTAATTTCTCTCAAATTGAAAATCAAGGCAAGCAGCTCTTTTTTAGCGGCAGAACCCAGTGTAGTAATTGTCATGAAACCGTTTCTTTTTCAGGAGATCAAGCCAGAAATAATGGATTAGACACCTTCACTACCGATGCTGGCACTGGAGGAATTACTGGTAGAAATCAAGATTTGGGCAAATTCAAAGTGAATTCCTTAAGAAATATAGCCATAACAGCCCCATACATGCACGATGGCCGGTTCAGTTCTTTAAGAGAAGTTATACAGTTTTACAATAATGGAATCCAAGATCATCCGAACTTAGACAATAGACTCACTCAAAGAAACGGACAGCCGATTCGCATGAATTTAAACAATCAAGAAATTGATGCAATTGTTGCTTTTTTAAATACGCTAACGGATCAACAGTTCGTTACAGATGTAAAGTTCTCAAGTCCCTTCGTGGACAGATGATTTTATACAATTATGTTTTGGTTGATAAGGAGTTCATACGGAGCTCCTTTTCTTTTTTACCCCCTTTTAAAACAGAAAACCCCAACCAATGGCTGGGGTTTTAGTATGTGTAGAGTAGAATACCTATTTATTCCTTAGGCCCTTCTTCTTTCTTTTTACTCGCTTTTTTCTTCTTTGTTTTTAAAGTCAAAGCTTCACCTTCTCCGCTATAGTCGGCCATAAGTGTTTCTCCTTCATTTACGCTTCCTTTCAGAATTTCTTCGGCAATCTGATCTTCCAAATACTTCTGAATAGCTCTATTCAAAGGCCTGGCACCAAACTGAGGATCAAAACCTTTATCGGCCAAGAAGTCCTTAGCTTTTTCAGTTAACTCAATTTTGTAGCCCATATCTTCAACACGAGCGAACAATTTAGCGAGAGTAATGTCGATGATCTTGTGAATGTCTTCTCTTCCTAAAGAATTGAAAATAATCACATCATCCAATCGGTTCAAAAACTCAGGGCTGAATGTCTTTTTCAACGCACGCTGAATGGTGTCTTTCATTACAGCATCCTCGTTTTCCTTTCTCGACTGAGTGCTAAAGCCAATCCCAGATCCGAAATCCTTCAAGTCACGCACCCCGATATTCGAAGTCATAATAATGATGGTATTTCTGAAATCCACTCTTCGGCCTAAACCATCGGTAAGAATACCGTCATCCAATACTTGTAATAGAATATTGAAAACATCTGGATGCGCTTTTTCAATTTCATCGAGCAACACCACAGAGTAAGGCTTTCTTCTTACTTTCTCAGTAAGTTGACCGCCTTCTTCATAACCCACATAGCCCGGAGGCGCTCCTACCAAGCGAGACACCGAGAATTTTTCCATGTACTCACTCATATCTATTCTTACCAAAGAATCTTCTTTGTCGAATAAGTAAGTTGAAAGCTCTTTTGCCAATTCTGTTTTACCAACACCCGTTGGGCCTAAGAAAACGAAGGTTCCTATTGGCTTTCCTGGGTCTTTTAGTCCAACTCTGGTACGCTGAATCGCTTTAGTCAGTTTGGCAATTGCCTCATCCTGACCAATCACTCGTTGTTTCAATTGCTCGCCCATTCCTACCAATTTCGACTGCTCTTTTTGTGCAATTCGTTTTGTAGGAATACCCGTCATCATAGCAATAACTTCGGCTACATTTTCTTCATCAACGGTATAGCGTTTCGCTTTACTTTCATCTTCCCATTTGGCTTTGGCTCTATCCAACTGGTCGATGAGTTTTTTTTCTTTATCTCTTAATTGAGCAGCCTCTTCGTACTTCTGACTTTTAACTACTCGATTTTTCTCTTTCTTAATATCCTCAATGGCAGCCTCTAAGCTAACAATGTCATCTGGCACATGGATATTGTTAATGTGTACTCTCGCACCTGCCTCATCCAAAACGTCTATGGCCTTGTCTGGCAGAAAACGATCAGAAATGTAACGATCAGAAAGTGCTACACATGCCTTAATAGCCTCTGGAGTATAATTTACATGGTGGTGTTCTTCATACTTTTCTTTGATATTTTCAAGAATCATAGCAGTTTCTTCAACCGTAGTTGGGTCAACCATTACTTGCTGAAAACGCCTTGCTAGCGCACCATCTTTCTCGATATATTGACGATACTCATCCAAAGTAGTCGCTCCAATGCATTGAATTTCGCCACGGGCCAAGGCTGGCTTAAACATATTAGAAGCATCAAGCGAACCCGAAGCTCCACCTGCGCCAACAATAGTATGCAACTCATCAATGAACAAAATCACTTCAGGAGATTTCTCAAGCTCGTTCATTACGGCTTTCATTCGCTCTTCAAACTGGCCTCTGTATTTGGTTCCAGCAACAAGAGATGCCAAATCAAGGGTTACTACTCTTTTATTGAATAGTATTCTCGACACCTTCTTCTGAATAATTCTTAAAGCCAAACCTTCGGCAATGGCAGATTTACCAACACCGGGCTCTCCAATAAGAATTGGATTGTTCTTTTTTCTTCTACTCAAAATTTGAGCTACTCGCTCAATTTCTTTCTCTCTGCCCACAATCGGGTCTAGTTTATCTTCTTCCGCATATTTGGTCAAGTCACGGCCAAAGTTATCGAGCACTGGAGTGCGTGACTTTTCGGCACCTTTCTGCCCCGGCTTATCAGAAGAAGCTCCTGATCCACCACCAAACATTTTTGAAGAATCATCATCAGAGTCGTCTGTGTCAGACGATGCCAAAGGCGTATCACTGTCTGTCTGATATTCAAGCATTTCCTTCACTACTTCATAATTCACGTCAAATTTCTCTAAGATTTGTGTAGCGATATTGTCCTCGTCTCTTAAAATAGAAAGCAACAAATGCTCTGTGCCAATCAATTGGCTCTTAAAGATTTTAGCTTCTAAGTAAGTGATTTTTAACACTTTCTCTGACTGACGGGTAAGCGGAATGTTTGCCAAATTTTTGACATTATGATTGGCCGTACCTTTAGTAGCACGCTCTACCGCTTCGCGTAACTCTTCAAGCGAAGTACCTAATTTTTTTAAGATACTTACTGCAATTCCTTCTCCTTCTCTGATCATCCCCAACAGAAGGTGCTCAGTGCCAATGTAATCGTGACCCAAACGGAGCGCCTCCTCACGGCTCAACGAAATGACTTCTTTTACTCTATTCGAAAATTTAGCTTCCATTTATTCCTTTCTGAATGGCTTGTTCTAATAATTATAGGATAGATCAATATAGTATTTTCTATTTACGATCTACCACAAAACGTAATCAAAAGATTATTTGTTCAATGAACTAACAACTGACCTCTTTAAAACCTCTAAGGCTTCTGGGCCTGTACAAAACAAAAGATCTAAGATGCTCAGATTAGAAACAAAGTTACTGCCAAATATCTGTTGATAAGGTTTTGGCGCAAACCACTGTAGTTCTGAAATAGGCTTTCGAGGATGAATAACACCTCTCATGTCTATTAAATCAGGTTTATCCATATTCTCATAGCTTTCTGCCCAAAACACAGGTTTGTCAATTTGCAAAAACTTGAGACACATTGTCAGTAAAGATTTATTGAGATCAAACAAATGGCTTGCCTCTGAATACAGAATGGTCTTAAATTCTTCTGAGTAAAAATCGAAAAAGGGGGATTTACCATAGGCCGACTGAATGGCTCTCCAGTGATTATTCATCCATTTCTCGTGGTAATCTATTTTAACTTCCTGAACTGGGATTCTTTTATTCGCGCCAAACACTGGCACCGACATATCAAGCGGACCATTGGCGGTTAAAATGGTACTCCGATTTAAATAAGTTCTTTTTTCAAATCTTCCCTTACTAGCAATATGAATTTCGTCTACACTATAAATGGCAGAGAAATAAGCAATAGAAGGCAAGTATTGTAACTCGATTAGAATTTTACTCATCTAGATTAAATCGTCAATCTGACCTAAACCTTGCCTCACAATCTCAAATTGATCATTAGAGCAATCAATTACGGTTGAAGGCACATTACCTCCGTAACCTCCATCAATTACAATATCTACAAGGTGTTCGTACTTCTCAAAAATAAGACTAGGGTCGGTTGAATATTCAATTACATCATCTTCCCCTTGAATTGAAGAAGTAATAATCGGCCTGCCTAGCTCTTTTACTAAAAGGCGAGGAATACTATTGTTCGGCACTCTAATACCCACCGTTTTCTTTTTTGCATTCAGAATTTTCGGCACACTGCTATTAGAATTTAAAATGAAGGTGTACGGGCCAGGGAGTACCTTTTTCATTACTTTAAAAACAGGAGTGCTGAGCTGCTTTACATATTCAGAGATTTCACTCAAGTCGTAACAAATGAAAGAAAGGTTTTGTGGCTTTACATTTTTTATTTTACAGACACGGTCTACCGCTTTAGTATTAGAAAAATCGCAGCCAATACCATATACCGTATCGGTTGGATAGATGATTACTCCCCCATCTCTCAAAACCGACACGATATAATCGATTTTTTCCAGTTCTGGGTTTTCTGGGTAAAGTCTTATTAGCTCGGCTTGCATTAGTCTAAATTTAACGAATCGAAGTTAGGACAAAAACCCTATTTTTGTAACCCAATGAAGAAAAGAAAGATTTTCCTATTAGCAATGGTGGTGTTTTCCGTACTACTCACCTCCTTTAGTTTTTATTTCTACCAAATGTTCTACGGTGCCAATATTCTTATTGACCAGACCGACAGACCTATAACCATTGAATATGGCGATGGGTTTGATGAGGTTAGAAATAAATTCTACGATGCCAACATCATCAACGACCCCATATCATTCAGTTTTGTATCTAAAACTCTGGGTTATCAGGAATTGGTAAAACCTGGTGTTTATTTCATGAAATCTGGCATGTCTAATATTGAAGCAGTAAGAATGCTTAGATCTGGCAACCAAATGCCTGTTAGAATTACTTTCAATAATGTAAGGTTGAAATCTGAACTGGCCGAAAAAATTACAAATAACACAGGAATTGAGTCAGCCGAGTTTGAAGCACTTTTAAATGACGATGCCTTTTTAGAAGAGTATGGTGTAAACTCTGATAATGTAATGACGCTGTTTCTACCCAACACCTATGAAGTGTACTGGACTATTAAGGCCAAAGAGCTGTTTGCTAAAATGGCAGAGGAACATAAAAAATTCTGGACTACTGACCGAATAGCAAAAGCCAGTGCGCTTGATTTAACCCCAGTTCAAGTTTCCGTTTTAGCCTCTATTGTTCAGGCAGAGAGTATTAAAAATGATGAACGACCAACAATTGCAGGGCTTTACCTCAACCGCCTTGAAAAAAACATTGCGCTTCAAGCTGATCCAACTTTGGTATTTGCTCTAGGCGACTTCACAATTCAAAGGGTATTGAATGAGCACAAACGAGTTCAAAGCCCGTACAATACTTATCTAAATAGAGGCTTGCCTCCAGGGCCAATCAACTTACCAACCATCTCTTCCATAGATGCAGTGCTGAATTACGAAAAGCATGATTATATTTATATGTGTGCCAAAGAAGATTTTTCTGGGTATCACAGGTTTGCAAAAACATTGGTGCAACACAATAAGAATGCAGCCTTGTTCCAAAAAGCACTGAACGAAAGAAGAATATTCAGATAATGTACATTGCGTCCACCCAAATCAGGGTAAGATATGCCGAAACCGACCAAATGGCTTATGTCTATTATGGTAACTATGCTATGTACTACGAAGTGGCTAGGGTTGAAGCGTTGAAACAGATTGGCTTCAGTTATGTTGAATTGGAAAAAGCGGGAATTATGATGCCCGTTCATGAAAACTATAGTAAGTACCACAGCCCAGCCAAATATGACCAACTGCTAACTATTCAGGTAACAATACCAGAAATGCCCAAGGTAAGAATGCGATTCAATTACGAAATAAGAAACGAGCAGAACGAGCTCATCAATGAAGGCATGACTTCTTTAGTGTTCGTAAATATGGAATCTAACAAACTTACTAAAGCACCAAGAGAATTGATTCAAGCATTAGAACCTTATTTTGATGAAAAATAGGATTCTAAAATTTGTATTTGAAAACAAGTACTACCTGAAACTGGTAGCCTTTCTCCAGAAGATTAAGTTGGGGAAAGACAAAATTGGCCTTTATGATGCCATCCTCATCTTTATTCGAAAAATGTCTAATGATGAAATTCTAGACCGCGCCAACGGGGTAGCTTTCAGTTTCACAATGGCCATTTTTCCAGCAATTATTTTTCTTTTTACCTTAACGCCTTATATACAAACCTTCTTCCCTGAGCTTACGAATAATGAGATTATCGGATTTTTGAAGGACATACTGCCATCAAATTTATACAGCGCGGCAGAAACAACCATTCATGACATTATTGGTAAACAGCGCGGAGGTCTTCTTTCTTTTGGTTTTATTCTAACATTGATTCTATCTACAAATGGTATGGCTTCATTGATGGGAGCCTTCAATGCATGCTATAAAACCAATGAAACAAGAAGCTTTTTATCGGTAAGATTTATTGCTACCGTATTAATTTTCATCTTGGCGTTATCTTTTATTATCTCCATTGCACTGCTAATTGTAGGTCAACAAATGATCCGTGATTCAGAAATCAGATCCATCATTAATGATAATATTTCTGTTGATTTAGTCTTTATTTTGAGGTTTGTTTTCCTCTATATTATTTTCCAAATCGCTATTTCTTCTATCTACTATTTAGCCCCTGCTATTCACGAAAAGTGGCATTTCCTAAGTATAGGGTCGGTTTTCTCAACATTGGCCATTATTGTTTCTTCATTTGGCTTCTCATATTATGTCAACAATTTTGGCAATTATAATAAGCTATATGGTTCCATTGGAGCATTGCTGGTTTTAATGCTCTGGCTGTTTATTATTTCACTAATCTTACTGGTTGGTTTTGAGATGAATGCCGCGATTGACAAGGCCAAAATGGAAATTCGAGAAGCAAATGACAAATAATTTTGCCTAGGCTATTTGCAAAAATAAAATTACCACTATCTTTGCAGTCCCAAACGGGAGATCACACACAGAGGAGTGGCAGAGTGGTCGAATGCGGCGGTCTTGAAAACCGTTGTACCGCGAGGTACCGGGGGTTCGAATCCCTCCTCCTCTGCACTATTAAGGGTCCGTTCGTCTAGGGGTTAGGACACTGGGTTTTCATCTCAGCAACAGGGGTTCGATTCCCCTACGGACTACTTCAAAAAGCTCAGCATATGCTGAGCTTTTTTTGTGCCCTTCTCGGAGAATTGTCAACCTCTTCTTGATTAGATAGAAAGTATTTTAGCGATTCGAAATTCTTCAGCATCAATTCCCTTAATGGTTTTCACAGCCTCGCTAATAGGAGTGTATACTATTTTATTATTCACCACCCCGACCATAACATTCGATTGCCCATTTAGTAAGCCCTCTACAGCTGCTACACCTAATCTGCTAGCAAGAACTCTATCGGAGGTAGTAGGAGAACCACCGCGCTGTAAATGCCCTAAAACCGTCACACGAATATCAAAGTAGTCTAGCTGAGCTTTTACTTTGGCAGCTATATCATAAGCAGAACCCAACTTACAGCCTTCTGCCACGATTACAATATTGGAGACCTTCTGGTTAGACGCTCCTCTTTGGAGCCTCTTGATCAAATCATCGATCCCCCAATTATGCTCTGGCAGCAACATGGCAACAGCACCTCCACTTATTCCTGAATTAACCGCAATAAATCCAGCGTCTCTGCCCATTACCTCTACGAAGAAAAGCCTTTCGTGAGAAGAGGCAGTGTCTCTTATTTTATCAATGGCTTCTGTTGCAGTATTGCATGCCGTATCATATCCAATAGTAAAATCTGTTCCTACTAAGTCATTGTCAATAGTACCAGGAATTCCTAAAACAGGTACGTCATACTCTTGACTAAAAACATCAGCTCCAGTAAACGAACCGTCACCACCAATAACTACTAAAGCATCTAGACCATTGGACTTGAAATTTTCATAAGCCTTTGATCTCCCTTCTTTTGTTCTGAATTCTTCACTTCTGGCAGATAACAAAAACGTTCCTCCTCTACTTAGGATATTGGACACTGAACGTACTTGAAGCTGTTCTATATCTCCATTGATAAGGCCATCATAGCCTTTATAAACTCCATATACATCGAGGTTATAGTAGACGCTAGACCTAACAACTGCCCTAACTGCAGCATTCATCCCAGGTGCATCGCCCCCGGAAGTGAGCACTGCAATTTTCTTTATGTTTGTTTTCATGCTATTCATTAAACAGAGTTTCCAAATCTAAGTAACGCTCAAATAAAAAGGTGACCCCTTCGAATCACCTTAAATATAAGTTCAATATGTTTAATTCTTTTAAACGCCTTCTGCAACCACTTCTCTTACATCGTTAGGAAGCATTCTCTTCAGCAAGTTTTCAATACCAGATTTTAAGGTAACCGCTGAAGCTGGGCAGCCACTGCAAGAGCCTTGAAGATTTACCTTCACCACTCCATCATTAAACGAGGCAAAGCCAATAGCCCCACCATCTTGTTCAACAGCAGGACGAATGTACTCATCCAAAATACCTTTGATTTGTTTTACTACTTCAGAATCATTTTCATCGAATAATGGATCTTTGTCCAATTCTTGAAGAATTAAAGGCTTATCATTTTCTAAATAAGGCTTAATTACATTTTTTACTTCGTTCTGAATCTCTGGCCATTCCACAGATTCAGATTTAGTTACTGTAATGAAGTTACTCATGTAGAACACTCTTTCTACATTCGGAATTTGAAATAATTCTTGCGCCAAAGGAGACTCTTTAGCTGATTCAATATTAGGATAATCGAAACTCACTCCCTCTTGCAAAAGCATGAAGTTCACCACAAACTTCATTGAATTTGGGTTAGGGTTGGCTTCCATGTATATGTTTACCGCTTTCATATTTAACTGTCTAGTCCTTTTGAACTACAAAGGTAATCGAAAAGTTTCTCAGTCTTCCTTTAATTCGTTCTCTGATTTTGCAACTAGGGTAGCTACCGTAGCATCTCCCGTTACATTAACCACTGTTCTTAACATATCTAGTGGTCTATCTACTGGAAAAATAATGGCAATCCAAGCTGGGTTTAAGCCAACTGATTGAAGTACCACCACCATCATAACGATTCCTGCACTTGGAACTGCTGCTGAACCAATAGAAGCCAAAGTAGCTGTAAGCACAATTGTAAGTTGTTGTGTAATGGATAAGTCCACCATATGCATTTGCGCCATAAACACTACGGCTACAGCTTGGTACAAGCTAGTTCCATCCATGTTTACTGTTGCGCCAATAGGTAAAACAAAGCTTGAAACGTTTTTAGACACACCTAGATTATCTTCAACACATTCCATTGTTACAGGCAGAGTTGCTGCACTTGAACTGGTGGAGAAAGCTAAAAATTGAGCTGGGCTGATCTTCTGAAAGAATTTTTTATACGTAAGGCTTTTAACAAAGCTCTTAACAATAAGTGGGTAAAATATAAAAATCAAGAACAACAAGCCGGCTACTAGGGTAACGGAATATGATGCAAGCCCTTTAAAGATTTCGAGCACTTCACCGGGTGTGTCGGCCATTTTAGAAATTACACCTGCTAGCAAAGCGAATACAAAGAATGGCGCTGACTTCATTATCATGTCCACCATTTTAAGGAACACTTCATTTGTAGCGTCTACAAAGCTCTTTAAACCTTCCGATTTTTCATCTGGAACAAGCGCCAAACAGACCCCAAAGAAGATAGCAAAGAAGATGACTTGAAGCATCAGTTTATCATTGGAAAGGGAAGAGATAATATTCTCTGGCACCATATCAACTAAAAACGATAATGGTCCTTCATCCTTTTTTTCTTCAGCAGTGGCTCTCTTTTCCTCTACCAGTTTCTTTTCGGCTTCGGTCATTTCCTTTCGGAAATCAAGCCCATTGTACTTAGGGTCTTCTAAAAAATGTTTTCCGTCTAGAATTTCTACGCCATCGGTGGCCGAAACCCATTCTTCGTATTGTAAACGATTTTTAATTCTTTGCTCTTCATCGATAAAGTCGCCAGGTCTAATCACATTTACCAACACAAGGCCAATGCCGACTGCAAAAACAGTAGTCACCAAATAGAAGGATAGCGTTTTACCTCCCATTCGACCTAGCTTGGACATATCTTTTAGGCCAGAAATGCCACCAATGATTGAGAATAACACCAAAGGTACAGCTATGTATTTCAACATTCTAATAAAGATCTGTCCAAATGGATCGATCCAATTAGTAGTAAATTCATTCCAGCCTAATGCACTTGATATAAATGCCCAAATAACACCAGCCAAAAGCCCGATCATTATTTTGACATGAAGAGGAAGCTTTTTCATATAAAAAGGGAGATAGTCTAAATTCGATTAGTCTCGCTAATTAGCAAATAATCGGCAATTACCAAAGCGGCCATTGCTTCAACAATAGGTACAGCGCGTGACACAACACATGGATCATGACGACCTTTACCTTCTACAGTAACTTCATCACCAGCTTCATTAATGCTTTCTTGATCCATCATGATTGTGGCTACTGGTTTAAAGGCCACATTGAAGTAAATATCCTGCCCGTTCGATATGCCTCCTTGTATGCCTCCAGAGTAATTGGTTCTGGTTTTCACCGTGTTATTGTCTGTATAGAACACATCGTTATGCTCTGAACCATTCAGTTTTACACCATCAAAACCACTTCCATATTCAAAGCCTTTTACAGCATTAATAGACAGCATTGCCTTGCCAATTTCGGCATGAAGTTTATCAAAAACTGGCTCGCCTAACCCCGCTGGAACACCCTGAATCACCCCAGTAACAATTCCACCAATGGTATCACGGTTTTTACGTGTTTGGTCAATTAGCTCGATCATTTGCTCTGCCATTTCAGCATCTGGGCAACGAAGTATGTTATCTTCTATTCTTGTTAGATCGAGCTGGGTATAGTCTTTATCAAGTTTTAGATGGCCAACTTGGGACACATAGGCAAGGAAAGAAATGTTATGGTTTCTGAGGAAAAGCTTGGCAATTGCTCCTGCAGCAACACGGGCTACAGTTTCTCTGGCAGAGCTTCTGCCTCCTCCTCTATAATCGCGGATGCCGTACTTTGTTTGAAAAGTATAATCGGCATGCGATGGACGATACTTGTCTGCTATGTGAGAATAATCCTTACTCTTCTGATCTTGATTTCTGATGATAATACTGATGGGTGTTCCTGTAGACTTTCCTTCGAAAACACCTGAGACGATTTCAAACTCGTCTGCTTCTTTGCGTTGTGTTGTAATTTTTGACTGACCAGGCTTCCGTCTGTCCAGTTCTGACTGAATAAATGCCTCATCAATAGGCAAGCCTGCAGGGCAGCCATCAATGATTACACCCAATGCCTTTCCGTGAGATTCTCCGTAGGTATGGATTCTGAAAAGATTACCGAAACTGTTTCCCATTTATTTTTTAAAGTAGATAAAACCAGCGCCCGCGAACATAGCCAATATTAAAATATTAGCCAGTACTTGCATTGTTTTATCTTCGGTCAAACTTTCCAAATTGTTCGATTTGTCTTCAATTGAATCATAAAACGAACCCAAATCAACTGATGAAATTGAAATGTTCTTTTTGCTTTCGCCCGTTACTTCAAACTTAACTTCAGATTTAAGGGTATCATACTTTGCAGTTTTCGGATTGAAATATACCCAACTGAAATAGTCTCCCATATTGTATTGACCGGGTTCGTTTGGCAGACCATAATAATTAAATTTCTTTGACCCAGATACTTTGCTATTGTTACGATTGATATCTTGACTCACATCTGGAGGGTAGAATTCAATGGCTTTATTATCCGGAATTTTCGGGGCGCTAATTCCAGCTATATTTCCTTCCCCATAAATCCCAAAGGTATACTCAAAGCTACCGCCAGTTTCGAGCGATTTCTTACTCATTTTTTCATCTAGGAAGAAATCTCCAACAGCCACTGCATCTTTAAGCGGGTGAGGTGGCAAAGCCTTCACTTTCACTGTTTTCTCCTTAGAATAAAATGTTTTGAAATCTTCCTTCCTATCTCGCCCAAAAAACGAAGGCGACTTGGCCACCTGATACTTTATCATTTCAAAAGGCACAGATGGGAAAACGATAGGCTCAAGGTTGAGCGGGAAATAAGTGGCTCTATAAATCTTATACTGCATATAACCCTTTCCACCAATATTAACTCTCTCCCCAATAATATTCTCAATATTAAAATTCTCTTCCCAGCTATTGGTAGGACGGAGTGTTTTCAGTACTTCCGACAATTGAGTTCCAGCGTCATTAAACTGTAGTGGTGCTCTATTGTCGTCAGCCACGTAGAAAGCGAACGTAGCGGTAAAACCTTCTCCTAGATACACTTCGTCCTTATCCGTTGTTAAGGCCAAAAATGCATCCTCTTTAACATCCACAAATTCTGGATCTTTATCTTCTCCAAACAAATTACTGAAAGGGCTGTGGCCGTAAGGTGTTCTATTACTGTTTCTTCTTGTGTCTACTGGAGGAGTAATTTTTATTTTCTTCCCCTTTGAAGAAACCGCTTCTCCATTTACATCTATAGTAAAATCTTCCAATTGGTATGTCCCTTCTTCTAAAGGAAGATAACGCTGAATGATACTTTGAGAAGAGCTTACTTGTCCATTAATAATATTGGTACTGCTACTTGAAGAGGTTCCTCTTTTTGCAAAACCATCAATATTTGGAAAGTCGGTATAGGATTTCAGCTTACCATTGAGTACAGTTACTTTAATAGTAAAAAGCTGATTGAGTCCCACTTCGTCTGGCCCTAATTCAATATTAGTTGATTGTGCCTTTGCCACGAGCCCGAAACAAATTAGACAGGCGACAAGAATGAATTTTGAACTGGTAATTCTCATGTCAATTTATTATATTCGCTTCTCCTCAAACGAAGAGGATTTAAAGATAATTTAAATTTTTGGGGTAACTAAATCTTCATCGCTTCGTTCGTAACTACGTGCGAAAGGCACAATAGATTCATAACCAATTAAACGATCTTGACATGTTGGAATATTTCAAAACTATCCTCGCGAAGGTGAGCTTCGACAAGAAGCTGTTTGAAAAAGAGTTGAGAAAGGCTATTCACTCTGTTATCGGAGATGAATTAGAAGAATTAAAACGGTGGTGCTATTCAAAATTTGGGCACTTATACGGAAATGTTCTCGAAGAACAGTTTTTACTCGCTAGATAAAATTATTTAATCACACCGCCCGTTGCAGCCTTAGCAATGGGCTATTTTTTTGCCATTTTTATATTCCTTTTTAACCCTTCTAGCTTGGTTCTTTTTACTGCTGAACCCTTAAAAACTGACCGAAAAACCTCCTCTGTTAAATCTTGCCAATTATTGTTAAATAATTCTAACAGCTCATTTTTGGGATGAAAGGTAGGCTCTGAATGAGGTTTTGAGAACCTATTCCACGGACAGACCTCTTGGCAAATGTCGCAGCCGAAAACCCAATTATCCATTTTACCTTGAAAGCTATCGGGAATTTGATCTTTCAATTCAATGGTTAAATAAGAAATACACTTGTTTGCGTCTACTTCATAAGGGGTAATCGCGTCTGTCGGGCAAGCGTCTATACACCGGGTGCAGGTTCCACAATAATCCTTAATTGGGCCATCGGGCTCAAGCTCTAAATCAATAATCAGTTCGGCTAAAAAGAAGTAACTGCCCTGCCCTTTATTAATCAACAAGGTGTTTTTCCCTAACCAGCCTAAACCACTTTTAGCCGCCCATTGGCGTTCCATTACTGGAGCCGAATCTACAAACACACGCCCTTCTACATCACCAATTTCTTCCTTTAAAATCGACATGAAGGTTTTGAGTCGATCTTTAATTACAAAGTGGTAATCTTCACCATAAGCGTATTTGGCCAGTTTTAAATGGTCGGGGTGTTCTTCGGCCAAATCTTTTTCTGGATAATAATTATAGAGTAACGAAACTACAGACTTAGCACCCGGCACCAACTTACTAGGGTCTAAGCGCTTATCGAAATGGTTTTCCATATAGCGCATTTCACCATGATTACCTTTCTTAAGCCAAGCCTCTAAACGTGGGGCTTCTTCCGCCAAAAACTCTGCCTTGGAAATACCACAGAAATCAAAGCCTAGCTTTTGGGCTGTTTGTTTGACGATGGTGGTATTTGTGGTGATGTTTTGCAATTAGTTTAAATCCTCAATTTCTTAAAATCAGCTTCTATTTCTAGTGTTACAGTCACCTCCCTTGCCCTCCTCGAGGAGGGAATACTTTGTTAGGTTAACAATTTATCTTTCCGTATAAAAAGCATTCCGCTTTAGGGCTGAAATATTTGATATACCTCAAAACCATTCTCCTCTTGAGAGCGGCTAGGGGTGTGTTGTTAAGGCAACATAAACCCTAACTAAGCATCAAACAAACTACCCGTTTGCCCACCAAGGGGTTTAAGGTTTAAATGTTTATAAGCCAATTCTGTTGCTTCGCGACCACGGGAGGTACGTTTAAGGTAGCCTTCTTGAATTAAGAAGGGTTCATAAACTTCTTCTATGGTTTCGGCCTCTTCGCCCACTGCCGTGGCAATGGTTGAAATCCCCACTGGCCCGCCTTTGAATTTCTCAATAATTGTGAGCAAAATACGATTATCCATTTCGTCCAAACCATGTGAATCTACATCCAAAGCGTTTAATGCCATTTCACTTATGGCTTTGGTAATCGTTCCTGTTCCTTTGATTTGAGCAAAGTCTCTTGTTCTGCGTAAAAGGTTGTTGGCAATACGCGGGGTTCCTCTACTCCTTCGAGCAATTTCGTAGGCTGCGTCATCATCAATTGGCGTATTCAAAATTTCGGCTGATCGTTGAACGATGGTGGTTAATAATTTAGCATCGTAATATTCCAATCTGGCATTGATACCAAACCGCGCACGTAATGGCGATGTCAATAAACCCGACCTTGTGGTGGCTCCGATTAAAGTAAATGGCTCTAATGAAATTTGAACCGAACGCGCATTTGGTCCCGAGTCAAGCATAATATCAATGCGATAATCTTCCATAGCAGAATACAGATACTCCTCCACAATAGGGTTCAGTCTGTGGATTTCATCGATAAAGAGTACATCACCGTGCTCCAAGTTGGTCAGTAAACCAGCCAAATCTCCCGGTTTATCGAGTACAGGGCCAGAAGTAATCTTTAACTCCGACTTAAGTTCATTGGCAATAATGTGAGAAAGGGTAGTTTTACCCAAGCCAGGAGGGCCATGTAACAGCACATGGTCCAAAGGCTCTGACCGCCCCTTGGCTGCCAAAACGAATATTTTTAAGTTCTCAACAATTTTGTGCTGCCCCGTAAAGTCTTCAAAACTCAACGGCCTCAGTGCCCTCTCAATATCCTTTTCTTCAGGGTCGAGATTATCATCTTCAGCATTTAAATAGTCTTCGCGCATTCACCAATCTTTTTGCTAAGATAGCAGTTAGTTTTTTTCACTTAATCAATCTTTTACTGTTTAACCTTACATCAAGGAAAAGCGCTCATTATCTTTGCTCAAATTTTGAGACAATGGACAAAAATCAAAGGTCTAGAATATACCTACTCGTGTTAGTAATTGCAATTTTTGTGGTTTGGAAATACCGCGAGAGTCAAAAACCAAAAATGATGTTCGTTCAGGGCACCACCATGGGCGTTATTGCTTACAACATAAAGTACATTGATGAAGGCCTTAGGGATTTTAAAAAGGAAATTGATTCACTTTTAGTCGACTTCAATCAGTCACTTTCTACTTACATCCCCGATTCTGAAATTTCAATCTTTAATAAAGAAGGAAAAGCGACTTTTAACTTTCCCTACTTTTCAGAAGTGCTTATTGCTAGCCAAGAAGTTTATAAAGAATCTGGAGGTTATTTCGATCCAACTGTCGGTCCATTGGTAGACGCTTGGGGCTTTGGAGATGGTAAAAGTGTTACGTTAGACAGTGGTCAGGTAGATTCTGTTTTGAAGTATGTGGGCTTTGGAAAAGTACAGTTTACAAAAAAAGAAGTTTTTAAAACTATTCCAGAATTGAAACTCAATTTTTCGGCTATTGCAAAAGGCCAAGCCATAGATGTGGTTGCAGAATATTTAATGACACAAGACATCCAAAACTTCATGGTTGAAATTGGTGGTGAAGTACGAGCAAAAGGCAAAAATGATGCTGGCGAAACTTGGACCATTGGAATTGAAATCCCTGATGAAAATCGCGTTGGTGGCGTTTTCGATGCTATTCAATTGGAAGACCATGGAATGGCTACCTCTGGCAACTACCGTAATTATAAAATTATAGATGGAAAAAAAGTAGCCCATACTATTGACCCAAAAACGGGCTATCCGAAAATGATTACTCTTTTAAGCGCTACAGTAGTCGCCTCCACTTGCATGTATGCCGATGCTTATGCTACCGCCTCAATGGCAATGGGTTTAGATAAGGCAAAAGCAATGATAGAAAGTAACCCAAGTTTGGAAGCCTACTTTATTTACACCGACCAAGATGGGAACACCCAAACCTATATTTCTGCTGGATTAAAAGGAAAAACGGCAAACGAACAATAAGTAGATAGACTGAGGGAACTATTTAAATGGAAATTCAATTTTCTTTATCATATTTGCAATGTTGTTGCATTAACAATTTTTAGGCTTGTTCATAAACGTCACTATTTTATTACTCTGCGCCCTTGTTCCGGGTCTGTTCATTTTAGGTAATGCAACTTTTAGCGAAACCAGAATTCGCTATTTCCTTGTTTTTGCTGGAGCGTACTTATTTTCCGTTACCGTAATCCACCTCATCCCAGATTTATTTATGAGTGGAGAGGATCCATTCAATCTTGGGCTGTATATCTTAGTAGGATTCTTTATTCAGAAAATATTAGAAAACTTTTCTAGCGGGGTAGAACATGGTCATATCCATGTTCACACGAAAGTACCTGTCTCTTATTTATTGATTGCTCTTGTCCTACATTCCTTTTTAGAAGGCTCTATTCTAACCGATTCGTTGCATTCTAACCATACTCCTGATTCGGTATATAGTCATGGTAGTTCTCCTAAAATATTACTAGGCATTGTAATGCACAAAATACCCGCCTCATTGGCGCTTATGGCATTATTGGTAGCTCAACTTAAAAACAAGTACAAGGCATTTGGCCTATTGTTCATCTTTGCTATCAGCTCTCCTTTGGGCTTAATTACTTCAGAGTATTTTAGTCATTCCAATCTATTGCCCGAAAAATATCTTATCATATTCTTCGCTGTAGTTGCGGGTAGTTTTCTTCAAATTTCAACTACTATTTTTATTGAAAGCGACCCTCATCATAAGCTCGATTGGAAAAGATTTTCGGTCTCTTTACTAGGGGCAGGCGCAGCGGTTTTGGCGCAGTTGATGATTTAAATTAAGGATGCTTCACTCCACTCAAGAGCATTTCAATCGTCTTTTGTAAACGTTTGGCTTTAGTTTCTTCACGCTTGGCTGTGTCAATCCATCTAGCGTATTCTTTACGATTGGTATATGAGAGCGAATTGTAAAAAGCTTCGGCTTTAGGGTGAATCTTAAACTCTGCCTTTAATACATCAGGCACTTCTACCAATCTTTCTTCAGTATCTTTTTGGACAGTAACAGTTACTGTATCTCCATGACTTTTTCCAATAGCAGCCCTAATATCATTTCTTAAAATCAAAATATGACCCGTACCCATATTGGCTATTGAGCCGCGGTATGGCTCTCCATCAAAAGTAGCCTTCACCTTCACTTGGCCTTTAGTTCCAAATTCTTCTTCCACACTAAAAGGAAGTGAAACACAGGCTGCTTCTGGCCATTTCTCTCCTCCATTTTGGATGACAGCTTCGAACCGATATATTTTTTCTGACATGATGTTGATTATTTAACTTTAACTCAACTTATTTTAAAAGTAGGTCTTAACCGCAAATGCAAACTGATTGATGAAGATGTCTTTAAATGCAGTAATATTATTTCTCTCATAGAAAATCAACATGGCTTCCTTATAAGCAATTGAATCAATAGTTCTAAAAGAAAGTGGGCAATAACCATGATAAATAAGCATTGCGTTACTCACTATTCGTGCTGTCCTTTTATTACCATCACCAAATGGCTGTATGTAGGATATTAGTACTAGTAGAAGCAAAGTCTTTTCAAAAACATTTTCACGTTGATTGATTAAGTCGCACATGCTTTGCAAAGCTTCCTTAATTTGGTGCTCATTGTCAAGTGGAGTATAATTGGTTCCTGAAATTCCCACACGTCTTAATCTAACATTTTTATCAATACCCAAATCTTTAACCAACAAACTATGGATATCTTCAATCCGAGCTATTGTCAATAGCTCTAAGTAATCAGGGTGATCTATTATAAAATCTAAAGCGTATTTGTGGTTCAGCAACATTGTTGCTTCGTCTTTTCCCTTTCCCTTGGCTGTTTGTTTTTCCTTAATTAAAAGTTCCGTCTCCAATAAAGAGTATGTGTTTCCCTCAATTTGAGAAGACTTCCAACTTAAATCAATCGCAAGCCTCTCAAGTTCCTTTGAATATTCCGCATCAGTAAGTTCTGCAACTTTATTTTTGTAATCAATATGGAGACGCTCCAAATACTCCAATTCTTCCTTCGAGAATAGTTTTACGCTGTCGAGTATATTTGTAATCAATGCTAAATTGAATGAGCCTTTTATGTCTCTTTCATCTATTTCCTTTTCAAAATAATGGTTTACATCTATAGGGTAGAATAATTCATACGCTGGGTCTAAATTATATTTTCGACCTCTTCCTATTCCAACAGTTTTAATCAGCTGCTCGGTAACGAGTTTAGATAAAACGCGCTTAGTGGTGGCATAACTCAGCGTTGTGGTTAAGCCATCATGTATTTCTTTTGATGATAAGGAAGGATGCTCCTTAACAAAATTCAGTACGTCAATACTTTTGTCATCCAATGCTTTCATCAATTTGCAGCTCAGTTAACACAAATTTAAAGCTCAAAACTCTACAAAATTGAGCTATAAAGCAACAACCATTGAGCTCTATTTTAAATTAGTGGATGTTTTACAGCTCAAATTTCCTGCATTTAGAGCTCAATAAATCCATATATTGAGCTTCAAATGAAATGGCGATGAGCTTTAATTAAGTTCGAAATGTTTTCTTTAATCAATTTTCATTTAACAGCCCTCAAAAACAATTGATCGACAAAACCTCTTTCAGTTAAGCGCATAAATGCTTAAAATGGGCTATAAATTCAGCAATCATGAGCGACAGAATTCACAGCCTTAGCGGTTACATATATGAGTATCAAAAAAGTGTTCAAGACCCAGAATCTTTTTGGTCTAGAATTGCCGATTCCTTCCACTGGAGGAAAAAATGGGATAAGGTTGTGGACTGGAATTTTGAAACACCAGACGTAAAATGGTTTGTTAATGGAAAGCTGAACATTACCGAGAACATTTTAGACCGTCACTTATATACCCGTGGTGACCAAGCAGCCATTATTTGGGAACCGAACGATCCCAATGAAGAACACATCACACTTACCTATAAAGAACTTCACGCCAAGGTATGCCAGTTTTCCAATGCCATTAAAGCCAAAGGAGTTGGTAAAGGCGACCGCGTTATTATTTACATGCCCATGGTGCCAGAAGCAGCTATTGCCATGTTGGCTTGTGCGCGTGTTGGTGCTATTCACTCCATTGTGTTTGCAGGTTTTTCAGCCAATGCACTAAGCGACCGCATTAATGACTGCCAAGCAAAAATAGTAATTACATCGGATGGAAACTTCCGAGGCAACAAGCAGATTCCTGTAAAAGATGTAGTAGATGAGGCCCTGGAAAAGTGCACTTCTGTTGAAACCGTAATTAACTTAAAGAGAACTAGGCAGCAGGTTGAAATGACTGAAGGCCGTGACATTTGGTGGCACGATGCCATTGAAGGCCTTTCTTTCGAAAACAAAGCAGAAGAAATGGATTCGGAAGACATGCTCTTCATCCTTTATACGTCTGGGTCGACAGGCCAGCCCAAAGGTGTTGTACACACTTGCGGTGGCTATATGATCTACACCGCCTATTCCTTTCAAAATGTATTTCAATACAACCAAGGCGATGTGTATTGGTGCACGGCCGATGTCGGCTGGATCACTGGCCACTCTTATATCGTTTATGGCCCGTTATTGGCTGGCGCCACTTCCATCATGTTTGAAGGTGTGCCTACTTTTCCAGATGCAGGAAGATTCTGGGCCATTTGTGACAAACATCAAGTCAATCAGTTTTATACTGCACCTACCGCCATTAGGGCTTTGCAAGCCTATGGCACCGAACCGATTGCTCCTTATAAACTAGATTCACTAAAAGTATTGGGTTCTGTAGGTGAACCTATCAACGAAGAGGCTTGGCATTGGTACCACGACCACATAGGAAAAGGAAAATGCCCAATAGTAGACACTTGGTGGCAAACAGAAACTGGTGGAATTATGGTTTCGCCTTTGGCGGGAATTACCCCAACAAAACCAGCCTATGCCACTTTACCACTACCAGGGGTTCAATTAGTGATTTTAGATAATGAAGGAAATGAGCTCAAAGGGAATTCAGTAGAAGGAAATCTTTGCATCAAGTTCCCTTGGCCTTCTATGCTTCGCACCACTTATGGCGACCACGACCGATGTAAGCAAACTTACTTCTCTACTTTCCCTAACCATTACTTTACTGGCGATGGCGTGAAAAGAGATGAAGACGGTTATTACAGAATTCTAGGCCGAGTGGATGATGTGATTAATGTTTCTGGACACAGAATGGGTACAGCCGAAGTTGAAAACGCCATTAACGAGCATCCAAAGGTCATTGAATCTGCCGTGGTAGGTTATCCGCACGATATTAAAGGCCAAGGCATTTATGCTTATGTAATTTGCGATATGGAAGGCCGATCTGAGGAAGGGCTGATCAATGAAATCAAAGAAACGGTTACAAAAATCATTGGCCCAATTGCCAGACCAGATAAAATCCAGATTGTACCGGGCTTGCCTAAAACCCGTTCGGGCAAGATTATGCGCAGAATCCTTAGAAAGATTGCCTCGGGGGATGGGTCTAACTTAGGAGATATTTCAACCCTGCTCAATCCAGAAGTGGTAGAAGCGATTAAGGAAGGAGCCAGTAAGTAAATAGAAATCAGGGATCAGTGTATTAATTAAGAGTGAAATCTTTGGTTAAGAGTTCCGTGGAATGATTGTGTCTGAATTTATTTTAACTAAATTAATAGTTCAAACAAATGAGATGAATAGATCAAGTCATACTATACTACTTTCATTGGCCTGTTTTCTCATCCTATTTTCATGCCAACAGGAAAAGGAGCATTCCATAGAAAGCAGCACAACTCAAACCCTAACCATTTCTGATGGTGGCATTAAAACCTTAGCCCTTGAAGACGGGGTCAATTTTGAAGTTCTAACAGCTCTCAAATTGTCCACCATCAATAACAAGGAATACATTACTTTTTACGACCGAATTACCCACTCCATCTACCTATATGATTATCAGACTAATGATCTTTTCAAAAAGATTAGCATGGAAAAAGATGGTCCTAACGCAGTAAAGAGTGCCAACAAATTCTTCATACATACCATAGATTCAATTTTTGTTGACGGCTCAATGGGCATCCATCTCATCAACAGTAAAGGAGAAGTGCTTACAAAGAAAAGCAAGGGCACAAAATTAAGAAATGGAATACCAATGATTCAAATGGGGGCACCCACCTACTCGTTTGACCATGATTCACATTTCGAGAATGGCAAAATAGAAATGAGCATCCATCTCTTCAATCGGACAGGAAAAAATTATGAACGTTCAATTTATGATTTTGAAAAAGATTCGATTGTTGAAAAATTTGTTCAGACTAAAACATTAATCTACGACTATAAAGAGGTGCTTAGAGTAAAGGAGGAAGCTAAGAAAAGACGGGAGGGTGCTTTTAATATAACGATGTATTTCGGAAGTTATAAAAACTACCTCTACGGTAGCACTTCTATTTCTGATAGCCTCTATATTTTTAATGACGGTGAATTGATTAAAACAATCTATGCTGGAGTTCCAACTATAGAAGTTGCCAGTTATTCTGATTACGCAACTTTGAGAATCATAGAATACTTCGAAGGAGGAATGAGTGCTTTTGAGAATCCTAAGCAGCCCGCCCATTACAAAAACATGCTCTTATCACCCAATGGTAGATTGATATATAGAGTACTCTACCATGGTACTAAACCACAATTTATTGAAGGAGAAGAAAAAGCGAGTCCCTATGTTTTTGGTGCAACCTTAATCGTAGTGGACACAAAAACAGAAGAACTACACTATTATAATTTACCCGTAGATGAAATCGAACTAGGCATGCCCTTCAATTTTAATTTATTTGTCAGCAACGAAGGAATTTTCTTTCGGGTGAAAGACCAACAAAACGAAGATCAGGTTCAGTTTAGATTTTTTAAAGTGACCCAATAAATATGGTCTCATAAACCAAAACCTTCTTGAAGCCCTGTTGCACGGTTTTGTCTTATACATTTGGGGCATGGCACACGATCATCATCACGGACATCACCACCATCATCATGGAACAGGTAACTTACGCGTTGCCTTCTTTTTAAATCTCTTTTTTACACTTGTCGAAATTGTTGGCGGAATCTATACCGGCAGTTTGGCCATTCTTTCCGATGCCCTTCACGATTTAGGCGATAGCCTCAGCATTGGGCTTTCATGGTACTTCCAAAAACTTTCTCAAAAAGGCCGTGATAAAAAATTCTCTTATGGCTACAAACGCTTTTCTCTGTTGGGTGCGATTATCAACTCAGTCGTGCTATTGGTGGGTTCTGGCATTATTCTTAGTAAAGCTATTCCAGCATTATTCGCTCCAGAAACTGTAGACGCCAAAGGCATGATGTATCTCGCCATTTTTGGTGTAATTGTCAATGGAGCCGCTGTGTTGAAGCTTAGAAAAGGCTCTTCAATCAATGAAGAAGTAATTTCGTTACACCTGTTAGAAGATGTATTAGGCTGGGTGGCGGTGCTCATCGGTAGCTTGGTAATGATGTTCTGGGATTTGCCCATTATCGACCCAATTCTTTCGCTGCTCATTGCAGTTTATATTATATATAACGCTTTCCGAAACCTTAAAAAGAGTACACTCATTATTCTTCAGGCCAAACCCAATGAGGTGGACATTGAGGAAATCCACAAGACCTTACTTTCCATTCCTGAAATTACGGGTGTTCACGATTGCCATGTATGGTCGATGGACGGAGAATACAATGTGCTTTCTGCACACCTTGTCATTGAAAAAGAAATTTCTATGGACGAAATGGCCAGCATAAAATCAAAGGCCAAATCCCTGCTTAAAGAAGAACACATCGACCATGCCACCTTTGAATTTGAAGGGAAAGATGAGCATTGTGGGGGTTGTTGAATTTTTTTTTCTTATCGATCTAAATCCAAAACAAGTAAGGTTGAGAAAAATTAGAGGAGTTTATAAATTATAGATGCATTTTGAGCTGAATACAGCCACCTGTTTCAAAAAAGCTTAATTACATGAATAAAGATGCACTCAACAAAGCAGTAAAATTCTGGGATCGAGCAGCCAGTTCATATGACAGAGAAGAAAAAAGGGATGAAGAAAAATATCAAAATACTATAAATCAACTAGCTCAATATTTAAAGTCCGAATATTTAGTTTTAGACTTTGGTTGCGGAACTGGACTCATTTCCAATGAAATATCACCCTTAGTTCAACAAATTCATGCCATTGATTTCTCTCACAACATGATCGAGTTGGCTAAAACAAAGGCTCAAAAGCATCAAATATCAAACGTTCAATACAAACAGTCAACAATTTTTGATGATTACCTCAAGCCAGCTTCATACGATGTTATCTTATGTTTCCATGTACTTCACTTACTCGAGTCTGCAGAGCGAGTAGTTTCAAGAATACATGAATTGTTAAAACCAGAAGGTCTTATTGTGTCAGTTACACCATGTATGGCTGAAAAACCATTAATGAACAGCCTGTTTTCTGTTCTAAATAAATTAGGACTCACACCAAAGATCAACTCTTTAAAACTACAAGACCTAAAGAAGCTGTTCGCAGAAGAGAACTTTGAAATTATAGATCATCATTTGCTGCCAAAAACTTCTAATCAACATTTTATTGTTTGTAAAAAAAGACCACTCGGGCAATAACAAATTAAACCTCCGAGCTTTGTTAAATTTAGAGTTAATGAGAACATGACACAGTACATAGATACATTAGAAGCTGAATTTAAAAGCAAGGAAAATCCGAAAATCGCTTCAGAACAAAAGGCCTACTTGCGAAACCAGTTTGAGTTCTTTGGAATCAAAACACAAGACAGAAGGGAGATTCAAAAACCATTTTTAGTCAAGGAATACTTACCCGCGAAAAAGGACCTACACCAAATTGTAAAGACTCTTTGGGAAAAACCCCAGAGGGACTTTCAGCTCTTTGGGCAAGAGTTGGTATTCAAGTATGTAAAGCAATTTGAAATCAGCGACATCCAGTTGCTTGAATATATGGCAAAACACAAATCATGGTGGGACACTGTAGATTTTATTACTTACAAACTTATGGGTGCCTATTTCAAGCTCTACCCAAAAGAAAGGCAACCTCATGTAGACAAATGGTTAGATTCTGGAAACATTTGGCTGCAACGCTGTGCACTATTATTCCAACTAAAGTACAAGGGGGATATCCATACCGAAATACTAAGCACTACCATAAACGCTCTCTTAGGTTCTAAGGAATTCTTTATCAATAAAGCCATTGGCTGGATATTAAGAGAATACAGCAGAACCAACCCTAAATGGGTAATTGACTTTGTGGACAAAACAGAACTCAGTCCATTGAGTAAAAAAGAAGCGTTGAGGTTGATGGAGCCATAGGGCATTAAAAGCCGAAAAATCATTAGATTAAGACACTATATAGGAATTAAAAAACACATAAATGCTGAGCCATTTCTAACAATCATCACTTTCAAAATGAAAAAACTCTTCTGTCTAATATTTACCTTGATACTACTCTCATGTGAACGAGATGTATACTTATCTGATGATGATATAATGGTAATTGATAGAAAATTTTCACCCGATTCATCCAAGGTGTTGTTGACATACATGTTTGACATTGGTGCATTAGGATTTTCTCGATCATGGTCTGCAATTCTTAGCACAAAAGACACTCTTGGGGTTATAAACAAGTATACTATACCTGACATTAATTACCCCACGAACACTCGTTACGAACCCATTAAGTGGCTGAATAATCAAACATTTCTACTTGGACTAAACATTCAATCATATATAAGATCAAATACTAAGGCCGATACTTCCGGATTTTTGCTGAATGATATACAGTTCGATGTTACACTCCTTGACAAAAACGAGGGATTAACTCAAATAATAGAACATTTTACCGTATCTCCTGATAAGAAGAAGCTACTTGTTGCATACAAATACAATGGAGCTTCTAAAATTGAAATCTCTGTTATTAATTTCTACGAACAGTTGCCTAGATATGGTAATATTTTCACAAGCCTCAATTTTTCCGAAAGCCCCATTCTATTTGGACGATGGAACGTAAAAAACGAAGTTGAAATTGATGTAAATCTAAATTCGTACATGGCTGAGTATATTGAGTTCAACGCCTTATTACCAGTTGCGACCAAGATTAAAAAAATTGACTATCAGTCAGGATACTCAGCAGTTATTGGAGGTTGGTACAACAGAAAAATGTTTCCAGACGCTGATACTGTTCATCTTTTCAAAACTACAGAGTCAGCCCTTGCAGAAATCACTCATATTCAGGGCTGGGGAGATTCGTACTACACTAAACTCCTAAATTACTTTTATGAATATAGTGTTGGTCAACAAACCTTCAAATCCTATTTCAGAGCAAAAAAAGGAAATGGAAAAATTGGTGATCTTATACCGATTGAAGTAAACCCCAAACAACCTTTAATACATAGACTAGAACTCGACAAAACCCGCTAGCCTTAGTATATCGCATTAAGTATAATATAAAACAACATTCAATAAATATACTTAGCTCAACACCGCAATATTTGGGATTACAATTTGGCTGCGAGAGTAAGACAATGCGCCTTCTTCTTTGAGTTCATTGATAATGGTGGTTACGGTTTGGCGAGAAGAGCTGATCAAACTGGCAATTTCATTATGGGTTAAGTAGTTTTTGATCAACACACCTTCGGGAGTATCTTTTCCTTCGTTAATGGCCCACATTTTAAGGAAGTCTTTGAGCCTTTCTTTTACATCTTTAAACACCAAATTGGCATGGCGGTGCTCTAGTTTGCGCAGCTTATCCCCTATCTTCTTAGTGAAATTAAGGCAAAGCATTGGGTGCTTTTGCATCAGTTCTTCAAACTCGTCCATGGTGAAAGTGCAGAGAATTACCTCGCTAGAAAGTATTTCGGCATACTCATGACTAAGCGTAAGCATATTGAAAGAGATTTCTCCAAACAAGTCGCCCGTAAGCAAAATGTCCTTGATCATTTCATTGCCCGATTGGTCCATTTCGCTGATTTTTATTTTCCCGTTAATGAGAAAGTAAACGCGTTTCACCTCATCGCTAGCAAAGTAAATGGTATGGCCTTTCTTCATTCTCACGAATTTAGAAATACCACAAAGGTCATTGATTTGTTCTTTTGTGAGGTTTGAGAAAAGGTCGTAATTCCTCAAATACCAGTACTTAATTTCTCTTTGCATTGCTCTTACAGGTTTATTACCAGTTGAAAAACTGCCACTGCGAGGATTACTGCCCCGAGTATTTTGTTGTAGTTCTTCGTTAATTTCATGTATACAAACTCCCTCTTTTTCGAGGTAAAAACCGCCACTAAATATTGTAGCAGAAAAGCCCCTGCAGCAGTTCCAATTACGAATGCGGCTTGCACAGGCCAGCGTTCATCCGTAAGCAGGTTATTGCTTCTGAGGTTTGTAATAATGAAGAGCCAAAAAGGATATAATTGAGGATTTAGAATTCCGAAACCCATACCGCGCCATACGTGGTTGCCTTTATCTGGACTGTCCTTTTCACTTGCCTCAGTGGGCTTTTGAAATATCAGATATATTCCAAAAATGAATAAAACACCGATTGTCAGGTATTTGAGGTAGTCATCGAGGTATTCGTAACGACTGAGTAAATTCGAACTACCCAAGGCCAAAGCGCTATAGAATAATTCGGGTAAACTTCCCCCAAAACCGAAAAGTATGGCTGATTTTTTATTGTACCGAAGGGCAGTTCTGATGGTGCCGAAATTAACCGGCCCCAATTGAATCGACCCTGCGAAACTAATTGCTGTTGATAAAATTAAAGCTTGAAATATGTGCCAAATCATGTAGTCATGCTTTGGTTTACAATGTCATTTTTCTCACGTCCAAAGTGGGTCTTGATCAAGCGCGCCATTTCAAAAACTGGAGTCACTTTTACTCCTTGTTTTATATTGGCTTCACTCACTCTGTACATCATCATCATATTCTCAGCCGTTTCCTTATAAGCCCTGAACAATGAATAAGACGGGTCGTAAATGTGCGCTGGTTCTGAAGTTACTCCGTTGAGTTCTAAAACCTTGATGTTTTCACCCTTATAAAGATCTTCTACCGATTTCACTTTTAAATCAAACCTACCGAAATAGAAACCGTCAATTCCAGAAGCTACATCATCGAACACGTTTACCAACTGGTCATTCAACAGATGCATTCCGCTTAAGAACTTGGTACCTCGACAATGATTCCCTATCGGTTCTAGATTTCTCTTTTCACCTTCTGGGATTACTTCATTCAATGCGGCACCTAGTCTTTTCGTCATGCTTTCTAGCTGAAGTCTAGCGCGGTCGTTGTACTCCATCAGTTCGCGAATGGTGGATTTACCATCGCCCGTTACCGTCAAAAACTCCTTGGTTACAATAGAGGTAATGCCAGTTTTATCGCTGTCTGGAAAACGATAGTACAAAACGCCCAACTCTATATCATAACTCACATATTCCTGAATAATGAAATCTTCTTTTGACCTTTTGATGTACCGATCTAATGCGGCTACATTTTCAACTTTCTCCACCTCGTTGCCCCGTTCGCCCACATTGGGTTTCACGATAATCGGAAACTCCAATTGGATGTTTTTCAGCTCGTGAGTTACGATTTCACAAGGTGTTAGCTTTTTGAAGAATAGAGTTTTAGGTAAATACTTTGGATCGATTTTCTTAAGAATATCAATTTTCGATTCACCAAAAACACCTCCGTGTTCTATGCCTGGGTTGGCAGCGGTAAAGTAAGTGAACGACCGTGCTCTGATAGCAAGGTAAATCCACCATGGCACTAATGGCATAAAAAACAACCAAAAGGGCCAGTACTCATAGCTCAACCACTTAACAATAAACAGGGGTAATTTCTTCTTCTTCATTTGAGGGTTGAAAGATAAACAACCGATTAAAACCTTAGACACTTTTAGCCCTACTTTAATTACTAAGCCATACTTGTCATTCTGCCGTCTGCAGAATTGTCTTTCTTGAGACAATGAATGTGCCAAGCGACAATCTACCAACGTAATTAACTGACTTTCAGATTACTCTGATGTAAAATCAAATAAACAAGGTTTAAACAAGCAAATTATTTCACGATATAACGTGAATATCATGAAATAATAAGAAAGAGATTTTCAGGAAGTAATTTGGCCGACAGTTAAGGTAAGAATCAATTAGTCAGCCATTTATAGAGAAAATTAGTTTAGCGTAGTTAATGTGCGTTATGAAATTAACGATATTTCGTGAAAAACAAATTTCATTCAAACTACCTTTTTATCCCAAGTTTCTTCATTCTCGACTCTAATGTAGTTGGTTTCATTCCCAAAATTTTAGCTGCGCCTTTCTCTCCGCTCACTCTCCACATTACCTCATTCAATACTTTGAGAATGTATTTTCTTTCAAAGTCCTCTAGGGTAAGCAATTCGGTTTCTGTTTCTTCACGAGATTTGTTTGGCATCCAACCTGCCAACTCTAGCTTTTGCTCACCACTAATAATCACTGCTCGTTCTATCACATTTTCTAACTCTCTAATATTACCCGGCCAGTTGTAGGCTTGAAGTGCTTTAATTACACCCTTCGGAATATTTGCAATTTTCTTTCCGAGCAACGGGCCATACTTATCTACAAAATGTCTGACCAGTAAAGGAATATCTTCCTTTCTTTCGCGCAGCGGAATGCTATAGATAGGAAACACATTTAATCGATAATATAAGTCTGCCCTGAACTTACCTTCTGCCACTTCCTTCTCTAGCTCACGATTTGTTGCGGCTATAATCCGAACATTTACTTTTATGGTTTTGGTACCACCCACCCTTTCAAACTCACCTTCTTGTAATACGCGCAGTAGTTTAGCTTGTAGTTCAACTGGGAGCTCTCCAACTTCATCTAGGAAAATGGTACCTCCATCCGCCAACTCAAATCGGCCAGATTTTCGCATCAGAGCCCCTGTAAAAGCGCCTTTCTCATGACCAAAAAGTTCACTTTCAATTAAGTTGGCCGGAAGTGAGGCACAATTGATCTTTACCAGTGTCCTATTCTTTCGATTACTGATGTTGTGCACCGCACGAGAAAGCAGCTCTTTGCCTGTTCCTGACTCGCCCAAAACCAAGACTGTAGCGTCTGTTTTGGCTACTTGCTCCACCTGAGTTAAGATTTGTTTAAATTTTAAACTCTGGCTTATGATCTCTTCAAAATTGTGCTCAGTTTTAATCTCTTGCTGTAAGTATGTGTTTTCAGCTTCTAGGCGGTCTTTTAAATCTTCTACCTCATTTAAAGCCTTAACTAGTCTTAAATTTGCAGCATTTCGCTCAATTTCTAGACTTGCCCTTTCTGCCAGAGTATTTAAGATTTGGATCTCTTCTTCAGAAAGGTTCAACTCATTATTGCTAAACAAAGCCAAATTGCCAATACATTCGCCTGTTCTGGAAACAATAGGAAAACCGATGTAGCCTTCCACACCTTCATCTTTATAGAAATCTTTCCCCACCTGGTTTTTTTGATGATAGGGTTTTAGAGTTTCTAGAATAATCTCGCAAGGTGTTCCCTTCACATCGTATTCAATATTCTCCTGCAACTTCCCATTTTCATAATAAGCCAAAGTTCTCAGTCTTGTCTTTTCTGCACTAGTGCATTCAGTAACAATGGACATGGTTACGCCAAGGGCATTAGTAATATTCTCTACCAAAAGTTTGAAATAGTCTTCACCAATTGCGGCAGTAGTATTTTGAGTAATGGACTTTAATAGCTTCTCTTTTCTTTTTCGTTCACTTATATCAAGTACAAAACTGATATTGAATGCCTGCCCTTCAAACTCTGCATAATTCAAAAATATCTCAACAGGAATTTCATCTCCACTCTTGGTGAAGTGAGTAGACTCCATGGTAAACTGAGTCTCAGATGGAAACCTTTCCCACATCTTTTTGTAACTGCTCTGGGTATAATTTCTGTTGATATCATAAATCAACATTTTTAGAAATTCATCTTTGGAGTAGCCATAATTCTGACAGGCAGTATCATTGGCATACACAATTTTCCCTTCACTATCCATCCAAAAAATAGAAGCCAAAGCTCGCTCCAATGTAAAGTATGATAAGCGAGAGAGGTCCTCCAAACTATATTTCCTTTGTGTCATGCGTCCCTATTTTCACGAAATATCGTTAATTATGATAAAGCTGCTAAGATTTAAATTGTTTATGTTTGTCTTCAATCCAACACTTTGAGTAAATACGTAAGTGAATTCAACAACCGCTGAACATTTGCACGCGTTACCTACACGAACAAAAAAAGTGTTATGAAAAAATTAAGGCATATTCTAGTAGCGATTATTGGCATTTGCTCACTTGCTACCCTAAATGCACAAGAAGTCAAAACCAAAGATTATAATCTTGAAAAAGGTGTAGCCATACAAGGGTATGACCCTGTGGCCTATTTTACCGAGAATAATGCCATTGAAGGGAAAAGTGCCATCAGCTCCAAACATAATGGGGCAACTTATTATTTCTCCACTTCAGAAAATAAGGCTCTATTTGATAAAGCTCCGAGTAAGTATGAACCCGCTTATGGGGGATACTGCGCATACGCAATGGCTTTTGGTGATAAGGTGAAAATTGATCCTAAAACTTTCAAAATAAAGGATGATCGTCTTCTTCTTTTCTACAACTTCAGATTCAACAACACGCTTAAGGATTGGAATAAAGACGAGAATAACCTTTTCAAGAAAGCGGAAAGTGAATGGACTAAAATAATCTCTGGAAATTAATCTTCTTGCTTTTTATCTAAAAACGTAACTTCTTTAATCTTTAGCAGATATACATAATTGAATAATTTGATAACTTTGCCTATTCGTGGCTTTAACTTTAACACGCATTAAATGCAGTTACAACAAATTTCTGTTGATATTCTTAACCAGATCATTGTGATTTCAAATCAGTTGAAAGATGATGAATTTAGGTCACCTTTAGGAATTCTATCTAAAAATTCCATAGGCAAACACATTAGGCATATCATTGAATTTTATGACCTAATGATGGTTGGACATACTACTGGAAAGGTAGACTATGACAAGCGATCACACGACAAAGTTCTTGAAGAAAATAGGGTACTGGCTATTGAAAAAATGAATTCTTTAAGCTTGGAAATCATGGCCATTTCACAAGATCAGCCTATTACAATGTATGCCAACTATTCTGTTGATGGGAATGACCCGGTAACGATTGATACTACGTTATTTAGAGAATTGCAGTACAATATTGAGCACGCTGTTCACCATATGGCCATTATTAAAATTGCGTTGCTGAATGCATTTTCTGAGGTTAAAATTCCAGAAAGTTTTGGCGTAGCTTATTCTACTATAAAATATCAGAGAGACTCTGAATGTGCACAGTAACATTCCTTCCTAAAGGAAAAACATCATACATCTTAACTTCTAACCGAGACGAAACGCCTAAGCGAGCCGCGTTAACTCCTATGGCTTATACTGTCCATGGTAAAGAAGTGTTCTTTCCAAAAGATCCGCTTGCTGGTGGAACTTGGATTGCTACGGACAAGAAGCAATTTACTTTGTGCTTACTGAATGGAGCATTTGAAAAGCACCAACACCAACCGCCTTACAAACTGAGCAGGGGTATTATGCTGCTTGATTTTTTCAAGTACAATAATGTTCAAAGCTTTATAGATCAATACGACTTCAAGGGAATAGAGCCCTTCACTTTAATTTTAATTGAAGACAACGGAAATCTAAGTGCTACTGAATTGGTTTGGGACGAGGTAAAGGTGCATGTTAGACATTTAGATGTAACCCAGCCCCATATTTGGAGTTCCAGTACGCTTTATCCTGAAGCGGTTAGAACGGAGAGAAAACACTGGTTTAAGCTTTGGCTCGAAGAACATGATAGCTTTGAGCAGAAAGAAATTATCGACTTCCATAAAACTGGTGGCAAAGGTGATGAATGGAATGATTTTGTAATGAACCGCGAGGGGAAAGTACAGACCGTAAGTGTTACTTCTATTGAAAAGGACTTGGGCTACACTATGGTATATGAAGACTTGCTGAGCTAAACTTCTAATCTTCTATTTTTCCTTCTCACTACTCTAAGCAGGAGAATTGAAAGGACTGCTATGAATGCCTTAATGGGTAAATTTCACAGCCATTCGAGCAGCTCTATTTCCATTACCCCATAAATAAAAAAGACAAGCACTCCGGCAAGGATACTCAAAACCATCAAAAAGTAACTCAAGAGCTTCATCTAAAACCAGCTAGTGTAAGGCATAAAAAAAGCCTCCACATCGCTGTGAAGGCTTTTCAGTTAGTAGTAAAGTTCTATTAGCTACCACATGCTTCGCAAGCATCTGGATTATCTAGCGAGCAGGCCATATCGGCTGCTTTTTGTTCTATTTGTGCTGCGGTTGGTGTACTGGCTGCGGCCTTGTCTACTGTAAACTGAATAGCATCGGCTGCTGCTCTAGACCTCAAGTAGTACATTCCTGTTTTCAAACCTTTCTTCCAAGCATAGAAATGCATAGAAGTCATCTTTCCGAAGTTCGGATCTTGAATGTGAATGTTCAAACTTTGAGACTGGCAGATGTAAGCTCCTCTATCGGCAGACATCTCAATAATACTCTTCTGAGAAATTTCCCAAACAGTTTTATAAAGGTCTTTGATTTGCTGAGGAATTTCAGGAATGGCCTGAACTGATCCTTTCGCTGCAATCAGCTTATTCTTCATGTTGTCATTCCACAAGCCAAGCTCGATCAAATCTTTCATTAAGTGCTTGTTCACAATAATGAATTCACCTGATAAAGTTCTTCTTGTGTAAATGTTTGAAGTATATGGCTCAAAACACTCGTTATTTCCTAAAATCTGAGAGGTTGAAGCTGTAGGCATTGGTGCCACTAACAAAGAGTTTCTCACTCCGTGCTTCTTCACTTCTTTCTTCAAGTTATCCCAATCCCAAAGTCCAGACTCTGGAGTAACACCCCACATGTCGTATTGGAAAATACCTTTAGATACTGGTGAACCTTTGAATGTTTGATAAGGACCTTCAACTTTTGCCAAATCCTTTGAAGCCGTCATGGCAGCAAAGTAGATGGTTTCGAAAATATCCTTGTTCAACTGACGCGCTTCAGGAGAATCAAATGGCATTCTCATTAAAATAAACGCATCGGCCAATCCTTGTACTCCCAAACCAATTGGTCTGTGGCGCATGTTCGAATTCTTAGCCTCCTCAACAGGGTAATAGTTCACATCAATTACCTTGTTCAAGTTTTTAGTGGCTACATAAGTAACATCATACAAAGCTTGGAAATCGTACTTACCAGTTTCTTCATTTACAAACTTTGGCAATGCCAAAGAAGCAAGGTTACAAACGGCCACCTCGTCAGGAGCTGTGTACTCTATAATTTCAGTACATAAGTTGGATGACTTAATTGTACCTAAATTTTTCTGATTTGATTTCTTGTTAGCGGCATCCTTATAAAGCATATAAGGTGTTCCTGTTTCAATCTGAGATTCTAACACTTCAAACCAAAGGTCTTGCGCTTTTACCGTTTTACGGCCTTTACCTTCGCGCTCGTATTTCTCATACAATCTTTCAAACTCTTCACCATAGCAATCAGCCAAGCCTGGTGCTTCGTTAGGGCAGAAAAGTGTCCAATCTTCGTTATTCTCAACCCTCTTCATAAAGAGGTCAGAAATCCAAAGTGCGTAAAATAAATCTCTAGCTCTTAGCTCTTCTTTTCCGTGGTTCTTCTTCAAATCAAGGAAATCGAAGATATCGGCATGCCAAGGCTCCATATAGATGGCAAAAGACCCCTTTCTTTTTCCACCACCTTGATCTACATAACGGGCTGTCATGTCAAAATTTCTTAACATAGGCACTATACCATTGGAAACCCCTCCTGTTCCTTTGATATATGATCCTTTTGCTCTCACATTATGAATGCTAAGCCCAATACCTCCAGCCGACTGCGATATTTTTGCAGTTTGCTTAAGTGTATCGTAAATACCATCAATACTATCATCTTTCATTGTTAGTAGAAAACAAGATGAAAGTTGTGGTTTTGGTGTACCCGCATTAAATAATGTAGGAGTGGCGTGTGTAAACCATTTTTCTGAAAGCAGATTGTAGGTTTCGATTGCCTTTTCAATGTCTTCTCCGTGAATACCTACTGCTACTCTCATGAGCATGTGCTGAGGGCGTTCAACGATTTTACCATCGATTTTCATTAGGTACGAACGCTCCAAGGTTTTATAACCGAAGTAATCGTAACTAAAATCTCTATCGTAGATAATATTGGAATCTAGTGTTGCGGCATGCGCTTTCACTATTCCGTAAGTTTCTTTCGATACCAATGGGGCGTTTTCACCTGTTTTAGGGTCTACATAAGTATAGAGCCTTTTCATGGTATTTGAAAACGACTTACTGGTAGTTTTATGAAGGTTACTAATGGCAATTCTAGCCGCGAGTTTTGCGTAATCAGGGTGCTTCACGGTCATCGTGGCTGCAATTTCAGCTGCTAAGTTATCCAAGTCTAACGTGCTTACTCCATCATACAATCCTTCAATTACTTTCTTGGCCACTTCCACAGGCTCAACGAAAGCGGGATCTAGTCCGTAGGATAGTTTGTCTATCCTGGCAGTGATCTTGTCGAACTTTACCGACTCGTGTCTGCCATCTCTTTTTACTACTAACATATTTGGGGTTTTGGGGGTGTCTATAAATATAAACTAAAAATCTTCATCCATACTAAATTTGTGAGCATCCGGATCATCTCCTTCCTTCATAACGCCAGCTTTTTGGTATTCACCTACTCTTCTTTCGAAGAAGTTGGTTTTACCTTGAAGTGAAATCATTTCCATGAAATCAAAAGGATTGGTGGAGTTGTATACCTTTTCGCATTCCAATTCCATCAATAGTCGATCTGCAACAAACTCTAAGTATTGCGTCATTAAATCGGAATTCATTCCGATAAGACGCGCGGGAAGAGATTCAGTAATAAATTCTCTTTCTATATCTAATGCGTCAATTATAATTTCTTTAATTCTTTCCTTAGGCACCTTATTAATCAAATGCTGATTATGAAGATGCACGGCAAAATCGCAATGCAAACCTTCATCTCTTGAGATTAGTTCATTCGAAAATGTAAGCCCTGGCATCAAACCTCTTTTTCTTAACCAGAAAAGAGAACAGAAGCTACCAGAGAAGAAAATACCTTCTACTGCGGCAAAAGCAATTAGTCTTTCTCCAAAATGAGGAGACTCGATCCACTTTAAAGCCCACTCTGCTTTTTTCTTAATAGCATCGAAGTTTTCGATGGCATGAAAAAGCTCATCAGCCTCTTTAGGATTCTTTATATAAGTATCTATTAAAAGCGAATAGGTTTCTGAATGAATGTTCTCCATCATAATTTGGAAACCGTAGAAAAACTTCGCCTCGGTATATTGAACTTCATTAATAAAGTTCTCTGCCAAGTTTTCATTTACAATACCATCAGAAGCAGCAAAAAACGCAAGCACGTGTTTAATGAAATAGCGTTCGTCATCATTTAGCTTATTTTCCCAATCAGTTAAATCTTGATGTAAATCTATTTCTTCAGCAGTCCACATACTGGCTTCTGCTTTTTTATAGTAACCCCAGATGTCATCATGCTTGATTGGAAAAAGCACAAACCTGTCCTTGTTCTCTTTCAATAATGGTTCTTCTGTTATTGCTCTTCGCTCACTCATCTCTCGATATCGGTTTTATTTTTTAAATAAAAAGATTACGCTGCATCAAGTTTTGCCTGACGCAAATTTTTATCCTTAGGCATCACCTTGGGATAATACTCCTATACAATATAAGGTACTTCCGTTATAAGTGTCTGGCATTCTTGGGAATGAGACTTTAACAGAAAGATAGGTTGTTGTTTTGGGGTCGTAACCTGAAACAAATATTACACAAAACTGCGTAAAAATCAACGTGATTTCCACAGTTAATTTTCATATGTAGCAGTCTAAATATGATCGTATAAATAGCTGTATTTTAAATGATTAAAATAATAAATATGAACAATAACTTACACTCATATTCAACGCAATTGAAGATCAAAAAAAATGAAAATTTAATATTGTTAAATCTCTTGCATTTATGATCTAGATTTGGTTTGGATTTAGAAATCAAACTGCTATCTTTGCAATCCGTTTTTGAAAAACATTCAAATGTACGCAATCGTAGATATAGCAGGAAAGCAGTTCAAAGTAACGCAAGACCAATTCGTTTATGCCCCATTAATGGCAGGCGAAGAGGGCGCTTCCTTAGAATTCGACAAAGTCTTATTGTTAGACAATGAAGGCACAGTCGAGGTAGGCGCACCTACCGTTAGTGGTGCAAAAGTTTCCGGTAAAATTATCGGACACGTTAAAGGTGATAAAGTAATCGTCTTCAAGAAGAAAAGAAGAAAGGGTTACAAGAAGAAAAATGGCCATCGCCAGAACTTCACCAAAGTCTTAATCGAAACAATATCTAAATAACAACTTACCATGGCACATAAGAAAGGAGCAGGTAGTTCGAAAAACGGTCGTGAATCGGAAAGTAAACGACTTGGTGTTAAAATATACGGTGGACAAGCCGCTATTGCTGGTAACATCATTGTAAGACAAAGAGGAACTAAGCATCACCCAGGCACAAACGTAGGTATTGGTAAAGACCATACACTATTCGCTTTGTCTGATGGTGTGGTTGAATTCAGAAAAGGTAGAAAAGACAGATCATATGTTTCTGTTGTTCCTTTTTCAGGAGAAGCTGCAGAAGCTTAATCAATAAAGTTCTTAAAATATACCGAAAGCTCAATCTCAAAAGGATTGGGCTTTTTCTGTTTGCTGGGCAACCCATGAAGACTTAAAGAAGTAAGGTTAGGCTTTAAACAACCTGATCAGGTCAAAAATACTGTACCTGATTCGTAAACTACAATTACTTAGACAAACCAACTGACTAATAACAGAGATGATACTTAACTAACAGCTTCCCATTAGCATCTGCATCCAGAGGCTCAGCGTGTCAGTAGAGAAGTACCAATACCAGTAAAGCAAGTATAATACTGTTTTTCAATGTATAATCTCACATAACTAAGGTAGAACCAGCCTCACCCCTTTTCTCTAATTCAATCCTCTGGCGCTCCGCATTCAAAAGCCGAGGAAATCAAAAACATTAAAGAAGAGTTAGTATCTCTTGAATTAATAACATAAAATACTCAGTTTACCAACTATCAATAAGTAGAGTATCATTCTCAATTATAAGCTTAAATCCCCTATTTAATGAAGATCCGTTTGTGTAGTAGCCAAAACATTTGGTGATTACTCTTCCGTCATCTCCTAATGCTCTTATGAAATAACATCCATCAGAAGTATCTAAATCATCGATTGAAAACCTTGATTTCAATTCTTTACCAACACTTAAAGATCCAATGTTTACTGAATCAGTGCTTCCTGAGGTTGATGTATAAATGGCTTCGAAGCTCGTGCTTGAATTATTTAGTAAAATTAAATCTGGTTGACGTTTGTAACCACAACTAGTTAAAATACTGAACAAAATAGAGATATATAGGATTAGCTTCTTTGACATAACTTTAATTGTTTGATTTAACGAGAACTGATAAAGCAGTTGCTCTTCCGTTATTATCGAGATTATTCAAATATACTAACTCACCTGCTTCCAAAGCTGCAATAATTGACTCATTTATACCAGAGTAATAACCCCTCTCAAACCAATTTGACCATTCTCTCCCAACTTGATTATTATGTAAGTCCATATTTACCTCTTTCCATTCATAGGGGTAGCGAGAGTTTTGATCTTCATGAGCATCACCTAATTGTTTTGAAAGTGTGTTGCCAATAGAAACTGTATTCATTGCATGGAAAAGAGCATGCCTAACAGCATCTCCTTTTCCATTATAAACAGAGTTAGGGAAATATTTCTCAGCATAACTCTGTGCTTCCCAAGCATTTCTCAAGAACTGTGCCTTATTTAACTCTGACATTTGCTCAAATATTTGTAGCTCCTTTTGCGACATCCTTCTTTTATAATCTTGTTCAAAGACCTCCATATCCGAACAGTTCAATCCCATGTCTATCCAATATATGCAATAAGAGTCAGGTTCATAAACAGGAATGCCCGTACCACCACCATCGTCCAGCGGCTCAAGACCGTCCCCCTCGTAGTTATCACCATTCCAGCCATTACCACCGTCACCATCTGGTGTGCTATAGCAGTACTCCACCTCGGTCCATTCTATTTGTGTAATGTCACCACACGAACCATTGCTGCACACTTGTGTCCAAGTATAGTGTATTTCGGTAAAACATGTTGTTTCTGATTTTATGGAGCCTATCCCTTTTTCTTCCTCCACCATGTTCGCCATTTTGTTACCCTCTATATCGAACACTTCTATCGTACCTTTAAAATCGGTAAGGCTATACTGAGTGGTAGATTGATCATACGGTGTGTAACGGATGATGTAAGTGTAGTTCTTTTCTCCTCTCTTTACCAGAACAAGGTTGTTGAGGTAAACACCAGTCGGGCCGTACTGCCATGCCCCGGCAGAATAAGCGGTTCTGTCCAAACTGGGCTGTGTTAGCTTTCTAACTTTCCCCCAATCAACTGTCTTTAGAATAGAGTTTGGGTCATCTACGGCTGAGCTACCTTTTTTGTCTTCCCTGAGTTCTGAAAGCAACTGTTGTAGCAGGGGTTCATTGCCCAAACTGGTCAGATCATTCTCGGGTAGGGCTGGTATCTTGTCAGTATCGTTTTGACAGGCAGAGATAAACAATATTAACAATAAGCAAATAGTTAGTTTGATTAATTTCATAAGTTCTTCTGAAGTTTTTTTAGCCTTCTGTTATATATTGTTTACAACAAGGCATATAACTTTAATGATTTAAACACCGAAAAGTCACCCTTGAAATTGAATTATTTTCGAAAAAAAATATCGCTACACGATTAAACACCTATAAATCAACGCCTTAATCCTTAGATGAATAACCTTTAAAAAATCGCCTCAATAAAATAAGAAAAAGTAGATGGGCGGAGGAGTAATGTGAATATAACACCATAGATAGCTCCAAAAAGATGGGCATCATGGTTAATGTTGTCTGTGTTTCGCTTACTCATAATAATCGAGTAGACAATAAAGAGTCCGCCTAGAATATAGCCCGGCAAGCAGATAATAGCATAAAGGCACAAATCTCTAATCGGGTCAAACAAAATAAAGGCCATCACCAAGGCCGAAACCCCACCGGATGCCCCTAGCGAATTATAATTGTAGTTATTTTTATGCTTAATCGTTGTGGGGATATTCGCCACAATTACGGCCGTGATAAAAAGAAGGATATAAAGCACAAGGCCAAGCTCACCAAAATAGCTGTAGAAAATTTGCTCTATCGCCAGACCGAAAAAGTAAAGCGTAAAGAGGTTCAAAAGTAAATGGATGCCATTATTATGGACAAAACCCGAAGTAATGAGTTGATAATACTTCTTCTCGTGAACCACAGTGTACGGATTAAGCATTAAACGCTTCTGCCATTCTGGGCGCTCCCAAGCAAAATACGTGATCAAACCAATCACGGCCATTAATATGTAGGTAACCTGCATCTAGTGTTCTCTATCAATTAAGTACTCTGCAAACCTCTTCAGAGAAGCTCGTTTTTCTTCTTCAATATCAAGTTGTTCCAAATCTGAAAAACCATGGTCGAAGTATTCGTTCATCTTGGCTTTGGTCAATGCTTCAATGCCAATGGCATCATAGATAGCACGTACCGCCTCCACTTTGGCAGCAGCGTCAAATTTGTTCAGACCCAACCAATAATCCAGTTGCTTTTTCTGCTCTTCATTGGCCAATTCCAGGGCTTTGAGCAAAAGGAAAGTTTTCTTGTTAGAAATGATATCTCCTCCTACCTGTTTCCCAAACTTGGCCTGATCGCCATATACATCCAGCAAGTCATCCTTTAACTGAAACCCAATCCCAATACTTACCCCGAAGTCGTAAAGCAGCTCAGCGTCCTCATTTGAGCTTTGGGCAAGCATGGCGCCCAGCTTCAAACTAAAACCCAAAAGCACGGCAGTTTTCAGCCTAATCATATTGATATAAGCTGACTCCTCTACAGTTGCTAAAGTTTCGAAATTCATGTCCAGTTGCTGGCCTTCGCAAACCCCAGCAGCACAGGCGTTAAAATCCTGCACTATTTGTCTCAGGTTGGCCGGAGCATCTAAAAGCATGTCATAGGCTTTCACCATCATTACATCTCCAGAAAGAATGGCCGTATTCGCGTCCCACTTTTCATGCACGGTGGCTTTACCCCTTCGCAAAGGGGCATTGTCCATAATATCGTCATGTACTAGGGTGAAATTATGAAACACCTCCACCGCCAAGGCTTGATCCACAACCGTTTCGGGATCGTCTTTGAAAAGTTTATAAGCCAAAAGCACAAGCAAAGGGCGCATTCGCTTTCCACCTAAAGACATAATATATCTTATAGGATCATAAAGCTCTTTTGGCTCGCTACCGTAATCTCGTTCTTCTAATCTTTTATTTATGAGCTGAACCAGCTCTAGGTGATTTTCGGTCATCCTCTGCAAATGTTAAATCGATGGTTCTTCTGTCAATGTCGGTTGCTTTCACCCTAACATCTACATTATCGCCAAGGGTAATGATTCTCTTGTTTCGTTTACCAATCACTCGATAGTTTTGTTCATCAAACTCATAAAAATCATCTGTGAGATCCGACATTCTTACCATGCCCTCACATTTGGTTTCGGTGATTTCCACAAAAATACCCCATTCTGTAACACCACTAACAATCCCCGCAAAAACTTTGTCTTCGGCCATGGCCATAAATTCAACTTGTTTGAATTTAATAGAAGCACGCTCCGCATCGGCAGCACGTTTTTCTCGTTCCGAAGCGTGAACACAAAGTTCTTCTGTTTCTTCTTTGTCTACCGATTTACCCCCATCCAAATAATGCTGAAGCAGACGATGCACCATCATGTCGGGGTAACGCCTAATGGGCGAAGTGAAATGTGTATAATGATCGAAAGCCAAACCAAAGTGACCATTTTCAGCCGTGGTATATTTTGCTTTCGCCATGGTACGGATGGCCAATTGTTGCAAAACGTTCTGCTCAGGCTTTCCTTCAATTTCACTAATTAATGCATTGAGTGATTTAGAAATTCCTTGACGTTCTACATCCATTTTATGCCCAAAACGTACGGCAAAGTTTGAAAACGTATTCAACTTTTCAGGATCTGGGTTGTCGTGGGTTCTGTAAACGAAAGTTTTTGGTTTGTCTCTAGTGCCTTTTTTAAATACAAATTCAGCCACACGCTTATTTGCCATGAGCATAAACTCTTCAATCAGCTTATGCGCATCTTTTCTTTCCTTTGGGGTAATTCCGAGCGGCTTCCCGTTTTCATCGAGTACAAACTTAACCTCCACGGTTTCAAAATTGACAGCACCATTTTTGAAACGCCTGTCTTTCAATTGATGAGCCAGCTTGTTTAAATGATTGATATCCTCTGCAAAGTCGCCTTCGCCAGATTCAATTCTTTCTTGGGCTTCTTCATAAGTAAACCTTCGGTCGGAATGGATGATGGTTCGGCCAAACCATTCGTTTTTGATATTGGCGTTTTCATCCAATTCAAACACAGCCGAAAACGTAAGTTTATCTTCATTAGGTCGAAGTGAACAAAGTCCGTTCGAGAGCCTTTCTGGCAACATCGGAATGGTACGATCTACCAAATACACCGAAGTAGCCCTGTTTACGGCTTCCTTTTCGAGTTCCGAATTTGGCGTTACATAATGCGTTACATCGGCAATATGAATCCCAACTTCCGTATTTCCATTCGGTAGTTTTTGAACCGACAAAGCATCATCAAAATCCTTTGCATCGAAAGGATCAATCGTTACGGTAGTCACATTTCTGAAATCCCTACGTTTGGCTATTTCTGCTTTGGTAATTTTATCTGAAATGTTTTCGGCAGCGGTTTCTAGCCCTTCTGGAAATTCCAAAGGCAAGCCAAATTCGGCAATAATAGAGTGAATTTCAGCATTGTGTTCACCTGCTTTTCCAAGCACTCTGGTAACCACTCCCTCAGGCTTTTTATTCCTTTCGGGCCACTGGGTAATTTTCACAATAACTTTATCATTGTGTTTCGCACCGTTTAGGTCTTTTAAATTGATAAAGATGTCGTAAAACATTTTTCTGAAATCGGAGATCACGAAAGCGTATCGGCTCGACATTTCCAGTCGCCCCACAAACTCATCGCGGTTTCTTTCCAGTACCTCAACAATTTTACCTTCGGCATGCTTTCCATGCTTTTTGTTCTTCAAAACCACTTTGACTTTATCGTCATCCATGGCGCCATTGGTATCGTCTATCGACACCCAAATATCAGCGGTATCCTCATCACCGCCATCGGGGGTTACGTAGGCAAACCTCGCGTTCACAAAATCGACTGTTCCTGTAATGGTTTCCTTTTCACTCTTATCGAGGGCAAAAGAGCCATTACGCAGTTTTTTTATTGCGCCTATATCTTCCAATCGGAAAATGGCTTCAGTTACAATTTTCTTCGAGTTTTTATCTCTGACCCCAAGGGCCGTTAATATCTGCTTGATCTGATATCCTCTACCCGGATGTTCACCGAGGAAATCGAGGATGAGGGGCTGTACTTGTTTAGCTCCGCGATCGGAGCCATTTGTATTTGTTTGTTTTTTTCTTCTATTACCCATAAAGGGGTTATTTAATAATGTTTAAAAATATGCTAGAAATTAAGCAAAGGTGGGGAGAACACGAATCTTTCTAGATGATGAAAATGTCATCATTTTTTATTGCAGGAAATTGATTGAGCTTTAAAAATACCTGCGCGAGCACAATAACGTCCTTTTTACAGTATTTCGCAATTCTCTCCAAATCGTTTTCTTCGTAATACACTCTATTTACCTGACTTCCATCAATATCGTCTTTACTGGTGGGAATGTTTAAAATGGCGGCCAACAAATCCAGTGAAGTAAAGTGTTTATAGTCACCAAACTTCCACATTTCCATGGTATCTAAATGCGGAATTTCCCATGGCTTTTTACCCGAAATTTGAAGTGTTTTAGGCACCTCAATGCCGTTTATAATCATTCTTCGGGCGATATATGGAAAATCGAACTCCTTACCATTGTGTGCACAAAGCCTTAATTTCTTCGATTTAAATTTTTCTTCTACCAAGGTTTTAAACTCGGTTAAAATTTCAATTTCATCGTGGCTCGATATATCCTTCACCCTAAGCGAAAAGCCTTTTTCTTCCTCTTTAAAATAGCCCACCGCAATGGAAATAATTTTTCCAAATTCTGAATAAATTCCTGCTTGGCCATACAACTCTGCTGGCGACAGCTCATTCGGATTTCGTAAGAACGCAGCTTTTTTAGTCCAAAGCTTCTGCATTCTTTCGGATAATTCATCAAAGCTTTTATGGGCTGCGGCTGTTTCTATATCCAGAAACAAAAGGTCGGAAAACTGTTTCATCCTTTTAAGATAATAAGTATTCTAACAATTATAATACTGCATACCAGATAAAAAGGGCACAAAAAAAGCAACTACCACCTGTAGTTGCTCTCTTAACCTTAGTTTTTCAAATAAAGTTTAGTTTCTGTTCATACAGTTCAAATCGCTGAATGCTTCTTCTAATCTTTTCACAATGCTTTCCTCTCCTTTTCTCAACCAAACACGTGGGTCGTAGAATTTTTTGTTTGGAGAATCATCACCAGTTGGGTTACCAATTTGCCCTTGAAGGAAGTCCTTCTTGTCGTTGTAATAATTATGAACGCCATCCCAGAAAGCCCATTGAATATCAGTGTCAATGTTCATTTTAATTGAGCCATAAGAAGTAGCTTCTTTGATTTGAGCAGGCTCAGAACCTGAACCTCCGTGGAATACGAAAAATACCGGCTTGTCTTCAGTATTGAATTTAGCTTTGATATAATCCTGCGAATTTTTCAAGATCTCTGGTTTTAAAGAAACGTTTCCTGGCTTATATACACCGTGTACGTTTCCGAAAGAAGCAGCAATCGTAAAGATATCTCCTACTTGTCTTAAAGCATCCCAAGCTTGGGCTACTTCTTCTGGTTGAGTATATAATCTTGAAGCGTCCACATCCGTGTTATCTACACCGTCTTCTTCGCCACCCGTAATTCCCAACTCTATTTCAATACCCATTTCAAGGGCATGCATTTTTTTATAATAATCAACACTGATAGAAATGTTATCCTCAAGTGTTTCTTCAGAAAGGTCGAGCATGTGCGTGCTGTACAATGGCTGACCGTGTTGCTTGTAAAATTTTTCACCGGCCACTAAAAGTCCGTCAATCCAAGGTAAAAGTTTTTTTGCAGCGTGGTCGGTATGAAGAATTACCGGAACACCATAATGTTCAGCCATTTGATGAACATGCATAGCGCCAGAAATAGCGCCTTGAATAGATGCGTTGTAGTCGTCATTTGCGAGCGACTTGCCAGCATAAAAAGCGGCACCGCTCACTGAAAACTGGATCATTACTGGTGAATTCACTTTGGCTGCTATCTCTAAAACTGAATTGATTGTGTTTGTACCAGTAACATTTACTGCTGGTAAAGCAAACTCATTCGCCTTGGCATAAGCTAAACAATCCTTAAGCTCTTGGCCATAAAGTACACCACTTCTGAATCTTGACATTTCTTTAAATTTATGCTGGTTAATTTTGGGGCAAAGAAACGAAATTTTCCTATCTAAAGGAACTCAAAGAGAAAGGAATAAAGGATTTGAGCACTAGCCAGTTATGTATTGCATCATTTAATTCTGAACGATCATGTAAAAGTGGCTACACTGCTCCATTTTCTTTTTTAACTTCCGCCATCAAATTTTTATGACTATGAAAAAAACACTCTGCATACTCTTTAGCACCGCACTTGTCTTTACAGGCTGCTCACCAAAAGCCGATGACCAAGCCACGGTTTTCAAAAAAATCAATGAAGAAGTTTTGGCTAACTCTAAAGCCTACGAAACTTTAGGTGAAGCTATTTCTACCATTGGGCACAGACTTACAGGTTCTGAAAATGGCGCTCAGGCCGAACAATACACTTATGACCTACTGAAAGGCTACGGCATGACTGATGTTCAGTTCCAACCTTTCGAAGTAGAATCATGGTCGAGAGGAGATATTGATGTGCAGATTGGCGCAAAGGGTAAATTGGAAACTGTCCCTGCTGTTACTTTGGCGCACTCTCCTGTTTCGGCAGATGTGACTGCTGAAATCGTGGACATGGGCAATGGCGTTGATGCTGACTATGAAGCCAGACCTGATGCCGTAATGGGGAAAATCGCTTTGGTGTATATCGGTACTTTGCCAGATAGCCCAAAAGGAACTCCAGGGTTACACCGTTCTGAAAAAACTGCTTTGGCCACTAAATACGGTGCTATTGGTATCATCATCATTAACCAAGTAGATGGAGGCGTTTTACTAACTGGAACGGCTTCGGTTACGGGTAGCCTTATTCCAATCCCTGCGGTTTGTATTGGAAAAGAAGATGGAATGGCCTTGAAAGAAACTTTGGCTGCAAAAAGCCAATTTGCTTCTATTAAAATGACCAACCAATCGGGGTTAATTAAAGCGAGAAACGTGATTGCCACAATTAAGGGTTCAGAGTTTCCTGATGAGAAAATTATTGTAGGCGGACATTTAGATTCATGGGATTTGTCTACAGGTGCTATTGACAATGGCATTGGTTCATTTGCTGTATTAGACATGGCCAGAACTTTCCAAGCCTTGAATTTGAAACCAAAAAGAACTGTTCAGTTTGTAATGTTTATGGGCGAAGAGGAAGGTTTACTGGGGTCTAGATATATGGTAGACGAAGCCATTAAAAACGGCACGATTGACCAAATTAAGTATGTAATGAACCAAGACATGTCGGGTAATCCTGCTGGATTTGGAACAGGCGGAAGACCAGAAGCCGAAGCTTTCTTTAAGGCTGTTGGAAAAGAAATCATGGCGATTGATTCTACTACCTACACCAACGCAGTTAGCAATGGTGCTGGACTGCACAGTGATCATCAGCCGTTTATGTTGCAAGGAATTCCTTACACTGCACCAAGCTCAAGATTAGACCGCGCCATTTATGGTTGCTATCATGCCGATTGTGATTCCTTCGATTTAGTAAACAAAGAGCACATGGTAAACAATGTGCGTTTTAGCTCTATGATGCTTTACGCATTGGCCAATGCCGAAACGCTTCCTGCCAAAAAACTAAACGATGCCGAAACCAAAGCGTTCCTAGAAGGTCATGACCTTAAGCTAAAGCTACAAATTGGTGGTGATTGGAGATGGGATAACTAACATTGGACTATCAAATTATCTTGGTATTACTCGCAGTCGGCTTAATAGCCGGCTGCCTGAATACCCTAGCTGGTGGTGGTTCTTTGCTTGCTTTGCCCGTACTCATGATTTTTTTAGGGCTACCGCATAACGTAGCAAACGCCACCAATAGAGTAGCTATAGTTTTACAAAACATATTTGCCGTACTCGGCTTTAAAAGCAAGGGAGTTTCAGCTTACCCATTCAATGTTTGGCTGGGTATTTCTGCATTTTTCGGAGCTATTGTAGGTGCCTTTTTAGCGGTAGACATTGACAGAGAAGTATTTAATAAAATACTCGCCTTCGTAATTGTAGGGGTTGTGATTTACATGGCCATCAATCCTCTCAAATATTTCAAAAAGGAAGAAAACACGAGTAAAAAGGCAACACTCACTTCCATTATCATCTTCTTCTTTATAGGTATTTACGGAGGCTTTATTCAAGCTGGGGTAGGTTACCTAATGATTATGGCGCTCACACTAGTGAATGGCTTTAGTTTAGTAAAAACCAACAGCATTAAAGTATTTGTGGCCCTTACCTATACTTCGGTTGCCTTGGCCATCTTCATTTATTATGGCATCATCAACTGGGAGTTTGGAATTCCGCTGGCCATTGGGCAAGCATGTGGCGGCTGGTTAGCAAGCCGTTGGAGTGTGAAATTGGGCGACAATTGGATTCGCTATTTTGTGATGGTCACAGCTTCGGCCTTTGCGATTAAGCTATTCTTCTTTTAACTTTTTCGCATAGTAGGCTTCGGCTTCTTCTAATTTTGAAAGATCATCTAAGTCTTTATATCGCTTCGATCGGGATTTTTCATTTTTCAAGTCTTGGAAAGAAATGACTTTTATTTCAGTTTCTTCAATTATTCGGGTTTCGGCTTTTTCTAGCGCTTCATAAAAGCTTATTTCCTTACTGATATTGATTCTTGTAAGTAATTCCACGGTGCAATTTCCTTCAGAAAAACTTACAATGTTATTTTGTAGGAGCTCATTTTTAGCTTCTTCTGAAAATACATAACCCATTTTATCAAAAGCATTCTCTAGATTAATCAAATTGCTTTCATCATTCGAAACCCATAAATCTAAATCTCCGGTGGAACGGTTGTAGCCATAAAAGTTCACGGCAAACCCTCCAATGACCATGTACCGCACGCCACTCACATTAAAGGCTTTGATTACATTGAGGTAAAAATCATCCATTTCTCTTCTTCAATTGAAACCCCCTAGGTTCCTTCTTATTAGGCTGAAATTTATTCATGATTTTGATTTGGTTCAACAACCAAAGAATACGCTCTTCTGGAGTTCTATTTAAAGACTGTTCCAACATAAACCGTTCGGATTCTTCGTGAGACTTAAAAATACGGATTGACTTACCCATACCTAAAGCTATCAAAAATGACTCCGATTTAAAACGCTTGTGCTATTTTAGATTCATGGAAGAAGTTTTGCAGCAATTAGAAAAGAAAGTCCGAAGCCTTGTCCAGCCCAATGATCAAGAATGGCAAGCCTTCACTCAAAAATGGAGACCCTTTTCCTTCGATAAAAACCATCGAGTAAGCAACCTGGGCGAGGTTGAACCTTACTTTTATTTTATCTCAGAGGGAGTCATTCGTGGCTACTTTATAAAAAATGGAGAAGAATTTAACATCGGCTTCTCTTACCATGACGAATACAGTGGTGTTTACGACTCTTTCATGCTACAAAAACCATCTCAATATGCGCTTGAAACACTCACAGAAACTTCTGGAATACGAATTAAATATCGTGACTTAATGCCCTTATTCGATCAGTATAAAGTATTTGAGCGCTGGGGGCGTCTTTTCAATCAAAGTATTTTAGTAGGTTTTGGTGTTTTCATTCAGTCCATTTTGGCTGATTCGGCCGAAGAACGTTTTAATCGATTAATGGATCAAAGCCCACACATTTTTCAGTTAGTACCACAAAAGCACTTGGCTTCCTACTTGGGCATGTCGGCAGAAACTTTTAGCCGTATGAGAAAAAAGACGATGTAGTCCTTTCTTGATATAAATCAAGTTTCCACTCAAGAACCACATTTAGCTTTGTAAAAAATTAAAGGCATGGCAATAAGCACTCAAAAATATCTAGATGGGGTTGTAAACGAACTTGAACAGGCAATAAGTCGAGTAGAAAACCTCGCACAAAATTTAGATGAGAAAACCCTAAACCAACCTGAAGCAGAAGATAAATGGAGCATGCTACAATGCATTGAGCACATTACTTTGGCCACAGCGGTTTATGTAAAAAACTTCAGTGAGAAGCTAAATGGTCAACAGCTTCCTGCAGCAACAGATAATTATAAAGGTCATTGGAAGGGTAAAATGTTTGCCAAAATGAACGCTCCAAAACCCGAGGGAGAAATTCCTATGAAGTTGAAAACCTTCAAATTTCTAGAGCCCAAAAGTCAACTTAATTCAAATACTGTAATGGCCGAATTCAAACAAGTTCATGAACAGATGATTGCTTTGGTAGAGAAAAGCCGTGCGGTGAATATTGACCGCATAAAAGTACCTACGGCTTTGGGCTCAATGGTGAAACTGAGATTAGGGGAAGCGCTACGCTTTATCGTGGCTCATACGCAGCGACATTTGGTACAATTGGAGCGAATAAAAAATGTAGTCCAATAGGATGGCGCAACTTAATATTTTTAACTTGAGTTCATCTTATAGAACAGTGATGACTCGATTTTTGACTTTCATTTTAATTACTTCCCTTGTTTTTGGTTGTACACAGCCAGAAGAGAATAATATTGAGGAAGCACGATTGGCAATTTCCAATGCCGCTAAAGCCTTCTCACAAGCTTATATTGATGGTGATCTTGAAGCCCAAATGGAGTTTTACACCGAGGATGCCGTTATTCTGCCGGGAACGAGAAATATGGTAGAAGGAATAGAAAAAATCACCAATTACTGGGACATTCCAGAATCCATCAAAGTACTCAAACATAAGAGTACCCCGGTAAAGCTTGAAGTTTCGGGTAGTATGGCTTCGGATTACGGATATTATGAAGGTGTCAGCGTTAATAATGGCGATACTGTCAATTTCCGTGGTCAATATGTGATTGTCTGGAAAAAGGGGGAAGACGGAAAATGGCGAATGGCTATTGATATGTGGGCAGCATTAAATAACTAACTAGGGGCATCCTAAAAAAGAAAGAGGCTTTTCAGTTTACTGAGAAGCCTCTTTCTGTTTAAGTCTTAGCAAAATCACTCATCCCTCAATCGTTCCGAAGGATTTGAAACCGCAGCTTTAAAAGTTTGAATACTTATAGTTAAGAAAGCAATTGCTCCAGCGATTGCCGCGGCCAATAGAAATGGAGATGCCCCCAAACCGATACGATAAGCATAGCCTTCGAGCCAATCACTCATAAAATACCAGGCTACTGGAAAAGCAAGCAGCATGGCAATTACAATAAGAATAATGAATTCTTTGGAAAGAATACCCACAATCTGCTGTACGGAAGCACCCAATACTTTTCTAATACTGATTTCCTTACTACGCTGCGCTACTGTAAAAGAAGCCAAACCAAACAGGCCTAAGCAAGCTAAGAAAATGGCCAAGCCTGAAAAAAGAGTAAACAACTGACTGCGCTGTGTCTCAGATGTGTAAAGGTTCGCAAACCGATCGTTTAAAAAGTTATAATTCAACGGAGCATCGGGGGAAAACCTGGCATACAATGCTTCAATCTGCTGGATAGAGTTCTTAATATCTGTTCCTTCAATTTTAATGGAAAGGTTACGCATTTGGTTTGGGCGATTTACCAAAATGATAGGTGAAATTTCACTTTGTAACGACTCAAAGTGAAAGTCCTTCACTACCCCTATTACTTTACCGCGCACACCAGCATAAATCATATTTTGTCCAATAGCATCTTCAGCGCTTCCCCAGCCAATCACTTCAACAGATTTCTCATTCAATACAAACGAGGCCGAATCGGTTGCAAAATTCTTTGAGTAGTTGCGGCCGCTGGCCATTTCCATTTGGTAAGTAGGAATAAAATCAGGGTCAACGGACAAGCTTTTAATAACAACAGGCGTGGGTGACATTTCTCCATTTACCTCGGCTTGTGCACCTTGAGAATCTAGCAGTTGCCCTGAAGGAACTCGGCTTGATCCGCCCGCCATTTTTACTCCCTGAATTGTCAGTAGTTCATTTTTAAAAGCTTCATATTGATCTGCTACAGGCTGACTTACACCCATAATCATCATTTGTTCACGGTCGTAACCCAATTTCTTATTCTGAATAAAGTCGAGTTGCTTAAATACCACAATGGTAGAAACAATTAGAATTACCGAAATAGTAAACTGAACCACCACCAAGAACCTTCTTAATCCGCCACTTTTTGCACCACTAGTGAGCTTTCCTTTTAAGACCTTTAATGGCTGAAAAGAAGACAGGTAAAAAGCAGGATAACTACCTGAAAGCACCCCTACCAATATGGCACTTGATAAAATAACTGCTATTAGCGGCAGGTTGGTGAACAGATCAAACTCCAATTCCAAACCAGTAAAAGACCTGAAATACGGTAAGATTAAAGAGGTGGCACCAACGGCCAAAACCAAGGCAAAGAACACAAGTACAATGGATTCGACTAAAAACTGATTGATCAACTTACCTTTTCCTGCACCAAACACTTTGCGCATTCCCACTTCTTTGGCACGAGTGGCAGAGCGAGCAGTAGCCAAATTCATATAGTTAATGCAGGCTATTGCCAAAATCAAGAAAGCAATGGATGCGAAAATGTATACATACACAATGTCACTATTTTGCCCCTGTTCATCGTCTAGGTTAGAGTGAAGGTGAACATCTGATAATTTCTGAACGTGCAAATTAGTCCAACTAGTTGCGTCTTCATCCACATGTTTGTTGAGGAAATCGCCTATTCTGCGTTCAATTTCATCGATTCTACCTTCGGGCTTAAGGGTAAAGAAAGTAGCAAAATTGTTACTTCCCCAGTTTCGCATCATGGCTTCTCTACCTCCAAAGAAGGCTTCCAGCGGAGTCATTTCTGCTAAAAAATCGATTTGATAAGAAGAGTTATCAGGTAACTTCTTGAATACGCCTTTCACAATTAAATCGGCTTGAGAAAGAAAGTTAATTGACTTACCAATCGGATCTTCATTACCAAAATACTTGAATGCCATTTCATCGGAAATCACCACCGAACCAGGTTGCGACAACGCCTCTATCAGATTGCCTTCAATTACATCAAAGGTGAGAATCTCTGCTATTTCTGAATCTGCAAAATAGAAGTTGTTTTCATCATACAGCCTATTATTGTACTTAACTGGCCCTCCAACTGGCATCATACGGCCAATTTTTTCTATCTCTCCTGAAAAATCTTCTCTGGCTAAAGGGCCAAAAGGAGGTGCTACTCGCGACAGGTGCAATGAAGTAGAACCATCTGGACTCTTGAATTCACGTGTAAAGCGGTAGATATTGTCAATATTGGTGTGAAACTTGTCATAACTAGTTTCTTCAGAAATATAAAGACCAATGAGCATACAGCAGGTGAGCCCTACTGACAAGCCTAGAATATTGATGATAGAAAAAGCTTTGTGGCGCTTTAAGCTGCGTAGAGCAATTTTGAGATAACTTTTGAACATGGTGTTGTTGTTTTGAGGTTTGAAATGGTTTTCTAATCCATTAAGCCGCTTTCATTGACCAGAAACGACATAACTAGCTAAAGATAAGGATTATGTAGGAAAGTTGCATGGGAGGGGGAGTTGAAGATAAGAATGAGCAGCGACAAACAAAGTGATGTCGAGTTAACCTGTAATTTTATATATTTTTTTCCAATCCTTTACCTCCTGCTTTATTCGCCTATAAACCCAGTCATCAATACTCCTTGATCTGTCATTGGCCCCTCGTAGAGTGGTCAAATAATTTAGACCTTCAATTATATCCTGAATTACCCTGTCCGTGCAAAGGGTTGTAATAGTACAAATTGTAAGATTGTGCTTATCTTTAATTTGAGCCTCTGGATGTAACCAAAGGCGATACAAGAAGCCGAAAGCCACTAATAATGATGAATTCTGGGAGCTGATTTTCCCCGTTAAAAACCTCAAACATGAAGAGAAAACGAATTCGTACTTAAAATTGGCCTTCTCTGCTGCCAACATCAGAACATTATCATCAATCGCGGTATGGATATATCTCATATTCGTGAGCTTAAGAACCTTTTCATTATAGAAACCTCTGTCAATTTTTTTATTATCTATCAGATATCGTAAAATTGATTGAGTCCAAACTCCTTCAACTCCATATTCCTGATATATTAGTCCTCTAAAAGCTAGATCATCGCTCAAAAGAGTTGTGTTTGTCTCCTTTGCCAAAAGAGCTGTATCAAAGAAAGATCGTCCTATTAACTCGTCCAACCTTTCCTTCTCATTACTATTCATATCAATAGCCAATTGAGGCGGCAAGACTTCACAGTTCTCCCTTACAAACTCGAAGAACAATTCCAGCCTACTCTTATCAGTAGTTTGTGCCCTGGTCGAAAATATCTTGTTTTCTTCTATGTAATCAAAGATCAGATCATAAGTTGAAGAGACTATTTTAACCTTTCCAAAAAACTCAGCAATGACATTTCCAAGGTCAAGTTCAAAAAGTGTCAAGAGCCCTACGACATCAGAACAAAAGCCGTTCTTTTCCTCAATTGCATCTATGGCCAGTTTTAACTCATCGTTATTCCCCAAAGAGGATTGAATGCCAACATTTTCAATATGGATAAACTGATTCCAAATATCAATGGGGTTCCTGCCAAACATCTCAGCTATAGTTCCTAATGGAGCTTTTCGGTCTCTGTATTGTTGTTTTGCTAAGTCAAAGTTCTCTTGCCAGCCTGCCCCCTCCTTCTCTATTTGATTTAAAAAGTCAGGTAAATCATCTACATGGAAAGACTTAAAGGGTGCATCTTTCACATACAGTGTTTCGCATTTCTTTTGACTTTCATGAAAAGCATGAAGGAGTTTGTTTGCTATAGAGTCTATTTCCCAAGTGACGTTTGAATTTGGAAGACTTATTTTTTCACCTACTGATTTACCTTTGATTATCTCAAACCTTTCATCAGTGGTATCTATTTCATTTTCCTTAAGTTCTTCTTTTGGACGATCTTCAATTACTAGCGTAAAACTCTGACCCCTCTCACCTTTAAAAGATACTACAGTATCGACATCGACTTTGGTAGGGGGATTACACTCAAATTCATTGAGAGGGAATTGAAGGAGAATTTGAGTAAAGAGAATATGTCCTTCACCATCATTATGATTTCGCCTGTAGTCATAGCAAATCTTGAAGAGTTTCTCTCTATGATTCCTGGCCATAAGCTGAGCTAGGTAAGAGTGAAATTCATCTGACATCAGTTCGTCAACTTCAATATCTTCCCTTAAAAAGGTATCTACGAGATCTGTAAAACCAAGCCGAAGATTTACTCCAGCTAGCCTTATTTTCATTGATATACTCGCTGAAAAGCTTTGGAGATATTCCTCTGCCAACAGTTTGGCCCTCTCATAATCTCCGTATTCCTGATAAATTGAAACCTCCAAAGAACTGGCATAATCATGCACACCTCTTTTTTCCCTTAGTCCTTGAAGCAATTTCAAGCATTCTCCCTTTCGACCTACCGTATAGTAAAGCCTGGCTAGTCTAATTGTAATCGGTGAATATAAAGTCTTATCATCAATTGACTCAAAAAGCTCTATTGCCAAATTCAAACAATTCGACTTAACTAATTGCTCAGCCAATAGGAATCTCTCTCTTGCAGTTGTGCGATCTGTAACATGTGATATTGCGTCTATAAGAATCTCTGAAGCAATTATATCACTTTTTTGAAATCGAGCAATATGGGCTCGGCTAACAAAGTCAAATATTTGATTTGACTTGAATTCTTTCTTTGAGAGCTCATCAACTTTTTCAAATTGTTTGGTCTTAATGAAGAGCTCTAATAGAAATCCTAAAGATTGATTTCTAAAATATTGATCTAAATCACTACTTAAATACTCTTCAAGAATTTTAATAGCTTTGTCAAACTCCCCTCTCTTACTGTAAACTTCAGATAGGAGGCTTGGTACATCTGGAGTTTCTGAGAAATTCGTTATCTCTTCCAATACTTGAACTGCCTCTTCGGTATCTCCTTCAAATACATATATGAGTCCTTTTTGCTTGAGAACTTTAGGGTTAGAAGGCTCGATAGCTAAAGCCTTATTGACCTCTTTAAGTGACTCATCAAAATGTCCTAAAAGATTTAGGACAACACTCTTATTCATATATAACTGGGTTGTTACACTATTTAATTCTGTTTTATCATATTTCGACAAGAGTTCATCAGTTAGCAACAAAGCTTCATTTAGCTCACTCTCCGTTTCTTCATCAATTAATCGAAGGTTTGCAACCCTGAAGTTGACAGCGTATTTTTCTAGTATACAGGCAAGTAAATGCTCTTTTACCAATGGCAACTCCGAACCTGATTCCAAAGCAGTTTTCAGATATTTAATTGAAAGGTTAAAGTCCTTTAATCTTTTCGCCTTTAACCCTAGAGACAATAAGACTTCGTAATTTTCTCTTAGGTCTTCGGGGATTGCACTCTCAATTTCCTGAACAGACATCGTTTCAGGTTTTAGACGAATGGAGGCCGCATGAGCTTTCGGGGAGGTTGGGAATTTTTGAAAAAACACTACCAAGTAATCTTTTGCCTTTTTGTGATCATCAATAGCTATAAATGCATTGACCATATTACTCAACCCAACTTCCGTCTCTGAACCAAAACCATAAGCCTCTTGAAGGGAGTTACTCGCAAATTCAATCTCTCCCAATTGGTAGTAACAGACACCAATATTGGTAAGAATCTTAAACTTCAAGTCGTCATTCACCTTATCCCAGATGGCCTCTTTTAATTCCTTAAACTGATTCAGTGCACTTCTTGCCTGTCCATTTTCCAGCACTTTTATGATCGACTTTACTTGCCGATCATATTCTATTTGTAGACTGGAGCTTTGATCAGTTCTCGAAATTGAAAAGTCTTGAAGAATTTGAGTCATTGAGACAATCTTCTGTCTCAGTTCATCTTGGTTTTGATCAATTTTGCCAGAAATAGTTTCTTGATTAGTTAAAAGCTGTGATTGCACAGGAGTAGCAACACTTTTTACTAACTCTCGGTAGATTTTGAAAAACTCCTTAAAATACTCCTTCGGAATTTCATTCCAGTACTTTAACTCTCTAACGAGAGGATTTGTATGCAGACTAGAATTTAGTGATAGGGCGAAAGCACCGTCATGATTTTGATATATTTCTTGTTTAAAAGCCTTTTGACTATCATCAAGTAATATCAACTCAATAAGCTCTTTTGGTTTCGTTGTGGATGAGAATAGAAGTGTGGTATGTAAATAAATTGAGTTAAATTCATCCTTTGGGTACTCAATACCAAACTCTGACAGAATACTAAAAAACGAGTAGCTATTTGAAAGTTGTTTGTAGGTGTATTTTGCACATACATTCATTAGCTTAAGCGCTAAGGGTATACCAAATTTTTCGGCTAAAATCATTCTATTTTCTTATCTGATTCCAGTATCACCAAGGGTGATTTAAGAAACACATTAATTTAGTAATTTCAATAAATTAACAGGGAAGAATGATAAATACAACATATTTACAGTAAACCAAAAAAGCCTCGCATTTCTGCAAGGCTTTTACTTCTGGTGGAGAATACCGGAGTCGAACCGGTGACCTCTACACTGCCAGTGTAGCGCTCTAGCCAGCTGAGCTAATCCCCCAAAAGGTCGGCAAATATACGTGGCCAAGTATATAAATCAAAGCACTCTTCTGGCTCGTTTGAATCTTTCTATATAATAAGGCGAAAACAAGTTGCTCTCGGTTACCCCCAGCGAGGTAGAAGCATGAATAAACCTAATGTCAGACCTACTTCTTACCGCAGTAACAATACCCGCGTGTGTGATTTGGTTTCTTCTTTCGCCCGTAGCAAAGAAAACCATATCGCCTGGCTTTAAATCTTTCAGTTTAATTTTATCACCTATTTTGGCTTGATCTTCAGACACACGTGGCAGCTGAATTCGAACACTATAGTAGGCATGGTATAAAAGTGCAGAGCAGTCTAACCCTACCCTTGTTGTTCCTCCGTATTTATAAGGAGTACCCACATATGACCGTGCGGTCTGTATTACTGTATTTACTTTTTGGTCTCTTCCTCTTTTGGCTCCTGCACAATCGGTCAGAAAAAACAGGGAGAAAGCCAGAAGGGCAAATAAGGTTAAGGCTTTGTTATACTTCACTTAAGGGTTTTCTGTTTGAGTAAAACTAACATAAATTCATTTTAAAGCAGAACCACTTTTCTGTAGAAACTTCATATATCGTAAATTAACATACATATATTCGCTTATGAAATCTTTTAAGTCCCTCATTTTATTCACGTTGCTTCTGTTCGGTTGCTTATCGTTAAGTGCACAACGGAAATGGGATGACAAGTACTATAACGAGTTAAATGACAATAATTTTCGTTCGTTCAAGCTTTTTAAAGCACCGATTGATTTAAACAAAGTTGATTACAAGGTTTTAAACGCTGCCCTCTTTTTTGTTTCCAACGAAGCAAGAATTGAAAAGGGAATAGCCCCATTGGCCTACCAGCCCAACTTAGAAATTATGGCATGGAATCACTCTGTGGAAATGGGCAAAGAAGATTTTTTCGACCACATTAATAAAAAGGATAAAAAAAGAAAAACACCTGAACAAAGGGCTGCTCTTGCTGGCATAGTTAACCCCAACATTTCAGAAAACATATCGGCCGTAGGTGGAGTATATTTTGGTTCATATCTAGAATTAGCCGATCATGTTGTAGACAAATGGGTTAAATCTCCATCTCACGCCAAAACGCTTTACAGTGAAAATGTACTTCAAATGGGGTGTGGAGCATATTATTATAAGGGTGTTTGGCAGGGGAACAAAGCCATTTGGAAACAAGGTGATGGCTTCTGGATTTCCACTCAGAACTTTCAATCTTCTACCAAAGTTGTAAGCGAAAAGGCTAAGGATAACATGCCATCTAAATAACTATGTAAAATCAACTCATAATTTCTGCAACATTTACCGTTATTCGACAGTCTTTTGTTTTCAACCTAGGTTCTAAAAAAGATAAAGGCCTGAAAGTTGTTAAGAAGAAAGAAAAAGAAATAAACATGAGAAAATATATTATTCTATTCGCCATTGGAATGCTCTCTTCGGGGCTAATGGCGCAATCGTTAAGCAAGGCAGATTCAGAGGAAATCAACGCAAGGTTCAATAAATTTCTAGAACATACTTCCAAACAAGAGTTTGAAAAGGGTCTAGGCTTTCTGCACCCAAAACAATTTGAGTCAAACTCGTCTGTTAGTTTGCAAGAAATGGCTTCATTACTCCAGCTTTTGAGAATAAAACTTGAAATAGAGAATGTTAAAGTGGGAAACTTGAGTGGTCTAACTCCTCAAAATTCGGATAAGTATGCACTTGCAGACTATAAGATGGATTTGAAACTTACCCTGAACGACCAAAACAAAAGTATGGCAAGCCAAATTGTAGGTGGGTTAAAAAGTCAATTTGGTTCAGAAAACGTGACTTATGATACTGCCAAAAATATAATTACCGCCAAAGGTGATAAGAGTGTGATTTGGGTAAAGGAGAAGAAGCTGGGGGATGATTGGTATTTAGTGGACTTTGACCCGAAAAGACCTCAAGCTTGGAAGAGCATTATACCAGAAAAAGTACTTACAGAAGCGGCAAGCAAAACAAAATAAGCTTAAGAAAAACCCTCCAAAAGTTGATTCAATTATGCCGTGAGAAGTAAATAACCTCATGATAAAATTGAAATGAGAACTTTTGGAGGGTTCTTACTTTATTCCCTTTTATTTTCCTCCGTTAGCCTTTAGGTCTGCCAAACACTGAGCATCTAAAGCAGGCGGGGCATTCATCCCCAATAAATCACTCAAGCCGGCTGTAGACTCTACAGCAAAATACATTAAGCAATCATCTACATTACAATGATGTCCATTCGCCACATCTTGATGATCGCTTTGCAATGGAGATCCCGTATTTACCAAACCTAAAATATGCCCAAACTCATGGGCCATTACACTTGAAGTAAGCAGCGAGGTAGATGACTGGCCCACTCCACCTGATAACTCTTCTATTCTACTTTGAAAAAGCACCATAGATGTGTTTTTATAAGCTACACCCAAAACATTTTCATTTGGTGCATAACTACCATCGGCAAAGAACAAATAAGCAGCAATGGTCGATTCATTGTTGAATTTCATCCGATTGGCAGTTTCAATATCTATCAATTCCTGAAGGCTATATTGAGATTTTCCTGGAGTAGAAATTTGGCGTGTTGTTACCGAAATACCTCCCGACTTATTCAGTCGAGCAGCTAAAAAATTTCTTAGGTAATCTACACTAGCAGAGGGTGGCTCAAAACCTGCTGCGTAAAGTAATTCCACTTCCAGTCTAGTATAATTAGATGACGCCAAAAGATCGTTTGCCGATTCACCAACAGGCCTGTTATTTAGGTTTCCATTCCCTCCACCGCTTGGCTCAGAATCTCCTCCACAAGCCACTAAAAGCAAACAACATGCAACCCAGTATATTCCTAGTTTAATCTTCTTCATAGTCTATAAACTTGTAATCACTTACGATGTTCAAACACTATTTGGTTTAACTTATTCGCTTCTTAGTTAACGAAAAGTGCCTTGGCTTTTTTGTTGATCACGGTCATTCCAACTAAGCCAGTTAACATTGTAGCAAGCATTACTACCCACCAAAAATACTGCATATCGAAAAAGCGAACACCCACCTCGGCCCAAAAAGCACAATAAAGACCCACTACTGACCAACTCATAAAATAGAAGTGCTTTTTATACCAGTCTTTACTTCTTTTTATGGCCGGAATAATACCCAAAAGCAGTGTGAATAAACTTATAAAAGCAAAAGCATGAAAGAGAGAAAGTCCTCCAAAATTATAAATCCCAAAACCGCTAAGGTTCATCAAAAGCATTGAAGTTACATAGGCATAGCCGATTTTTCTATGCAGGTTCGTTCCCTTGGTTTTGAATACCACCACGGCTCCGAAAATCATGGCCAACACAGCACAACAGGTATGAAAAAGCCCCAAATAGGAACTAAACACCTTTAAGGTTTCTAAAAAATTCATACCTATTTTATCTTGGTCAAGTTCATTTCTAAAATGGTAAAAGCTTGGCCACTCGCCATAACAAACTCACCTTTTTCATGCCAAGCATCCGTACCCAGTGTGATGGTGTAACGAATACTTCCTCCGGGTACATCAAAACCCCAAATGAATTGCCCTTGCTCATTAATTTTACCCGATGATGAAGCTTGATTTCCATCAGCAGTAAGGGATTTCATTTCGTATTGCTTCTTTTCATTGTTAAAGTATAATACGCCCAGAGACTCAAAACCTATCTTTCCATCAGATTTATTGCGCCCAATGCCCTCAGCCAGAATTGCGTTACCTCCTACTTTAAGTTGAATATGCTCTTCTACAGTAAACTCTGTTTTCTGCTGTGTTTGATCTATAGACCAACCCTTGCCTTTCCATTTACCAACCCAAGTAGAGAGTTTTTCCATGGCCGCTACACTTGTTGTACTCATTTCTTGTGCCTTTGCTACATGATTTAAAAGTGCTCCATATAGCACCACGATAAAAACAAAAATTGCCTTTACTGTCTTCATTTTAATTGATTCCGTTTCCATGATCATTTGTTTAAATTTTTCAAACTAGTTTATATTATAAACCATAATTGCAAAAAAATTATGGTTTCAAGTATTGTTGAATTTCCTTCACATAATTGTCAAAAGCATCTACTCCCTTCTGGGTTACTTTACATGTAGTTTTAGGCTTTTTACCCTCAAACTGCTTGGTAATTTCTATATAACCTGCTGTTGAAAGCTTATCCAGCTGTACACTCAAGTTGCCCGCGGTAGATTCGGTTTGCTCCTTTATATATACAAAATCCGCTGTTTCCACACTGATCAGTAACGACATTACTGCCAACCTAAGCTGAGAATGTAAAAGCGGGTCGAGTTGATTAAACCCCATGTTTTCTGAAATTTGCTTTCATAATGTACCCGGGCATTAAATAGCCTATTGCAATACCAACAGCCATAATAAGCATTTGATAGTTTTCTGGCTGCCTAAAAGCAACAAAGGCCAAAATCCAAAACACCAGAGCTCCAATTTTTAAAGGTTTAAAGCCCATCATTGCACCAGATACTGCCGTGCCAACGCCTGCCAAAAGTAATATGAAAGGCACAGTATTCCAGCCAATTTGCTGACCATTAAAAACAATGGTAAACATGGCCATACCTAAACTGAACCAAAGCCAGCCGTACATTTCATCTGTATAGTTTTTTACTTGGCTCTTCTTACCTCGCTTTGCACCCACTACCCCAGAAATAATAGCTCCTACTATGGTTAGCGACCAACCAATAAATGGGTACTCAAAGTCTGTGAAAGTAGACAGGTAGAAATGACCTAAGCTGGCAATGATGACAATCCAGCCCCATAACAGAAAAAAGAAACTGTTGTCTGAGTAGCGTCTTCGAGCCTTCCCAATCATCGACTGAATCAGCTCCATACTTTCTTGGGGGGTTAATTCTTTCTCTTCCATATTAAATTATTTTTCCAAATGTAAAGTAGTTTATTTTATAAACCAAATACATACACGCAATCATTACCCACAGGGTTTCGATCGAATTGTTATTTTTGACTTTCGATAACGTAGTATGAACAAAATTTTAATAGCAGATAGTGGCTTTACCAAAACCGATTGGCGATTGATTGGTGCCGATGGAAGTATTGAGCAGGCTCGTACTATGGGCATTAACCCCTATTACCAAACCAAAGAAGAAATTCTTTTGGTTATTCAAGATTTACATAGCCAGTTGCCAGACAGGGTGGATGAAATCTATTTTTATGGAACAGGCTGTTCTTCGGGTACTAATCGCGACAAAATAGCAAAACTCCTTCAGCGCTATTACAAGGATGCTAAAATTGACGTGAACCATGATTTATTGGCTGCTGCTCGTTCGCTATGTGGTGACGAAAAAGGGATTGCTTGTATTATAGGTACAGGCACAAACTCTTGTCTTTATGACGGAAACAAAATTGTTAGCAATGTGCCTTCTCTGGGTTGGGCCATAGCCGATGAGGGGGGAGGAACTTACTTAGGAAAAACCTTAGTAACGGATTATTACAGAAAAGATATGCCCGAACATTTGAGGGTTATTTTTAAAGATCGTTTTGGGCTAAATAAGGATGCTTTTCTTACCGCCATTTATCAAGAGCCAATGCCAGGGCGCTTTTTGGCCAGCTTTGCAAAGTTTATCAATGAACATATCAGTGACCCGTACATGTATAAATTAGTGTACGATGCCTTTACCATCTTCATTACCAAAAATGTTTCGAAGTATGAAGGATTCAAGGAAGTACCTGTTCACTTTACTGGCTCCGTGGCTTATTATTTCAATAATATTTTAAGAAAAGTGGCGGTAGACCAAGGCATTTATATTAAACATATTACCGAACATCCTATTGCTGGTCTTACCCTTTTTCACCAATAAACCAGCAATCCTCTTATTCAAATTGAGAATTGAGTATGGCCAAAACGCTCTTTATTCCGTTTTTAAAATGACCTAACCGAAGGTTCTCATTCGGGCTGTGCTGATTGTTATCTGGGTTTACTGGGGGAACCAAAACTGCAGGTATTCCCAATTCTTGAACAAAAAACGCAATTGGAACACTTCCTCCTGCCAGTCTAATTCTCGCAACTTCTGAGTTATGGGCTTTGCTCAATACCTCATACAGCCACAAACCTGTAGGCGAGGTTACAGGTGTATAAAAAGCTTTCCACATTGCACCCGGATCATGATCAAACCTAATAATTTTTCCGTGCTTCATTCTTTCATCTTCGGTTGGATCTCTATTTTCAATAATATAGTAGCCATCGGCTTTAATATGTTCCCTTACCAAGCCTACCAATCGAGCTCCATCAGATTCGGGTACCAAACGAATATCTAAAGTTGCAGTAGCTTTGTCAGGTACAATGGTTCTGGCTTCATCGCCCACCCATCCTGAACTAAAGCCACGAATGTTCAATGACGGATACTGCATGGCCTCTTGATAGTTACTGCCAACCTTATCGGTTTCGGCTATTCCCACACGCTTCATTATTTGGGCTTGATCGTCTGGAACATTTTTAAGGATTGCTCTAATCTCTGGGGTCAGTTCAATTCCATCATAGAAACCAGGAATGGTAGTTACACCGCCATCATCTTTCATTGACGCCAACAATTTTGCAAGCCTAAAAGCTGGATTGGGCGCATAATTTCCAAAATGCCCACTGTGTTGAGGAGTTCTTGGCCCGTAAACAGTCAGCTCAATATCGGCTATTCCGCGCGTACCAAAGATTAATGTTGGTTGATTTGAATCATGAATTGGGCCATCTAAAATCACCATTCTATCGGCTGCCAACTCCTTTTTATACTTTTTTACTGCTCCTGGTAAACCAATCGATCCTTGTTCTTCTTCTGGGTCTAGAATAACCTTAATGTTAAAGCCAGGATTCTGATTTCTATCAATCATAATATCCATAGCGGCCAAAAACATAATAATTGGAGATTTATCATCTGAGGCCGACCGTGCAAAAATTCTCCAGTCTTCATCAAAATCTTTCTCAGCCTCTTGCCAGTTTATAATTTCCCACTGCCCATTTGAAGTTCTTTTTTTCAGTACAGGCTTATACCCGCTTTCTTGCTCCCATTTACTTTCATCTACTGGCTGTCCATCAAAGTGCATATAAAACAAAACCGTACTCTTTGCCCCCTCCACTTTCTTTTCAGCCAACAGCGCAGTTCTACTAATGGTGGGTAATTCGGTAGTTTTGAATCCTCTTTTCTCAAAAGCAGTAGTCAAAAAATTGAGATTGTTCCTAACATTACTCTCCACCAAAGCATTATTGGGAATACTTAAAAAATCTCTCAAATCACCATTCAAAGAAGCTATTGCCTGTTTTTTACTAAGCCTCTCTAACTCATCTATTCTTATTTCTTGTGCAGCGCTACCTCGGCCCATTGATATAATAACCAAAGGAATTAACAGGCAACGAAAGGCATAATTATAATTCATAAAGCGTAAGTTTGAGTCGATTTAAATGCTTTCCAATATACACAAAATGAACATCACCGAATCTGAATCTAATTACAACTCGCTTGAGAAAATGTCGGTAGCCGATTTGCTGACTAATATTAATAAGGAAGATCAAACGGTTTCTTTGGCTGTGCAAAAAGTCATTCCTCAAATCGAAACTTTGGTCAATCAGATTGTTCCTCGTATGCAAATGGGCGGAAGGATTTTTTACATTGGCGCAGGCACCAGTGGACGCTTGGGTGTGGTGGATGCCTCGGAGTGCCCTCCTACGTATGGGGTTGAACATGGTGTAGTAGTGGGTATTATTGCTGGTGGAGATACTGCCATTCGTAAAGCAGTAGAGAATGCCGAAGATGATGCCAATCAAGCTTGGGAAGACTTGCAAGAACACATCATCAACCACAAAGACACGGTAATTGGCATTGCCGCTTCGGGCAGAACACCTTATGTAATTGGTGGGCTCAAAGAAGCTAGAAAAAACGGAGTACTTACGGGCTGCATTGTTTGTAATCCAGATAGCCCCATAGCTTGGGAAGCTGAGTTTCCGATAGAGCCAATTGTTGGACCTGAATTTATTACTGGCAGCACCCGCATGAAGGCTGGAACAGCCCAAAAGCTTGTACTGAACATGATTTCTACTTCGGTAATGATTCAATTGGGAAAAGTGCAAGGCAACAGAATGGTCGATATGCAGCTTTCGAATAACAAGCTAGTAGACCGTGGTACAAGAATGATTATGGAGATGTTACAGATTGACAGCCCCACTGCAGAAAAGCTACTTAAAACACATGGCTCTGTAAGAAAGGTGATCGACTTTGTGATGAATCAAGGATAAATTTGTTTCAATTTGTTAGCCTGTTAGGATCAATTCGAATACAAATCTGATTGCTTATTTTTCTATCTTAATCCCCCATGCAAGTAGAATCTAATGGCATTACAAAAGGGCTTTTTGAAGGCATCAAAGTTTGAACTGAACAGACACTTACTTTTCACGTGGTTTATCTACTTGTTAGCCATCTCTGTTTCTCTTTATTTCGTTTTTGTCTATGTGGGTGAGATTATCCTTATAACAACTACACACCCGCTCTTTGCACTGCCAATCGAAGACTCAGAAATCAGGTTTTACAGTCTATTTCTTGCTGGTTTATCAGTAGTAGCAGGTTTCGGACTTAGCTCACAGCTGGTGTTAAGGACGTCAGAACGTAGTACTAACCGCTCAGTAAAATTCAACCACAGATTAATTCAAAACGTGATTGGTTTCAATACATGGTCAACACTTTCGATTATATCAAGGGTATTTGGAGTCTATGCCCTTATTGGCACTACTTTACATTTAGGATACTTTCTTAGACTAGACGGAGGACATCAATTCGTGTTTTACGGAATCTTGGTGGTTATTTTCCTAAATAACTGGCTCGAATCACACCGCCTACTCAAACAAAATTACTTCAAGTACTTAGGTTGGTCAGCACTCATTGTTACTCTACTCACTTTCACTTTGGCAAAAGTATTTCCATTAAACCACGGCCTACTTAATGAATACATAAAAAAACACTCCATCTATACACAATACAACTTCGATTTACCAGAGGTCAAATCTTATCAAAGGTTGAGGTCCGAATACAGAACTCCTAGATTCTTCATTACCCACTCGTCAGAATTAGGCTTGCCAAAAATCCTCAGTTATACTAGAGGGGGGCTTTTTGAGACACCCCATGGCAGTCTAGCCAACTATATTGAAAAGGTAAACCCATACTCTTCAAACGAACTTGAACTTTTCATTGACAAAAAAGTCAGCCTCACTCAGGTAATGAGTATCAAAACACTAATTGACAAACAATTAAATCATCCAAAAATCAGCGTGAGGGTTAGCGGCTTAGATGACGAGCTTCCCGAACCTGCAACCATCCTGTATAACAGAGCTATTACTGGAATATTCCCCTCTCAAACAGATTGTTCTGCCGAAAAAAAGTTTTTAAGCTCCCTCGTTAAAGAGCAAATCAAACCGACTCAAGTAAGATGGCCCGAGGCAAACTCATGTTATGCAGTTGCTAATTACGCTAAATACAATCGTATTCTTTTGGAAGTGTCTGAAGATCAGCTCAAGCTTAACGGGACGATCATTAGCAAAGCTTTGCTCCGTGAAACTGTAATTTCTCTTTTCCAGAAATATGAAGACAAAGCTTTAGTCTTTATAAAGCCAAATACTGACATTAGTTTTGGTAGTTACTTATCTGCAATAGATGAAGTAAGAAGTGCTATTATTGAATTAAGAGTAGCTTCTGGACTATTAGATCACGGCATTGAATATGACTTTTTCAACGCTTCAGTAGATTATGAAGAAAACCGTTCAGTTGAAAATAAGTATCCGCTTAATATCATGATACTTACTGGCTGGAATTTGGAATTGTATGAGTACTTAAAAAAATAAAGCCCAAAGCCGTCTGCTCTGGGCCAATGAAGATTAGAATTGTGTTGTTTTGAACTAATTGTTATTTCACGGCATATCTGAGAATGGTTTTAAGTTTTTCTTCTGCTGTTTTTCTTGGGTCGGAAATGTAAATTTCGTGGTGCTGACCATTGACCTCCAGTCCATTTTCCTTCATAAAGACAAACATTTTCTCCAACGTTCCGCGCTCATCATAGTAAGAGCCTGTATGTAATGCTTGAACTGATTTTCCTTCGTGAATGGACTCAAATTTTAATTGATGGTCGCTGTCCAGTTTTCGTTCCTTTATCAGTTTATCTACAGTCATATTAAACTCTCCTTCACCAACAAAATCAGGCATACGGAACATGATTTTCCAAAACCATTCTTCTTGTGGAGTTTCTTCAAAAGGTAATTCGCCTTCTACCCACCAAAAAGCTTCCATTTTCGGGATTTTAAAATCCATGCCTTCATTTTTATGATAGAATTTTATACCGTAAACAAGCTTGTATAAATCATTAATGGCAGCTAAAAAAACTGGAGCATTTGGCTCGGAATTGCCCTGAATAGTAATGTACTGATAGGGTTCAAGCTCTACCAATTCGGGGCTCGGCTTTGCCTTATAATATTCTGGATAGGCTTCGATTAGGTTTAGTTTTGACATGATCATAGGGTTCTGCTTTAGGCTTAAAAAGTATTTACGCTTCGAAATAAATAGTCACTAGTGACAACCCTATGTCAGTAGATTTTAAAAAAGGTTGATTTTTTTCTGGGTACCTGCTTAGCTCGCCAAAATTTTGTAAGCGAAATGGGTAAGGAACTCTTTAAATGAGAAGTATACATGACTCAGAAGGATAGGAGCTTTTTACCCTGAGTTTACCAAGGGTTTAGAGTTTAATCATAGTTCCTTCTCCCGAAACTTCGAGATCAGGACAGAAAACTACAAAGCAGTTTTTTGTTGTTAAACAATCAGTTGAGACTTAAGTGAGTAACTCTACTTTTCTTCAACTAAATCGAATAACGCTTCCGCAACTCTTCAATTCTGTCTCTCACCATGTCTTTAAGCTTAGGTGGAGAAATAATTTGTACGGCATCTGTCAAAGTGAGCAGCCAGCGCGAGGTGTAATTGAGACTTGGGGTTAAAAATTTCATTTTAATGTGCGTTTCGCCTACTTCTTCGCTCACAAAACCCTGACTGTACTTTTGTTCCGAAATGTAGCGCGCCACCGTTTTATCAATGCTGATTTCCACTTCCTGTAAATCAGTGCTGTGGGCAATTTCTTCTAAAAACTCACTAAAGCTTGGTTGGTGGTCGGTACCGTAGGTTTCATCTAGCTTTTCCAGTTTCACCAACCTATCAACCCGAAAATCTCTTGGGGCTTGCCTTAATCTGCAATAGGCCAACAAATGCCATCTGCCTGCATAAAATACCAAGCCAATTGGTTCGATATCACGGGTAGAAAAATCACCAGAAAAATTAGAGAAGTACCTAAAGCGTAACACCGATTTATCGATTAGGGCTTGCTGAATTGTAGCCAAAAAATTATTCGGGAAGCCTTCTTTTTCAATCTGCGGTAAGTGCTTAACTACTATTTGTGATTCAAGCTTTTCTATTTCATCCTTCTCGTTACTTTTTAGTACAGATTTGATTTTCAGCATTGCCTCAGTAAAGTTCTTTTTAATAGATACATCGGTTTGCCCTTCTATCAATTTTGCCCCCAGTACCAATGCATTAGCCTCTTCTTGAGTAAACATTACTGGCGGTAAGTGATAACCATCCATGATAAAGTAGCCCTTTCCCGCTTCGGCACCAATGGGCACTCCTGCATCTTCTAAAGCACGTACATCGCGGTAAACCGTTCTCAAGCTTATATCGAAACGGTTGGCAACCTCCTGAGCTGTAACCACTTTTTTAGATTGAAGTTGGACAAGAATTGCAGTAAGTCGGTCAATACGGTTCATAAGATATATTGCACTATCAAAAAATTAGTTAAACGAAGATAATCAATGGCATGCATAAGATGCTTTTTAGAAAATGTAATACAATTCATGCAAGGTTTTAAACGGTAATTAAGAGCAGAAAATAATGATTATCATTGCCTAGCATGTTACTTAACCATTTGATTTTTTTTAGCTGTTGGGTATTGTTTTATACAATCCATAGTCTTTTGGCATCGGACAGTGTTAAGAGTAAAGTTCCACTAAAGCAAAGCACTTATCGCCTGATATACAGTGGTTTTTCAATACTTAGTTTTGCCTTTGTTTTGTTATTGGGCGCCAGTATCTATAGTGGTTTTGTTTTGCCCCCTAGTCCCGCCACCACTTATGTTGGCTTAATGATAGCAACTTTTGGTCTTTTTGTCATTAAAAGATCATTCCGAAATTATAGTATTCGTGTGTTTTTAGGGTTACGAAAAGAAACTCAATCGGACCGAATATTAAAAAAAGATAAGCTTCAATCTAAAATACGACATCCTTTATACACTGGCACCATTCTGCTTTTTCTTGGCTATTTTATCTACAACCCACTTTTGGTCAACCTTATCAGCTTGGTGGCATTAATCACTTACCTTCCTTTTGGTATTCGATTGGAAGAAAAAAAACTCATTCAACAATTTGGCGAAGAATACCTCAAATATAAGAGGGATATCCCCGCTCTTTTTCCAAAGATAAAACTCTAATGAAACGACAAACAATTGTAAAATTGGCTTCAACCATTGCTATTTTAGGCGTTCTACTGGTCATAGGTACGCTACTTTCTCGCTTGATTTTTCAGATTGAAACCTCAGAGAAAAATACGCTTCTGATTATTGGTTTCACAATGATGCTCTTAGGCACGCTCTGGAAAGTAGTAATGGAAATGAACAATAAGGAAGACTAAAATTTGTTCATGGAACAAAATGAACCAAGTGTTGTTCTGCATTTATGCATACCATTGAACCTCATTATGGCTGGCTGAAATACTACAATGTAGCGGAAGACGAAAACTCCCCCTACGATGGGAAAAGCTATAATTTTGATTTGTATTCAGAAACCATATACGGCTATTATATAGACCCTCACTGGGACTTTATGGGTTCTGAAACGCTTTATATAAAAGTGCTCTATGCAGATTACGACTTGGGCTTTATTATAATCGAGTTTATTGGGGAATGGAATGATGCCTTGAACAATGACATCATGCATTTAAAACGAAACATTGTTGATCATTTTAATCTGCTAGGTATTAACAAGTACATTTTAATAGGAGAAAACGTACTCAATTTTCATGGGTCTGATGACAGCTATTACGAGGAATGGTTTGATGATGTAGAAGAAGGTTGGATTTGCGGCATCAACTTCAGAGACTTTGTAACTGATGAAATGAAGGTTTTTAATGTGGACAGTTATTTGAATTTTGGTGGAGATCTAGATATTGAAAACTGGCGAACACTAAAGCCCCAAACTCTATTCGAAAAGATTGATTTGATTATTGGGCGTAGAATTGGCCTTACCTAGTTTCTTAACAAGAACTATTTTTTTGGCCCTTGGTGCATCTTCCTTATGGATTGGGCTTATTTCAGCAATTTGAGAAATTAAATATCTTCTGTTATTGGTCAAATCCAAACATAAAGCTCGTGTTCTCTTCACCTCTAGCTTTCTAAACTTTCTTTTTCTTAAATAGAATTCTTCACCAATAATTACCGACTCCAAAGTAGGTAACTGCATGGTGTTGGAATCGTATTGCGCCAACACTTTCACCAGTTTTGGGTCGGCAGCTGTGCTGGCCTTAGGGTTTTTCATGTGTTTGGCCAACACTCTTAATATATCGTCTGGAAAAATGCTAGGATTGAGCATGGGTAAAATCAACTCCTGAAATTTACTCTTCCACTGCGCGCCATGTGGCAGCTGTCGCGACCTAGGTTTGTGAACTACCCTGTGAGCCACTTCATGAATGTAGGTAATCAAAAACTGATAAGGATTAAGGTCAGAGTTTACCGTTACTGTATGTGATTGATCACGCGGATCATAGCGGTAATCGCCAAGTTTACTCAAACGCTTCTTGCTCAACACAAATCTAAAAGGGTGTTCTTTCCAAAGGTTAAGGCAGTATTCCACCGCCCCTTCTGGCACTTTTATTGATAAAATTTTTCTCAAACCATCTTCCATGAAAAAACTTCTCCCCGTAGCTTTTTTAATGCTTTCTAGCGCTTGTGCTTTCAACCCAGGCTATCACAAACTTACTGTTTCTACAGATACTTATGCCATAGATGAAGTGAGCAAAATTAAAATTGATTCAATTTTTTTAGACAATACACCTACTGAATCAGACCTATCGCTTTTGCTCATTTCTAAATCAATCACATTACGATTAGTAAGCCTAGATTACACTATGGCCACATCTGAAAAATCAAATTACAAGCTTATTTATGAATTTAGCCTAAGCGAGCCGATTTCTCGAATCAATTCCTCCACCTCAGAATCAAAATCTTCTTCTACAATAACAAAAGCAGGAAAGGATGAGGAATACACAGTTGAAAGCAAAGTGAGTTACCCTACTTACTCACAGTATGATGAGTATCGTCACAAATTAAAGGTCAAATTATATAGATCAGTTGATAAGAAATTGATGTGGCAAAGTGAGTCTGAAATAATCAGTGAAAAAAATAATTCAGCCACGTATTCAGAGCTTTTGGTTTATACAGCACTACAGAACTTCTTGCAAACCAGCGAAAAACATCCCGTTCGTAAAAAGTATACTAAAAAGAAACAGAAGATTATTGCCAAATCACTTCGGTAGTAAAATCAATAGCCCCCAACTATCAACACATTAGTATAAAACCAGACAAGTCGTTATTATTTATTCCTTTTTGTTTTTTAAAACAAAATATATACTTTTAAAGCATACCAAAACTAAATAAAATGAAAAATAATCTTTTTAAAGCAGGAGTTATTATAGCCTTATTGATAGCGCCATCATTCTTTATTTTAGCCAACGACTGTCGAGATGTAAAACTGGAATGTAAGGAAATTAATAAGGCTGATGGTGATTATACTGCTCTTGAAAGAAGTATGTGTCGAAATCAAAAGCTAGTATGTAAACTATTAGAGGAAATGGAGCTATAAGCTATTGATCTTTCAAGTGGATATCGAGTTTGTTAAATGAACTATGGGATATTGATTGAATCATATATACAATAAGGATAGAGCAAATTTATAAAGTAATTCGAACGTTCCTCCCAAACTATCCTATCAACCGTGTTCTCTACTGAATTTTAACATCAGACTTACTGTACAAGGTCATTTTTATATGAATTACAAAAGTGTTTTTGTTTTATGCGCTATTATATGCCTGTTTGCCTGTACATCTAGGACTCCGCAGGGTGTTCAGTTTGAAACTCAAAAAATAGATTCAGTAAGTACTGATAAATTAGTACCAGAAAGTTTTATAATATCTTCTAAATTAAAAGGACTTGATGGAGGGTTAGTATACTGGGATAGCTCCGTAGGTAAATTGATTGTTCTAGACCAAAATGGAATACTTAAGAAACGCTTAGTTAATAAGCTGGGAGAAGGTCCAGAAGAAATTGAGTTCTTCGCAGGTTTCGATATCACCAAAGACTACATATTTGTTTTCGGTTCCAAGTGCCTTGTATACAACACGAGCACTCTAGATTTTATTGGCAAATACAAACTACCCAATGCCGACATTAACTGGATTAAAGAGTTCAATGGAGCTTTGGTAATTGGAGGGCTTAAATATGAAGAAAACAGATATGCAGTTTTCTCATCGAGGTTTAGTCCAGAAGATGGTTTTAACCAAATTCATGAGGAGGTTACGGTTACTTTTCCAGAAAAGCTAGATGAACTAAGTAAGGTTACCGAGGCGGAGGTGATAAACGGAAATCTTTATATTCTAAAATTACATATTGGAGAACTCATGAAGGTGAATAGCTCGTATAGACAAGTATTTGACAAGCCCCTGCCTTACAGATTCAACCAAAAAGAAAACGTGGTAACTTACCCTGATGGGGAAATAGATATTGAAAGACTGGAGTCATGGTCTTTCGGAGCTTACAACGATAAACTTATAATACTAAGGGATTTAGACATGTCATCACCTGATCAAACAAAGGCAGAAACACACAGGAACACCATCCACTTGCTCGACCAAGAAGGCCAGTTTTTAGGTAGACTCAGAATTGATAATAAAGCGGTATATATTAGTGTGATTGGCAATAGTTTGTACGCTATTGATCCAGTATCTGAAAAGTATATTGTTTATGAGGTATTGGATTAGTTTTTACTTTCTACTTGCCGCAAACCTATTGGTTGGGCAAAAAAATGAACGTCTGGATTTCTTAGACAGTATCAGTGAGGTTTATCCTGGTTATGACTTTGTTTATCTAAACGACAATTACCAAATCAGCCAATTTACAGTTTACAAGGAACACATCACGCTATTACTGTCTTCTTGGAGTAAGGGTGGTAAAAACATTTCTGATATCCACTTTTTACTCTTAGCTCCCAACTCTCAGCTTACTTTAGATACCCTAACATTTCAAAAGACTTTATTACAAAATAATAGCAAACATTTTTATTATAACGAGAGCAGAGACAGCCTCTTATTTCGGCCAATGGGGGGATATTTATCTGAAACGGGGAAGCCTTTTTTTGATAGACTCAGCATCTCAATCCCAATAAATCAACAACAGTTTTTGCCTTACAGATACGTTCTTGATTCTGAAAACATCAGTCCAAATCTCTTTGTTCATTTTATGAATCCTGAAAACCTTAGGGTTAAGACCGATAAAAAGACATCTATACTATACATTAATAAACAACAACAAGAGATTTATCACATTAGAAAAATCGCACCACAGCTAAAACTAGATGAGCCTATTTTTTATGAGAATTATTTTCCCTACATACTCACTGAGAAGCAGTTGATTGTGTTGGATCTACTGGGCGACCAATTGATATTTGCAAATAAAAAGGATATAAAAAAGCAGCAGGTTAAAAACCTAGACGATCTAAAAAACAGCAAGTACAGGTACGAACTTTTATTCGATGAAATATATCAAAACCTCTATCTAAAAATAGGAAGAGGCACTAAAGCTGAATTGTATAAACTGATGGGCGATGAGTTCAAACTTTTAAACGTAAAACTTCCTAGATTTTGGGACTACGATGGACTGGGATCGAATCATGCTACACCAACTTTCATCAACAATGGTAAGCTTTATACCGTTCTGAGTATTAACCAAAACGGTCGCCAGCTGGATGGGATTTTCATGTTAGTGCTTTAGTATCACTTATTTCTGCCTAAAAACGAGTTTCATTGGTACACCATCAAACTCGAAATGCTCTCTAAGTTTATTCTCTAAAAAGCGTTCATAAGGCTCTTTTATATACTGTGGAAGATTGCAGAAAAACGCAATGGTTGGCGATTTTGTAGGCAATTGAGTAATGTATTTGATCTTGATATGTTTTCCTTTTAAAGCTGGTGGCTGATAATGATCAATTTCGCGAAGCATTACATCATTGAGCTTTGAAGTTGTGATTTTACGCTCACGGTTTTCATTTACTTTTACGGCCAATTCGATGGCTTGAAAGATTCTTTGTTTTTCGGTAACCGAAGTGAAAATCTTAGGAATCCATGTTAGCTGACCCAATTTATCATCTAAATCCTGAGTAAATTTCTTCATGGTATTTGAATCCTTTTCGATCAAATCCCACTTATTAATCATTAGCATAACACCCTTACGGTACTTTATCGCCAAACTGATTATGTTCATGTCTTGAGCTTCTAAACCACGTTCGGCATCAATCATAATCACACAAACGTCTGAATCTTGCAAGGCCTGCAGAGCACGCATTACAGAATAGAATTCAATGTCTTCGTGAACTTTAGATTTCTTCCGAATTCCTGCTGTATCGGTTAGAATGAAATCCTGACCAAACAGGTTGTATCGTGTATTGATAGAATCGCGAGTAGTTCCCGCTACATCGGTTACAATGGTTCTTTCTTTTCCTAATAAGGCGTTGATGAATGAAGATTTCCCTGCATTTGGACGACCCAAAATCGCAATTCTTGGAATACCGTCATCTGGACCCTCAATGCCATCTTCTTCAAAGTGCTTTACCACTTCGTCCAGTAGTTCTCCTGTTCCAGCACCACTAGCAGCTGCAATAGGAAAGATTTCACCCAAACCTAATGCATAAAAATCATTGGCCATATAATGGTAGTCGGTGTTATCTGCCTTATTGGCCACCACCAAAACTGGCTTATCTAAACCTCTAACAATTCTGGCAAATTCTTTATCTAACGGATTTAAACCTGAATGGCAGTCCGTCATAAAAAGAATTACAGAGGCTTCGCTCATAGCCTCAGCTACCTGAGTTCTAATGGCACCTTCAAACACATCTTCGGAACCAGTAACATAGCCACCTGTATCAATCACGGTAAAAAATTTACCTACCCATTCTGCATAACCGTAGTGTCTGTCGCGTGTTACGCCACTTTCGTTATCCATTATCGCCTGCCTTCTTTCTACCAAACGATTGAATAAAGTCGATTTGCCTACGTTAGGCCTCCCTACAATTGCAACTATATTTGCCATTTTAATTTCAAATTTTTAATGTACGATCTACGATTGATCTTGAGTTTACGCATTTACTGGCAGCAAACTTAAATCGTAATTCTAACCTTGTAACTCGTCAATTTAAGTAACCGAAGCGCTTGAGTTTCGCTTCCTTCTTTCTCCAATCCTTTTCTACTTTCACATGGGTTTCGAGAAAAATCTTCTTGCCAAAGAAAACCTCCAAGTCCTCTCTGGCTGCTGTACCTACTTTCTTAAGCGATTCACCTTTATGGCCAATCACGATTCCCTTTTGGCTATCGCGCTCTACATAAATATCGGCTGAAATACGGATAATGTTTTCGTCTTCTTTAAAAGAGGTTGTTACCACCTCACAGCTATACGGAATTTCTTTTTTGTATTGTTTGAATATTTTTTCTCGAATCATTTCATCCACGAAAAAACGTTCTGGTTTATCGGTTAAAGTGTCTTTAGGAAAATAAGCTGGGTGCTCGGGTAAATGCTCAATAATTTTCTCGAATACGCCCTCAATTCCAGTATTCTCCAAAGCAGAAACCATTACAGTATCATGAAAATTCATGATTTCTTTCCAATAATCTACCTTATCCTCCGCCTGAGATCCTTTTGCTAAGTCGATTTTATTCATTACCAAAATAACGGGCACATTAACTTCCTTCAGGTAATCAATTACCTTTTCTCCTTCATACTTCTCGTACAGGTCGGTAACAAATAAAATCAGGTCTGAATCTTCAAAAGAACTTGTTACAAAACGCATCATGGTTTCGTGCAGTTCGTATTCAGGTTTAATAATTCCCGGAGTGTCGGAATAGATGATTTGAAAATCATCTCCGCTCAAAATTCCCATAATACGATGGCGGGTAGTTTGAGCCTTTGAGGTAATTATTGAGAGTCTTTCACCTACCATTGCATTCATCAAGGTAGATTTCCCAACATTGGGCTTACCTATAATACTCACAAAACCAGCCTTATGCGGACGACTCTCCATTTATTTTCAAATTAGTTCGCAAAGGTACTTGTTTCGAATGGATTTATCACCTACTTTTGTCACCCACTTCAGAATAGCTGAAGGATATATCGCGGGATGGAGCAGTTGGTAGCTCGTTGGGCTCATAACCCAAAGGTCACAGGTTCGAGTCCTGTTCCCGCTACAAGAAAAGCCTTTTGAAGAGATTCAAGAGGTTTTTTCATTCGTGAGTTTTGTCCCGTCCTGAAATAGCGTTACGCCAAGATCAATACTATATAATCTTTGCCCTCCATTAGAACATCTTGTGATTGTTCAAATTAGTCATTCAAGCTTCTATCTTTTCTAGGCTGCCTCTTTGTAACTAAATTTTCAAACAGCTTCTTCAATGAAATCAAAGCTGGGTTAGAGTTTTTTTTTCCATTATTCAAATCATCAACTTTGATAAGGTACATAGAGAAATTATCCTTAGTATTTCCTTTTGCTTTGAAAAATATTGAGTCTCTAATATCTTCCACACGCCTATCTCTCGTGAATAACGTTGAGAATTCCTCTTCTCTTAAGGTTTCCAAAATGCCATCCGTACACAGTAGAAAATAATCATTCTCCCGAATGTCTTTAATAATTGACTGATCTATTCTAGCAGGCTTTTCTCCGTTTACTGCACGAGTAATAACATTCCTTCTAGGGTGTGTAAGCGCCTCTTCTTCTGTAATTTCACCCATATCAATTAAACCTTGAACCTCGGAGTGATCCTTTGATTTAAACTTGATGTGACCATCTCTGATATGGTAAATCCTGCTGTCACCAACCCACCCCACCAAAGCCTCATTTGTTTCAGAAAGATGTAAAAGAGTCAAAGTACTAGCCATTCCCCTTGTTTCTGGCCTTGACTTAATATGATCTATCATATGGAACTCGACATACTTCAAGCCATCTTCAAGAAACACCTTAGAACTGACATTATGCTCAGCAAATGAAAAGTATCTCGGCATAAAACTACAGATCAAAGATGAAGCAACTTCGCCCTTTTCACTCCCACCCACACCATCACATACAACAAAAAGCCTGTCATTTGTATCTGCCTGTCCTTTTGACGGATAAATAGAATCTTCATTGTTGCTCCGGCCTCCAATTTCATTGAGATATGTTGGTTCAAATATTTCCATTTTCAATACATTGAGTAATAAAATAGGTTTGAGTTATCGAGCAACGAATAAACCATAATGGGCAGCCGTATAACCTGTGAAAAATTCATAAACCGAAATCTCAATTCTATAAAGTTGACTCTCAGAAGGTCTGATTTTAACAGACGCACTACTTCTTTCGTCATTATCTTTATCAACTTGTACCCACTCCTCATTTTTTAAATGAAATAGCTTTATATCCAAGTCCTTTACTCTAAAATCCCCAAAGGCAAATACAATATAGTCTATATCTTTATATAAGGTTCGATAGGTGATAGAGCTGGAGCTGCTCACAATATCAAACTCCATTCTCACTATCTCCATTTTTTCTTCAAAAACCTCTCTAACCGTTTCAGATAGTGCTAATATCGGCTTCATAGAAGTACCTTTAGCATTATCTAGCTTGGAATAGTCGGTTGATTGAGCCTGCGCAAAAAGGCCAAAAAACATCCATACTAATATTATAATCTGTTTCATCATTTTTACCTAATTAAAACCACTGCTTTATTGTATTACAGGCCTGTTCTTCTCCGTTGTTACATGATTTATCTAGCCATACCTTCGCCTGTGATTTACTCTTTGAAAGCCCTCCAGAACCGTAATATTGAAAAACACCTAGCTTGTATTGCGACCATGAGTCATTCTTATCTGCCGCCTTACGATACCAAAAAATCGCTGATTTATAATCATTGTTAAGATCATTGCTAGAGTACACATCACCTAGGCGTGCCATAGCTAGGGCCTCTCCTTTATTAGCAGCCTTGGTTAACCAATATTTAGCAGTAGTCATATTTTTAACCTTTCCCGATCCATAAAAGTACATTGCACCCAACAAGTATTCCGAACCACTTATTCCTTGTTCAGCAGGTTTGACAATAAGGTTACCTGCCTTATTTAAATTTTGGGACACGCCCGTACCAAAATAATAAAATCTCGCAACCCTGTACTGTGCCGCCATAAGACCTTGTAAATAGGCCTTTTCATACCATTGAAAAGCGGCATTATAATCCTTATCGACACCAGTACCAAACTCGTGTAAAACACCCATCATATATTGAGCATTAGAAAAACCTTGAGCAGCAGACTTTTTATACCAGCGAGCAGCTTCTTCATAATTCTCAGCAACACCAACAGCATTGAAGTAGGCATCACCTAAATTGTATTGTCCATAGTAACTCCCCCCCTCTGCCGATTTTTTAAACCAATCAAAAGCAGATTTAGCATTAACTTCTACACCTTTACCTTGTTTATACAGCAATCCCAAGTTGTTTTGGGCTGTCGAACTTCCAAGGTCAGATGCCTTTTTATACCAAAAAACAGCACTATCATAGTTGATTTCGTAACCTATCCCCTCCGCAAAATTGTAAGCCAGTTTGAATTGTGCACTGATATATTCTTTTTCCGCTGCTTTGTGATACCAATAGTATGCACTATCATAATTATCCAGATGATTCTGATAAACTAAAGCGGCACTATACATCGCATTTGAATATTTATTATTTGCTGATTTAACATACCATTTTACAGCTTCTTTAAAGTTTTTGTCTCCCTCATAAACAGTACCTACATTGTATTGCGCCACTACTCCACCGCTTTCCGCTGCTTTTCTATACCACCATACTGCATCGGATTTGCTTTTTGTTACATGATGTCCAAGGTTATACATATAGCCAACTTGAGATTGGGCACTCACAAAATTATTATCAGCAGCAGTCTTATAGTTATTAAAAGCGGTCTCATAGTTCTGCTCTACTCCATATCCATTATAATAAATGTTACCTAAATAATAATAAGACCTATAAGAATTAACAGCGGCCCCTTTCTCAAACCACTCTTTAGCCTTAGCATAATCCTGCTCTACACCTTCTCCAGAATAGTAGGTTACACCTAAATTTGTTAGGGCACTCGGATGACCTTGAAGAGCAGATTTTTGATTATAATCAAATGATTTTTCTAAATCCTTTTCAACTGCGTAACCATAATAGTACAGTAATCCCATCAAGTTTTGCGCCTCTGGATCATTTCTTTCTGCAAGCCGCATGATCTGAGGAAGTGCTTCATCAAAATAACCAACAGCCTTCAAACTATCTACTTCAATTCCCAAGCCATCCTTAAATGCCCAGCCCCTTAAGAATGAGGCCATAGTATAGCCTTGGTCTATTGATTTCTGTATATATACCTCAGAAAGTTTAAAATCCTTAGAGGCTCCTATTCCTAACTGAGTCATTGAGGCCAGATGATAAAATGCTTCACCAGAATTGTATTCTGAGGCTTCTAAATAGGTACTATATGCCTTTTCGTGTTCACCAGAACTGTAATAGCTCCATGCATCCTCCAATAATCCATTTACTTTCGAGTTGATATATAGCATATATCCCGAATACCCAGCGACCAATGCCGCTAAGATCAAAGAGGCAATAATGATCACCTTTTTGGTTGGGGTCTTCTTTTGATTCTCTTCAAGAATAGGCCACTTCGTCACACTCTCTTTTTTCTCAAACTGCGTATCGCTTAAAGAATAAGATTCTTTCCTCTCTGCCGGACTGTTATTATCTAACTTTTGCTCTACAACCTCTTGGTTTGGCAACTGTGAGAAGAGTGTTTTTGCAGAACTGTATCTATCCATGGCATTCTTCTGAAGGCATGTCAAAACAATATCAACAAATGCACTAGGCACTTTAGACAAATCAGGTTCTTCATTTACAATTGCCTCCCGAATGAGCTCATAATCTTTACTGTTATTTCCAAAAGGCAACTCTCCTGTCAACATCCAGAACATAACTATACCAATTCCCCAAATATCCGTTCGCTCACTGATCTCTTCATTTAAACCAAACTTCCTCTTAAAGAACTGTTCAGGTGCCATATAGTGAGGTGTACCAATCCCTTCAGTCATAGATTGCTCTATCGTTTTTTCAGTAAGCAAATCCCTACTTATTCCAAAATCCGTTATCTTCGCTACAGGTTCTCCTTTCCGATTGCGAGATACTAATATGTTTGCAGGTTTTAGGTCACGATGTATTACTCCCTCACTATGCAAGTAACATAACCCTTCAATAACATCCTTTAAGAGCTTAAATACCACATCACTAGATGGTTTCGTGCGCATAAAATCGACAAAAGTACCTTCTGCTGCGTACTCCATTATTATTACCGGGTAACTTGAACTTCTCCCCATCATGTCGTTATGATGAATATAGTTCAATCCATAGTACGAGATTACATTGCTATGAGACAAAGAGTCAATCTGTTCAAACTCCCTTTCCAAAGTATACTTCTTTTGAATGGAATCGCCCGAAGTTGTTCCTTTTGCTACAGACTCTCTGTATATCTTAAGTGCAACTACTCTGTTGTTTGCATTTGTGTCTACGGCCTTAAATACTTCTGCAAAAGCTCCTTCTGCAATAAGGTCGGATTCTGGATCCCATTTGTATTGTCCTAATTCCATTATTTTTGGTTTTTACGATATTTTCAGATTGACGAAAGGGTTTTAAACTCCCATTCAAGTATGAATACCAAAGACAAAGAAATCGTCACTTATTTTAATGATCTTTTTATGCCCAATAAATTAGAAAAGCATAGATCTAAGCTCCTTTTGATTCCTTATAATTATTTAAAAAATACCTGTATCTATTTTACAATAAAATAATAAGGTGAAAGAACAATCACTAATTCTTGTTTGAATATATTGAATCTCTATATAATCTACAAATATTTTTAATCAAAATAGTGCAATCCAGCTATGGAATAAGATTTTTAATAGTATTAAACGCTTCAAGCTGTAATTACTATAATTTCTGGGCTTTTACGGAACGCATTACTGGCCTTGATATGTGATTATTCGCAGCATTCTATACCTTCACAAAAGGGACAGGCATTTAGTTTTCCATTTGTATCAAGGTAGGCAAGAGATATGCCTCCTAGACAGCCAAACCTCCTTCTGTTAAAGTCGGGATATTGTATAATAGGAAAATCATCGTATGATGAGTCTGAGTTGTATAATTGATAAACCGATTCCAACACTTGTTGATCCTCAGTTGTCAATTCCATATCTTTCTTATCATACCTGCCTTTATTCCTTGGTTCAATTATTTGAACAAACTGTACTCTAAGAGATTTAGCAAACTCCAAATATTTCTGAACAAATTCCTCTGTTACCTTCCCCTTTTGAGGGCAAACAGAAACAGTTGTCACCAAATTTAATTGCCTAGCAAGGCGGATAGCTTCAAGTGCCTCTGCAAAGCTCCTGTAACTTCCTCTAAATTGATTGTGAAATGCAGGCAAATAGTGGTCAATACTTATAATAAGCCCAATGAGTCCTTGTTTTTTTAGATGTACCAACCTCTCCAAGGTAGCACCCTTTCCAGAGCTAATAATCCAAAAGTCTACTCCCTTCTGAGAATGTTCTGCAATGAGTTGCAGCATCAAATTATAACGATTAAAGGGCTCACCCCCACTAAGGAGTACCTGTGAGGGTGAAGCGTCCGTTATATATTTTCTGAGTATTAATTGCACATCACTATCACTAAGAGCTTCTTTCTTGTTTATCTCATTCCATTCGAAACAATGCGCACAGTTTAACCCACATTTTTTTGTCAAAGCAAATATCAATGTGTTCACAGTCCCAGTCTTCAAACTCAAAATGCTATTGATTTCATTTTTAATAACACTCGGAAGCCTCTTTGCGGGGTATCCCGGTATATTTAAATTCCAGTAAACTCTTCCATCTACTTTCTTAAGCTTTATAGGGTACAATACTGACCTACGCTGAGCTATGTCTTCTTTCAACGCGAATAAGGCTTTGAATTTAATGCCTCTCTTGATCGACAGAGTAGTGAGATGTTTCAAAACCACGAGTCCTAATTTTAAAATCATCCATTTTTTATAATACTTCGACACATCTCTTCTCATAACCAATATTACCAAACCCACCAAGGAGTAACGCCATCACCATAAACGATAATATCAAATACGACATGGAAAAATATACAAGGCCAGATGCTTTGGCTTCGTATTTTTAAACAGCCCAAAAACAATCCAACTATGAAGGTTATGAAACCCAACATAAAAAGATTATTATCTGTAGTATTTAGAAATAGAGCAATTTTATATGAGGCATGTGTAAATGCGGTCAAAACAATTATTATATAATACTTGTGCCTTCGAAGAACCCACATCAGGTAGCCTCTAAAAACAACTTCCTCAGAAAGCCCTATTAATGTAGCTGTAAATACAAAGGTTGAGAAAGCTGATGGAAATATTTCGGTTTGAACATAACTTCTATAAAAAACACCTAATCCAAAACCAGATAGAATGGAAACAATTATGAATAAAGCCAGATGCTTTTCAGTTCTCATTCCAATTAAGCCAGCGATTTCCATTAGACTATATGCTCCTAGTTTTTTTAATGAATGAAACAGGAAGATCACAAGAGGTATAATAGCCAAATATTTATTCTCCGTAATTAAGAATGAGAAAAAAAATAAAGAGAAAAGGACAATTAGAAAGTCTCCCCATAGGTTTATATAGACGTCTAATTTACCTTTGCTCTTCATTTCCATACAGTTTTAATCTATAAAAATAATAAAGTAGGAGAAACGCTGGAAATACTAATGTTAACCAACCTGATCCTAGGCACATTCCATAACTTACAGCATGTACGATGCATGTTGGACATGCATCAATAAGGTTCTGTACTTCTTGTTCGTCCGTTGAGATTATTCCAATTCTTTTCAAGTTTTCAAGAGATTTCAGTGGACTGAAATCTATATAGTTATCAAACTCATCAAAATCTAATACTTCTAGCTTTACTAAGTTTTTCAAAGAAGACATATTATATATTTTCTTCATATCAGGTAAACCTAAATGCTTCAGATTCGGGTTGTTTCTAACTATTACTTTCAATTTCTCTTCATTAACCCCTGAGATCACCAACTCTTCTAAGTTTTTAATTGGAGATAAATCACCAAGAAAAACGTCTTTATTTATATATGTAAACGATTCTAATTCGGGGACTTCATTTAAGAAATTAAAACTCAACCCACTCTCATCGAAGATTGTTAACCCCTTTAAGTTTCGTTGAGAATTCAACATTGATTCATTAAAGGTTCCATTTTTAAAAATCAAATTTTCCGCTTGATTCAACCCAAAATAATGGCTAGTGCCTTCTTCAAACAATATCGTTTTTAGTCTTGGAAAATCCTTACTAATTAAATCATCATCAGAGCCGTTACTTCCAGTGGACAGAAATCTAATCTCACTTTTACTTACCCAATTTAATACGCTAGGGTCTAAACATATTTTTGGACTTGTTTTACTTAAAAGCTCCGAATACCTAGTAATATTTTCTTCTGGAATTATTGTAACAAAAGGGTTTACAGATATAACTTTTTCAATAAAATCTATTTCATTTGCCCGTCCTTCTTCACTTGTATAAATGATATCAATTGACTCATATTGAGAAGAATTAATATAGGAATTAATCTTCCTGATATTTGACGATCTTAATATATCATTGACCGATAAGCGCTCAGGTGAAATATCAATCTTTAGGTTTCTACCATGTGAAGGTTCATAGTAGTAAAAAAAATAAACTTCGTTTTTCAGGTCATAAATGTTTAGTAGGCTCTCATCCTCTAATCTCATGATAGCATAGCCACTAGAATCAGGTAATACCAATTCTCCTGTTGCAACATTCTCTACCGCCACTTCTTCATCAAGCTGAAAGACCAGAAAATCATCAGGAAGATTCTTTATAGAGTTATAAGGCCAAAGTAGATAAGCACGAATTGAGACGGCTGTAACAGCAATAATTACTAAAGCAGCTTTTAATGACTTAGGCAATTTACGATTTGGTGTGTCCTTTCTTAATTTTTTAAGTTTATCTACCTTTTCAATCTTTGGCTTAGAAGGTGGAGTATCAACCTGCGCCTTATCTTCATTAGTAGGGCTAGAAGGTTCTTGCTCTGCCTTAGAGTCCGGCTTTTTCTGCTTTGAAGTCGGTATGGATTTGAAACTGATATTATGGATTTCCGAACTTCCTTTACTAAAAAGAGCTAATAATGACATTGAATCTGGTCGCTTTGCTGCATCCTTTTCCAAGCAGCTCGCAATTAGTTCTTGAATAAAACTTGGAAGAGACTCTAGTTCAGGAGTTCGACAGATTATTTCTTCTCTAGTCAGCTCATACTCCTTGCTCCCCTCCCCAAATGGATATCGATTGGCAAAACATTGATAGACGATCACTCCTATTGCCCAAATATCTGTCCGTTCAGAAATTTCTCCATTGAGCCCAAACTTCTTTTTATAGAATTGCTCGGGTGCCATATAATGCGGAGTGCCCACCCCTGCTGTTAAGGACTGCTCAATAGTTTGTTCTGAAAGAATATCCCTGCTAATGCCGAAGTCCGTAATCTTGGCAACTAGCTCACCTCTTCTATTTTTGGTAATTAGAATATTTCCTGGTTTTAGGTCTCTATGAATGATGCCTTCGCTATGGAGATAACCTACCCCTTGAATAATGTCTTTAATCAGTTTTTCCTTAATAGCTATTGAAGGGGTAGTCTTGAGTAAATCTGCCAAGGTTCCATATGGGGCATATTCCATGATAATTACTGGGTAGCTTGCTGAGCGCCCCATGGCATCTTGGTGTTTGATGTAACTTATTCCATAGTAGGTGACTAAATTGGTGTGGGAGAGCCCATCAATCTTATTGAATTCTTCCTCAAGGGAATACTTTTTTTGTTTTGAACTGCCGGAAGTTCCTTTGGCTGCTGCCTCTTTGTAAATTTTAAGCGCAACTACCCGGCCTTGTGTATTGGTATCGTATGCTTTGAATACCTCCGCAAAGGCTCCTTCTGCTATCAAGTCCTTTTCAGGATCCCATGTGTATTGGTTGAGTTGCATTAATAAATGTTCAACTGAAATATAGTATTAACAGCATAAAAATTACAATTAAAATTTTAAAATGTCATGCTTCTAAATTTGGTAGTATTTTTAGTTTTTTAATTTCTATTGTTTTAGTAGCATGTAAAGCCATTCCCAAACTCAGTTGGTTTGATGTATAGGCATTAGTAAGTTGCCCCATTGTTCAGGAAGTGCATCTCTACCTAAAATGTGATATTCACCCATAAGTATTTGGGAATCACGATGAATTTCTATCCAAACGTCAATATTTGAAAAGGTATCTTCAGGCCAGCCTGATATGTTGCTGCAATCAAAAGTGCCAGAGAAGGTAATTAGAGTGGTCGCTTCTCCTTGTGTTATACTTTTACTGGTTAGAAAGGCATCTCCAAATAGAGTTTGGTTGTCCCAACTAATGGTAGCTTGATACCCTTTCTTTGTTTTTATTAAAAGGATTTCTATACCACTCTGTTTAGCCACTGTGGTATTAATGGCCAATCCCCTGCCGATGTATTTTTCCTGAAGGCTATTGGTTAACTTTTGAGTTGGACTACAAGAGGTGATTTTGATAAATAAAAGTAACAGGGCTAAGGTATTGAAGAATGGTCGCATCTGGTTTTATTATGAATACCAGATGCTTCAAAAGGTCACTTAATCAATTCAAACATTTCTTCATGATTGAGATAAACAGTTGAATAGGGCTTTTAGAGCCAACTTTTTGTTTGGAAATGAATGGTTTAGTCAGCCGATAAATACTTGTTAATCCAATATTGAATGTCATAGACTTGTATGCCTCCAACTTCTGAAGGTGATGAAATTATTGCTTTCCCCTCTGAGGATATGCTTATTGAATATACACTATTCGTTATATGTTGGTTGAATTCCTTAACCAAATCACCGGTTTCAATATGCCATAACTTCAGTGTATTATCAATGGAGCCGCTAAGCAAAAACTTGCCATCAGTTGTGAAGCACATGGATGAAATATTTTTAGAATGCCCTTCTAATTCTGTAATTAACCTATGTTCAGCACCAACATATATCCCAGCTAGGCCATTGAATTCCCATATATGAATTTTGTTGTCACTTCTTGAAAATGCCAAAATATTCCTAGAATGTGACACCATTAATTCATTCGCATTTTGCTTAGGGAACAAGTTGGACGACTGTTTTGTAGTTTTTACATGGTTAGTCCAAACGATAACCTGACCATTTTTCGAGAATGTCACAAAATCACCGGTCTCGAAAAGGCCAATACTCAAGGGTTCATCAGAATGGATTCCTATTTCTTTTTCTTTCAGTTTCTTTAATTGTGGACTATCCCAAAACCTTAGTGTTTTATCAAGTGAAGTTGTTGCAATTGTACCACCCAAACTAAAGGAAATGCTTGTGATTTCCGAATCATGCGCTTTTCTTCGTTTTATTACTTCTCCTGTTTTTGCATCCCATAATATTAACTCTCCTTCTACTGTGCCAGAAGCAATATATTTTGTGTCTTCAGGGTAGTTCCATCTACTGTCAGGATAAGCGGCAATTGTGGATACCCTCGATTTATGGCCTTCATATGTTAACTCTTTCTTTCTTGTGTCTATATTCCAAGTTTCTAGCACATTCCCTTTCCCAAGAACGAAACGATTTTTTTCATTAAGAAAAGTTAGGCTATTTGTCGAATATGGTTCGGCTAGAACTGTTTCAAAAGTGGACTTTTTCTCATCAAGCTTAGATACTTTATTACTTATTGTACTTTCATCTCTTGTATTAAGACTATTAGAAGGCTCTAAAGGATCTTCAGTATCCGTTGAATTAGAACTATTAAGCTTAAAAACAATTCTAAATTGCATTTTCGAATTCACTGGCTTCCCGCCCTTTTTTGCAGGATTCCATTTTGGGGAAGTACGTAATAGCCTTATTACTTCTTCATTGCAACCACCATCAATACCCCTTATTATAGATATATCTGATATGCTTCCTTTCTTATCTACTACAAAAGAGGCTAAGACTGCACCTTCTATTCCTTTTGTCCTCGCCTCCTGCGGATAATTAAGGTTCATTTTTAAGTAGTCATTCCACGCTGTGTTACCACCTGGAAAATCGGCTTGTTCATCTACAATGGTAAAGACTTGTTCCGTTTCTTCGGGTTCTTTTTTTTCAATTTGTCCTGATGTACTTTCTCTATTCTCTAAATTGTTTCGTGTGGTATTTTTGACAGTTGATTCTTCACTTAAATCAGGGTTTTGTGAATCTCTGATTGGAATGGATTTCTCTTCCTCAACAGGTTCTTGGCTTGATATCTCAGAGTTCAATACTGCACCAGAAGCCGTGGTTGTGTCAACATTGTTGTTTAATGGGTTTGTATTTGTAGTAAGCTCTTGCTTTTGAGAATTGTTGGCATCTTTTGATTTGGATAGGAAGCCCCATACAGCAGCAGCAAGAACTACAATAGTAGCAGCTACCCAGTATATTCTTTTGATGTTTCTTTCGGGTTTCTTTTCTTCTATATTTATCCCAGTACCTTCCACATAAGGATCTGGTATCTTAATTGTTTTTCCCTTGGTTTCTGGATTTATAGTTGGTGAATCATGCTTGTCAATGGATTGCTGTGTAATGCTAATATCAGCTACCTTTTCTTTAGCCTGTTTGATCCACTCTTTTTCAATCGCTTCAGTTATTTTTCCCGTGTGGTAAATATTCCAAAGCTCAAGGCCTGACTCAGGTCTAAAGGCAGCATTTTTAAGTAAGCTGTTTTTTACAAGAGCTATTCCATTATTACTTAAACCAGTTAAGTCTGGGTTGGAATGGACTATCTCATCCCGAATCAATTCCATATCCCTCAGGTTATGGCCAAAAGGAAGTTTGTTTGTTAGTATCCTGAAAACAATGACTCCAATGGCCCAAAGGTCTGTTCTGCTGGTGACCTCTTTGTTCAAACCAAAGTTCTTTTTAAAGAATTGCTCTGGTGCCATATAGTGAGCGGTTCCTATACCTGCAGTGAGCGATTGCTCAATGGTTTGCTCCTCGAATAAATCTCTACTGATTCCAAAATCGGTTATTTTGGCCACCAGCTTCCCTTTTCGGTTTTCCGTGATTAACACATTGCCAGGCTTAAGGTCCCGGTGGAGTATTCCCTCGCTGTGTAAATAATCTACTCCTTTGATTATGTCGTGGATTAGCTTTTCTTTTACCTCTAAGGAAGGGTTGGTCTTTAAGAAATCGGCTAAAGTGCCTAAAGAAGCATATTCCATCACAATGACCGGATAGCTTGATGAGCGTCCCATGGCGTCTTTATGCTGAATATAGCTTTGGCCATAGTAGGAGATAAGGTTAGTATGGGAGAGGCCATCAATCTTTCTGAACTCTTCCTCTAGGCTATATTTCTTTTGGTTAGAACTGCCCAAAGTACCTTTAGCAACTGCCTCTTTGTAAATTTTAAGGGCCACGACTCTCCCATGTGTATTGGTGTCCAAGGCTTTGAAGACTTCAGCAAAAGCTCCTTCTGCTATCAGGTCTTTTTCGGGATCCCATGTATATTGATTGAGTTGCATTTATTTAAGACTGTTCACCAACAATTAAACTTAGTTAAGTTTGGATAAAGTTACAACAAGTCCATAATCTGCTGAATCATAACCCTCACTATATTGATATACTGATATTTCAATCTTGTACTCCTCACTTTCTAGGGGTGTTACAGAAGCAATGGCCCAAGTTTCTGCCTTAGAATCTTTTACAACTTCGACCCATTTTCCATCTTTATACTTTGAAATTTTAATGTCTATGTCTTTTACTCTATGGTCGGAAAAGGCTACAAATCCATACTTAAACCCCTTTGTTAGATTCCTCCATGATACTCTTGACGAAACTATTCCGTCCATTTCAAACCTCACCACACTCAGCCCTTCCTTTTCCAGTGCTTCAATCATAGGAACTCCTGTCTTTTGAATAAAAGTAGAGGTCAAAACGTTACTACTTTTATTTGCGGTTCCGGTAGAAGTTTGTGCAAAAGAGAAATTCTGAAAGCATATTGCTGTTACAATAAATATCAATACTGCAACTGTTCTTGCCTCATTTTGAATTGTTTTAGTGCTGCTAGCCGATTCAGCCAAATTTTGATCTTCAATGGAAAAATTGCCAATTCTACAGCTATGATCTGCCTTATTAACTTGTTTGATTTTCTGGCTACTGACTGCGTGTTGGTTTAATAATGGTTGTGGTTTAATGCTGCTACTTTTCATCGGTTGAATATTTAATGGTTCAATAATAATCGCCTAGTGCTACATTATTTGATACCCGTTTTTACAGAACGTCATCTTCTTTTGAAAAAATATTCTCTTATAATCTACAAACCTAAACTTGGTTTGGAATGTGGCTTAACCACTTCAAGGATGGGAGTTTCAATTAGAGGTAAGAACCATTCCTGCCAAGAATTAGCATATATGGGTATAACCACCAAACTTCTAGAGGCCATTAAAAAGGCAGTTTACATTGGTTATGGAAGTTATTTTACCTTGTTCACCTTGACTTTCAAAGGCTCCCTTTCACGGAACAATCTAGTAGTATTGTTGCTCAGCACACTAATAGGCTCTAACTCCTGCTGCCCCTCAGCTTCTTTGTTCAGGAGGTATAATTTACTTCCAGATAAAAGAAATATTGATGTCCCTACATCCTGTCTTACTCTTATAATCTCTAACCTATTAGGGTCAAATGCACCATTTATCACTAGTTGAGCTTTCCCACCTTGTTCTTCAAAAATATAGGTCGGGTTAACGGATTCGTTTCCCGTTACCTTAACTACCAATCCGTCATATAAAGAGGCAACAGCTCGAATGTCACTTACCTGCACACTCACTTCTTCTCCTAATGTCTCACCGCCCTTGTACACTCCTTTATCAAGAGTTAAGGGCACTCTTGTAAGGCTGTTTGAGATTTTGAAGCTTTCCCCTTTTAATTGAAGTAGATATTGATCATTAGCCTTCAGTATTCTTATTTGAAGTGGGGCGATAAGGGGATCACCAAAGAGTATCAACATCTTGCCATCAAATGTATAGTAAAGAGCCTGAGGATACTCTACTGATTTGATCGCTGAGGCAGGAACCGACTGAAGCCCTCCAAGAGCCATTTGTGGGACATATTTTGGTTCACCAGGGACACCGTTAGAATCATTTAGTTCTAGCCTCTCATTTTCTTTGGCAAAATTATCATCGGACTCATCGATAGGTTTAATGATATCGACAGTGTCGGAATTTGTTTTCTCTGATTCACTATCATTCCCAAGCACACTATCCGGTGTGTTGGAACGGTTGGTAACAAGAAAAAAACCTAAGACCAAACATGCCGCTAAGCTTGTGGCCAAAATCAGAAATCGCTGTAAACCCCTATTCTTATTAGGTACTTGTTCCTTCTGATAGTCATCATAGTATACATTCAGTCTGGCTTTTAACTCCTCATCACCCTTCTTTTCAATATCTAAATAAAGTTTTTCATAAAGCTTAACTTCCTGTTGAAAATCAGGAGATTTAGCCATCAAGCTATCAAATTTGCTCCGCTCGTCAATAGTCAATTCTTCATTGATATATTTATCTATTAAATCGATATGTTCTAATTCCTCATCCATTTTTCTACCTCGCTATATCAATTGCAAAACCACTTCATAAGAAACGTGGTCTCGCAAACGTTTAATACATCTTAATTTTTGCTGCCTTGCCGATTGAGCACTGGAATAACCAAATTCCTTGGCCACAGCTTCCATCTTTTTTTTAAAACATACTGTCGCTTCTATTAAGGATTTACAAGGCTCTCCCAGCTTGGCCAAAGCTACGTCTAAGTATTTTTTGAGCGAATTTTCATTGTTCTCCTCTACTTTCAATTCATATTTCCTTTTGTCAAAATCATTTATGTTGCCTTTTGGGATTTCAACATTTGCCTTACGATTGAGGTGGTTAAGCCATTGCCTACGGCAAATTTCAAACAGGTAAGTGCTGATTTTACTTCGGTGTTCATATTTATCCTGCATCAGGTTTTTATAAAAGACAATAATCGCTTCTTGGAAAAGATCCTTGGCTTCATCTTCTCCACCATTATTTCTCATTACCCAACGCTTCACCAGATTAAGGTGGACATATAAATATTTAAGGCAATATTCATTGCCCTTTTTCAATTCCGATATGATTTCTTTGTCGCTCATTACCTGTTCATTCCTACTAAATCACTTAAATCTATAAATTGAGAATCTTCAATGGGAACTGTGAATTTGTACCCTCCCATTTCAATTTCCATTTGGCCTTCCATTATAAAATCTACTTTTCGTAAGAATAACCACTTTAAATTAAGCCCACTCATCAGATTGAAGTTATTTGTAGTAACATCAGCTGTCAACTCTTGGAGCTCCATACTATTCATCACAATGAGTTCATCCAACTTCCAATTGGCAATTGGCTTTGATTTCTCCTTAATATAAAATGTCAGTTGCATATCGTCCAACCTATAACTGAAAGGCAAATCATTATATACTTGAATAACAGTCTTGAAATGCGTAACACCTAATCTAGGTGATATGCTCATTTTCACCTTCCTTAATTTAAAGTTGTCCCTGTTTTGTAAGTGCTTAGAAACTTGAGATTCAATAATTTCTCTAGTGTCAAGTTCGATTTGATCCTCAAATTTCATTTTGACATTACTCATAGCAAAACTCACTTCATTTTTACCTTTAATATTAAATTTGGCTTTCTCATATCTTAGCAATTCAGGATAGTACTTAGCCAATTTTGGAATATTCACTTCAAAATGTACTGGGATTCTCAGGGTATCCCTAGGGCTAAGTTGAGTGGAATTCTCTAGCCAACCTTTACCCACAAGTGTATCTTTGTAGTAAATTAGCATTTCTGAATCCTTCAATTCAGTCTTAGACCTATTAGGGTTATATATGATATAATCTAACCTAAGCATTAACAATGTATCTGTTACACCTTGAATTTCTACATTTTCAATAGCAACAAACTTTGGCTTTTTAGCACAAGAGTATACCCCCATCAATAGGGCTATTAAAAACAAGGGGACATAAAATAATCTATTTTTCATATGCTGTCCTTTCGCTTCAATGAATAATAAATCATTAGATATACCACAAGATTCATCACCATTACTACTGATATGTTAGCTTGAAGAGTATCAAATATTCCTCCGATCAAATCACCATTTTTCAATAATTCTTCATTATAATAATCAAGTCTGGTAAGTGCCGAGCCTGGTTGCATAGGGTTTATGCCAATAAAAAAAACACTCTGCACTTCTCCTTTTTCAGCAATTTGACTTGCTCCATCTTGAATTCTTGCAAGACCCTCAGTACCCCACCTTCCCAACATAAAAAAACTAAAGAATTCTATTAGAACATTGTCAATTTTGGTGATTACTCCAGACAGCATTATTTGGGGCATAAGTGCAATTGGAACAACAGTCATAACCTTTTCTGTTGTATCGAAATAGGAAGAAAGCCAAAGACCAATAAGTATAGCAGAAAACGATATAAAAAACATGTAAGCGATACTACCACTAAAAGATTGAAGGTATATATTGTCATATCCCTCAACAGTTAGAGCCCTAAACTTCACATAAAGAATAGCAACGAAAATGAGTGTCTGAACAAACGAAATTATAGCTAAAACACTCCATTTTGAAAAAATATAAGTATTGAGGTTGAGGTTGAACATCCGTTCTCTCCTATAAATTGCCAGTTCGCTTACTATTTCCTTTGAAGCATTGCTAACCCCAAACCAAATGGCGGAAACAGACATTAAAAAAAGGACTCCAACAGTCATTTCATCAAAAATGAGACATATTAAACTAGCAATTATTACAGGTTGTGACACTAATAACAATACACTGTTGTTGTCTGTGGTTTTGATTTTAAGGTATCTTGAAAACAGCCAAAAAAATTGCACCATGAGTGAGTCAGGCTTATCTCTTTCGATCTCCACGTTATTGGCAGAACGATGAGCTCGTTCTATGGGTCTTACATAATATTGTTCAATGTGTTTCTGAAGCTTGCCCTTATCACTTAATTTGGCATACACCTTTACAATGTCGTCAACTTGAAAGTGTGCATTCAAATTACCAGCTTTACCAAAATAGGTCAAATAGCCTTTTACCATTAAAAATATCACGTTGTCTACATAATTGAGATCTTCTGGTTTATGAGTGACCATGATAATGGTTGTTCCCTCTTTTGCTAGTTTCTGTAAGCTCTTGAGGAAACTATCGATAGACTCTGGGTCAAGAGGTGAAGTAGGCTCATCTAAAAAAAGAATAGTTGGTTCTACCAAAAGTTCAACAGCAATAGAAACTCGTTTTCGTTGCCCACCAGACAAATCCCTCACTCTGACTTTCCTTACATCAGTATCTTTGTCCTGATCTAGATTCAGACTTTCAATTACCTTATTAATTCTTACATCGATCTCTTTATTGCTTGTATCGTCCGGCAATCTCAGTTTAGCCGCATAAAAAAGCGTTTTGTAAACTGTTAATTCTGTATGAATTATATCATCTTGTGGTACATAACCTATTTTTCTCTTTAGGAGATTGAAGTTCTTTTTCAATGCCAAACCATGAATAAGAACCTCTCCTTGCGTTGCTGGATTATCACCGTTCAAACATTTTAGCAGAGTAGACTTACCGCAACCTGAAGGCCCCATTAGGGCCACAAAATTAGAGTAGGGAATGTCTACCGATAAAGGCTGGAGTCCGACTTTATTATTCGGATATTCTTTAAAGATGTTTTTCGCTGAAATAGCATACTTCTGTTTTCTCAGGTCAACCCTTCCTTCTAATAAATTGAAAGTATTCAGGGCAATGACAACATTGTCAGTATCAGTTAATAAGGTTTTTCCTTTAACTCGCTCATTCCCGTTGAGATAAGTTCCATTCAATGAATCCAAATCGACAAGCCAAAATTGACCCTCCTCATATATAACCTCAGCGTGATATCTTCCTACAGTGGGGTCATCTATCACAATATCATTATCAGGTTTTCTCCCAATACGTAATTTACCTTGGGACATAATCCTATCCTTAACCCCTGCAAACACTTGTTTAGGTTCAGGTTTTGAGTGTATGCTAGCCAAAGGATATTCTGTGTCTTCTTTAGATTTGTCGTCTGTAGGAGATGGTTCAGTATTCTCTGTGACGAGTGATAGATAAGAGCTAACTATCTTTACTTTATCATAGTTGCCAACCAAAACCCATTCATTCTCAGCAATCCTTCGCTCATTGAGATAGACGCCATTCAGACTTTTAGTATCTTGAATGAAAAGTTGCTGACCTCTCAATTCGATTGCAGCATGTCTTCTGGATGCCAAACGGTCATCTATTTCCAAATCAGCCCCAAAGCCTTTTCTTCCAATGCTCATCACTTGACCATCAGCTATCTCTATTTTATTATTATCAAAGTTGAAGTAAATATGATCCATCAGCATTATTTAGTTTTGATGTACCCATCGATACATGCTTTCCTATCTGCAGCGAAGGGATGCGTTGAAAGAAGTTTATTCAGTATATTTCTATCCTGATATTTCGATAGCTTTTCAAAAAAGGAATCGAATTTTTTAGCATCATACCCAGCCCTTTTTGCGAGCGAAACCCCGTATTCATCTGCCTCGTATTCGTCTATCTGATCAAATGGAGCATTTAACATAAGTTCTATATTTACTGCAATCTCAGTTAGATGTTGCATATCCATAAAGTCCGCAAACGCTGAAGCTAAAAGCAATTTCTTTTGTTTGCGAACGGTGTGTTCCTTGTCTATATGGGATACCTCATGACCAATTATAAAAGCTAACTCATCAAAGGAATCTACAAAATCGATAATTGAGGAGGTGAGAAAAATATTCCCCCCTACAGTTGCAAAAGCATTAATTTCCTCGGAATCGATAATATGAATTTGATATTTAATACCTTTTCGATCCACATATCTAACCATATTATTCAAAATACTCTGTACTTGATCTTTAGCCCAGTGGCTTGTCAATATCTTTTCCCTCTTTTGAATTTCCTTGAAAGCATCATTCCCCATCTCCATTTCATCACTTTCACTCATAAATAAAAGTGCATCTAAAGTAGTATTTTGCCCAATCTTCATTATGAAGGCTGGGCCATCTAGAATATTTCCACAACCTTGAAGATTCATAAATTGATCGCTATGAGCCTCGTAACTTTTCAGGATTTGATCAAATTCGTCTGAACCTTTGTTTTGAGCAAGCCCCTGCAAAGGCAGAATGATCAAAAGGGGGACTAAGTATCTTATTTTCATAGTAGAAAATTATTGGTTTCAGGGATGTATAACAGAAGTAGGCAAAACGTCATCGTCCAATAGATATATTTTTTTCTACTCAGCAGCAACAAATATAAATCTTGAAATAAATTAGGCGATTTTTTTACTCTTTTAAAAGTATAAAGCTTTCACCGAAACTGACTTGATTAAAAGGAACCCTCCTATAAGTATAAGATAGTAAAACCTTTAACCTTCTTAAATTATAAATAATGTAATATCGTTAATCTGTCCCGCCCTGAAATAGCGTTACAGTTTTACAAGGATAAGTATTAATGAGGCCGTCTGAAAAGTAATTTCAGACGGCCTCTTCATTGACTGTCATATTAATTACCTCAACCAATATAATCCGTCATCTTTGATTTCTTGCTTTTAGGAATCGAATCGCTAAAAACTATTTTCTACTTAATGATGGTCAGTTCCACTCTTCTGTTTTGAGCCCTGCCCTCCTTTGTTGTATTATCAGCTCTTGGATTATCAATCCCGAAACCTTTGGCTGTAAGTCTATTTTCTGAAACTCCCTTTTCAATGAGGTAAGCTTTTACCGCTTCAGCCCTACGTTTTGATAGCTCTAGATTAGAGGCTGCATCTCCGCTATTATCGGTATATCCGCTCATTGCTAGTTTTAGTTGTGAGTTATCTATCAGCAATTTGGCCACCTCATCCAATGATACTATTGAGCTTTCGACAAGTGTACTGCTACCGCTGGTAAAAGAGATTTCTTCGGTAGCCATCATCAGTATTTCATTGATTTTGGCTTCGGCTTTTTGGCGAGCGGCTTCTTTGGCTAGCCTCTCTAATTCTTGCAACCTCAAACGTTCCATTTCAGCGGCTTCCCTTTGCTTTTCTAGGCGCTCCGCTTCTGCTTGCTCAGCTTGTAACTTGGCTAACCTTTCGCTTTCTAGCTTGGCTAATTCAGCAGCCTTCACTTTGGCGAAAAGGGCTTGATATGCTGCTTCTGCATTCAAGTTCTTTTCCCTGCGATTACCTTCTTCCAAGCTTCTGAAGTAACAAAGGGCTTTCTCTTTGTCTTCCATGTTCACCAAGTCTTCATCAAAAATCCCTTGGTCAACAATGTAGTTTACTACTTTCTCTCCTGTCAAAGCACAGTCTTCTACTACTTTTGTATCCAACTTAAGGTGAAGCCCAAACTCATTAAAGCCATCGGCTAAGAATGGCGCATTCTTTTGCCCAAAATCATAATTATAGGTAAATAGTATTTTGGAAAATATCTGAACACCAAGGCCAGCGCTTACTCCAAAATTGTCGCGATAACCTAAGGTTGCCCTAAACTTATCTTTAAAATTCAGTTCGCCCATTACATCTAGTTCTGCTCCTATTGTCTTTCTCATTCTAACGCCTCCATAAGGGGTGAAATTCAGGTCTGGATTGATGGAAAAGTTATAGCGCACTCCACCTATAAAGTCGGGAAGATTGTCATCATTAATGCGCGTATAGGCGTCATCGGAAAGACTCTCGTTTATTACTGTGGGCAATGCCACATCTGCTCCAAAGTTGCCTTTACGATAACTGGCTGAGAAGTCAAAACTGAGTGCTGTACCACTTTGCCCTAGAAGGTCTGCTAGCACATTGTCTACTGGGTTTTCTGGATTCACTCTGTCTTCATTCAAACTGAAAAATGAAAGACTCATTTGGCTACCTACTGAAAAGCCATCTTTTCCTTCTCCAAAAAGTTTATAACCTATTCCTCCTGATACTTTTACCTGGCTTGTGAAACCAATGTCGGCCGTGGTAATATTGCTACTGAAAGCGACTCTATTTTTTACAGACGAATTGTAAGCCAAGGCAAAGTTTTTAGGAGAACCTACCAAACCCCCAAACTGGTCTCTGTAAACAAAGCTTACATAACGGTTCTCCTGAAAAACAGTGCCTGACGGATAGGCCAAACTGCCTGAATAATAGTATTGATTAAACAGTGGTACTTGCTGTGCTTTTGCGCTATTGGCTATCAAAGCCAAGGTAAACGCAAGGATGAATATGTTTCTTAAGTTTTTCATTTGCTTTTGCATGACTTTGATGTTTATCGGTTTCTAATGATGGTCAAGAAGCCTTTAATAGTTCTGGCTGGCGTGGTGGACTGAGCATCTGCGTAGATGACAATCTCATAGTAATAGGTCCCATCTGGCACCGGATTGTCCTTGAATGTTCCTGCCCAATCGTTAGAGTAGTTCACCTTACTATAGATGAGTTTTCCTCCCTGTGCAAAGATTTTCACTTGGTTGAACGGGTTGTCCAGCAAGTCTTCAATTACCCAGGTTTCATTGACTCCATCACCGTTTGGCGAGAACACGTTTTTCACATCGGCACCTGGTTGGTTCTGAGTGTATTCCCTCACCGGTTCGGCCACCACATCTTCAATAGTTATGCTGAAGGTTTGCTCGAAAGTAAGCCCTCCTGCATCAGCTACCTGCACGCGAATGCTTCGGGTTGCTCCATCTTCAAAATCGATGGCTCCAGCACTGCTTAATGTGTTTCCGCTGATGGCGAATTGCGCATTGTCCGTGTCGCCATCACCGGCCACTAGGCTATAGATGAAGGCGTCTCCATTGTCTGGGTCGAGCGACATGAACTGTCCTACTTCCTGAGCATCATCGGCTTCTTCAATGGTGGCATTCGTAAGGCTCAGCGTAAATGGTGTTTCGTTTACATTGGTTACCGTAATTTCAAAGGCCTTGGCAAAGGTTCCACCTTCTCCATCGTTGGTTTCAATACGAACCGAATAGCTGGTTTTATCCTCAAAGTTGAACGAAGTGTTGTTCGCCTTTAAGGTTGACCCATCCACCGTGAAGCTTGCATTGTCGGTATCTCCTGCCCCACTTACTAATGCATAAGTGTGGGTGTTACCAGCATCAGCATCGGTTGTAGCCAGTGTTCCAATAGCTGCATCCAACGCATTGTTTTCGGCTATCGAAGTAGCACTTATAGCGATGTCGGTTGGAGCGTTGTTGAAGTCATCGTTAACGATGGTTACCGTGGCTCCATCCGTGATATCAACCCCCAAGGCAGTGCTTAGCTTGCTCATTGAAACGATCAGTGTTTCATTGGCCTCAATAACCAGATCGTTGGTTGGAGTTACGGTAAAGGTTTGTGTTTCTCCGGCTGTTCCGGCAAAGGTCAGCGTTTTACCCGCAACGGCTGTGTAGTCGCTATCGGCTAGTGTTGCTGTTCCATCAGCAGTATTCACTTCTACCGTAAATCCTCCCTGAACCGCATTGTCCAGAGTGGCTGTGATTGTAATCGCTCCGCCTCCTTCATTTCCGCTGGCATCTGCAAGGGTTACAGCCGCGGCATCGTCATTCTTGATTGTCAATACAGCCTGATCTGTGATTACTACATTGGCTGTGGTTCCGACCAGGTTGCTCAAGGAAACGATAAAGGTCTCATCGGCTTCGAGTTTACTATCTACACCTGGAGCAATATCCAGCTTTTGAACTTCACCATCAGTTCCATTAAAGGTTAATGTAGTTCCACTTACAGCAGTGTAGTCTCCATCAGCCACCGTAGCCGTGCCATCGGCAGTCGATAAATCAACCGTAAATCCGCCTTCAATAGTCCCTTCAAGTGTAGCGGTAACTAAGAAAGACTCTCCGTCTTCAAACTGGCTCACATCTACAATGGTTACCTGTGCATCGTTGTTCACAATGGTATAAGTGTACACCGTATTGGTACCCAAGCTAGCACCAGAGGCGTTGGATAGGGTAATCACTACCGTCTCATTTTCCTCAATCATGGCATCGTCAACAATTGTCAGGCCTATCGTTTTGCTTAGCTCTCCTGTTGCAAAGCTGAGCGTACCATTAGCAAGCGTGTAATCAACACCTCCACCTGTGGCAGTTCCGGTTACTGTATAGTCAACAGTTGCCGCAGAAAGACCGGCCTGATCCAAGTTCACCACAATGCTACTGCTGGTCACTGATTCTGCATTACTCTGGGCCGTTGTGTTGAATGAGACTACTGGCACATCATCGTTTAGGATGGTTATTGTGGCCTCATCGGTAAGCGTCACCGTATTATTGGCGCCTGTTACCAGGTTGTCCATGCTTACTGTCAGGGTCTCATTGACTTCTACATCGGTATCAGCAGTTGGAGTGATCGTAAAAGTTTGCGTCTCTCCAACTGTTCCTGCAAAGGTGATGGTCTGAGAAGTCACTGCTGTGTAGTCTGTTCCCGCTTCAGCAGTTCCATCAGTCGTGCTTACATCTACTGTGAAGCCGCCTACTACAAATGTGTCAGAAGTTAAGGTTACCGTGATGGCACCATCATCTTCATTGGCCGATACATCGGCAATGGTTACCGTAGCTGAACATCCTTGGGTATCATTCTCGATAGTCCAGTTTAAATTATCAATCAATGATTGTCGGGCGGCTGTGCCTGCGCAGTATTGTAAGCCTTCGACATCAAATTGAACATCGGTTATTAGTTCTTGCTCAGAGAGCGAAATCAAGAATGCGTCATAGTTTTCAACTGAGAGCCCTGAGTTCTTGAGCATGGAACCAAAACTGGTCACACTGGTCAACTGCCAGCTACTGATATCCTGATCGAAGCTGGTCGCGTTTTCGAACATATAAGCGACATCGGTTGCCTTGCTCATGTTCCAATTGCTGAGGTCTTGATTGAAATTAGGTGAGTCTTCGAACATTCTGCCGAAGTCCTTAGCATTACTCACATTCCATCCACTGATATCTTGATTGAAAGGTGTTTCATTCATGAACTCGTCAAAGTCTTCCACATTGCTTACATCCCAATTGGAAATATTTCCATTGAAAGATTCTGCCTCCTCAAAGGTGCTAGCCATGTTGGTGATGTTAGAGACATCCCAGTCGTTCAGGTCTTGGTTGAATACCAGAGCTCCCCAGAACATCTGCTCTAAACTCTCGAGGTTAGGGAAGCGCCAGTCGTTAATAGGCTGATTAAATACCTCAGCATCCCTAAACATTCTTCTTACTCGTGTGGCACTAGCCAGGTTCCAATTACCAATAGGCTGATTGAAAGATTCTGATTCTTGGAACATTTCTTCAAAATCCTGTCCGCTGGACACATCCCAGCCTGTTATATCACCATTGAAGAGGGCCGTCTGCTTGAACATTTCGTCAAACTTCTCCACTTTACTCACGTCCCATGAATTCAAATCTTGATTAAAGGCATCTGCATTTCTGAACATGATTTCCATAGTAGTAACATTGCTAACATCCCAGGCATCCAATGGCTGATTAAATGCTTTTGTACCTGAGAACATAGCCGCCATATCTACTACATTCGAAACATCCCATGAAGAAATATCCTGATTAAATAGGTCTGCTTCGGAGAACATACCAGTCATATCAGTTACACTGCTTACATCCCAAGAAGAAATGTCACCATTAAAGGCATCCGCATTGTTAAACACGGATTCCATATTGGTTACGTTGGTTACATCCCAGTTTGATAGGTCACCATTGAAGTCCGTAGCCTGAATGAACATGCTCCTCATGGTAGTGACGTTCCCCACATTCCAAGTGCTGATGTCACCATTAAATGGTGTGCCACCAAATGCGCCACTCATATCTATGACATTGCTTACATTCCAGGTACTGACATCACCGTTAAAGTCAGAGCCATTGAATATATCAGACATGTTCGTAACCATTGAAACATCCCAAGCCGTTAGGTCTGGTGAGCCTATTTTGGCAGAGGCAAACATACTAGCCATAGAAGGTCCTTGCGTTAAATCTGGCACATCCGTTGCGTTGATTGTCAAATCCCTATTTTGAAAGGCATTTTCAAGACTCTCCCATTCTTGGCTACCCCACTGTTCAATGGACTTTATGTTGAAGTATTTCAATTGAAGCCCCGGGTAGTTTCCTGTTACTTTAACAGTAAATGGCCCCGCAGAAGTATAAGTATGCTTAGCTGCTTCCATCAGGTTCGTATCTATGTTTCCGTCTCCCCAGTCTACGGTATAATCATACGTTAGCCCTTCAATTATACCTAGCACCTCAATCTCTCTACCTATTGAATATTGTGCATCAACGGTAATTACGAATGGTTTTTGCTCTACAGTCAGTTGGCCATTAACTAAGTTGAGGTTATAGTTAGCTGCGGCACCACCGGAAAGGGTGATATCATACGTTCCAACTGGACTCGACTCGGTTGCCGTGGTGGCTATGGTCGGTTCTGTGATATCTGCCTTGGTATCTCCGTTCGCAAAGCCTGAATAGCTAATGGTAAGCTCAGGGTTGGCCTCTCCCAAGTATTTGGTTTGATCGTCTGCCGTGGCAGTCAAATCGGCCTTTTCAATGGTCAGGTCAGCACTCTCAAAACTTATGTCGTAGTTGGGGTTGAACAGACTACTCTGCAAGGCATAGCTACCTACATCTTCGCCTGCACCCCTGGTAATTGCACCGCTCAGTTCATCACCAGTATTCAATGAACCACTGGTAATTGAATAAGCAAAATCAGGGTCATTATCGCCATAGGTCTTGGTTGCTGCCTGGGCTGTTATGGTCAGGCTTCTTTGTGAAATAGTGAATAGTCCCGGAACAGTCGTTATTTCATAGTTGGCGGCATCGGCACCATCTGTCAAGTTGATGGCATAGGTACCCGGTGCTTCACCAGCATCTCTGCTTACGGTCGCCACTTCATCGTCTCCTACTATGGAACCGCTGATTACGGTAAATTCTAAGGTCGGATCGGTATCGTCAACTAACTTTTCGGCATCGGTTGCTTTCAATGCTATGGCCTTTTTAGCCACTGTTATGGTGCCTTGTACCTGACGAGCTGTATACTCGGCATCTTCGGCAAGGCTTACATTAACGGTAATCTCACCCGCATTGCCCAAAGTCACAGTAGAACCATTGATAGCCGCTCCAGTTTGGTCATTATCGAGGGTGTAGGTGATTGCACCAGAAGAGTTGGTCGTAGCCAATAAATCAAAGTCGGCATCGCCATAGGTTTTGGAAATGGCACTAAGTGAAAGGCTCGGTGTTTTCTTAATCACCGGACCGAAAGCAGCACTTTCTGCTAAAGTCCCATTCACTTTACCATCGTTTGGAGTTACTTCAAAACTGATGAATTTACCAGCATCTGCCGCCACCAATGTATAAGTTGTAGATGTAGTTCCGTTGATCTCTGTTTTACCAGTTCCCACATTATCATCAGATCTATACCATTTGAAGCTCGAGTTATCGGCATCTGATTCAGCATCTATAAAGTTGTAGCTAGCCGTCAGTTGGTCATCGATTGTAGTAGTTCCCGTAATTTCCAGACCATTAACAATTGGTGCCGTGTTGCTTGCCACAACGGTTAAGGTAAACTCCTGATAGGCCTTATCATCGAACTGATCTACCAGCTCAAGTATAATTTTATGATCTCCTACATCTGCCGAAGAAGGATTGCCAGAAATAACCATTCCGTTTACTGTAAGCCAAATAGGCCCAACTTCTTTGGATAGTATTGGTACATCATTGTTCAGGTCTTCATAGGTGATGCTGTAAGTATACGTCTCGTTGTCCTTCACACTGGTGACGGCATCGGAGGTAAAGGCAGGAGCAATATTGGTGAATCCATCGTTAATTACTATTGGGCCAAAGAATGCTCCTTGTTTTGCAGTTCCGGTCAATACACCATCGTTTGGAGTCACTTCAAAGCTTACATATTTTCCGTTATCATCGTTGACCACCGTATAGGTTTGAGATGAAGCCCCAGAGATGGCAGCTCTATTCGTTCCGTTGGCGTCATCGGCACGGTACCATTGGAAGGCTGTACCCGATTCAGGATCGTCATTTGCGTCTGAATACGTGTACGAACCTTCCAGTACCCCGTCAACAACCAAAGATTTCTTGATACTCACCCCTTGCGCTACAGGAGCTACATTGGCTTCTTTTACTGTGAAGTTCCAGACGGTTTGGCTGGTGAGTCCTGCCGAATTGTTGCCATCGGCATCTACAAAAGCAGCAGCATCGAAGGTAATCGTGTAGAATTGTCCTTCAATTAAATCCGTGCTTGGGTCGATGGAAACATTGGTGCCTGAAACGGTTACTTCTGCTGAAGTCACATCGATTACCGTGGCACTTCCTGTAACTGGGGTCAAGGTAATATTGCCCGTTCCTTTGGTAACTGATTCGCTTAAAACAAAACTGAGGTTTGCGTCTTTGGCCACATCAACCGTCCCATCGGCAGGCACCGTGCTTTCTATGGTTGGTATAACAGCAGCCACTACTGGCCCTGCATAAGTGGCAAAAGCCTGTGATCCTTCATCTGATCCATCGTTTGGAATCACTCTAAAGGTGATGAACTTACCTACTTCAGAAGAAGTCAAAGTAAAGTTGCTCGATGTTGCTCCGGAAATGGCCGCTCTGTTAGCACCTGAAGCATCATCTGCCACATACCACTGAAGTGTTGAACCAGATTCTGCATCGGTATCTACATCTGAATAGTCGTAGTTCCCGGTCAGTTGCTGATTGGCTTCCAAGGAGCCAGTGAAGGCAACATTTGAAGCTGCAGGAGCAGTGTTTGGCTGGCTTTCAGTAGTGAAGCGAATCAGAGCTGAATTAGTAATCGCTTCAGTCTTCACTCCGTTATTACTGATAAAAGCTTCATCTTCTGCTAACACGTAATAGGTAGTGCTGTACGCTAAATCATTGGTTGGATTGATAGTGACTTTAACCCCACTATAGCTCAATGTGTTGGAAGCAAAAGTCTCTACCACATTGTTATCAGCATCATATAGCACCACATTATTTACAGCATCAGGGTTGGCCTGAACGTTTTCGCTATAGTTCAATGCTATGTTTGCCGAAACTGGAACATCAGTAGCATTAGGGCCAGGGTTGATGCTAAACAAGGTTGGAGTAGTTGGCTCTTCAAGTGTAGTGAACCTCCATGTGGTTGGATCGGAAATTCCTACATGATAAAGCCCTTCTTCATAAGATATAATGAAACCGTCATTTACCAATACATAATACTCTGTGCCTGGTTCCAATTCATCATCATCGAACTCAAACTTGATGAAATTGTCTTCATCTCCATAGTCTAGGTCTCTATCATTCTCACCATCATATTCTATGGTCTTCACCAGCTCGTCATTGGCAGCCTTGTATATTCTAAACGACCCCAATGGATCTCTTTCCAAGCCAACACTCACACTTGTATAAATCACCAATTCATCTTCGGAATCGGCCTCATAAGTGGTACTTCCTGTCGCTGGGAAGAAGTTTGTAATAATGTTTTCGTTGAAACGCTCTGCTTTGAATGCGAAGCTGGTTTTATCATTGATTTCCTCAATCTCCTTACTTCCATCAAGACTTGTAATTAATCCAGCAGGATACTGAATGTAATAAGCCGTACCAACTTCCCATCCATTGGTAAGAGGCACTTGCACACGCTTAGGTGTTCCACCATTTGAAAATGTGAATTCAGAGACATCAATGGTCTCAAACACACTATTATCGTCTGCTCGGTAAATGGTTATGGCACCACTACCGGCTGCAGTTGTTTCTCCAAAAGTTAGATTTACATAAGGAAAATCTAATAATGCATCTCTTGTGGCACCAGGGAAAGTTGAAGTTACTTCCAGTGGTTCAGCGTCTAATGCTTTGGTAGTAAAATTCCATGCAGTTTTGTCCGAAATACCAGAGAACTCTTCGTCTGTGGCAACTGATTTATACATACCTGCATCCATCAAAATATAATAAGATGTTCCAGGTTCAAGCGTATAGTTATAAAAACCAAAGCCTGCCGTGGTATTTCCAATAGGTGGGCCAGCTAACGTGGATATAAGCGTTTGACTCGCCACAAGCTGGTCGTCTGCCGCGGTGTATAGTCTATACTCTGCAGATGTATTGCCGTATTTCGCACCTTCACTAAATGTGATCCAAAATTTGTTGAAGTTAGGAATAGTGGTGTTTAAATCTTCCGCACTTAAGTCAACCGCATCATCTGTTGGCGAAAGCGAGGCAATTGCCAGTTGAGCACCAGATGCTGCAGTTGTAAAACTCCAGGTGGTTTTGTCTGTAATTCCAGCAAAGGCCACCCCTTCCAAACTTTCAATAACCCCTTCGGCTATTTCAACATAATACTCCGTGTTGTTCTCCAACGCTTCCAAATCTAGCTGGAAGCTAATAATATTGTCATCAAAGCTTACATCAGATGTAACACCGATTAAATCTGCCAATTGGTCATTATCCACCCTCTTAATTAAAATAGAACCAGAGCCCTCTTGTACAGGAATATTGAATTCTGCGCTCAAAGCCGGGCTAATGGATACATCCGTTGCATCATCTGTTGGGGTAACAGACACAAGCGTTGGTGCAACTAAAACATCGCTAAAGCTAGAATAACCATAGGTTCCCAAATATTCCATTATGGCAAAATAGTGACCACTCTCTTCTATGTCGGATAGACTCAAGTTGGCAGTAGTCGAACCCTCAATAATATCTGCAAACTTCACCTTCACTAAGCTTCTGGAGCTATTATCTACGAGGTATAAATAGTTTTTATAGGCAGATTTTCCTTCATTAACCACGGCCTTTGTGCCAAAGGTGCTTTCCAGACTTAATTTATTTACGAATTCGGTCTTGGTTGTCAGGTCTTCTCTAATCAGTCCAAAATTTGATTGGTTATATGGAAACATTAATTGGTCTCCTACCAACAATGGTTCATAGACTGTTTTAGTTGAAGAAATAATCTTTGTTCTGGCCAACAGATTGGTAGGATCGGGTACATGATAGGCCACTCTTGGTGCCAAGGTGACATAAAGCTCATTGCCAATAAAATCAGCAGATTGAAACTTGGTTGAGTTCCTTGTGAAATCCTGACCACTATTCAATGAGTAAATGGCCGAAGCGTTAACTACAAAAACCTGCTCTTCATTTTGGCTAACTGCTACTGAAGTGAAACTAGAAAAACTTTGACCATCTGCAACATCGGTCAGGTCTATAAATTCAAAGGTCCCTCCAAAATCTACCGATTTAAATAAGCCAAAAGCATTGGGATTTATATAATCGCTTGGCATTCTTACAAACGTGTAGAATGTGCCGGAATCAGTGATAACAAAGTCGCTAGGTCTAAACTGATTAATTTCTGGGTATTGTTTTTCCTTGAAGGTTTTCCCTCCGTCCGTTGATATGTATAGATAGTTGACTCCAGAATTGGAGGCATCCGTACGATAAACAATCACTAGCTTACCTTTGACCTTTACTGCATTGAGGTAAGACCTTCCACCATAATCTATAGTTGTTGATTCAATACTCTCGCTTTCAAGATCGTAGATGAAGAGCCTGTTTTGATTTTCTGTGGTACCGTCTAAGTAATAGAATTTACCATCTTCAAAATCATTACCCTGAATACTTGCACCATTGAGGTTTACTTGCTCAACATTCAAGGTTTCATCTTCACTCTTCATTTGATACCATTGCAGAGTACCCTGAACGCCAGTGCTCAGTTCCAAGCCAGCATCATCTCCCAAACTGATCACCTGATCTTCAGCAGCGGCAGTAAAAAAATCAATTTTAGTAGTAAAGCTATAAGTGTCTTTAGTGTCAACCGCAAGGTTGGCAACCTCACTACCATCCAAAACCACTCCTTCATCTATTTTGAGATAATACTTTGTAGACAAGCTTAAACTCGCAGTTGGTAACACCACAGTATTACCATTGATTATCGAAGCATCATTTACATTTATATCCAATACTTCTTCATCCGTAACATAATTTAAAACAGAAATGCTGCCGGCCCCCAAAGTAACTGCGCGATTAAAGCTTAGGGTAATGTTTACATCCTTTTCTAGGTCGGAAGAGCCTTTAACGGGGGTGACGCGGGTAATAATCGGGACATCTACAATGGAAAGTGTCACCAAATCAGAAGTTTCCTCACACTCGGCTTTGGTTACAGACACAAAGTATTCCGTCTGGTCAAAATCTTCGGTAAGATTGCTAATTGTGAGTTCATGGGTGTTTGAACCAATTATATAGTTGTCAGCTGCCGAGTCTGTTCCATCGGAAAGACCTGACTCTAAAACATAAATAAATCCATTTGAGCCGTCAAATGCACTGAAGTAGAGATTGCCTTCAAACTCATCTACACCATATACCGCATTGCTCGCAAGCTCGGTAGGTGACTTACTGTTTGAAAATGAATTTCCACCATCTGTTGAAATAGAGAGGCCTCCAGCTGTGCCTACATATAACATTCCACTGGAACCATAAACAGTCAATACCCGATCATTTTCTAAACCATCAGTTGTTGACTTATTGACAAAGGAATCTCCATTATCTGATGAAATGGATAGCCCGTTTTCTGTGGCCACATACAGTTTGCCACTGAGTGCGAACACATCATTAATGGCATTGCTCCCTAATCCATCAGCAACCGTTTTTCTTTCAAATGTGGCGCCATTATCGGTAGAAATAGCCAAACCATCAGACTGAGTACCTAAATAGATACTACCATTATAGAATTCTAAAGAAGTTATTTTTTGCGCATTGAATGAAGCGTCTTGAGATGTTTTACTAAAGTTGTCCCCTTGATCTGTAGAGACATATAGCCCGTAATTGGTACCGAAGTAGATGTTTCCGTTGTGTTCTCGAACAGACGAAACCACAACCCCATTGTGTTCACTTTGAAAGGTTTTAGTCGACAACACCTGACTTTGGGTTTCTAATTTAACCGCGCTATTAAAAGCAGTAGCAGAGCTTGTGGCTATATAAATGGTGCTATTTGATTCAGCAACGCCTGTAAAACTGGATATAGGAAAGCCATTGACTACATTCTTAATTGAGAAAGTTTCTCCTCCATCAGACGATACTCCTAAACCATTTTCTGATGCCACATACAACAAGTCACCACTCTTAAATACCTGATAAGGTATATTTATAGATAATCCATTGTCTGAATTGATTGTCCTAGCTTCTGCCCCATTTTTTCTCCATTGGTAAGTAGCCCCCTCCACTTCTGGCACCGAGAAAGTAGCACTTTGTCCGATAAAACCTGTTTGATCTTCTGGCTGAGTAAGCACCAAAGGTTCGCAGACAGTTTTGAATGTCCAGAAATCTTTGTCGGTAATGGCCAAGCTTGGGTTATCGTCATCATCTAACACTACTCCTTCGTCCACCAAAACATAGTATTGAGTGTTATATTCTAGATTCATTGCTATAGAACGTATCTCCCCCCTACTATTCAAACCCAGTTCATGATCGCCAGCCCCAACACTTACCTCCGTACTAAAAGTTCTTATCAATTCATCTGTCGCATAGTCATACACCCTCATGGTTCCGGTTCCCAATTCTATACGATCGTTGTATTCTATTTCTAAATTTTCATCTATTTCAACATCTGTTGATCCACTTGCCGGTGACAATTCTTCGATTATTGGTGCTTCTACTACGGTTAGCGTAGCATCATCAGAGGTTTGGGTACAACCGTCCTTGCTTACTTCTACAAAATATTCTAAACCGCTTTGATCTAGACTTAGGTTGTTAATGGTAAGACGATGTGTGCTCGCCCCTTGGATTTGATTGGCAGCCGTATTGTCCGGTTCATCAGTTAATTCACTGGCTACATCTAATTTGAAAAGCTTACCTTGGCTATTCCCTGTGTAGATTACTTCATCTGTTGCATACAAGGCATAAATGGGATCTGACCCTAAAAGTACTGTCCAGGTATTTCCAAAATCTGTTGATTGAAATAAACCATCACCTGTACCTGCATAGATATTATTATCTTCAATGAATAAAACATTTACACGATTCGTATTTGGATATCCCTCCTTCAATATCGTCTTGATAGCCCAAGTTTGTCCTCCATCACTTGATATTGCCAAACCTGAAGTCTTGGTGCCAACAAAAATATTGTCTCCCAATGCCGCTACCGCCAGTTGATCGTCAGAAGTAGGGAAACCATTTTCTCCTGGTGCTGTCGTAGTCCAAGTGGAGCCTCCGTCTTCTGAAATCGAAATACCTCCGGGCCCAACTCCACTTCTCCATTCAGAAGTAAGATAAATGCTGTTTCCAGCAATAAAAACATCTGTAAGACTTCCAGAAACAGAAAATCCGGTTTTCTCTCGATCCACAACAGACCAAGTCTGACCATCATCAGAGGAGATTGCCAATCCGCTTTCGGTGGCGACATAGAGAGTTTCACCTACCTTTTTTACTTCTTTGGGGTTAAGTGAAGCGGGGAAACCATTTTCACGAGGCACGGTTGTTGTCCATGTTTGCCCAGCATCTATTGAGATGGAGAGTCCTCCATTCTGTGTTACCAAATAATATTTATCCCCATCAACTTCAATTTCACCAATATTACTGTTAGGAATTCCAGATGATTCCGTAATGATTGACCATGAGAATCCATCGTCATCAGAAATGGCTAACCCTTTTCTAGTAGCTACATATAAATTTGCACCATCAACTTTTATATCCTCTAATAAGCCTGGATTTTCGGGGAATCCAGTTTCTTCAGTCACCAACTCTTCAACGGGTTCTTTTTTAAACCATCTGTAGGTTGCCCCTGCAATCTCATCCACCTCAAAAATCACACTACCTAAGGCCCCAGCCGTCTTATCAGTAGGTTCAGTAGGTATAAGGTTGGTATAACTTAAGTTAAATTCATCGGTCTTTTGGAAAAGCGGTGTTCCGTAGGTTACACTATAATTTGTGGTTCCTTCATCAATGGTAATGTTTCCAACAGCATCGGTATCAAACTCTGTTCCTTCCTTTTTCCATGAGAAAATATAGTTGGCAGTAGCATTGTAATCTGTTAGTTCCGCTTCTTCTGTGGTAACAATAATCGAATTATGAGAAACTAAACCATCATTCCCGTTGGCAGTTAGGTCTAGTAAGCGGTTGTCAGCAATAGTCTTGAATGTACCGTAATAACTCACAAGGTTAGCAGCATTGTGAGCTGGGGCCGTAGCCATCAAAGCAGCAACCTGTTCTTCAGTGAGCGACTCATTCCATATGGTGATTTCGGTCATTTTTCCATCGAAATAATCTGAAGGCCCATTATCATCAAGCTCCATTCCCAGATACGCAGTGTTTCCGGAGGCAACTGGCATTTCTTCCGTAAAAGTCTCAATCACTGCACCATTGAGATACACCTTTGTTTCGAACGAAGCCGCATCATAAGTATATCCAACAAAATACCAAGTGTCATTGGCCAAGGCGCTACCGCCATCGACAGCATCGGCACCATCATAAATGGCCAGTTTCTCATTGTCTCTTATGTAAAAGTTAGTAACAGACTCAGTCCCATTGTCTGCATGAATGGAGAACAGAATATCATTATCTCCGCTGGCTACATTCGATTCTTTGTTAACCCACATGAAGATGGATCTGCTAGTTCCTACCAAGTCATTGACCACTCCTGATACATCGATATAGTTATTATCGGATTCTTCAAAATCCAGGTAATTAACAGCACTGGCACTCACCGTTCTGGTAATAGGATCATCTGAACAGAGTGTCTCGTCAGCAATTTGGTCTACTGTTGTCGCATTGGTGCTAGTAGTCAGCGTCCATGAATCTGAGCTTTGAATAAAGTTTCTGGTTGCAATGAATTCATAACTTCCTGTGGCTACATCAAATGTATAAGCTGGTGCGGTTGAAACTTCGGAACCGTCTTTTTTCCATGAGATATTTTCGTACCAGTCGATAGCGTTGAAGCCAGGAATGGACTGAACATTTTTAAAGTCAACGGTGAAGTTATTCACCATTACTCCATCATTACCTTTACCCGAATGGTCTTTCAATACATCAGTTGCATCATTGCAATCTCCAAATACCGAGTAATAACCTACCAGATTGGCATATTTAGGGTGGCCATCGTTAATTTTAGACCGCATGGCTTCTCTGATTTCGGCACCGGTTAACACCTCAGCCCAAACGGAAATCTCCGCCATATCTCCGTTCATGTGGTCAGAATCATTGGCATTGTCAAACTCTTGACCGAGTGAGTACTGACTGTCATTGGCTGTAGATTGATTGTCGTTGAATCTGTCGTTTTCAATTCCATCGACATAAATCACTGTCTCAGTAGTGGCTGCATCATAAGTATAACCTACATAATGCCATTGCTCATCACCCATATCAAAGGAGGCCGACTGGTTATCGCTACCATCGAATAATTCGAGATTTTCACCATCATTGTCTATTTTTAATAGGGCTACATTACCTCCTGAACCTGTATTAATGGCAAATAAGATTTGATCATCAGAAACCACATCGGCTTCAGACTTTACCCACATAAATACTGAGCGGTTAGTGCCATTCAAATCATCTTGCAAAGCATTGAGGTTTACCCAGAAGTCTTGTGCTTTATTGAAAGAAAGTACTCCTGTGGCATTGGTATTGGCCTGGTAGGTTACTAAGCCAGTTTCTGCAATAAGGCCATCCTGATAAATATCGGAGTTAACCTCAGTACGGTCGAAAGTGACATTATAAACTGTTCTAGTTTGGGCATTCACATCTTCATCTAAGATTGAGCCTGTTTCAGAAATAGTATTTCCGAAAGGTGTGGTGTACGTAGGACTTGAGCACTCTATAACATCTACGACATTACAGGTATAACCATCAGGGCAACAGTTAATAGATCCATCTACAGTGATATTATAAGTAGTGATGATCGTACCAATGGTCTCTTGAACAGAAGATGTTTCTGTAATCACCTGTCCATTTTGCGTGGTGAAGCTCTCTGAGCTACATATGGTTTCGGTTACCTGATTACAAGTGAAACCATCTGGGCAGGGATCGTACTCCACAAAATCTATCACTAATGTAAACCCTCCTAACCGGTCTGGCCCATTGATAGTCGTTTGCTGATTTGTATTGAATGCATAAATCCAATAAGTAGCTGGCTCTAAATAATGGGTGCCTGATTCAAGTTCCACATCTGCTCTAAAACCCTCATCAGGGTAACTATTAATATCAGTGGGTATGTGAAAAGGTGCTGAACCAGGATAATAAGTACTATTCCAGTCTAGACTATAATCATTACCTAATGCTTCCTTATGAGCGTCAGTAAAATACTTTTCACCCCAATTGTAACCCATATCTCCAGCAACAGCGGATTTATATCCACAAAAATTCATTGGAGAACTTACATAGGTTAATTCTGAAGTTTCGGTGATATTTTGGCTCTCTGCTTTATATAAAATCAAACTCGTAGCTAAAGGTTGATAATTGTCAAACGTAGCAAACAAAGACCCCTGTTTATCTATAGTTATCTTATACCATACCCCAGCACAACAGGAAATTTCAGAGCATGAACCTTGCATACCTGTGGGTGTACCACTGGCAATGGCATCAGAGTCAAAGCCCTCTTCAATATAAGGGAAGGAATTAACTTCAATTGGCTGAGGCAATATTGTATATGGAGTGCGACTTGCTTGACCCCAAGAGGTATTGGACATAGCCAACATGGTTACAAACAATAATACTTTCAGTAGTTGAAAAGACTTCATATTTCTGGTGTTAGGGTATAGCATATTTCAGACGAATAAAGTCATCGTTTTTTGCGCCTGAAAAATTATGTTCTGAACTAGGGCTGTCTTGTTCTGAAAGAGTGGATGGCTGTTAAAACCTCTTTGCCCAATTGATGTAGGAAGAGGAGAATCTCTTCTTCGCCTAGAAAGGGAAGGAAATCTTCTAAAGAAATCTATTTGGTGAATATTAGCTCACGTACCCAATAAATAGGCACATGTGCGGTATATCAATGTTGAGGTTCCCTGATGGGAATGTGATGTTAGTGAAGTGCAGGCTTAGAAACCTAAAATTGTTCTGAAGGGGTGGTTTTTTGTTCTGAAACCTTCCAGTGTCAGTCATGCTAAACTTGTTTCAGCATCTCAATGTAGAGACCCTGAAACAAGTCCAGGGTGGCGTGCTAAATAGGTGTTACTCTACTCAGGTTTTCTTTAGCGCGCGGTCATGGTAGTTCATTGGTTTGGCCACTTAGAATAGTCAAAGAGCGTTACTTTGGTTTACCTCAGAATATTCAGTTAAGGGATTACACTGATGACATCCAGCTCAGGTATCCTCAAAAATTGTTGATCAGCCGTTAGCAATCGGCAATTGAGGTAAACGGCTGTGGCAGCTATGATGGAATCAGGCAACTTCAAACCATAAAGCTTTCTGATTCTTTTAGTTTCTCTTTTAACGTCATCGTTTAGACCAATAACATTCATATCACTAATGAAGGAGTTAATCACAAACTCTTCTTTGGGAGTAATTTTGGGGAAACTCAATAGTTCAAGTTCAGATATTACAGACAGAAATGTATAGCGGCCATGCACATTCTCTGCCAATTCACGATTTCCATTTAGAATATAGATGATGACATTGGTATCGACTAAAACACGGTCTTCATAATTTACCATTCACCCCTCCATTTTCTTTGAAGCTCAAGACCATCTTTCTTTATGCCTAGTAAGCCACAGTATTGAAACGCATCTAATTTTTTCAATGGTTTTGGGGGGGCTGAAACTTCTCCATAAACAGATTCAGGTTCATTAATAGTCAAAGACTTCATTTGTACTGAATAAAAAATAGATGATTCAGCCAAATCAAGCGAATCGGCAATTCTCTGCTTAACGGAAGATTCAAGTATGTCTTTACCTAGCCAAAGGGTGATAGTGTTTGGGTGAACCGCCAACCTTTCAGCCAGTTCCTTTTTCTTGATGCCCAACTCTTTCAACTTCTGCTCTAATTGTTTTCCGTGACTCATTCTTCTAAAGTTGAGAATAAAACCAACGCAATCACAGTGATTTCACAATGATTTAAAAGAAATATTTGAAATTTTGTTGGTCTGACCAATGGCTATTCAACCCGAATTTTCTTCAGTAGGTCGTCTCGGTAGTTTTTGCCTATGGGTATTTGTTCTCCATCAATCATCACATAAGCTGAATTAATAGCATCCATGTGATCTACATTGATGGTAAAACTACGATGGGTGCGATAAAAGTTTTTCGGAAGTCTTTCTGAAAAATCTGTTAGACTACCTCGTATCAAGTGTTTTTGACCATCCGTTGTGTATACTTCTATATACACATGGTCACTCTTTAGGTAGCGAATATTTTCAAGCTTAATTTTATGAAACAGATTCTTCTCTTTCACAAAAATGGCATCCTTAATCAGTAAATCTTCATCAATACTTTTCTTGCTTCCCTTACTCTCTGCGTAATTATGAAGTGCTATTTCTACAGAAGTATAGAGGTCATCTTTTTTAAAGGGCTTGACCAAATAAGCAGGCGGGCTTAATTTTTTCACCCTTTCAATGGTTCCCGCATCGGCATTGGAAGTGAGAAAGATAAAAGGAAAATCGTACTGCTCTTTGATAGTCCATGCTAAATCTACCCCATCCTTTTTACCGCCCAACTGAATATCTAAAATGGCCATGTCTGGGCGCTCAGCCTCAATGGTCTCCAAAGCCTCTTCATAATTGATAGCAGGCTCTAAAACTTCATAGCCTAGATCTTCTAGTATCAAGCAGATGTTATCCGCTATCACCATTTCATCTTCTACTACGAGTATTTTTACTTTGCTCATTTTTAGATTGCCTTGCGCTGTAAGGTGTCGGTGAAGTTAATAACAAATTTTGCCCCCCCAATATTCGAATACTCTACATTTCCATAAAGCTGCTTTGCCAATCTTCTTACCAATCGCAAACCAAGGCTTTTGGCTTTCTGAAAATCAAACGAATCGGGCAAACCACCACCATTATCTTCAACTATCAATTGGTGTTTACCTTCACCCAATGAATGAATGGAAACGGAAAGGGCTCCTTGTTCTTCGCCACGGAAGGCATATTTATAAGCATTTGAGATCAATTCGTTCAAAATTAAGCCAAGCGGAATTGCCGTATCGATATCAAAATCGGATGCTCCTTTCCCATTCACTACAGTTTTCACATCAGACTGCTTATTATAAATAGTGCTCAATTCTCCAATCAACACATTTGCATAATCTTCAAAATTGATCGTGGCCAAATTCTCATTTTGATAAAGTTTTTGGTGAATCAGGGCCATGGCCTTCACCCTATTTTGACCTTCCATAAAAGTAGAAAGCGTTCCTTCATCTTCTATACCTCTCGACTGCAAATCGAGGAGACTGGAAACTACTTGCAGGTTATTCTTTACTCTGTGGTGAATTTCCTTGAGCAATAACTCCTTTTCCCTTAGCGACTTTTGCACGATGGCATTGGCCTTTTTGAGCTTCAATCTATTGCGTTGAATAATCAGCGAAATGGAAACAATCAAGATTAACACCAGCAAAGCACCAGCAATTAAGTATCGTTGCTGTTTGAGTTGGGCGGTTTGTCTCTTCTGAGTTTCCTGAAGCAGCGTATTCTCACCTTCAATTCTTTCCGTCTCAAACTCAGTGGTCATTCTTGCAATGGCATCTGCTTTGGCCTGATCATTAATTTCTTCTGAAAGTCGTTTAGCAATTTGGCTATACTTGAAAGCTTCTTCAAACCTTCCAATTTTTGAGTTAACCGTTGCCAACAATTCGGCTATGCCCAATTTCACATTTCCGGCATTAACGCTATCAGCTAAATGCCAGCCTCTTTCAGCATAGGGAAGTGCTTCTCTGTAAAGCTTGTTTTTTTCATTTGTTAAATCGAAATAGACGGAATCAGCTAACAGTAGCTTTGCTTCAACCAAAGTGCCCAATACATCTCCTGTTGACGAAGGGGCATAACCTTCTGGAATCGTCTTCACTGCTTCTAATGCATACTCATGATACTTCCTGTAATTACCTCTTTGCTTTTCAATCCACGCCACATTATTGTAATAGTCAACCTTAGAGAAGCCTAGCTTTTCCTGATAACTCCAGGCATCCGTAAACGATTGGAAAGCACCATCAAGACTGTCTTGCTTTATGAGCACTTGGCCAATATTAGTGTAAGTGAGTGCTATACCCCGCGTATGATCTATGAGCTTAAGCTTAGCCTGCGAGGCTCTCATATATTCTTTAGCCTTCTCGTACTCGCCTTGCTCCTTGAGTACGAGGCCATAATTAAGATAAGGAGCGTAGATTTTGGCGGTATCCCCCGTTGACTTACTATATCTTATGGCTCCTAAAAGACGCTCTGCAGCTTTATCTAAATGTCTGAGATAGAAACTATTTAAGCCTGAAGAACTATAACTCGTGGCCATATGATAGTCGGTTCCATTTGCCAGATTTCTTTCAATGATTTGATCGAAATGGTACACAGCACTATCGTACATAGAGAAATTACTGTAATGGGTTGCTAAGTTATTTTCTGCATTGGCTAGGTCTTCTAACAAGCCCTCCTCTTGATAAATAAACATCGCCATTTTTAGATTCTTGATCAGTTGATCTCTATCTCTTTTAGCCAAGTAATAGGCAAAACCCATATTTTCTAGAACAAGCCCTTCAAACCTTGGAAATTCTTTTAAACTTGAAGAGCGAGATAATTGTAGTGCCCTTTGATAATAAAATAGTGCGGAATCGAAGTCAGTATTTTCAAAAGCCATCCCCAACCCAATATCAATTCTTACGGAAGTTGTATCATGGTTTGCGACAAGCCTAGCTTCTATAAGTGAGTCTATCTTTGTCTGAGCGCTAACAACTGGACACATCAACAAAATGCTTATACAAAAAATGAATCTAATATAAGCCAAGGTGAAATTTCGCATTGATCTAGCGGACTAATTAAGGTTTGTTGAGCAGACTAAAATACAACTCATTTCTGAAAATGAAGCCTTTTCTTTTATAACCCACTACTAAAGCCTAATCGTCAAACATACACTAACACACGCTCACTTTTGGATTTTCTCTCAGGTATCTTTACTACTCTGCCGAGCAAACATAAACATTGTAATTATTCAGCTATCTAAAATAAAAATAGACATAAGGCACACCAGAAATAGGTTACCAATCTTTTCCCATTTTATCAATCTAGCTCTCAATCATTCATGATAAATGGTATTAGCAAGATTGATATTTACCATAAACATCAAACTCATTTTTCCATAATGTATCAATCGCTATTTTAGAATCTAAAACTATATTCTGATGCATAAATTGGCCTTACTATTTCTTATTTTTGCTGTTCTCGGCTGTACTAACAAAGCCAAAAAATTCACCCCCGAAGAGCTTCCTATTATAATTCTTACCAAAGGAAACACTTGGATTGAAGGAATGGATTCAAAGCAAGATCGTAATCTATTGGACAACGGAGTAAAGGATTGGACCCCAAATGAAGCAACCGCTAAAACCTACTTTTATACTGCCGAAATAGGCGAAATCAAAATCGGTATGTTAGCAAAAGCTGATAAGCCCAGTACACTAAAGGTAAATTTTAATGGTAAATCTCAAAGTGTAAAAATCTCCAATACTGAACTCGAACTGGTCTCAATTGGCAGTTTTAATATCGAAAACTCAGGTTATCATACGCTCGAAATCACTGGAGAAGACAATGCTGCATCTGTAGATATTTCAGAAATAATGATTGGAGGGGCTGCCACCGAAGGTAAGGTCTATTTCGCCAAAGATGATTTCTATTGGGGCAGAAGGGGGCCATCTGTTCATCTGACTTATCAATTGCCAGAAGAAGCTTCAGATGTTCTTTATTTCTATAATGAAATTAATGTACCCGAAGGCGAAGATGTATTGGGCAGTTATTTTATGGCCAACGGATTTGCAGAAGGCTATTTTGGAATACAGGTAAATGGTGCTGATGAAAGAAGAATTCTCTTCTCAGTTTGGAGTCCGTTCAAAACTGATAACCCGAAAGACATTCCTGAAGACCAACAGATCAAAATGCTGAAAAAAGGCGAAGGTGTTTATACAGGTGAGTTTGGTAATGAAGGTTCTGGCGGACAGAGTTACCGCAAATACATGTGGAAGACTGGAACGAGCTATCGCTTTCTTTTAAAAGCAGAACCAGCAGGAAATAACAATACGGACTACACTGCCTATTTCTTTGCTCCTGAAATTGCTAAGTGGGAATTGATTGCTTCTTTCAGAAGGCCCAAAACCAATACTTATGTAAAAAGGCCTCATTCATTCTTAGAGAACTTCCACACCGAAACGGGCAATCAAACGCGCAAAGGACTCTACTCAAACCAATGGGTGTGCGACACCAAAGGCAATTGGTATGAAATGACAACGGCAAAATTTACCGCTGATGCTACGGCCAGAAAAGAATCCAGAATGGACTATGCTGGTGGAGCGGAAGGTACTTCCTTCTTTATGCAAAACTGTGGTTTCTTTACGGGCTGGACAACCGTTGACAGCATGATTGACCGTGAACCATTGGGCCTTGCTCCTAATATTGATTTTAGCTTACTGCCTTAAAAATTAAGGTATAAAAAAAGGGCTTAATAAGCCCTTCCCTCTTTTCCTTCGTAGAAATTCATAAATGATTTATTCACAACCCGATGACCACCTGGCGTTGGGTAATTACCAGTGAAATACCAGTCGCCAGCATTATTAGGGCAAGCCTTATGTAAGTTTTCAACGGTTTGATAGACCACTTCCAATTCAGCCTTCATGCCTTTAGGGCGAACAATCTCAGTGATCTTAGCTGAAATTTCATCATCAGTAAATTGATCGTATAAGCTCTGAGCGTAGTTAATCTGATCTGCCGTATTGATATTTTTGGAAGCTAATTCATATGCCTTTTGAAGTTCCTTATGGTCTTTACCATACTTTTCCTCCAACAAAAGAAGCATGGCTCTAAAAGCCACAAACTCCTTCATTTTCGACATATCTATTCCGTAGCAGTCTGGGTAACGAATTTGAGGTGCTGACGAAACAATAACAATCTTTTTAGGCTCAAGTAAATCGAGCATTTTTAATATGCTTTTCTCCAACGTAGTTCCCCTAACAATCGAATCATCTACCACAACAATCGTATCGACATTCTTCCTAATTACCTCATAGGTAGTATCATAAACGCTGGCTACCAACTGATCTCGGCTTTCATCACTCGCGATAAAAGTTCTCAGTTTAGCATCCTTAATCACCAATTTTTCTACTCTCGGCTGAAAGCTTAAAAGTTCTTCAACATCGTCAATATGCGGTTTTCCGTCAATAATAATGTCCTTCCTTTTACGAAGAAGATATTGATCTACTCCTTGCATCATACCTAGGAAAGAAATTTCGGCAGTATTAGGGATGTATGAGAAAACTGTATTTTTCAGGTCGAAGTTAACGGCCTTTAATATTTGAGGAATTAATAACTTGCCAAGTTCCTTTCTTTCGCGATAAATATCTGGATCGGTACCTTTTGAGAAATATATCCTTTCAAATGAACAAGCCTTAAGTTCACGCTTCTTCATAATCGGCACTTCATCCCATTCACCATCCTTGTGCACAATCAGTGCATGGCCCGGTTCCACTTCAGAAATGTCGGAATAGTTTACGTTGAAAGCCGCTTTAATTGCCTGCTTTTCAGAGGCCACCACGATCACTTCATCATCAATGTACTTGAAGGCTGGACGAATTCCATTTGGATCACGTACCACAAAAGATGCTCCGTGCCCCAACAAACCAACCATGGCGTAACCACCATCAAAATCTTTGAACGAACGTTTCAGCACGCGCTGAATATTCAATTCATTTTCTATAATCTCGGTAATTTCAGCGTTGCTCTTTTTCTTTTTGTACTTATCGAAAATGCGCTGATTTTCCTCGTCCATAAAGTGACCGATTTTTTCCATTACAGTAACGGTATCGGTTTTTTCTTTGGGGTGCTGGCCGAGGCTGACAAGTAGGTCGAAGAGCTCGTCTACGTTTGTCATATTGAAGTTACCTGCCATTACAAGGTTACGGCTTCTCCAATTATTCTGTCTTAAAAACGGATGGCAACTTTCAATGCTGTTTTTGCCATGCGTTCCGTACCTAAGATGCCCCAACCAAAGCTCTCCTGTAAAGCCCATGTTGTTTTTTAGCCACTGTGCATCTTTAGGGTTATAGCCTTCCTTTTTCTGCGCCTTTTCGAATTTCTTGGTGATTTTTCCGAAAATGTTCGTGATCGGTTGCTGACCAATGGTTCGGTAACGGCTTATATATCGAATTCCTGGATCTACCCCAAGCTTGATGTTAGCAACTCCAACCCCGTCTTGACCACGGTTGGCTTGTTTTTGCATCATGATGTAAAGCTTGCTTATGGCGTAGGTGGCTGAGCCATACTTATCGATATAGTATTGGAGGGGTTTTCTGAGACGGATTTTAGCAATCCCGCACTCGTGTTTAATCTGTTCGCTCATTTAGTCGATTCAAAGGGCAAAGTTAATACTATTCAAAACGTTCAACAACCAATCTGATTTAAAGAATAACAATAACAGGGGCAAAACTAAAATAGTGCCCAAAATTTTGTCGGTCAAATTGCCAGTTCGCTCGCCCAAAACTTCTTTACCACTTTTGAAAAACATATAATAAGGTATTTTCAGGTAGAAGAATAACGAAACCACGGTATTCAACAAGCCGAAAATAAAAACCCAAAGTAAAATATTAGAACCTTCAATTTGCCATGCTTCCCAAAGGCTAGAAAAAACATAAAGCTTCGCATTAAAACCTGCCATAGGCGGAAGTCCTGTCAGCGAAATCATGACTATAAGAAGTAAAGCGCCTAAATACGGCACGGTCAACCCCATTCCTTTAAATACATCAAAAGAAGTTTTACCCTCATTGTTTTCGAATAATTGTACCAAGTAGAAAGCCCCGAAATTCATCAACAAATAAATACTTCCATAGAATAAAGCTGAAGTTGCTCCACTTTCAGAAAAAGCTAAAATCCCCACCAAGAGAAAGCCTGCGTGGGCAATGGAAGAATAAGCCAACATTCGTTTTACATCTTTTTGCCAGAGGGCTGAAAAATTACCCACCGTCATGCTGGCAATGGCAATAATACCTAACCATAACTGCCAATCGATTATGGCTACATCAAGGTTTGCCACAAAGCGGAACAAAATGGCCAAAGCCGCAAGTTTTGGTAACGAAGAGAAAATAGCCACAATAGGTGTTGGGCTGGCCTCATATACATCGGGTGACCAAATATGAAAAGGAAAAGCGCCTAATTTGAAAACGAAACCTCCAATGGTCATGATCAAAGCCAAGGAAAGCGGAAATACTGCCACTTGAGAAATACCTTCTGCAAAGGTATTTGAAGTAAAATCTAATGTACCAGTAAAACCATAGAGCCAGCTCATTCCGTAAATCATTACGGCAGAAGCCACAGCGCCAAACAGCAAATATTTCATGGCTGCTTCAGAATTTCTTTTGCTTTTAAAAAGCCCCGTAAGCACGTAAGAACAAATAGACACCAGTTCAATGGCCACATACACCATTAAAAAGTTAATGGACATGGTCATCAAGAAAGTGCCCAAAACCAAACCGAAGAACAACAATAGCGTTTCGCTTGATTTAAAAAACTTCTCTTTCTGCTTAGAGCGAAGCATCATCACTAAACCGATCAATCCACCAATACTGAAAAGTGCTTTTAGGTAAATGGCTGCTCCATCCAAACGGATCATTCCTCCCATAAGGGTTCTATCTCCTCCGACATTTCCCCAATCAGCAATAAGTAAAGCCAAGGAGAAAGCCAGACCCGCAAAAGCAATGGCAGCCAAGCCAACAGACTTATTTTCTTTGAAAATTAGATCGTAAATCAACAAAAGCACTGCTGTGATGACCAAAGTAATTTCTGGCGCTAACCAAGCAATATCAGCCGAAATGCCTTGAATTTGCTCCTTCAGCCCGAGTGCCATATTGGATTGAAGCAACATCATTCAACCGAAAGGATTAAAAGTTGTGTAAAGCCTTCCACTGAATTATTGATGAGATCGAGCAAAGTGGCTGGGTAAATGCCGAACCAAATGATCAGTATTACCAATGGAACCAACATCACATACTCTCTGGCGTTTAAGTCCACCAAAGCCTCTCTCCAAGCCTTGTCTTTCACCCAAAACTTGCCAAAAAACATACGCTGAAGTGTCCACAAATAATAGCCTGCGCCTAATACTAAACCTAAAGTAGCCACTACTGGCATCCAATATGGAATGGCGCCAATTACAGTTGAAGATTTAAACGCTCCGATAAACACCATCAGTTCGGCAATAAAGCCTGAGAAGCCCGGCAAGCCCAATGAGGCAAAGAAAGCGATGGTAATCAGAATAGTGAATTTCGGCATTTTAGAAGCCAAGCCGCCATAGTTTTCGATTCCACGGTCATGGGTTCTGTCGTATAAAACGCCCACCAAAAGGAAGAGCATACTTGAAATTAATCCATGACTGAACATTTGATAAATCGCGCCAGTGACACCCTCCACTGTCATGGCGGCTAAACCTAGTAGCACAAAGCCCATGTGAGAAACGGAACTGTAAGCGATCAATCGCTTTAAATCTTTTTGTGCAAGAGCGTTCATCGCGCCATACAATATGGAGAACAAGCCAAAGAAGCCGATCAGCCACGAATAATGAAATGCACTATCAGGGAAAAAACTAAAGGCCGTTCGGATGATTCCGTAACCGCCAATTTTCAATAGAATTCCCGCCAGCACTACAGAAACTGCGGTTGGTGCTTCTACGTGTGCATCGGGTAGCCAAGTGTGGAATGGAAAAGCCGGAAGCTTAATCGCAAAACCAATCAACAAGGCTAAAAATGCCATCCATCGGGCAGATTGGCCGAAAATTTCACCATAACTGTTCTTACCTAAAAAGGAATCAGGCAGGTAGTTAGCGTCATCCGCCATAGAAATCATGTTGAATGACTTCACAATATTTCCACTTTCCATTTGCCCCGATTGCACCGCAAACTGGATACTGCTGATCATGTCCAGAGAAGCCTCAGAAACATGCTCAATCACTCCCGCTTCCATACCGGTTTTTACTGGATCGTAAACCGAATTGTACAGCCCAATCATAACGATCAGGATTAAGATGGAACCGACTAGCGTATAAAGGAAAAATTTAATGGCAGCGTATTCTCTTTTTGACCCACCCCAAATTCCGATAAGGAAATACATGGGCAAAAGCATAAATTCGAAAAAGAGGTAGAAGAGGAAGAAATCGAGGGCAACAAAACAACCTAAAACCGAAGTAGAAAGTAGCAAGTACAACCCAAAATAACCCTTCTGTTTTTGCTTAATTCCGAAGGAAGAAATAGCTCCTATAAAAAGCACAATGGCTGCCAGAAGCAGTAAAGAAAGGTTCAATCCATCTACCCCTACAAAATAATCGACAGAGAATTTGCCAAGCGAACCCAGTTCGACTGAAAACCATTCGGCTTTATCCACCAGCTGAAGCTGGCTTTCTGAATTGGTAAGTCCTTCTACAGAAGCATCGAAACTAGTAACTGCCAATACGGATAGTACAAGCGTAACGCCCAATGCGCCAAGAGCGACCCATTTGAAACTACTGGTTTTAGACTGTGGTAAAAATAAGACCACAAGTGCGCCAAGCAGCGGGGTAAATATGATATAGGTTAAAAGATTTTCTATCATTTCACTAAAATAGAAGCCAGATTAACATGAGAATTAAAAAGGCCAAAGCAGCCATAATATATGCTTGTAGATTGCCCGACTGCACCGAACGCGTCAGTTGCCCAACGCGCCCTGTTGTATAAGTCGTCAAATGTACGAATCCATCAATGATATTCCTGTCGAACCAAGCAATGAGGTGAGCGAACACCACCTGAAACTTGGCGATAAAGTTGATGAAACCGTCCAAAATCACGCGGTCGAACCAAGCAATTCGATTCGCCTTCCACAATATAAATTTCAATATAATTTTTTCGTAAAGTGCATTCTGGTACCAGTGGTAAAATGAAACCTGACCGACTAGCCCAATTGGTTCGCGCTTTTCTGCGAACGAAGCTGAAAATTTTGCTCCTGGTTTGAATAAAAAATAGGCGATGACCAGCCCTGACAATGCCAAACCAATTGAAATGGCCGCCACACGGAAATGCAAATTCTCGAACCATTCATGAGGCAAATCCATAAGGTTAAATGCCGCATAACTTTCGGGCACCAAGAAAATTGGATCTTGAATTAATTGATAGAACCAAGTGTTTTCGGCCTTCATTGTAAAGCCAAAAATCATGCTGATAGAGCCAATGGCCAATAACACCATCGGCAACTTCAAGAACACATTCCCGTCCTTTAAAGGCTTTAGTGTAGCACTCGCTGGAATAAGTTTAGGTAACCTAAAATCACCCGTAAACACTAAGAAGATCATTCTGAAAGTATAGAATGCAGTAATCAACACTGTAGCAAAAGCCAGTACTTCTATAAAATAGAAGCCTCCACCCTTTTCATCAATCCACACTGCGGTGTTCAATAAAATGGCATCTTTTGAAAGGAAACCAGAAAAACCAGGTAAGCCCGCCAATGCCAATGCGCAAATCAAAAAGCAAATGAAGGTCACTGGCATGTACTTCCGAAGCCCACCCATCACGCGCATGTCTTGTGGATCGAAATTGACATCCTTGCCCTCAAGCTGATGCAGTTGGTGAATGATAGTTCCTGCACTTAAGAAAAGTCCAGCCTTAAACATGGCATGTGTTACCAAATGAAAAAGCCCAGCGGTATAAGCGCCCACTCCCATAGCCAAAACCATATAGCCCAATTGTGAAATGGTGCTATAGGCCAAAACTTTTTTAATGTCGAATTGTGAAAAGGCCGCAACTGCAGCCATGAAAGCAGTAATGGCACCTACAACAGCCACAACTTCCAAGGCCTGAGCATCTAAAATCACAAAGATTCGTGCGATCATAAACACACCAGCCGCCACCATGGTAGCCGCGTGAATCAATGCCGAAACTGGTGTTGGGCCTTCCATCGCATCGGGAAGCCAGACTTGTAAGGGGAATTGAGCCGATTTACCTACAGCCCCACAAAACAACGCAATTCCTGCTGCACTGAGCCATCGGCCATCGAGGCTATTTCTGACCAATTCTCCATTTTTAAAGTATTCTGCTACCCAATTTCCATCTTCAATACTGCTGAGTACCGTCAATGATTTTATGCCTTCTAAATCGAAAGTTTGAAACTGGGAATAGAGAATCATCAAACCAGTGATGAAACCTAAATCACCAATGCGGTTCATGATAAAGGCTTTGTTGGCAGCAAGAGAAGCTGATTTCTTTTCGAACCAAAAACCAATAAGCAGGAAAGAAGACAAACCCACCAGTTCCCAAAAAATGAAAATGAAGAGCAAATCGTAAAACAGAATAATGCCCAACATGGAGAAGGTAAACAGGCCAAGCAAACCAAAATAACGGGACTTGTTCTCATCATGGCGCATATATTCCATGGAAAAGAAATGCACCAATACCGAAATGAAATTAACCACCACCAGCATAATCAGCGCCAGTTGGTCGATCAGAAAAGAGTAAGTGAGTTGCGTATCGCCAATACTGAACCAGTTACCGCGAATGGACACTCCCGTAGTGTCCCAATATTGCGAAGCCAGATAAATGGAAATCAAAAGGTTAATTCCCAATAACAGTGTGGCCCAAGCAGGCGCTATTTTCTTTAGGAAAGTAGTAGTGAAAAACGACAGTAACGGAATCGCCATCAAAGCGATGATCCAATAAATCAAAGGGTTAAATTCCGTGGCCGATATGATGTCATTCAAATCAATCATCCTTTCAGCTCATTGATTTTATCCAAATTGGCGGTTTGGAAATGTTGATAGACTTTGATTACGATTGCCAAGGCAACAGCGGCTTCGGCAGCGGCTACGGTAATGACGAAAAGCGCAAAGATCTGGCCTTGCAATTCTATTGCATCAAAACGGCTAAAAGCAACTAAGTTTAAGTTGGCAGCATTCAACATGAGTTCGATGCCAATCAAAACGGCAATGGCATTTTTGCGAGTCACCACAACGGCCAAACCAATACAGAACAAGGCAGCGCCCAACAACAGAATAGTATTAAGTGGCATCGATTCCCTCCTCTCTTGTATTACCTGCAATGCGTACTGCGCCAATTAAAGCCAGCAAAAGCAAAATGCCAATGACTTCGAAAACCAGTACATAATCCGTCATAATTTTCATTCCTAAATCTCGCACACTTGAAGGTGCTGAAGGAGTATTTTTCATCCAGCCCATATTGGCAAAATCTGCCATTTCAATGGCTTTGGCCAAAATATAAAACAGCCCTGCCGAGATTAATATACCAAAGAATTTATTGTACACCTCTGTCTCCACTTTGGCTTGCGACAAGCGATTGGTGAGCATAATGCCAAAAACCATCAATATGAGGACACCACCGACATAGACTAAAATTTGGGTGATAGCCACAAATTCAGCACCGAGTAAAACGAAAATACCCGCCATTCCAATAAAGGTTGCGATCAGCGCAAATGCCGAATACAGAATATTCTTCGACATAAGAATAAACAATGCCGACAGACCCGTAAGTCCTAAAAACGCATAGAATATGATGTTCTCTATTGGCATCCGTTAATCGTTTGTCTCATTTTCATCTTCATCATCCTTTTTCTTCGGCTGGATTTTTGGCCGCATTATCGGACGAGGTTTTGGCTTGGCTTCTTCCGAAGAACCTTCCTCCTCTTTCTTCCTCACATGAATTTTAGGTCGAATGACCACACGCTGCACAGGCTTTTCTTCTGAAGGCTCAGCTTTAGGCCCAGCAGGAATTTTCGGCTTCATCGGGATTTTCGGCCTTGCAGCTTTTGGAGCCTCACCTGCTTTAGCCTCTTCCTTTGAATCCTCTGTTTTCTTGGCCTGAATTTTTGGTTTCATCACCACTTTTGGCCTTACTGGCTTAGGTGCATCATCCTTTTTTTCTTCGGTAGAAGTTGTAGCCGCCTTTGGCTTCATTGGCTTAGGCCTGAAAGCTGGTTTTGCACCTGCGGGTTTTGCGGCCGTTGCTGAAGCTGGCTTACTTTTAGCCAAAGCTGCCATCTTCTCTTTCTCTTCTTCCTTCTTTTTGTTGAACTCTTCTAAAGCCTGCTTTTTCTCCAGAATTTCCAGCGGTGTCATTTCGCCAAAAGCAAAATTATGGTCCGCAAAATCGAAAGCACTGAAATCGTATTCCTTCGTCATGGTGAGACATTCCGTAGGGCAAACGGTAGTACACAAACCACAGAAGCAGCATTTCGCCATATCGATATCGAATTTGGCGGCATGAATCCGTTTTGGTGTGCCATCGGAAGTTTTTCCGATTTCTTCTACCGCCCTTACCGGCTCAATGTCAATACAGTCTACAGGACAAATCTTAGCGCACTTATCGCAGACAATGCAATCTTCAATTTCATTGTGAAGCTTATAGCGCCCATTGTCGGGCACCGGAATAATTTCTTTAGGGTATTGTGTGGCGAAAATTCCGTTCTGTTTCTCGAAGTAATTTTCATCGTCCACATACAATGGATCGCGCTGAGTAGTCGCATCCTTCATGTGCTCAAAAGTAACCTTGAGCCCTTCTTTCAGGGTTTTTGTAGCAATGGCGATATTTTTCCAGTACTTACTCATATCATCAGCAATCTCCACAAAGCACTCACCAAAACCAAAACTATAGCGCCCGGAGTCAGGTATTTCCAGCTTAAATTCATGAGCTGATCTAGCCTTAATCTAGGGTAGGTCCAGCGGATCCAAATCTGCAAACCAACAGTAAACAAAGCCTTCGACACCAACCAAAATGCGCCCCATAAATGTCCTGCAATCGTGCCGGGCTCGCCACTGGTCCAATCGGCCAAGGCCACAGAACCAATATTGGGCAGAGGGGTATTCCAACCACCCCAAAACAGAATTGCTCCTAAAAATGAAATCAAGAGCATCATGCCATATTCTGAAAGCATGATCATGGCCCACCTAAAGCCAGAATATTCTACATGGAAACCAGCAACCAATTCCGACTCTGCAATCGGAATATCAAATGGAGCACGGTTAGCTTCGGCCAAAGAGGCAATGAAAAAGATTAGGTAAGCCAAGAAAAAAAATGGAATTCTGAAAATGTTCCAAGTCAGGAAACCGCCAATGTGAGTGGTTTCAATCCCTAAAGCTTTAATACCGAAAAGGAAGTTCTGAGCATTCGGGTCGATGGCATTGATGAATATTCCTTGCTGATAAACGATCTCTTGTAAGTTGAGGGACTGAGAAACCATGATGACGCAAACCACGGACAGCCCTAAAGGGATTTCATAAGAAATAATTTGGGCCACAGAACGCATGGTGCTTAGCAAGGCATATTTACTGTTGGAACCCCAACCTGCCATCAAAATACCAATCACATCTAACGACACGATGGCCAGCAGATAGAATATTCCCGTTTCAATTTGAGAACCCCCAAAATCTGAAGTGAGCGGGAGCACGGCAAAACCAGCAAATACCGAAGTAAAAATGATGAGTGGCGCTACTTTGAAGATTCTTTTATCAGCCGCTAAGGGAACGATATCTTCCTTTTGGAGCAGTTTAAGCAAATCGGCTACGGTTTGGAGTAAACCATAAGGGCCCGTTTCCATTGGGCCATACCTGTCTTGAATGAATGCAGAGATTTTTCTTTCCGCATACACCGCAAAAATGGTATAGATGAGCACAAAATTTAAAAAGAATAAAAACGCGTACACGATCCGAATTTCCCTTGTTCACTGCAAAGAAAGTATATAATTCGTTAAGTCGAAGTGTAAAGTCTACAAGATGTGTAGGATAAAGTCAGAAAAGGAGAAGGTCGTATTTCACTTATTGAAAATCGGTACTAAATAGAAGTAGTTAAACTTCTTCTTCCTATCAAGCGCTATCTCCTTCTTTATTAAAATCTGGCCATTGACAATTGCATCGTAAAAACCCTGTTGTGTACTTACCAAGGTCTTCTTGTTGGTCTTTAAGTCGATGTGGAATTAGTTGAGCTTACTGACCAATCGGGTTTGGCAGTGTATATTTCATCAAGTAGAATCCCTCAATATCATTAAATCTTTTTTCTACTACCATTCTTTTTTTATCCAGAAAAATGCCTGTTAAATATTCAGGTGGCAGCTTAATCAACTCTTCTTTTCCATTTTTTAGATTGTAAATCAACCAGTATTGATCACGCTTTTGACTAAAACCACCCACCTTACCTTGATTAACTTGATTTCTGGTGGGAAACTTGGGCAAGAAATCCTTCCCCTTTAAAGGCTTCGAAAACTGTACGATAACTAAATCACCCAAGACTTGGAGATTATTGATGTATAAATTGCTCAAAAAATTCTTATACTGATAATATGTCATGTCATAAAATTGATAAGGGGTTTTAAGGAGAAAATTCGATCCATCTTTAATTTTATTCACTTCGGAAAGCACCTTAGGCTTTATCATTTCCTCAATCTCCAAATCCTCATTCAAAACATAAATACCGTCTGAAAACGAAAGCATAAAATAGGTTTTATTCCCAATTATCTGGAACAATGGGTTTGGGTTGAACCAGTACGTTTTACCTTCTTTTAAACTCTCTTTTATTTCAGGTAAACCTTTATTAGGCATAAATGTCTCTGCAGAAACAATTTTCTGTTGATATTCATTGATTTCAAAGCGAGCTAGGACATCGGTGTTTTCATAATAAGATTTGGTAAATGGACTATATATTGTGCTACCTACCGCAAGAGTTAAGTAAAATTTACCCACTTCATTCTTTTCCGTAAAATGAAATGAGGTGAGCGGGAAACGATAGTAATCGGGCAAGGCTTGGAAAAGCTTCAAAGAGTAACGAAAGTTCGCATATTTATCGTAAACAAATAGCATATAAGCGTTTCCACCTGTAAGCACGTATATTCCCCCATCGATGCTCTGCCATCCTGATGCATTGTTGCCAACTGGAATTTCACCCGGACCATTCCCCTTTCGGGTAATATGCCTAGTGAACCTTCCTGTGGTGTCTATAACACCCACATTTAAGCCATTGTATCCCATCAAAAACAATTGATTGTTTAAATATTGTTCTCGATCGAGTTTTGGAATAGAGTTATAAAACAAATCGCCATGAGTATCTATTAAGATACTGTCTTTAGCAATAGGCGACAAGAAATCGGCTTCAAGATTAACTGAATATTCTTCGCTTAAAGATTGTTCCTTTGACCTTTTAGAACAAGAAAAAAAGGGCAGGAAAAATAAAAGTCCTGCCCCAACTAAAATAATACTTTTCACTCTTGCTCTTCTCGACAACCTATTACAAATACGTCAGTACAGTTTGTAAATGCACCCATACACTCGTAAATCCAAGGATCATTCGGGTTTATGGTCATTTTGGTACCGGAAACCGCAACAACTTCTCCCTCACAAGGCGGAGGCGGAGGCGGATCTTGAGACTTAACTTTAAAGGTTAATGCTACTATAAAGAAAGCAACTAACCCTAAAACTGACAATAGACTTTTTAGATTTTTTTTCATAAAATTAACCATTGATTAAAATTTTTTGTTTACTCATTTATATCTCAACAAACCAAATTAAAAATCAACTTACTTAAGTTAAGATTGATGCCATCTTCACTTATGCATTGTATCTGTTAAACACTAGCCTGTCTGAGTAAAATTCAGTAACACTAATTACTTTGAGAAAACCCCTAGGGACAACCACCTTTCAAGAAGATAGAACGAGTGCGCATACCATTTGCAAATGAATAAGGTAATACTGATCAGTTATTACATAATTATATAAAATTAAATCAACAAATATAAAGGGAGCTTTTTTTTCAATTTAATACATACAGCATTTTTATGTATATACAATTCATATACCGCCAATGTTATTAGAACATCTCATGCTATTCTGTGCATAGAATTAGATGCAAAGAAAATGTTTAGTGAAAATAAGAGCAAGAGTATTGTATTCACTCCCACAAAACATGTTTCTCTAATTTAATTTCTTCTTGAAAAAAGAGTTCGGCAGCGGCCTGAAAAGAAGGGGTAAAGTCAGAAACCAAGAACCTGTTCTTTCCTGAACGCTCAGTGGCAAGTAAATCGCTTTCTTGGAGCATACTCCGCAAAGCTCGAGCTACTATGGTGGAAGAGTCAATCACTTCGATTTTATCTTGAAAAAATGCCGACACCTGCTTTTTGATCAAAGGGTAATGTGTACAACCTAAAATCAAGGCTTCTATCCCTTCAAGTTCTTCTCGTCCCAAATACTGATTTATGATTTGTTCCGAAATATCATTCTTGTAGAAGCCTTCTTCTATCATCGGTACTAAAAGCGGTGTTGCTAAAGCTCCAAAGTTAATTTCTGGGTTTTCACTTTTAAGTTTTCGTTCATAAACGCCAGAACCAACGGTTTGCTTTGTTCCTATCAGACCAATGTTAGCGTCATCATTATACTTCTCCGTCACATAAGCTACCACAGGATCAATAACATTCAGTACTTGTGCCTTGCTGCCCACATAAGCTTTAACAAGCTCATAAGCAGCCGCAGAAGCCGAGTTACAAGCGATTAAAATCACCTTACACCCTTGCTGTAATAGTACATCACAAATTTTGACAGAATAAGCTTGAATGGTAGCTGCAGATTTATCGCCATAAGGCAAATGCGCGCTATCACCAAAATAGATGATTTGTTCATTTGGAAGCAGGTTCTTTACGGCATGGGCTACGGTAAGCCCCCCCATTCCACTATCAAAAATTCCTATGGGTTGATTTCTTGTCATGTATAACTACGAAGGTATTTGTTTCGAATAAAAACTTAACGCGGCTGTGCTAAATTATTATTGGCCTTTCTGGTTCAATAAATAACTGCAATTATTCTTCCACTAGTCGTTAAATAATGTGAAAGGCAAGTAGACTGCCAATTGACCTTACTATCTTCGTGAATGCTAGATCGCAGAAAAAACACGAGTATTGAGCAAAAAGTGGGGACACAAAAAAAGTCTCAACTTTCGCTGAGACTTTTAGAAGTGATCTGGCTGGGGCTCGAACCCAGGACCCTCTCCTTAAAAGGGAGATGCTCTACCAACTGAGCTACCAAATCAAAATGTTTTCTTGTTGTATTAAGGTCGTTTTCCTTAATTGCGACTGCAAAGGTAAGAGGTAAATAATTAAATGCAAGACCGAAATTTTAAAATTCTGATATTCATTTTTCTGGGACTCCTATATTTCCAAGAACCTTCTTATTCTCAAGAAGTTACAAATGACTTAAAAATTGCAGATTCATTGTTTCAAAAGAAACTCTATACGCAATCTCTTACCCTCTACGAAAAAATAGTGCGTGAAGAACAAGTCGCCTCACCTGCAATGCTCTTAAAGATGGCCTTTATTTATGAAAGTCTAGAAGACCTAGGGAAGGCGCTTTACACTTTAAACAATTATTACGAACTCACTTCAGATAAAAAAGTGCTCGTAAAAATGAATGAAATGGCTCAACAAAATAACCTGGAGGGCTACGATACAAATGACTTCAACCTCTTTTTGAAGTTCTTTGATGAAAACCGAAATTACTTTGTGCTGGCGTTTTTTGCCCTGAGCGTTCTAATTCTCAGTATGATTTTAAAGCGAAAGAAAAAGTTGGAAGAAAATTCTTTAGGATTAACTATAGGTTTAGCCTTCTCACTTCTACTCACTACTTATTTGATTAACTTTTCGCAATTAGCTCCAAAAGGAATTATCACTTCTGCCAATGCCTATTTAATGAGCGGGCCATCTGCTGGAGCAGACTTAATCGAAATCACGGGTGAAGGCCACAAAGTGGAAATTGTGGGTCAAAAGGATATTTGGGTTGAAATCAAATGGAAAAATGGCCGGGCTTACATTAGAGAAAACAACCTTAAGAAATTGCCTTAGAGGCAATGAATCATCCTTGCAAATCTAAAACTGCACTTTAAATTTGCAAGGACTGTCTAACGGTCTACCTCACCTAAAACGATATCAATAGAGCCAATTACCGCAATCAAATCGGAGATTAAACCTCCCTTTGAGAGTTCATTGATAATAGACAGGTTTACGAAACTTGCACCTCGTGCTTTGCAACGGAACGGCACATCAGATCTTCCATCGGCACGGAAGAAAAAGCCAGTTTCACCTTTTGGGTTTTCGGCTCGAATGTAGAAGTCTTGCGCTTTAGGCCTTATTTTCTTTGGCGCTAGTGCGCGAGGGTCAAAATCACGAGTTCTTTTGTGTTCGCCTGTCAGCTTTTCTAAACATTGCTCGATAATCTTCACCGACTCATAACATTCTTGTACTCGCACCCAAGTCCTGTCCCAACAGTCGCCTAAGGTTCCCGCTTCGCCTTTACCTACTGGTATATCGAAATCTATTTCAGGGTAAACCGAGTAGCCATCTACTTTTCGCAGATCGTACTTCAACCCAGAACCACGGAGCATTGGGCCAGTGATGCCATAATTAATCGCTAAATCGACAGGCAAAACCCCAACATTGGCGGTTCTGTCAATGAATATTTTGTTATCGATGACTACTCTTTCTAGCTCCATAATTTTAGGCTTTAAGTAAGTAGTAAACTCAAGGCATCTTTCTTCAAAACCTACGGGCAAATCATAAAACAAGCCACCTACCCAAATGTAATTGTAGAGCATTCTCGCACCAGATGCCCACTCTAACAAACGAACAATGTGCTCTCTGTCTCGGGTCATCCAGAAAAAGGCGGTGACCGCACCAATGTCCATTCCGTAAGAACCTAGCGCAATAAAATGAGAGGCCAATCGGTTTAGCTCCGCTACCAAAACGCGGATATATTCTACCCGCTTTGGAATAATTTTATCGACACCCAACATACGCTCAACACCCATGGCATATGCGTGTTCGGTGTTCATCGCGGCCAAATAATCCATTCGATCTACAAAAGGAATGATCTGATTATAAGGCAGATTTTCAGCATGTTTTTCGAAGCAGCGGTGTAGATAACCGAGATGCGGAACTACTTCAATTACTTCTTCGCCTTTGGCCAAAACCTCTAAACGAAGTACCCCGTGGGTAGAAGGGTGTTGCGGACCAATATTGATTATCATCTCCTCTCTTTTCAAATCTTCTGACTTGAATTTTTGAGGAGCCGACTTGCGCAAATTCTCCTGATCGAAGATATATTGTACCTGATTCGCCACTTAATACTCTACTTTAATTCCGCGATAATATTCTTGCTCTTGGTAGTCTTTTCTGAGCGGGAAACCGTCCCAGTCGGCTGGCATTAAAATCCTTCTCAAATCAGGGTGATTATTGATGTGGATGCCGTACATATCGTAGACTTCACGCTCTTGCCAATCGGCAGTTTTCCATAAACCACAAAGGGAATCGATGGCTGGTTTTTCCCTTGACAATTCCACCTTTATCATCAAATGATGATCGAAAGGAATGGAATAGAGATTATAAACCATCTCCATTGTATTCGCTTCTGAGCCGTTGTCTAGGCCAGTAATGCAGGAAAGTGAATCGAAATAAAGCTGATTATCCTTCTGAAGGAAATCCATGACCTCCACCAAGTTTTCAGCCTTAATAATAATGGCCTTTGGCGAAGCATTTTCATCTGTAGAAAGAATGATTTCTTCTCCTAAACTGGTTTTAATATGGGCTACGATTTGCTCGAAATTCATGCTACTTTGGCTTTCTTTTCCAACAACTTTTCAATGGCTTTTGGCGCAACAATGGTTTCCTGTCTTATTTTTTCTTGAAGCTTAAGCAAACCACCAATTAAAGCTTCTGGCCTTGGTGGGCAACCCGGCACGTAAACGTCTACAGGAATTATTCTGTCTACTCCTTTTACCACATGGTAGCCATGCTCCCAATACGGGCCTCCACAGTTGGAACACGAGCCCATGGACACCACATAACGCGGTTCAGCCATTTGCTCATAAAGTCTTCTTACGCGGTCGGCCATTTTAAACGTTACCGTACCCGCTACAATCATAACATCTGCTTGGCGCGGACTAGCAAAAGGCACAATACCGAATCGGTCTAAATCATAGGGGGTAGATTGAGCACCCATAAATTCAATGGCGCAACAGGCCGTTCCGAAGGCCATTGGCCACATTGAGGACAGCCTTGCCCAGTTGATGAGGTCATCCAATTTTGAAATGACAATACCCCCCTTCTGTATGTTTCGATCTAAAAGCCCCATTAGTCCTTATACTTTTGATATGCTTCACTTGGGATTGGCGATTTGAAATCGGAAACTCGGTTCACTGGTTTTACCCAATCTAAATATCCTTTTCGCCAAGCATAAGCCAAGCCCAAGGCCAATATAAAGATGAAAATGAACATCTCGATAATAGCAAACCAAGCCCAAGTGTAATCAGTACCCTGTATCAATTCTTTATCACCAAAAATAACGGCCCAAGGAAATAAATAAATGATTTCCACTTCGAATAAAAGGAAAATAATCGCCACAATGTAAAACTTGATGTTGAACTGACCCCAAGCACTACCGATGGTCTCTTCACCAGATTCATAAGTTGTCAGTTTTTCGTAATTGGGTTTTTTGGGACGAATAATACTGGCTGCAATAAGCCCTACCGACACGAATGTGATGGCTCCCAAGATAAAAATCAATACCGTTCCGAATTCTGTAAGGTTAGGCTCTATCATTCTTATTTAAAACTTCAATGGGTCGATATGCTGAAAATGACCATTCATTTGAATTCGTTCCTTGGCACGCTCCATCTCTCTCACAAAGGGTATGGCGCGCTCCATATGATTGATCAAGTAATTGTATCGCTGCGACTGGTTTTCCATCTGCAACATATCATATTCTTGCTCCAAAGATAAGCCCAATTTATGAGCCAGCTCATATTCTTCCGTCAAATCCGCAACATTGAGTTTATGGTCCATTTTAATTAGTTCAACAAACTGACTGGCCAAATCTTTTAAACGCTGCCAGCTCACAACATCTCCATCCTGAATGTTGTCAATAAAAGCGACCTTGCCTCCTGAATATAGCTTTCCGCTAACAATTTCTTGAAAGGTAATTAGCTCAAATACCCGTTCACAACGAACCGTAATATCCATCTCTCCTGAAGGGTAAGTTTTAACCACTTTTTCTACTCTCATTTCAGATCCAAACTCCATAACTCCTGTATCAAACACTGGAATTCCAAAGCATTTGTCTTCGGCAACGCATTCAGCAATCAGTTGCTTATATCGGTCTTCAAAAATGTGGAGGTTGACTTTTTCTTTTGGAAAGACAACAAGTTTTAGGGGAAAAAAGGGTAGAAATTCTTCCATGGCAAAATCTTAGGCTTACAAAAAGAAAAGCCCCTTTCGGGGCTTTTTGTTTACATATTCTTTATGATTTCATCTCCAAATTCTGAGCATTTAAGGAGTGTTGCTCCATCCATAAGTCGCTCGAAATCGTAGGTTACTCGTTTTTTAGCAATTGAAGCTTCAAGCCCTTTGTAGATCAGATCAGCGGCTTCTTGCCAACCAAAGTACTCAAGCATCATTGCACCAGACAAAATTACTGAACCTGGATTCACTTTGTCCTGACCAGCATATTTTGGAGCGGTACCGTGGGTAGCTTCAAAAATCGCGTTGCCTGATAAGTAATTGATGTTTGCTCCTGGTGCAATACCAATACCACCTACAATAGCAGCCAAAGCATCAGAAACATAGTCGCCATTAAGGTTCAATGTTGCGATTACTGAATACTCAGCTGGTCTTAAAAGGATTTGCTGAAGGAATGCATCGGCAATCACATCTTTAATGATCACTTTGTGTCCATCTTTTTCAATGATCTGCCAAGGGCCACCTTCATAATCTTTAGCTCCGTAGCTATCTTTAGCTAATTCGTAACCCCAAGTTTTAAAAGCACCTTCGGTGTATTTCATAATGTTACCTTTGTGCACTAGAGTAACAGAATCTCTTTTTTGTTCGAAAGCGTAATCGATGGCACTTTTCACCAAGCGATGTGTTCCTTCTTCTGAAACTGGTTTTAAACCATAACCCGCGGTTTCAGGGAATCTTACTTTTTCGAATTTTTTAGGGAAAGTAGATTTCAAAAAGTCATTCAATTTTTTTGCGTCTTCAGTTCCTTTTTCGAACTCAATACCTGCATAAATATCTTCGGTGTTTTCTCTAAAAATCACCATATCGCAAAGCCCTGGCTCTTTTACTGGTGAAGGTGTTCCTTCAAACCATCTTACTGGGCGAACACATGCATATAAATCCAATTCTTGACGAAGGGCAACATTCAATGAACGAATTCCGCCTCCTACTGGCGTAGTCAATGGACCTTTTATTCCTACCAAATACTCTCTAAAAGCATCTAGCGTAGCGGCTGGCATCCACTCGCCTGTTTCGTTAAAGGCTTTTTCTCCTGCCAAAACTTCTTTCCAAACTATGCTTTTTGCACCACTGTAAGCTTTCTCTACAGCGCTATCCAAAACCTTTTGGGCGGCTGGCCAAATATCTACACCAATGCCATCTCCTTCAATAAATGGAACTGTAGGGTTGTTGGGTACATTTAGAACCCCGTTACTAATGGTTATTTTTTGTTCGCTCATTTCGTTAAACGGTTATTTGATTCGTAATTTGAGTTAATCGTGCTAAGGTAAGAAATTATCTAGGTTGAAAGTTCCACAATTTGGACTTTCCCGGCAATTTCAAATTCACTGCCTAGGCCACCTTAATAACTCTCCTTGTCACTAGGGAAGTCTTTAGCCTTCACATCTTTTACATAGTTCGTTACCGCACTTTTAATTGTAGCTCCTACATCTGCATACTGCCTTAAAAAACGCGGCTTAAACTCGGTGGTAATCCCTAACATATCATGAATTACCAATACTTGGCCATCTACATGTGGGCCAGCTCCAATACCTATGGTTGGGATATTAATTTCTTCTGAAACACGCTTGGCCAATTCTGCTGGAATTTTTTCCAATACAATGGCATAGCAGCCACATGCTTCTAAAAGCTTAGCATCTTCAATAAGTTTATCAGCCTCTTCTTCTTCCTTGGCCCTTACAGAATAGGTTCCGAATTTATAAATAGACTGAGGTGTTAAACCCAAATGTCCCATTACTGGAACACCAGCGCTCAAAATTCTAGTGACTGATTCTTTAATTTCGGCTCCGCCTTCCATCTTCACACTATGTGCACCAGATTCTTTCATAATCCTAATGGCAGAACGTAAGGCTTCTGAGCTGTTTCCTTGGTACGAACCAAAGGGGATGTCTACTGCTACAAAAGCACGCTTTACTGCCCGAACCACCGAACTGGCGTGATAGATCATTTGATCGAGCGTAATGGGCAAAGTAGTTTCGTGCCCCGCCATTACGTTAGAGGCTGAATCGCCCACAAGGATTATATCTACACCTGCTTCATCTACCAAAGAGGCCATTGAGTAATCATAAGCCGTAAGCATAGAGATTTTCTCTCCACGGTCTTTCATGGCTTGCAGCTGGTGTGTAGTAATTTTCTTTATTTCCGATTTGTGTATTGACATGTCGATAAAATTAAAGGGGTAAATATAAACATTTACCCCTTCTTGTTTTGCAAAGTATAGCGATGGCTATCTACGGTTATTTTTCATTGAAGATGTGTACATCTCTTTGTGGGAAAGGAATTGAAATTCCTTCTGCATCGAATGCTTTTTTCACCTTCTCAATCATGTCCCAGTTTACGTTCCAGTATTCTGGAGTATTTACCCAGGCACGCACAGTAATATCTACGCTGCTATCTCCTAAATTACCTACCCTTACCATTGGGGCTGGATCTTTTAAAAATCGGCTATCACTTTCAATAATTTTTAAGATAATGCCTTTGGCTTTTTCAAAATCATCTCCGTAACCAATACCAAAAACTTTGTCCCATCTACGATTTTCCTCCATAGAGAAGTTAGTAATATTGGCACCTGCTACTTTTCCATTAGGTAGAAAAATAGTTTTATTGTCAGGCGTTTTCAGCACTGTATTCATAATAGAAACACTATTTACAGCCCCGCCTGTACCATCAATTTCTACATAATCTCCTGCCTTAAAAGGCTTAAGGGTCAATATTAATATTCCTCCCGCAAAATTAGACAAGCTGCCTTGAAGGGCTAAACCAATGGCCAAACCAGCAGCACCAAAAACTGCCAAGAAGCCTGAAGTTTCAATACCAATTTGAGCAATTACTGCAAAAATTAGGGCCGCATAAAGGGCTACCTTTACCACCCCAACCAGAGTTGGAATTAGGATTACATCAATCTGTCTCTTTAAAAGAGTCTTATGGGTCAGTTTTACAAGACGCTTTATCACCCAAGAGCCAATAATCAGGGTAATAATTGCCCCTAAAAAACTTAGCCCATAACCTACTACATAGGTTTGCAAAAGGTCCAATACGCCATTTAAACTTTCTTGTAAATCAGATTCCATGTTAGTTAATCGTTTAAGGTTTTGTAGGCCTAACATGAGGCCAGACCTGATATTAAAATTTAATACAAATATGCTGAGAAATCGGAGTCTGTCAAACTCACTTGTATATGTTCCTGAATGGTAGTGGCTAATTCAAAGCCTTTGTAGTCTACCGAGATTGGAAAGCGTTTGTGACTTCTATTTACCAAAACTGCAGTTTGTATTTTTTTCGCCCCCATTTTCAAGAAGGGATCAAGAGCATAGATCATGGTTCTTCCTGAGTTCATTACGTCATCAACAAGAACCATGGTAAACTGTTCAATTTTTGGGAAGTCTGAAAACTCTACCTGAGGCTGCACTGGAGCATCCTTTTCTACACTCAATTTAGCCACATGCACTTTAATGCTAGAAATGGACTCGATTTCCTTCTTCAGTATTGAAGAAATTTTCAGCCCATTTTCCGCTACTCCTACCAAAATAATGTCTTTGAGCTCATGGTTCTGCTCATAGATTTCGTAGGCCATCCGCCTGATTTTTTGTTCAATCTGGCTTTTATTTAGAATCTGCTTCTCTTTCAACATATAGTTTTGAGCTACTCTCCTGCGGACAGTGGCATTACTTTGCTATCCTTAAAAGTAGAGAGTATGACCATAGACTGCAAGTTATCTACCACAGATATATCACTTACTTTCTCTAGCATCAGTTTTTGATAGGCTGCAATATCGGAAGCGATTACTTTTAGAACAAAATCTCCAGATCCTGTAACGTGATGACATTCAATCACCTCATCTATTTTGTTGATTTCTTCTAAAAAAACATCAATGTTCCCGCGGTTGTGCCCCTTAAGGGTGGCATATACAAAGGTGCTCACGCCAAGACCTATCTTATCGGTATCGAGTTTAGCATGGTAGCTTTTTATTATTCCTGAAACTTCCAACTTTTTTACTCGCTCCAAGGTTGGGGCTGGAGAAAGCCCTATTTCTTTAGAAAGTTGCGCATTGGTGATTTTTGCATTTGACTGAAGAATCTCTAAGATTTTTTTGTCAATTTTATCGAGTTTAGCGTTTTGACCCATTGTTAAGTATTTGACGAAATAATATTTTGTATATTAAGCATTTATTGAAATAAAAACAATATGAAATTACTGAATCGGAGTATAATCAACGCCTATTCTTCTTAATTTCTTTTTCTAGCTCTCTAGCCTTCTTATTGGTTTCCGTTCTACGTTTAGTGTTGTCTCGTATTTTATCAAGCATTGGTGAGGCTTCATCGTACCGCTGCTCTTTAACATAATATTCTGAAAGGTGAAGGAGGGAATAGATGTAATATCCAGACTCCTCAAGCTCCAACGCATTTGAATAGGCAATGGTTTGGAGATAGTATGGCTCTGCCTTATCCCAATCATTTCTTTTTCTATTAATATCGGCCAAAAAGAAACTTGCATACCTGCCACTCATTTCTTCATAACCCAAAACACCATTATTTATTCTGTTCATAATTTCTATCGACACCTTTTCGGCATCTTGAAACTGCCCTGCTGTGTATAACATTTGGGCATAAAAGCGATGGAAATATGGGTTTTGTGGGTACTGTTCATTCATGTATTCGGCCCATCTCAGCGCGTCAAAAGTTTCGTTCAACTCAAAAGCTTTAATGCGCATTAAAAAGTAGATGGCCTCTACCCTAGTATAAAATGCATTTGTTGCTACAGTTTGCATTTGCTCTACACCCAGTTTTTTATCTCCCTTTGGAAAGAAAAACAAAACGGGTCTTAAAAGTGGATATTCTTCTCTAATCCAAACGGAGTAGTAATTAAACAGGGCGTCACCAAATAGAATTTCGGGGCTAAAACTTTCGTTGCCATGTGTTCTCTCTAGATATTTAAGGGCCAGTCTTCCAGCGTTAGTGGCTCTTCCCCAGTTTCTTTTTTCTGAATGATATCGACCTTGAAAACCATAAGAACCGGCTAAGAAGAAGTTAGCTTCAATATTGTCCTTATCAATATCTATCATGGCCTCGGCCTTTACTATTGCGGTATCCATGTAGGCTAAAAATTCTTCGCCTAAGGGTGATTCCTTTTCTAAGTTGGGCATCATTTGCCACCAAGTACTAATTCCGTATAAAAAATAGCCAAGGGGATGTTCTGGAAAGTTGTACTTGATCCAGTTGAATTCAACTTCTGCTTTACGAAAGTCGAAATTGTACATATAATCAACTGCATCGGTAATCTCTTTCTGAAGGTTCATATTGAGCAAAAGATACTTGGCAGTATCGCCCAAAACTTTGTCCTTTTGCACCTGCGCATTCACCACATTTGGCACAAATAAAAAAAGCACAAATACACCTATAATAACCTTCTTCAAAACCTTCAACTTGATTTATGTGCAACAGACGCGCAAAAGTACTGCCACACAGCCGATTCACAATACGCTTAACTAATTTTATTATTGCATTTAGCCATTAATCGTAGATTTGTCTGAAATTGTTTTGCTATGCCAAGGGAATATACACCACTAGAAGTTAAAATGAAGGAGTACACTTCCATCAATAAAACGATGGTGTTTATATTAATATGTATCATTTCGTTTCTACTTCTCTTTATTCAGCAAACATTTATCATTAGTGAAATCAACGCTTTCAAATTTATGGATGGCATGGAGTCGCTTGTGTTTCAAGCGATTGCTGGGCTTAAATATATTGGAGTACCCATAGTGTATGCTTGGAAGTTTACGCTAATAGGTTTCGTTTTATGGACAGGCTGTTTTTTGTGGGGATACAGGGTTACCTACAAGCAGTGTTGGCAAATAGCCATGTTTGCCGAAATGATCTTCTTTATACCTGAAATACTGACTATCCTCTGGTTCTTTTTTATCGATACTGACCCAACTTATTGGGATGTAAAGGCTTTTGAACCTTTATCGTATATGAATTTTTTTAACCACGAAGAAGTGCCAGAAAAATATTGGTATGTAAACTCTGCCCTCAATGTTTTTGAAATTGGCTATTGGATTCTGCTGACTTACGGGGTGAATTTTGCGGCAAGAAAAAAGAAGTCGATTGCTAATGCTATAGTGTTTACTACCTATGTTCCGCTCTTTTTACTTTGGCTTTGGTTTTACTTAGGAGTGTATAAGTAGACCGTGTCAAACCACCTTGATTTAGGTCAGTATTTTATATTTCACTTGGCCTTTCACCGCATTAATAAAATTTAACCCTTCTACAATCTAAATTTTACTAATTTCACGCCCTGCAAATAGGTTTATAATTGCTAATGGTGTTCCGTTCGTTAGTGCTTTTTAACGAATGAGCCCACTACTAAAAATATTGAAATGACAGATTTTAAGAAATTCAATAACCTCACCGGATGGGCTGTTTTTCTAGCTTCATTGGTTGTTTACATTTTGACCATTGAAGAAACAGCCAGTTTTTGGGATTCGGGCGAGTTTATTGCCATTGCCTATAAATTAGAGGTATCTCACCCCCCAGGCGCACCACTTTATATGCTTATCGGACGTATGTTCTCCTTTTTTGCGTTTGGAGATGTAACTCAGGTAGCTTATTGGATTAATATGGTAAGTGCTGTATCGAGTGCTTTTGCAGTGCTTTTTCTGTATTGGACCATCGTAATGTTGGGCAGAAAATTGATCAATGCTGAGTTAGGTAACGAAACCAATGTTCAAAAAATATTACTTGCTGGAGCAGGTGTAGTAGGCGCAATGAGCTTTGCCTTTACTGATTCCTTCTGGTTTTCAGCAGTAGAAGGTGAAGTGTACGGAATGTCTTCATTCTTTACTGCCTTTGTGTTTTGGGCTATGCTCAAATGGGAAATTGTGGATGATGAAAGCGGAAGGAATAAATGGATCGTGTTGATCTTTTATATGCTTGGTCTTTCTACAGGAGCCCACCTTTTAGGATTGGTTACTTTACCTGCACTAGGTTTAATCTATTATTTTAAGAAATACGAAAACCCGAATTGGAAAGGAGCTTTTGCCGCAATGGGTGTTTCCTTGTTCTTGGTGCTCCTCATTAACTCTTTCATTATTCCGGGTCTGCCTACGCTAGCAGGTAAATTCGAAATTACCTTTGTAAATACCTTTGGTTTGCCTTTTGGTTCTGGGGCCTTATTTATGATCGCCTTGCTAATAGCAGCCATTGTTTTTGGGTTAAAATGGACCAGAAGAAAGGAATTCGTTACCCTAAACACTTTGATCCTAGGAATCACTTTCGTGCTAATAGGCTATTCATGTTATGCTGTAATTCTTATTCGTTCTAAAGACAACCCTGCGATTGACCAAAACAATCCAGAGAATGTAATGACTTTTATCTCTTACCTTAAAAGAGAGCAGTATGGCAGCAGACCTCTTCTTTATGGCCAATATTATAATGCACCACAACCAGAAACCAAAAAAGGTGCACCTGTATACTATAAAGACAAAGACGAATATAAAATCTCTGATTATAAAGTAGAGACAACCTATGACGATGCTTGGTCTACTTTTTTACCAAGGATGTATAGTTCTTCTCCTGCCCACAAACAAAAATACATGGCCATTACTGGCCTGAGGGAAGGTGAAAAACCAACTTTCTTAGACAACATGGCTTTCATGTTCTCTCACCAAATTGGTCATATGTATGTCCGTTATTTTATGTTCAACTTCTCTGGAAGGGAAAGCGATGTTCAAGATGCAGATTACTTAACAGCGCTAGATGGCAATAAAGATGTTCCCGATTTTATCAAGAATAATAAATCGAGAAATCAGTATTATATGATTCCATTGATTCTGGGACTAATTGGTTTCTTTTTCCAATTTAACCGAGATCCCAAACGTTTTTCGGCCACACTTATGTTCTTTGTTCTAACTGGCTTGGCATTGGTAATCTACCTGAATTCGCCACCAATAGAACCAAGAGAGCGAGACTATATTTATACAGGATCGTACTATGCGTTTGCTATTTGGATAGGCTTTGCGGTATTGGCAATTGGTAGTGCTGCCATGAAACGTGGCAAAGCCCTAGCTTATGGTGCGCTGGCCATTTGTTTAGTTTCCCCAATCATTTTAGCAGCTGAAAACTGGGACGACCATGACAGAACTGGTCGTTACTTCTCAGTAGATTCTGCTAGAAACTTCTTGGCTTCATGTGCTCCAAACGCTATACTATTTACTGGTGGCGATAACGACACTTTCCCTCTTTGGTATGTACAAGAAGTAGAAGGTTTTAGAACTGATGTACGCGTAATTGTACTGAGCTATTACAATACGGACTGGTATATCGACCAGACCAAAATGAAGATGAATGAGTCGGACGCTTTCCCTTATTCTTTGGATATTGATACTTATAGACAAGGCACAAACGACTACTTGTATGTAGACGAACGCCCTCAATATAAAGGCAAAGCAATTGACCTGAAGGATTATATTTCTTTGGTAAAACGCAAGAGTCCGGTAATACAGCGACCTCTTACATCAGGCACCATACTTAATACTGTGCCTGCACGCTCACTTTTCCTTAATGTTGATTCGGCACAGGTGGAAAAACTAGGCATTATCCCGAATAGCTTAAAGAAATATCAAGTAGATAGAATGACATTCACCTTTAAGCAAGGAGAGAACTTCTTAGAGAAAGCGCACTTGATGATGCTTGATTTGATTGCGACCAATAATTGGGAAAGGCCAATCTATTTCAATTACACCTCCGTAAGCTCTGTACCTTTTGATTTAGATGATTACTTGGTTCAAGAAGGCACCACTTCTCGACTTCTTCCGGTTCAAAAACCCGGTAGTATGAGAGATCTGGTAAATACAGATTTGATGTACGACAACGTGATGAACAGCTTCCAGTTTAGAGGATTAGACAATCCTAAAGCCAATCTAAATGGGGATTATAGAGGTTTTGCGCAAAATCACAGATCTATGTTTACCACCTTAGCGGATGCGCTAATTACTGAAGGAGATACTGCCAGAGCCAAAACAGTATTGGACTATGGAATGGAGGTTATGCCTAAAGAATCACTTCCTTACGACATTGCTTCGGTGAGCTTTGTTCAAGCTTACCTAACCATTGGTGAGGAAGAAAAAGCTTTGACCATGGGCATGGAGATAGCCGAAATGTTCAACGAAATGGCCACTTATCATCAAAAGAAAATGCGTTATGATTACGAGTTTAGAAAGTACCTCAACGGACTTCAGTACTTACAATCTATATTTAGCCAATATGGCTATCCAGAACAAGCGGCACGGTTAAGAGAGATGCTTGATGGCCAGAACACTATGCTGACCATCGATAGAAGTAATTTCTAAATGGAGAATTGAAATGGCCTAGAAATCGGTTATTTCTCTAAAATCAAAAATAAATCTAATGCAGTATCTGCATCATCAGTCAGGGGGTAATCTTCCTGACTGATTTCGTTTACAAGCTTAGTGTTTCCGCTGTTGAGCTTGTTTCTGTTCAGTCTGTTTAGAATATCGTAAGGAATTCTAAGCAAGGGCGCTGGCAAATTGTATTGCAAATTGAAAATATCGAAACGCGTAATTCGCTGCACCGATCGTTTATTTTCCTCGTAATAAGCCATTACTTTTTCATTGCCCGTTACCCCTTTCATTTCCACCTTAGTAAAAATTTCAGAAGCTAGATCAGCTAATTGCTGAGCAGTGTATTCGCGCACATGCCAAGGATTTCTGGTCAGGGTTTTTTTGATGTTCGGAGTAGTCAGTATGGCTTTGCCTCCAGGCTTTAATACACGGTAGATTTCTTTCAAAAACTCCTTATCCTTCTTTACATGTTCAATCACTTGAAAAGAAACAACGCAATCAAAACTATTATCAGCTAAATCAGAAAATGGTGGAAATACTGCCTGACGAAAATCTAGAGCTGGATATTTACTTTTCAACTCATCAATTACAGACTGAATTTTATCCAATGCCACATAGCTATCTGCCAAAGGCGCTAGAAGCTCAACGCCACGCCCCTCACCACAACCGAGCTCCAATAAATCTCCTTTTATATAGGGTATAGCCAAATAATAAGCCCTCAATAATCTTTGATGTATAGGATTATCAGAAGCAATTTTATCAGAAGCAATTTCTGTAGTGTAGGTAGCCATGTTTAACTTTTTCCCAAAATTAAACCATTTAGATTACAATGGGCTAATCGAGGCTGCATTACCCTACAATTTGATTACATTTGTTCTCAGTTTTGCTTCGGATGAAAAGGCTTGTATTCACATTAATTCTTACCATTTGCGCTCAATGGCTGTTTTCTCAAAGCCGAATGAGTTCTGCAGACGTTAGCTTTCTTTACAACCAAGATCATGAATTTCTTATTGACCACAGGCTTGCCCAAGATGGTAACAAAGTAAAAGTATATGTTCGCTTTATACTGAATAGTGGCGTGGTTAAAATCAGCGATTACGAAATTCAATACGATATTCGTGATAGTTACATTGATGAAAAGCATGTAAACTCCGCTACAAGGTTAGATTCTGCTGCTCTAATTGCTACTGGTTTTCGCGAGTTTATCTATTCATTCGAGTTTGAAAAAACTCCAGACCAGAGCCTTATTGTCTTGGAAGTCAACAACATATTACGCAACAGAAAATTCTTAATTGACATCCCCATTCAAAGAAACAAAAATACTAGAAACCAGCCCTTCCTCATTTTTGAAGCACAACGAAATGTACCTTATTTCTCTCGATTTGTTAATCTAGACCAAGCCGTTCGGTTGGTGAATGTTTTTGGAAATGATGGCAAATACCAAGTTCAAGGAGTTGTTAACAATCAGGCTGTTGCTATCCCCACTTTTGATGAAGGAAGGGTACAAGCTCCCACCGTTATAGAAATTGATACGCTTTATGGGCCAGTAGAGGGTGAAATAATGAAATTTTCTACCGCTGGTTACTATGTGATTAACGATTCTACTGAACCATCAAATAGTATGGGTATTCTGGTGACAGACTCCTTCTACCCTTATTTTGGTCAGTTTGAAAAAATGATTGAGCCTTTAATTTTCATATCAACCAACGATGAGTTTAAAACGCTAAGAAGAGCAACAGATTCGCGAATGGCTTTTGAAGATTTTGTTACCACTCGAATTTCAAATGGGGGAAAAGTAGCACAAGATTTTGTAAAGTTCTATTATAGAAGGGTTCGGAAATCGGCCCATCTTTTTACATCAAATAAGGAAGGCTGGAAAACCGACCGAGGAATGGTTTATCAGATTTATGGGAATCCATTGCAGGTATTTCGGAATGAAGAACAAGAGCTATGGGTATACGCTGCTCCAAACGGAGGGAGAATCCGCTTTAATTTCGCAGTCGTTTCGGCTGAGAGTAATCTTTTGGAATACAGTCTAATAAGAGAAAGTAAATACAAAGAATCGTGGATGGACGCTGTGACCAGTTGGCGTAGTGGAAAAGTAATTGAATGATGATAAGCCAACCAAAAGACGACTTCATATACGGAAGTCGAGCAATAATTGAAGCCATAAATGCGGGAAAGGAAATAGACAAACTACTTCTTCAAAAAGACATTAAAAACGAGTTGACTACTGAGCTGTTGGTGGCTGCTCGTGACTTTAACATTCCAGTTCAAAAAGTACCTGTTGAAAAACTAAACCGGATTACGCGTAAAAACCATCAGGGTGCAATTGCCTTTGTTTCATCTGTGGTGTATGCTTCTTTGGATAACATTATTTCCGAAGCTTACAGTAAAGGAGAAGTCCCTCTTTTGATTGTATTGGACCGTATTACCGATGTAAGAAACTTTGGTGCAATTGCCAGAACTGCTGAATGTGTTGGTGCTCATGGTATTGTCATTCCTTCTAGAGGAAGCGCTCAAGTGGGCAGCGATGCGATGAAAACCTCTGCTGGAGCTTTAAACTTCATTCCTGTTTGCAGGGCAGATAATTTAAAAACTACGTTAAGAGAAATTAGAGACAATGGCATAACTGTTTTAGCTTGTACCGAAAAAGCAACTGATTTGGTATATCAACAAGATTTAACAGTGCCGATTGCATTGCTCATGGGCTCTGAAGAAGACGGCATTTCGCCTGAATACCTTAAACTTGCAGATGAACTTTGTAAACTTCCTATCAAGGGAAATATAGAATCATTGAATGTTTCTGTAGCAACTTCTGTGGTACTATATGAAGTAGTAAGACAAAGGGGTTAACCATTAAAATCTGAAGCAAAAAGGGAGTTTTTCTGTTAGAAAAATTCCCTTTTTGCTTAATTTTCATATTTAAAGGCTAGCTAAATTCTTCTCCTTTGGTTTTGGCATCGTGTAAAAACTCACGGAATTTTTTCTCTGCATCTTTTTTACAAATAAGAATTACGTTATCTGATTGAGTAATGAGATAGCCTTCTAAGTCTTGTACCACAATTAGGGTGTCTTTTGGCCCTTTTACAAAGCAGTTTTTGGCATTATACAATAACGCCTTTCCATCTACTACATTACCATGGTCATCCTTGGCCTTTATCTCATGTAAAGAATCCCAACTCCCTAAATCAGACCAATCGAATGTTCCCTTTACCATAAAAACATTGCTGGCTTTTTCCATAATACCATAATCAATGGAAATACTTTTGCATTGAGCGTAGGCATCATTAATAAACTCCTGTTCACCTGAAGTATAATAAACATCCTCCCCTTCTTCAAAAATCATTGCCAAATCAGTAAGATGCTCATGTAAGGCTGCCACAATAGTTTCTACAGACCAAACAAAAATTCCAGCGTTCCATACGAAGTCCCCACTTTCGACAAACTTTTGAGCCAGCTCCAATTCAGGTTTTTCAGTAAATGTTTTCACTTTTTTCACCTTTTTCAAAGGGCTAGAATGGTACTGGATATAACCATACCCTGTTTCTGGCCTAGTCGGAACAATTCCTAAAGTAATAAGCTTATCTGAGCCACTTGAGGCTTTTATTGCTGTATTTAGGTTTTGTGTGAAAAGATTCTCTTTAAAAACAACATGATCAGAAGGGGCAATAATCATAATCGCTTTAGAATCCTTTTTCCTTATTTTAAAAGCAGGATAAGCAACTGCAGCAGCAGTATTTCTTCCTACTGGCTCTAAGAGTATTTGATCATCAGAAAGAGCTGGAAGTTGTTCCTTTACTAAGTTATAATATCGCTTGTTGGTTACGATATAAAAGTTCTCTTCTGGACATATTGTCAAAAAGCGATCATAAGTCATTTGGAGTAAAGTACGACCTGTTCCTAAAACATCTAAAAATTGTTTAGGCTTATCTGCACGGCTATAAGGCCAAAAGCGGCTTCCTATTCCGCCCGCCATAATCACTACATAATGATGTTTCATGCTATATTATTCCTTCGTTTATCAAATCTTGGATATGGATAAAGCCAACTATGTTTTCAGCGTGATCTAAAACTACCAAATGGTTGATTGAATGCTCTCTCATTTGATTCATGGCGCGTATTGCAAATTCGCCCTTCTCAATTGTTTTTGGATTCTTAGTCATCACTTCTCCAACGGTTCGATGCTCAAAGCTCATATCTTTTTCGATCATTCGCCTAATATCCCCATCAGTAAAAATACCCGTCAGTTTTCCATTATTATCCACAACGGCTGTGGCACCTAAACGTTTCTTCGAAATTTCAAGAATACTCTCTTTTACTAAATCCGTTTGCTTTACAATTGGCAATTCGTTCTTAGGGTAAATGTCTTCTACTTTCAAGTATAACTGTTTACCTAATGATCCGCCCGGATGGTACTTTGCAAAATCTTTACTGGTAAACCCTCTGCACTCTAATAAACAGACCGCCAAGGCATCGCCCAAAGCCATATGCACGGTGGTGCTAGTGGTAGGTGCTAAATTATTTGGATCTGCTTCCTTATCAATTGTTGCGTTCAACACATGATCCGCCTGTTTGGCCAAATCCGAATCTAAGTTACTCACTAGTGCAATCAACTTAGCTCCCGTTCTTTTAATCAGTGGAACCAATACTTTAATTTCAGGAGTATTTCCACTTTTCGAAATACAAATAACTACATCATTCGGTTGCACCATACCCAAATCACCATGAATGGCGTCTGCTGCGTGCATAAAAAGTGAGGGGGTTCCTGTCGAATTTAGGGTCGCTACAATCTTATTTGCTACAATTGCGCTCTTTCCTATACCTGTTATAACAACCCTTCCCTTTAATTCTAAAATTAATGAAACGATAACTTCAAAACTATCGTCAATAAATTCGGAAATTTGCCGAATCGCATCCGCTTCTTTGAGAAGTGTGTTTTTGGCTGTGGTTTGAATATTTTTTGCTAATTTCAACTTAATGGCGTTTGAAACATGTGCAACAAAGATAAGGATTCGCCCAAACGTTTTTAAGAACTGGATATATTTATAGGAAGTGTGGAGGAATTAAGAAAAAAATTAAAAGAAGTATTCGGTTACGATACCTTTAGAGGCAACCAAGAACCAGTAATACAAAATATTTTAGCAGGTAAGAATACCTTCGTGATTATGCCCACTGGGGCTGGTAAATCGATGTGTTATCAAATGCCTGCCATTGTTAGACCTGGAACGGCCATCGTAATATCGCCTTTGATTGCTCTGATGAAAAATCAAGTGGATCAAATGAATGCTGTGGGCATTAATGCCCGTTTCTTGAATTCGACTTTAACCAAGAGTCAGATCAACAAACTTAAAAAAGCAGTGCTCGCTGGAGAAGTAAAACTGCTATATGTTGCACCAGAGTCGCTCACCAAAGAAGAAAACGTAGAATTTCTTAAGCAGGCAAATATTTCTTTTGCCGCTATTGATGAAGCGCACTGTATTTCAGAGTGGGGTCACGATTTTAGGCCCGAATACCGCAGAATTAAAAGTATTATCGACCAACTTGGCGATTTACCCATTATTGCGCTTACGGCTACAGCTACCCCAAAAGTACAGTTAGATATTCAGCGTAACCTACAAATGGAAGAAGCCGACCTTTTCAAGTCGTCTTTTAATCGCGAAAATCTCTATTACGAAGTTAGACCTAAGAAATCGATCAAAAAGCAATTGATCAAGTTCATGAGGGAAAACAAAGGCAAATCAGGAATTATCTATTGCCTTAGCCGTAAAAAAGTAGAAGAAATAGCAAACTTCCTTCAGGTCAACGGCTTCAACGCCAGACCATATCACGCTGGCTTCGATCCTGAGGTTCGAATCAAAAACCAAGATGATTTTCTTAACGAAGAAGTAGACGTAATTGTAGCCACCATTGCTTTTGGAATGGGTATTGACAAACCAGATGTTAGGTTTGTTATTCACTACGATGTACCAAAATCACTTGAAGGCTACTATCAAGAAACAGGTCGTGCGGGTAGAGATGGGCTCGAGGGGCAGTGTATTATGTTCTACAGCTATTCAGACATAATGAAGCTGGAGAAATTCAACAAAGACAAACCCGTTACCGAAAAAGAAAACTCTAAAATTCTACTGGATGAAATGAGTTATTACTCGGAGTCCACAGTATGTAGGAGAAAACAATTGCTCCATTATTTTGGAGAAGAATATGATGACACCCAATGTCGTGAAAGCGGCATGTGTGACAACTGTCGTTATGAGCGTGAAGAATACGAGGCAAAAGACTACATAAAAACCACCATTCAAGCAGTAACCGAAACGGACGAAAGGTTTGGCTTAGGGCACATTGTAAATGTGATTCGTGGTTCACAAAACCAATACGTTAAAAGTTATAAACACAATAAACTGCCAGTTTTTGGAGCTGGCAAAGAGCAAGAAGAAAGTTTCTGGAAATCTGTAGTTCGTCAAACCCTTCTTTACGAATTCTTGGCCAAAGACATTGAAAATGTTGGTGTTTTAAAACTTACGCAAAAAGGTAAAGACTTCTTAAAAAACCCGTATTCATTTAAACTCACTAAGGATCATGATTTTAGTGATGTAGATTTAGGTGAAGATGATGGCAATGAAGTAACACATCAGACCACGACAGGGCAATCTTTCGATAAAGTACTTTTCGACCTCCTAAAAGCAGAGCAAAGAAAAGTTGCCAAAGAGCATGATTTACCTCCATACGCTATTGTTCAAGAGCCATCTCTTCAAGAAATGGCCACCACCTACCCAACCACAGAGGAGGCGTTGAGCAATGTAAATGGTATTGGAATGGGCAAGGTTCAGAAGTTTGGTGCTCCATTCCTTAGAATTATCAATAAATATGTTGAAGACAACGATATTGATATTGAAGATGTAGTAGTAATCAAGTCTTCTGGCTCAAAATCCAAAAACAAAATCTATATCATTCAACAGATTGATAGGAAGATAGATTTGGAGGAAGTAGCCGAAATGAAAGGTTGGAGCATGGAAACCTTACTGGACGAAATGGAAATTATCTGTTTCTCTGGCACCAAGCTTAATCTTGATTATTACTTAGAAGAAATCATGGATGAAGACCGAGAGGAGGACATTCTTGACTACTTCCTAAACGCGGAAAGCGATGATATTCAACTTGCTTTAGATGAGTTTCAAGATGAAGATGTTTCTGAAGAAGACCTTCGTTTAGTGAGAATAAAATTCCACTCAGAGTACGCAAATTAATTACCTTTACCGCTTCAAAAATTTCAAATTTCATGAACATTCTTGTGTTGGGTAGTGGCGGACGCGAACATGCTTTTGCTTTAAAAATTTCGCAAAGCCCACGATGTAAAAAACTATTTGTAGCACCTGGAAATGCGGGTACTGCTGCCATTGCCGAAAACGTAAATATTAAAGTAACCGACTTTCAAACCATTGGTGAATTTGTGATCAAAAATCAAATTGACCTGGTGGTTGTTGGGCCAGAAGACCCATTGGTAAATGGTATTCGAGATTATTTTGAAAAAGATGATCAGCTAAAAAATGTATTACTAGTTGGGCCTGGAGCAAATGGTGCACAGTTAGAAGGCAGCAAAGATTTCTCTAAAGATTTCATGAATCGCCATGGAGTTCCTACTGCAAAATCTAAAACCTTTACAATTGACACACTGGAAGAAGGCCTCAATTATGTTTCGAGCCACCCTACTCCCATTGTTTTAAAAGCAGACGGTTTAGCAGCTGGAAAAGGAGTAATTATTTCTGAAACAGCAGAGCACGCTCGCGAAACCCTAAAAGAAATGCTGGTAGACGCCAAATTTGGCGAAGCCTCAAGTCGCGTAGTGGTTGAGCAGTTTTTACACGGAATCGAACTTTCTGTTTTTGTATTAAGTGATGGCTCAGACTATAAAATTCTACCCGAAGCCAAAGATTATAAGCGTATTGGAGAGAAAGACACAGGTTTAAATACTGGAGGCATGGGTGCTATTTCACCAGTTCCTTTTGCTACCAAAGAATTTCTAGCCAAGGTAGAAGAAAAAGTAATTAAGCCAACGATCAATGGTTTGAAGCAAGAAGGCATCGACTACAAAGGATTCCTTTTCATTGGCCTTATGAATATGGAAGGCGAGCCTTTTGTAATTGAATATAACGTCCGAATGGGCGACCCTGAGACACAATCCGTTTTATCCAGAATTGACTCCGATTTACTAGAAATCCTAGAAGGTTCTGCAAATGGTACCCTTAAAGAAAAAACCTTTAGTGTTAGTTCACAAACTGCCACCACTGTGGTAATGGTTGCTGGAGGTTACCCTGAGGCTTATGAAAAAGGCAAAGAAATTACTGGAATAGAGCATGTAAATGAGGCTACTGTTTTTCATGCAGGAACTCAGCTAAGCCCAGCAGGTAAAGTACTGACCAACGGAGGTCGTGTTTTGGCAGTTACAGGCATGGGTACATCAGTAGAAAAAGCCCTTGAAAATGCGTATAATGGGGTGAGTAAAATTGCTTGGCAAGATCAATATCACAGAAGAGATATTGGCCAAGACATCCTAAATTTGTTAAAATAACGATTTAACGGCCAAAAGGCCTTAAATATACATTATGAGCTGTAGTAGTTGTGGAGTAAGTACCGAAGGCGAGGTAGCTGGCTGCAACAATAACGGAGGCTGTTCAACCGGAGGTTGTAACAAAATGAATGTCTTCGACTGGCTGTCCAACATGGACATGCCCGCTGTAGACACTTTCGATATTGTAGAGGTTAGATTTAAAAACGGCAGAAAAGAATTCTTCCGCAATACCGATAACATAGATTTTGTTACTGGCGATGCCGTTATTGTAGACGTGCCAAGTGGCCATCACTTAGGCTATGTTTCAATGCAAGGCGAACTAGTTCGCCTTCAAATGCAAAAGAAGAAGATTGCCAACAACGATGAAATCAAAAAAGTCTATCGTAAGGCTACGCTCAAAGATTTAGAGAAATACGACAGTGTAAGAAAACGCGACATGCCTACCATGTTTCGTACACGCCAGATTATTCAAGACCAAAAACTTAGCATGAAACTCACCGATGTCGAGTTTCAGGCAGACAATACAAAAGCTACTTTTTACTATTCAGCAGAAGATCGCGTTGACTTTAGAGAACTGATCAAAGTTTTGGCCAGTGAGTTCAAAATCCGTGTCGAAATGAAACAAATCAGCCTTCGACAAGAGGCGGGTCGTTTGGGTGGAATAGGCTCTTGCGGAAGGGAATTGTGCTGCTCTACTTGGCTGAACGAGTTTAAAAGTGTGAGCACCAGTGCTGCGCGCTACCAAAACCTAAGCTTAAACCCAGGTAAACTTTCTGGGCAGTGTGGCCGACTGAAGTGTTGTCTCAACTACGAGCTTGAAACTTATATGGAGGCTTTGGAAGATATTCCAGAAGTGACCAAGCTAAAAACCAAGGTAGGAGATGCCAAGCTTCAAAAAACTGACATTTTCAGAAAAATCATGTGGTTTGGCTATGATGGTGAAAACACTTGGCATCCTATTGATGCCCTTAGAGTGGCAGAAATAAAAGAGATGAATGAAAAAGGGGTCATTCCTGAAACCCTTACCTTAGACGAACTTGAGATTAAAGACTTGAGCGATGTAGGCATCAATCGTGATCTTGAGAAAATGGACAAGAAGTTCAAGCAAAAGGATAAGGGACAAAATCAAGGTGGACAGAAGGGCAATCTCAATTCCAAAAACAAGAGTAGGAGCAACAAGAACAGAAATAGAAATAATCGTAAAAACAAAAATAACAGGCCCGAGAAATGAAAGGAGTACAATGGCTTTGTCTGTTAGTTTTGGTGATTACAATAAGTGCCTGTGATCGGCACAAAATCTATGAAGAGGTGTATGATTTTGAGGCTGCCGTATGGAATATGGACACCATCCCTGAATTCGAGTTTAGCATCGATGACAACCAACCCAAAAGGATACTGTTGAACGTTCGTAATTCAATTGACTTTAAATCTCAAAACCTCTACCTCACTTATTACTTGCTGAACGAACAAGGCACAGAAATCAAGTCTGAGTTGATCAATATTCAATTGTTTGATCCCATTACAGGAAAGCCATCTGGCAAAGGCAACAGCATTTTTCAACACGAAGTAGAGATTCTTCCTGCCTACACCTTTCCCAAAACAGGGGCCTACAAAATAAAAGTAGCCCAATATATGCGCGAAGCTGATTTACAGGAAGTTCCCTCTGTGGGGATTCGGGTGGAGGAGATAAAAAAATAAAGCCTAGAAAGAAATTCAATTTATTGTTCTTCATGCATCATTGACTTTATATGTTTTACCCGTGAAACGAGATTCGGATGAGTATTTCCCCCCTTACTAACTTCCCCTCCGGATACTTCATCCATAATGTCTAATGCACTCAAATACGTTTCAGCACCTACAGCTTTCGCTGCGAACAAATCTGCTTGCAGTTCATATTTTCTCTGAAACCTTCCTGGAATGTATAACATCAAGAAACCTAACACTCCGCCTGCTAAACCAACAGAGGCTAAATCTAGGATAAGAAAATTATTTAAAATCGCCATTTCACTCCTTATATTAAAAAGTGAAATGGCTAATGGGCTTACCAAGAGGCTGATGTAAAAGAGTTTTCGCATGTGACCATGCTTGAAATGGCCAACTTCATGCATTAATATTCCTTCTATCTGTCTCTGTGTCATAATTTTTAGTAACTCTTCGCCAACAAGAATTACTCTTGAAAAAGGCAATATTCCTGTGACATAAGCATTTGTGATTTTACCTGGTATTAACCTGATGCTAAACCGGGCTCTATGCTTCGCTAACAATATTGCCTCATACTCTGCCATTCTGGAATATTCTGTGTTTTTTAACAAATAACTCAAAGGATGTATGATATAATTAAAGTTGATGAGCAATATAAGGGGTAGAGCCAATGTCAGGTAAATCTAGTTAGCACTGATTAAGTCTGTCTCTACTAACCATAAAATGGAGGATGCAGGAAAAATGAAGAAAATTATCAATAGTACAAGTTCAATCACATCAAAATCAAACTGCTCCCTAAATGGAATTTTCGCCTTCGAAGAGACCATAAGTGCCAAAAGGGCTCTTATCAAAAAAAGAGCCCCGATCATAAAGGCAGACGTAAACAGTATTTTATACATCTATTAAGTACTTTAATAATATCTAAAAGAGTAGTCTCTTCTTTAAATATCTGAATTCTATATTATCGTTCTACTAAAATCAACCAAACAAAACATTTCAAGAGGGCTCTTGAACCGCCTCCACCAAACGGCCTATGTTCTCTTTTACCACTTGTGGATTTTGCCAGAAGTTTCGGCTATGAACAAATCTATACTTCCATTCTTTTGACTCTAATAGAAATGGTTTATAAACAAAGCTGTCCTTAACAGTGGCACTTTCATAAAACACATTGTCATCCGTCATTAACACGCCTTTGTATTTTCCCCTCCACTTTAAAGAAAGGTCGGCAAAAGGAAGTTCTTCGGTGAATTTTATAGGAAAGTCTTTTTCCCAATCCTTCAGTTTGTTTTTCAAATACCAATCTTGACCAAAGGCTTTTGAGGCATTGACAGTGGGCTCATATTCTCCTTCTGATACCTTTCTTGCATATTCCAAATAAGCCTTGAGTAGCTTTGGGCCTTCATTCTTTAGCTGACTTACCTTCATTTCTTCTGGCAGCAGCGAGGTTACAATCACTACTTTTTCCTTCGCCCTTGTAATGGCTACATTCAATCGGTTCTCTCCGCCAGCCATATTGAGGCTGCCAAATTGCAGATTGATTTTGCCTTTCGCATCACGCCCGTAAGCCGTAGAAAAAATGATAATGTCACGTTCATCCCCTTGAACGTTTTCAATGTTCTTCACAAAAAGCCCTTCCCAATCACCCAGTCCGTTCTCTTCAATTTTATCTTGAATTAAATGTTGTTGACTTACATTGAAAGTAACCACCCCTACCGATTTTGAAGTCTCGTTCTTCATGAGTTGAAGTAGCAATTCAATTACCTTTTCAGCTTCAATTATATTGGTTTGCTTTTCCCAAAGCCCATCCATTTTGATAAAATCAATGGCAGGTTTTGAGTCATTAATTTGATTAAAGTGAGGAAGCATCTGAAGCTTGCCTTTATAGAAATGTTGGTTCGAAAAATCGATTAAAGCCAGTGACTGACTTCTGTAATGGCCTTGAAGCTGCACTTGCATTAAGAACTTACTCGACAGCTCTAAAAGCGACTCTACTTCCAATGCCATCTCCTCTGACTCCTCTTCCCACTTTACCCGATACAGGTCATTTGGCCTCAGCTGTTGGTTATCACCAGCAATGACCAATTGTTTTCCCCTATAAATGGTGGGTAAGCCCTTTTCTGAAAAGCACTGACTGGCTTCGTCAAAAATGACCAAATCGAAAAAGCTTTCCATAGGGAAAATGGCCGAAACGGATTCTGGTGAAGCCATCCAGCATGGCACTAAAGAAAAAATATCTTCTGAAAAATGGTTGATCAGTTTTCTCAAAGGCCAGACCTGTCGCTTTTTATTCACCTGATGCTCAAGATCGCGGTAGGTGATCATATTATTCAGTCGATTGTATTCCGCAGGCTCATAGGTTTTTTCTGTCGCTTTTTGGAGTAAAATATGTGTACTGCTTTCTAATTTTTGTGCCTCTGCATCTTGAAGATCGGTAACCATTTGTTCGAACTTTAAAGTAGAGACCGTTCTTAGAATTGGGTACTTGCTTTCTATATGATCGATCCACGCCAAGCGCAAGCTATTGTCGAAAATGGCTATATATTCTGAGGTGGTTCTTGCCCCTAATTCTTCCAACCTTTTAAGCCCAGAAAGTCTAGCCTCTGTTAAAGAGCTTTTGATTTGATCCATTTCACAAATAGAATCGAAATCGCGCTTTAGTGTTCGCTTTAGTTGGGAAAGAAAATCGGTAGAAAGCAGTAACTGATCGACCTGGATTGGAAGAATGTATTGATTCCACTTTTCTCTCTTTTTTGGTAAATCTTTTAAAGTAACGCGAATACTATTCAACCGTGACTTTAATTCTTTAGCGGAGAGTTTTTTGACTGGAAAGTACTCTTTAAAATTAGCAAAAGAGGCGAAAATCAACTTGGCTTTCAGCGCCATTTCAAGCTGATCAATCCAATGGTTAAGGGCCTCCTGATCTAATTTTTTTGGTACTTCATGAATCCAAACAACGGATTTAATCTTTGTGATCTGATGCTGTAAATTCAAACGATTGTCAATTCTCTGGTCTAGAGTCTTAAAATCTTCTTTGGTATTTGAAAGCCCATTTGCCACAAGAATTCTCGCCAATCGGATTTTCTCTTTAGAAAAACTCCACTTTAATGATTTCAACAGTGATTTACGAGCGCTCGCCCTCTTTTTCAAAAGCACCTGAACCTCTCCAAGCTCTTTGGTTTCTAGGCTTCTTTCAATTCCCTCGCCTTCAAAACACTTATTGATCAAAACCCTGTTGTTGGCTAACCATAGCAAGTCACTATCGCGGTTAGGAACACCAATCATTGGCTTTAAAAGCGTATAAATTTCTTCGTTTTTGAGGTACTCATTAAATGACTTGAGCTTTTCTAGGTTTTCACCCATTCTTCGGCAGGTGTCATAGTCCACCTTCTCTTCTACTATGGCCGAAACTTCAGCTGCTAAACGGCTCGTCTCCACTGGAATATCGTCTAAATATTCCAGCATTTTCTTCAGGTCTTGAATCTTAAAAGAAGAGAAGTCAACCCGTTCGGACCAAGGATGCCCCTCCACATTTAATTTCTGTGCATACTCAAAATAGCGGGTCATTTCCTTTTCAAATTGATTGCCACGGAAATCAATCTGGTTATACTCTTGTACCAAAGAAATTGACTCTGCCTCGGGGTCGGAGGTCAGGTATAATTCCTTTACAGAAAGCCCACTTTCAGTATCATCGAACAGCGCCTTCTTATAATCTTCTAGTGTATCGGTTACATCATCAATGGTTCGGCTGGCCTGCTTAAAAGCACGGTCGAGTTGAATGGCATCTAGATTGGTATTGTTCCTTTTGTACTCATTCAGTCGGCTAATTTGGTTGGATATTTTCGAGTAAATCTCCTTTCTATCATTTTTGAAATCATGTACCAAGCCCACAAAATCAGTGATGTCTTTAGATTTTAGGCGTTCATACACCACATCTAAAGCTGCTCGTTTTTGGCTTACTAAAAGTACTTTCTTTCCTCTGGCCATGTAGTCGGCCATTAGGTTACAAATCAGTTGGGATTTTCCTGTACCTGGAGGGCCTTGCACTACAATAGAATTTCCTTTTTTGACTGCCTTGATGGCGTTTTCTTGAAATACATCTTTTCTGAAAGGAGTGAAAGTTTCCTCTTCTTTTACCTTGTCCAGAAAGTATCGGTACGGATCAAAGTCGGCTCCAAAGTCGTTTTGTTCTGAAAGGTTTTTCTGGGCGAAGAACTCTTCCAGCGAATCCACTTTTAAATTGGCCAGCATATGTTCGTAGTCTGGCATAAGGTAAGAATCGGCTTGAGGGAAAATGCCTAATACCGCTTCTGAAACCAAATTGAGCTTACCGAGGTCATTATTTTTTTCGAATCCAGCTTTTGAGAATTCAGCAAATGGGTTCAGTTTATCGGCATAAATAGCGCTTCCAAATCGGATACTGATCTTGCTTTCTTCGAGCAAATCATACAGGCTCGTTCTGAACACTGTACTTCCTTTTTCAAAATCATCAAAAGACCTTTCGAGCAAGTCTTCATCAAGGCTCACATTGTTAAAATGGGCATAAGCCATTAAAAAGCTCTTGTTGAGGGTTACGTTCACATCCGTTCTTGGCTTTAGACTCCATTCATTGTCTTTCATTTCCAGATTAACTGGAAAGAAAATAAGTGGGGCTCGAACGATGGAACCATCATTGAACATGCCGTGCACAAAGGGCCAACCGACATACAAATCCTTTCCCCCTGTTTCATCAAAAAGGAACTGCTCCCTTCTTTTCACTTTTCTCAATCGAGTAGCGAGCTGATTAGACCGGGCATCTCTTGCATCTGAGTTTGGAATAAGTGGAATTGAAGCCTTCTGTGAAATAATGTCTTCTATAATCCGAAAAGAAGGCTTTAAGTCCATGTGATCGAAATCGTGGAGATCGATAAACTGATCGGACAAAAGCTTGAGCAACACCAGCGAGCGGTTGTTCGCTGAAAGGTTTGTCAATCGCCTAAGGTAGGATTGCAAAATGTGTTGCATAGTCGAATTTAGGAATTAGTCTGCTGTTCAAGCAACATGAAAATTGTTTTTACTCAAAAAAAGAATGCTGGAAAAAGCATTTTATTCTCTCCAGCATTCATAAAAATTCCATCCAGTAAATGGCTTACTTCTTATAAACCTGTCCGTCTTTCATTACGAACTTAACTTCCGTCATTGTAGCAATGTCTTGAATAGGGTCACCGTCAACAGCAATAATATCTGCCATTTTCCCAGGTTCTATTGAGCCATATTGTTTCTCGATTCTTAATAATTGCGAGGCAGTCATGGTAGCAGATTTGATAGCTTCCATGGGTTTCATTCCTGCTTTTACCATGTAAATGAATTCTTTGCCGTTATCGCCATGAGGAAAAACACCAGCATCTGTTCCGAAGGCAATTTTCACTCCTCTTTTGTACGCTTTACTAAAAGTATCACTTATTTGCGGCCCTACTTCCAAAGCTTTGGGCACCACCACATCAGGGAAGAAGCCCGGTATTTTTGCCTTTTCCACCACGAACTCACCAGCAGAAATTGTCGGCACATAATACGTTCCTTTCTTAATCATAAGGTCCATGGTTTGGTCGCTCATAAAGGTGCCATGTTCTATAGAAGTAATTCCCGCCTCTACTGCTCTTCGCATTCCTTCATCACCATGTGCATGTGCGGCACTCACCATTCCATACTCATTGGCAGTTTCAATAATTCCTTTGAGCTCGTCCATTTTAAACTGAGGCCCTTGCCCGTCTTTTGCTACAGATAAAACTCCACCTGTTGCGGTAATTTTTATTACATCTGCTCCGTTTTTATAGCGTTGACGTACAGCTTTTCTGGCTTCTTCTTCGCTGTTCACTACACCTTCTAAAGGCCCAGGATCGCCCATTAAATGACTGCTTGCCCCATTTGTTGGATCACCATGGCCGCCAGTGGTAGCTATGGTTTTTTCTGCCGTATAAATTCTTGGGCCAACTACTTTTCCTGCATTTATGGCGTTTCGCAAAGCCACATTTACGCCCGATCCACCCAAGTCTCTCACGGTGGTGAATCCCGCCATTAAAGTTCGGTTGGCATAAACTTGGGCATCATAAGCCAAATCGGCTTCATTCATTACATACTTATTCAACTGAGAAGAAGGGCTGCTTTGCGATTCAATATGAACGTGCATGTCCATGAGTCCGGGCATCACCGTTTTGTTCTTCAAATCAATCACTTGATCATCATTTCTGCCTTTGGTGTAGCCTTGATCAACCGCAACTATCTTATTGCCTTCAATCACAATAGACATAGATGTCATTACTTGATCTGATTTTCCATCAATCAATTTTCCTGCATGAATAATTGTTCTTTGCGCGTTTAAGCCAAAAGAGAATAGAACAAGAAGCGATAGGGTAAATAATCTTTTCATGGTTTGAGTTTAATAATAATTGGAAGATACGGAATTATGAAGCTAGAATTCAAGACTACAAAAAAGCTTACTTGTACTCCTTCGGAATCATTCTCACCAAATATTGAGCGCTTTCATCTTTATGGAGGTAATATAAAAACCAACCGCATTCTTCGGCAACATCTGCAAGGGTGTCTTCATCAATATATACCCAATCAAACCACTCCCCTTTTTCACCTTGATACTCGTATTGAAAACTTACTTCGCCATAGTATTTGTCTGTTGGTAGATCTTGCCCTTCATACAAATACTTAATGTCTGAAGTATCAAAAATCAACTGTCCTTCGGGTTTTAAAAGGGTTTTGGCATGATCTAAAAAAGTTTTTAATCGGTTCAGTTTACCCACCATACCAATACCATTCATAAGTAGAATGATGGTGTCGTATTTCTTTTGGTTGAATTTAAAGTAATCGGCTTTAATTGCGTTTTTTAGTCCATCCTTTTTCATTAAATCAACGGCATGGCTAGAGGTATCGATGGCTGTAACGGCCTTACCCATTTGCTGTAGCACTAAGGCATGGCACCCTGCTCCTGCACCTACATCTAGGATGTCGCCATCGGCAATGGAAAGTGCCATTTGCTCCATTTCTGGCATCTCTTCATAGCTTCTAAAAAAATACCAAACGGGCATTTCTTCCGACTCACCATAAGAGGTATTGAGCATAAGTGATTGATCTTCTATTCCAGCATGAAAATCATTGAGTGCTTTTCCGTAAACATCCATGCCATAAAAGTACATTAAGAAAATGAAAGGCTAGAATTTATGGCAGATCACTATAATAAAAAACAATTGGTTTGCTTCTTCTTTACCCACACATACAGGCTGTCATTGGTTCATTTTTGAAAAGCATACTCCCGTATATCAATATTTTAGAGTACAATAGTTACATATAACTTAATTTAGGAATTAGTGTACCAAAACCATTCACACTAAAAAAGTAGGTATGCAAATAATTTGAATTTATAAGTCTGTCAACTATCCTCACCTTTGCATGTCATTACATACAAACAAAAAAGCATTGAATTTCAATAAGTTAACAATCGTACTTCTAGCATTAGTTTGGTCAATTAGTGTAAGTGCTCAGCAGGAACGAAAATCGTTTGAGGCGGTCAGAACCAGCGAGAAAATAACAATAGACGGAGTGATGGATGAAGACGTATGGTGCCAAGCTCCATTGGTTACGGACTTTATTCAGAATAGCCCGAACCCTGGTATGCCCTCGCAAAGAAAGTCTGAGGTTAGAATGCTATATGATGATCAAGCGATATACATAGTTGCGCAGCTTTATGACAAAAAGGATGATGTATTTAACTTACTGACCAACCGAGATAATATTGGCAACTCTGATTACTTCGGTGTAAGCTTTGACCCCTATAATGCAGGATTGAACGGGGTGGGCATTTTTGTTACCGTTGCCGGAGTTCAATATGACACCCGCTATTCAAATGGTGGACGTGAAAATATTTGGAGGAATGATTCGGGCTGGAATGCGGTTTGGTTATCGGCTGTTGAAATCAGTGATGAATACTGGACGGTTGAAATGAAGATTCCTTATGCTGTATTAAGATTCAGCTCTCAAGATGTTCAAAATTGGGGCATCAATTTTATGCGTCAGAACACCTCCCTAAACGAGAGTTCATATTGGAGCCCAATCGACCCTGAAATTTCTGGTTATTTGAATCAGGCGGGTGTAGTGAAAAATATTAAAAACATTACACCTCCTACCCGATTATTCTTTTACCCCTATGTATCTACCGTTATCAACCGAGCTACTGGAATTGGTACGAGCAACCCGAGACTAAATGGAGGTATGGACATAAAGTACGGAATCAATGATGCCTTTACCTTGGACATGACACTTATCCCAGATTTTAGTGGAGTAAGGTCTGACAGGCAAGTACTTAACCTTAGTCCTTTTGAAGTAAAGTTTGATGAGAACAGGGCCTTTTTTACCGAGGGCGTAGAGCTATTCAATAAAGCTGGTTTGTTTTATTCCAGAAGAATTGGGGGCACTTTTGGAAATCGTACACGGCAATTGGAAAAGAACGAATCGGTTACCTACTCACCCGATGCAGCCCAATTGATCAATGCCAGTAAAATCACAGGCCGAACAAATGGAGGGTTAGGAATTGGCTTTTTTAATGCCATTACTAAGCCCACTTATTTAGAAGTAGAAAACACCGATACGGGAGAAAAAACGGAAGTTGAAGCAGATCCGCTTACTAACTTTAATGTAATAGTACTTGATCAAAACCTTAAGAACAATTCAAGTGTAACGCTGACAAACACTAATGTAACAAGAGCAAAAAATGGAGATGATGCCAATGTAACCGCGTTCAATTTCTCTCTTAATGATGCAAATAGAAATTGGCGTACCACTGGATTTTTTGGTTATAGCAACATAGCTTCTTATCAGAATGGGGTTAAAGACACCAAGGCTGGGATTAAATACAATATTGGAATTGATAAGAACAGAGGACAGTTTCAGTATGGTATCAACCGAAATGTAGAGAGCGATACTTATGACATTAACGATTTAGGTTTTCTACGTCAGTCAAATCAAATTGAGCATAGGGCAGATTTCTCCTTTAACCAATTCGAGCCAGTAGGTATTTTCAACAATTATAATATTCGGCTAAACGCAAATCATGAAATGCTATATGAGCCAAAAGAATTCTCTTCTTGGCGATATAGTGTAAATACTGGTGGGCAGTTAAAAAACTTTTGGTACATCAGCACTGAGTTTGGCGGTAGCCCAGGAATTAGTAATGACTTTTTTGAATCGAGAGTTGCGGGTTATGTATTCAAAAAGCCAAGTAGCTATAGCGGAAGAATCAATTTAAACACCGACAGCCGCAAGCAAGTGAGAATGTCTGGTAACTTAAGGTTTGGAAGAAGACCAGATTGGGATCAGACTGACCAGTCTATGAATCTTTCTGCAAGAGTTAGAATTGGAGAAAGGGCAGAGATTAGCCATAATGTTGAAGTAAGTAGTAGAGATAACGAAAGAGGTTATGCTAGAAGGCTCTACAACGATACTAATGGTGATTTAGAAGCTGTTATTTTTGGAAGAAGAGAGGTAAGAAATTTTACTAACACCCTAAACGGAAGCTACATATTTACAAACAGAATGGGGGTTACGTTTAGAGCACGTCATTACTGGAGTCGTGTAGATTATAAAGAGTTTTATGAGCTTACAGAAGGTGATGAACTTGTGAGTACAACCTACACTGGCGTAGACGCCCAAACGGGTGAAATGGTAGACAATCGAAACTACAATGCTTTCAATATCGATATGGAATACAACTGGCAATTTGCTCCTGGTTCCGAGATTAGAGCCATTTGGAAGCGAAGTATTGGAACAAATGATTACAATACTCAATTACGCTTTATCGATAATTTCAATAGTACTTTTGGAGCACCTAACTCAGACTCGATCACCATTAGAATGGTTTACTTTATCGACTACCTGAATATTAAAAACATCTTCACTAAAGGCTAATTGTAATTCATAGATTCAGTAGTTACCTTACTGACCTAATAAAAAGGTTATCAATTATTTAGCACATTTATATCTCTCGGGGTCACATTCAAAAATAGCCATTGGCAATTTTTTAGGAGATTTTGTGAAGGGAAACCAATATCAAGACTATGAACCTGATATTGCTAAAGGTGTGCTGCTACATCGCGAAATTGATCGTTTTACCGATTCACACGAGGTGGTAAGTGAGAGTAAAAAAAGACTTTCAGAAAAATACAGACATTACTCAGGTGTAATAGTAGACATGTTCTATGACCACTTTTTGGCCAAAAACTTCAGTGAGTTTCATCCTGAAGATTTAAAAACATTTTCGGAAAATCATTTTAAACGCTTGGTAGCCTTTCAAAACCAAATGCCTGCTAGGGCTCAGCACATGCTGCCTTATATGGTAGCTAATAATTGGCTTTTGGCCTATGCAGAGTTAAAAGGCATTCACAGAGCGCTTTCAGGATTATCTAGAAGAACCAAGTTCGACTCAAAAATGGATGAGTCAATTCAGGACTTAACAAAACACTACACTCTTTTTGAGCAAGAATTCAGACTATTTTTTCCTGACATTCAATCGCACATTAGCGAATTCAGAGAAGATTTGATTAATTCGTAACACATGATTATTTCAAAGCCCAAACGAAAGACCATTTTTTCCTTAACGGTTTTCACCCTGATTTCAATTCTGGGAGCACTCTACTTTATGCGTCAAGTTTTAGCAGAGCCTTCTGATACTTGGCGTTATGTTTTATTGGGGTTTTTATTAGTGGTCTGCTCCATTATGCTCTACAAACTCATCTTCAATTATAAAGTGTTGAAAATTGGTTACGATCAGGTTCATGTTTACTATCCTTTTCGCTTTTTTAAATCCGTTCAAGAAATATCTGAGCTTGGTGCTTGGCAAGAGACAATCATTAAAACCAATAAAACCGAATACAAGCAGCTTAAGTTGGTTTTTATAAATAAGGGCTATGTAAAAATATCGAATCAAGAAAACAGCGATTACGATAAGGTGTACAAGTACATAAAAAAGAAAGCTCCCAAAAAAGAAGTAAAAGAATGATTAAAAACGCACTTATTGTGGCTTTAGGTGGCGCAGTAGGAAGTGCCTTACGGTATGTAATTCAGAATACCATTCATTCTAAATACCCAAATTTATTTCCTTACGGTACTTTTGTAGTAAATATTACAGGCTGCCTCCTTATCGGTCTATTGATGGGCTGGGCCACGCAAGAAAAGCTCCTTTCTCCTCAAATCAACCTTTTGCTTATTGCTGGGTTCTGTGGTGGATTTACCACCTTTTCTACTTTTGCCTATGAAGGCAATACGCTCTTACTTGAAAACAAACCACTACAAGCTCTATTGTATATAGCCGCCAGTGTTGTAGTTGGAATGATTGCTGCTTACTTAGGTTATAAATTTACGAGAGGGTAGGAAATGGTTATTTTATAAATATTTCAAAAAACATAATTAATTCTTCTGATATTTTCATTTTATAGCTATTATTGAGCAATAATAATTACGCCACATAACTCAATTTAATATCTCACAGTAAATACAATGAAAATTTTTAAAACCCACCTTATCATTCTGATTGCTCTAGTAGTATTCGGTTGTCAGACAAACGACTTTAAAACCGAAACTTCTCCAGAAGTAAAAACAACACAGGTTAATTTCTTTTCAGCCAACGATATCCCCCAAGTTTTGGAAAAAATCCAATCTCCGTTGGGCATAGAAAGAACTACAGGGGCTGCCAATCAGAGCAAAAGCTCAATAGGTCTAATAAGAATGGATGAAATTATGCAGGTGATTGACACCTTGGGAAATGACAACTACACATTCAGTGTTGACGACCAAGACAATAATCATCTGACTTTTTCGAATCTCATAGTCCCAATGGGAGTAAACGACCACAGGATCCCTTACTTAATGAAGTACGAGATGGACAGCAGCTATTTCATAGATTACGTTAAGCATGGTTTTTCAATCCAAACCTTTAAAGGCACCATTACCCGACAATTCTTATATGGAGGCGACAACAACAGAGATGGTACAGCAAATCTTGAAGGTAAAAGCCTAAGCAACAATGATTGCGATGGAGGAACTGGCTTTGATGGACCTGGAGGCAATAATGACCCTGGGGGAACAACCTCTGGCACAGAGCCATATTATAACTGGGATCCTGCCCCTCCAATTTTTACTGGTGGGGGGCAATGCACTTGGCAGACCGTTTACCCTCCATGCCCAGTTGAGCGAAGAAGAGGAAAAGAATATTCTGCCAAACCCCATACTGCCGCAGAGTGCGGTGACCACATAGGCACCCCCAACGGAGTCATCTTACTTATAGACTGCAACCAACTTGACAATTTAGGAGCTGCCAATACCGGCAACTGTGATAATTGGGGGGGCGACCAGATTGGACTTATACCCGATTTATCTGAACCTGTCCAATTCCTTAGCTCACTTATTCCCCTTAATAATTCTCAAATAAGCTGGTTACAAAACAACCCTGCCGCTGCCTTTGATCTGCAGCAAATGATTTTGGAAAATGGAGACCTTGATGAGAATGGATTCATCACGGAAGCCACAACCTTAACGGTACAGTCATTATTAGACTTAACAAGAAGTGGGTTGTTGGAAGGAAACTATACTCCTACCTATGTCTCTAAAATATCTCCTTATACTTCAAAATTGCAAGACCCTTCCTTATTTACAGCCTACCTATCTTTAGAGGTTGCCTTTTTAGTTGCTGAACACGGTAACGATCCAGAATGGTTTACTGATTTCCCAAACAGAGTATGGAATAAGCGAAAACTCTATTTTGAAGCCGCACTAAATGCCTTTCAAACCCTATTAGACTTGGGTGGACTTGCTCCTGTTGTAGGTGAGGTATTTGATGTATTCAACGGAGGGATTTATTTAATTAGAGGTGACGGGGTTAATGCTGCTTTCAGCTTTAGTTCTGCCGTTCCTATTGCTGGTTGGTTTTCTACTGGGGCAAAGTTTGCTACCAAGGGGTCTCTCCGCTGGGTATTAAAGGCCGATAACTATATAGATTTTGGGCGAAGTTCAAAACTCCGGAAAATATTAGGGCTAGCTGACGGGGATAAAACCGTACAGGCACACCATATTCTTGTGTGGGCTGAAAGGCAGCATCCTTTAATCCAAAAGGCGGCATCATCATCTACCAATCCATTTCATATGAATGATGCCCTGAACGGCATTCCTGTTGCCTCATGGAGAAACCAATATAACCACCCCTTGTATAATAATAGAATCAAAGACGCATTGGATAGAATCAATGATCAATTTCCAAACCTGACTCCTGATGAAGCTGTCAACAAATTGCAGCCTTTAATACAAAGGATAAGACAAGCAATACTGGACAACCCCAACACACACTTAAACGATATCGTTTTTTAAAATGTACTATAAAATTAAAGCATCCATAGACCTTAAAATGGTCGGTAGATACCCTCAGGTTGAAGAGGGTATCTTTCCTGTAAGTGTTCACCACCCCCAATTTATAGATAGAATACGTTATGAAAAAGCCCAGTTTGAGCCCATTATGGCGAAGGCCAAGCTTGCCCCAAGGGCCAAGTTTACCGACCTGATAAGTGCAAGCACTATTGGCTTCTCATTAAAATTATTGGTGAGTGAACGGTTAAAGGAAATATTTGAACTGTACAGGGTAGAAGGCATGGAGTTCTTTGCCACAGAGGTGGTTCAAAAGTCCATTGCAAAAAAGTACTGGGTAATGAGCATCTACACTTTCGACTATGTAGCACTGGATTTAGCCAATTCGCAAATAATTTTGACAAAGGATGTATTTGAGGAAGTAAAGGAAATTAATGTTTATAGTACGGATCAATTACGTACTTTAAGAGAGAAAGTACAAAATGAATACGGTGAAGACTTTTCGTTTCTAATCAAGAAATTAGGTTTTTTGCCCAACAGTAAGGATTTACTCTTCTTAAGGCCTGTAAGCGCTGGGGTTGGCTACTATGTTTCACAAAGATTAAGGGATCATTTGGAGGAATCGGGCATTACAGGCATAGATTTTCTAGAACTTTAGTATAATGAACAAGCAACTATTAGATTTAATACTGTCATCATTTCCCAAAGACTTTAGTGAGGTTTTAAAATTCGTAAAGCCCACAATCGGCATAAAGGCAGGAGAAAAAACTCAGGAAAGAGAAGCGACTTCTAAATTTGGTGGTTCTCCAGACATCCCCAATGGCTTTAATTGGCCAAGCTTTCAGGGAAAACCAATGGCATTTCTTTGTCAGATTGTTCTTGAAGAAATCACGGGTTATGAGCCTTCACATTTGTTACCCAAAACGGGAGTTTTATACTTTTTTGCTCATACAGCCTTAAAAGATAGATTTCCTGAGCAAACTGGTGAATTTAAAGTGATGTACGAGGATGTTGAAAAAAAGAACCTACAGAGAGCTCAATCGGCCAATGATCTAATGCTTTCCGAGCGAAACCTTAAATTCTTCCAGCATTATACTTTCCCATCCTACCAAGATCATGAAATGGAAGTTTTATCTCATAAGGGAATTGAATTAGATGATTTTATAGATGAAAATGAGTTTGAAATTAGAGAATTACTCCTTGGCAATGTTGATACTCCATGTCACCAAATATTAGGACAACCCTTGGCCCTTCAAGGAACAGTTAAATATTGGTGGGCTGCCGAGCACTCAAAATTTGCAGCGCCTTATTCTGAAAAGCAAAAGACAGAGTTGTGTGAGATGGAAAAGAAATTCCACCTCTTGCTACAAATAGACCTTGAAAATGAAAATTTAGATATTCAAAATTATTTAGGGGATGGAATGGCTTATTTTGGCATTCACCAAGATGATCTGGAGATTCAAGATTTCAGTAAAGCCCTATTGGTAATTCAGAACACCTGATTAGTGACTCCAGTCATACAAAAAAGCAATTGATCAATAGAAACGGGAATGAAAGATATTGGTTTTTAAGATGGCTTAAGTAATCTATTTACTATTAATAATTTAACACATTTTAAAGAAGTACCTATGTTTTATCTGCGAGCTTTAAAGTATATATTCTGTATAAGCCTATTCTGTACATGTTGGAAACCTATGTTGGGGCAAAGCCCTATTACCAGTGGAGAAATAGTCTTTTTTTCAACAACCCAAGTTAGTGCCGACAAAGCCAAAGAGCTATCTAATAACTTCACTCAAATAGCAGTAGAGGGTTTAAAAGAAGACGGAGACACACTAAGCAAAAACCAAATGGAAGAAATTGAGAATTATGGGTCATTCTTGGCCTCTGTTTTTGGTCAAATGAATTCTGGTGAACAAAAATGGCTTCATCACACCGTCTATTTTCCCGATTCTTCTGTCTATTATCAGACTTTGGATGGTGAGGTTAAAAGCGACTATACAATTACTAGTTATAAAGACAATAAAACTTACACCTTATCAAGACTCATTTCTGGGCATATTTCAAATGAGCGTAAAATAGAGCAGAATATTGAAGACAGTATAGAGATTACTGAAGACAGAAATAATCGGAAAAATATCCTCGGCTATGATTGTTTCAAAATCACCGTTAAATATCCACAAGAGGATGACGAAGAATTTGAGATGCTCTTTGGTAGAAGAATTAAGGAAATGTATGTAACGGATCAGTTTCTTGCCAAGAATCATCCAATTGAATATAGTCGTCAAATTCTGTCCAAATATTTTCCTCTAGAACTAAAAGATTACAATGAGAACCAGCCCCAAATGATTACTTGTTCCAAGGTTGTTAAGATTGAGTTGAACTAATAATTAGTGACTCCAATCATAACTATCCAACTTCATTAAGCAAGCGATCAATAAGTCAATAGAGCCTTGAATATCCTCTTTATGCGCCATTTCTATTACTTGATGTAAATGGCGAGTGGGGATTGAAACCGCTCCTGAAATCGCTCCATTCTTGCCCATTCGTTGAACACCAGCAGTATCTGTACCACCAGCAGTAAGTATTTCTGGCTGCCATTTAATTTTCTCCGAATTGGCAGTTTGCTTCATAAATTCCACCATACGATAATCGCAAATGGTTGAAGCATCCATAATTTTAATGGCCGTACCCTTTCCCAATTCTGTAACCATTTCGTGTGGCTGAGCTCCTGGTAAATCGAAAGCAATTGTGGTATCTAAACCAAAACCAAAATCGGGATTGATGCTATGAGCTGAAACATTTGCACCTCTTAAACCAACTTCTTCTTGTACTGTAAACACCCCGTAAACGTCATAAGGCTGGTTTTTCAGGTTTCTCAAAGCCTCTATCAAAATAAAAACAGAAACACGATTATCTATAGATTTACAGTTAACACAATCGCCCATTTCAATCAGTTCTCTTTCTCTGGTAATCGGATCGCCAATTGATATAAGCTTTTCTACTTCCTCTTTGGGCCTGCCCAAATCGATAAAATAGTCTGAAAGTTTGGCCAACTTAGTACGCTCTTCAGCCGACATTACATGGATGGGCTTACTGCCCATTACGCCAATTACATCTTCCTTCCCATGAATAATTACACGTTGTGCAGTTAATGTTTTCGGGTCGAAACCGCCTAAAGTATGAAAACGCACAAAGCCATTATCGTCAATATGGGTTACAATGAAACCAATTTCGTCCATATGAGCCGCTACCATGGCCTTTTTCCCTTCAGGATTATTAGCTCCCCTCTTAATGGCAATTACGTTGCCCATATTATCTACCGACAACTCATCTACCAAAGGAGTAACTTCTTTGATTACTAAATCACGAATTCTCTTTTCGAAACCGGGTGCTCCAGCTTCTTCACAGATTTTCTTAAGGAGGGATACATTAATGCTCATATGATGTACAATTTTATGCACGAATATAGAGCTAAATTAAAAGGGGAAAAAGAGAATTAGAGGTCTTCGGCCAAGGTAAAAACCACTGTCAGGGAATATACTCCCGGAGTGTAGCCCATTGTAGGCGTTAGTTTATAGTCAATTCTAAATCTATGCGTAAAAGCATTATTGGCTGGGTCGCCAGGTGCGTTAGCTCCTACACCACCTGCAGTTAGTGGGTCATCGGCTGCTGAACCAATCAGAAAAATAGGTGATGAGTTATCTTGTAACTGAAAAAAAGCTGTTTGTTGCGAGGTTCCGCCAGGGCTAGAAGCTCTTAATTCTAGTATAGAAACTGGAACATTTGAAGTACCAGCACTTGAGTAGGAATTGAGTAAGTCCCACCGTCCTGCAATATTGGTTTGAGCACCAACATATAAATCCCATTGTGCTGAAGATTCTACTGTGATTTCTGTAGCTCCGGCCATGATAATTCCATTGTTGTATTGCCGGATGGTGTTAAAAGTAAAATTGAGGTCTGTCCCTCTTGTAATGTTGATGTCAAGGCTTTGAGATCGAGCAAAAGAGGTAATTAGCGAAAGAAAAAATATGAAGCACCAGCCCCTAACCATGCATAAAAGTATATAAAATTAAAAGAGGTAGCAATATGCTACCTCTTTTAACCAATCAACATAAATCGAACTAACTTTTACTACGTCTTAGTAAAAAGTAATTTCTTTATTATAAATCTTCTGCTAGTGTGTAAATCACGTTCAAGCCATAGAAACCAGCTTGATACTGAGCAGTCAAAGTAGGAATAATTCTGTAGTCTACTCTGAAAAAGTGAGAATCAGGAGTAGTCAAATAAGTACCTGCAGCAATACCATCACCAGCACCTACTGTTCCTACGATATCTAATCTAGTATCAGTTAGGGCAGTAAAGTTAGTTAGGGCAGAAGAACCAGCACCGTCAATTACTCTTACTTCTAATAATGTAGAAGGAACAGTTGAAGTACCAGCACTAGAGAAAGCTTGTAACTGAGCCCAGTTAACAGTTTCTGCTTGTACATACAAATCCCAAGGCACAGTAGACTCTACTCTTAATTCAGTAACGTTTGGCTTAATAATACCATTAACATAACTAGGGATTGTGTTGAACGTGAATTCCACGTTAGGGTCTGTAGCCAATGTTAAATCAAGAACACCTTGAAGATCCATAGCTACATAAACGAATTCATTGTCGTCCGGTAGGACTTGGGCATTCGCTTGAAAAGCGGATGTAACAGCGAGTAATGCGGCAATAGCCAGCACTCTCAGTTGTGCAACTTTTTTCATGAGTATTTAATGTTTAGGTTAAAAGTTTTGACAGGTGAATATATGGACTTATTTTCATATCTAAAACTATTCACAAGAAATTTTTCTACTTTTTTTAATAGAATCGCCTTCTGAAAGGTTGAAAGGCTTGTTTTGCTTATGAACTTTTTTTCCATGAAAAGATTATTTACCCCTTTCGGGTATTGTAATTTCAATTTCTGCAGCAGCCACTTCGTCTCTATTGCCATAGTCTAACACCCCAAGTACTGAGTATCTTCCTGGAGGGAAATCTTTTGGCACTTGAAAGTGTACATCACGGTTGCTTGCTGGCAATACGGTAAAGTTCTTCGATTCCAATCTTCTCGTTTCTCCATTCGAAAGGTTAGTGATTTCGGCATAGGAGTTACACTTAAGAAAGGTTTCTCCAACATTCTTTAATCTAAGCACCAAATCTTCTCCTTGATGAGTAAAATCAATCACTTCTCCTTTTGAGTAAGTCACGCTTGGAGGCGTTTGAAAAACATACACTCCAAATCGGTAAGACTGATTCAGATTTACAATCAAGCCATCAGCCCCTTTTTCTTGGGCTTGACGTTCATTCGCAATTCGAATATAGGTAACGGCCCATCGTGCCATTAGAGCGGTAGAGTCTTGAGGTACATCCAATGCCAGCATTACTTCTTGTTGTTCGCCAGGAGCCAATTCGAAGAAAGAGGGCTCTGCGCTCAACCAGTTGGCACAAGAACGAGGCAACTCTCCTTTCTGTAAAAATTGACTTTTACCTTTACGGGTTGCATCAAAGTCTCCAAAGTCTACTTGAAAAGTTTGAGTTTCTTCTGAGTTATTGGCTACAGTAACCCTGCCTCTTCCGCTCCCTCCAGGCGAAACTTTAAAGTTTAACCTTGTTGGGGAGGTAGATATTTTTTGACCATAGCCTTCAAAAACAACAAACATTAGCAGGCAGGCCAATGCCAGCTTTGTAAGTAGTTTGGTGCTTCTTGATTTAGGTTCAATTTTCATCAGTTAATCAATTTATTTGTTGTCGTCTTTATTGTCAAACTTCTTAATATTTACCCTCCTAGATTTTTCTATGAGGTAAAAAGTTACTTGATAGTTTACATTTACATTATTCACATTCAGCGTGTAACTGCTTTGGGCAAACTGAAATTGCTCGTCTACGGCTTGCTCGTTTACCTGGATTGTATAAAGACCGAAAGGAACATAAAGATTAAATTCTCCACCTTGTCCGCTCAAGGCAGTATAACTGTTCCCACTATTGTCGGTCATATTTACCCGAATACCCGATAAGTTCATCCCCCCAGCTCCAAGTGCGGAATACTGAGCTTGTTGAAGTATAATATTGCCTTTTACTTGTACTCCACGTTTTAGCGGAATAAACACGGTTCGGTCATTATCTAATATCACAGATTGTCCATCGCCTTTAAACCACCCTTCTACATTGGATAATACATCTGATTTTACTTTGTATTCGCCCTGTATAAGGTTTTTGAAAATAACCACTCCTTCTTCATTGGTCATTAAGGCCATATCTTTTACGGTAATTAAGGCGTCTTTAACAAACTCTTCTCCTACATCTCTTCTGTTATTTCCGTTCAGATCTTTAAACACAACTACCTCTAAATCATGACTCTTACTGCCGGGTCGTTTAACATTGAAGGTCTTTTTAATTCCAAAACGCAATAAGAAATTACTCTGAGTATAAGTATTGAAAACACCATCTCCTAGAGCATTTACACTCGGTAGTGGGCTTTCCCCTTGGTTAATTCTAAAGAGTTCACCCGTAAGGGTAAACTGAAAATCGTTTTTAGAATAGAATGTTAGCTGTGGACTGAAATTACTTCGAACACGTGCCAAAACTGACTCATAACTAACATTGAAAGTTGGTCGTACAGAAAGGCGTGCCTTACGAAAATTCAATGTGGCAAAGGCCGAAATAAAGGCCGATTGCGGATTAATACCATCTTCTACCACCCTGAGGTTATCCAAAACATTGTATGGCCCATAGTAGTATCTGGCTGTTACATTTAGGTTTTTGTACCGAATCGTGTTTTCCCAACGTGCTACCAAATAAGGGTCTACGTCATAATCTAAGGCCTTTGTAAAGCCTGTATAAAATCGGCTATAAACTCTAAATTTCGATTGTCTATTGCTAGAAAAAAGAACTCCTCCCCCTGTAGTAAATGTTTTTATACCTAAAACTTCATCGTCATGAATTCTAGGGAACAGTACGAAATTACCGTTGTCAGTACTCCAGCCATATTGAAATTCGTACACATTTCTTTTGAATTTATTTTGAGGAAAAAGAAAACCCTTGCTATAAATTTCCGCATTTCGGGTATTCATATCAGTCTTTAAACTAAAGAACTGCCCGTCTTTAAAAGGGTATCTCAAATTTAGATTCAATGAGGTTGTTCCTCGGTACTGTGATAAGAAATTGGGACTGTTCAATCTTGCTTGTGATGCCAAACTGATGCCCTTATGGGTTACACTGTATTGAGCTCCAAAACCATAACCCGTTGTTTCAAATGGATTAGTGCTCTGAGTATGCCTTTCTTGACTAAACCCAGCATTTACTTTTAGTATTTGACTACCGCTTATTCTGTAACTACCATTTGCGGTAACCAAGCTTCCATCAATATCATTGAATTCATCTTTACGGCTTACAGCTTCTGCTTCTACTTGAAGACTCTTTCCATCTTTATAACCAACACGAGCACCAATATTGGTTAGGTAGTTCATCAGGTTTCCATTTTGTTGACGTCTAACATAAATTCCACCAATATTAAATCTCCCATAATTGTAATTTCCCTTTACTCCAGTTCCATTAAGTAGAATTTCCATATTATCACCTATATCGCCTGCTGCAAACTGATATTTTGGAGTACTATATTGAACAAAGCGATAAGAGCCTAAAAATTGAGTTCCTGTGTAAGCACTATTGGAAATGATTGTTTGATAATAGTATCTCAGATTTTTGTTTAATCCTAAATCAGTGTCTCCATAAAGGTCCAGACTAAAGTTTGTAAACTGAGAGAGAATATTGTAAGAGTTGAACTCCATGGTAAGCGGAATGCTTGAGTTTCCTGCTTCGCTCTTCACTTTAATTTCATTACTTAGTCGAAGTAATTCCACTCTACCACCAGAACTGGAACTTCCGCCCGAATTATCTTTCACCTGAATTTGTAAACGATATATACCTTCTTCCGCCTCCTTTTCGAGCATTGGTTTTGAAGAGAAGAAATCGTCCTTTTGCTTTCCATTAGTCAGCCTTGCCACAAACCTTAAAGTTGTATCTATACCAACTGGCAAATTCATCGAGAAAGCATTTTCCGCTATCGGGTTACCTTGACCATCTGCAATTGTCACTTTAACTGGGGGAGAAAACAACACATATAGATCCTCATTGGAGTTACCCGTATTGGTGAAGTTTATTCTAAAGCTAGTGCTGTCCCCACTTGAGGGAAAATAAGCTACTTTATCCAATACATTCGCTCTCCATTGCGAAAACTTCTTAATCTCTAAATTCCAAGGAGTGCTTGCCAAAGGTATATTCTGACTAGATACAGCAGAGGCATTTACAAAGTAATTTACATTACCTTCTGAGTTTTTCTGTGGAATAATACGTACAGGAATGAAAAGGGAATCGTTGGCAGCAACGGTGTAGTTTTTATCTCGACTTGTAAGGGTTGACCACCCTGCTGGGGATGATATATCTAAGCTAAAATTTACTCTACGTGAAGTTCCGTTTTTAACTCGGAGAACATTAGTGGCAACTTCATCAACTGACCCAATAGTAGCACCATTCACAAAGGTTAGCGTGAATCCATTGGCGACTACACTGTTAGTTTGAGCGTTTGTATGAGTACAAACAGTTAATAACAGTACGCCAATCACAGTAACGGAGATATAACTCCACAGCCTGAGAAAGCAGTTGATCACAATTGAGTTAGCACGTTTGGTGTTAGGTAATGTTCAAAGATATAAAACTCTATCTAAATTCCTACAATAAAAGCACTTACCTTTTCGTTAAAAAACGCCTTTAAAATGTATATAGGGCATTTTTGACTACCAATTGCATTTTTAGAACTGTAAAAATCAGAAAATTTTTAAACTACTAAATCGACTCTAGTAATTAAGCGTCTTTATAAGGGTACATTTCACTTGTTTTCCATAGAAAAGATTATTGAATTTAGCCATCTACAGATATTACAAAACGGTATATTCTCCAATATATCTTTTGTGTGTCTAAGAGATTTATAAGAAGGGTAGGGCAAATAAAAAAGCTCCGATTACTGGAGCTTTTTTGTGCGCACGAGAAGATTCGAACTTCCACACAACTTAATGCACCACCCCCTCAAGGTGGCGTGTCTACCAATTTCACCACGTGCGCTTGGTATCCAATTTAGGGATGGCAAAAGTAGAGAAGTTTTGACTGAATTCAAACATTGACCCACACCATTTACTACCAATGTAATTGTAAATAGACAGGAACCTTTCTACATTTAACTTCTTAAAAACGCGTTTATGAATAACCTAAACAGAAATGCCATTGTAGGGCTAATCTTTATTTTGATTGGCACCGTGTTTCTATTAGACAACCTAGACATTATTTCTTGGCACTATAGACGCTATATTTTCCAGTGGGAAAATATTCTCATTATTATAGGTGCTGTACTTATTCTCAACAAAGAGAATGTGAAGACTGGTGGGATTCTGATGGGTATTGGTGTTCTCTTGAATTTTGACGAATGGTTCAATCTACATGTTAATATTTTTGACTTATGGCCGCTTGTATTTGTAGTGGCAGGAATAGCCATTGTAAACCGAAATAAGGAAACAAAAGACGATAAATACGACCCAAATACAGGGAATTTAGACGCAAACAAAATAAACGATACTGCTATTTTTGGTGGTGGAGACAAAGTAGTAAACAGTGCCAACTTTAAAGGTGGCTCCTTAACCGCAATTTTCGGAGGGTCAACAATAGATCTTACCCAAGCCAAACTGGCCGATGGCCGAAATGAAATAGATGTGTTCTATATGTTTGGTGGTTCTAAAATTCGAGTACCTCAAGATTGGAGTGTACAATTGAACGTCACGGGTATTTTTGGAGGAATGTCGGACAGAAGAAAGCTTATAGATCCACAAGCTGATGGAAACAAAGAGCTTGTAATCCGCGGGACCGCAATTTTTGGTGGGGCTGAGGTAACCAATTAGTTTCTTTGCCATTCTACGGCATCTGTACAAGATTAAAACATTCCGTGTATAAATAAAATTTAACGATTTATTTATACATTAGTGTCACACAAACTTCAACCAAAATGTCATTGACAAGGGATTTAATTAAAAGTCAGGTGATACAGCCTGCCTTATTATCAGTAGCCGATTTCACTGGAGATATTGAAGATTTCAGCTTTACAAACTTCCAGCCCACACACCAATCTGTATTTCTCAACAAGATAAAGTCTACCTTAAATGGTATTCCCGTAACCGATGGAGGAACTCCTTATCCTCAGTACATGTATGATATTATCCTAAATCCTTCAATTTTTTCTGGTTGGGTAACCATAAAAGACTGCATCGATTACACCACAAATAATTACAGCACTGGCCCTCGTTAATCATGAAAAAGCTCTTTGTTTTTCTCTTCCTATGTTTTGGGCTTAGTTTACAAGCTCAATATTCGTTTAATACGGTAGTTAATACTCCTTTAGTCCCTTCCGTGAATATTGTAATTTCCAACTTGGGAAACGGTTCGCCTATTAATCAAATTCGTTCGTTAGTAGTTTATGATTCTATCAAAAACTCCATCAACTTTTACTCCAATGGAAAACCTGTTTTGGTGAACAGCCCTGATGCCCAAGTGAAAACTCGTTTTCAAAACAATGCCATACAGGTAGAGTTAACGAAGGTGAGTAAATCCGATTTAGTGTTACTCCAAAATTTAGGAAGCAATGTTTATTTAAGTTCCAATTCCGACATTTCTCTAACCCTTAATTCGGGCTCTCTAGTCATTCCTAAAACCAGTTTGGAGTCCCAATCATTAGGGAAAATTTTAATTACCAATGACCTTATGGAAACCTATTTTGGTGCCTTTGGTGGTGAATACGCTTATGCAAATAATTCATTCAATTGGAGTTTTACCCCTAAAAGCGAAAGCGATATCAATAAAATGGAGCTTAATGCAGACTTCAGTTTTCATCAGTCGTATCACCTCTCAAAAGGTAAGGCTGGTAATGAGAAGCCATTAGTTTTTTATGCCAAAGGAAGAGTAAGCACCAATGCCAAAGACTCACTGAATTACCTATATATCTATCCTTTAAACTTTGATATTTCGGGAGCAAGTGAAGCTCAAATGATGGCTAGGTTTGGAGTAGAGGGCAATCAAACTTTCACTAACGGGAGAATGGCTTTCAACTTCTCTTATGAAAAACTCATCGGCAATTTGGTCGATTTCACCTACGGTAGCAATAGGCTCAGACTAAAGCCTGTACTGAATATAGGAGGAAAAGTGTACAAAGAATTTGATAATATGAGGATTGGAACAGAATCGAGCAACGAACTGTCTGGTCAAGTATTTGCCAATCTCTACTATAATATTCCCGTGTTCGATAACTATTCCATCATTATAGAATCAAACACCTATTACGATTTCAGCGAAGCCATTAATCCCGACCAAAAGTTAAAAATAAATTATAGCATTGCTTTAGGAGTAGACATTCCAAAATCACCGTTTAAAACGCTATTTAAATATAAAGACGGACAAGTGGATGTTAACAATTTTTCTGATAGCAATTTGACCATTGGTTTATTAGCCGATTTAGAATCGGTGTTGGGATCAGGTAAGTAAAGCCTTGCTTCAAATCTTTCTCTGGCTCTAAATTTGTAAATGAAGTTCGAAAAAGCCTAAATTCGAACATGATCAAATCTTTTGCTTTCACTACTCTTTTATTCATCTCTTTTGGCGCTTTCGCACAAATCGATGATTCTGCTGTTGCCAACTTCGCTAAGTCATTTTCTGAAAAGAATAATGTACCGATTGAAGAAGTCAACGCCATTCTAAATAAGGCTACTTATCAAGCCGATATTATTGAGAAAATATCGAAGCCTGCTGAGGGTACAATGACTTGGGAGCGCTATCGTAAAATATTCATTACTGATGAACGCATTAATGCAGGTGTTGAGTTTTGGAAAGCAAACAGTGAAACTTTAGCAAAAGTGAGTGCCGACACTGGCGTTCCGGAACACATTATTTTAGGAATCATTGGAGTAGAAACTTACTTCGGAAGAATTAAAGGTAGCTACAAAGTACTTGACGCACTCTATACCCTCTCTTTCGGTTACCCTAAACGCTCCAAGTTTTTTGCTTCGGAACTCGAAGCTTATTTAATATTGGCTAAAGAAGAAAAACTTGATATTGAAACCACAAAAGGCTCTTATGCGGGTGCTATGGGCTACAGCCAATTTATGCCTACTAGTTACCGTGCTTATGCCAAAAGCTTTGAAGATAACGGCACAAGAGATTTAATCAATTCGCCAGAAGATGCCATTACTTCCGTAGCCAATTACCTGAAAGTCCATCGTTGGGAGAAAGGTGAACCAATAACTTCAAAGGCTACCATGACTCGCAAAATCACTAACTTAAATAAACAGGTACTTAAGCCTAAAAACAAAGTAAGCGACTATACCGCTATTGGTTTTCAGCCAGCCGAAAAGTTAAATGCAAACAGCCCTGCCACCATGATTATTCTTGAAAACGAACAAGGAGAAGAACACTGGTTTGGCATGAATAACTTTTATGTAATTACGCGCTACAACCACAGCCCACTTTATGCTATGGCTGTTTATCAACTGGCAGAGGCCGTTAAGGCTAAAAAAGGTAAGGCTGAATAAGAAACCAAAGAAAGTACTATTGAGAAAATGACTCTCAGCAATATTAACTTGCACTGACGATTTTCTAGAGAAACCCTGATCTAAACCGATCAGGGTTTTTTATGCCCTTATAGTATTCATTGTGGATGATCAAATAAAAAGGGGCTACGGCAAAAATGCCGTAGCCCCTTCTCTGTGTCTGTTAAGTTCCTATTTTACCTACTCAATCTCACAATATGCACCCAGCTGTTTTTGAATCGGGTGTCGTTCCTGATTTCTTTCATTCGGGCAATGGCCTTCTCAAAGTCATTGAGGCTTTCGATGTAGAGGTAGTCGAGCTTGCGCTTTTGACTGGTGAAGATGTTGGCACTAGGATATTCT
>TARA_R110000751_G_scaffold10055_2_pt1 | contig 207172 bp, 195 predicted proteins | sample TARA_R110000751 | Tara Oceans TARA_R110000751 (sample SAMEA4398001) | marine metagenome | biome: Polar Biome; feature: [MES] marine water layer (ENVO:01000295) within the mesopelagic zone...; material: water (ENVO:00002006), including particulate matter (ENVO:01000060) such... | reverse complement strand
GTATTGTGACGATACCAGATGTGAGCAAGCAGCTGGGTCTTTCGCACGGAAGTCTGTTCGGCCCTGCACGCAACTGGTTGCCGCGCATCCACCCCGATGATCGCGATCGGTTCCGGGCCATTCTGGATGTCGTTCTGGAACATCGTCGCGGCCGCATCAACCATCAGTTCCGCATCCGTGCGGAAGACGGCCACTACCATTGGCTGTCATTGCGTGCCCGCCCGGTTGTCGGCTCCGACGGTGAAGTCATCCGTTGTGTGGGCACCCTGATCGACGTGACCGAGCAGAAGAGTTCCGAGGAACGCCTTTTGCATGACGCCGTGCATGACAATCTGACAGGCTTGCCCAACAGAGAGCTGTTTCTGGACAGGCTGGGTTCCATCATTGCCCTGGCAAATGCCCAGGATGGCGTCCGCCCGACAATCTTTGCCATCGATTTAGACCGCTTCAAGCAGGTCAATGACGAGCTTGGCATTTCAGCGGGCGATACAATCCTGCTGACCATCGCACGGCGCCTGAAGCGTCTTCTCAAGCCGCAGGATACCCTCGCCCGTATCAGCGGCGACCAATTCGGCCTGATTCTTCTTTCGCAGCGCGATGCCAACCGGGTTGCCGCGTTTGCCGAAGGCATCAACAAGGCCATCATGGTGCCGATCAATTTCGGCCAGCAGGAAATCATCCTGACGGCCTCCATCGGACTGGTCACCTGGGTTGGTGAAAAATCCTCACCGCTGGAACTGGTCAAGGACGCGGAACTGGCCATGTATCAGGCCAAACGCGTTGGTGGTAACCGCATAGAGCCCTATCGTCCGGCATTCCGCGCTGCGGGCACGGACAGGCTGCAGATCGAATCGGATCTGCGCCGCGCGCTTGAGCGCAAGGAACTCACAATGGTCTACCAACCCATTGTGGATATCGAGAGTGCCGAAATTGGCGGCTTTGAAGCGCTGATGCGGTGGGATCATCCACGCAAGGGCAACATCCCGCCTTCGGAATTCATACCGATTGCAGAAAGCTCGGACCTCATTCAGGAAATCGGCATGTTTGCACTGCAGCAGTCCTGCGAGGACATTGCATCCTGGTACAGGGCTCTCGGCCAGATACCGGTCTTCATGTCAGTCAATCTGTCGAGTTCGCAATTGCTGCGCAACGACCTTTATTCGGACATTCGCTCTGTGTTGACCAAGACCGGCTGCAAGGCCCAGACGCTCAAGCTGGAACTGACCGAATCCGTGGTGATGCAAAATCCGGAACAGGCGGCACGGGTGTTGTCAAAGCTGAAGGATCTGGGCATTCAACTGGCTCTGGATGATTTCGGAACAGGACATTCGTCGCTCTCCTATCTGACGCGTTTCCCGTTTGACACCATCAAGATCGACCAGTCTCTGGTGCGCGCCACAAACGAAAAACAGCTCGTCCTGTTGCGCTCCATCATTGCCATGGCAAGAGACCTGGATATGAATATTGTGGCCGAAGGCGTGGAATCGGAGCAGGACGCCGAGGAATTGGCTGATCTGGGTTGCGACTACGCGCAAAGCTTCCTGTTTGGACCACCCATCAGTTCAAGCGCAGCGCTGAAACTCCTGCGGGAACATTTCCCGCACATGTAATGTGTGTTTGTTCCATCAATTTGATGTCGCATTATCGACCATGACAGACCTTCAACTGTTTTGACACGGCCGATAGAACGCTTCAATGTGCCCGTGAAATCTTGAAGCCGTTGACTTCCTTGACCAATGGCAGGTTTTGCCAGCGGTCCTTGTCATGCAGAATGAGCAGCCGGCTGAGGTCACCTTCCACCACATCATTGATGCGGTCAATCGTCTTGAGCTGGTCCCATACGCTGCCGATGGCGTTGTTCAGCGGCACATAGACACCGTCGTGATTGTGCCCTGCGATATTGGTGGCCGAATATACACAGTCACCGGATACAACAATATCGCCGCGCGCGCTTTGCAGAATAATGAATTGCTGGCCGATCGTGTGGCCCGGTCCGAAACGGGCGTGCACGCCAGGCAGCACATTGTCCTTGTCGCCATCCAGCAGGCTGACCCGGTGCTCGACGGAGGCGTCAAAAATACTGCGCAGATCGTCGGGATTGATGATGTCGGTGAGAAACCCGAATTGCGGTGGCAGGGCCATCGCCTCATGCCAGGAGAGCAATTCTTCCTTCTGGATGAAAATGCGGGCATTGGGAAATTTGTGCACCGAGCCGGCATGATCGAAATGGGCATGGGTCAAGAAGATATCGGTAATATCGGATGGTCCAACATCAAGCTCGGCCAGCAAATCGAGCGGCGAAATCCACTCGGGCACGCCAAAACGCTCGCTCATTTCCGCGCCAATGCCCTCACGCATGAAGCCTGTGTCAACGAGGATATTGTGCGTCCCGTTGCGGGCAAAAACAAAGGCAAAGGGTGTGTCCATCAACCCTTCGTCGTGGGTGCCGTTCACCAGCGCAGCAATGGGCTGGTCTTTGGCACGCGCATATTCAAGGACATAGATTTCCCAATTGGCAGTTTTTGCAGTCATGGTGTGGTGCCCTTTGCTAGCTTTCGGCAATCAAACGGCCAAGACTTGAAAGCCCGACCGCGACGATAAGAATTGTGCCTTGAAAAATGTATTGAGAAAATGTCGGTGCTCCGAAAATATTCAATCCATTGAAGCCAAAGGCGATAATCAATGCGCCGACGAATGTGCCAAAGACATGGAACTCACCATCACGCAGGGTGGCCGAGCCCAGGAACACGGCTGCAAAGGCGGTGAGCAGGTAGCTGTCGGCAGCGCTGGTCGTGCCGCTTCCCAATCGTGACGCCAGCAATATGCCAGTCAGGGCAGCGCACATGCCGGAGATCACAAAACCAAGGGTTTTCACTCTGGCCACATCAATGCCGGCCAAACGGGCGGCTGAAGGGTTGCCGCCCACCGCCTGTATTTCCTGGCCGATGGAGGTGCGTTCGACCACCACCCAAAGCGTGCCCAGAACAAGGATCATGATGATGATATTGTTGGGAATGCCGAACAGCCAACGCCCCAAAGACAGTTGCAGGAATGCTTCCGGCACGCCCGATACGATGGGCACGCCGGATGTATAGGCAAATGCCAGCCCGGTCAAAATGGTTCCCACGCCGAGGGTTGCAATGACGGAATTGACCTTCATGCGGGTCACAATGAAGCCGTTCACAAAACCGATCAGAGCGCCAAGAGCGATCACGATGGCGATGGCAATGGGAATGGGCAGCTTGTTGGAAACAATCAATCCGGTGGCCAGCAAACCGTGCAAACTGGCCGCAAAGCCAATCGACAAATCAAGTTCTCCAACGATCACCGCCATGGTCAGCCCGCCGGCGATAATCATCGCCAGAGAGGCCTGATTGATAACATTGGTAAAGTTGGAGACGGATGGAAAGGCCCTGGGTGAAAGGATCGAGAAGGCAATGATCATTGCCGCCAAGCCCAATATGGTGCCGTAGCGGGCAAACAGACCGAGCGCCATGCGTGCGCTGGGAGATAGGCGTCTTGGCGTATGCGCATTCTGGCTCATTATGCAGTCCTGTTGTTTTCGATAGTCGCGTAACTTGCGGCAACAATCGCATTGCGCGAAAGTGCATCACCATGAAGTTCCTTGACGATGCGCCCGTCTGCCATGACCAACACGCGATCTGCCAGATCGGGCAATTCATCCGGCTCTGAAGAGATAACGATCACCGCCATGCCGTTGAGGGCCAGATCACGCACAAGCCGGTGAATCTCGGCACGCGCGCCCACGTCAACGCCACGTGTCGGCTCATCCAGAATCAACACCTTCGGCTGTCGCAAAAGCCATCGGCCAATGACGACCTTTTGTTGATTTCCACCACTCAGTTGTCCGACAGCCATGTCGATGCTCTGGGTTTTGATGGCGAGATCGCGCACGATCTTTTCTACCCCGTCCCGGCGCTTGGCAAAATTGAGCAGCGGTAAGGATGGGCCAAACACGATGTTGTGCAGATTGGACAATTGCGCATTGAAGGCGACGCTCTTGTTGAGAACGAGACCATCGGCGCGCCGTTCCTCGGGCACCAGTCCAAAGCCGGCCTTGACGGCCGCACTGGGAGATTTTGGTGCATAGGTCTTACCGTTGAAGGTCATGGCACCGGCAAGGGGGCGGTCCGCGCCGTAGATAAGGCGCGCCAATTCGCTGCGCCCGGCGCCGACCAGGCCGGCAATACCCAGCACTTCACCTTCATGAAGCTCAAATGTCACCCCATTGACCATCGGCGGGCGCGCCAGGGCATCAACCTTCAAAACGATTTTATTGTTTGCCGAAGAGCCGGTCCTGGCAGATGCGCTCTCCACGGCACCACCGATGATGCCTTCGACCAGACGGGCGCGCGTCAACGCATCCTTGTTGATTTGGGCGACGGATTGGCCATCGCGAAAAATGGTGACCCTGTCACACAGCTTTTCTATTTCATCAAGGCGATGCGACACATAGAGCACGGCAACACCGCTTTTTGATAGCTCCTGGACAATCTGAAAAAGTTTTTCGGCTTCACTGCCAGACAGCGAGGCGGTGGGTTCATCCATCACAATCAGCCGCGCCTTGCGCACCAGTGCGCGGCAGATATTGATCAACCAGTTTTCAGCCGTTGACAGCCCCTTGACGTTGGCATTCAGCGCCGCCGTGATGCCGACCCGCTTGGCAATCGGACGCACATCGCGTTCGATCGCCCGCCAGTCAATGGTGCCAAAACGGGACTTTTTGGGGATCCCCAGCATGATGTTTTCCAGAACCGTCATGCTGGGAATAAAGGCCAGTTCCTGATGAATGAAATTCATGCCCAGATCAGCCGCAGCATGGGGTGTAGCCAGCGACACGGCCTGCCCGTCGATCTCGACTGTGCCTGCGTCCGGCTGCACCAGCCCGGCCAGTATTTTTATCAGTGTGGATTTGCCCGCGCCATTGGCGCCAACCAGGCCATGCACCTCACCGGCGGTGATTTCAATATCGACGCCCTTGAGGGCGCGGGCGCCTCCAAAAGACTTGGCGATGCCGGTGGCACGTACCAAAGGGGGCGATGTGCTCGCCCCCAATTCACCTGTTGTTTCATGCATTGGTTTTGCGCTTTGCGATTTACTGACCCAGGGCTTCGGGGTGGGCTTCGATAAAGCTCTCTACCGTCTCCTGGGTGACCAAAACGGCGGTGACTTCCCTGGCCACCGGCTTCCAATCGCTACCAGCTTCAACAATTTCAGGCAACAGACTGATCATGTTGTAGCCCTCGGAGTAGCTATCCTGCCACGCCGTGCCATTCATATGGCCGTTGCGAATATTCTCAATGGCCTGCGCATTGCCGTTCACGCCGTAGACACGCACATCTGTGCGTCCCTGCGCTCGCAAAGATCCGATGGCGCCGATGGCGGGATCATCCCAGCAACCCCAGATCGCCAGGTTTTCATCACCGGCAGGATGAGAGGCAAGCCAAGCATTGGCGTATTGTGCACCGTCTTCAAAATAGCCTGGAATGCGCACTTCGTTGCGGGTGATCTTGATGTCCGGCATGGCGGAGGACAATTCGTCGAGCAGAAGCTCGCGATCGCGGCAAACTTCGCCGGTGCGGTAGGTCAGCGCAAGAATGCTGCCTGAACCCTTCATGTCTTCCAACATCAAACTGATGACCGGCTTGGCGACGGGCGCACCCGAACCATTTGTTGCAGCAACCGTAGAACCAAGGCCGCCACCCCAGGTCACAACGGGGACATTGGCCTCCCCTGCGGCGGCAAGGCCTGCGCCAATGGAACTGTATGGAAACACCATATCAACAATCGCAACAGCGCCACGCTGCACAAAATTTTGTATGCCGGCATTGGCCTGATCGGCGCTACCGGCGGCATCGATTACAGAGACTTCCCAGCCAATTTCCTTGGCGGCAGCTTCTGCGCCCTGGATGTAGCGGGCGTTGTTTGCCTCATTGGCCGCGATCGAGACGATGCCAACCAGCTTGGCCTCCTGTGCGGTAACAATGCTGGTGGACAGTGCCAGGCTTATCGCCAGCACGCTTAGCTTCAAGGTTTTCATGACTCTCTCCCTATTGACGGTTTTGGGTGCAACATTCGCTATTGCGTTAGCTAACCGTTTTGCTAACATTGCGTAAGCCTTTGACTGATGCAAGCAAAAAAATAGCAATAATGCATCATTCATGGGAGCTCTTTGGGATCAATTGGACAGCTAAACGATTAGCTAGAGAGGGTTAAGTGGCCAATATCAAGGATGTGGCGAAGGAGGCTGGCGTTTCGACGGCAACAGTTTCAGCCGTGATCAATGACTCCAGCTTTGTCAGTCCTGTACTGAGAAATCGCGTGCAGGCAGCGATTGACAAACTGGGCTATGTCCCCTCGCAGGTTGCCCGGAACCTGAAGCGAGGCAGTTCTCAGCTCATCTCTCTGGTCGTGGCAGATCTGGCAAACCCGTTTTATGCACGGATTGTCTGTGCAGCCGAGGCGGCGGCCGCGGCGTGGGGCTATTGCCTTGTGGTGTTCAACAGTGACGAGAAACCGGAAATTGAAAGACGCATCCTGTCACGAATACGTACGTTGTCATGTGATGGAATGATCATGGTGCCGGTTGGTCAGCCGACACAATATGCCGGCGCGGCAATGAAGGGCCTGCCGCCGATTGTCATGTTTGGAAGAACCACGGAGCAGGACGCCTATGACGCAGTGGTGCTGGATAATGTGGAAGCATCGCGTCAGGTCACCAGCTATTTGCTTGATCTGGGTCACCGGAAAATTGGTACAATCACCGGGCCAATGCATTTGAGCACGGCGCAGGATCGCCATGCGGGCATGCTGGACGCCATGGCGTCACGCGGCCTTGCACCCGATGCAATCCATGTGCGCAGTGGAGAGTTTCGTGAAGATACAGCCTATTCGGTGGCACGGGACATGCTGTCCCAACCCAATCCACCCAGCGCACTCTATGTCGCGAACGGCCTGATGGCGCTCGGCGTCATGCGGGCCGTTTCGGACATGGGGCTGAAATGCCCCAGGGATATTTCCATTGCCTCAACGGATACGATCCCCGGATTTGGTGGCATTCGCCCAAAGCTTACCCGTGCCGAACACCCGGCGACCGATATGACCAATGAAGCACTGCGTCTTTTGGTAGACCGCATCACCCGCGACCCGAAGGCGCCCGCCCGCGAGGTGGTGTTTCAGGCAGCTTTGGTGCTGGGTGAAAGCTGTGCGCCACCAAGCGATGCACTCATTCGAAATCAAGACCAGACGGTCAAGGGCCCCGAATCACCTGAATGATAACAATTGACCCACTGGCCAGGACAATATCCGTGGTCAGGCTTCGCCGCACTCGCTGGACAGCATGGCGGGGTCAATTCCCATTGACGCAAAGGCGCGGTCGTATTTATTGTCCAGCACCGGATCGAAAATGATGTCCTCGACCGCCGGACAGGTCAACCAGCCGTTGGCGGTGACTTCACTTTCCAGTTGGCCGGCACCCCAGCCCGAATAACCCAGCATCAGGGTCGCACGTGCCGGGCCTTTACCGGCGACAATGGCCCTCAATATGTCGACTGTCGCCGTCATGCTCAAATTTTCGGTGATCGACAGGGTTGCATCACTTTTGTAATCATTGGAATGCAAGACAAATCCCCTGCCGGCATCGACCGGGCCTCCGGTCTGAACACTCATAGCTGCAACCGCATCCGGCAATTCGCCAGCTTCCTCAGGCTTGAGCAATTCCAATTGAATCATCAATTCGGCAAAGGACGATGGCTGATCGCGGTTGAGCACAAATCCCACGGCGCCGCTGCTGTTATGCGCGCAGATAAAGATGACTGTTCGCGAGAAATTGCTGTCTGATAATCCGGGCATGGCAAGCAGAAACTGGCCGTCGAAACACCCGCGCTCTTCATCACCCAAGAGGCTTTCATGTAATTTGTCCATGATTCAGCCTAGATCATTTTCTGATCAAATGGAATCTCTTGATCAGAATTTGCTCTGGCATCTCGCACAGAATTCAAGAGCTGTAGCGATCAACATTCCACTTTGACTGTTTCAAAACCGAAATGGCAATATCCCTGGATTGGCCATGTCTGATCACCGGAATATGAATTGAAATCGTCCGGTTGTGACTGGCGCAATGGGGTACGGGCGACTAAATTGCTGCCATGATTTACAGATCAAACCGCCTTTGCGCACCCCGCGCCCTTTCAATCACCACCGGGCTGGCAACAGTCCTCATCTTGAGCTGTCTCGCGCCCGTGCAAACCTTTGCCGCATCCAGCGCCTGGTCCGAAACGGAGGGCGGCAGAATTCGCATCACAGCGCTTGAACCGTCAGAAGATGGATCAATAAGGGCAGTCCTTGATGTCGATCTCCTGCCTGGTTGGAAAACCTATTGGCGTGACCCCGGTGAGGCGGGCGTGCCGCCGTCCCTTGAGTTTGATGGCAGCACAAACATCAAGGACGCGGTCATTCACTTCCCGGCGCCTGAACGCATCAAGGACGATTATTCCACCTGGGCCGGTTACACCTACCCGGTCGCCTTCCCCTTAACGTTGTCACAGGACAATGCAGGCACGGCAAGTACGCTGGAGGCAAATGTTTTTCTGGGGCTGTGCCAATCCATCTGCATTCCGTTTCAAACAAGCTTCTCCGTCACAGTCGACCCCAAAAAGTCTGCCAACGCCTTCGAAAGGCGATTGGTCCAAAAAGCCTTCCTGGCGCTGCCGGAACAGCCGGGCAAAGGATTTGACGTTGTCTCGGCCAAGCTGGATAAAGACGACGCCCAATTGACATTGTCCATTGCATTGCCTGATGGGGCGAAAGAGGCAGAGTTGTTTGTTACTGGGCCTGCCGGCTGGTATTTCGAGACACCACGCCTCATCAGCCATGCAAAAAACATCGCAATATTCCAGAGTACCATTGACGTTTCCTCAGATGCAGCCGAGCTTTCGGACGATGGCATACGTGTACTGGTCAAATCATCCGGTCGCAGCATGGAGACTGAACTCTCCCTTCCCTGACATAGGCAAAAATTTGCGATCAAGACGCTGGACAAAGGCGCGCAAGCGTCTATTTAAACGACAGACTGGGAACCGTCGGGAAGCGTAAAAGGATATTCCGTCCGGTGCCCTGATGGAAAAAAACCGGTTATCAGCACTTCTTTTTCAAGGATCAGACCCGTGACAATATCTATCGGAGACAAGCTACCCGAACTTTCATTGCTGGAAGCAACACCGGACGGCTTGAACATGGCTTCAACTGCCGAAATCTTCGCCGGCAAAAAAATCGTGTTGTTTGGCGTCCCCGGTGCTTTCACCCCGACCTGTCATGTCAGCCACCTACCGGGCTATATCGAACATCGCGATGCCATTCTTGCAAAGGGCGTTGATGATATTGCCGTGCTTTCTGTCAATGATGGTCACGTGATGGCCGCATGGGCCAAAAACACCGGAGCAGAAGGCAAGATTCGCTTTTTGGCTGACTGGAATGCGGCCTTCTCAAAGGCCATGGGAATGGACCAGGATATGTCCGCCGGTGCGATGGGTATACGCTCCAAGCGGTATTCGATGATCATAGAAGACGGGGTTGTCACGGCAATCAATATGGAAGAATTGCCCCGACAAGCGGTCACATCCGGAGCAGAGGCCATTATCGAGCAGCTTTAAAAGGTTCCATGGCGGAGCGGGCAAGCTCGTCTGCTCGCTCATTTTCCGGGTGACCGGCGTGCCCCTTCACCCAATGCCATGTCACTTCATGGCCGTTGCGGGCACTATCCAATTCCTGCCAGAGGTCGGCATTTTTAACCGGCTTTCTGGCAGCCGTCTTCCAGCCGTTCCTTTTCCAGCCATTTATCCATCCGTTGATGCCATCGCGGACATAGGAGGAGTCGGTATAAAGGTCCACCTTGCAAGGCGATTTCAGCGCTTTGAGCGAGCTGATGGCGGCCATCAGTTCCATGCGATTGTTTGTGGTATCGGCCGCACCTCCAGACAGTTCCCTGTCTGTCTCTCCATGACGCAGGATGGCGCCCCAGCCACCCGGCCCAGGATTGCCTGAACAGGCGCCGTCGGTGTAAATCTTCACGTGTTTCAAGAGATATCATCCATTCTGCGAAGCCCGTATTCAGTGGCCGAAACCACGTTGCGATGAAAACGCACATAGCGCAGATATTCCATCGGGTCCTTTTTAACCACCATCGCCCCGTCAGACACCACCAGCCAGTCATGGAGGCGCGTGAGGAAAAAACGCAATGCCGAACCGTGCGCCAGCATCGGCAAAGCATCAGCCTCCTCAGCGCTCAATGGCCTGACGGATTGATAGCCGGCAAGCAGCGCCATGCCCTTGGTCACATTAAAAGACCCATCTTTCTCAAAGCACCAGGCATTGAGGAGGATCGCCACGTCGTAGACCAGAAAATCATTGCAGGCGAAATAAAAATCTATGAGACCGGAAAACTGCTCCCCAAGGAAAAACACATTATCAGGAAAGGCATCGGCATGAATCACACCGGACGGCAGGCCTGCTGGCCATTCGGCTTCCAGCAGTGTCAGATCCGTCTCGATTTCCGTGTCCAGATCGGCCTCGACTTCATTGGCCCGTGATGCTGAAAGGTCCCAAAGGGGACGCCAGTTGCCAACCGACAATGCATTCTTGCGGGTCAGCGAGAAATCCTGTCCGGCCAGATGCATTTGCGCAATGACCTTGCCGACTTCACTGCAATGGTTTGCGGTGGGTCGCCTTGGCCACATGCCTTCCAGAAAGGTGATCAGGGCCGCGGGGCGACCGGCCAGCTCACCCAATGCCTGCCCCTCGCTGTTGTGCACCGGCAGCGGACAGGACATGCCCTTTTTTGCCAGATGCTCCATCAGACCAAGAAAGAACGGCAGATCATCGCGGTCAACGCGTTTTTCGTAGAGCGTCAGAATATAGGCGCTCTTGCTTGTGTGCAGCAGAAAGTTGGAATTCTCAACACCCTCGGCAATCCCCTTGTAAGAGGTCAGTTCACCTACGTCATAGGTGGTCAGGAACGTGCGGAGTTCCGCTTCGGATATGTCGGTATAGACCGCCAATGGGATGCCTTTCAGATAGAGCGTGTTGCATCGTCCTAATGCCTGCCACGCCCGATTTCAATGGATCGCAGCATGTTCTTTACACGTTTCAGGCAAATCAAGACCTGTGCATTCCCGGCAAGGAACCGGAGGGGTCAACTGTCCGCATGTCCATTGACAAATGCCATATCGACAGATGTCAGTTCGACGTCCCGTAAAACATTCATGACCGGAAAATTTTCGTTCTCAATAGCTGTTTCGGCAAGCTCAACAGTCACGTCAAACCGCGCACGAAAAGCATCGATGATTTCATCAACGATGATCTGCGGTGCAGACGCACCTGCTGAAAGTCCGATCGTGTGTATGTCCCTGCCATCAATGTCCTGCCAGGGAATTTCCCCGGCGCGTTGCACAAGAAGAGAATTCGTCGCCCCTGCCCTCAGGGCGACTTCGACGAGTCGGCGTGAATTGGACGAATTGGGGGCGCCGACGACAAGAAAGAGATCACAGCCCGGGGCCGCTGCCTTGACGGCATCCTGTCGATTGGTCGTGGCATAGCAGATTGATTCAGCCGATGGCGCCATCATATTGGAAAATCTGTTCTTCAGGATATCGACAATACCCGCCGTATCTTCCACCGACAGCGTCGTTTGCGTGACAAAGCCCAGGTTATCGGGGTCGATGGGGGCGTAATTTTGCGCATCCTCAACGGTCTCCACGAGACTCACTGCTCCTTGCGGCAATTGTCCCATTGTTCCGATGACCTCCGGGTGTCCGGCATGGCCGATCAATATGACATGACGGCCAAGGCGCTGATGACGCATCGCCTGTTTGTGGACCTTCGAGACCAGAGGGCAAGTGGCATCGAGGTAGAACAGATTGCGCGCCCGCGCATCTTCTGGCACCGATTTTGGAACGCCATGGGCAGAAAATATCACCGGCTGCTGTTGGTGTTCCGGGGGGATCTCATCAAGTTCCTCGACAAAGACCGCACCTCTGGCCTGCAGACCTTCGACAACATAGCGATTGTGGACAATCTCGTGGCGAACATAAACGGGCGCGCCGTATTTCTTCAGCGCCAGAACAACAATCTGGATGGCCCGGTCTACGCCGGCACAAAATCCGCGAGGCCCACATAGTCGTATGGCCAGAGGCGGCTTAGCAGAGTTTGTCATAAATCTATCCCAAAGCAATTCTGTTCGTTCTTCTAGCCGATTGTCGCTCCTGATGGTACCGGCGAATTGTCCATCAGCAATATGGCCAGATCATAACGGATAGCAAAATCCCGGCAGTCAGTCCTGCGGTCGGAAAGCACGCCAGACGAAGAAGGCAGCAACTGCGAGCAAAGCCAGTGCCAGGCCAAACCAGGTCACAGCATATTGCAGGTGATTGTTGGGCAGCACAACACGGGTGACGTTGCCGACCGGCCCGGCATTGGTGGCTCCATTGGTTGTCGAAACATCCATAAAAAATGGCACCAGCCGGTTTTCATCCAATCCCATGGCGCTGGCCATGGCGTCGATATCCTTCCAGTACCAGGTGCGTTCCTGCGGCGCATTTTCCGGAACCACCCAACCGGGTTTCTTGTCGAGCCGGTTGCGGGCAAGACCGACAATCTCCACGGTACCTTCGATTGGCTGCCAGGTCCTTCGGGAGACATCCCGCTGGTCGTAGGCAATGAAACCGCGATTGACGATCAGCATCCCACCATCAGAAAGCCGCATCGGCGTATAGATATACCACCCTGATTGCCCTTCATGGGTGGCAAGATAATATTGTTCCTGATCGTTTACGAAAGCGCCGGTAAATTGCACAGGAAGGTAGTCCACATCCCCGCTCTTGTCCCACAGGGCACGGGCATCGGCCAGCGTGACGGGCGCCTGCTGCATGCGACTGCCGATGGTTGCGACAAGAGCCTCCTTCCATTGGAGGCGCTGCACCTGCCAATTGCCAAGCAGGAGCAAAATGCAAAAAGCAACCAGGGTGAAGAGGTAAAAGAAGAAACCCGGCCTTCTGGAACCACGCTTCGTTCCATCCGATGTTCCCACGGGGGAGATCGGCTTGTCAGCGCCGGTATCCTTGCTGACTGCTCTAGTCATTGTTTATCTGGCCTTCCTGGGCGCTGTTCTTGTACTGCAGATCGATCAGAACACCTTTGAGTGCCCGCAGCAACCACAGACAAAGACCAATGGTCAGCGGAATCCAAAGGATGAAATGCAGCCACAGAGGCGGCTGGTAGGTGACCTCTGTCCAAAGCGCCAGACCGACCATCAGAAAACCGATGAACAGGATGACAAAGACGGCAGGTCCATCACCGGCATCGGCAAAACCATAATCCAGACCGCAATTGCCGCAGGATTTCTTGACGCTCAGATATCCGTCGAACAGCTTTCCCTCGCCGCAACGCGGGCAACGGCCTTTCAGGCCGGCTGCGATAGGGTCAACCGGCGGGTAGAGGGCCTGGTCCTGCTTGTCCATGTCATTGCTCCATTCAAATTGCGCGTCGTCTATCCAGAGATTTTGTTGTCCCGCCAAAAAGATTGGGGGCGCCCGCACCATGTGCTGCGCCCCCTCCCCAATTGTATTCTTTCAGGCCAACTGAATTTGACCGGATTTGTATCAGTGGCCGATAATCTCGACGCCCCACGATGCCCAGACATAGATCGTGAAGAACAGGAACAGCCAGACAACGTCGACGAAATGCCAATACCAGGCAGCTGCCTCGAGGCCAAAATGCTGCTTTGGCGTAAAGTCTCCCGCAGCCGCGCGAATAAGGCAAACCACCAGAAAGATGGTTCCGACCAATACGTGAAATCCATGGAAGCCGGTTGCCATGAAGAATGTCGCTCCGTAGATCGAATCCTTGAAGGCGAAAGGTGCGTGAATATATTCATAGGCCTGCACGCAGGAGAACAGAATGCCCAGAGCAACGGTGATTGCCAGCCCCTGCACCAGTCCCTTGCGGTTTCCATGCAACAGAGCGTGATGCCCCCAGGTCAAGGCTGTACCGGACAACAGCAGGATGATCGTGTTGTACAGCGGCAAATGGAACGGATCGAGTATCTCGATATCCACCGGTGGCCATTGGCCACCCGTATGGGCGACGCGTGCTACCTGGGCTGCTTCGCCAGCAAAGATACTGGCATCAAAAAAGGCCCAGAACCAGGCAACGAAGAACATGACTTCAGAAGCAATGAACATCATCATGCCGTAACGCAGATGCAGCGATACAACAGGCGTATGATAGCCCTCATGGGCTTCCTTGATACAATCGGCCCACCACGCGTACATCGTGTAGAGGACAATGGCCAGACCAAGGAAGAAGACCCATGGATTGGCCATTTCGAGGCCAAACATGTCAAGGGTATCGCCGGACAGATAGCGCATATAGATGATGCCGCCAAATGCCATTACCAAGGCGCCAACGGAGCCGATAAATGGCCATGGGCTTGGATCGATTATGTGATAGTCATGGTTCTTTTGATGCGCATCAGCCATTTGAAAGTCCCCGAATAGCCTTTTCGTTGTAGCCGCGGTTGCCCGCAAGCCATGTGTTGTCAGAGCCTGTCCGCATCCTCTTGCACGGAACCGGAGGCGCGGGCCACCGGTTTGTCCTCATGCAAGGGATAAAATGTGTAAGACAGCGTTATGGTATTGATATTCTTTGTTTCCGGAGCATCAACAATGGCCGGATCAATAAAGAAGACCACCGGCATGTCCAGGCTTTCACCCGGTTGCAACTCCGTTTCGGTAAAGCAGAAACATTCCACCTTGTTGAAATAGGCACCGGCCACCTGCGGTGTGACATTGAACGTCGCCTTGCCGCTGCTGGCTGTCGCACCCGTATTCGTTGCCAAATAGGATATTTGCACGGTCTCGCCAATGCGCATTTCCACATCGCGCTGAACAGGCTTGAACTCCCAATTCAGGGCATTGGACGTATTGGCGTCGAAACGCACATCTATCTTGCGATCCAGCACGGTTTCTGAATATTGCTCCACCCGCTGCGTCGTGCCGCCATAACCGGTAACCTGACAAAAGAGCTGGTACAATGGTACGGAAGCGTAGGCCATGCCTGCCATACCAACAACAACACTTGCACACACGGCCACGATCATGCGATTGCCGCGTGCCTTGTCGCCAGATGGATTGCTGTCTGCCTGTATCTGCCTGTTGTCCATATCCATACCTACAATGGCCGGGCAAGAATGGCCGGGCCAAACTTGATGATGGTTGCCACATAGAAGAGCACGACCAGCGATACCAGAACCACGGCAATGGCAATGGAGCGGCGGCGCCGGGATTTTTTCTGCTTTGGCGTCAATTCGTAGAGTTCATTCATGCCCACACCCCGAACCGGGTCAGCGCACTGTCGATCAACAGCATGGCAAACAGACCAAACAGATAGATCAGTGAATAACCAAACATCGCCTTGGCCGGCTTCATCACCTTGTCATCGGCGTCCATGCGATAGACCTGAAAGGCATACCAGACGAAACCGATGCCAAGCCCTGCGGCCAGGAGGCCATAGGCCAGACCGGCAAAACCCATGAAATAGGGAAGAACGCCAACAAAGGCTGTGACAAGCGCATAGGCCAGAATCTGTTTTTGCGTGGAACGCACACCGGCAACATTTGGCATCATCGGCACACCGGCGTTGCCATAGTCAGTCTGTTTGAACAGGGCGAGCGCCCAGAAATGCGGTGGTGTCCAAAGGAATATGATGAGGAAGAGAACGACACTGTCCCAGGAGATCGAACCGGTCACGCTGGCCCAGCCGATCATCGGAGGAAAGGCTCCGGCTGCTCCACCGATCACGATGTTCTGCGGCGTCGAACGCTTGAGCCACATCGTATAGACGACGGCATAGAAGAAGATGGTGAAAGCCAGCAGGGCGGATGCAACCCAATTGACCAACAATCCGAGCGTCATCACGGAAAATGCCGACAGCACCAGACCGAATATCAGCGCTTCACTGCCGGTAACGCGACCATCGGGTATCGGCCGACGCGCTGTGCGCGACATGATCGCATCGATATCCGCGTCGTACCACATGTTGAGCGCCCCGGAGGCGCCTGCGCCCACAGCAATGCAGAGGATTGCAACGGCTCCAAAGAATGGATGGATTGTGCCCGGCGCCATGATCAGGCCAACAAATGCCGTGAACACGACAAGCGACATGACGCGCGGCTTGAGCAGCTCAAAATAGTCCCGTGGATCGGCTTCGGACAAGCCGATCTGCGATCCTGTAAGACTTTCATGTTCGCCGGTTATAGCCATCGTATCTTTTCAATCGCCTGTTGCTGGGGGTACCAAGGGCCGCCTTGGCGGCCCGTGCTGTTCTTGAAGTTTATTGCTGCCCGCTATTTGATACGCGGCAGCTGCTCCCACTGGTGAACCGGCGGTGGTGAGCTGAGTGTCCATTCGAGCGTTGTTGCACCCTCACCCCAGGGATTATCGCCAGCCACGCGTTTCTTGGAGAAGGCTTCGACGATGCCCACCAGGAAGATCAGCACACCGATGGCCGAAATATAGGAACCATAGGATGAGACCGCATTCCAGCCGGCAAAGGCATCAGGGTAGTCAATGTAGCGGCGCGGCATGCCGGCAAGACCCAGGAAATGCTGCGGGAAGAACACCAGATTAACACCGATGAACATCACCCAGAAATGGGCTTTGGCCAGAAAGGAGTTGTACATGTATCCGGTCATTTTCGGGAACCAGTAGTACCAGGCAGCGAAAATCGCGAAAACAGCGCCGAGCGACAGGACATAGTGGAAATGGGCCACCACGTAATAGGTGTCATGCATTGCACGGTCGAGACCGGCATTGGCCAGCTGCACCCCTGTCACACCGCCAACAGTGAACAGGAAGATGAACCCGAGAGCCCAGAGCATCGGCGTGCGCATGGTCAGCGAACCGCCCCACATGGTGGCAATCCATGAGAAGATCTTCACCCCTGTCGGCACCGCGATAACCATGGTTGCAAACACGAAGTAACGCTGTGTATCGAGCGACAGGCCCACCGTGAACATGTGGTGCGCCCAAACAATGAAGCCGACGGCGCCAATGGCGACCATGGCGTAGGCCATCCCGAGATAGCCGAACACCGGCTTGCGCGAAAAGGTCGACACAATGTGGCTGACGATGCCGAAACCGGGCAGGATCAGAATATAGACTTCCGGATGACCAAAGAACCAGAACAGATGCTGGAACAGAATCGGATCCCCACCACCGTCGGGCGAGAAGAACGATGTGCCGAAATTGCGATCCGTCAGCAGCATGGTGATGCCACCGGCCAGAACAGGCAGCGAAAGAAGCAAGAGGAAGGCTGTAATCAGCACGGACCAGGCAAACAGCGGCATCTTGTGCAGCGTCATTCCAGGCGCACGCATGTTGAAAATCGTGGTGATGAAATTGATTGCACCAAGAATGGACGATGCGCCGGCAATATGCAGCGACAGAATCGCAAAGTCCATGGCAGGACCTGGCTGGCCGGTCGTCGAGAGTGGCGGATAAATCGTCCAGCCACCGCCGGTTCCGTATGCACCGACCGGCCCCTCAACAAACATTGAGAGCAGCAGGAGAATAAAGGCGGGAGGCAGGAGCCAGAACGATATGTTGTTCATGCGCGGGAACGCCATATCAGGCGCGCCGATCATGATGGGAACCATCCAGTTGGCAAACCCACCGATCAATGCCGGCATCACCATGAAAAAGATCATGATCAGGCCATGGGCCGTGGTGAACACATTGTACATGTGTTTGCCACCATCAATGGCAGCATCGCCGTCCAGACCGTACACCATGCCTGCAAGGCCATGGAAAATCTGAATGCCGGGTTCGGCAAGTTCCCACCGCATGAAAACTGACAGTGTACCGCCAATGATACCGGCAATGATCGCGAAGATCAGGTAGAGGGTGCCGATATCCTTGTGGTTTGTGGAAAAGAGCCAACGTGTCACGAAACCGACAGGTTTGTGGTCGTGCGCATCATGAGCTGCGGTTGAACCGGCCATGGTCTTACTCCTCGATCTTCTGTGCTTCGTTGGCAGCAAGCTCAACGGTTTTGTCCGTATCCGTGATCGATGCCATCAATTGTGCATTGGCGGCCTCGACGTCATCAGCAGCGGCTGCCAGCCATGCTCCATATTGCTCGACCGACACGACACGGATGCCGATAGGCATATAGGCGTGGTCTTTTCCGCACAATTCCGAACATTGCCCATAGTAGAGGCCTTCGCGGTTCGCCTTGAACCATGTTTCATTCAACCGACCGGGCACAGCGTCCATCTTGATGCCGAATGCCGGCATGGCGAAGGAATGCAGGACGTCACTTGCGGTCACCAGCAAACGGACAGTCATGTCGACAGGCACAACCACTTCATTATCAACGGCCAGAAGCCGTGGATATGCCGCGCGGCTTTCCTTGCCGTAGGAAGCACGATCGCTATCGCTCAGCAGCAGCGAATCAAAGGAGACTTCCTGCTCTACCTGATATTCGTAACCCCAGTACCACTGGTTGCCCGTCGCCTTGATGGTCAATTGCGGCTCATCAGGCGGTGTATATTGCGCTGTCAAAAGCTGGAACGAAGGGATTGCCAGGAACAACAGAATGACAACGGGGCCAACAGTCCAGATGACTTCGATGGTCGTATTGTGACTGGTCTTCGAGGGAACCGGATTGGCACTGGCGCGAAACCGCACCACCACGATGACCAAAAGCAGCAGCACCAGCACGGTAATCGGCACAATAAACCACAAAGTATAATCATTGAACCAGGTAACCTCGCTCATGATATCGGTGGCGGCCGGTTGAAGACCGGTCTGCCAGTCAGTTGGCTGTGCGGCCATGGCCTGTGTTGCCAAAAGCAGTGGAGCAAACAGAGCCCAGACTGCATGAAGCGAATTTCTCACAACATTTCTCCCTCGAGCATACGCGGCTGCACCTGCAACAACGCATAATCCCTTAATTTGACAGCGCTTCAAACCATAGTTTAGAGCCAATCGCAACTGGCTGACAGGTGTTTGTGTGCGACATTTTATGCACCTGTCATTATCAACAGCACTTCCTGCCCTGATAATCGGTATAGGCCGAAAAAAATATTTCGCACGATTTTGTTTGGCCGCTGTTGAAAAACAATAGGATTTAAGGGCTCTTTTACAGCAATGTTGCCGCATTTTCCATTTATCTGGCCTTCCTATTGCAACTTGGGAAAAAATGGACACTTTTCAACAACCAGTCTGTTCCGGCAAACTGGCAAGACTGATTCGCATCGCGCTGGAGCTAAAATGCTACGAACCATCATGAATAAATTGCCACTGCTTTCCTTGGCCGCGGTTTTCACTACGACGGCAACAATCGGCATGGCGCAACAATCCGGGACGGTGCGTGCCAATCACGGCGCCTGGTCCATTGTTTGTGATCAACCGGCAGGAGCCTCCAGCGAACAATGTGCGCTGATGCAAAATGTGATCGCCGAGGACCGACCGGAAATGGGTCTGTCGGTCGTGGTGCTGAAGACTGCCGATAACCAGGCGCGCGTGCTGCGGGTACTGGCGCCTCTGGGGGTTCTTCTTCCCAATGGTCTCGGACTGAATATCGACGGCAAAGACATCGGGCGGGCTTATTTCGTGCGCTGTTTTGCCGATGGCTGCTATGCGGAAGTCATTCTGGAAGAAACGCTTTTGAAAACCTTGCAGGCTGGAATGACAGCAACATTCATTGTCTTTCAGACGCCTGAGGAAGGAATCGGCATTCCGGTAGACCTCACCGGATTTACCAACGGCTTCGCCGCCCTGCCCTGAGCAATTCCAGACAATCCAAAACAAATCTGCTTCGATATCTCCACAGAGAGAACCGGATGCGGATATTGCTGTTTGCCGTTTGATTTGCGCAAAATCCCTTTGGCTGCAATCCCATTGGATAATGCAGACGCATACCCTTATATAGGGTCAAGACATCGATCCCGATTGCACGGGGCAAATTCTCTGGTTGAAACATTGCGGACGAACTCATGAAAAATGACTTGCTAAAGAGCTTTGACTGCGCGGAAGAGCGCGTCGCCCAGATTGTCGGCAACGCGCTGCAAGGTGCGGATGACGGTGAGCTTTTTGTGGAATATTCCCAGGTTGAATCGTTGATGTTTGACGACGGCCGGTTGAAATCAGGCAATTTTTCCTGTGACCAGGGTTTCGGGTTGCGATCGGTGGCGGCAGAAGCCGTCGGCTATGCACATTCGGGTGATCTCTCGGAGGCGGCCCTGTTGCGCGCCTCGGATGCCGTATCGGCCGTAACACGCGGCTATACGGGCACCTATGCCGCCGCCCCTGCCCGCACCAACAAACACCTTTATGGCGAAGAGAACCCGATTGGTTCGCCCGGTTTTGCCGAGAAAGTGCAATTGTTGCAGCAGGTGGATTCCTATCTGCGGGAAAAGGACCCGAAAGTCAGGCAGGTTTCAGCAGCGCTTGCCGCCGGATGGCAGGTCGTGTCAATTCTGAGGGCCGATGGCGCGATCGTGCGTGATATCCGACCATTGACACGATTGAGTATCACCGTTGTCGTTGGCGAGGGAGATCGCCAGGAAAGCGGCTCCTATGGTGCTGGCGGGAGACGCGGATTCGGCGAATTCATTGCAGAGGATTCCTGGCGGACCGGCGCAGATGAAGCTTTGCGACAGGCGCTTGTCAATCTTCGGGCAGTCCCGGCGCCGGCAGGCACCTTTGATATGGTTCTTGGTGCCGGTTGGCCCGGTGTCATGCTGCACGAAGCCGTCGGCCATGGCCTGGAGGGGGATTTCAACAGGAAGAAGACCTCTGCCTTTGCCGGCCTGATGGGCAAGCAGGTTGCCTCCAAAGGCGTCACAATCGTTGATGATGGCACGATTGAAGAGCGACGCGGCTCTCTGACCATTGATGATGAGGGTACACCGTCCGGCTATAATGTGCTGATTGACGATGGCATATTGGTTGGCTTCATGCAGGATCGTCAGAATGCCCGCCTGATGAACGTTCAGCCGACCGGCAACGGGCGACGGCAATCCTATGCTCACCAACCCATGCCGCGCATGACCAACACCTATATGCTGGGTGGCGACAAGACGCCCGAGGAAATCATCGCTTCGGTCAAAAAGGGCATCTATGCGGTTTCCTTTGGCGGTGGTCAGGTGGATATTACCTCCGGTAAATTCGTCTTCGGCTGTACAGAGGCCTACATGATTGAAGACGGAAAGCTGGCTGCGCCCATCAAGGGCGCCATGTTAATCGGCAATGGCCCGCAAGCCATGCAAAGGGTTTCCATGATTGGAAATGATTCCAAACTCGATACCGGTATAGGCATGTGCGGCAAAGCCGGCCAGAGCGTACCGGTCGGGGTCGGGCAGCCACACCTGCGGATGGACCAGATGACCGTTGGCGGAACCCAGACCTGACTTTGAGGAAAACTGATTGGGGGATCACCGTCCGGATTTATCGACGGTTAAACAAATATCACTAGCATGCCTGATATTGACGCTGCATTGCGCGGGTTGCGCTCAAAACCGGTGACCGATCAAGCATGCCGATTCAATCGAAACTGATACAATACCGCATAGGGTGTCGCCAGGTGGCGAAATGGCTGGCAATTCGAGGCGGTTTGGAATTGCTGTCTCTGGCCAGCCGGTTTCGTTTGCTGCCGCAAAACAATTACAAAGGCGTGATCTTTACGCTGCACCATGTCCGCCCCAATTCGGATGTTTCCTTTCAACCGAATTCATACCTCTCCGTCACACCGCAGTTTCTCGAAACGACAATTGCCTCATTGCTGAAAAAGGGATGGATTGCCGCGCATATTGATGACCTGCCGGAACTGGTGAATGATCCGCAAAACAAAAACCGCTATATGGCCTTCACGCTGGATGACGGATATCGTGACAATGTTGAATACGCCCTGCCCGTCTTTGCCAGGCACAATGTCCCCTTCACGATTTTCATCACGTCTGGTTTCACCGATCGTTCGCGTACAATATGGTGGATTACACTGGAAGAATTGCTGAGAAAGACCGACCGCCTGACCCTGGATCTCGACGGTGGCGAACAGACATTCGTGACCCGGACCAATCTGGAGAAGAGAGCGGCTTTCAGTCTTGTCAGCGAACAGTTCGATGTGACAGACGAGGATGCATTTGTATCCGCGCTGGACAAGGCAGCCCGCCGGGCCGGCATCGATCCGGTGTCCATTGTGGAACGGGAAACCCTTGATGAAGCTGCGTTGCGCGCACTCACCGCCAGCCCCCTTGTTCGCCTGGGCGCCCACACCGTCAGCCACGTAAACCTTGCCCGAACTGATCCGGCACGTCTGGCAACAGAGATCCGGTTGTCGGGTGACCACGTCGCAGCGCTCGTTGGCGACCGGCCCGGAAGTTTCGCCTATCCCTATGGTGGCAAACGGGCGGCGGGGCCACGCGAGTTTGATGCTGTTGCGCAGGCCGGTTATGGCGCAGCAGTCACAACCTGTCCCGGGCTGCTGGCTGCCGGAGACGGCACCAGACCAACGGCATTGCCGCGGATATCCCTCAACGGTCTGTATCAGAACGCGCGTTGTGTCGAAGGGCTGCTTACAGGCATACCCTTCCGGTCAAGAAGCCATCAATCCGACCCTGCTTCAGAGAATTGACCGCCTTTGGCAAATCTGCCTGTCAGGGATAAAGCCTGGTCTTTTGCCATTCATCACCGAGGGAATCACGCTTGAAAATCACTCTGTCGTGCAATCTGTACTTGCGATCATGCCAGAACTCGATTGATGTCGGCGCCAAACGAAAACCCGACCAGTGCGGCGGGCGCGGAATCGCACCGATCGGATATTTCGCGGTATATTCCGCAACGGCCTTTTCCAGTGCAAAACGACCTTCCATGGCGCGCGACTGCCTGGAGGCCCAGGCGCCAATCCGGCTACCGCGCGGCCGCGTTGCATAATAGGCATCGGCTTCCTCATCACTGACGACAGAAACATCACCGCGAATGCGCACCTGTCTGCGCAATGACTTCCAGTGAAAGCACATTGCCGCCTTTTTGGCGCTGAGCAATTCCGTGCCCTTCTGGCTCTCGAAGTTCGTATAGATGGTAAAGCCCTGCTGGTCGAACCCCTTGAGCAGAACCATTCTCACATTGGGAAGGCCATCTTCGTCAACGGTTGCCAGAGACAGCGCATTGGGATCATTGATTTCCTGCGCCACCGCATCATCCAGCCATTGCGAAAACAGCGCCAAAGGCGCTTCGGATAGGGTAAAATCATCATTTGATGCCATCTTGTCATCGACCATGGTCTTTTTCGCGCCTCACATATTTACTTCACGTCGTCTTTACAGCTATTGAATCATAGTGGCCACTCAATGAAGAGCAACAAAATTGCATAGAAACAATTTCAACATTCGCGGGTCCATGATGATCCTGCTTGTTACGCTTGTATCAACAAGCGGCTGCATGGGTGGCATGGGGCTTGATGTGACCGGCGGACCGGATACGAGCCTCTATTCAGGATCCATACCTGTTTCTGATGAAGATGCCACGGATAAAATCGTTATTCGCGATACGGTTGCAAAGGCGCAATTGGGATCTGGCTTTATTCAGGAGATCCCGTGGTTCAACAGTGAGAACGGCAATTCGGGCATTGTGAGTTTCATCCGGGAAGACAACTCAGTCGGCAAGGTCTGCCGCGATTTCATCGTCTCCAAACACAGCTATGACGGCATCGCGCAATATACCGGTGAAATATGCCGAACCCGCATGACCAAAAGCTGGACCCTCAACGCTCTCGACCTGCAAAGCTAAAGCACTGTTTCATTGCGAACCGTTTGTTTCCATGGATGATCGGACAAAAAAGGCGTTTCGGCATGTTTGAAAGTTGCTGAATTCCGACAAATTGCATCGCCGGAAACCGCGTGACAGAAAGCTGATTTCATTCACCAAAAGGGTCGATTTGAACTGTTTCACATCACCAGTGTGTCAAATCTGCGTCTCGACCGCATGAACCGGTGCATGACCGGTTCAAGAGCGACGCTTGCGTCTTGAACGCACGTGTTTGCTGTGTCATAGCCAACGGTAACATTGTGCAAGGAGTGGGATATGGTTCTGACGGCAGGCCTGATGAAAGGCAAACGCGGCGTTATTATGGGCGTCGCCAACAATCGGTCGATTGCTTGGGGGATTGCCAAGGCCTGTGCCGACGCGGGAGCCGAACTGGCCATGACCTATCAGGGTGACGCGCTGAAGAAGCGAGTCGAACCGCTTGCCGCGGAACTGGGCGCACATGTTGTTGGACATTGTGATGTGACGGATCCGGAAAGCATGGATGCAGTCTTTGCCGAACTGGAAAGAATTTGGGGAAAGATCGATTTTCTCGTCCATGCCATCGCGTTTTCCGACAAGGACCAATTGACCGGTCGGTTCATCAATACAACGCGGGAAAACTTCAGTCGGACCATGGAGATATCGGTCTTCTCCCTGGCTGCCCTGTCGCGTCGCGCCGAGATGATCATGAATGATGGCGGATCCATTCTGACCTTGACATATTATGGCGCTGAAAAGGTCATGCCGCATTACAATGTCATGGGTGTTGCCAAGGCTGCTCTGGAAGCGACTGTGCGCTATCTGGCTGTTGATATGGGCAGCCGCGGCATTCGCGTCAATGCAATTTCCGCTGGGCCGATCAAGACATTGGCGGCCTCCGGCATCGGTGACTTCCGCTATATACTGAAATGGAACGAATATAATGCGCCGCTCAAACGCACGGTGACAACGGATGAAGTCGGCCTGTCTGCGCTCTATCTGCTTTCAGATATGTCATCGGCTGTGACCGGCGAAGTGCATCACGTTGATTCCGGTTACCACACGATCGGTATGAAAGCTGTTGATGCCCCTGATATTTCTGTCATCAAAGACTAGCAAAGCGCTACACCCCAGCAGGGATATATCACCATGGTCGCGTCAAAACCGCTGATCTATGTCATCCGGCACGGGGAAACGGACTGGAACCTCGAAGCGCGGCTTCAGGGAACCCAGGACATCCCTTTGAATGCGACCGGCCGGCGGCAGGCCAGTTACAATGGTCAGAACCTGAAAGACATTCTCGGCAAAGATGTCAGCAAATTCGACTTTGTTGCAAGCCCGATGAAGCGAACACGCGAAACCATGGAACTGGTGCGCAAGTCAATGTCGCTGGAGGCTGGTGATTATCGGCTGGATGACCGGTTGATCGAAGTGTCATTTGGTGATTGGGAAGGTCACACTTTGGATGAACTGGCAGTCCATGTGCCTGACCGCGTCAAGCAACGCAGCAATGACAAATGGAATTTCATACCTCCTGGTGAAAATGCCGAGAGCTACGAAATCCTGGCCTGGCGTATCGGTGCGTGGCTCAAGGATGTCACTTCTCCTACCGTATGCGTCAGCCATGGCGGTGTCATTCGGACCCTGTTTCACCTGATTGCAGGCACGCCAGGAAATGAAGCCGCCGACCTGCCGACCCCGCAGGACCGGATACTGAAAATCGAGGGCGATTCAATCCAATGGATTGATGATTGACAGGCCGAATTCCGCTTTGGCGATTTCATCGCAGATTGGCGCGAGCATCCAGCGCCACACCGTCAGAGCAATTCAGATTTGACCGCCCGCTAAAAACTGCATAGACGAAACAGCACATGGGACGTTTTCGCCGCGCAACAGCGCCGGTGCGAATTCAAAACACAACCAGTTGCTCAAACCGATCTCCCCATCGGTCTTCGGTTTCAGCCCAAAGCTTCAGGCAGGATGCATGTCACACAACACCTTCGGCCACCTGTTTCGTGTAACCACCTGGGGCGAAAGCCACGGCCTTGCACTGGGTTGTGTTGTTGATGGCTGTCCTCCGGGCATTGCCTTTACAGAAAACGAATTGCAGCACTGGCTGGACAAGAGAAAGCCGGGGCAATCGCGGTTCGTCACGCAAAGACGCGAAGCTGATGCTGTGCGTGTCCTCTCCGGCGTCATGCCGCAGGATGATGGGCAGACATTGATCACAACCGGAACGCCGGTCTCGATGATGATCGAAAACACCGATCAACGTTCAAAGGATTATTCGGAAATCGCCAAGCGCTATAGGCCGGGCCACGCGGATTATACCTATGATGTCAAATACGGCATCCGGGATTATCGCGGCGGCGGGCGTTCCTCGGCGCGCGAAACCGCAGCGCGGGTGGCGGCTGGTGGCCTGGCGCGAAAGGTGCTGCCCGATGTAACCATTCGCGGCGCTCTGGTGCAAATTGGTGACATCAAGATCAATCGTGAGCGGTGGGACTGGGATACAATCAACGACAACCCGTTCTTCTGTCCTGATCCTCAGACCGTGCCGCTTTGGGAAGCCTACCTCGACGAGATTCGCAAGGCCGGGTCCTCGGTCGGTGCCATTATCGAGGTTGTCGCTGAGGGCGTGCCAGCCGGGCTTGGCGCACCGGTTTACGCCAAACTCGATCAGGACATCGCTTCCAATCTCATGTCCATCAATGCCGTCAAGGCGGTCGAGATCGGCAATGGATTTGACGCTGCCACCTTCCGCGGAGAAGACAATGCCGATGAAATGCGCATGGGCGCCGACGGCAAGCCGATCTTCCTGTCCAACCATGCCGGCGGCATCGCCGGCGGGATATCGACAGGGCAACCGATCATCGCGCGGTTTGCCGTCAAACCAACCTCATCAATCCTGACCGAAAGGCGGAGCGTTGATGCGGACGGCAACGAAGTGGATGTGCGCACAAAAGGCCGGCATGATCCCTGCGTCGGCATTCGCGCTGTTCCCATTGGCGAGGCCATGCTTGCATGTACACTTGCCGATCATTACCTGCGGCACAGGGGCCAGACGGGCCGGGTTTCGTGATCAGTGGATTCCAGCAGGACTTTCCATTGAGGCCACGGCATCATGCCCGAAGGACTGTTGAAAAAGGATACAGGTTTTATGGCATATGATCAGACCCGCGTTGTAGAGGCGCTGCGTGCTTTTGAAGCCGGTGAAATTGTTGTCGTTACCGATGATGACGGCCGTGAAAACGAGGGTGACCTGATTGTCGCTGCCGTTCATTGCACACCGGAAAAAATGGCTTTCATCGTTCGTCACACGTCCGGCATCGTCTGTACGCCAATGCCTCGCAGTGAGGCAAAACGGCTTAATTTGACCGCCATGGTAGCCGAAAACGATGCACCGCACGCAACCGCCTTCACAGTGTCAGTGGACTACAAACACGGTACGACAACCGGCATTTCGGCAGATGACAGGACCCTGACGGTGCGCAACCTGGCCAACCCCAATGCGGGTGCTGTCGATTTTGTTCGTCCCGGCCATATTTTCCCGCTCATTGCACGTGAAGGCGGTGTGCTGATGCGCTCGGGTCACACGGAAGCCGCCGTTGATCTTTGCCGGCTGGTGGATCTTCCCCCCGTCGGTGTCATCAGTGAACTTGTCAATGACGACGGCACCGTAACCCAGGGCGCACAAGTCACCGAATTCGCCGCGAACCATGGGCTCAAACATGTATCGGTTGCCGATCTCATTGCCTACCGGCAGCGCAAGGAAACCCTGATTGAAAAGGGGGAAGCCTTTTCCGTTGAAACACCCTTTGGCAAGGCAACTGCCTATACCTATTCCCTGCCCTGGGACCCGATGCATCATATTGCCGTGGTTTTTGGCGATATTCGCGACGGCGTAAATATTCCGGTCAGGCTGCACAAGGAGGTGGTGGTCGAAGACGTCTTCGGCAAGCAGCCGCCCATCAATGACTATATGCGGCGCATTGCTGAGCATGGCCGCGGCGTGATTGTCTATTTGCGCGAAGGTTCTGTCGGCGTTGGCAATCTTGGAAGCGGTCGCACAGCGGCTGGAGAACGCGAAATTCACGGCGAGGCCATGGAGCGCGAGAGTGAATGGCTGGAGATCGGTCTGGGAGCGCAGATTCTCAAGGACCTTGGAATTACCTCCATCGAACTTTTTGCATCGCGCAAACGTCATTATGTCGGGCTGGAAGGTTTTGGCATCGCCATCGCAAAAACCATTGTCGTCGAAGGGTGACTGCTTGTCTGTCTCCCCTGATCGCTGTACCAGTGGCAGGATCGCAGTGAGCGATGTTGCCGCTATGCGCGTTCGTCGTTTTTATTCAGGTGCACCATGACAACCCGTCTCTATACCAATCCGATTCACCTAGAACATCTGACCCCCGAGGGCCATCCGGAACGCCCTGAGCGGTTGCGCGCGCTTGAAAAGGCGCTGGAGCGTGAATTGTTTGACGATCTGGATCGGGTGCTGTCGCCACAGGCCGATGAAAGCACAGTCCTGCTGGTCCATAGCGAGGACCATCTGGCAAAGGTGAAGAAAGCCATTCCAGAGGAAGGCATGGCGCATATTGATGCCGATACCACTGCCAGTCCGAAAAGCATGGAAGCGGCATTGACTGCGGTGGGTGGCGCGCTGGCTGGTGTGGACAGTGTCTTTCGCGGCGAAGCCGACAATGTTTTTGTTGCCGCCCGTCCGCCGGGGCACCATGCGGAAAAAGACAAGGCCATGGGTTTCTGCTTCTTCAATCAGGCGGCCATCGCCGCACGTTACGCACAACAGACTCATGGAGCAGAACGCATTGCCATCGTGGATTGGGATGTACACCACGGCAATGGCACGCAGGATATCTTCTGGGATGATGCCAGCGTTCTTTATTGTTCCACCCATCAGATGCCGCTTTTTCCAGGAACCGGTGCGAAGGATGACGTCGGGGCCGGCAATATTTTCAACGCACCCCTTTCAGCACAGTCGTCTGGCAGCCTGTTTCGGGAAGCATTTCGTTCGCGCATCCTGCCGGCGCTGGAAAACATGCGACCGGATCTGATCATAATTTCGGCCGGATTTGATGCGCATCACCGCGACCCGCTTGCGGAGATCAATCTGACAGAGGATGATTTCGACTGGGCAACGGGCAAGTTGATGGACATTGCCCAACGCTGCTGTGACAATCGTCTCGTAAGCTTGCTGGAAGGTGGTTATGATCTGGTCGGACTTGCTGAGTCGGGTGCATCACATATCAATCGCCTGATGAGAGGATGATGAAATGAGCGAACCAACGCAAAGCAATGAAGACATTGCGGCGATGAGCTTTGAGCAAGCGCTCGATCAATTGGAGAAAATTGTCGCCAGTCTCGAGACGGGTGACGTACCGCTCAACAAATCCATCGAAATATATGAGCGTGGCGAGGCCCTCAAACTGCATTGTGAAAAACAACTGAAGGCCGCAGAAAACCGCATTGAAAAAATCCGCCTTGATCGCAGCGGTGCGGCGGCAGGCACCGAGCCTCTGGACGCCGAATAGGCGTCTTCCATAAAATATTGGACTGATTCTTCCGAATTTTCTGCAGCTCAAGAAGCAACAGCCTATAGTGCGGGTTGCGGGGCTGGCCCACTTGCTTTACCTCCCGTGGCTAACGATATGGGTCATATTGAGTTCTTTGGAATTTTTGCAGTTTGATTGACACAGTGACGAAAGCATCTGACGTGACCAACAGACCCGAAACGCCTCTCCTCGACCGCGTGACATTTCCTGCGGATCTGAAGGACATAGACGATCGGGACATGCCGCAGTTGGCCGAAGAATTGCGATCAGAGATGATTGACGCGGTTTCTGTTACCGGCGGTCATCTGGGTGCAGGTCTGGGTGTGGTTGAGTTGACACTCGCCATCCACAAGATATTCAACACCCCTGAAGACCGGCTTATTTTTGATGTCGGTCATCAATGTTATCCGCACAAGATCCTGACCGGTCGGCGCGAGAGTATCCGAACATTGCGCCAGGAAAACGGGCTGTCAGGCTTCACCAAACGGGCTGAAAGCGAATATGATCCCTTTGGTGCGGCGCATTCCTCCACTTCGATATCCGCCGGACTGGGCATGGCGGTGGCCAGCGCACTTTCGGGCCAGAAACGCAATGTGATTTCCGTGATCGGCGATGGCGCCATGTCTGCAGGCATGGCTTATGAAGCCTTGAACAATGCCGGAGCGCTGGATGCACGGCTGATTGTGATTCTCAACGACAACGACATGTCAATCGCACCGCCAACCGGCGCCATGAGCGCCTATCTGGCGCGTCTCGCTTCCGGACGTACCTATATGGGCATGCGGGAGGTGGGCAAGAAGCTGACCGCCTATCTGGGCAAGACTATCGATCGGGCTATCACCCGCGCGGTGGAACATGCGCGTGGCTATGTCACCGGCGGCACATTGTTTGAAGAACTGGGATTTTACCACATTGGGCCGATAGACGGGCACAATTTTGATCATCTGCTGCCGGTGCTGCGCAATGTACGCGACAACGGCCAGGGACCGGTTCTCATTCATGTCGTCACCCAGAAGGGCAAGGGATACGCACCAGCCGAGGCGGCCAGCGACAAATATCACGGTGTTTCGAAATTCGATATTATTACCGGAACCCAGGCCAAGGCGATTCCAAATGCCCCCAGCTATACGAAGGTTTTTGCCGACGCATTGATCGAAGAGGCTGCCCAGGATGACAAGCTTGTCGCCATCACAGCAGCCATGCCTTCAGGTACCGGGCTGGATAAATTTGTTGATATTTATCCGGACCGCTGTTTCGATGTCGGCATTGCCGAACAACACGCTATAACCTTTGCCGCCGGTATGGCCTCGGAAGGCTACAAGCCGTTTGCCGCACTCTATTCGACCTTTTTGCAGCGTGCCTACGATCAGGTGGTGCATGATGTGGCCATTCAGGGGCTGCCGGTGCGCTTTGCCATTGACCGGGCCGGCTTTGTCGGTGCTGACGGTCCAACCCATGCAGGTTCCTTTGATACAACCTATCTGGCCACCCTGCCGGGTTTTGTCGTCATGGCTGCTTCGGACGAGGCAGAACTGAAACATATGGTGCGAACAGCTGCGGCCTATGATGAAGGTCCCATATCCTTTCGTTATCCGCGCGGTGAAGGCGTCGGCATTGACCTGCCCGAACGCGGCTCCATCCTTGAAATCGGCAAGGGCCGTGTCCTAAAGGAAGGCGGCAAGATCGCACTGCTGTCGTTTGGAACACGGCTGGCCGATTGCCTGCTTGCCGCAGAAGACCTGGAGGCGGCGGGTCTGCCCACGACGGTGGCGGACGCCCGCTTCGCCAAACCTCTCGACACCGCTCTGATTGATCAACTGGCGCGTCATCACGAGGTCCTGCTTACGGTGGAAGAAGGTGCCGTGGGGGGGTTTGGTTCCCATGTCATGCAATATCTCGCCCATCGGGGCATGCTTGACCGGGGTCTGAAATTTCGCCCGCTTGTCATGCCCGATCTGTTCATGGACCAGGCCAAGCCCGAGGCCATGTATGCACGCGCCGGACTTGACCGCAAAGGCATCGTGGCTACGGTATTCCAGGCACTCGACAGCCAGAAGAGAGTGTCAAGCACACAGGCCTGAAAAACGACAAAGTATCGCCCGTTAAGGTTAACAGGACCTATCTAACCATTCCGCCTCTGATTTTGTTAGGCTTGCATCTTGATTGATGTGGGGAAATCAAACGATGGGCAAATCAATTCTGGGGGCCGCGGCAATAGCTCTATGCTTTACGGGTGTATCTGCCAACGGGGCTTTTGCCGGTTCAAAATACGACAAGAAGATCGAATCGGCCGTCATCGCCATTGTCAGCAAGAAACTCGGTGACATGCGTGGATCGCACACGATTGGTGAAACCCATGTCCTGTACCCGCCCATTGAAATGCGCAATGCCGCCGATGGTACGCTGGAGCCAACGAACGGTGACCAACGCCGTGACCTGTTTTCGGACCTGCTCAATTCCTGAAGCCGGTCCATTGCCTTCGACCAATCGAATTGATCACCGGATTTCATCACGGGATAAAGACAGGTGGGTAACGGTATGACGGGCGGAAGACATGCCTCTTCCGCACCGATGTCATCGGCTGCTGTCAAATATTTCGAAATTGTGTCCGGTGATGCATAGTATCGTCATCACTTTACAATTGAATACACATTGTGCTGTGATTGATGTTCAATACACGCAAGATGCGTGGTCGTATCCACAGTCCAATTTTGATTGACGTCTACAGGGAGGAAACCACTGGATGAAGAGGATCGTTCTGGCAATGTGTCTGCTGGCTGTCAGCATGCCCGCTCAGGCAATCAACCGCTACGATACGGCAGCGCTTACCTGCCAGCGTATACAGGCAATACTGCAAAGTGAAGGTTCTGCGATCTTGCGATATCCATCGCCGCGCAATTCCCAACTGACACTCTATGATGTCTATGTGATGAATCCAGTGTTTTGTCAGAGCGGAGAACATGCCGTATCGGCTTTCGTTCCCTCAAGCGACAACAAGCGCTGCCGGGTCAGGCAATGCCTGCAGAGACAATCTGATCAAGGTGGCCGATAAGCATTCTCCACCTGCAACACGCCTTCGGAGTTGTCTGATTTTCAAAAGATTACCAGCAGCACCAATGCCAAACACCCGATCAAACTCACTCAAGAACCTCTTGATTGCGTGAATCAATTATCGGAAAACTGGCTGCCGTTCACCTTTGATGCTTCGGATTTGTTTCTGCAATTCTTTGCATTTGAACAAACATTGTGATGTGATTGCAACTTGTTCTAATTACAAAGACCAAACCAGTAGAACAATATCGGTCAGACGGGGAATATGACGATATGAAGAGGATACTTCTGGCACTATGCCTGCTTGCAATATGCATGCCCGCTCAGGCGGTCAGCCGATACAACACGCCTGTACTGACGTGCCAGCGCATACAAACCATTTTGAATAATGATGGTTCGGCGATCCTTCGCTACCCGTCACCGCGTGATGCACAGCTCACCCTTTATGATCTTTATGTAAAGAGCCGGGCATTCTGTCAAAGTGGTGAAAGGGTGATATCAGCCTCCGTGCCGTCCAAAGACAATCGTCACTGCCAGGTCAGGCAATGCGAGCAGAACATGGATAGTCAGAACAACCGCTAGAGAGCAGTTTCGGCACACAATACCATTAATAGCTTGCCTCCATGCCCGACAGCGGCCATGAGAGGCCATGACACAATCACAACAAGACGATGCAGACCGGGTTCGCCTTGATCAGCTTCTGACCCAGGCCGGACATTTCGAGACCCGGGCGCGGGCGCGTGACGCGGTCACACGTGGCTCTGTTCAGGTGAATGGTCAATTGTGCACCAAACCGGGAACCAGAGTTCAGCGCAACAGCCCGCTGACTGTTTGCGACGGCGCGCAGAACTACGTATCGCGCGCGGCTCTCAAGCTGATTGCCGGGCTGGATCATTTCGACTTCGATGTCTCAGGTCACAATGCGCTGGATATCGGCGCCTCGACTGGAGGCTTTACGCAGGTCTTGCTGGAACGCGGCGCGGCGCACGTCACAGCAGTGGATGTCGGCCATGGTCAATTGCATCCATCCCTGGAGAGCGACAGGCGCATCAGCAACCATGAAGGCGTGAATGCGCGCGCTCTCGATGCAAATATCCTCGCAGGCAGGTCGATAGGCACGATTGTCAGTGATGTCAGCTTCATTTCCCTGAAGCTTGCCCTGCCGCCTGCCCTGAAACTGGCATCAGAAGGCTGCTTTTGCATCCTGCTCGTCAAACCACAATTCGAGGCGGGGCGCGAAGCCATTGGCAAAGGCGGCTTATTGAAAGATCCGGGTCTGGGTCCAGAAATCGCCAAAGATCTGGCCCAATGGCTGGACAGCCAGCCCGGTTGGAAAAACATTGGTACAATCCCCTCTCCCATCAAGGGCAGCGATGGCAATCTTGAATACCTCCTGGGAGGCACAAAATCATGACCACACAAACAGTAGAAATTTCCCACCTGGGCGCGCAGGGTGACGGCATTGCGGACGGTCCGGAAGGGCCGATCTATGTTGGCTTCACCCTACCTGGTGAAACCGTCACCATCGATCAACAGAGAAACAAAGGGCAAGTGCTCAGCGTCGACCAGCCCTCACCGCAGCGCGTCGAACCACCCTGTTCCTATTTCGGTCCGCAGGGAAAATCCTGTGGCGGTTGCGCACTGCAGCATATGAATATGGATGCCTACCATGTCTGGAAAAGGCAATTGGTCGTAGATGCTCTTGCATCGCGAGGTATTGAGGCGGAGGTTCTTGAAACCGTTCAATGCGCGCCCCAAGGGCGGCGGCGTGCCGTCTTTTCCGCCCGATCGACACGCAACGGCCTGTTGTTCGGGTTCAATCAGGCCGGCACCCATAATATTGTGGACATCAAACATTGCACGGTTCTGAGCCCTGCCATCACCAACCACCTTGATGCTTTTCGCAGCCTTGCAAACCTGCTCGCCCGCAGTGGCAAATCGTTCAGACTCCAGGTGCTTGCAACGCTTACAGGGCTTGACGTGTCCATTGAGAACATGAGCCAGCTTTCTGAAAAACAGCGGCAACAGGCAACAGCTCTGGCCCTGCAACTTGGATTTGCCCGCCTATCTCTCGGCAGCGAGATTCTGGTGGAAGCCCACAAGCCAATCATCCGTTTTTCCGGCGTCGACGTGTCGCCTCCGCCAATCGGATTTGTACAGGCCAGTGTCGAGGCACAGGACCGGATGGTCTCTATCGTTGCCGAACATCTCAGCGGAATGAAGCGGGTGGCGGACCTGTTTTCGGGCAGCGGCACTTTTACCTTCGAACTGGCGCGGCAATCGGCAGTCCATGCGGTCGAGGCCGATGGCCCGGCCATGGCTGCACTGGACATGGCCGCACGCCATGTAAAGGGGCTAAAGCCCATCAGCGTGGAAAAACGCGATCTTTATCGCCGTCCTCTGCAGCCTGCCGATCTTAAGAAAATCGACGGCGTGACCTTTGATCCGCCGAGAGCCGGCGCACAGGAACAGGCAGAAGAACTTGCCAAATCCAAGGTCGGCAAGGTGGCGGCCGTTTCCTGTAACCCGGCGACATTGGCTCGCGATTTGCGCATCCTGCTGGATGGCGGCTTTCGCATCCGATCTGTCACTCCTATTGACCAGTTCGTCTGGACACCGCATGTGGAGGCGATTGCCCTGTTGGAACGTTGAGGGAAGAAACTTCCTTGCAAATTGATTCAGGCGAATTGCCTAACTGTTTGTTTCTGATCGCTTCCATCCGTTCCCATGACTCCTGGCGAGGGAGTTGTGTCTGATCATTCGTTGAGCGGATTGTTTCAAATCGAGGCTTGCCAAACACCTTCCAGATAGCGCGCTTCCTGATCGCCAGGCCATGGCGGCATGGAAATACAGATGAATTTCAGATCGACATCACCAATATTGCGATACTGGAAAGCGGTTCCAACCGGTATGTCTATGGAGGTTCCGGCAACAAGGGGCGTGATGCGTTCCGATACACCATCGCGCCGCCAGATTTCGCCATGCCCTTCGAGGATATACCAGAACTCGCTCACCGTCTGATGAACGGTAGCTCGATTGACCTGCTTCGGGGGAACCGTGCTGTGAATCATGTTGCCATTGGCGCCATCCATGAGGAAACGAATATCAGCGCCTGCGGGCGATTGCGCATCGGCATTGGCGGGAAGTGTCGTTTCTTTCATGATGCATTCACCATTCAGGTTCGGAAGCTCGGTATTTAAGACCAATAACATGCGGCCAATGTCGGGTTCATTGCAATGGCTGCAGATGCGGTGGCCGGAAGGAATCCCAAGCCTTGCAATGCGGTAAATCAATTGATTACATCGCGCCGTCGTTTCAATCAAATTGAAGAGAATGCAAGATGGAGATCGATACGGAAAAGATAGACGATGCGGCCCTGGCGCTTTTGTGGCTGACACTGCACGATGATCGGCGTGCCTGGAAGGGTTTTGACTGGGACATACTTGATCGACTGCACAGCAAGGGGCTGATCTTCGACCCGGTTGACAAGGCAAAATCCGTTGCATTGAGCGATGAAGGACTGGAACGGGCGGAAGCCCTGTTCGAGGGTATATTCACCCGCCCGCAAGCCTGATCAACGGTTGATCATTTGATTGCCGTTTGATGCGCTCAGCAGCAGGAAGGCTAGAGCGTTTCATGGTCAAATCCGCCGACTGCTCCAAAGACCGCAATCTGCACGGGGCCGCTTCAGGCCTTTGTCTTGCGCGCCATGAAAGCTTCGAAAGCCGCGCGCGCCTCGGGCGACGACAGACGCTCTGTAAACAGGGCCGATTCCTCGTTCATGCGCGTTATGGCTGCTTCTCGTGTGGTTTTACGCAGCAGGTCGCGCGCAAGCTGCATGGCCTGTGGCGGCTTGGATGCAATGTTTGCCGCAGCGGCGAGTGTCTCGTTTTCAAGCTCTTTTTCACCGACGACCTTATAGATCAGGCCGGCGTCACGCGCTTCCTCGGCGGAAAAGCCGATGCCGGCTGCCAGCATGGCAAAGGCCCGCTGATGCCCCATGGCCATAGGCCCCAGCAGACTGGAGGCCGCCTCGGGAACCAAAGCCAGGTCGACGAAGGGTGTGCGAAATTCAGACCGCGGCGTCGCAAAGGTCAGGTCACAATGAAAATTCAGGGTCGTTCCAACGCCGATTGCCAATCCGTCAACACCGGCAATCAGCGGTTTCTTAAGGCTGGCAAGTGCCGTCAGAAACTTGCCGACTTCACCCTCCGATATACGTCCGGAGATCGCGTAGCCAAGAAAATCCTGCATATCATTTCCGGCGGTGAAACAACCGGGCGTGGCCAGCATGACGTGCACCCGCACCGTATCATCGGCTTCGGCTGACTGCAGTGCATCGACCATGGCGCCATACATGGCCTGGGTAAATGCATTCATTTTTTCGGGTCGGTTGAACCTGATGATCTGTACCGCGCCGCCATAGGCTTCCGGTCGTTCGATCAGGATGCGTTCACTCATGGTATTCTCCCTTCGAGAGATTTCCTCCCCCGGTCTTGGCCTGTTGTCTGTGGCTATTTCAGTGCAGCCCGGGCACCCAGCAGACTTGTGGAGCCTTGCATCACCGCATCGCGCAATGCCGCTGTTTGGGCAAGCAGATTTTCAGCGCAAAAACGGCAAAGTGCGATCCGGGCGCTGTCATCACCTGTCTCCACCAGAGCGCCCTTGGCCAGGTAGGTGGCGCCGGCAGCGAGCCCGAAGAGACGCTGATAGGGCGTTGCCCCGGCAAGCGCTTCGACCATGCGTCCGTCCTGCAAGGCCCGAAGCATCCAGCCGGTTGCTTCAGACAGATCGGAAAGAGCACCATTAAGCCTGTCGGCAGTCAGGCCGAATTCAGGGCTGTTCTTGCGCGCCACCTGCGCTGCAATGACTTTCAACTCGTCAATATAGCCCGCGATGTGCTCACCGCCCGATTGCGACAGCTTGCGGGTCACAAGATCAATGGCCTGTATGCCATTGGTTCCCTCATAGATCGGCGCAATGCGTGCATCGCGCAACAGTCTGGCAGCACCAGTCTCCTCGATGAAGCCCATGCCGCCATGCACCTGAACACCAATGGATGCGGCCTGGACACCAATATCAGTGGAAAAAGCCTTGGCAACGGGGGTCAGCAGATTTGCCCGCTCTCTCCAATGGCGCGCCACATCAGCCTCGCCGCGTTCTGCAGCGCTGTCCGCCATGTCTATTGCATGGGCGCAGCTATAGGCGATCGAGCGGGAGGCCTGGATCAGAGCCTTCATGGTCAGAAGATCCCTTTGAATATCAGGATGTTCGATAATCGGGCTCATGCCTTTGCCCTGCCAGCCCGGCGCACGGCCCTGGGTGCGCTCCTGAGCATATTCCAGCGCCTGTTGATAGGCCGCTTCCGCGACCGCGACACCCTGAATACCGACATTCAGCCGCGCATTGTTCATCATCGTGAACATGCAGGCCAGGCCGCGGTTCTCCTCACCGATGACCCAGCCGATTGCGCCCGGCGTCTCGCCGAATTTGCCATCACCATATATCATTGTGCAGGTTGGAGATCCGTGAATGCCGAGCTTGTGTTCCACGCCGTTGCAAAACAGGTCATTGCGCGCACCCAGGGTGCCATCACTGTTGACCAGGAATTTGGGAACCAGGAAAAGCGATATGCCCTTTGTTCCCGCCGGTGCATCGGGAAGCCGCGCCAGCACCAGATGGATGATATTGTCGGCAAAATCATGTTCGCCATAGGTGATGTAGATTTTCTGGCCAAAAATTCGATAGGAGCCGTCATCATTGCGCTCAGCACGCGCTTTCAGCGCCGAAAGGTCCGAGCCAGCTGCTGGCTCCGTCAGGTTCATTGTGCCTGTCCAGGCGCCGGAAATCAGTTTTTCAAGATAGAGGTTTTTCAGATCGTCCGATGCATGGGCGCTCAAGGCCTCGACGGCCCCCATTGTCAGCAGCGAGCACAGGCTGAAGGCCATGGAACTTGCGTTCCACATTTCGTTTGTCGCGACAGACAACATGGTCGGCAGGCCCTGCCCCCCGTATTCCGGCGTGCCGGTCAGGCTGTTCCATCCGCCTGATATCCAGTTCTGATAGAGTTCGCTCCAGCCTTCCGGGGTTGTGACCACCGCATCCTTAAGGGGTGTGCCCTTCTCACCATTTTGCGCCAGCGGCGCCATTTCTTCAGAGGCAAACCGGCCGGCTTCCGCCAAAATCGCATCAACCAGATCATCCGACAGGTCACCCAACTGGCCTGCATCCATGGCCTCCTGCATACCGGCAACATGTTTCAGGGTGAAGGCGATGTCCTCAACGGGTGCGCGATACATGGGCAGCTCCTCTGGCTGGAAGGTGATCTCTTTATGTCTGGCCGGTCGCGGCGATCCGGCATGACCAATTGCGCAATTTGCTAGGTTATTTTTACGTAAACGTCAATTAAATTTACCCCGTGGCAAGGCGCGGCTCCAAAGTCTCTGCCTGACCATTGAGCATGAGATGGAAGCCTGATACTTGCAGGGGAAACCTGGTGCATGCAATGAATGTCTTGACAATCGGTGACAATAAAAGTCTGGCCATGGACAGGGCCTGCGCTGCCCTGTCGACAGGCCAGCTGATCGCGCTGCCGACTGAAACGGTCTACGGGCTTGCAGCCGATGCCACCAATGGCGAGGCTGTGGCGCGTATCTTCGAGGTCAAGGGCCGGCCACGTTTCAATCCCCTGATCTGCCACATGAGCAGTATTGCAATGGCCAGACGCTATGTGCATTTCGATGAAATGGCGTTGCGCCTTGCCAAAACCTTCTGGCCCGGCCCGCTGACACTCGTTTTGCCATTGAAGCCGGGCAGCCCGATCCATCCTTTGACAAGTGCCGGACTGGAAACGCTTGCGGTCAGGGTTCCAACCGGTTTTGCCCGCGAACTTATCGCCCGCTACGACCATCCGCTTGCCGCACCGAGCGCCAACACATCTGGAAAGGTCAGCCCGACAACAGCGGCCCATGTCGCGGCAGACCTGGGTGAAAAGGTACAACTGATCCTCGACGGTGGTCCAGCCAGTATCGGTCTGGAATCCACCATCGTCAAAATAGGTGATGAGGGCCTCGAACTTTTGCGACCGGGAGGACTGGCAAGTGAAGATATCGAACAGGCCATGGGTTTGACACTGAAGCGCCGGACGGAGACTACGCTAATCATCGAGGCACCCGGCATGTTGCGTTCACACTATGCGCCGTCGGCGCCATTGCAGATGAATGCACAGTTTGCCGAACCGGGTGATGCGGTTATTCGTTTTGCCGGCCGGGAAGTACCGGGCGATGCGCAGGCGGCGATCATCCTGGATCTCAGCCCGACGGGCAATCTGCGGGAGGCTGCCGCCAATCTTTTCGACTACATCAAATGCGCCGATGCGGCCACCGACAGGCATATTTGTGTCGCACCAATTGCACCAACCGGTCTTGGCGAGGCCATCAATGACCGCCTGGAGCGCGCTGCTGCGCCAAGACCATGACCCGACCCTTGCGCCGGGGCGAAAAAGCGTCCCGCACTTTAAGCCACTTTGCTGTTTGAAACAGCCCGAACATGATGAGGTGCACATGAGCAATGAAGACACATTGAACCGGTTTGCAGCCATTGTCGGCGAAAAATACACTCTGCGCAAAACCGAGGACATTGCGCCCTTCCTGAAAGAACCACGCGGAATTTTCCACGGCACGTCGCCCATGGTTCTCAGACCCGGGAGTGTGGGCGAGGTCTCGCAGATCCTGGCACTGGCCACCAGCACCGGAACGGCAATCGTGCCCCAGGCCGGTAACACCGGCCATACGGGCGGTCAGGTTCCAATGGAAGGCAGCCACCAGGTAATCGTCTCATTATCGCGATTGAACGCGATCAGAGATATCGATCTGGCGGGCAATGCGATGACTGTGGAAGCCGGCTGTATTCTTGATGCCATTCACCAGGCAGCGCACGGGGTCGGGCGCATGTTCCCACTATCGCTTGGCTCTCAAGGCTCCTGCCAGATCGGTGGAAACCTGTCTACAAATGCAGGCGGAACAGCCGTGCTGGCCTATGGAAATACAAGGCAATTGTGCCTTGGACTGGAGGTCGTCCTGCCAACCGGTGAATTATGGAACGGATTGCGCAGCCTGAAAAAAGACAACACCGGATATGATCTGCGCGATCTGTTCATTGGAGCCGAAGGAACCCTGGGGATCATCACGGCTGCCGTCATCAGGCTCTTTCCGATCCCAGCTGGCCAACAGGTGGCGGTTGCCGGCCTGAAAAGCCCGGCGGACGCCCTGACATTGTTCAACCTTGCCCAGCACAAATGCGGGAATTCGCTGACCGGCTTTGAACTCATGCCACGTCTCGGCATGGAGTTCACCACCACCCATATCCCCGGCAACCGTGATCCACTGGAAAGCGCCCATCCCTGGTATGTTTTGATCGACATTTCGTCGGGCCAGTCCCAGGAGGCTGCAGACACCCTGCTGCAAGGCATTCTGGAAGAGGCTTTTGAAAGCGATCTCGTGCAAGACGCGGTCATTGCCCAATCCGAAAACCAGCGCCAGGCGATTTGGAAGCTGCGGGAATCCATGTCGGAATCACAAAAACCGGAGGGCGCTTCCCTGAAGCATGATGTGTCTGTTCCTGTCGCATCGATACCCCGGTTCATGGCGGAAGCCGACGCGGCGGTTTTGCAGGCGATGCCGGATGCGCGCCTGGTTGCGTTTGGACATATGGGGGATGGCAATATCCACTACAATATTTCCCAACCCATGGGCGCCCCCGCTGAGCCCTTCCTTGCCAGGCGTCATGAGATCAATGAAATCGTTCATGGCATTGTCCTGAAGTTTAACGGATCAATTTCGGCGGAGCATGGCATAGGACAACTCAAGCGCGACAAGCTTTCCGAAATTCGCGAACCGATTGAGATGGATCTGATGCGCCGGGTCAAAATGGCCTTTGATCCGGCAGGCATTATGAATCCCGGCAAGGTGATCGCGGTTTGAAACGCCTGAAAACAGGCGATAATGGCCGATATCTAGGATGTGGAACATTTTGTTAAAAGTCCCTTGTGGTCGGTTTCCTTTTGCTAACCATTTACAAAAACAGGATTTTCTTAACCTTAGATTTTAAGATCGGTGGAAGTGAATTCGCCTAAGCTCCAATCTTCAAGAGGACAAAAGTCCCGGTACGGAAATATCCGGCTCTCAGAAGAGACAGAGGCAAAAAATGAATTCACTGCGCAAACCAGCCTGGGCTGGCGACGAACTGAGACTTGATCCCGGGCGTTTCCCGCAACAGGTCACCTATGCATCCCGGCATGATCAGGAAGGCGTCACCTTTACAGTCGACAAACGCGGCGCCGTGCTGCGCAAGATCCTGCCGCAAAGCGGCCTGCCCCTTTCCATTGCCCTGCCCGTGCGGGCGTTCAAGGGAATTGCCGCACGCGCCATGGACCATGGAGATGGAACCGTGACCGTCACGCTGGAACTGCATCATGAAGACAGCGAACTGTGTGTTCCGCTGTTGGTGGCGCATGATCTGGCGGATATCGCGGCGGACTGGCATTCATGGTCTGAAGTCTACAATCTGCCCATGCTGATGATTGAAGCGGATGGAAAGGCAAAACCTCTTGATGACCAATTGGGCCATATCAAAACCAGAGCTATCAAGCCCCGTCGTCGCCAGTCACTGATGGGGACGCGCCGCCCGCGCTTTCTTGTGCGCCGGCGCGCCGGAGCAATGGGCGTGCGCATGGTTATCAAAGGCGATGAAATCATCGCCCGCAGTTGATGCGCATCCGGAGAATCATTCCGGCATCGCAATATTCAGGCATCGCAATATTCAGGCATCGCAATATTCAGGCAGCGGCCTGCTCCTGACAAAATGATTCAATAAACAGACCCCAGCGCTTGTTAAAGCTACTATTTCTCCGGAAAGCAGTTTCATTGCTTTCCGGGGTTTTTCGCATGAACGGGTAAGGGGATCACAGACAGGCGCCTCTGCTTTCGACCTCGCGTTCATCATCGAAGGCCCATCACGGTCATGCCCGGTTTCCTCACCCATTGTTCTTGAATGGGCAGCACAGGGCATTGAGTCCGCTTGGATTTCTGCGGCCCGACAAAGGATCACGTCAAAATACACGCTATAACGGACGATCTGTTTTATAGTACCATATCGCCAAACAACCGTTAGATATGCCTCGGTGCAAAGAATTGGCCTGGCCAACCTGCGCTGCAAACCGAATTTCACAAGATCAGGAGTGAAAACCATCGCTGCTCATCAATCCAAGAAGGTCATCTACGCGGCCCTGGCCGGAAACACGTTGATTGCGATAAGCAAATTCATCGCCGCCGGGCTGACCGGGTCTTCGGCAATGCTGTCGGAGGCCATCCATTCCGTGGTGGATTCGGGCAACCAGATCCTGTTGCTCTATGGTATCAAGCGGGCCAGGCGACAGCCGGATGAGAAACATCCCTTCGGCTACGGTATGGAACTGTATTTCTGGACCTTCGTGGTGGCCATCATGATCTTTGCCATCGGGGCCGGCCTGTCCTTCTATGAGGGCATCAAGCATGTTCTGAACCCGGAACCGATGGGTGATCCCACAGTGAACTATGTCATTTTGATACTCAGCATGGTGTTTGAGGGCGCCGCATGGATGGTGGCCTACAAGGCGTTCAACAAGGAAAGGGGCGAAGCACCCTTTTTACAGGCCATCCGCCGGTCCAAGGACCCGACGGTTTTCACCGTGCTTTTTGAAGATACGGCAGCCATGATCGGTCTGATGATTGCCCTGATGGGTGTCGCCGGCAGCCACATTTTTGGTATCCATGAGCTTGATGGTCTGGCCTCAATCGGCATCGGTATCGTACTGGCAGGGGTCGCCATACTGCTTGCGATTGAAAGCAAGGGACTGTTGATTGGTGAGGGCGCTGATCCCCTGATAGTCGGGGACATACGCGCCATGTTTGCAGCGGACAAACGCATAAGCAGGACCAACGAAATTCTGACCATGCACCTGGGCCCCAATGAAATCCTGCTCAATGCCAGCTTTGATTTTGTTGATGGACTTCCGGCGGAGGTGGTCGAAGCGTCCATCTCCGAGTTCGAGCGGACGATCAAGGAACGTTTTCCGGCCATTCGCAGGATATTCATCGAAGCGCAGGGATGGCGCGCCCATGCGGCCGATGCCAATGGCGCGCAAACGGAGAGCTGAGTGCTTGACCGACCAAAACACCAGTGCAGCCTGCGGAGGAAGACGGCCTGCTTTCGGTTTGCCTGTTGAATGGAAACAACAGACCGTCTTTTGCGCTTTGCGCAAGAAATCGACCTGTCCGGGAATCGGCCATTGCGATCAAGGATGACATCGCCAACCAATGGAAAGGGGCCGCAAACAAGACCCTCTTCACTCTGGCTATCATATCGGGCATCTTTCTGCCTCTGACGTTCCGCGATGGTCTTCTGGGAATAAATATCGGTGGCATGCCAGGTTTCACAAATCAAAGCTGCGTCTGGATATTCTGCGGCGCGATGATCGTGCTGACCGGCATGGAGCTGGTGATTTTCAAGCGCCTGAGGTGGTTTTAAAACATCGGATCATTTGATGTCATTATCTCGAACAATTTAGACAGGAGACCTGGGTGGCCAGTCCTACAGACGTTGATCAGGTGCAAACAATGCCCGTGGTGGAACAGGAAACTGCCGAAACCATCATCGAGGACGTGACGTCCGGCATTAGTCCGATTGTGGATTTCATCCTTGAATCAGGCCGGACATTGGCGGATCAGTTTCTGTCCTATGAGGGGCTTTTTCAGATTGCAATCATTTCAGGGGCCCTTGTTCTGGCGTGGACCATAGCCCGGCCGTCCCGTAAGCTTGTTGCTGCCCTTTGGCCAACGGTTGACGGGAAAGTCTCCTTTGTCCATCACGTCTTTCTTGTCGTGCAAAAACTTATTTTTCCGGCGCTGTGTGTTCTGACCTTGTGGATCGGGTCCATTGCCTTCGAGAAGATTGGCATCGGCAACGATCTTCTGCGGATTGTCGCCAGTCTGCTGCAGGCCTGGGTTCTTATTCGCCTCTTCTCCGCCTTCGTACAGGACCCCCTGTGGTCTCGCACATTCGCCGCAACTGCCTGGTTCGTTGCTGCTCTCAACATATTGCATCTGCTCAATCCGACAATCGCCATTCTGGACAGCATTGCCCTGACATTTGGCGAGTCACGCCTTTCTCTCCTGGCTATTGTCAAGGGACTGGCTGTTTTGTTGTTGCTCGGCTGGCTGGCTTCCATGACAGGGCGGTTCGTGCAGTCCCGTGTCAACCGCCAGGAACATCTAACACCATCCGTCAGAACCCTGATCGGTCAGGTCGTACGGATCCTGCTGCTGTTCGTGGCTGCCATGTTGGCAATGAATGTCATCGGCGTCGACCTGACGGCGCTGGCGGTCTTTTCAGGCGCCGTCGGCGTAGGGATCGGCTTCGGACTTCAGGCAATCTTCAGCAATCTGGTTGCAGGCATCATCTTGCTGCTGGAGCGCAGCATCAAGGCCGGTGATTTCGTGGAACTGGAATCGGGTCTGACCGGTGAAGTGCGTGAGATCAATATTCGCTCTACGCGAATAACCACCAATGACAATGTCGATATTCTGGTACCCAATTCCGAATTCATCAACACACGGGTCACCAACTGGACCCTGCACGACAATTTCAAACGCACGCGCATTCCCTTCGGAGTTGCCTACGGCACCGACAAGGCGCTGGTGCGCAAGGCTGCTCTCGAGGCGGCTGAATCGGTTCCGCATATGCTCCAGACCCCCGATGCCAAACCTCCGGAGGTCTGGCTCGTCGGCTTTGGAGAAAGCAGTCTCGACTTTGAACTGGTTATCTGGCTCAAGCCGGCATCCGTAAAACGGCCGGGTGCGGTCAACGCCGATTACAATTGGGCGCTGGAAACGGCCTTAAGCAAATACGGCATCGAAATTCCGTTCCCGCAACGCGACCTTCATATCAGGTCAGGTTCATTGCCCATCAAGCTCACGACGGAGAATCACAACAAATAACAAAAATTATTTTGCCTATGGACAATAAAATTTTTGTTTTCTATAGAGTGTCATGACTTCAAATCTGGATTGGATACCTCAAACGACCGACCGGCTTGCAGCGCTCTACGACCGTTCGTTCGGTGGAAAGACGGACGGGCGTTTCCGAATACCGATGAAGCTGGTGCGCGAGATAGCCGGGCGAAAACGGCTTTATGAGACTGACGTGCGTGCTTTGACGCGCTCCCTTCTGGAACGAGGTTACGTGTTGATTGATATGGACAGTTTTCTCGTGGTGATGAGCGCCAATGCATTTGTAAACTATCGCCGGGCGAACGAAGACTGTCTCGGATGAACACTAAGCGAAGAGCTTCTTCGCCAGTCCGCCTCGATGTTATCGGGTGGCGCGAAATGGTCGGACTGCCTGATCTGGGAATCACGCAGATCCGGGCGAAAATCGACACCGGTGCGCGCACGTCGGCGCTGCACGCGGAAAAGCAGGAGCTGTTTGAGCGCGACGGCGTGCAATGGGTCCGCTTTCTGATACCGACGGGCGGGCATCCGAAGCTGTCCATGGTCGAAACACCGTTGCGCGATGAGCGCGATATCAAGAACACCAGCGGTATGCCGGAACGGCGTTATATCGTGCGCACAACCCTGCTTCTGGGCCGACACAGATGGCACATTGATGTGTCTTTGGCTGACCGCTTGAAAATGGAATTTGATCTGATCCTCGGGCGCACGGCAATTCGTGGTCGCAACGTGCTTGTCGATCCGGGTGGTTCCTATCTGGCTGGAAATCCAAAAGGAAAACGGGTTCGAAAGCAGACCGAGCGTCAACCCGAAATATCCTGAATTCGGAACATCAAAGGCCTGCGACTGATCAATGAAGGAGAAGACGATGAAGATTGCCATGTTGGCACGAAACGCCAATCTCTATTCCCATGTCCGCTTGAAAGAAGCTGCTGAAGCGCGCGGCCACACTCTGGATATCATCGACACCCTGCGCTGTTACATGAACATCGCTTCAAAGCGCCCCGAGGTTTATTACAACGGTAAAAAGCTGCCGCTTTATGATGCCGTCATTCCGCGCATCGGTGCGTCCATTACCTTCTACGGCATGGCCGTTTTGCGGCAGTTTGAAATGCAGGGTGTCTATCCGCTGAACGAATCGGTTGGAATCGGACGCTCACGCGACAAGCTGCGCTCTTTGCAACTGCTTGCACGCGATGGCATCGGCCTGCCGGAGACAACGTTCGCGCATGATCCCAAACAGACAGAGGAAGTCATCGCGCTTGCCGGCGGCGCACCTCTCGTCGTCAAATTGCTGGAAGGCACACAGGGCATTGGCGTGGTGCTGGCGGACACGGACCGTTCGGCCAAATCGGTCATCGAAGCCTTCCGGGGCGCCAAGGTCCATATCATGGTGCAGGAATTCATCAAAGAAGCAGGCGGCTCGGATATTCGTGCGCTTGTTGTCGGGGGCAAGGTGATCGCCGCCATGAAACGCACAGGTAGCGGCGATGACTTTCGCTCCAACCTGCATCGCGGGGGCAGCGCCGAGCCGATCAAAATATCTGCGACTGAACGTTCGACAGCAATCCGGTCAGCAAAGGCCATGGGGTTAAATGTCTGCGGTGTCGACATTCTGCGGGCCAAACGCGGACCTGTGGTTCTGGAGGTCAATTCCTCTCCTGGTCTTGAAGGCATTGAAAAGGCCACAGACATCGATGTTGCCGGCAAGATCATCGAATACCTCGAGGTTCATGCCAAACCGAACAGGACCAGGACGCGGGGCAAAGGCTGATGCCGACGCGCCTGCCCTTTGAAATCGGCACGAGCAAGATCGCCGCCGGTACCCGGCAAACCGTGGAGTTGCCGGTCAGCGTCCTGTCGGACCACACCCCGGTGACATTGTCCGTACATGTTGTGCACGGGCGGCGGCCCGGACCGACCCTGTTCGTAAGCGCAGCCACGCATGGTGACGAGGTCATCGGCGTCGAGATCGCCCGTCGCCTGATGCACGCTCCCTCCCTCAACAGCGTCAATGGCACGGTGCTCATTGCGCCGATTGTCAACACCTTCGGATTTCTCAACCAATCGCGCTATCTGCCGGACCGCCGGGACCTTAACAGGTCATTTCCCGGCAGCCCGCGCGGCTCGCTCGCCTCGCGATTGGCGCATCTGTTCATGACCGAGGTTGTTGCCCGCTCCGATATCGGCATCGACCTGCATTCCGCCGCCATTCACAGAACCAACCTTCCGCAGGTTCGGGTCTCCGCATTGAAACCTGAGACAATGGCTCTGGCTGAGGCATTCGGTGCACCCATGATCCTGACGGCCCCACTGCGGCCCGGGTCGTTGCGCCAGGCTGCGCATAACGTCGGCGTTGACATGTTGCTGTTTGAAGCCGGTGAAGCCTTGCGGTTCGACGAAATTGCCGTGCGCGCCGGTCTGAGCGGCATTCTGCGCGTTCTGCGCGCTTTGAAGATGGTCTCGGCCAAGGGCATTGCCAAGCCCAAGGCCGCACCTGCTCACGCGACGTCCAGCGCCTGGCTGCGCGCCCCCGTTGGAGGGCTTTTGCGCACATTCAAAACACCGGGTGAAATGGTTTTGGTCGGCGATGTGCTTGGCATCATTTCCGATCCACTGGGTGAGGTCGAAAGCGAGGTGGCGGCGACCAATGCAGGCCTGATCATCGGCCGCACCAATCTGCCCGTGGTCAACGAAGGCGATGGCCTGTTCCACGTTGCCATCGTCGGACACGAGGGCACGGAGGATGCAATTGATGACCTTACGGAGCAACTGAACAACGACCCATTGTTCGATGAAGACGAGATCATCTGACGGGAGCGTTTATGTCTATCATTTGATGGCTCTATCCGGTTTTTCTGAAAGATTGTTTCCGGTTCGACCCGTTTTTATCCGGTCGAATCGAACCAATCAAATATAAACCAGCAATCCTGCACACAGGCTGGCAAATATGATCCATCCGACCCGGGCATTGGACTTGAACAAAGCCAGACATTGTTCGCCATCGTCAATATCCACAATGGCGATCTGACGGGCAAGCATCGCGCCCGCCAGCCCAAGCCCGACATAGACAGGCCATGGCGTGTCGGCCAGCCAGCAGGACAGCACGATGCAGGCCATGGCGAGGGCATAGATGCCCGACAGCCACATCCGGGTGCGGTCGCCAAACAGCCGTGCGGTTGAACGCACCCCGATCAATTCGTCGTCTTCCTTGTCCTGATGGGCGTAGATTGTGTCATAGCCGATCGTCCAAAGCACGGAACCGGCATAGAGCACGACGGCCGCGGCACTCAGCGCTCCGAATGTTGCAGCCCAGCCCATCAGCGCGCCCCAGGAAAAGGCCAGCCCCAGGAAGAACTGCGGCCAGTCGGTAAAACGTTTGGCGAATGGATAGATGGCGACGATGGCCAGCGAACAAATTCCAAGGACAATGGCAAAGAGATTGAACTGCAGCAGCACGATCAAACCCGCGATTGCCTGCAGGACCATGAAGACTTTCGCCTGCTTGCGGCTGACCCGGCCAGAGGGCAGCGGGCGTGACCGTGTTCTGGCCACCTGCATGTCAATCTTGTGATCGACGAGATCATTATAGGTGCATCCCGCCCCGCGCATTGCAATGGCACCAATGGCAAACAGCACGAGAAACCAGACAATCTGCAGCAGATCTGTCGGAGCAGACTGCGCCACCACGTTGGCCGCCAGCAGGGTGGACCACCAGCAGGGCCACATCAGCAATTGCCAGCCAATGGGTCGGTCCCATCTGGCCAGTTGCGCATAGGGCCACAACCTGCGCGGCAACAACCGATAGACCCAATTGTCTGACGGTGCGTCGGCAACCCGCCCCATTTTGATTTGAGCATTCTGCATACCCCTTGGTGGCAGCTTCTGCAGCCTCAAGTCAAGCTGTGTTGAGAGGCAATTTTTGGTCGAACAACCGGATTTGCGACCATAGAGAAAAACACGCCTTGCCCTTTTGTCCTTGTGCACTCTCGCCTATAGAACGGAGGCCGCCTCTTGAATTCGGCGCTTTGACCAGACAGAAGGAAAGACTGCAATGAATGTGCTTTTGATCGGTGCAGGTGGACGCGAACATGCACTGGCCTGGAAGATTGCCGCCTCACCTGTTCTGGGTACCCTCTATTGCGCCCCCGGAAACCCGGGGATCGCGGAAGAAGCAACCTGCATCGACATGGATATCACCGACCACAAGGCCATTGTCGCATTCTGTGCAGAGGCGGAAATCAGTCTGGTGGTCGTCGGACCGGAGGCACCACTGATTGCGGGGCTTGTTGATGATCTGCAAGCCGCAGGCATCCCCGCATTCGGCCCCACAGCGGCAGCCGCCCAACTTGAAGGCTCAAAGGGCTTTACCAAGGATCTTTGTGCACGCTTCAATATTCCGACCGGTGCCTATATGCGCTTCAACAACGCACCCAAGGCCAAGGCCTATGCCCGCGAGATGGGCGCGCCGATTGTCATCAAGGCGGACGGACTGGCCGCCGGCAAGGGCGTTACCGTTGCCCGGACGTTGAATGAGGCCTTTGCTGCGATCGAAGACTGCTTTGAAGGCGCTTTTGGCGAGGCAGGTGCTGAAGTCGTGGTGGAAGAATTTCTTGACGGCGAAGAGGCCAGCTTTTTCTGCCTGTGTGACGGCACCAATGCCCTGCCCCTGACCACGGCACAGGACCATAAATGTGTCGGTGATGGCGACACGGGCGCCAATACAGGCGGCATGGGCGCCTATTCACCTGCCCCGGTGATGACGGACGAACTGGTGCAGCGCACGATGGACGAGATCATCAATCCGACCCTCAAGGGAATGGCGGAGATGGGTGCGCCCTTTACCGGTGTTCTCTATGCCGGTCTGATGATCACCCGTAAGGGCCCTGAACTGATCGAGTACAATGTGCGATTTGGTGATCCGGAATGCCAGGTGATGATGATGCGTCTGAAGGATGACATCCTGATGCTGATGAAGGCTGCAACCGATGGGTTGTTATGGACGATGAGCGCGCGCTGGAAAGACGACGCAGCGCTTTGTGTGGTGATGGCGGCAAAGGGATATCCCGGCTCCTACAGAAAGGGCACGGTCATCAACAATCTGGAGGCCGCCAACGCCCTGCATGATGTCGAGATTTTTCACGCGGGAACAGCCAGAAACGGCGATAAAATCGTTGCCAATGGTGGGCGTGTGCTTGGCGTGACAGCCTTGGGGCCGTCAGTAAAGAACGCACACGAGCAAGCCTATATGGCCGTTGATCTGATTGACTGGGATGACGGTTTTTGCAGACGTGACATCGGCTGGAGGGCGATCAAACGCGAAGAACAGTAATACAGAGGTTTGTATTGTATTAACCATGCCTGAATACGTGTTGAAAACGGTTGTGTGCTATAGTTGCACTGAATATTCAGGAGATTGCCATGATTCGAGCGCTCATATTGACCACTGCCCTTGTTCTGACCACCGGTTCCGCCGTGGCCGGGGGCTCCGTCATTGACATAACGTCAAAGCTCATTGCAACCGGCAGTATCATTTCGGTCGACTGTACCCAGTGTCCACCCTTGAAGAAATCGAAAGAAGCGCCTTTGGTCTCTGGTGTGGAAACGCACGAGACGGAAATCGACGGCACCAAAAAAATCATTCAAACGGACAATATGCTGGGCGGAAGCCCGGTGCGCCATGTGAGAAATGCGCCGGCGTCCTCGCCGTCGGTGGTCACGGAATATTCCGGCGAATCCTCTTCCCATGATAATGGCGGCACCAGTATTACATCAGGACATCACGGCACCATCCACGCCGGGGCGGGCATGGTGCCAGGCGCCGGAAATGATGAAGGCGAAGTCACCATCACTGGTGGTGGGGATTTCAACGTGGATGAAGTCGGCCCAAAAACAGCGAGCAAGGATGGTGTCGATGACGTATCACAGACGTCTTCGGTCGACATGAATGATGCGCAGCACGACACGATCGAACCGGACAATTCCGATGGGCCGGAAATTATTGAACTGCGACCGACGCAGTAGCGCCGGTCATTGATTGCAGAGACATCGGGGACCATTACCCCATCAAGGTCGAGGCCTCTTGATGCCCGTTTTGCAGATCAACCACCAATCTTCGAGAAATCCGCAACCGATTGGGTCACCGTGCGGATCCGGCGCAGCAATGCCAGCCGATTGGCGCGCGTGGCGTCATCAGGATCATTGACCAGCACATCATCAAAGAAGCTGTCGACCGGTTGGCGCAATTTGCCCAGGGCGCGCATGGCCGTTGCAAAATCATTTTGCACCAGGGCCTTGGTTGCGGCGTCTTCTGTCAGGGCAATGGCGGTCGCCAGGCTGATTTCAGCAGGTTCCTTCAACAGGGCAAGATCCACCATGGCAGCAATCTCGGTGCCCTTCTTTTCTTCCGCTGCCAGAATATTTGCAGCCCGCTTGGTTCCGGCCAGGAGATTTTTCCCGTCTTCGGATTCCAGCAGTCCGCCCAGAGCCTCGACCCGCTTGAGAACCATCAGAAGATCATCGGCATCGGCAGAAATCACGGCATCGATCAGGTCATGCCGCGCACCCTTGTCGCGTAAATAGACCTTCAAACGGTCATGGAAGAAGAGCAGAAGATCAGCCGGGACATCAAGCTTTGCCAATGGCAGGCTGATTTCATTTTCAAGCAACAGCCGTATCACGCCCAGCGCTGCGCGGCGCAACGCATAGGGATCCTTGGAGCCGGTGGGCTTTTCATCAATGGCCCAAAAGCCGATCAGCGTATCCAGTTTGTCAGCCAGCGCCACAATGACGGAAACCGGCTGACTTGGAACATCATCCGATGGTCCCTGTGGTTTGTAATGTTCTTCTATGGCTGCGGCTACCTGAGGCGTTTCACCCTGTAGAAGCGCATATTTGCGCCCCATGGCGCCCTGCAACTCGGGAAACTCGCCGACAGCCTCGGTTGTCAGGTCAGCCTTGGCCAGCAGCACGGCACGGTCCACCTGACTATCCAGATCAGGTTCTTGCGCACCCATCAGCGAAACCAGGTTTGCAGCAAGCGCTCGAATGCGTTCGACGCGCTGTCCCTGACTGCCGAGCTTGGCATGGAAGGTTACATTGAGCGTATCGAGTTTGGCGATGCGCTGGTCCAAAGGCTTTGCCAGATCCAGACCAAATTTCGCGGCCGAGGCGGCCAATGTAGCCAGGTCAGGCAGATCCGCCTGGTCAGTCTTCCAGAAATGCAGGGCATCCGACAGTCGCGCACGCACGACTTTGCCATTTCCGTGCGCTATGACCTTGCCGCCATCAGAGGCTTCGATATTTGCGGTCACAATGAATTTGTTGGTGAGTGCATCCGACTGGCCCGCAGCGCGCAGCACGAAACATTTCTGGTTTTCCTTGATCGTCAGCCTGATGACCTCGGCAGGAATGGCCAGAAACTCTTTTTCAAATTCGCCCATCAAAATCACCGGCCATTCAACCAGACCGGAGACTTCTTCCAGAAGCGCATCGTCCTCGACCAGTTCGAGGCCCTGTGCAAAGGCCAGATTGCGGGCATCGGACAGAATAATTTCCCGGCGCCGGTCAGCATCCAGCACGACTTTTGCTTTTTCAAGTTTTTGGGCATAATCCTCGAAACGGCGCACAGTAATCGCCTCGGGGGCATGAAAACGGTGCCCATAGGTCACATTGCCTGACACCAGTCCGTCAACTTCAAATGCAACGACGATCGGCTCTTCGGTTTCCGGCCCGAATGTGCACAGGATCGACTGCAGCGGGCGGACCCATCGCAAGGAGCCGGGCTGGGCAGACGCAGCGCCCCAGCGCATGGATTTGGGCCAGGGAAAGTTCTTGATGATGCCGGGCATGATGTCGGCAATGATGGTTTCGGCATTGCGGCCCGGCTTTTCCATGACGGCCACATAGAAATCACCCTTTTTGGGGTCTGTCCGGACGCTGGCCTGATCAATGGACGTCAGGCCTGCACCGCGCAGGAAACCGGCAATTGCCTTTTCCGGTGCATCGGTGCGCGGACCCTTGCGCTCTTCGCGGATATCGGCCGAACGGGCATTTATTCCACGCACGTCCAGCGTCAACCGGCGCGGCGTCCAGTATTCCCGCGCAGCCTCATAGGTCAGACCGGCGTCCACCAGGCCATCCGTCACCAGCTTTTTCAGGTCGCCAGCAGCTTTTCGCTGCATTCTGGCAGGGATTTCTTCGGAGCGCAGTTCAAGCAAAAGGTCGGGCATGGGTGATCACATCATCTTGATTGATAAAATTTTCCGGCGGTATTGTTCAGGCCTTCTGAGACTCAAAACCACCGGCATCCGTCAGCAAATAGGCTTCTCCGCACATTTTGGAGAGATTGCGCACACGCAGGATATAACTTTGTCGCTCGGTCACGGAGATGACACCGCGCGCATCCAGCAGATTGAAGACGTGCGAAGCCTTGATACATTGGTCATAGGCTGGAAAGACACATTTGTGCATGCCCGCGGGGTCCGATCCGGCAGCCCCCTCCTTCAGCAGGGATTGGCATTCGGCTTCGGCGTCATCAAAATGTCTGAGCAGCAGCGACGTATCGGCATATTCGAAATTGTGCCGGGAATATTCCTGCTCTGCCTGCAGGAAGACATCCCCGTAGGTCACCTTGTTGTTTTCACCACCATTGAAATTCAGGTCATAAACATTGTCGACGCCCTGGACATACATGGCCAGCCGCTCAAGCCCATAGGTCAGTTCACCGGCAACAGGAGCACATTCGATGCCGCAAACCTGCTGAAAATAGGTAAATTGCGAGACTTCCATGCCGTCGCACCAGCATTCCCAGCCAAGACCCCAGGCACCCAGAGTCGGGCTTTCCCAGTCATCCTCGACAAAACGGATATCATGCAGCAGCGGATCGATGCCGATGGCCTTCAGCGACCCCAGATAGAGTTCCTGCAGATTGGGAGGCGATGGCTTGAGCAGCACCTGATACTGGTAATAATGCTGCAACCGGTTGGGGTTCTCGCCGTAGCGCCCATCCGTCGGCCGCCGCGACGGCTGCACATAGGCGGCGTTCCATGGACGCGGCCCCAGTGAGCGCAATGTCGTGGCCGGATGGAAGGTTCCGGCACCCACTTCCATGTCATAGGGCTGCAGGATCAGGCAGCCGTATTCGGCCCAGTAATTATGCAGGGTCAGGATCAGACCCTGAAAGGATCGGGTCGGATGCATGTGGGAAGGTTGCGTGTCAGACAATTGCTGCGGCTTGGTCGATGTCATGGAACATATCCGGAAAGTAAATGAGAATGCGTCGGACACGTGCCATGCAGGCCTTGCGCGGTCAAGACTCTAAAGTCTTTAACGACACGCCGGACGTGGTTTCCTTCAGGCAATGCGGATCACATTTACCTTGGCACTCAAGCCTTGTCATCTGGCCTCGTCATCTGGCCTCATCATCGGGCCCTTCCACCCGGTACTCGCCGGTTTTCGGATCTTTGACCAATGTGCCGCTGGCACCGGTTTTCGTTTCGTCTTTTGCCCTGCGTACCGATTTGCTGACGCGCTCGGCGTCCTTGACCATTTTCTTGTAACCAAACCAGCCGACAAGTCCGACGGCCACCAGAAGGAGCAGTTGCGCCATATTCAGATCCCCTCGTCCCTATTTCCAAGGCCTTGTCCGGCCGGGAGAACAATAACTCTTGAACAGATTGTCTTGAAGTGATCGGGACCGCACACAATCTGCTGATTTCCCGACCTTTTACATCAGTGCAGCAACAATTTGAACTGCTGCCGTCGTGTGAACCCACGTCAGTGGCTGCAGGCGCAAATTGCGCTACATTCCGAAGCGCGCCCACAAGGCCCTTTCCTCAACCACGTCCGCAGCACCGGAAGCGGCTGCCCCGGCAATCCGGGTCGCAAGATCACCCACGGCTGCACCCGGCATTTTGCGTCCGAACAGGCCGCGTGGGGTGGTGATCAGCCGCAATTTGGTTTTCGCACCAAAACGTTTTTTGAGGAAGGACCGCATATCGCCCAGTTCATCGACCAGACCCAGTTCCTTGCCTGTGATACCGGACCAGAACAAACCGGTGAAAAGATCATCCTTGTCTGCCAGCTTTGCACCACGGCGTTCCTTCACCATATCGATGAAGACCTTGTGGACTTCCAGTTGCAGGGATTTCAGGTGTTCGACATCGGCCTTGTTTTCCGGCTGAAACGGGTCAAGCGTGGCTTTGTTCTTGCCCGCCGTATGGACGCGTCGTTCCACACCGATCTTTTTGATCAGGCCGGTAAATCCAAAACTGGAGGAGACGACGCCGATCGAGCCGACGATGGAGGACGGATCGGCAATGATCTCGTCTCCGGCAACGGCGATCATGTAACCGCCTGAGGCGGCAACATCCTCGACGAAAACAAAAACCTTCTTTTTCTTCTCTTCTGCCAGGTCGCGAATGCGACGAAAGATCAGACGCGACTGCACCGGTGACCCACCGGGAGAATTGATGGAAATGGCAATGGCCGGTGCATCCTTGTCAGCAAAGGCCTTGTTGAGAAGCGGAGCAACGGTTGCAATGTTCAAGGCCGGCCTAAATTGCGAACCCCCACTCATGATCACGCCCTGAAGCTGGATAACCGGAATGGTGATCTCATTGCGTCTGAAACGCTTGGGAAGAAGGGATTTGTAAAACGCCATATTGACCGCCTGTTCTGGTGATTGCTGACCCCAGATGTATGTATTTCCACGCGAAAGACAATGGCTGATCGCTATAGAGCATGTCTGGCAGGTCAGCTATCTTTTCAGACTGGCTCGACCATTGCTCAGTTCCTCGACACGGGCGGAAAAAGCCCGCTCCGTTCCATCGTGGACAAATAAGGGCGGACAAAGGGCAAGGCGTGCACGGCTTGCCTTGATGCCGGTCAGCAGAATGCGAATGGCGTTGTGGCCGGGTCGCGGGTGAACCGGCGTTACCTGCAGGCCGCCAAAGCGCCGGTCACAGGCGCTGATGATCTCTGCCAGGGAGTGTGGCCGCGCGATCAGCGACAATTGTCCGCCCGGCCTGGCAATGGCGCAGGCGGTGCGTATCCATTGCGAAAACATCTGATCGGTCATTGCGTGTGCCTCGGCCTTCAAATTGTCTGGCGTTGTACGATCGGTGCTGTCATTGAAAGGCGGATTCATGATGACATGATCATAGAGGCTGTCGGCCAGACCGGCAGCGATACGCGCGCGCCCACCCAGGGCGACATCGGCCTGCAGCACGCTGATGCGGGATGCAAGATGCCGGTTTTGAGGCAATTCTATCGAGCGGCTCGCGCATTCGACCATCAAGGCAGAACGCTCGATCAGCGCAACACGCAGATCGGCAACACGGTTTGCCACCGCAAATCCTGCCGCCCCTGCCCCGGCGCCCAGATCCGCCAATCTGCCGGCGGCGTCATCCGGCACCAATGCGGCCAGCAGCATGGCATCCAGGCCGGCGCGATGCCCCTTGCCTTCCGGCTGCACCAGATAAAAGCCGCCGTGATGAAAAGCATCGACTGAGTGCGATGCAGCAATCTGCGCTGTATCGTCCGGGCCATCGTCCGCTTTGCTCCGGTTTGTCGCCATGGCCATCAATTTTGCTGTCTGAGCTCATCTGCAAGCCCGGCCGCCTCGACAAGTTTGCGGGCTTCAACGATGCGTTCGGCGTCGACAAGAAGGCGCCGGGAGAGCGCACCAATGGACCCATCAAGAACACTCATGTTTTCGTCTGCGATGAAATACACAATGCCGGCTTCCTTGAGCAAAGTGCCGACGAAAGACAGGGTCACAACATTGTTGGTGCGGATCAGCTCCTCCATATTTCAGTCCTTTCAGCATGTGTTGGTGCAACTCACTTTTGGTCGGCAAGGCGATTGAAGCCGATCTTTTTTGTTCTATATGCCACTCAGCAGCAGATATGTCGCTTTTTCACCAAAGGTATTCAAGATTGAGTTACTTTCGCAAAAAACACCAATGGCACGGAAAATTGTATGTGAGTCAGGGGCTTTTATGCTGCGCTGCGTCGATTCTTCACTTGTACCCGGACCGACCGTTTTCTATTGTCCCACGCAACATATACAGGAGTCTGCATATTGGGCGTTGTCATTCCGCTTGAGGATAAGAATAAATATACAGCTTCAGTCAAGCCACTCGTAGAGCTGACCCGATCCGATATGGAGCGGGTGAACCAGTTGATCCTGTCCAAAGCCGGATCGGATGTCGCGATGATACCCGAAGTCGCCAATCATCTGATCTCTTCAGGCGGCAAACGGCTGCGTCCTATGCTGACACTGGCTTCGGCAGGTATGTTCGGCTACGAGGGCGACCATCACATCAAGCTGGCGACGAGCGTGGAGTTCATGCACACGGCAACCCTGCTGCATGATGATGTTGTTGACGAAAGTGACCTGCGTCGCGGCAAGTCGACGGCGCGCATGATCTGGGGCAATCAGGCCAGCGTCCTTGTCGGTGATTTCCTGCTCGGGCAGGCATTCAGAATGATGGTTGAAGTCGGTTCGCTGGAAGCACTGGATGTGCTTTCCGGCGCCGCTGCAATTATTGCCGAAGGCGAAGTTCTGCAATTGTCGGTTTCCAAGAACATGGAGACGACTGAGGATGACTATCTTTCGGTCATCCGCGCCAAGACCGCTGCATTGTTTTCAGCCGCCGCGGAAGTCGGTCCGATCATCGCTGGCGCCAGCAAGGCAGAACGTGATGCTCTGCGTTCCTACGGCACCAATCTCGGACTGGCTTTTCAGCTCGTTGACGATGTTCTGGATTATAATGGACATGCGCAAAATCTGGGCAAGAATGTCGGCGATGATTTCCGCGAAGGAAAAATCACCTTGCCGGTTGTTCTGTCCTACAGGCGCGGAACGGATGCAGATCGTGCCTTCTGGCGTTCGGCCATAGAAGAGGGTGGCAATGACGACAAGGCGCTGGAAAAGGCCCTTGGCCTGATCACCAAGTCCAATGCCCTCAGCGACACGATCATACGTGCGGAACACTACGGTGCCGTTGCCCGCGATGCCTTGGCGCCAATGGCAGAAACGAAGGCAAAGTCTGCACTACTGGAAGTGATAGATTTCTGTATCAGCCGGATAAACTAGGCCGATAATCACTCTGCTTGCTGCATTGGCTGAAAAAAGCCATGCTTCAGGTGATACAATCATCGCGAAATAGAGAACCAAAAGCGGGAATCGGAACAGATGCGGCCAAATAGAATCATGAATGCTGTCGGTGCAGCCGCCATCAGCCTGCTCTTGTCTCTGACTGCCCATGCCGAAGATGAGACAAGACAGGCGGATTTTGATCCCGCCAGAATCAACAGTTTCTCCGGTGCCCTGCTTGCAGGACGGACCGCCGAGGCTGATCGGGATCGCGCAACCGCCATTGCCATGTATGAAAAGGCGCTTGAATTCGAAAACGACAATTCTGATATCAAGCGGCGCCTGATGATCATGCTGTTCGCCAGTGGCAGATTTGATGAAGGCGTCGAAATTGCCTCGGAACTCAAGGGCGACCCTGCCATAGAAAGCACCGCTCGCCTGGCCCTTGGCATCGACAGCATCCGCCAGCGCGAATATTCCAATGCACAAAACCTGCTCAGCTACGAGGGTGTCAACGATCTGGAGAAGCTGCTTTATGGTCTGCTGAAGTCCTGGGCCTATTTTGGCGATGACAAAGGTGAAGAAGCCCAAGCGATGATCGATTCGCTGGAAGGCCCCGAGTGGTACACAATATTCAAAAATTTCCATAGCGCCGCCCTGCAGGAGGCCCTTGGAAACACGGAAAAGGCAAAACAACTTTATACCGCGGTCATTGCTGATCAGAACAATGCGGGTACGGCACCCGATACCTATATCCGTTCGGTGATGGCCCTGGCGGGGCTGGAGGCACGCGAGGGAAACACCCAAAAAGCCTATGATGCCGTAGCCACAGGAACTGCATTTACACCGGGTTACACGCCACTCAAGGCCCTGCGCGAACGCATTGATGCCGGTGATCCGCCTAAGGCGGATATCCGCACATCCGAACAAGGTGCCGCTGCCGTTCTCTACACGATCGGCAGTGCTCTCAACCGCAGTGGGGCTGAGGACCTTGTTTCCCTCTATCTGAATTTCGCCATTGCACTCGACCCTCAAAATGATTCCGTTTTGATCATTCTGGCCGGTCTGGCGGAAAACCTGGGCAACCCGGAACAGGCCATCGATATATACCGCAAAGTGCCGGAGGATTCCGTCGTGCGGCGTGTTTCGGAGCTTCAACTGGGGCTTAATCTGGCAGACCTGGGGCAGTTGGAAGAAGCAAAAACCCATCTGAGCAATCTCATTGACGAAGATCCGAGCGACATGCGCTCCTATCTTGCCTACGGGAGCGTTCTGTCAAATGCCAAAGCCTACCGCGAAATGGCTGACAATTACGATCGTGCGGTCAAGGTGATCGGCCTTTTGCCCGATCGTTCCGAATGGAACATCTTCTATCAGCGCGGCATCGCCTATGAGCGCCTGGGAGAATGGGAAAAAGCCGAGCCCAATTTCAAAAAGGCTCTGGAACTCTTCCCCAACCAGCCGCAGGTCATGAATTACCTGGGCTATTCCTGGATTGATATGAATATCAATCTTGAGGAAGGGCTGGAACTGATCCGCAATGCAGTGCGGGCGCGGCCCAATGACGGCTACATCGTTGATTCACTTGGCTGGGCCTATTACCGGCTTGGCAATTTTGACGATGCGGTCAAGGAACTTGAGCGGGCTGTTGAAATCCGCCCTGCAGACCCGACGATCAATGATCATCTGGGTGACGCCTACTGGCGGGCCGGCCGCGAACTGGAAGCCCGTTTCCAGTGGGAACGAACCCTGACGATGGAACCCGCAGCCGAGGAAATCCCGGCAATCAAACTGAAGATTGCCGAGGGTTTGCCTGCTCTTGCGGATAAGGCTCCATCTACAGCAAATGGCAGAACCGCGCCCGATGAAGCTGATGGTGTCGAGACGCCTGCGGAAACGGAACAGAAGAGTGAACGCGATCCTGCCGCCGATGTCACCCTCACCGATTATGTGGTCAAACCCGGGCAAACACTTTGGAATATTGCCGATGAGATACTCGGTGATGGCAATCTCTACAGAACAATCTTGCAATTGAACCCATCCCTGAACGGCAATGCGGATACAATTCACCCGGGTCAGATCATCAAATTGCCCTGACCTGTTACACATGGTAGCCTCGTTGCAACATGCCACAGGGAACTTGCATCTGACATTTCCGGAAAGGCTTCCATGAAAGACATCGTTGAGGTTGCCCGGGCCAAAATCAACCTGGCTCTCCATGTCACGGGCCAGCGTTCCGATGGCTATCACCTGATTGACAGCCTTGTGACATTTGCCGATTTCGGCGATGTTTTGACATTTTCCGATGCGCACTCGGACAGGTTGACCATTTATGGAGCCTTTGCGGCAAAGCTTGAAAATGACGGTGATAACCTCGTCGTGCGCGCCCGCGATGCTCTGCGCGCTCATGCCGTTGACAAGGGGTTAGAAGCCGGACCGGTTGCCATCCGTCTTGAAAAAAACCTGCCGGTTGCTTCCGGTGTGGGTGGCGGTTCAGCAGATGCCGCCGCCACATTGCGCGGCCTCTCGCGTTACTGGAACCTTCCAAAGGGGAGTCTTGACAGTGCCGCAGTGGCTGCATCCTTGGGTGCCGACGTGCCCATGTGCCTTGTCTCCGTGCCGTTGATTGCCCGAGGTATAGGCGATGCGCTTGCACCAGCAACCACCCTGCCTTCCGTATCCCTGTTGCTGGTCAATCCGCTGGAGGAAATCTCGACAGCCGAGGTTTTCGCTTCCCTTGCAGAAAAGGACAATGCGCCGCTGGCCCTGGACGGGATTCCGCAGAATCTGGACGCCCTTGTTGCTGTTTTGAAAAATGCCCGCAATGATCTGGAAAAACCGGCTGAAACATTGGCTCCGCTGCTCGGCGTTGTGCGCAAGGCACTGCAATACCATCACCCCGAACTCGTACGCATGTCCGGGTCAGGCGCGACCTTTTTTGGTATTTTTCGCGATCTCCAAGCGGCACAATTTGCCGCCGAGGCGCTGAATGCAAGCTATCCGCACTGGTATATCCACGCGTGCACAACCCGTTCGATCGCTCCATGACAATTTACGGAGTTCATGCCCATGAGCAAGATTGATACATCACGCCCCTTCATTCCCGTCAGCATTGCCGTGCTGACGGTCTCCGATACACGCAGCCTTGCAGAAGACAGGTCGGGGGCGACCCTTGCCGCACGCATTGAAGAATCCGGACACGTGCTGGCCGCGCGCGATATTGTCACCGATGATCGCAAACAAATTGCAGACAGGGTATCGGGCTGGGCCAGTGACCCGCAAGTGGACGTGATCATCACCACTGGCGGCACCGGATTTACCGGACGTGACGTCACGCCGGAAGCCATCATGCCGCTTTTTGACAAGCAGATGGACGGTTTTTCAGAGGTTTTTCATCGCATTTCCTACGACAAGATCGGCACCTCCACCATACAGTCGCGCGCCACAGGTGGACTGATCAATGCCACCTTCGTGTTTGTCCTTCCAGGCTCTCCAGGCGCCTGCAAGGACGCCTGGGATGAAATCCTGAAATATCAGCTGGACTACCGGCACATGCCCTGCAACTTCATTGAAATCATGCCGCGCCTCGATGAACATCTGAAGCGCGGCTGATTGAACCTGTTTGGCGCGTATCAGTGCGCCATCATGATATGGCGCACGGCGGTATAATCTTCCAAGGCATAGACAGACATGTCCTTGCCGTAGCCCGACTGCTTGAGACCGCCATGGGGCATTTCATTGGTCAGCATGAAATGCGTATTGATCCAGGTGCAGCCGTATTTCAGCGCATTGGCTGTCGCCATCGCCTTCGACGTGTCCTTCGTCCAGACGGATGAAGCAAGGCCGTAGACGCTGTCATTGGCCCAGTCGACAGCCTGCTCGTCATGGTCAAAGCGGGTGACGGAAACAACCGGCCCAAAAACCTCATTGCGCACGATTTCATCTTCCTGACGGGCACCGGCAACAAGCGTGGGTCGGTAATAGAACCCACCTCCTTCAGGCATCGTGCCACCGGTGGTGATTTCCATATGGCCCTGCTCGGAGGCCCGCTCGACGAAACTGGAAACTCGATCCCTTTGACGCATGGAAATCAATGGTCCAATTTCATTTTCACTGTCATCGGGCAGATTGTATTTGATCCGGGAAACAGATGCGGTCAGATCGGCAACCAGTCTGTCGTAGATTTTGGGACCGGCATAAATACGACAGGCGGCCGTGCAATCCTGACCGGCATTGTAATAGCCAAAGGCCGTAATCCCTTCGACGACCGCTTCCAGATCGGCGTCGTCATAAACGATAACAGGTGCCTTTCCGCCCAGTTCCAGATGGGTCCGCTTGACCGATTTTGCCGCAGCTTCCAGCACTTTGCGTCCCGTTGCAATGTCACCGGTCAGAGAGATCATATCCACCTTCGGGTGGTTGATGATGGCGTTGCCAACGGTCTGACCGCGTCCCAGCACGATATTGACCACGCCTTCAGGCAGGATATCGGCAAGGATATGTGCACATTTCAATGCGGTGAGCGGCGTTTGTTCAGACGGCTTGAAGACCACCGTATTGCCACCGGCAATGGCAGGCCCAAGTTTCCAGGCCATCATCATCAGCGGGTAATTCCACGGGGCGATCGATCCGACGATGCCAATGGGATCACGACGGACCATGGAGGTAAAGCCCTCCAGATATTCGCCTGCTGCAACACCTGGAACACAGCGCACGGCACCGGCGAAGAAACGATAACAATCAACAATGGCGGGAATTTCGTCGTTCAATACCGCATTGATCGGCTTGCCGCAGTTCAAAGCTTCCAATGCGGCAAAGGCATCAGCCTCAGCTTCAATCCTGTCGGCAATCTTCAGCAGATATCGCGAGCGATCTGCCGGTGTTGTGCGTGACCAGGTCTTGAAGGCCTTCTCAGCGGCTTCCACAGCGCGGTTTATCTGATCTTTTGATGCTTCCGGCACCTTGACGACAATTTCGCCGGTTCTCGGATTATAGATATTTTCTTCCGTTTCGGTTCCGGCTTCAAACTGCGCACCGATCAACATCTGCGTATCCATGATATTTTTCTCCATGTTCTTTATTTGCCCTGACCGGCGACCTGATCGCCGTCTCTCGTCAGGTAATAGGCAGCCAGAATTGGCAGAAAGGTAACCAGCACCACAATCATCGCCACCACATTGGTGACCGGGCGTTGTCTCGGGCGTACGAGTTCTTCAAGCATCCAGATCGGCAGGGTTGCCTGCTGTCCGGCCGTCAATGTCGTCACGATGACTTCGTCAAAAGACAGCGCAAAGGCCAGCATGCCGCCCGCCATCAGGGACGTTGCAATATTGGGCAACACCACATGGCGAAATGTCTGAAAGCCGTTGGCGCCGAGATCCATCGAGGCTTCGACCAGAGATCCCGACAGGCGGCGGAAGCGTGCAACGGCATTGTTGTAGACAACCACAACGCAAAACGTCGCGTGGCCCAGCACGATTGTCCAGACCGAGAACGGAATATCCGCAATATTGAAGGCGGACCGAAGGGCGATGCCGGTGATGATGCCAGGCAGTGCGATCGGCAAGATGACCAGCAGGGAAATGGCCTCTCTGCCAAAGAACCTGCTGCGCGAAACGGCCGCCGCGCAAAGGGTTCCAAGCACCATGGCAACGATGGTGGAAATACTCGCAACTTTCAGCGACAGTTGCAATGCACTCCACACATCCGGTCTGTTCCATGCAACGGCAAACCATTTGAGCGTGTAACCGGGCGGCGGCCACTGAAAGGTCTTGTCTTCGGTCGTGAAGGCGTAGACGAAGATCAGCAATATGGGAACGTGCATGAATAAAAGGCCGCAGGCAGCGGCAATCTTCAAAGCCATGGGAGCCCGGGTTTCATGGTCAGAGCGCATCAAAAGCCCCCTTGCGTTTTGCCATCCACAAATAGAATCCCATGATCACCACAGGAACGACCGTAAAGGCTGCCGCCAACGGAATATTTCCAGCCGTTCCCTGATGGGAATAGACAGCCTGTCCGATAAACAGGCGTGATGAGCCGATAATTTGCGGAATAATGTAATCACCAAGGGTGAGTGAAAATGTGAAAATCGATCCGGCTATCACACCGGGCAAGGCCAGCGGCAAAAGCACATTGCGAAAGGTCTGCCAGGGCGTAGCGCCAAGATCAGAGGAAGCCTCCAGATAATTGGCCGGCACCCGTTCGAGGGCTGCCTGCATGGGCAGGACCATGAAGGGCAACCACACGTAGAGAAAGACCAGAAACGTGCCGGTATAGCTGACGGAAAGGGAATTTCCCCCGATCAACGGGATCGCCAGATAGGCATCCAGCAGCCATTTGAGGTGAGTCAGTTCAAACAACCAGTTCAGGATGCCTTCCTTGGCCAAAATGAGTTTCCAGGCATAGATCTTGACCAGGTAGCTCGACCATAGCGGCAGCATGACGCCAAGATAGAACAGCGCTTTCCATCGGCCCCTTGCATAACGCGCTGCATAAAAGGCCACCGGAAATGCCACAATCACCGAGGCCAGTGTGACAATGGCCGCCATCGAAACGGTTCTGAAAATAATGTCGAGATTGGCCGGGATGAGAAGTTCGGCATAGGTCTTGAGTGTGAGTTGATAGTTGATCAGACCGGAAAATTCGTCGATCGAAAAGAAACTTTGCGCCAGCAGCGCCAACAACGAGCCGATATAGACGACGCCCAGCCACAGCAGCGGCGGTGTCAGCATCAGCAGCAGCAAGATCACGGGCTTTCGCCAGAACAGATCGGAGATCTGCCCCGCCAGCCCAGAGCCGGCCGATGTCACTGCAGCCCGCCTGTTGTTTGCGCCGTTATTCATTACGCCCCTCGATGAGGTGCATGTCCGCATCATCCCAATCAATCTGGATCGGTGCGCCAATCTCCACAGAACCGAAACTGTTGTCCACCAGCGCATTGAGGCCGGCACCGTAGAGATCGAGGGACAATTTGGTAGCAGAGCCCAGAAAGCTCTTGGCTGTGACGATGGCCGTATGCCCACCTTCCGCCACCACCCTTATGGATTCAGGCCGCAAACTTGCAATGCCTGTCCTGCCGCTCATCTGACGAACAAGCGCAGCAGGCAAGACATTGGATGATCCAACAAAATTGGCGACAAATTCTGTTTCGGGGCGGTGATAGATGTCTTGCGGCGTTCCGATCTGGGCGATTTCCCCCTCATTGAACACGGCAATGCGATCGGCCATGGACAGGGCTTCACTCTGGTCATGGGTCACAAAAACGAAGGTAATGCCCAGGGCGCGCTGCAATTGCTTGAGCTCTTCCTGCATCTCCTCGCGCAACTTCAGATCGAGCGCACCGAGCGGCTCATCCAGCAGCAATACGGCAGGTTTTCCGATCAAAGCGCGCGCCAGGGCGACGCGCTGGCGCTGGCCACCGGAAAGCTGGCTTGGGCGCCGGTCACCATAGCCTCCCAAACGCACCATCTCGAGCGCTTCTTCTGCCTGTTGCAGGCGCTGTTTCTTGTCCACCTTTCTGATCATCAGGGCATAGGCGACATTTTCAGCGACGCTGAGATGCGGAAACAATGCATAGTCCTGGAAAACGGTATTGACGTTTCGCCGATAGGGCGGGATGTCCTGGATCGGTTCATCGAGAATCTTTATCTCGCCGCCTGTCGGACGCTCAAAGCCTGCAATCAGGCGCAGACAGGTGGTTTTCCCCGAACCCGAGGGACCCAGCATGGCGAAAAATTCGCCCTCTTGGATCGCCAGGTCAACCTGATTGACAGCTTTTACGGAGCCGAAATAGCGGGAGACATTGATAAAGGTTACGGCAGGTTTCATAGGCTCGCCAGCTTTGAAACCCGCCGGACAATGCCAGCGGGTTTGTTTTGGTAAGTGTCAAAGTGAAAATCAGCGTCCGCCGATCACGCCGATATAGTCACTGACCCAACGGTAGTAGGGCACGCAGGTATCATTCTGACTTGCGCATTTGCTGACTGGTGTGGTCCAGAATTTGATCTTGTCAAAATCATCCATGCCGTTGGTGGTGCATCCTTCAGCGGTCTGCATGCCCCGCCCGTCTGTACAGGCTGCCGGAACGCCCGGATTTGCGCCAAACCAGACCGAGAGGTCACTCATCAGGTTGGACGACAGCGTATGTTCCATCCACATATAGGCACAATTGGGATTTTCAGAATCCGCATGCATCATCGTGGTATCGGCCCAGCCGGTTGCCCCTTCTGCCGGAATGGTCGAGGCGACTTTGGCGCCCTGCGATTGCAGGATATTCACCTGAAACGGCCAGGATCCCGAAGCGACAACACCTTCATTGGTGAAATCATCCATCTGGATAAAGGCATCATGCCAATAGCGCGACACCAGTTTCCGTTGCTCACGCAAAAGATCAAGTGCGGCCTTGTACTGGTCCGGATTGAGCTCATAGGGGCTGGTGATGCCGAGATCAGGATTGTGCGCCATCAGGTAGTTGGCAGCGTCGGCCACATGGATGGGACCGTCATAGGCCTGTACGCGCCCCTTGTTGGACTTGCCGTCCGGCAATGTCATCTCTTCAAAAACCACGTTCCAACTGGTCGGCGCTTCCTTGAAGACCTCTGTATTGTACATCAGTACATTCGGACCCCACATGTAGGGCGTGCCATAATGTGCGCCGTCGACGGTGTGCCAGGGCGCGTCCTTCAGGCGGTCATCGATATCTTTCCAGCTTGGAATGAGGTCCGTGTTGATTTCCTGCAGCCGCTTGCCTGCGATCAAACGCAGGGAGGCATCACCGGAGGCTGTGACCAGATCAAAGCCGCCTTCATTCATCAGGGCGACCATCTCATCGGATGTATTGGCATTCTTGACTTGAACCTTGCAGCCGGTCTGCTCTTCAAATTTGGTGACCCAGTCAAAAGCAGCGTCGGTTTCGCCGCGCTCGATGTAGCCTGGCCAAGCCACGATATTGACCTGACCTTCACCGGCGCCAAGACTTGCCAGCTTGCCGGCCATCGCGCCCTGCACCAAAAAGGTGGATGCGAGAACGGTTACGGATATTTTCTTGAGTATCGACGTCATAGTAGCCTCCAGAGATTCAGTTGTGTTCCATTCACGAATTTCTCTGGGGATCGAGACTAGCAGGGAAACAGGCGTTCACAATTTCATAATACAGAAATATGATATCGGTTTTTCCGATAGAAACGTCACATCTGTCCCGATGATTGCGCAACGCCGACAAAGTTTCGGGCAGCCTTTGACAGCGATGATCCCATCCGCCAGACAATACCCACATGAATGTCAGGCAAGGACGCCGACACATCACGTTTTTCGATGCGATCACCCTCCAGAGACCAGGGGCGATAGATCAGGTCCGGAAGGATGGCGAGACCTGCTCCCGTTGCAACCAGACTGCGCACGGCTTCGACGGATCTGGTCTTGAAGGCAATTTTGGGCCTGGCGCCAAGTGTGTTGAGCAAATTCTCGGTCGAGGCTTCGATTTCGTCTATGGAAAGCATGATCAGGGGTTCGGAAGACAGGTCGGACGGAGAAATACGCTCCTTGGTCGACAGTGCATGCCCCATCGGCAGCCAGAGCTTGTAGGGCGACGATTCAAGGGTTTCGGCTTGAAGTGCCGCCTTGTTGCGCAAGTTGGAAACCAGCATCACCGCCACATCCAGCTCACCGCCGATCAGAAGATGCTCCAGATAGCTGCCATCATCTTCAATGGCAGTAACGTCAATCTTGGGATGGGCGCGCCTGTAGCGCGCAAGAATATCGGACAGGACATAGCCGGCGACAAGCGATGTCACGCCAAGATGGAGTTCTCCGGTCTCATCGATGTCCGGTTCCTGAAATGCCCTGCGCGCATCGGAGACATTGCCCAGTATTCCGGTCGCATGACGCAGAAACTGGTGTCCCTGGTGCGTGACCTTCAAACCCCTGGAATGCCGACTGAACAGCGCGACGCCAAGATCGGCTTCAAGGTCCTTGATGGCTTCGGTAATTGCTGACTGGGAAATGGCCAGCGTCTTGGCCGCACCCGACACGGTGCCTCTTTCGGCGACGGCGACAAAATAATGCAGTTGTCGGATCGTGAAAGCCAAGGAAACGCCTCAATTGCAGTTCTGTTTTTCCGAAATCAGATATCGATATCAATAATTCCGAATGTGGTCTTAGGCAAGCCTGTCTTGAAGGGGGCTGTTTGGGCCGGTTACAATGACAGGCGCAGAAACGGCTGACAGACGGCAAATGCACCGCACATTGCCTTGGCGACGCACACTGATGGTGGGCCGAATGGCATGCTGCGAACAATCATGATCTAGTGCGCCCAGCTTTCACTTATGCGGGGGCTGCTCTATGACAAATCTGCAAACAAAGATGGACAGGATTATCATGACCACGCCAATCATCGCCCAGAAGTCCCCCTACCCCGTTGAGGTTGAAGAAGGCAAAACCTACTTCTGGTGTGCCTGCGGCAGGAGCAGCAAGCAACCGTTTTGTGACGGCAGCCACAAGGTCACAAGTATCACACCGATAAAATATACAGCCGAAGCCAGCAAACGGGCGTTCTTTTGCGGGTGCAAGCACAGCAGCAATGCGCCGCTCTGTGACGGTACCCACAGCAAGCTTTGAGGCCGTCACAGAGGATCATCACGCACAGGAGGCAAGCGGCAATAATGTGCCGATTGCCCGCCTATCCTTGATCAAAGAGGCTGTTTGAAGACAATCTGTCTTAGTCATCCAACGAATAGCTGATCGTCGTCTTGGCGGTGGTGCCGCCTTCCAGAACTTCGACCGTATAGGTTCCTTTGATACCAGCGTATTTTCCCGTGCCGCCAACAACGGCGCCCTCATGGACATGGCCTGGATCGACCGGACGTCCATGAATTGTCTCCACCATATCCGTCATGTAAATGGAGCCGTCATCAAGAATTTGCTCGGAAAAATAGGATCTGGCGACCTTCGATTTTTCAGGATCGTGGAATACGATAATCGCCTGCGTGTAATACCGACCGATGACTGGCCCATCGGGAGCTGACCTTTTGACACCATGACGCATGTACATGTCGCCAAGAGAAGGACCAGCAGGCGCGATGTCCACCACCTGCGGAGCCTCTATGTCGGCATAGGTAATCGATTTGTGTTCCTCAGCGCTGGCAGGATGCGCCAACCCTGCCAGCAGAACGACCAAACCGCAGATTTTTTTCATATCACTTTTCATATCTCATTTCCCCTTCAAGGAATCGCGCCAAATAGCACTGTGGCCTCTTATACCAATGATCGATGATTATGACCCATCTTTCGCATCAAAGACCGCTGTGAGGCCGGGGCAGAGCAATCAGGTCTTCCAGCAAGTTCAGCAAGCCCGGCGCAGCGGCTTTTCGGTGGTGTATTGCGCGAGCGGCAGGCTGCGCAGCGGGGTCCTTAAGCCTTTCGCCCAGAACCTGAGCCTTGTCCTGATCTGTCCCGTAAAGTCGAAAACCGGAGGGTGTTGCCGCCTGGGCGATGGTCGAACCACCGCTGACAAACAAAGGTTTTCCAAAAACCCCGGCATCCGCGAGATGCAGGTTGGCCGTGTTGCCCGGGTCGATCATGGCAGCACATGCCTGCATCATTCCTTTGCGGTCACCGTCATCGATATCCATTCGAAGACTGACATTTTCCTGATTGCCGGCAAACCGCGTAGCCAGAAGACATTCAATTGAAACCATGTTTGGGCAAAAGATTCTGATTGCGACGAACTGCCGGCAGATAGGCACGGTCCAGTTCTTCGGCTCCCTTGAACGCCCCTTCGCCCTCAAGGCTCCGGGGGCGGCTTTCCATGACGACAATATACACGCAGGAAAAAAGAATATGAGAAAACCTTTTCTCAAAGAATTTTTCATGCTATTTGAATTGAAATAACGTTTTCTCAAAGCTTTTTGTAATGGAGGCAATTCTGTCAGATCGGCCATCGAAAGAAAAAATGACCATCGTTCGTGTGGCCAAGGCTGCCGATGTAAGTGTCGCCACAGCGTCCAAAGCCCTGAACAATACCGGTCGCATGAAGCAGGAAACGCGCGACCGTGTGAAGCGCATTGCAAGGGAACTCAATTTTCGGCCCAATGCGCTGGCGCGCAGCCTGGTCAGCCGCCGCAGCTTTGCCGTGGGTTTGCTGACGAACGACACCTACGGCCGTTTTACCCTGCCGGTGATGGCGGGTATTTCCGCAGGCCTGATCGATCAGGGTGTTTCGGTTTTCCTTTGTTCCATGGATGACAATCGGGAACTGGCGCAGATTCATGTCGACGCGATGCTGGAACGGCAGGTCGATGGCATCATTGCGACCGGCAGACGGATAGACACGCCCTTGCCGGTCGATCTCAGTCATCTGCCAATTCCCGTGGTCTATGCCCTGACCAAGGGCAGTGACGACGCTGTAACGCTGCTGCCGGACGAAAAACAGGGGGCGCGCGAAGCCGTGTCTCACCTCGTGGCAATCGGCCGTCGCCGTATCGCCCATATCACAGGACCAGCCAGCTTCCAGGTGGTGAGCGACCGTGCCGGGGCCTATGCGCAGGTATTGCAGGAAGCCGGCCTTGATGTGCCCCAACAGGGGTTGTTGCAAGGCCAATGGTCCGAGCTATGGGGGCATGAGGCCGTTGATCGTTTGTGGTCTGCGCCGGGTGCCAAGCCCGATGGCCTTTTCTGCGGCAACGATCAGATTGCCCGCGGCGCCATCGATGCCTTGCGGGAACGGGGCGTTGACGTCCCCGCCGATGTATCGGTTGTCGGTTTTGACAATTGGGAAATCGTCGCTGCGCAGACGCGTCCGCCTTTGACCACCATTGACATGAATCTGAAGGAGCTGGGCCGCCAAGCCGGCCTCCAGCTCATGCGCCAGGTCAATGGGGAAGCGTTTGAACCCGGCCTGATCCGGCTGCCGTGCGAACTGGTTGTGCGGCAATCATCGTGAATTCCACCGATGGGTGGGACATCGGCCATGCCCTGACGGGCGTTGGCTGCAACAAGGAGGAGTTACATCATGAAACCAATCAAAACAACGGCATTGGCCTTGCTGACACTGGGTGTTCTTTCGACAACGGCCCTTGCGCAAGACAATCTGTCCATGTGGTCACGCACCGGCAGTGAAGCATTCATGCCAAAACTGATCGAGGCTTTCAATGCATCCCATAAGATGCAGATTGATCTGCAGATCGTTCCGAGCGCCGAGTTGATTCAGAAATATGCGACCGCTGCTGCCGGCGGGTCCGCCCCTGACCTTCTGTCCCTTGACCTGATCTTCACGGCCGCCTTTGCCGATGCGGGGCAATTGGTGGATCTGACCGATATTGTCAAGGCATTGCCCTATTACGCGCACCTCTCACCGGCGCACCTGGAAATGGGTTCCCGCAACCAGAGGATTTACGGCACGCCAATGTCCGCCGATGCCTCGGTGTTGTTGTGGAACAAGGACCTTTACAAGCAGGCCGGGCTGGATCCGGAAAAAGGACCGACCAACTGGGTTGAATTCGAAGATCAGGCCGCAAAGGTCACGGCCCTGGGAGACGATATTCACGGCTTTTATTTCTCCGGTGCCTGCGGTGGCTGCAACGCGTTCACCTTCATGCCTCTCGTGTGGGCCAATGACGGGGAGTTTTTCCTGAACGGTGGAACACGGGCGAGCCTGAACATTCCGCAAATGCATGATGCCGTCAGCCTTTACCGCGACATGTGGGCCAAGGGCTATGTGCCGGCAAGCGCCCAGACGGACAATGGTTCCAACTTCTTTGGCGGTTTTGCGACCGGAAAGATCGGTATCTCCATACTGGGTTCATTCGCAATCGGTGCACTGGCGACCAACAATCCGGATCTTGACTACGGCGTGACGTTCATTCCGGGCAAGGATGGCGGATGGTCGTCCTTTGCCGGAGGAGACAATTTCGTTGCAACTGCCGGTCGCGACAACGATGCCGGAATCAAGGAATTTCTGGAATTCGTCTACTCGGTGGACGGCCAGACGATCCTTGCCAAGGGAGGCAGCCTGCCGACGCGCAACGACATTGCGGCCGAGGCTCTGCAGGGGCTGGATTCGCGCTACCTGATCGCAACCGAGGCAATGGCCGGCGGACACAAAACGCCGTCCTCTCCGGTGTATAACGATTTGCTGAACAGCGGCACCGGGCCTTGGGTCCAAGCGGTTTCCGAAGCCATTTTCGGCGAAGAGGAAAATATTGAAAACGCACTCATCGAGGGCGAAGAATCCATGCAGAGGATCATGGACATGGCAGCCAACTAGGCTGCTCAATCCAGATATAGCACGTCCATTGTCGCGTGGACTGCAGACAACGGAATGTGGACCGGGTGGCTTGCACGTTGCCCGGTCACAAACACCCAGTTTGGTCAGAAGCGGAACAGTTCATGTCAGCCAAAAGCCCATCATCAGCAAAACCGGCCGCACGGCGCCGTAGCTCCCGGTTGCAGCGCAAACAGCGTATCGGCCTGCTGTTTGTGGCGCCGGCAGTCGCCTTTGTCGTGCTGTTCTTTGTCCTTCCACTGATCATGACTGCCTGGATGTCGCTGCACAATTGGCCGCTGCTGGGTCTACCGAAATTCATCGGCCTGAAAAACTATTCACTCATGCTGCATGACACCAAGTTCTGGAAAGCCATGGGCTTTACCATCTACTATACCGTGATCGTGACAATCGTCATTTTTCTGATCGCCTTTCCGCTTGCCCTGTTTGTGGAAAAGCCACGGCCGCTCTCCGGATTTTACCGCACCGCGTTCTTTCTGCCCGGTGTCGTCGGATTCGGGGCTGCGAGCCTGCTGTGGGTCTGGCTGCTCAATGCCGATGCAGGCCTTTTTGGTCCGGCGATCCAGCGGCTCGGATGGTCTGAACGTCCACCAAACCTGCTTGCCGATTTCGATACGACCTTCTGGTCGATTGTGCTGATGGTCGCCTGGAAAACGGCCGGTTTTACCATGATCATCCTGCTGACCGGCTTGCAGGGCATCCCACAGGATATCCAGGAAGCCGCGCGCATCGACGGCGCCAACAGCTGGCAGCGGTTCCGCCGTATCACGCTGCCCCTGATGCGGCGCACCATCGCATTGGCGCTCATTCTGTCGGTCGCCGGTTCGATGCTGGCATTTGATCAGTTCTACATCATTTCCGGCGGAGGACCGCGCGGCAGCACCCTGACGGCGGTGTACTGGATTTTCACCCAATCCTTCGCCTCGTTCCATCTGGGCTACGGTGCAGCGCTTTCCATGGTGTTGCTTGTGATCCTGGTCGCAATAAGCACCATTCAACTCAGATTGCTAAGGAATCCGGAGGGCATGAAATGAGCGGCGAACGCAATACAGGGCGTCAGGAAAAATCAATGTTCAAGGCGATCGGCAGGCATGGTTTCGGGTTGTTCGCGACAGCCGTGTTCGTCGCTCCCCTTGCCTGGAGCTTTCTGGTCAGTTTCAAGCCATCAACAGAGGCGCGCCAACCGCCCCTGCCTCCCTGGCCGACCACCGGAATATCCTTCGAAAGCTATGAAAAGCTCTCCGATTATGGCGTCGGCATCTGGAACTACGCCGGCAACAGCCTGATTGTATCGATGGCGACGGTTGCGATTACGGTCGTGGTCTCCCTATTGGCCGGTTATGGGTTTTCGCGTTTCGAGTTTCCGTTCAAGAACGCGCTTTTCGTATTGATCATCTCGACGATCATGATCCCCTTCCAGTCGATCCTGACCCCGCTTTTCCTGATTCTGACAAAAATGGGGCTGCAGAATTCATTGCTCGGACTGGTGCTGGTCTATGTCACGCTGCAATTGCCGTTTTCGATTTTCATGATGCGCAACGCCTTCGACGCTGTGCCCAAGGAAATCGAGGATGCTGCGCGGGTTGACGGCGCATCAGTCTTTGTCGTCTTGCGCAAAATCATGTTGCCGCTGGTTTTTCCAGGTCTGGTGACCGTGGCGATTTTCGCGTTCCTGGCGTCCTGGAACGAATTTCTGGCGGCACTCATCCTGCTGACCGATCAAGACAATTACACGCTACCGATCCTGATGGCTTCGGTACGATCCGGCCGGTTTGGCACGATCGACTGGGGCGCGTTGCAGTCCGGGGTAACCGTCATGATGGTGCCATGCCTGGTGCTGTTTCTGCTGCTTCAGCGCTACTACATCCGCGGCCTGACCGCAGGTGCCGTCAAATAGATCAAACCGACCTAACGCATTCAAAACATGAAAAACAAAGAAACGAGATGACAATGACACTGACGAGCAACCTGAATTCAGCCGGATTCCGGCCACCGGCGATTTCCAAGGTCACGGTTGGTGGCTTCTGGGGCAACCGTGTTGATGCCATTGCGCATAAAACAGCGAATATTCTTTATGAACGCTGCGTTGATGCCGGGATGTTTGATCAGATCGACCCGGACAGGCCGGTGCCGCAATTGCGCCTGCCCTTTCAAATCAATGAGGACGGTATGCAAAATACCGTCACCGTGCAGATGTTCTGGGACTCCGACGTCGCCAAGGTGATCGAAACCGCCGCCTATGCGCTCTATCGCCAGCCAAACCGGGATCTGGAAGAAAAGATCGATGAAATCATCGATATGTTTGCCAGGCTGCAGCAACCTGACGGCTATCTCAATTCCTGGTATATTCGCATGCAGCCGGGCCAACGGTGGACCAATTTGCGCGATTGCCATGAGCTTTATTGCGCAGGGCACCTGATCGAAAGTGCCGTCGCCTACCACCAGGCGACAGGCAAGCGGGCGCTGCTTGATGTCATGTGCCGCTATGCCGATCACATCGCCAGCCTATTCGGGCCCGGCTCGGATCAAAAGCGCGGCTATCCGGGTCACCAGGAAATTGAATTGGCCCTGGTTCGGCTGGCGCGCGAAACCGGTCGACAGTCCTATCTGGATCTGGCGAGGTTTTTCATTGATGCCCGTGGCCAGCAGCCCCACTATTACGATCTCGAAGCCAGGGAGCGCGATGAAAAACCCGGGCAGTTCCATCAGAAGACCTATGAATATAACCAGTCCCATCTGCCGGTGCGTGATCAGAAAAAGGTGGTCGGCCATGCGGTACGGGCAATGTATCTCTACTCGGGAATGGCGGATGTGGCGACGGAGTTTGCCGACGACAGCCTCACCGGCGCACTTGAACTCCTGTGGGACGACCTGACCGCCAAACAGATGTATGTCACCGGCGGCATTGGCCCAGCCGCACGCAATGAGGGCTTCACTGACTATTACGACCTGCCCAACGATTCGGCTTACGCCGAAACCTGCGCTTCGGTTGGCCTTGCATTCTGGGCGAGCCGCATGTTGGGGCGTGGACCGGACCGCCGTTATGGCGATGTCATGGAGCAGGCCATCTACAATGGCGCTCTGGCCGGACTGTCGACCGACGGCACGACCTTTTTCTATGACAATCCTCTGGAGAGTCATGGCGGCCATCATCGCTGGAAATGGCACAGCTGCCCCTGTTGTCCGCCAAATATTGCCAGGCTTGTCGCCTCCATTGGCAGCTATATGTATGGGGTCTCACAGAACGCAATTGCGGTGCATCTGTATGGTGAAAGCACTGCGCAGCTGCGTGTCGGAACGCACGACGTCTCGCTGTCTCAGACGACGCAATACCCCTGGGATGGGCAGATAAAGATCGACGTCACGGTGGATAGCCCGGTCTGGTTTGCGCTGTTCTTGCGCATTCCCTCCTGGTGCAGCCCCTCCTGGTGCAGCGAGGCGACATTATCTGTCAATGGTTCACCGCTGGCTGTCAATGCCGAGCAGAACCACGGCTACATTCGCATCGACCGGGAATGGTGCGCCGGCGATCGCATTGCCCTCGATCTGCCGATGCAGGTGCGTGCGCTGCACGCCCATCCCGCCGTTCGCCAGGATCTGGGGCGTGTGGCGCTGACGCGCGGACCGCTGGTCTATTGTCTGGAAGGAACGGACAATACAGACAATTTGAATGCAGTCGTTGTGCAGCAAAACAATGGTGACGCCGCGCTCTGCAGCATCGCGGAATTGGGTGGCGCTGTTGCCTTCGACCTGCCGGCACTGCGGGAGACGGCGGAGAATTGGGACAACCTGCTTTACAGAACCGAGCCGGCGGAACGGGAGACGACCACCGTGCGGTTCGTTCCCTATCATTTGTGGGACAATCGCACGCCCGGTGAAATGCTGGTCTGGGTGAGGAAGGAATCGTGAAAGAACATTCAAAAATAGCAGCGGAAAAAGCCGCCATAGAGCTGCGCGGCGTTCAAAAAAGCTTTGGATCCGTTGATGTCATCCACGATCTTGATCTGGCCATAGAGGGCGGCGAATTCGTGGTTTTCGTCGGTCCGTCAGGATGCGGCAAGTCGACACTTTTGCGCATGATCGCCGGGCTGGAAGACGTGACTTCAGGCGACATTCTGATTTCCGGGAAAGATGTCACCGACCTGGATCCCGCCAAACGCGGTATCGCGATGGTGTTTCAGTCCTACGCGCTTTATCCGCATATGAGTGTGCGTGAAAATCTGGCCTTCGGCTTGAAGATCGCCCGTACGTCTGCCGAAGACATCGACCGGCAGGTTTTGGCTGCCGCCGAAATTCTCAAGATCGTGCCGCTGCTCGACCGGCGACCCGGCCAATTGTCCGGCGGCCAGCGCCAGCGGGTGGCAATCGGCCGCGCCATCGTGCGCCGACCTCTGGTCTTTCTGTTCGACGAGCCGTTGAGCAATCTGGACGCGGAATTGCGCGTCACCATGCGCATCGAGATCGCCCGCCTGCACCGCGAACTGGGCAATACAATGATCTATGTGACGCACGATCAGACAGAAGCCATGACACTCGCCGACAAGATTGTCGTCTTGAATGACGGCCGCATCGAACAGGTGGGAACACCACGCGAGGTCTATGAGGACCCTGCCAGCGAGTTTGTTGCCGGTTTCATCGGTTCACCGAGAATGAACATCATCGACGGCATAGTCCGGACAGGGGGAATATTCGAGGCTGATGGCTTGCGTGTCAAAGCCGAAACCCTGCTCTCGGGTCTGGCTGATGATACACCGGTCAGACTGGGCATGCGTCCGGAGCATTTGACTGCAGGTCCGCGCTCAGAGGCATCCATCGAGGCCAGCGTGGATTTTGTCGAATATCTGGGAACGACGCGCTATCTTTATTGCACTTTGGGCAATGGCGCCACGCTGGTGGTCGAGTTGCGCGACGGCGACGATGTGGAAGCCGGAGAAACCATCTGGCTTGATTGCGAGCGTTCCCGCATGCGCCTGTTCTCCACCGCTGGCCAGCGATTGAGATAACCGCAAAGCCCATGGCGGGCGGCATAGGCTCTGGACGGTGTTGGGCAGCGCGTCCATCATCGCGACCGCAACCCTCCTGCTGGTTCGCGATCAAACCATGCCCCCTCTGCTTGAGGCTGGCATGGGATAGCGCTGACGCTTCAAAAAACGTTGGCGCGATCCGTCAGCGTTGTTTTCAGGTCAATCCGGAAGGCCGCGCCTTGCGGCACAATCAGGCATTCGATCGTGCCGCCGTGCGCAGAAAGCAGGGACCGCACGATGCCAAGGCCCAGCCCGGTGCCACCCTGCTCACGGCGTGTCGTGAAGAACAAATCAAATATGTGCTCCCGGTTGCTGGCTGAGATACCGGACCCATTGTCGCTTATGATCAGTGAAAGCGTGTCGGCTGAGTTGATGGTCTCGATACTGACGGTTGTTGCACCGTGGCTGGCGGCGTTTTCAATGAGATTGGCAAGGATGATATCAGCAGCCTCACGGGCAATGGGTAGATGCACCGGTTTGCCCGCATGAATTTTGACCTGCCGATATTTTTCCTCAATCGGTTCCAGCACCTGATGCAGGTCACAGGCGCCGGCGATTGTCATGTTTTCAACGCGCGCCAGGGCTCTCAGACGATTGAGCAGCAGGTTCATGCGCTCGGTATCACTTTGAATGTTTTCCAGAAAGCGGGCGCGGTCGGCATCGCTGATCTCCTTGCCACCCAGTGCAAGAAGTTCGACTGCACCCTGTATCGCAGTCAAAGGCGACTTCATCTCATGGGTGACATGGGTGGCAAATGTGTTGATATATTCGCTGCGCTCGACAAGCCTTCTGGCCATATCCAAAAACCCGACGGACAATTGATGGACCTCGCGACTGCCATAGTGGTTCAGTGCCTTGATGGCTTCATGATCCCCTTTGCCGATGCGTTCGGTCCGCCGCGTCAGCTCACGGATCGGCGATGAAATGGTGCGGGCAAACACCAGACCAATGATCAGGGCGATCACCAATATGGTGCCCAGCGCAAACATCAATTGGGTGCGTTGATAATAGAGTTCCTTGATGATGTTGCTTGGCGTGCGTGACGCATAGACCACGCCGGCGACACGGTTATCCACCACAACGGGAAACGCCGACATGATGCGCACCGCTGTGCCGCGACTGATGGAGCTTATCGGCTGAGGGTCTTCGATGATGCGTCTGCGCAAAACGCTGGCGTAGCGCCCGGCCAGGGCCTGTTCTATTTCCGGCAAATGCGCGAAGGATCCGCCCACATCACGCGTTCCGGCAATGACGGTTCCATTGAAGTCCAACAAGCGAAACCCGGCCAGCGTGGATTTTTGGGTTTCCAGCAAGATGGGGCTCAGCGCCGCGCCGATAGCTTCATAGTCGGGATTGATCGGCGTGACCGCAGACCTGGCTGCACCACGCTCGCCAAGAATGGGCGCTGAGGAAAGATCAATTTGCGCAACAATGGGATTCCAGCGTTTGTCCTTTGCAACCGCCGGATCCGCTTCAATGTGCGAACCGAGCGGTACCGCAGTATCCGCTTCTCGCAGTTTTTGCGCCATCACTGCAGCAATGGCCGCAGACTGGGCGATCAGTTCGGATTCCGTGCTCTTGACGAGATGGTTTTCAAAGAGCCTGAAAAACCCGATGCCGGCGACCGGCAAAAGAAGAACGGCGCCCATCATCAATAGAATGATCATGGTGAGCGTTGGACGCCACTTTGTCAGTTGCCCCATGGGTCAGACGCTCCGACGAACAATACAATCACCCAAACGAAATCCGGTGCCGTGGACCGTATCAATCACGCTCTCGCAACAGGCCTGCTTCATCTTCGAGCGTATATTGCGAATATGGCTGTCGATCGTTCTGTCCGAGACATGGATGTTGTCGCTGTAAGCTGAATTGAGAATCTGGTCTCTTGTGAAGACCATCCCCCGCTGCCCCAGCAGGGCGCGCATGATGTTGAATTCAATATGCGTCAGAGGCACGGGCATCTGTTCCACCGTGACCAGACGCTGCGCCTCGTCAAGAACAAGACTGCCGTGCTCAAGAACCTTCCGGGTCCCTGCAACCGGCCGGTCGCGAGAGACACGTTTGAGGATCACGCCGACACGGGCCACAAGTTCGCGCGGGCTGAAGGGCTTTGTCACATAATCGTCGCCCCCCATCTCCAGCCCCAGCACCCGGTCGATTTCCTCGTCTCTGGCCGAGAGAAACAAGATTGGCGTTTCATCGGTCTTTCGAATGGTCCGGCACACGTCCAGTCCATCCATTTCGGGCATGCCGATATCCAGTATGACAAGGTCCGGTGACGACGTTCGAAAGGTGACGACCGCATGGTTCCCGTCATGGCACGATAAAGTCGCATAACCGGCCTTCTCCAATGCGAAGCAGATCACCTCCCGAATGTTGGGATCATCGTCCGCGACCAGAATTGTCTTCATGGAAAAGGCCTTCCTCGAAACCGGATACCAACAGGCGCGCAGCGGCGCCTGTTTGCTGTTAGCACCTATTGTATTTCATGACCATCAAGCCACCAACCGTCTCTGGCGAGCCTGGTGGGCACCTGGGCCCTGGATATTTCGACCGGCAGAGTGCGCGCATTTCTACGGCGCATCGCCACCAGTGTGCTTTTCAACTGCCGCCAATAACGGGCAACAGCAAGGCCGATGACAAGGAAAATACCGATAAACCCGGCCGGCTCCGGTGCAGATGATCCACTCAGATTGAGCGACGGATAGGCATTGGTTGACAGATTGGCAACCTTGGGCAATGGCACCTGCTTGCTTTGGGCATTTTGCGGATCTTGATTGACCACTTTCTGCGACACGGCAACGAAGGCGGTGAATGCACTTTGCAGGGAAAACCTGAGGCCCAATTGCGTGATCTGTTCCTTCAGCCCATCCGGCTGCCCGGAAATGATATAGGTGCGGTTCTTGTCAAAGATCTGCTGGCGTGCCCAGATGATGGGAATTGCGCTCTCCTCACCTGATGCATACATCGGCAGGGAAATTTCAACCGGCATGGAAGCCTGGCGGCCGTTGATGCGTCCCTTGACGAAGATCGTGTGTTTGCCGCCCTCTTTGTATCGGGCAAAGACACGAACCGAACCACCTTCAAACAAATCACGGATTTTGGCAGGCGATTGGCCTTCGATGGCCAAACCGTTCCAATCGACGGAAATATCGGTCAGCAAGGGGGTTTTCAGATCACGGGCAAATGTTTCGGCAACCTCAAAAGCCAGTTCTCCGGGCTCTATGTAGCGCACATACCCCCGGCCCTCATTTGCCATGCCCTCCAGCAAAAACCTGTTGACGGAGGAGCCGACCCCGAATGCGTAGAGACGGGCATTGCCAATCTGTTGTGCGACGGTTGCGATCACCTCTCTGTCGCCTCCAATATACCCATCCGTCAGGAAGATGATGATGCGCATGGCATCGTCAAGAGGCGCGCTGGTAAAGGCGTTGCGGATCGCATCATTCATTTGCGTACCACCGCCGGCGGTCAACCCCGATACATAACGCAACCCTTCCTGAATGTTGTCCGGTGTGGCAGCAATGGGATTGCTGGCGAATTGCGAGGTCGTGTCGGCAAAACTGAGGATACGAAAATGGTCATCCGGCCTCATGTTTTTCAACGCCTCATGCATGAACACCTGGCTTGCCCGCAGGGGAGCGCCGGACATGGAGCCGGATGTATCCAGAACGAAGATCAATTCCCGTGGTGTGGCCAGGCCTTGCTTTGGCATTTTTGGCGGCTCGATCAGCAGCGACAAAAAACCGCCACGCGCGTCATAATGGGCCAATGCGCCAGCGGTAATATCACTGTCGGCTGCCAAGGCATAGCGCAGGACAAAGTCCCGATTATCAATCTGCGCTCCGGGCTTGAAATGTGCCCGTATGGCCTTTTCATCCCCGGCGGTTTCCAGTTCGTGCGTTGCGCTGGAGAATATGGACACAGCATTGGCGGATTTCAGATCGATCTTGAGCGTTACCCGCCTGCTATCAATCGTTGAGGGCGCATTGAAACCAATCACCTTGGGATAGGTCGGCAATTTTTCGATCAGCCAATTGCCAGCCCTTTCTACAGATTTTTGTTCGTCATCATCAACTTTGTCTTCAATGTCTGCAGAAGGCGCCGGATCGTCAGAATCAAGGCCCATGAGGTCGGCGACCGAAGGATTGACTTCCCCTTCGTACCGGGGACCGACAACCATCGGGACAACGAGTTCATAGGCAGCATCGATCTTGGGCACCGTCTGCGCATAACGCAGTGTTATTTGAACCGGTTGGCCGGGCATCAGATTGGCAATGTTCTGGGTGAACATATTGGGACGGTGTTGGGTCAGCAACGCTGCAGCCTTGCCTTCAGACTGTGCCTTTTCAAATATTTCGCGCGCCTCTTCCTTTCGCTGAATGATCGCTTTGACCAGTTCATCGCCCACCCGCATGTCCATTCCGTAAACCGCAGCCTTTTGATTGAGCGGAAACAGATAGGTTGCGTTGAGCGCCTGTGAGGTCGGGTTCAAAAATGTCTGGGTTACCGTGACAGTGGCAACGTCTCCTTCAATTTTCACGTCATAGTGCGACTTTAAAAGCGGCAATGTGGTGTTGATGCCGTCCACTGACGCCACGACACGGCCGGCTTGTGAAGCATGCGCGTCTTCGGTAGCGCCCGCCGGTCCGGCACTCCCCAGTGCCAGGCACAGGATCAGGCAAAAAAATTGCATCGGGCGTTGGATCAACATGGGTTTATTCCTTTTGGGTTTCGATTTTCTGTTGGGGGTTGTTGAAAGCGGTCGCCAAAGGCGGCACGGCCATATCGAGAGCGGCGACCGTCGCGTTCTCCAGAGCGTCGCGCTCCCAGCCATTCATCTGCCAGGGTGTGATGCGCTGGACGCTAGACCATCGCGTTTTCGGATAGGCGATCCATTGCCAGATTGCTTCTGCAACGCTGGAGGTTGCATCACCGCGATCGGACGTGAAGGTGACTGCGACGTGCCAGCTGTCGCCTTGCTGACCGGTCGCCCGGTAGAGCGCCGTCGGCACAGGCGAAAACCGTGTGCCGAGGAATTCCACGCGATAGCCAAGTCCCCTCAGACAATCGTCGGGCGCATGGAGATGGCGCAGCGGCGATGACGTCTGAACAAGGGTCAGCGCCATTTTTCCATAAAGCGCCTTGCGGGCCTGACCGCCGTATTGCTCAAAATAGGCACTCTCCATCGCAGTCAGGCCTTGCGGTCTTCCGACGTGGCCCTCCAGCGCCAGAGGCATCTGGATTTCCGCAAGTGGGCGCGACACATCCAGCGCCTGACGCGGCAGGTTCACGATGATCAAAGCCACAGACAGCAGGCCGACTGCGGCAAAGATCTGCAGGCATTCAGGCAAACGGGTGGCAGGCAAACGGGTGGCAGGCAAAAGGGTGGCAGGCAAAAGGGTGGCGGGCAAAAGGGTGGCGGGCAAGCGGATGGTCGGAAACCATTTGAGCGAAACCGCTGCCACTTTTTCTGATGAACAGGTGCTCGAAGCCCGGTGGCCCAGCAGGACGGGAAGCAGGCTCAAGGCGATGGTTCCATAGCCCAACAGGTCGTGAAACGGCTGGGCCATGACGTCAAAACCGAGCACGGGCTCATAAAGCAAGCCAACAGCAATGAAGCTGATCCGCAGCATGTTGCCAATGATCGCGAGAACAAGGGCAACAATGCCCCACAGGGCAGCGACCATGAATTTCGGACGATACAAAGCGTTCAGGCAGACAACGAATGCCAGGCAAAGCATGAGGCTTGCCGTGCCCGAACAGGGCAAGTCGACAAGAACATCCCTGCCCTCGACCTGAATGCGAACACCCTCGCAGATCAGATCATTGAAGAAGGGGGAAAGCAGATTGCAGGCACCAAAGGCGGAGAGTTCCTGCATGGGATAGCCCAGAACACGCTGCACGACGCGCTCGAAAGGAAGCGCAAACAGAAACAGGACGGACACCCAAAAGGGGGATATCGGTCGCCTTCGGTTCGCCATATTGAGCAACGTCAGCAGCGCATAGATGTCGAGCGAGAGCGCAACCCCACCCAGAATATTGATCGCCAGAAGCTGGCCCACAAACCGAACCAGGGCCGAAAACAACAACAGGGCGTAGGCATGGTTGCGTTGACTTTTATGGTTGCGCCGCAGCGGGCTCGAAACGCTGTAGCCGACAAGCACGATGATCAAACATGCGTAAATGGCGCCGCTTGATTGATAGGAGGGATCAAGCCAGGTGTTGGTCAGCCAGCGCAGGGGTTCTGTGGCAAGAATGGCGGAAGCGAGCGCGAAACTTGCGCGTAAAAAGTGGCGGGAGGAAATGTGAGGATCGGTAATCTGCATCATGATGCCAGATTGCCCGCCCCCTTTGCAGCGCGTTCAAAGAGAATGTGCAGATTTTCAGCATTTAAGACAATTATGCTGATAACAGATTTTTGGGGGCCGCACGTCGGTGTGATGGACTGATTGCGCCTGCGGAAACGAGGCACCTATTGCCTGAGCCCATCACTCCAGAAAGCAGGTTCACGAAATACTTTGAGGGCTACGGGTCTGAATCCATGTTCAGAACGGAGGGGCTGCAGTGGGTTCAATAAACTCTGCAAGGGCTGTATCACACTGCTGATCGCGTGTGACAGCGGGGCGAAACCAAACCAATCCCCCGGAACAGGGGTGAGACAATCTTGAGCGCAACCGCAACTCTAAAGCCAATTTTCAATACAGCGCAGGAGTTCCGCCTTATTGAAAGGCTTGATGAGAACTTCATTTATTCCTGCTTTTTCGTAGCGCTCTGCATCGGAAGGCGCCGCGTTGGCCGTCATGGCAATGATTGGAATTCCACATTTATCGTCCGTCATCAACCGGATTTCTGTTGCCACTTGAATCCCGTCCATTTTTGGCATCGAAATATCAGTAAGTAGCAGGTCGTAGTCATTTTCGCGCAGGCGCTTGAGGCAGTCCAAACCATTGTCAACTGCTTCGTATTCATAGCCAAACGATTCCAGAAAACGCGTGACGACCAGCAGGTTTATGGGGTTATCCTCAGCAACAAGCAGTTTTTTTCCTGTGCCCTTTTGATCTTGCATATCAAACCTCAGCCACTGCAACCGGGATATTCAGTTGGAAACATGACCCCTTGCCTGGCTCGCTTGATAGAGTGATTTTGCCCTTCATGAATGCAGCAATGCGCGACGATATCGCGAGGCCAAGACCGGTGCCGTCATTGGCGCGCGTCAGGTCGGAATCCACTTGGCTGAACTCCTCGAAGATTGTTGCGTGCAAGTTCTGGGCTATGCCGATCCCACTGTCGGTGACCGACAGGACAAGCCGTTTTGCTCCCTTGCTGTCATCGCGAAGTTCGGATGCGATATGAATGTGTCCTTCATTGGTAAATTTCACTGCGTTTCCTACGAGGTTCAGCAATATCTGATTGATCATTTGTGGATCACCGAGCAGCATTCGATCTGAGACACTGGAGGTCAACGACAGTCCTTTTTGCAACGCGAGTGGCATGAAAAGATCCACCGTGCCTTGCGCTATCTCCGCCGGGTTGAACGTGATCTCTTCACCGCTCTTGATATTTTTCTCCAAACTGACGTAGTTCAGGACACTGTCCAGCAGGCTGGCCATGTTCCTGGCTGCATTTTGCACAATGGTGACCAATTGACGTTGGTCCTCATCCAGTTTCCCGTCTTCAATGAGCTCAAGAACTCCCATCAATCCGTGCATTGGCGTTCGGATCTCATGGGACATGACCGAAAGAAACCGAGACTTTGCTCGTGACCCTTCATGCGCTGCGTCCAAAGCAACGCTCAGTCGGTTTCGCTCTGATTGCAAGTCGGAAAGCACTTGGTTGAAGCTTGCGCCAAGCAAACGGGCTTCGGAAATCGCGATCGGGGTGTCTCTCAGCGCCACCCGTGCGTTCAGATCGCCAGCAGAGACGCCCTTTGCTGTTGCAACAACGTTCCGAATTGGGGTGGAGATTAGATGGGACAACCACCAACTCAGCAAAACAAGCAGGGTAATCTCGAACAGAACAATTGAAAACGTTGTGCCTTCAGACGCTTTTGCCCGCGCCACCAGTTCGCTCATCGGCTGCGGCACCATAACGCCCCAACCGGTTCGTTCAACAAAGGTAAAACCTGCAATCATGTCTGCTTGCATTGGAGGCGAGTAGAAGGTCGCAACACCTGTTTCGCCTGCCAACATCTGCTGGACAACAGACAGTTTGCCAGCGTCCTTGGAGCTTGCCTGCCATTCGGCATTAGGGTGCGCAATAACAAGACCGTTCTGGTCCACCATCATGGAATGACCACGCTCCCCGAACTTGATCGATTGTTGCAGTTCGATCAGATAGGATGGCGCGAGAACGGAAACGGCCAACAGGTCGTCCGGGAGTGAGCGAACGACAAACAGGTGTGGCGTTCCATCGAACGTCTGCAAACCGGAGAAAATCGTTTCGCCAGGATCGGTAGCGGCCAACACACGAAGATCTGTCAATTGTCTGGAAGAAAGGTCTAGAGCGGTCGCATTGGTCGCCCCCCTAACCTCTTTTAGAACCTTGTCGTCGGGGGTCACCAGGGCCACGATCCGAAGGTCGAAATCAGCAAGGGTTTTTCTGAAATCAAGAAGTTCAGACGCACGAAGGCTATCGCTTGTCAGTTCGAAAACCGTAGCAACATCGTTGGCATAACGTTCCAATGCAGTTGCAAGATTGCGGGCGATTATAAGGTGGTTTTCATCCACATAGGCAATCTCCTTTTGCAGCTCATTGTGCTCCGTCCATGCGTACAAAACATAGATCGGCAGAACAGATGCAAAGACCAGACTCGCAAAAACGAGCCAGCGGATACTGATCTGCAATCGGGGCTTGCTTTTAACCTGGTGCGTCGCCCCAATCGATGTTTCTACCGGATCAGCATCCTGGAGCATGGGTTCGTTCCCTGGCAATGTTCCTTGCTCGACGGCGAGACGTCGAAGAAACCAAGCCCATGGTATTGAAACCGGGCTAAAGACAGACATTAAGGCCAACTTGGTCATCAAGTAAGGGGTGCTGACGGATAGCTGGCCTATCCTTTCGAGTAGTTGAAACGCGTTGTCTACAAGGCCCGATTGAAAAACAGGCAAGGCGAAAGGCTCTTTGAGAGGGTCCGCTTGCCAATCTTGACGGTCTCATGCACTGGCGGCCTGTTGATCTCGTCCGATGGCTTTGGCAAGAGCAGCGCACCACTGTCAACCGCCTAACACTTGAGTGCGCGTTGAGTACCATGGGTTATTCCAGGCTTTCGGCACGCCCCAGACATCACGAGCGGAAGCGTGGAAATCCTATACTTTCCCGGCGACATGATCCCGGTAAACACGCAGATGGTCTTCAATGGCTTTTGTGCAGGCGGGGATATCGCGCTGCAGGGCGGCGTCGAGGATGGCCTTGTGTTCGGGGATGGTCTCGGCGCGAAATCCGAAGGTGCGCAATTCGGAGACCACCTGCTGGCGGAACCGGTCGTATATGCCTCTGTGTGTCTCGATCAGCAACGACGAGCCGCAGGCGGAAATCAGTCTTTGATGAAATTCCCAGTCTGATCGGGACCAGACCGCCACAAAGGGGGTGATGTCATCGGCGGATTTCATCTTGGATTCGATATGGGCCAGCTTGTGATGGGAGGCATTGAGCTGCGCTTCCCATTCGACGTCGCCATTGCGGATCGAACCGGCGGCGCCCTCGCATTCGAGCAAAATCCGCAGATGAGTCAGTTCCAGCAATTTCTGCTCGGATGATTGCGGACAGCGGAAGCCGCGCTGCTCCTGGAAATCAACAAAACCTTCGCAGGACATGCGAAACAGGATTTCCCGAATGGTGCTGGCACTGGTGTTGTAATCGGCCTTCAATTGGCTTGGCATCAGCTTCTGGCCAGGCTTGAACCTGCCGGAAATCAGACGATCGCGCAGATCCAGATAGACATCATTTTGTGACGTTTCTTTTCCTTCGTTCATTCAGATATCTGCCATTTCGATCTCATTGATTCTTGATGTTTGCTTTGCCAACCTAGTTATTATTTCATTATTTTCAAGGAATCACGAAATTCCTGTGTATTTCCGTTTTCCGGTTGTCGCGCGCGAAATCCATTGCTACCTTGACCCTTCCTGTGGAGGAACAGGCCAATACCCAATGCGCGTTGAATGCAATCTTTAGGAGGAGAATACCCATGACGATCATGAAAACAGCCATGGCCGCTCTGGCGACCACCTGCCTTGTGGCAGGTATCGCATCAAGCGTTTCTGCCGCTGACAAGACAACCCTGAGAATTCAGACACATTACGCCCCGGAAACCGTATCGGGCAAATTGGCGGCGCAATATGTCGATGATATCCAGACCATGTCGAACGGCACGATCGAAGTGGAGATGTTCTATTCGTCTTCCGTCGTCAAAACCGTCGAGACCTTTGATGCTGCTGCAACGGGCATTCTCGATTGCGACATGACAGGCGGCGCCTACCAGACAGGCAAAAACCCGGCCTTCCAGTTCGTGGGCGACATCATGGGCGGCTACGACACCCCCTACCAGCAGCTTTCCTGGCTCTATTATGGCGGCGGGCTGGAAGCGGCCCAGAAACTCTACAACAAGTTCGACATGGAACTCATCGGCTGGTGGGTCTATGGTCAGGAAAGCCTTGCCTCTTCCAAACCGATCCGCAATGCAGATGACTTCAAGGACTGGAAATTCCGTTCCCCTCCGGGCATGGAAACCAAGATCTTCGAAAAACTTGGCGCCAAGCCGATCGTCATGGATTTCACCGAAATCTTCACGGCGCTTGAATCCGGCATTATCGATGGTGCCGATGCATCCGGCCTGTCCAACAATGTTGGTCTGGGCCTCTATGACATTGTCAAACACGCCAATTTCCCCGGCTTTCATTCCATGCCATCGGATCACCTGGCCTGCAACAAGGCCAAATTCGATGCCATGCCTGAATACCAGCAGCGGATCATGAAAGTGGCCATGTCAGCCCTTGCCCTGCGCACGGCCCTGACATTTGAAAAGAAAAACGCCGAAGCGGCAGCGCAGCTGCGCTCCGAAGGCGTGACCCTTTATGCCTGGGCACCGGAAGATCTGCAGAAATTCCGCGACGCGGCACAGGCAACCTGGCCTGAATTCGCCACCACACCGGAGGCACAGGATCTGGTTGAAGCGCATATGGCCTATCTGCGCCAGCTTGGCCTTGCCAAATAGAACGATACAAAGGGCGGCCCTCAAAATAGGGGCCGCCTTTTTACTGGTTCTCATCCCTTTGTAAGCGCGGGAGAGCGGCGTGATTGAACACGAACGAACAGGACCGGTCGATACACTCACCTGGTCCTTCAGCCGGATCGCCATGTGGGCGCCTGCCTTTATTGTCGGCATCATCTTTTACGAGGTGGTGATGCGTTATATCTTTTTTCAGCCGACGCTCTGGGTCAATGAAATGTCGCTGTGGATCGGTGGCTTTATCTATGTCACCGCCGGTCTTTACGCGATGCAGCAGCGCAGCCATATCCGCATCTTCGTTCTTTATGACATCGCGCCCCTGTGGATGCGCCGTCTCTTCGACCTGCTCTCGGTCATTTGTGTCTGCATCTTTGTTTTTGCCGTGGTGTGGGGCGGGTTCGGCGAGGCTGCGGCCAAATTCTGGCGATGGGAGACCTTCGGCACCGCCTTTGATCCACCCATTCCAGCCACCAACAAGCCGCTTGTGCTGATCACGCTGGTGGTTCTGGCCCTGCAGGCCGTATCAAATCTGATACGCGACTGGCCCTCCACCGCCATTGTGCGCAAGACATTTGATGTGCTGTCGGTGCTGCTGACTGTCACTTTGGCCGCCTATGCGCTGCCGGTGCTCTTCAACACCGGCGAGACCGGCCCTGCCCTGCCGATGCATTGGCGGATCGGTCTTGTTGTCTGCGTCCTGCTTGTCGTTGCTGCCGTCTTCTACGGTCTCATCCGCGATTTCAACCGGACGCCCGTCCCCCTGGACATTTTCGAAGATCCTGCCGAGGGCCTTGGCTCCCTGCCGGATGAAGTTCTGCCGGATGAAGTCCTTTCCGGCAATCCACCGAAGCAACACAAGTGATCAGGTAGAAAATCATGGATATCGGTACAATCTCCCTGATCCTCCTTTGCGGTATGCTGTTGCTGCTCGCCATCGGCATGCCTTTGGGTTTTGCGTCAGGCTTTCTTGCGGTTGTCGTGATGGTTCTCAAATTCGAACCAACGCTGATTACCGACCCGATGAGCTTCGGCAGCGGCACACTGACGCGTTCCTTCGGCACCGGGCCGATGAATATTCTTGCCCAGCGGCTCTACGGCATCATGACCAATTATGTGCTGATATCGGTGCCGCTGTTCATCTTCATGGCTACATTGCTGGAGCGCTCGGGCATAGCCCGCGACATGTATACGTCGCTCAATCAATGGATGTCGCGGACCCGCGGCGGCATTGCTGTGGTGACCGCTCTGATGGCCATCGTCATGGCCGCCATGTCCGGGATCATCGGCGGTGAAGTGGTCTTGCTGGGGCTGATCGCGCTGCCGCAAATGCTGCGTCTTGGCTACAACCAGAACCTGGCCATCGGAACGATTTGCGCATCCGGCTCGCTGGGCACGATGATCCCGCCGTCCATCGTGCTGATCTTCTATGGGCTGATCACCGAAACCTCGATCCATGCCCTGTTCAAGGCCGCCTTCGTGCCGGGGTTCCTGCTCGCCACCTGTTACATCATCTACATCCTGGTGCGCACAAGAATGAACCCTGAGCTGGCGCCGCTGCCCGAGCCCAGCGACGATGACATGGATCCGGCGCAAAAACGCCGCCTTGGAACAACATTACTGGTGCTGATCGCCGGCACAAGCAGCGCCCTCATCGTGCTGCGCTACATCTTTCTTCAAACCTTCGGGACCATCGAGGAAGACACCTGGTTCCAGGACATTTCCGCACTCTATACCTATCTGCCGATCGCCCTGGCCTGCGGTGCCTATCTGCAATTTTTTGTTGGTCCTGCCGGTACAGCCGAAGCCTGGCAGCGCGGCAAGGGCATGATCGCGCCGCTGTTGATTGTGTTTGTGGTTCTGGGTTCCATCTATGGCGGCATAACAGGCATTACAGAAGCCGCCGCCATGGGGTCCGTGGCCGTACTGACGCTCATATGGCTGCGCGGCGAGTTCTCGTTCAATTTGCTACGAGAAGCCTCGATGCGCACGTTCAAGTCTACGGGAACCATCATCTGGGTGACCTTCGGCGCAACCGCCCTTGCCGGAGCCTACACGATTTCGGGTGGCCCGACCTATGTCGCCAATCTGATCATCGGTTACGATCTGCCGACATTGGGCGTGCTTTTGGTGATGATGATCATTTTCCTGTTTCTCGGCGCTTTCATGGACTGGACGGGCATTGTCCTGCTGGTCATGCCGGTATTCCTGCCGATCGTTCTGAAACTGCCGGTCGCCGAACTCGGCCTGTTTTCTCCTCTTGTTGGCGCGAGCAGCTTCGTGTCGGTCTGGTTCGGCATTCTCTTCTGCGTCAATATGCAGGTGAGTTTTCTCTCGCCACCCTTCGGTCCAGCGGCCTTTTATCTCAAATCCGTTGCACCGCCGCACATCACCTTGCCGGATATTTTCAGAGGCTTCCTGCCGTTCATCGCCATCCAGTTGTTCATCCTGACGCTGATCCTTTTCTTCCCCGAATTGACCATGATCTTCCGGTGACAGGACCAACAACAATGCTGCCGCAACACCAAAAGCGATCATTCGAGGAACAGGGTTTTCGCTGGTCATTCGATATCGTCTATAACAAAACCGGCGAGGCGACCGGCCGATCATATTTTCCCGCGTTTGTGGCACGCAGCCGAGCGGACCCGGCCAGCCAATTGCGCGACTGGCGCATGCGGGCTTTGCTGTGGCAGAAGGCGCGCGCAAGACTTGTCGTCCAGCCGCATATCGACGACATTCATCGATGGCAATCCGATGTGCCCTATTGTGCCTGAGGCGGCCTGCACAATGCCCTGTTCTGGAGCAGCCAACCGATGACTGCCATGGCGAGACTGCGCACGGGCCTGATCGGTGCGAATATCGGCAGGACGCGCTATCGTGATGCGCTGCAGATCATGTGCGATGATGCAGGCATCAAACTGGAATTTTCGCTGATCGATACGGCAGGGCAAACACATTTTCCCTTTGATGATGCAGCCCGCAATCTCATCGCAAAAGACTGGTCAGGTGTTGGCGTGACTCACCCGCACAAATTGCAGGCAGCACAATTTGTCGGCACAGGCATGCGCCCCGACATTCGTCATCTTTCGGCCTGCAACCTTTTGACGTTTCATCGGGAAACCGTCGGTCACAATACAGATTATGCGGGTTTTCTCAGTGCCTGGTTGCATGAAATGGGCGACAGGAAACCGGGTGTGGTTGCCATGGCTGGCGCCGGCGGGGTCGCCCATGCGCTGGGTCCGGCTCTGGTCCAATTGGGCGCAGAGCAAATTTACCTTTGGGACCCTGATGGTTCAAGGGCCGAGGACCTGGCCGGCAGGATCGGCAAACGGGCGCATGTCGTGTCTCATGACGCGATCCGGGACACCGTGGAAAACGCCAACGGACTGGTCAATGCAACCGCCTTCGGCATGGAGAAAACCCCTGGATCGTCGATACCGCTTGCATGGATCGGCAAACAGGGTTGGGCATTCGATGCCGTCTACACACCGACTGATACATTGTTTCTTGCAATGGCCAAGGCTGCCGGGCTTCACACCCTGAGCGGATTTGCCTTGTTCAAACATATGGCAATGGCCAGTTTCGAAGCCTATACAGGCATCAAAGCTGACAGACAGACAATGCTTGCCAAACTGGATGCATTGCAGCCTGAATGAGCGGAAGGAAAGAAGATGATATCCAATGGTCATGAGCCCGACGCATGCATGCCGGCGCAGGCCATTTCATGAAATTCAACTCCGGGTAAAAACCCGGTTTCAGAAATAACCACGCAGACGGAAAATCAAACAGGAGTGTCTCTATGTCCAGTCCATCAATCGGTTTTATAGGCCTCGGCCTCATGGGGTCGGCCATGTGCCAGAGACTTCTCGATCTGGAATATCCCTTGACCATTGTCGCCAACCGGTCGCGGGGCAATATCGACAAGGCCGTCGCCCGGGGCGCCGTTGAGGTTTCAACAGCGCGGGAGGTGGCCGAACGCAGTGATTTCATCTTGCTGTGCATGGACACATCGGCTTCAGTCGAGGCAAGAATGTATGGCGACAAGGGTGTGATTGCCGGCTTGAAGCCCGGATCCATCGCCATTGATTTCGGCACATCCCTGCCTGAGTCAACGCGCGCCATTGGTGTGGCGGTGGCCGAGGCTGGTGGCATCTACCTCGATGCCCCTCTTGGACGCACGCCATCACATGCATTGGACGGCAAACTCAACATCATGTGCTCGGGTGACCAGACGGCATTCGAAAAGGCACGAGGCCTGCTGGATGATCTTGGCGAGAATGTTTTTCATCTCGGCGCTTTGGGGTCAGGGCATACGATCAAACTGATAAACAATTTTTTCGCCATGACCACGGCAAATGCACTCGCTGAAGCCTTTGTCACGGCAGATGCTGCGGGCATTGATCGTCAGAAACTCTACGATGTCATGTCTGCCGGACCGCTGCATTCAGGCATGATGGATTTTGTCAAAGCCTATGCAATCGATGGCAATCCGAACATGCTGGCTTTTTCCATTCGAAATGCCCAAAAGGATGTTGGCTATTATGCCACGATGGCCGATCAGGCCGGTATTCCATCGATCATGTCGCAATCGGCGAAAATGGCGATGTCACTGGCGGTTGCCGGTGGAGCGGGAGATCATATGATCGGACAGATGACGGATTTTCTGAGTGAGCTCTATGGTGCCGGAAAGAACTGAACCATGAGTGGATTCACTGCGTGAGCCGACTGACAGCCAAAGCTAATGAAAACAGGCCGGTGCTGGGTATTTTCCTGATGCTGGCCGCATTTTTCTTTTTCTCGATGATCGACACCAGCGTCAAGATGCTCACCATTCTGGGCATCCCGGCGATGCAATTGGCTTTCATGCGCTATTTCGGCCATGTGGTCATCTCGCTTGGGCTGATTGCCCGCGGCGGCTTCAGTTTTGACCGGTTCGGCAGTGAGAAGCTGTTGCTGGTGATCCTGCGCGGCGCGCTGCTGATGGCCGCGACGGTTCTCAACTTCATTGCCCTGCGCTATCTGCCGCTGACACTGACGGCTACAATCACCTTCTCGGCGCCGCTGCTTATCTGCGCGCTGTCATGGCCACTGCTGGGCGAAAGGGTCGGCATCTGGCGCGGCGGGGCTGTTGTGGTGGGTTTTGTCGGCATTATTGTTGCAATCCACCCCTTTGGGGACGATTTCCACTGGGCTGTCTTCCTGTCGCTGACGGGGGCACTCAGTTTCGCCTTTTATTCCCTTTTGACCCGCAAATTGTCAGGCATTGTCGCCACCGATACGATGCAATTCTATGCGGGACTGGTGGGCGCTCTGGTGTTGCTTCCCTTGGCGATTGTGGAATGGACCAATCCTGCAAGTCTTGTGGATTGGGTATTGCTGTTCATGCTGGGGTTTTTTGGCTGGTTGGGCCACCAGCTCCTGACCCAGGCGCACGGATTCGCACCCGCCAGCACGCTGACCCCCTTCAGCTACGCATTCATCGTTTATCTGACGATCTGGAGTTATTTCCTGTTTGATCACGTGCCCGATGCATGGACGATCGCAGGTGCGGCCATCGTCATCTCTGCCGGGCTGATCATCTGGTTTCGCGAGCGCAGGCGCGTGCAAAAGCAGTAGTGCGCCAATAAAGTCAGCTTTTGTCTCTCTTGCAGAGAGCTTGGATCACAGATCATGAACGCTGTTCAACTCCCAGCATCACCGGGGCGACGGAGGTTTTCGGCCCATCTGACATCGTTTGCACCCGCTTTCTGGCGCAGCAGTTTTAGCCTTTTGCCTTTCATGCGCTGGGCATGCTTTGCACCCACGCCCGTTGCTTTTTGCCTACGATCAGCTAAGTGGTTTTTCGGTATCAATCGATGTATTTTTCAAGAACGGTTGTTGGTAAATGCTCCCAAAGTTTCTACAAATATTTGTTGCTGCCAGTCGTCGTTGATGTTTTTCATCCATCAACGGCCGCGATCGGGATGATATAAGTCAATGCGGCCCCTTGGAAAGCATGTGAAACCTCCAAAGCGTCCGGGTGTCAGATTCATTTCGGTATTCGGCAAATTTTCTTATCTGGGAGGATGACATGACGGAAACCACTGAGGCTGCAACGCCGCCCAAAATGCCGGCGGTGCGCGCCGTGTCCTTCGGTGACATCAGCGCATCGCTGCGGGCAGGATTGGCCGATTTCATGCGCGCACCGCTGTTCGGACTGTTTTTCGGCGGCGTTTTTGCAGCGGGGGGATTGTTCATTCTGGCCGCCCTTTATGTTTTTGAAATGCCATGGATGATCATCCCCGTGGCCATCGGCTTTCCGTTGATCGGCCCCTTTGTGGCGGTCGGGCTCTACGAAGTCAGCCGGCGACTTGCAAGCGGCAGGCCATTGATCTGGCGTGAGGTTCTGCTGGTGGTGTTCCGGCAGCGGGAAACACAATTGGGCTGGATGGCCTTTGTCGTTCTGTTCATCTTCTGGATGTGGATCTATCAGGTGCGGCTGCTTTTTGCGCTGTTTCTGGGTTTCAAGAGCATCTCCGGCATCGGGCGCTTTATCGAAGTGACCACCACCTCTGCAGAAGGGCTCAGTTTTCTCGCAGTTGGCACCGCCTTTGGCGCTGTTCTGGCCTTTGTGCTGTTTTCTGCGACCGTGATCGCCATGCCCTTGCTGCTGGACCGGGAGCTTGATTTTGTTTCCGCCATGATCACCAGTTTCAAAACGGTCCTCAAAAGTCCCTTGCCGATGATTTCCTGGGGTATCCTGATTACCGTTCTGGCTGTGGTGGCCATGGTGCCGGCATTTCTCGGGATGATTGTCATTCTGCCGGTTCTTGGTCATGCGACATGGCACCTTTATGAAAAGGCCATCGGTTCACAACCTGCTTGATGCCACGCCCCGCATTTAACGCTTTCAAAATCCCCCGGGACGCTACGGAAGCAAGCCGGTGTATTTGATTCCGGATTGTTTTCGACCATCGTCCATTATGGTATTTGCCCTTTGAAAAAGGCGAAAGGCGATTCCATATGACCTCCGAGGATAAAGACCTTCTGGCCAAGCTTGCCAAGCTTGAGAATCTCTTCCGGCGTGCGGGCACAGCAGGTGAGCGCGATGCGGCGGGCGCGGCGATTGGCCGTGTAAAAGACCGGCTGGACAAGACGCGCGATGACCACGAGAGCGAGTTGAAATTTTCATTGCCCGATGTCTGGTCTGTTCAGCTCTTCGTCGCTGTCTGCCGCAAACATAACGTGCGCCCCTATCGCTACCCGCGCCAAAGGCGCACAACGGTCATGGTGCGAACACCTGAAAAATTCTTCGACAAGGTCGTGTGGGCAGAGTTTTCCAAATTGCACACTGAGTTGATGTTCTATTTCGAGGATACCGTCGAACATCTGATCAGCTCAGCGATGCAGTCCGATGGCGATGACAGCGCGCTGGAGGTTCCGCAACTGCGGTAAACACAAACGCCTTGTCAAAGCGGCTGGTTTGATGCCCCGTGCATCCGGCCAGATCCCGTGTCGCGGTGACATCCCCCATTTGCAATTTTCTTTATGCGGTTTCAGTTGGAATTCCCCGTGCCCAAAAGAGGACTTGAAACAGCGCCTTTCTCCGATTAAAACATGTCTGTTCTCAGGGCGGGGTGAAATTCCCCACCGGCGGTTAAAGCCCGCGAGCGCTTCCTCTTTTGGAAGGTCAGCAGATCCGGTGCGATTCCGGAGCCGACGGTATAGTCCGGATGAAAGAGAATGGTGTGTGCTTTGCCTGTCTGGGCAATGCGGACGCTAATCGTGCTCTGGGACCTAACGCAATTGATACGTAAGGTTCCAAAATGACCAATATACAAAATCCCCGCATAGCGTTTATCAAAGCCCGGTGGCATGCCGATATTGTTGATCGAGCACAGGAAGGCTTCGACGCCGAAATCACGCGCCTCATTCCAGGCGCTTTGAGTGACGTTTTTGAAGTGCCCGGTGCTTTCGAAATGCCATTGCTTGCCAAGAAACTGGCGCTCAGTGGACATTATGATGCGATCGTTGCCGCAGCGCTGGTCGTCGATGGCGGCATTTACCGCCACGACTTTGTTGCCGATGCCGTGGTGAAAGGGCTGATGAATGTTCAGCTTGAGACGATGGTTCCGGTGTTTTCGGTTTCCCTGACACCGCATAATTATCAGCCGGGCAAAGAGTTCGAAGACTTTTTCCGCGAGCATTTCATCAAGAAGGGCGCCGAAGCCGCCAAAGCTGTTGAACAGGTTCTCAGCCTGGATGCGTCGCTGGCGCAATCCACACTGCGCAAAAGCGCCTGATCAGGCAAAACAACCCAGCGCCATCTGGCTCTCAATGATTCACTCTGCATGCGGCCACAGCCTCGTTTTGGTTGCCAGGCTGCGTGCGGGGCCGCTTGCGGGGTGAAACTGATCCTGGCCGTTCTATCGTCGGCGCATCAGATCGACGAGAATGGCAACCAGAACGACAATCCCGATAATCACCCGTTCCCAGTAGCCCGAAACGTTCATCAAAACGATGCCGTTGGCCAGCACCGCCATCAGCAGGGCACCGAATATCGTGCCGACGATCGTGCCCTGGCCGCCTTTCAGACTGGTGCCGCCGATGATCGCAGCCGTGATGGCCCCCATCAACCATCCCTCACCGACCGAAGGCTGTCCGGAATCCATGCGGCTTGCGTATAGAATGCCCGCAAGCGCTGCAAACATTCCAGCCAGTCCGAAGACAATGAATTCAACCCGCCAGGCGCGGATCCCCACCAGTTCCGCCGCGTCACGGTTACCGCCGACGGCATAGATATTGCGTCCAAACCGGGTACGGGCCAAGAGGTAAGTCAAGATGGCACCTGCGGCGATGAAAATCACCACCGGCACGGGAATGCCGGCAATCGTGCCCTGCCCGAATACGCGAAATTGCTCGCCCAGAGGGCGAATTGGATATCCCTTGGTAATGACAAGCGTGGCACCTGCAAATATTTCCCAGGATGCCAGGGTCACGATGAAGGGGTTCAAACGCAGGACAGCGACAAAAAAGCCATTGATACAGCCAAGGCCGAACCCGAAAGCAGCGGTGATGGGCAAAACCGCATAGGGATGAATGCCCGTTTGGGTCAGCAAGAGCGACCCGAATATAGCTGACAGAGCCGCTGCTGCGCCAACCGAAAGATCAATGCCACCGATCAGAAGCACCAGGGTTTGCCCCAGCGCAATCAACCCCACAAAGGATGCCTGACGCGCCACAACACTCAGGTTGTATTGGGAAAGAAACGCCGGCGTCGCAAAGGAAAGCGCAATAAACAAGACCAGCAGAGCGACAAGAACCCCGCTGGCTTCCCAGCGGCGAAAACGCCCGATCCAGGCAAAGGCCGCATTGCGCGACAGATTCTCTGTTGATGGAGCGCTCATTGTATTCTTCCTCAACTCATGGCCAGCGCCAGGAGGTCTTCCTGCGTTGCTTCTTCTGCCTGCACGATGCCCTTCAGGGCGCCTTCATGCATGACCAATATGCGATCAGAGACATCAATCACTTCCTGCAATTCGGAAGAGATGTAGATGATCGACAATCCCTCTGTGACCAGTTTACGTAAAACCGCCTGGATTTCTCCCTTGGCATTGACGTCGATGCCGCGTGTCGGCTCATCCAGAATCAGGATCTTGCTGTCGCGCATCAGCCAGCGTGCCAGAATGACTTTCTGCTGATTGCCGCCGCTCAGGCTGGTGATCGGATCATGCTGCTGGCCAATTTTTATCTTCAGACTGTCCACATAGGTCTCAACTTCACGCACCATGTCTGAAAAGCGCAAACCAAGCAGTCCGCGAAAGCGACCGAAGGTGGATATGCAGGCATTCTCGGTGATGCTTAAAAGCGGAAACAGGCCTTCCTGCTTGCGCTCTTCCGGCAGGTAGACCAGCCCCCTGGCGATGGCGTCTGCAGGGTGGCGAATGTTTGCCATTTCCCCGAAAACCTCCACCTGCCCCCTGGATGACGCTGTAACGCCAAACAGGCACTTGCCCAGTTCCGTTCGTCCCGATCCGATGAGACCTGCAATGCCGAGGATTTCGCCGCTGCGCAGTTCAAAGCTGATGTCACGAAACTCGCCCGGCCGGGAAAGCCCCGTGACCGTGAGGACCGGCTGACCGATATTTGTGTTCGCTCTGTCTCTGACAATGGCGTCAACCTGGCGTCCCGCCATATGGCGTACCAGATCATCCTTTGTCGTGTCATGCGGATTGAGTTCGGCAACGAGCACACCGTCACGCAATACCGTAATTGCCCGGGAAAGCTCAAGGATCTCATCAAGCCTGTGCGAGACGTAAAAAATGGCATTACCGGCGGCGCGAAATTTGCGGATGAAAGCAAACAATCTTTCTGTTTCGCGGTCGGTCAGAGCGGCGGTCGGTTCGTCAAATATCAGGATGCGGGCTGAGGTCGCGGCCGCACGCGCAATTTGCACGAGTTGCTGCTGCGCCTTGCTCAACGATTCAGCCGGGGCATCGGGATCAATTGTATCGTCGATTTCCTGCAGATGGCGCAGGGCGCGTGCGCGTGTCTTCTTCCAGTCAATCTGACCGAAGGCGCCCCGGTCCTGCGCTCCGAGCAATATGTTTTCAACGACAGAAAGACGCGGCACGAGGTTTATTTCCTGCGGTGCAATCGCGATGCTGGCCGATTGTGCGTCGGAAGCCGATTTGAAGGAAACCTGTGCGCCATCGCGGTACATGGTTCCGCTGTCGGGTGAGACCTTTCCGCAAATGATGTTCATCAGCGTGCTTTTGCCAGCGCCATTCTCGCCGACCACGGCATGAACCTCGCCCGCCTGCACCTTCAGTGAAACATCCGAAAGCGCCTGAACAACGCCATAGGCTTTGGAAATGCCCCGTGCCTCGAAGAGGGGTATTGCAGGGGATATGCTTGCCGCAATCGTCATGGGTTGGTCATCAGCCGAAAACGGCTCTCTTCACTGGCGTTTTAAATGGACGCAGGATGTGCCAGGCGCTTCCTGCGTCCATCGACATTTGGTGTGGCTTTACACCTGTTACTTCACCAACAGGTTTTTTGTCAGGATCTGAGATCCGGTTGCATGGACGTGAGGAATTGTATGGTTCTGGTTCTTGGCAACCAGATATTTCACAGCCCAATAGCCGATTTCCCACTGGCGTTGCGCCTTGACGCCTGCAATCACACCATCCTCAATGAATTGCAGCGTTTCGGGCAGGTCATCCATCCCGACGATAACCACGTCTCCTGCCTTGCCGGCATTTTTAATGGCGCGTGCTGCCCCGATGGGGTTGGATGCATTGGCGCCAAAGATGCCTTTGAGGTCAGGATTTGCCTGAAGGGCATTCTCGGTCAGGCTCACAGCCTTTTCGAGATTGTCATCATCAGGCTGCTCAAAGACAATTTCGATATTCGGATATTGTGCAATGGTCTCCTTGAAACCCTTGACGCGCGCTGCGTGATTGGTGGCGGTCAGGCTTCCGGCAAGAATGCCGACCTTCCCGGTTTCACCGATTTTTTCGGCCAGGAATTTGGCCAGATCGGCGCCATCCTGAGCATCACCCTTGTGGCCGACAAAATCAAAGTCTTCGCTGCAGAACGTGTCGAATGTGATGACATTCACATCGGCTGCAACCGCTTCTCCAAGAAGCTGCACATTGGTGGCCGGGTCCAGGCATGAAACCGCCAGACCATCGGGCTTGCGACCGATATTGGTTTCGATACGCCGGTTGTGATCGGCCACGTCGGCTTGCGGCGGTGAATCCCAGATCACGTTCACTTCGATGCCTTCGGTGCCCAGTTCCTTGGCGGCCTGTTCGGCGCCAGCGGCCACAACTTCATACCAGGGGTGTATGACTTTCGGTATGAAAACAACGGTTACCGGCTTGTCCAGCTTTTTGATCAAGTCACCCTGATCAAATGCCAAAGATGCGCCTGTCGTCATCGAGAACGCCAGTGCCGTCGCGGCCAATAGAGTGCGTGTATTTGAAAACATGATAGTCCTCCCAAGCTCCGATTCAATGCCCATGAATAAATATTCAATACTAAATGGGTATTCTTCTTGTAAATTAGCCCGCCCTATTGTCAAGACCTGTTTTGGACATCATCCCGTTCCATCACAGCTTCGATAGCGATTGAGATATTCGACAGGACCATGCGACAGCGGCGTTCATACCTGTCGGTACGTCACTCACAACTGCAAGCAATGCAACCTTGACTTGATCAGCCCACCATCGACATCAGTCGCCTGGCAACTGGTGCCGTCAACGGCCGCACTGGCGATGAGACTGCATCAATTTACTGGTCTGAAATCGTTGTCCACGCCGCTTGGTGTGGACACATCCTCACCGACCAATTGCAACAGGCGTGCAGCGGTGAATTTGTCGGTAATCAAAACGTCCAGTACACCCGTACGCAACGCACCGAGAACGGCCTGGGTTTTGGACAGACCACCGGCAAGCCCGATTACCCGGTCAACCTTCGCCAGACCTTCCATCGGCATGCCAATAACGCGTTCATTGAGCGGTGTGGCAACGGATTTCCCGTCAGCATCGAAGAACCGAAGGCTGATATCACCCACGGCGCCAGCCTCACCCAACTCAGCCAACTCTCTGGCTGAAAAAACATTGCCGCTGCGGGTCAACATGCCCGATGGTTCAACAGCGCCAATGCCAACAATGGCCATCGTAATCTTGCTGAAAACATCCATCGTCTCGCGCACGTATTGATCGCTGAGCATGACCTGTTTTGCCTCGCGTGATTGCGCAACACCTGGCGCACTCAGCAGAAGTGGTTCCGCACCGGTAATGCGCGCCAAACGTGTTGTCAGATGCGTCGCATGTGTTTGAACGCCTGGCGCGCCCATGCCACCGAGGGTCTGAACAACATATTTTGCAGTGGCCGACTTCATGGGATGAATGTTGTCGACCATTTTGAGAACCGTTTCACTCCAACTGGAGACACCAATGATCTCACCGGTCTGCAGGGTTGTCTCTACAAAGTGGGCAGCCGCTTCGCCAATTCGGGACATGATTGCTCCGTCTCTGTCTTCCGCACATTCCACGATGATGGCTTCGGGGAGATCGAATTTTTCGCGCAGCTTCTCCTCCATCAGGCCATAGGTACCGGGCGGAGCGACGATCGTTGTGCGAATGATTTCTTCCTGCTTTGCTTTCTTCAGCATGCGGGAGACCGACGCCTGCGATATCCGCATGTGTTTTGCAATTTCGGCCTGACGCTGACCTTCCACATGGTACATTTGCGCTACCCGCGCAATCATCCTGAGTTCGTTTAATCGCGGCACGAAATGCATCTCCATTGGGTCATTGGCGTGTTGGTTTCCACCCTATTCAGTCATTTTTGCGGCCCCGGGCCGGGCTTTGCGTCGTTCCCGCAAGGGGCAAGCATTGCTGACCTGCCGTTTTCGTTGAGGGTTCCACCTCTGACAGCATTGCCATCCAATGCCGTTTGGAAAGACCCGATATGGTTGCCTGCTGATCAGCAAATACAATTACCGTAATTATGCGAAAAGGGCGCTGCCCCCAAAGGCAACCTATGTGTCATCATGTATATTTATCCAAGAATAAATAAAAATGTAAATCGCCCGAATGTCAAGGAGACTTGAAGGCTGCAATAAAGAGCACATGGATGTTTTTGATTGAGGCCTGGCGCGCCATTGCGCCAAATGGAACGCTTGAATTTCTCATCATCATTGCATGGATTTACATTTTGGCGGAGGATTGATCCGGGCAGGTGGAACCCTGAGGGAACAATCGTCTTCGCAAATCATCTGCGCCGCACAGTGGTGCTTGCCATGCACTTAATCAAGGGAAACACGGTATCGCGCGTCAGGGGCGCCAGAACGATGTCGCCCGGATCATCGGGATTGGTCCAACATATCTCCGCAATTTCCGCCGCAGGGCAAACATCGTCGAACAATTCGGATTGCGTGGAATCGACGAGGATCAAATGGGCGTTCACAATTGTGTCTTTCTCATTGGCAGCAGGCGCGCTTTCCAACCGGACGTAGGAAAGATGTCTTTGCTCAAGAATCAGGCCGAGTTCCTCTTCCAGTTCACGCAGCAGACATTGCTCAGGCGTTTCACCAGAATCCAGTTTTCCGCCCGGCTGCATGAAGACACAAGTCCCGCTCTTGCGCACCAGCAAAACCGCGCCGTCAGCATTGCGGATAATGGCAGCGGCAATGAGAATGTCTTTCCGGGTGTTTGAGATCATGATTGTGTGATTCCGCGTTTGCCGAACCCCATATACCCGGCCATCATATTGCGCCAAGCCTGCCGTCGGCTCGCCCTGTTCTAAACCAGCAGAATTTAGGCAAATGCCGGTCACCATCACTCTTCTGCGTTTCTCTGCCCTTCAGATTTCATCAAAATCGCCAGAACGGCCGAGGCCGGAGGCAAATCTGCCGGCGCCCTTTTCGGCTTCCTGGCGCAGTGGCTTTTCGCCGACAATGCCTTCCATGCGCAGCGCATCCTTCTGACTCATGCCCCATTGCATATAAGCGGTCATCCGATCTGTGCGCAGACAGGTTTGCGGAAACCGTGCCAGTTGGCCTGCCAGGTCGATGGCTTCCTGCCGGGCCGTGCTCTCGGCAACAAGTCGGTTGGCCAGACCAAAACTCAGGGCTTCGGGTGCATCAACCGGGCGACCGGTCAAAATCATGTCCATGGCGCGACTGTGACCAATGAGACGTGGCAGCCGGATATTGCCGCCATCGATGAGCGGCACGCCCCACCGACGGCAGAAAACGCCAAAGACAGCTGTCGAAGAGGCCACCCGCATGTCACACCACAAAGCCAGCTCCAGGCCACCGGCGACGGCATGGCCTTCCACAGCGGCAATGACCGGTTTTGACAGCAGTCTGCGCGTCGGGCCCATGGGGCCCTCACCCTGTGGATCATAGTCCATCGCTCCTGCGGAAACAGCATGCAGATCAAAACCGGCGCAGAAGGTGGAACCGGCGCCGCAAAGAACGGCAGCCGACTGATCGCCATCAGCCTCGAACGCATCAAAGGCCTGGATCAGAATCCGGGCGGTTTCCGGATCGACCGCATTGCGCTTGTCAGGACGGTTGATGGTGACAATCGTCACCGACCCTTGCGTTTCAACGATCACTTTTTGCTGTTTGTCGTTCATCACATGTCCTCACATAGATGCTGCAGGCTTGAAAGCCTTTACGGATCACTGCTGCCATTGCCGCAGACAATCGGTCAATGGGCCATTGTACGCACGCCACCCGGCCGCACGCCTTCACAGAAGCATCAAGGCTTGAATTTCCTGCCAGTCACCTCCATATTTGTTCTTGTTATGTTCTGTTTGTTCTGATAGGAATATATTCATATTTGAAACATCGAATTAAGGAGGGTGTCCTCATGAGTGAACTGGATCATTTCAGGCAAAATGTGCTGGCGCCTTCCAACAGTGCGGAGATCGCCGAGGCGCTGGTGGCGCGTTCCGGCATGCGCATTGATCATAGTCGGCGGCGCGGTCGCGGCACGGGGATCAACCCGAGCGGACGCTTTGAATCGCGCACCCGTCATGCTTTTGATGACGGCTGGGAATCAATGGAGGACCTGCCGGTTTTCAAAACCCAGGTCCAGGTGGAAAAACCCCGGACGGTGATCACCCGCAATGATTCACCCGACCTGCCCTTTGATCGTTCCATCAATGCCTATCGTGGCTGCGAACATGGCTGCGTTTATTGTTTTGCCCGCCCGACCCATGCTTATATGGGGCTGTCTGCCGGGCTCGATTTCGAAGCACAACTCTTTGCCAAGCCCGATGCCCCCAAGCTGCTTGAACGGGAGCTGTCAAAACCCGGCTACAAGCCGCGTGTCATTGCCATGGGTACCAATACCGATCCCTATCAGCCGATCGAGAAAAAATGGCGCATCACGCGTCAGTTGCTTGAAGTGATGAATGCCTGTGATCATCCGGTCGCCATTGTGACGAAGTCTTCGATGATCCTGCGCGATATCGATATCCTGACGCAGATGGCAGAAAAGAACCTCGTCAGGGTTGGTCTGTCAGTGACGACCCTTGATCGCCGACTTGCCCGGACCATGGAGCCCAGGGCATCCACGCCGGTGCGAAGACTTGAGACCATGCGCAGCCTTTCCGATGCCGGGATTCCGGTCAACGTCATGGCGTCACCGGTCATTCCGGGGCTGAACGACCATGAAATGGAGCGCATTCTCGACTCGGCCAAGGCGGCCGGTGCGTCATCTGCAAGCTATATATTGCTGCGCCTGCCGCTGGAGGTCAGCCCGCTGTTTCGCGACTGGCTGCTGCGTCATTACCCCGACCGCTATCGCCATGTGATGTCGCTGGTGCGCTCGATGCGCGGCGGCAAGGACTATGATGCGGATTTTTCCAAACGCATGAAGGGTCAGGGCCCCTATGCCTGGCAATTGGCCCGCCGGTTTGAAATCACCACGAAAAAGCTCGGCCTGGACAAAAGGGGCGCGCCGCTGCGTACCGATCTGTTCACGCCACCCATGGGAATGGGGGTACAGCTGAACCTGCTTTGAAAATCCGTCATGACCGCTTTTCCCCGACTGCGGCCATGACGGCAACTCCCTCCTGAAAATGCAGGCTCGAACTGTCGCGATCCCTTGCGATGGATTTTGTTTTGCAGAGCAATTGTTTCGGTACCACCATCCAAACGCCGCTCATTGAGGAGGGACTTGCAGAGAATCGGGTGGGCATGCGAGTTTGCCGCACATGTCTCGCAACCCATCCGATTCTCGCTCTTTACGGCGAGCTGCAGAAAGCCACGCCTCCGCCAAAGGGCAGAAGGCGCTTTTTCACATCCCCGAAAATGGCCCCGATTATGCCCTTGAGCGTGAAGCCCTGGCACCGCAACGCCTTGTTGCCGGTGCCGATGAGGCGGGACGCGGACCGCTGGCCGGACCGGTTGTTGCAGCCGCCGTGATCCTTGACCCCGACAGAATTCCCGACGGGCTTGATGATTCCAAAAAGCTGACGGCCGCAAGACGCGAGGCTCTGTTCGAACAAATCCTTGCCCATGGCGATGTGGCGGTTGCATCATCCAGCGCCAAACGGATTGATGACACCGACATTCGCAAGGCCAGCCTTGATGCCATGCGTCGCGCCCTGTGGGCCTTGGTGAGGCAACCGGACTTTGCGCTGATCGATGGCCGCGACGTCCCGCCATCGCTGCCCTGCCCCGCCAGAGCGGTCGTCAAGGGCGACGCACGCTCGGTATCCATCGCCGCGGCATCGATCGTTGCAAAAGTCATGCGCGACCGCATGATGGTGCGGGCATCACTTATCTTTCCCGCCTATGGGTTCGAACGTCATGCCGGTTACGCCACACAGATTCACAGACAGGCTATTGTCGATCACGGCCCCTGCCCCTTGCACCGAATGAGTTTCCGGCCGTTGCGCAAGGAAATTGAATAGTCATTGAGACCGTCAGGCACCGCCGCGCGATTCGCGATGGGCGATGTAGAGCGATGCCGAGACAATCAGCAGCGAGCCCAGCCACAGGTTGCCGCCCGGCACAAAGCCGAAGACAATCCAACCGGCCAACACATTCAACGGCAGCTTGAGGTGGTCAAAGGGCTGGGCATAGGCCGCATCGGCCGTGGCGTAAGCACGCACAATCAGAAACTGCGCCAGCATGGTCAGGATCCCGGCAAGGACAATCAACCCTATGGCCATATTGCCGGGTATGGCAAACCCGCCGGATGTCATTGCCAGGGCCGCATTGATCGGCGTCAGCAGCAACAGCATGTACAAGGTGATCGTCTCGGACGATTCCTCGCCGGTCAGACCTTTGGTCATCAGCGAGGTCGCTGCCCAGAACAGGGCGGCAACGACCGGCATCAATGTCGCCATGGTGAAACTGTCCGACCAGGGCGCCAGGATGATCATGCCTCCGGCAAATCCGACCAGTGTGGCCAACCAGCGTGCCGGTCCGACCCGCTCGCCGAGCAGGAGGCCGGCACCCAGGGTGACAAAAAACGGAGAGGTCATGATCAGCGCAATGGCCTGCCAGATCGGCACCACGGACAGTCCGGCAACCCAGAACTGAACGCCAATCGCCGCCATGACCACCCGCAAAACATGGAAGCCGGGATTGGTTGTCTTGAGCACTCCAAGGCCGATACGCAGGATCCATGGAAGACCACAAAGCATGGCGATGAAATATTGCCAGAATGCCGCTGATGATGACGCCATGCCGTATTGCATGGTGACAGCCTGAACACTGACATTGATCAGTGCGAATACGGTGCCGGCAGCGACCATGTAGAGGGCGGCTTCCAGCGCTGGATTTTGTGGAATGAATATTGATTTGGACATCGAGTTTGACTGATTCATCACATGTTCCCTTCAAGAACCTATAAGAATCAGGGCATACAGGCATGACCAAAAGCGGCCCGCAGGGGAACGCTTTTGCATCGTTACCCGTTCTCTTTCATCCGGACTATGACCGTCGGCTTCGGAATCACACCGAATCTGCTGACCCTGACCGGGATGGTCAGGCGCTCGCGGGCTTCAAATCCCCCATGACAAGGCCATGGGCTCTTCATTACCGCCGGTGGGGAATTGCACCCCGCCCTGAGAACGAACCATCGGGCAGAATTCAACCACCCGATGGAATGCAAGCGATAAACCAACAGGCCGGAAAAAGCAAAGGCCGGGAATGATCCCGGCCTGCATTGTTTCTCACCATGACTGAAAAATCAGTTCAGGCGTTCTTTCAATTCGGTAATGGAAGACTTGAAAAGGTCACCGACCAATTTCGTATCGGCCTGCTCCGCTATCAGGGCTTCCGCCGCCTTGACAGCGATCTCGACCGCAGACTGGCGCACTTCGTTGACAGCCTCGGCCTCGGCAAGAGCGATTTTCTGTTCGGCCATCACCGTACGGCGCTGAACAAATTCCTCGGTCTTCTGACGGGCTTCGGCCATCAGCCCGGTGGCCTCATGTTCGGCTGCCGCGATCAATGCGCTGGCTTCCTTTTCCGCGTCCTTGCGTTTGCGCTGATATTCGGCCAGCAATTGCTGAGCCTCTTCACGCAACCGACGCGCTTCGTCCAGTTCATTGCGGATCTTGTCCGCCCGACCATCCAGTGACTTGGCGATCATGCCAGGCACTTTCATATAGGCAATCAGTGCCAGAAAGAGAATAAGCGCGATGAGCGCCCAAAATGTAGCGTCCATCTATTCTCTCCCCTCTGCCGCGGCCTTGACCGCTGCAGTCACCCGAGCCTTGGTCACGGTTCCACCGATCAACTGCTCGACAATGGCCGATGTTGTGTCAACCGCAATGGCATCCACTTCGGCAAGAGCCTTGCTTTTGACGGCAGCGATTTCCGCCTCGGCTTTTTCAAGCCTGCCGGCAACCTCAGCCTCGACTTTTGCCCGTTCCGCGTCAGCATCCGCCTTCGCTTCGTCACGTGCTGTCTGCGCAATCTCATGGGCGTTGGATCTGGCTTCCGCCAGTTCCTGCTCATAAGCGGCAAAGGCCTGATCGGATTCAAGTTTCAGCCGATTGGCCTCATTGAGATCCTGAGCAATTCTGTCACGACGGGTTTCCAGAATGGAACCAATGCGTGGCAAAACAACCCGCGACATGAACAGGTAGAACAGGCCAAACGTAATGGCCAGCCAAAGAATTTGCGAAGAAAACGTAGAACTGTCAAACGGCGGGAACGAATTCTCCGTCGCATGTTCAGCACCCGCTGCATACGCTGCTGTCACGAGCATTTTCGTCTCCAACAATCACTTCACAGCAGTTGATCCGGACAATGGTTCAACGCACCGTGGCTCTATCAAACAAGCAGATCCGAGCCACCTGACCCGTCCTGCTTTGCGGCCACGCCCGAAAGCGTGGCCAGAAACGCCATCCTTTAAAGGATCACGCGAAGAGCAGGAGAAGTGCGATGAGCAGCGAAAAGATGCCCAGAGCTTCCGTAACAGCAAAGCCGAAAATCAAGCGACCGAACTGGCCGTCAGCTGCTGAGGGATTGCGCAATGCGCCTGCAAGGTAGCTACCAAAGATATTACCAAGACCAATGCCTGCACCGCCCATGCCGAGACATGCGATACCTGCGCCGATGTATTTTGCTGCTTCCGCTTCCATAATAAACTCCTTCGAATGGGATTGGCGTCTGTTAATGACGGCTGCGCCGCCAATTTCTCTCCTAGTGGCCCGGGTGCAGGGCGTCATTGAGGTACATGCATGTCAGTACCGCAAAAACATAAGCCTGCAAAAAGGCAACAAGAAATTCCAGGCCGGTCAAAGCGACCGCCATGAACAATGGCAGGATTGCACCACCGATACCAAGCGCCCCCATGGCGCCCAGCGAGGTAACAAATCCGGCAAAAACTTTAAGCGTGATGTGTCCGGCCAACATGTTCGCAAACAGACGAACCGAAAGGCTGATGGGACGTGACAGAAAGGAAATCACCTCAATGAGCACCACCAGAGGCATCAGCACCATGGGAATGCCACTGGGTACAAACAGTTTGAGAAAACCCAGACCGTGCTTCCAGAAGCCATAGACAACCACGGTTCCAATCACCAGCAACGACAGCATGAACGTCACGATAATGTGGCTGGTGATGGTGAAGAAATAGGGGAACATGCCCAGAAGATTGGCAACCAGAACGAACATGAACAGCGAGAACACCATCGGGAAGAACCGCATGCCTGCAGAACCCGCGCCATCGCGCAGCATGGAGGCTACAAACTCATAGCCCATCTCGGAAATCGACTGCATCCGGCTTGGCACCATGCCACGATTGGATGTTGTCAGAAATAGAAATGCCGACGCAACTGCCACGGTCGCAACCATGAAGAGCGAGGAATTGGTAAATGACAGATCAAGACCACCAACATCAATGGGGATCAGTTTGCTGATCTGAAACTGGTGGATGGGATCATTTGCCACCGCGTACCTCTTTCCGTTTGCCGGCCTGTTCAGCCATTGGCGTCTTGTTAGTCTTTGTCATCCGTGCCGGTGATGCGCTTTTGCGCAACAACACCGGCTGAACGCATAACATTCAGTACCCCGGCGACAAACCCCAATAGAAGGAACAGGATCATTCCCCAGGGTGTTGTCCCCACAAATCGGTCGATCAGATAGCCCAGAAGCGCACCCACGAAAATCGCGGCAACAAATTCGGTCGAAAGCTGAAACGCCTTGGCGTAGGAAGTCTTGTCTTCCCTTCCAGCTTTGTTGTCCTTTTTGTCTGCCGCCGTGCGGGAAGCAAGTTTTGCTCCCAATTGCATGCGACGCTCTTCAAGACCGTCGGATTGATCACTTCGTCCGTCATCATCAGGAGCAGGATCAACCGATCCGTTGTTTTGCGCGGGTTTTCTCATGAAAGTTGCGCTCCACTTTGCTGTCTGACGAAACCGAACGAAACCGTTCCGAAGTCGGGCGCAACATAGTTTTACCCCCCATCCAAGTCAAGGCGACTCTCGGGTGGGAATGCAATATAAAATATCGTGAAAAAACAATGCGTTAATGTGGGCAGTGCAATTCATTCGACTTAAGCATCACAGAATCATTGTGCATTGCGGCACTTTAACCCCCTCGCCAGCCGTTGATCGACGCATCAGGCGAAGCTGTCAGCTCCAGCCGCCGCCATAGGTTCGGTAGAAGACATGCAGACCGATTCGGCCAACCTTCTTCATTTTTTTGGCCCATTTCGGACGCACATAGATTGCGTGATAATGGGTTGAGGAGCCCACTTCATCCAGCCAGATCTTGCCGGCTGTTACTGCCATGGCAACATCACTGGCAACCGACCAGTGGTATTTCGAACCGACACGATCGCGGACGCCGTCACAGGCAAAGGAGAACTGGCAACGGTTGCGCCAGCGTTTGTTCTGGTAAACCACACCGCAGATGGTGTTGGGATAGGCGGGATTGCGGACGCGATTGAGAATCACCTGAGCCACAGCTGCCTGGCCTTTGACCGGTTCACCGCGCGCTTCAAAATAGACGCCTGCGGCAAGACAGCGCTGTTCAGCTGAAGAGAAAGCCTTGGCAGGCAAGGCGTGGCCGGCCCATGCGTGATCGTTTTTGAGAATCGGCGGGAAAAAGCGGCCCTGCTGCGTTTCATTTTTCAACAGCGAAGCAAAGGGAGACGTGCTGGCATAGTCCGGCTCGACGGGCGCATAGGCTGTTGCCAGAATATCGGCATTGTCATTTGTCACCAGTTTGGCCAGCATTGCCGGCATTTCGCTGGATTGGGTCACGGACGGTTTGCTGTGGAAGGCGGTCGCGATTTGTACTTCCCGGCCCTGCAGGTCCGGTTTGATGAATGCCATTTCGAGATGATCTGCCAATTTTGTCGGCGCCATCAGACTGCTGCGTTTGAGAACCGATCCGGCGGAAAAGTCTTTTGGCGGAGCAACGGGCGTGATGTCGATGACACGGCCGCGCTTTAGAGAGCGTGTAACGCGATCCTCATCCGGGCGCGCATCCCTCACGCCCACCTTTTGGCGGAATGCAATGGTCTGGCCGTTGGGCGTCTTGATCCCCGTACCACTGAGCGTCGATCCGGTTTTGATCGGATCAGAAAACGTCATTTCAGCGTTGTGGATGGATCCCGCCGGTGCCGTGACCAGATAGGTCTGCCATCGCGCTGTGCCGCTGTCCGCGCCTGACAACAGGCTGGCCATATCGGAAAATGCAATGGGAGACGTCGAGATCAGAAAAATCACTGCCCCGGTTAGATACGGAGCCGACCCGCTGCGACCAAACAATGCAAGCCGACCCAAAGAGGCTAATCCCTTACGCAATACTCTACTCCATAGCACTCTTACAAAACATCATTGTCGCGATGATGGAGTATTAACCTTTATGGAGCGTTAATGGGGCAAAGCAGATTTTATCTGTGTTTTGTCGATAACAAATTGTATCGAAGCCACTGATGGGCTTTGCAAGGCCGCCAAGCGCCCTTGCAAACCACTCAAAGAGCCGGTTTTCAAATATTGTCCAGCACGGTTCGCTATCTGCGTTTTTTCTTCGGCGCGAAGGGATTGTCGCCTTTGCGCATGGAGATGCGCAGGGGTACGCCCGGCATGTCGAAATCTTCACGCAATCCGTTGATCAGGTAGCGGCTGTAGGATTCCGGCAGAGCCTCCGGCCGCGTGCAGGAAATTACAAACCCCGGCGGCCGCGCCTTGATCTGCGTCATGTATTTCATGCGGATGCGGCGTCCGGACACGGCGGGTGGTGGATGGCGGATCTGCATCGAGTCGAGCCAGCGATTGAGCTTGGCTGTGGAAATACGCTTGTTCCAGGTTCTGTGCGTATCAACAATCGCCTTCATCAGGTCTTCGAGACCCACCCCGGTCAGCCCGGAAATCGGCACGGCACGAATACCACGTATCTGCGGCAGCAGACGCTCGGTTTCCTCTCTGAGCATGGAGAGGGTTTCCTGCCGGTTTTCGATCATGTCCCACTTGTTGAACGCAATGACAGGTGCCCTGCCCTCGCGAACCACAAGATCGACAATCTGCAAATCCTGTTTTTCAAAGGGAATGTCGGCATCAAGAACGATCACCACAACTTCGGCAAATCGAATGGCGCGCAAGGCATCGGCCACGGACAGTTTTTCAAGTTTTTCCTGAACCCGGGCCTTGCGACGCAGTCCGGCCGTATCGAACATCTTGATCCGCCGGCCCTTCCAGTCCCATTCAACGGAAATGGAGTCCCGGGTAATGCCCGCTTCCGGTCCGGTGAGCAGACGTTCTTCCCCCAGAAAGCGGTTTATCAGCGTCGACTTGCCGGCATTAGGCCTGCCTACAATGGCAACCCGCATCGGTTTGCTCTCATCGTAGGTATCAACTTCTTCGTCGTCTTCACTGTCCGTCGGGCTGATATCAATATTGGCAACCGCCACATCATCGGCAGAGCCAAAGGCCATTTCCTCGCCAATGGCGGCCACGATGGCGTCACGCAGATCAAGCATGCCTTCACCGTGCTCGGCTGAAATCGGGCAAGGTTCACCCAGACCCAATCGATAGGCGTCGTAAAGACTGCTCTCGGCGCCTCGGGCCTCCGCCTTGTTGGCGACCAGCACCACCGGCCTGCCGCGTTTGCGCAGGATGACGGCAAGTGTTTCATCGACCGGGGTCAGGCCCAGTTTGGCGTCGATCAGAAACAAGGTCATGTCGGCTTCGTCGATGGCAGCTTCCGTCTGGGCGCGCATCCGGCCTTCCAGCGTGTCGGGCCCTGTCTCTTCCAGCCCGGCCGTATCGATAATGCCGAATTTGAGGTCAATCAGTCGGGCGTTGCCCGGACGGCGGTCGCGGGTCACACCTGGCGTATCGTCGACAAGCGCAAGTTTACGCCCGGACAGCCGGTTGAACAGGGTCGACTTGCCGACATTGGGACGACCGACAATGGCAACGGTAAAACTCATTCATATTTCCAGTCGTAAAAACGGCCGGCAAAATTGCTCAGGACTGTTGTCCAGCCTTGCCGCTTGCCGTAATAATATCGAGCATGATACCGGCCCGTTGCGAAACGCCGGCAGGAACGCCCGTGTCTCCTGCAATCAGATCGAACCATTCCCGTGCTTTTGCATAATCGCCAGCCTTCCAGGCAGCCAGCCCCAGAGCCTCCCGCGCAGAATGACGCATCGGATTTTCACCGCCACTGAGTTTTTCGACCTGCGCGGCCACATCCTCATAGGAACCATGGTCGACCAGAAGATAGCCGGCCTTGATGCGCGCAATATCGCGCACCGACGTAGGAACATTACCATCATTTCCGATTGTCGAGAAATCCGAAATCGCCGCCTGAAAATCGCCCGTGTCCACCAAGACTGTCGCTGCGCGCATGCGCGCCAGAACCGAATAGGAACCGTAACCTTCCTTTTCCAGCTGGCGCAGAGCCGTCAGGGCTTCTTCCTGCTGGCCTTCACGGGCAAGATTGAGCGCTGCCAGGAATGTATCGCCGGATTTTGAGGCCTTGCTCGAACTCCAGTAATCATACCCGCGGTCTGCCGCAGTGCCGACAACGATCAATGCTGCAAGAGCGATAATGTACTTGCCGAAGCGCTTCCAGATGGATTGCATCCGGTCTGAACGCAGCTCTTCGTCAACTTCGCGGATAAAACTGTCGTCTGACATATCATTCACCGGGTGGCCCGGCCCTCAACTTGATGCAGGCAATTTGCCCAGCCGTGTTGTTCTTGTTGTTTCAGTCGGGCCTTGTAACCGATTTTGCGCCGCATGTAAGGGAAAATGTCAAATTAGAGCGGTTCAGGACCAAATGCTTCCATTTGATCGCCAACCGCACAAACAAATAGGCACAGATGTCACGAGAGCATCCGCAATCCGTCAATCGGTCAGTTGCAGGGCGTTTGCGTCTTTTTCAAGACGCTATGGGTGCCACGCCAATCAGCCATTCATGCAATTTCCAAACGAAAAGGACATAGGCGAGCAGACCGACGACGATCACCATGATGTCGTTGCGCACAGGCGGCTTGACTGCGGGCACACCTTCACCGGCAACCACGCGGCCTTTTTCCGATATCCGGTCAACAATTGCCCAGATCAGGAAGGAGCCGAAGAGCAGCAGGGAAGCAAGATCGCCATTGGCCATCAAATGCGCCAAAGCCCATAGTTTGACCGCCAGCAGCATCGGATGTTTGGCCGCCACCTTGATCCTGCTGACAGGCAGGCTGGATGCGGCCAGAAAAACGAAGGAAAACAGCATCAGCAGCAGGGCGACATGGCTCATCCACGTCGGCGGTGTGTAGACGATCGGACCTTCGTAACGCGCGATGGAAAAGCCCCATATGATCAATCCGAGCCCGAGCAAGGCAAGCAGCGAATAGAAACCTTTCCAGGCATTCTCACCACGCTGCGCAATCATCCGTTGGCGAAATTCCGGTGCCGAAATCCTGACGGAATGCACACCAAGAAAAATTACCAGTCCCAATATCAGCCAGACCATTACATCCTCCTCCCGCCCGACGTGGGCTTGACTATTGTTCCGCGGGCCCGAAGTCCTGGAACAGACAAACAGGCGCGCCCTCTGATCCGCACTTGCGTCACATTTTGTACAGACCTAGCATGCTTACATGACAATTGATCTGGAAATTGCAAGAAACAGGCTTTCCCGGCGCAAGGCCGAACTCGAGGAATTGTCTCGGCTTTCGGAAGGCTCGCGGTCCACAGTGATGCTCGATCAGCAGGCTGTCGGGCGGTTGTCGCGGATGGATTCCATGCAACAGCAGGCGATGGCAGAGGCGCAGGAGCGGGCGCGCCAACGTGATCTGCTGCGCATTGAAATGGCCGAGCGCCGTATCAACGAAGGCGACTACGGCTATTGCGTTGGTTGTGACAACGAAATTCCGGACAAACGCCTTGAAATCGACCCAATGGCTGAGAAATGTGTGCAATGCGCATCGTGATTCTGCTGCACGTCACGTGAATGTCATGCGCAAAGCAAGGCAGTCCTGCTATTCTTTGATTATGTGATTCTCCACTGATACAGCTGCGCCAAACCTCCATTTGTTTATGGTCCTATCCATCGCCAAGGTTGAAAATTCCGTGTCCTTTCGTCGTCCCCTGTTGCTGAGCCTCATCCTCTGCGTCGCCAACATCTCTCCGCCTGCCTCGTCGCCTGCATGGGCAAAAGAACCAGCCGGCAAACAATTTTTCATTGTGTCTTTCGACGGCGCTCACAACAATGCCCTGTGGGACAAAAGCCGGTCCATTGCCAAGCGCACCGGTGCGCAATTTACCTATTTCCTTTCCTGCACATTCCTGATGACCCGCAAGAACCGCGCCACCTATCATGCGCCGGGGCAAAAGGTCGGGCGGTCGAATGTGGGGTTTGCGGCCAATGAACCGGAGGTCCGACGGCGGCTGGAGCATATCTGGACAGCCCGGGCGGAAGGGCACGAGATTGCCAGTCATGGCTGCGGCCATTTTGATGGGAAAGGCTGGAGCCAGCAGGACTGGACAGCTGAATTGTCCGCCTTTTCACTGGCGCTCGACAAGGCATGGCAGCGCATCGGTGCGGCAAAGGCCGAGCCGGAAGGCTGGAGCGACTTTGCCCGCCGGGACATTGTTGGTTTTCGCGCACCCTACCTGTCCGTCAATGGCAATATGACCGCGGCACTCAAGCAGGCAGGCTATGCCTATGACGCAAGCGGAGTCTCAAGAGGCCCGGCCATGCCACGTCAGATCGGAGATTTCATAACCTTCGATTTGCCACTCATCAACGAAGGCCCGAAAAACCGCCGGGTGATCGCCATGGATTACAATCTGTTTGTGCGCCATTCAGGCGGCCTGGAAAACCCCTCAAAATCAGATATCTATGAGGAACGCAGCTACGACGCATTCCGCAAGGCCTTTGATGAACAATATCAGGGAGAACGCAGGCCGCTGCAGTTGGGATTTCACTTTGTGGAAATGAATGGCGGCGCCTATTGGCGGGCGATGGAACGCCTTTTGAGCGACGTCTGCGGACTGCCGGATGTGGCCTGCGTTTCTTACCGCGACGCCATTGAGCAGATGAAGCTGCAGCAAACCGGCGATGGCGGCGCATAGAGCACGCTTTCTACAGGCAGCTTCTAACGTTCTCCACCGGTCAATTGTCCGCAATGTCAGTGAAACCTCTAACAGAGCCATATCATTGCAAATGATCAGGCGGCATCATCCACGCCGCCCGAAAAAATACGCAAATGTACTCTCACATGATCAGGGTTTTTCAATATCGATATCCGTTGTCATCGGATCAACCGTTGAATCAATTCGCGCTAGAAACTCCGCATCGATGTCAGGCAAAGGCTCGTTTTTGATCGCCGCTTCAAAAGTCCTCAGACGTTTATGGATCGACAGGAGTTCAACAATTGTCGTCCAGGAATTGACCAGATACTGAAACGACGAGCTAACCTGTCCGAATGCGGAGACGATCTGTTGAAAGATACCGAGCGATATTTTTCCCGCGACGATTGTCGGAATGAGTATGATAACGGCATAAACGCCGTCGGCATTCAGATAGGAATAGCGCGCCACATTGAAATACATGTAATTGAAATAAAGACGAAAATAGTTTTTTCGTACATTATCAAATAGCTCAGCCACCGTTGGTGGTTGCGCTCTGTCCGCGTGATCCTCACCATAAACCAGTTCCTTGCGGTAGGCAGCCTCCACACGCTGGTTCCTGAATTCAAGCCCCGGAAGTTTGATACCAACCACTGACAGCAGTACAGTTCCGAAGAGCGCCCAGAATATTGCTGCTGTAACCAAGGGCGCAGGGATTACGCCGACGATCGGCAATTCGGTTATGTGGCTTGAAAGGCTCCACAGCAACGGAAGGAAAGCGAAGAGAGTCATGATGGAATCGACCATGCTAACGCCAAGACTTTCCATGATTCCGGCGAAGCGCATGGTGTCTTCCTGAACACGTTGCGATGCACCCTCGATATGCCGCACCTGCTGCCATTTTGACATATAATAATTGTTCATGGCCGTGCGCCAACGGAAAATATAGTGACTCACAATAAACCGGGTTATTACCGCAACGGTTACAGCCACCGTTACAATGGAGAAAAACACCAGAAGAAGTGAATAGAGTTCTTCCTTGGTGACATCTCCGCTGCCGCTCAGCGCTGATTGTATCTCATCAAAAAAAGGTCTGCGCCAATGGTTGATAGCAACACTGACCTGTACTGAGTAGTAAGTCGAAAACAGAATAAATATTGATACAAGCACCGACCAGCGGAACCACGGATGAGGGTCAATCCGATACCATATCGCTGCAAAAACGGCTGAGGTTATGAAATAGTAGATGTAGAACCAGATGAAGCTGGGCGTCCAGAAGTAGCTGAGACCTATGACCGGCCCTGCGTCCGGCGGAGCAAACTCAAATCCCAGAGATGTCCCTATTTCGGTTCCGTAGGAATACCAGAGGAAGGCACAGGCCAGCGCCCATGCGATTGCCGAAAGGAAAAACCACTTCGGCTGTGGGAAGAATGATTTGAACACGTTGGCTTCTTTCGCTGTATCACGCCAAAGGTCTTTGACATGTAACCCTGATTTTCATTTGACCGCGGCCGCCCCGAAAGACTGTCACATGTCCATTTGCCTCAATCGCACAGGTATGGCCGAAAAGGGGTCGGCTTCGATCACAATTATGTGCCCTTGGCGTTTGCATTGGCCATCATGGCGAAAAGAGCCGCCACCACAAGGGCTAATGCGGCCACAAGACTTCCCGATGTGTAATTGCCGGACAATTCAGCGAGATAGCCGGCACTCAACGGCCCGATGATCTGTCCGGTGCCAAAAGCCGCCGTCATCAGCGCCAGCGCCTTGCGTGGCGCATGGGGCGCCATCAGCCGGCCTATCTGAAGACCATAGGCTGTCACCACGACGAAGGTGAGGCCGAGCAAGGCGCCGCCCAGAAAGGGCCCGACAGGTGATGGCAAGACGACGCTTGCCGCAACGCCGCAAGCTTCAACCAGGCATCCGGCTACGAATGTGGCAAAAAGTCCAAACCGCCGACGGCATGGCGCCCATAGCACAAGAGAGACAGCCGCTGCAGTGCCGGTTACCAACCAGACCCAGCCTTCCAGCGGCGATTGCCCCTGCCCCTCCCGCACGATGGCCACAAGAAAGGTTGCCGTGACAATATAGCCAAGACCAAACAGACCATAGGCGATGGTGATGAACACTAGGCCGCGGTCCCAGACCAGAGGCCGTTCACGTTTGCCGTGGACACCGGGCAGCGGATCGACACGCACCAAACGCACAGCAGCAATCGTGCCAAGCAGCGCCAGCCCTGCGGCGGCAAACCAGCCGGTCGTCCAGTGACTGTCGAGATGTGTCAAAACCAGCAGCAGCAGGGCTGAACAGACCAACCCAACGCCAACGCCGCCAAAATGCAGTGTCTGAAGATCATCGCGGCCAGCCGCCTGCAGATGACTGAATACGATCGTCGAGCCGAAAACCATCACGAAGGCGCTGGCAATTCCCGCGGCCAAACGAATGATCGAGAGCGACCAGACCTCATGGGCAAAGGGCATGGCGAAAAGCAGGATGGTCGTGGCCAGCAGGCCGGCGGCAAAAACCGATCGCTCGCGGCCTGCCGCCCAGCCTTGCGACGCCAGAATGGCGCCAAGCAGATAGCCGACATAATTGGATGAGGCAATCAGACCGGCCTGATAGGCGTTGAGAAACAATCCGTCCATCAGATCAGGCAGCAGCGGCGTATAGACAAAGCGTCCAAGCCCCATGGCCACCGCCATGGCAACAAGACCGCCAAGCGCCAGTCTGATCACAGAGGTGTCCGTAGGGGTGCTGGAAGGGGTCATCCGGGTCTTCTATCGGCCATTAACATGCGCGTGCTATCGCACCCCTGAGCGCGCCGTGCAAGATACCCCATGCGATCTGGTTTTGCCACGCACCAGGGGACCGGCAAGGCGAACGGAGATGGCAAAGTCGATGTCTGCAGGACGGTGCTTGACATGTTTCTTCGTTTAACATATCTGTTATTTAACTTATGAGGTAATCAATGAATGTACAGACCATATTTTCGGCACTGTCAGACCCCACCCGGTTTGCGATCGTCGAACAACTTTTGCAGGACGGCGACCAGACGGCCGGCTCTCTGGCAGAGCCCTTCAACATTTCCAAACCTGCGGTCTCGCGCCATCTCAAGGTGCTGGAGGACGCGGGAATCATTGAACGACGCATTGACCGCCAGTTCCGCTCGTTTCGCATTCGACCGGCAAGCCTGCGTGCGGTGGACGACTGGATCGGCCGCTACCGGCAGTTCTGGCAGACTTCATTCGACCGACTGGAAAAAGTGATTGCGCAGGAGGAGAGCAAAAATGGCAACCGTGACTGACGACAAGGTCCTGGTAATTGAACGGGTCATTGCGACGACGCCCGAAAGACTTTTTGATGCCTGGGTGCAACCCGACTTGCTGGTGCAATGGTGGGGACCTGAGGGCATGTCCACCCCGAAACACCAGATTGATGTGCGCGAGGGCGGCGCCTGGGAGACGACCATGCGCAATGCCGATGGCGGCGAACATGTGTGCTGCGGCACCTACAGGACAATCGACCGTCCAAACCGTCTGGTGTTCAGTTGGGCATGGAAACAGCCGGACGGAAGCCAGGGCGAAGTCACCGAAGTCTGCGTGACCTTCACAGCTGTTGCCGGCGGCACAAGAATGGTCCTGGACCAGCGTGCATTTGCCGATGTGACCGCCAGAGACAACCATGGCATTGGCTGGAATTCCAGCTTCAATTGCCTCGAACAATTGCTTGCCTGAGGAACGGACTGATGGATCAACACAAAATCGTTTCACGCGAGGCATGGGTGCAGGCGCGCGTCGCACTGCTGGAGCGTGAAAAGGCCTTTACCCGTGCGCGTGACGCCCTGAGCATGGAGCGCCGCTGCCTGCCCTGGGTAGAAGTCACCAAACCATATACCTTCAACACAAATGAAGGCGAAAAGGCACTGGCGGATCTGTTCGGCGATCACAGCCAATTGGTGGTTTACCACTTCATGTATGGTCCCGACTGGCAGACCGGCTGCAAGAGCTGTTCCTTCTGGGCGGATAATTTCGACCGAAACATCGCCCATCTTGCGGCCCGTGATGTCACATTGGTTGCCGTATCACGCGCGCCACTTGAGACACTCAATGCATTTCGCCGGCGGATGGACTGGAGCTTTGATTGGGTATCGTCCGGCGGCAGCGATTTCAACTATGATTTTGACGTGTCATTCACGCCGGAAATGCGGGAAAAGGGTGAAATCCGCTACAATTACCAAGCCAGTGATTTCCCCGTTGACGATGCACCCGGCATCAGCGTTTTTTGCAAGAGCGAGGACGCAGCAATCTACCACACCTATTCGACCTATGGCCGCGGGCTCGACATGCTCAATGCCGGCTATCACTATCTGGATCTTGTTCCAAAAGGCCGTGACGAAGATGGAAACCAGCCCATGTCATGGTTGAAGCTGCGCGATTCCTATGCGGCAAACGGCGCCTGAGAACCGGACCTGTTTCAATCAGGGTTCTTCCACAGCCGATATCAGTGTTTTTTCCCGATATCGGCTGGGTGATTGTCCAACCCCCCGACTGAAAACCCGGCTGAAATAGGCCGGATCGGAAAATCCAAGCCCGATAGCAATTTCCTTGACGCTGAAACTTGTGAACATCAGATGGCGTCGGGCTTCGAGCAACAGTCGTTTTTCGATCACATGGGAGGCGGAACTGCCCAGCACAGCGCGGCAGATCCGGTTGAGATGCTGCGCCGTGATGCCCAGCGCGCTGGCATAATAGCCGACCGGATGGTGATGGCGGAATTCGCGATCCACCATTTCACTGAAGGCGCGCATGAGGACCGTCGAACGGTCAGGCGCACGACCGCCGTCCTGACAATCCACATCGCGAAAGGCGCGATAAATACCCACCAGTACAAGGCTGATCCGCGCGCGCAGCGCTGCGGCACGCGCCGGCGAGCGCCAGTCGGCCTCCTGTGTCAGAACCCGCATTTCATGCCCGATGGATTCAATCGACAGTGCATCGCGCAATATTTGCGGCTGGCGCAAAGCCGCCTGAATATCCGGCGAACCGGCGAAGGCGGCACGCACATCCCTTTCGAATAGCGTGAGGATAATGCCGTCGACATTTTCGGAAAAGACAAACCCGTGCACCGTCAGGGCCGGGACAACAATCAGCGCCGGTCCGGCTATGGTATGAACATCGCCATCGAGGGTCACTTCGGCCGCGCCGCTTTTCAGGTGCACGATCTGAAACAGACCTTCATGGCGGTGTGGCGAAATATTGAATCTGTAGACGCGTGACCTGGCCGCAAGCGTTTCCCAATGCAGCCAGTCATCAATGGCGGCCTGCTCGCCATACAGTGCATAAGTCGGTATGATTTCCATTTGCACTCCGATGTTCGGATTATCCAATTCTTTGCCTTCATTGTCCATTGGCCAATTCGTAATCTCGACCGATTGTAGTGCAACAGATAACAAGCCGTTATACGGGAGGGTATACCTATGCGCACTCAGGTCGCCATCATTGGTGCAGGACCGGCCGGTCTGATGCTTGGCCGGCTGCTTGAACAGGCAGGCATAGACAGTGTCATACTGGAGCGCAAAAGCGCCGACTATGTGCTTTCAAGAATTCGCGCCGGTGTGCTCGAACAGGGCAGTGTCGACATGCTGCGCAATGCGGGTGTCGGTGCCCGGATGGATTTGGAGGGCCTTCCGCACCAGGGAATCGAACTGAGCTATGACGGCAAGATCCAGCGCATCGACTTCATGGAGAGGGTCGGTCGGCAGGTGATGGTTTACGGCCAGACGGAAGTCACTCAGGATCTGATGGATGCACGCAATGCAACCGGCGCAATCACCATATATGAGGCTGAGGATGTTGCCCTGCATGATTTTGACAGTTCCCATCCCCGCGTCACCTGGCGCAAGGATGGCGTTGAGCAGGAACTGACGTGCGATTTCATTGCCGGTTGTGACGGGTATCACGGAGTATCGCGGGCCAGCGTTCCAGCGCAGGCAGTCAAAACGTTTGAGCGGGTCTATCCGTTCGGCTGGCTTGGCGTGCTGGTGGATCAGCCGCCGGTTTCCGATGAACTGATCTATGCCCATCACGAACGGGGCTTCGCCCTGTGCTCCATGCGGTCGCTGACACGCAGCCGCTATTATGTCCAGGTGGGCTCTGACGAGAAGGTGGAAAACTGGTCGGATGACCGGTTCTGGGATGAATTGCGGGCGCGTCTGAATGTCGAGACGGCCGAATCCATGAAGATCGGGACGTCCATCGAGAAATCGATTGCGCCGCTGCGCAGCTTTGTTGCCGAGCCCTTGCGGTTTGGCTCTCTCTTTCTGGCCGGAGACGCTGCCCATATCGTACCGCCCACGGGCGCCAAAGGCCTCAATCTCGCCATGAGCGACGTCAAGGCGCTCGGCGCGGCGATGATTGAATTCTATGGCGAAAAGTCCGCCGCCGGCATCGACCATTATTCGAGCAAAGTGCTTGACCGGATCTGGAAAGCCGAACGGTTTTCCTGGTGGATGACCAGCATGATGCATGTCTTTCCGGAGAGCGGCGCCTTCGGCTTGCGCATCCAGCAGGCCGAATTCAACTATCTCGCCGGTTCGGTCGCCGCACAGCAAAGCCTGTCGGAAAATTATTGCGGCCTGCCCGACTGATATACACAAGCTCCCTCGACCGCCAGGGGACGACGTTGTGCCGATGCTTGACATTCCCTGGTGCGCCTGATGTAGGACAGCTAACGGCCTGTCGGCCATGCATGAACCATAATCTGAGCAGGGGTGCGGACAATCGGCCCGATGGATTGCCTTGAACGTGTCAAATCATGGTGCACCCAGGTGGCCCTGGCGATCTTCAAACAGCAAACCAGCAGCGCGTCAGGATGAAACAGACCTCATTGAAGATGATAAGTTTGTGGTATCGACAAGCTGGCGGAAAACGCCGCTGAATGCAACTGGATTGCCCATATAGAGCGTCTTGTCAGGTCTCTGGGTGCGAATGTCAGCAGACATCTGGTCGCGAAGCGCCGGATCGTCGATCATGCGCAGCGCTGCGCTGATATAGTCCTGTGGCGTTGCTGCAATCGTCCATTGCGGAAAATTCATACGCCGGAACATGCCCTCGTCTATATGCGAATGCACCTCGTCGCCCGTGAAGCAGATTCCCGGCAACCCGCAAAAGACGGTATCCACGATGCCGTTGGTATTTCCGAAGGGAAACGGATTGGCGAACAGGTCGCACATGGCGATATTGGCCATATAGTGCTCGTAGGCCGTGGTCTCATGCACAATGGCTCCGGACAGATATTGCGCGATGGCTTTTTTGGCGTAGCTGTGGACCAGCTCCGGCGCACCGCCAAGCAGAAAGTGAAACTCGACGTCGTGCCTGGCCTGTTGCTGGATGGATCGGCAAGTCTCCAGAAAGAGAGGATTGAGCTTCATGATGGCCGCGGGAACGGCAATCCTGACCGGGCCACCGGCTTTTCTTGCTGATTTGGGCAATTGCACGGTTGGCTCGAAATAGGGCAAGGCGTTTTTGGGAACCTGAATGACATTTTCACTGAAGAGCGAAACATCACCGACATAATCCTCTTCGACAACAACATGATCAATCTTGTCGGAATGGGTCGTCGCCGGATGGCCGAGCGCAATGATCTGGGTGGGCGCCAGGCGAATATTGACAAGATAAAGGGTTGGCAGAGCCATGCCAACGGACGGGAAATAGGTGGCGACCGGCCGGTGTTCCTCAACCAGTTTCAGGATCGGCTTCATGAAACGCAGGTCGTGTGAATAGGGTTCCAAAACATGGAACTCATCAAACAAGGCTTTCCCTGCATCATCCACCATTCCCTTCGGACCAAAACCGACCAGACGATATTTTTCGCGCAAAGCCTGCATGGATATCGAATGGGTGCGCATGATGGAATGTCTCTTGTGAAACCATTCCAGCATCACGAAAACAGTGGGTTTCGAAGAAGACGACCTTGGCTTTAATTGGGGATCGACAATGCCGGCATCGCTCATTTGACGCCGCAAAAGCCGGTTGAGCGGCCGCTTTACGTTATGCTTGTCCCTCTCCAGTCCGTAGCTTGAATGCATCCAGAGATCGACAAGGATCTCCACAGGCAATCCGGCAATATTGTCGATTTTTCCCAGCGCTTCGGTAATCCAACGCAGCAGGACCTCGCGTTTTTGATGCGCGCGTGGTGTCGCCAGCAGGCGGTTGGAGAGAATGGCGAGGGCAAGTGCGCACGCCAGCTTGGGCGCTCGTTGGAAAAGCGCCGTAAAATCCATTGGCAATGCTGATTCAGCACCATAGAGCACGCATAGCCTTAACAATTCATCAGGACGGGCCCTTGAGATAAATTCTGCAGAGGGTTCGATGCCGAGCCGCTCGAGGATGAAGTCCGTATTGCCAAAGGAACTGGCATTGAAGACAAGCGCAAGCCAGCGATGCGATGCCATGAAACGCAGGAAATACCTTTCATCGATGACACAATCGGGGCGGGCGAAGAGGTCCGCAATGACGGCGGCCAGCCTTGTGGCCGCTTCCTCTGCGCGTTGCGTTTGGAAGACCGGTTGAAATGCCTGCCCTGGAATATTGCCAAGACCGCCTCCGCTCGCCGAAATGGACCCCAATATATTCAGCAGGCTGGCCATTGCTGCAGCGGTGTCGCCCTGCCCCACCAGTTGCTCCAGGACCCTGATTGCCGATGCTTCGTGTTGATTCATACTGCGTTCCATCCCGAGACATACGTGGCCTGGCGGCTGCAACCTGTTCAATGCCGTTCCGATCACCGCATCAGCAAAGGTCATTAGGCTTTCGCAGCGTGACATGCCTCACACCATTTGAAAAGAACAGAAAAACTTGACGTAAACGTAAAAAACCCTCGGACTGTCAGCCGGGACTTTGCATTCACGATTGACTTGATCAAAATTTTTTCTTCAGGCCGATCTGACCATCGATGCTTGAATGGTCTGAACCTATGATGCCACTGACGGCGGCTTCAAAAGCGAAGTCCTGGGCCGCGATCATCGTGAACCCGACACCACCAAAGAAACTTCTGACGTTAATGTCATAGGTACTGGTGACGCTGGCACTGTTTTGCAGGATTTCAGATACAGTCGTGTCCAGCGTGCCGAAATCCTCGCGCCAACCGGCCACTGCTTTGAAGGTGGTCAAACCATATGTGGCTGTATGCCGTGGTCCGGCCTCCATCAGGAAATGGGTATCGCTGGTGCTGCCGACCCTGAGCGCCGTTAAGCCGCCCTGCTCGCCATAGGCTCCTGTTTTGACATAACCGAAGGCACCGGCAAAGGCGGTGCCGACAAGCATGCCATCCCCGGTTTCGGCTTCGACACCAAAGCCCTGGCCCCACCCTTGACTGGAACCATTGACCGGGCTTTTGTTGGTATTGGCCATTCCAAAGGTCGCCGGAGCTCTCAATGTGCCTGTCTGGGTTTTACTCAAAAAAGTGCCGGACTGGCGCTGGCTGCTGGACCGTGAGGACAGCCCCTGGTATCCTGGCATGCGGCTGTTTCGGCAGCAGGAAGACGGTGACTGGGCAGGCGTCGTCACCCAGGTGGTCGACGCGCTGAAGAGCTTCTCGCCCAAATAAAACGCCAAATCAGCAAATCGTCCTGCTTCCAATCAAACATACAGAATGGGCGCTTCGCGATTGTGAACCCGTTCGCCAGGCGAGGTTTCAAACTCCCTGGCCGCCTTGTGGCCGGAAAAGACGGCTGCCTGAATCAGCCCCGGCGCCAGGGCATCACCGATCAGGGTTGCTGGCAAGCCATGGAACAAGGCAAGGTCGGGATCGCGCAGCCCGATGTGAATCAGGGTGCCGAATGCAAGGCTCTGCAAATCCTGCTTCGTATCAGACCGGGCAATTTCCAATGTGTTGCTGGAGCATTTTTGTGCAAAGGTGTTTGGCATCAACCGAACACCGGCCTGATGCAATTCAGCGACGACACGCGGTTGTTCCAGCGTGTAATTGGTCCAGGTGGCAATGTCTGACAGGGGCGACACCAGCGTGACGGCATGGCCTTCCCTGACCATTTTCAGCGCCAGGACATGACCCATATAGTAGTGATCGTCATCGTAGATGACGACCGGGCCCGTAACCGGCATGCCGGCCATCACGTCATCGGGTGTTATGATTGTTTCCTGAAAGCCCGCAATGGGCTGATAGGATGTGTGGCCGCGGCCTTGTCTTTCCCAGGTTGATCCGGTTGCCACGAAAACGTGGTCGGCTTCGAATGCTGCAATGTCACCGGCGGTCAGAAGGCTTTGCGCATAAAGGTCAACATTGGAAAGCTGCTGAAGCTGGTAGAGACGATAATCGCGCACCCGTCCCCAGGCTGACAGGCCGGGCAGAAGGCATTCGCGCGCCACGCGGCCACCGAAGACGTCGGCTTTCTCGGCAAGAGTGACTCTGTGCCCGGCCCGCGCAAGCGTCAGGGCCGCTTCCAGACCGGCTGGCCCGGAGCCGACAACAAGCGCATGTTTGGGCGTTCTGGCGGCGGGGACATTTTCGGGATGCCAGCCACGCCGCCATTCTTCAGACACGGTGGGATTCTGCGTGCACCGCAGCGGCAGGCTGTTGGCATCAGAGGCGGCACAAATGTTGCAGCCGATACACTCGCGGATATCTTCGATCCTGCCTTCCCTGACCTTGTTGGGTAAAAACGGATCGGCAATGGAAGGCCGCGCGCCTCCAATCAGGTCCAGAACGCCGCGCCTGATCTGGCTGACCATCGCATCGGGCGAAGTAAACCGGCCAACGCCGACGACCGGCTTGGTGGTCACGGTTTTGACAAAGGACGTGAATTCCTCCTGAAAGCCTTCAGGATCAAATCGGGAGGTTCCGCTGTCCCTGCTCCAGCCCGAGACGTTTACGTCCCACAGATCAGGAATCTCCGCCAGGGCCTCGACCACATCGCGGCCTTCCCCATCACAGGTGATGGCTTTGGGGCCGTTGAGTTCATGCACTGCGAAGCGAACGGCAATGGCGATCTCGCCGGCGGCCTCCTCCTGCGCTTCTTCCAGCACTTCGCGGAACAGCCTCAGGCGGTTTTCAAAGGAGCCGCCATATTCATCCGTGCGGCGGTTGTAGACAGGCGACAGGAAATGCCAAAGGATCGACGCATCATGGGCGGCATAGACATAGGTGATATCATAGCCGGCCTGCTTTGATCGGCTGATCGCATCGCGGTAACTTTTTCGCAGAGCGCGAATGTCTGCCTTGTCCATGGCCTTGCACTGCACAGGAATGCCATTGGCCATGCCCCTGGAGCGCAATCCCGTATGGCCGATTTCTATGGCGGACAGGGCACCGCGGGCGCGCAGACGCTCCGTCAGGCGCGCATGGCTTTTCACATCCTGCGCGTCCCAGAATTTTTCGATGGGGAGATTGGAAATATCTGAGCCCGGATCGATTTCCGCCAATTGCATCGAGACCGTGCCCCAGCCGCCTTCGGCTTTCATTTCCCGCATTTTCACCGAACCATTGGGCATCAAGGGCGAATGACCATTGGCATGGGGAACGGAAAAGAAACGATTGGGAGCCGTCACAGGACCAATTTTTACCGGCTCGAACAAAATATCGTAGTTCATCCATCTCTCTCCATGCGGCGATCGGCTTCAGGCTGATTTGATCGTGCCGTTATCCAGCCAGGCATCAAAGATCTGCAGCGCCTTGTCGGCAAATGCGTCATCGTTGATATGGCAATCGATCTCTTCAAACCGGACCGGCTGCGTGAAGACCGTGCGCATTTCTTCCAGAAATTCTGCAAAGGCCTGCGGATCGTGGGCAACGCCGCCCTCACGGTCCCATTCCTCGACACCCTGATTGGGCATGAGCACATGAACAGGCGCCTTACTTTGCGACAGGCGCGATGCCATTTCGCGCGCGGTCTGCCTGCGTTCATCGCCGTTCAAGGCAGATGATTTGATCAGGCGGTTGTGCTCATGAAAGGGACGGTCCTGATATTGCGCAGGTATCTCCTGCCAACCGGCAAAATCGATCAGATCCAGGCAACCGGGCGCAACGATCTGCGGAATGCCGGCTCGCCCCGCATTCAACAGGCGGTCGGAACCGCCATTGATCACCGAACCGGCCAGCAAATTGCCCAGCTCCGGCAGGGCAAAATCCATCACGCAGGCAAAGCCGCCTTCTCTCGCCACGCTTTCAAAGGCCATGCCGCCCATGCCCGTGGCATGGAAAACCGCCACTTCAAAGCCGCGTTTTTCCAATTCCGGCTTGAGGCGTTTCTGGTATTTCAGGCAGGAGGTTCCCAGCGATGTCATTCCGACGATCGGCGTTTTGCCATCCGGCTTTTCGACGGCCCGCGCAGCCCCCAGCACAGCACCGGCGGCCTGACTGAGGGAGGATTTGCAGATGGAGTTGAGGCCATAGAGACCTCCGGCCCAGAGGATCATCTGGATATCTGACGACAATCGCTCCGGCGGAATGAGCGGCGAAAAGGACACGGTGGAAACCACATATTTTGGAACACCGATGGGCAAGGCGCGGCAGACATCAAGCGCCAGATCCGTACCCATGGTGCCGCCAAGGATCACCACACCGTCAAAGCGGTCTTCAGCAAAGAGTTTGCGGGCAAGCGTGCTGGCGCCCCTGGCCATGATCTGCATGGCGCTGTTTTCATCGCCACTGTCAATGACAGCTTCAATACTGCTTCCGGCAGCCTCGGCCACATTGTGCTTTGAATAATCGGTGGAATTTTGCGGATCCCCCAGAACGGAGACATCCATGGTCAGAACGCCACCGCCAATGTGGCGGATGCGTTCGACCATATAGTTCAACTCGTCATTTTTGGTGTCGTAGGTTCCGATCACCAGGATCGTTTTGTCAGCCATCCCGTCCTCCCTATATAGCGCCGGGATCACCCGCGCATGATTTCACCCTTTGGGTCGTAAAAGGGCGCCAATTGCAATCGAGCGGCATAGAGCCTGCCTGCGACCTGCACTTCGAACCCGCCTTCATCGATCCATACCTTGCTCACGCCCTCATCCTTGTGGATGTTCGCAAGCCCGACCATCTTTTCAAGCCGGAAACCCCAATCGCCGGAGGTAACGTGCCCGACGATTTCGCCATTTTTCCAGATGGGCTCATTGTGCATGAGCCATGGACCGGATTGTGCGTTCATGTCATCGACGACCAGGGATACAGTCCGGTGCTGGGTAGCCGGACCCGCCGCCTTTTGTTCTGCCAGATGTTTGCTGCCCAGAAAGTGATCCGGCTTGTCCAGATTGACCGCAAAACCCAATCCGCTTTCATAGGGTGTATCGTCCTCGCCAATATCATGGCCGAAGTGCCGGAAGCCTTTTTCCAGGCGGCATGCATTCATGGCAAACATGCCCATATGTCTGAGGCCGTGCCCTTCGCCGGCGCTCAAAAGGGCGTCATAGACATGCGCGGTGAATTCGGTCGGGACCATCAATTCATAACCCAGTTCCCCGAGAAAAGACCTGCGGATGGCCCAGCCTCTTGCATAAGCCATGTCGATCTCACGCGCCGCGCCAAAGGCGAAGGCCTCATTGGAAAGATCATCACCGGATAGCTGAGACAATATCTCACGGGATTTCGGGCCATGGATGGTCAGCAGCCCATAGGCGGATGTGGCGTCGAATATTTCAAAATGCCAATCGGGATCGGCATGGCGCCTGATCCAGGCCTTGTCCCGCGTCTGGGAGGGATGACCGGTGATGACCATGAATGTCTGGGTCTCTATGCGCGTTATGGTGACATCGGCTTCAATGCCGCCCCGGGCATTGAGAAATTGCGTGTAAACGGAGGTTCCGGTGGGTACATCCATTTGCGCTCCGCATATCCGGTTCAGCGCCTTGACCGCATCACGTCCCTGAACGAGAATTTTAGCGTACATGGACTGATCAATCAGCACCGCATTGTCGCGCGCCGCCAGGCATTCAGCCTGCACCTTGTCCGACCAGGGTTTCCATCCCAGCGCCGGTTCTGTCGCCCATTGCTGATTGTCCCGGTCAAAATACATCGGGACTTCCCAGCCAATCCGTTCGGCAAAAACCGCGCCCGCCGCATGCAGCCTGTCGTGCAGCGGAACCTTGCGCAGATTTCGCGTGGTCACAGTCTGCCTGCCGGGCCAGGCAATCCCGTAGTGAAAGCCGATGGATTCTGCGCTGCGATCATGGACGTAGCGCGTATTGGCCTGAAAGGGATGCGCACGAGCCGCCAGCAAGGATCCCATGGCTCGCGATGGGTCGCCATCGATCATCCATTCAGCCATGGTCAGCCCAACGCCGCCGGAATTCAAAATGCCGTTTGAATTCATGCCGGATGCAATGAACAGCCCGTCAATCTCCGGGGCCGGCCCCAGATAGGGACGGCCATCGGGCGTAAAACTTTCCGGACCGTTGAAAAATGTCTGAATGCCCATATCCGCCAGTTTCGGCATGCGTGCAAACATGCCTTCCAGCTCAGCCTCCACATGGTCCATGTCGAAAGGCAGTTCGTCAAACTCGAAATCCTTCGGAATGCCTTCGGCCCCCCAGGGCTTGCCCAGGGCTTCAAAGCCGCCGATCAGCAGTTTTCCGGCATCCTCTTTCCAGTAGGTCCGCTCTTCGACAAGATTCAGGATCGGTTGATCACGGGGCAAGGCGTCCATTGGTTCGGTGACAATATAGAAGTGCTCCACCGCATGCAGCGGCAGGGTGACGCCATGGGCCTTGGCGAACAAATGGCTCCACATTCCTCCGGCGAGCAGGACCTTGCCGGTTGCGATATCGCCGCTATCGGTGTGAACGCCGACAATCTTCCCGTTCCTGACGATCAGACTCTTCACTTCGACATCTTCAAACCGGCTACCGCCCAGCGCCCGCGCGCCCTTGACCAGCGCGACAGAGACATCAAGCGGGTTGACCTGACCGTTCGACGGAACGAAAAAGCCGGACTTGACGTCGCCGGTTTCAATCCAGGGCCATTTTTCCGCGACTTCATCGCGCGACAGCATGGACGATGCAATCCCCATGCGGGCGGCATGATCATGGCTTCGCAGCAATTGCTCATGGCGCACGTCACCCAATGCGATATTGATTGTTCCGTTCTGCTTGTAACCGGTGGCCTGCCCGGTCTCCAGCTCCAGGTCCTGAAACAGTCTGGCGGTATATTTCCCCAGTTCGGTCTGGGCGGTGCTGTCGCGCAACTGCCCGACGATCCCCGCAGCATGCCAGGTCGTGCCACTGGCAATCTTGCGGCGTTCCAGAAGAACGGCAGGAATACCCCTTCGGGCCAGGTGATAGAGCGTGGACACGCCGACAATGCCGCCGCCGATGATCACCACAGGCGCCTTTTGCGGAAGCTCTTTTTGCACACCTGTCATGGCTGTCATGGACGCGACTCTCACAATTGAATCCAGGCCGTTTTGAGATTGCGATATTTGTCAAAGGCATGGAGAGATTTGTCCGAACCATTGCCGGATTGCCCCACACCTCCCAGCGGAACGGTGACATCGGCGCCGCCATAGGTGTTGACGTGTACGACGCCGGCATGGATCGCCCGCACCATGCGATGCGCACGCGACAGGTTTGACGTCCAAACGCCGGCCGCAAGACCGTAATCCGTTGCATTTGCCAATTGCACAGCTTCGGCCTCGTCGGCAAAGGTCGTCACGGCGAGGACAGGACCAAAAACCTCTTTCTGGAACAGACTGTGCGAAGCCTTTACCCCGTCGACAATGGTTGGCTCCATGTAGAAACCGCCGGTTTCCTCAAGACATCGTTTGCCACCCAGCACAAGATGGCCGCCCTCATGGGCAGCCGTTTCGACTGCTGCCAAATCCTGTTTCAACTGGCTTTCCGAATTGATCGCACCAATCTTCGTGTCCAGCAACAGGGGGTCGCCCGGCTGCATGGCGGCTGATGCCTTTGCCACCGCAGCAACAAAATCATCATGGATGTCCTGTTGCACCAGCAGCCGCGAGCCGGCCACGCAGACCTGGCCGGAATTCCTGAATATGCCTGCTGCAACCACTTTTGCCGCCTGATCCAGATCCGCCGTGTCGGCAAAAATGATGTGAGGCGACTTGCCCCCCAGTTCCAGATAGACACGTTTCAGATTGGAACGGGCCGAATATTCCAGCAACCGGCGGCCCGTGGCGCCTGAACCGGTGAAGGCAAGGACATCGACATCCATGGACAGCGCCATGGCCTCGCCGACGACAGCGCCCTCGCCCGTGACGATGTTCAAAACACCTGCGGGAAGGCCCGCTTCCAGAGCCAGTTCGGCCATGCGAAGGAGGCTCAGGGATGCGGTCTCCGGTGGCTTGACGACAAGGCTGTTGCCGGTGGCCAGTGCCGGCCCGATTTTCCAGGCGCCGATCATCAGGGGAAAATTCCACGGGATGATGGCGCCGACAACACCCACCGGTTCGTGATGGATCATGCCCAGGACATTTTGCTGTGTCGGCGCGATCTCGCCATAGACCTTGTCGATGGCTTCGGCGTAATAACGGATCGTGCCGGCGGCAGACAGGGGCTCGGCCTTGTAGGCCATGGCAATTTCGGTGCCGTTGTCGCGCACGCCAAGCACGGCAAGTTCCAGCGCATGTTTTTCGACAAGGTCAGCCCATTTGAGCATGATTGCCTTACGGGCCGCCGGTGGCTGGTTTTTCCACCGGCCATCCTCAAAGGCAGTGCGCGCCGAACCTATGGCGGCGTTCATGTCCGCTGCCGTTCCGCGGGCAATTGTTGTCAGGATGGAACCGTCAATCGGCGAGACGACGTCCATCGCCTCGCCGGAAGAAGCAGGTCTCGCCTTGCCATCAATAAGATGGTGACAGGGTGGCACATCCCGATTGCGCAGTTCATCAATACTCGTCTGGTCCATGCCATTCTCCCTGCTGTGGTGAATTAGAAGGTCGTCATTCATGCAGCGCGCGGTGCACGCGTTGCCAATTATAGAAAGCTACTAGCGCATCTGTGTGTCGTGCAGATCATGGTCGGTTTCGGGTTGGCGATTTCTGTGTTCGATCACCAGGGTTCGGATGTGCAAAATGATGACCAGCACAATGATGGCAAAGAGGATTGCTGCGATCGGCCTGTCGATGAAGTCCAGCGGGGTTTTGACCCGCGCCATGGAACTGCGCAGCTTGGTCTCCATGATGCCCCCCAGAACCATCCCCAGGATAATCGGCACGACCGGCAGGTTCAGACGTTTGAGAACAAGCCCGAACACCCCGAAACCTGCCGCGATGGCACAATCAACGGTCGAATTTCGAAGCGAATAAACGCCGACGAAACTCAGGATCATGATGACAATTCCGAGAAAGCGCGTCGGAATCTGGATGATATTCGTCAGCAGATTGGTGGAGAAAAGCAGGAAGATCAGCACCAGCACGTTGAGAACCAGCATGGCGATGTAAAGCGCCAGAACGAAATCCATGTCGTTTTGAAACAATTGCGGGCCCGGTATCACGTTGTGGACGTAAAAGACCGAGAGCATCATGGCGGTCAGAGCCTCTCCTGGAATACCCAGCGCCAGAAGCGGGATCATGGCGGCAGCCGGAACAGCATTGTTGGCGGATTCAGAAGCGATCAACCCCTCGGGCGACCCCTTGCCAAAAAGCTCCGGCTTCTTCGAGGTTTTCTGGGCATATGTGTAGGACATGAACTGTGCGGTGAATTCACCGACCCCCGGTATCATCCCCATCAAGACGCCAAAGCTCGAGGCAACCGTTGCCACCCGTTTGTGGCCGAAAAGTTCCTTCATTCCGGAAAAGAGCGAGCCTTTCAGGGGCTGCGCCCTGGGGCTGTCGTCCTTGCCGACCATCAGGACAAAGGCCTGGGAAAGGGCGAAGAGACCGAGCACGACGACAATGAGATCAATGCCGGACGACAACCAGGATTGGCCGAATGTGAAACGTTGGGTGTATTTGATCGGCTCAAGTCCGATCGTGTTGAGGAATATGCCAAAACAGGCCAGCATGCCGGCGGCAAAGATCTGCCCGCGATGGGCCAGGACGACAAGAATGATCCCCAGCAGCGCCGCCAGAAATATTTCGCGGCTTCCAAATTGCGGTGCGACCCACGCCAGAACAGGTGACAGGAGAATGAGGCAAAGAATGCCGAAAACGCCGCCAAAAAAGGAGGCCGAATAGGCCAGTGAAATGGCGCGCCTTGCTTCTCCGGCTTTGGTCATCGGATAGCCGTCATAGGTGGTCAGGGCGTTTACCGCCGTGCCGGGCGTATTGATCAGAATGGCAGGGATCGAGCCGCCATACATGGAGGAACCATAGATCCCCAGGAGCATGGTCAGACCGACGAGCGGCTCCAGCGAAAAGGTTGCGGGCAGCAGGATGGCAATGGCAACGGCTGCGCCAACGCCGGGAATGGCCCCAATGATGACGCCGCCAATGGAACCAATCAGCAGTGCGACCAGCACATCAATCCTGGCAAGCAGCCCAAATGCCGAGACGAGATCTTCCATCAGATTTTCCTAGAAATAGGTCAGCATGAATGAACGCATGAAATCGGGCAGCCATTCGTAGATCTGGCCGCCTGGCACTCTGACCTGCAGAAATGACTTGAAAACGACGACGACACTCACCGCCATGAGCACCGAGAAACCGATCATTTTGGGGGTCCTGTATCCCACGCGCAATGCCAGAACGACGGCGAAGAGAACCGTGGAGGGCAGATAGCCAAGCAGCGGAACCACATAGACATAGGCCATGAACCACAGGACATATTCGAAAGAGCGAAGCCAGAACTGAATCTCAAGCCATCTGCCGGCAATCTTCGGGGAGACCCAGGCGCTGATCCAGTTGAGCAGCGCAAACAAGGCCATTCCAACCAGCGAGACAATCGGCCACAAGGCGGGTTGCGCATAAAACTTTGTCGAGGACTTCCAAACGGTCTGGTTGCCGATCTGGCTCAGAAGGAAGAGGGAGAGGATCAGAAAAAACGTCGCAAAAAACAGATTGCCAGGCCGCCGGTGCCGTTGAAACAATTGCTTCAAAGTCTTGATTTGAACCAGCATGCTTTTCCCGCCTCACAATGGAACAGGCAGCGCGACAGTCGCGCTGCCCTTTATCTGATGGTTATTTCAGAATATCGGCAATCACGCCCTGGGCCTTGATATCGGCCTCGATCTGCGCTGTGGATTCATCGGCATCCTGCCAGTAAAGAAGAGCGCCTGTTTCGCTGGCAAGCTTCTGCGCCCGCTCTGACATGATCGTTTCCTTTGCCACCGCAATGATCTTTTCGCGGGCATCCGCGGGCGTATCCTTGCGTACAAACAGACCATTCCATAGCGCCAGATTGATTGCCGGCACCAGTTCCGAAACCGTCGGTGTATCGGGTGTCAGTGGAATACGCTCTTTGCCGATCGAGGCCAGCACCTTGACCTTGTCGAGGCAGGGAAGAACCAGTTGCAGCGTTGTGTTCATTACATCGACATCACCGGAGGCCAGGGTATTGCAGTCCAGCGCATCAAATGCAGCATCGGATGCAAAGCTGAAGCCTTTCGACTTTGCCAGGGCAAGGGTCACCTGCGTCGGTGGCAGGGGCGCACCGAAATGGCCAAGCGCGACATCATTGGTTTTGGCATATTCCGCCAGACCGTCAATATCATCATAGGGCGCATCCTGTCCCGCGACGATGACGAAAGGATAGGTCAGAAAGATGCCCAGTGGCTCGAAGGGATTCGGATTCAGTTCGTCGATGCCGATTTGCGGCCCAACGGTTGGTACCCCGACAACAAATGAACCCACTGTGTAACCATCAGCAGGCTCATTGGCGACGAATATGGCGCCGGGAAACGGACCACCGCCACCGCCGGGCTTGTTCAGCACCGCAGCCGGCGAGCCGTATTTGGCCTGAAAGTCTTCGGCGATCATGCGTGTGAGAACGTCTTCCAGATCACCTGGTGCCCAGGGCACGACAAAGGCGACCGGTTTTTCAGGATATTCAGCAAATGAAGGGGTTGCGGCAAGGGTGCCTAGCGAGACTGTGGCGGCAAGCGCCAAGGTAAGCAGCGATTTCATATGTTTCTCCCAGTTTCGGTTCATTATTTAAACCGGCGTTGCATTTTTATCTTGCTACCAAAATTGAAGTCTGTCAACTTATTGAGCAGCTTCGGATGGAAAACCAGATGATCTGGTGGGAAAATTGAATGGGAAAAATATCAAAGGCATTGAATCTGTTAAATTATTTTTCCGAGCTCATGCCGGAAATCGGTTTGGCGGAGTTCAGTCGCCTGACGGGACAGGATAAAGCCACCGTGCATCGGCACCTGGCTGAACTGGAATCAAACGGGTTCCTGGATCAGAATCCCTACACACGAAAATACCGGTTGGGTGCTGCCGTATTGAGGCTTTCTGCCGTGCGCGAAAGGACATTCCCGGCACGACGCATCGTGTCACAATGGGTGGATGAACTTTCACTCCAGAGCGATGAACTGGTTCATGCATCCCTTATCCAGGGATATGGCCAGGGATACGGCATGTCGTCACTGTATTTCCGTGACGCAGGCTCTGGCGGAACAAGGGTGTATTTTTCCGAAGCCGACATCCTGCCCCTGCATGCAACAGCCTCCGGGGTCTGTGCTCTGGCCTTTGGTCCGCCCACCCTCCTGCAGCACACCGCCTCGAAGACATTGGACAGGTTTACGCAGCACACGGTTACCGATCACAATGAACTCAACGCCATGGTCGAAAAGACACGGCGGCAGGGATATTCTTTCACCAATCAGACCTATGAGGCCGAAATCTGCTCGATTGCCGCACCGTTTTTCGAAGACAGGGCGATCGCCTACGGCACGATCACGATTGCCGTCCCGGCTTCGAGAATGAACGACGATTCGAAGATGCGTTTCGTCACTTTATTGTGGAACGCAGCGACAGCAATTTCGGCAGAGTTGGGGGGCGCAATCCCCGAAGACCTGAAACAGGTATGGAACGAGGCGGCCCAGGGCCGCGGACAAATGGAGCGACAATCATGAATTCCCAGAACATCAACTTCCTCAAAGAAAACAATGCGCGCCACATGTTTCATCCGATGGCCCACCCTGCCGACAGTCTGGCAAACCCGCCGAAGATCATCACCGGTGGTTCAGGTGTGCGCATTCGCGATGTTGATGGCAAGGAAACCATCGATGCGGTCGGCGGCCTTTGGAATGTCAACCTTGGCTACTCATGCGCACCTGTGAAAGAAGCCATCACCCGACAGCTTGATGCACTTCCCTATTATTCCATATTTCGCGGCACATCCAACGACGCCATCATCACGCTTTCCTACGAGCTCGCCGATTTCTTCGCCGAAGACGGACTGGTGCGGGCCTTTTTCACCTCGGGCGGATCAGACAGTGTTGAAACAGCCCTGCGCCTGGCGCGGCAATTCCACAAGATCAGAGGCGAACATGGCCGGGTCAAATTCATCAGCCTGAAGAAAGGCTATCATGGCACCCACATGGGTGGGGCGTCGATCAACGGAAACGCCAATTTTCGCACACCCTACGAGCCGCTTCTGCCTGGCTGCCATCATATTCCCGCGCCTTACACCTACCGCAATCCCTTTGATGAAACCGACCCGGCCAAACTGGCGAAGCTCTGTGCGGCAGCGCTGGAAGATGAAATCGCCTTTCAGGGCGCAGGCACCATTGCCGCCTTTATCATGGAACCGATCCTGGGGGCCGGAGGCGTGATCCCGCCGCACAAGTCCTTCATGCCGATGGTGCGCGAGATCTGTGACCGAAACGGCATTCTGTTGATCGCCGATGAAGTGATCACGGCCTTCGGGCGCTCGGGCGCCTGGAGCGGTTCGCGCCTCTGGGGCGTCAAACCGGACCTGATGTGCACGGCAAAAGCCATCACCAATGGATTTTTCCCCTTCGGTGCCGTCATGATGGCGCAGCACTTCGTCGATGTCTTCGAAAATGACAAGACAGGCGCAGCGTCCATCGGCCACGGCTATACCTATTCCGGCCATCCCGTGGGTGCTGCCGCCGCTCTGGCCTGCCTTGCGGAAACCAGAAGGCTCGACGTCAAGACAAATGCAGCCGCCCGGGGAACCCAGCTCTTCCAAGGCATTGAAGCGCTGATGGAAAAACACGCGATCATCGGTGACATCCGCGGCGGCCACGGATTGATGGCGGCCATGGAATTGGTGCGTGACCGGGCAACAAAGGCCCCGATCGACAAGGCAACAACCGCCAAATTTCAGGAGGTTGTCTATGAGAATGGTGTGATGGTGCGCATATCCGGACCAAATGTCATCCTGTCGCCGCCACTCATCATTTCACAAAGTGACGTCGATCAGGTGCTTGGGGCACTGGATGCCGGCTTCAGCGCTCTTTGACAGGAACGAAAGCGATTTGGGACCATTTCGATGAAGACCATTGGCGATACAGACAATTTCGTTGCCCTTCTTGGCACCAAGGGTGGCCCGGCCATCCGTCCGGGGTCAACAAACCCGACGTCCAGCCTGCTTGTGTTGGAAGGCCGGAAAATCGTCGTCGATTGCGGCCTGGGTGTCACCCGCGGTCTTGTCGATCAGGGCATGGCGCTGAAAGACCTGGAGCTGATTTTCATTACGCATCTGCATTCCGATCATTATGTGGAACTGGGCGGCCTGCTGCACACGGCCTGGACGGCAGGCCTGAAAACCCCGGTCACTGTCTTTGCGCCCAAGGGCGCTGACCAGTACTGGCAGCATTTCCTCTGCGCCATGAAGGCCGATATCGAATTGAGAATGGCGGATGAAGGCAGGCCTGACCTTGCCGCACTGGTGTCTTTCAAGACCCTGGACGATGGGCCCGTATTGAACAGTCGCGCGCTGACGGTCTCAGCGATGCGCAACACACATCCGCCGCTGATCGATACATTCTCCCTTCGGTTTTCCGGGCGCAGGCATGATGTGGTCTTTTCGGGCGACACCGCCTACCTGCCAAAGCTCGCCGAATTTGCCCGGGACGCGAACCTCCTGATCCATGAAGCCATGCTGGGTGAGGCCCTCGACGCCCTGTTCAAGCGGATCGGCAACACGGATGACCGGCTGATGAAACATTGGCTGCGCTCCCACACGATGGCCGGCGATGCAGGAAAGATCGCCACGCAGGCTGACGTCAAGGCACTGGCACTGAACCATCTGATCCCTTCCGATGATCCCGATTTCACCGACGAGGATTGGCGCCGTGCCGTCAGGCCCACCTGGGATGGGTCGCTTCATATCGGCAGCGATGGATTGCGGATCGAGCTGGAATAATATTGTTCACGGCAGGCGCAGGAAGCTGGTGATAGCCGATCAGCAGCCACCGTGTTTTTTCAATCCACTGTCGCAGGCCCGGTGGGAACAAGGCTGCTGAACGGCTTTCCTGTCGCCTGTTCATATTCGGCCTCATCCCAGAACCCGATCAAAATTCCAAATTCCGCGGTTAGCGGCAACCGCGACACGAGCTCCGCGTTGGCCGTTATGCGGGTGTGATGCTGCAGTGACCATGACATCAGGGCCTTCTCCATCCGCTCGCGCGCTTCACAATGCTGTTGCAGATCGGATCCCCCGATGTCATCAAGCTCATCAGGATCCAATTCAAGATCAAACAGAAACGGTCTGAAGCCTTCGCATCTTATGTATTTCCAGCGCCCGTCAAAAATCATCACAGTGCGGGCATCCTCCTGCGGCACCTCGAGTGCCCGTGCCATTTCAAAGCTGGAATAATCATGCTCACTGATCACATACCGCCTCGAAAAGCCGTCTTTTCCATGCAGCAGCGGCATCAGATTCCGGCCTTCCAGGACATGGGGTTTGGGCGGGCAGCCCAGAGCGTCCATGAACGTCGGCGCAAGATCAATCATTTCCACCAAAGCATCTGAAACACTGCCGCGCGTATGGTTTGCTGCAGGTCTCGGGTCGCAGATAATCAGGGGTACCTTTACGGCTGACTGATGATAGAAATCCTTGTCGCCCATCCAGTGGTCGCCCATGTAATCGCCATGATCGGAGGTGAAGGCGACAATGGTGTTTTCGCTCAGGCCCTTCTCATCCATCCAGGCAAACAATCGACCCAGATTGTCATCGAGTTGTTTGATCAGCCCCATATAGGCGGGGATTACATGCTCGCGCACCTGGTCACGCGCAAAACAGCGACAGACGCGCGATTGCAGATAGGCGCGCAACAAGGGGTGGTCGGTGTCGCGCTCGGCGGAAGACCTGATCGGTGCGATGATGTGTTCAGGGCCATACATGTCATGATAGGGTGCGGGAACAATATAGGGCCAATGGGGCTTGATATAGCTCAAGTGACACAGCCAGGGCTCCTCCTGCTGCATGGCGTCCTCCATGAAATCCATGGCGCGGTTGGTCATATAGGCCGTTTCTGAATGTTCCTCGGGAATATTCGCCTCCAGACGGGAATTCTTCAGCAGCCAGGCGGACATGAGCGTCCCATCCTCATCGATGCCGGAGTTTGCAAAATCCTCCCAGGGATTGTCGGATTTATAGCCCAATGCCATCAGATAATCGTCATAGGCCGACCAGCGCTGCCCGATGCTGTCAGGATGAAGACCGTCGTCCCTTTCAAAAGGTTCAAAACCACATTCGGATACGCGCACACCAATTTCACTCTTGGGATCAACGCCCAGCCAGGCCATGCCTTCCGCATCCGCAACCATGTGGGTCTTTCCCACGAGCCCGGCACGTATGCCTGCACCGCGAAGATGATCACCCAGCGTGGGCTCGCCTACCCTCAAGGGTATGCCGTTCCAGGTCGATCCATGGCTGCGAACATATCGCCCCGTATAGGCGGACATGCGCGAAGGTCCGCATACGGGCGATTGCACATAGGTATTGGTAAAGCGAACGCCACGCGCGGCCAGACTGTCGATATGGGGCGTGTGCAGATGCGGGTGACCGTAGCAGCTTAGATAATCAAACCGCAGTTGATCAGCCATGATCCATAGAACATTCGGCTTCTTTGTCATCAGATTCGTTTTCCCAAGTATCTGTCCAGGCAAGAATTGTTGTGTGAAAGAAGCAAATCAGATTCTCGGCAGTCCGTTATGAACAGTCAGAGTTTTGATTATTTGCCCCCTTCGCACCGCGCTGATCATGCGCGCAAAGTCCTGTATTATGCAATCGCACGAAGCCCAACCCCAAGAAAATCTCCAGCGCAAAAAACGTCTGTCAGAACAAAGCGTCTTGTCACCGGCCTTGAAACAGGGGGCAAATCAGAGATCATAAGCTCAATGCCTTGTTCACCAGCGCCCGTTTGTCGGGGTAGATTTCCACGTTGACACCACGTTCAATCAGCGCATCTTTCAATTCATCTTCCGGCAAAGCTTCAATCGCAGCTTCCGTCATGTTGAGGAAATTGATTTTCCGTTTGAATGGCGGGTTTGTTGCACCAAAGGTTTCACGATTGTTGAATTTGAAATCCTCGGCGTATTTGCCAAAAAAATGCGTGAGAAACGTATTGAGGCTGGGCCTGACCCTTTTATCCTCAGTCATCAGATTTGCTGACGCATCCAGAGCCTCTACCATCAGTCTCGCCCATCGTTGAGCGCCCTTTTCATTCATCAGTTGCATGGCATTGTGGGTATGATGGAAGTTGAGCCGGAACTCCCCGCCATGATAAGCAGGCCCTGCCCCCATGACATCCAGCCACAGGCCAGCCTGTGTGGCGACATGATGGTCTGCTGCGCCCACGCGGGCAAAGACAGAACGAAACCAGTCTTCATCGTCAAAAACCCGCTCATAGAAGTTCCTGACGATGCCAACAATACGATCCTGTCCAAGCACCGAGAACAATTGCCAGAACTGAATGGGTTTGTTGATATCAGAGGGTGCGGAAAGAGAAATGATATCCGGCATGCGGTGCGCGTCTTTGGGAAGCACTTTTTTGGCAACGGCAGTATCTATGTATTTGAGCCGGGTAATCTCCGTCATGTAGCCAAGGGCCGTTGGATATTTTGCACTGGACAAGCCGCTCTCCGACATATTTTTCACAAGTGAATTCTTCGCCTCGTGGCTCGATCCTTAGATCAGGAAAAGGACAAGAACACTTTGTCTATTTTAACTTATGCAGGAAAGCCTGCAAAAACCATCCAAGTCCAATTTCGACAAGCACCCCGGAAAACCTGGCGCAAAGCGGGGTTCCTTATTGCACCGCCCGCTCAACCGCAGTTTGCTCCGGTATCCTCATGCTGCAGATGCGTGCGGTGCGACTGAATCGCGCAAGACGATTTCGAACCCGACATCTTTGGGTTTGGCACTGACATCTTCTCCGTGGATCTTTGCCATCAACATGGATGCCGCATGACAGCCCATTTCAAAAGCCGGCGAGCGAATGGTTGTCAGAGCCGGTTCGATGGATGCAGCAATTTCAAAATCTCCAAACCCGGCAACAGACATGACGGAGGGCACGTGAATACCGCGCCGTGCGCATTCGAAAATCGCGCCGGCGGCATGAATATCCGTGCATCCGATAATGGCATCAAGGCGCGGTTCGCGCTCAAGCAAAGCGGCCAGCCCCAGACGTCCACTTTCATAGTCCTTTTGAGCCGGGGAACTGAATATCAATTGGTCTGGGCAACCATTTGCCTGGACTGCAGCAATGAACCCGTTTCGCCGCTCCTCGTAGCGCCTTATCCCTGGCGTATGAAAATCGACATATCCGACATATTTCCTGCCCTGATCAAGAACGTGGCAGGTCATGGAGCGCATTGCGTCAAAATCGGAGAATCCGACAGCCATGTCCAGTATCGGACCGTTGAGAGCCCACAATTCAACGACGGGAATGCCGATCGCAGTGACCATTTTTTCCAGTTTTGGGGAATGATCGTTACCAATCAGCACAATGCCATCGGGCCGACGTTCCAGCAGCGTCGCTACAATTTCAGCCTCGCGATCGGGAGAAAATGCGCTTGAAGACAAAAGCAGTTCATAACCATCTGTGTTCAACCGAGCGACGAGCCCTTCGATCGTGCGCGCAAAGTTTGAATTGGAGAGTGTCGGAACAACGACTGCGACGACCTTGCTGCGGCGTGAAGACAGCTCTCCGGCAACGGCGTTGGGAATGTAGCCAAGATCCTCGGCCACCTTCTGGACGCGTTTAAGCGTTTCAGGTGCCAGCCGTTCTGGCATGCTGAAGGCTCGGGATACCGTAATAAGCGACACTTTTGCCGCTGCAGCGACGTCTTTGCCTGTCGCCCAGGAGCCGTAGGATCGCTTCGCTTTGCGGGCGCGTTTCATGTTTCCTCCATATGAAACGGGCGGGGTGTTGGCCCCGCCCGATAGTCTATAACTTTACCTATGAGGTCTTAGACGCCTCGTTCTTGCCGCCAGATATCATCACGGGGCATATCAGGTTTAGCTGGTCGCACATCGTAATATTCAAGCAATGGCGTGTACAGGTCAAGAATGCGGCGCAGTTCTCCGATGGGCTCGTCGTGCTCATCGACGCGGAGATCGATCCAGCCATAGGACCTTTTGTTCACAACCAGGATAGATGCTGAATGTTGACCGGCAATCTGACCACCGGCGTCGCGGCCCGCTTCGACACAGCGCATCAGGCGTTCACCGAGGTCCAACTCATCCGTTGTCTCCCATACGTCAGCCATTTTTGTCACTGTCGCTTCACTGGTCACCCGATTGCCCAGCGACACGAAGTTGTCGATGGCGATGTGGCCCTTCCAGTCTTCGTTGTCACTGCCTGTGCGGGCAGCTGTGCGGCCATCACGATCGATAACGGCGATTTGGCGCCACTCGATATAGGGGTCATTGTCTTCCAGTTCCCGCATGACCTTGGGTGCGGAAAAACCCGTTTCCAAAAGGTTCAGGCCAAGTGGGCCAAAGCGGGGATCCCCGTTTGCCTGGGAAACAAGTCCTCCCAGTCCGGCTTTCAGAAATGGGCATTTTGCACCGATTGCGAGGGGTCGCGTTGCAATGGCTATTCCGAACATTCCAGTTCGTTTGCAGCGCGCGATTACGGAAAAAGTCATTTTTGTCTTCCTGCTTATGTTTATTGGTTGTGCAACACTTATCGAAGCTCGATGCCTGCCGCCTTTGCGACCTCACCCCAGCGGGTGATTTCCGATGCCTGGATTTTGGAAAATTCTGCCGGTGTATTTGCGATCACCCGCACGCCCAGAGTGTTCAAACGTTCTGCCAATGCGGGCGTTTGAAGCGCCGTTGCAATGGCATTTTGCAGAATATCAAGCCGTTCAGGTGCTGTGCCCGGAGCTGCAAAAACACCAAACCAAACGCTTGCGTCGTATCCATCGACACCAGCTTCGGCAATCGTTGGAACATCGGGAAGTGCATCGGAACGTTCAGGGGTCGTAACGCCAAGAGCCCGCAGACTTCCTGCTTCGATATGTGGAATGACGGTATTCATATTGTCGAATGCGAGATCAATTCTTCCCGCCAGCAGATCAACCATTGCCGGGGCGGAACCCGTGTAAGGCACATGTTCCATTTTCACGCCGGTCAGGTTTTCAAACAGCGCTGCCGAGAGGTGCTGTGATGTGCCCGGCCCCGTCGAATAATAGTTCAGCTCACCGGGATGCGCCTTGGCATAGGCAATCAGTTCATCAACCGAATTGATATCCAGCTTGGGGTTTACGACCAGCACGTTTGGCACGCTGCCGACCATTGTCACTGCAGAAAAATCCTTTTCAGGATCATAGGGCAAATTGGCGTAGATATGCGGGGCCGTCGCATGGGTTGGCGTGCTGCCGAGAACCACTGAATAGCCATTATCGTCTGCAGTTGCGACTGAGGCACTGCCAATAGTACCGGATGCCCCCGGTCGATTGATGACGGCTATGGGCTGGCCGAGGACCTTTTCAGCTTCCTGCGCGATAGCGCGCGAGAGCGTGTCATTCGCACCGCCGGGATTCCATGGGCTCACCCAGGTAATCGGTTTGGTCGGAAAATCGTCCGCCATTGCCGCTGGAGCACAAACGGCAGCACCGGCGACAAACGACATGGTCCAGATCATTTTTTTAAGAAACATGTTTTCTTCTCCTTGAGGGTTGCACTGAACTTGTTGCCTTTGACAACTCTGTCATTGAATAACAAGATCGGCTATGTTACCGCTAACATACTTGATATAAACTGGCCCCTTGTCAATGATTGTGGCCGGTAAAAGTCACAAAGGCGGGAGTTTGTGCGCGTGAATTTTTCTAATGTTGATAGAAAGCCAAGGTTTTACAAAGGGTTGTCAGCCAGAGATTGGATAACAATTTCTTTGGTTGCCGGATGTGGGGTCTATTCGATGTGGGAAGGCCTGTCATTGGATCTCGGTTCGGTACGAAGGATCGGCGCCGGTGCATTCCCATTTGCAATTGGCGCATTGCTTAGCATCATGGCCATTTTTCTGGGACTTGCCGGTAGTCCTGCGAACTCCGCCGACCAGCCAAAAATCTCGATTCGCGGTCCTGTCCACATCAGCGCTGCGATGATTGCTTTCATGATTCTGATAAATCCGTTGGGCCTCGCGCCAACCATTGCCATTGTGACAATCTTGAGTGCCAGTGCCGATCGCAGTCTGAGACTGCGCAGTGTGTTGCTTCTGGCCTTGTTTGCATCAAGCCTTTGCACCGTTGTTTTCGTATTCCTGCTGGGCCTGCCGCTTCAGCCTTTCTGGTGGTAATCATGACTATTTTTGACAATCTGCTCATGGGTTTTGGCGTCGCGCTCTCTTGGGAGGCACTGGTCTATTGTTTCATCGGTGTAACGCTGGGGACCTTCATCGGTGTCCTGCCAGGGCTTGGCCCCATGGTGACAATCGGCATGCTTTTGCCAATCACCTATTATCTCGACCCGACGTCAGCGATCATCATGCTGGCGGGCATCTATTACGGGTCACAATACGGCAATTCGACAGCGTCGATTCTGCTCAATCTGCCGGGCACCTCAGCAGGCGCGGTCACATGTCTTGATGGGCATCCCCTGGCATTGCAGGGGCGCGCCGGTTCAGCTTTGTTCATGACCACGATTGCATCATTTTTTGGCAGTTGCTTCGGGATTATCGTATTGGCCTCATTGGCACCGATCCTGGCAAATTTTGCACTGCAGTTTGGGCCGACCGAATATTTTGCGCTGATGTTGCTGGGGTTGATAGCGGCGGCAATTCTGGTTCGTGATTCTCTGGTGCGCGGTCTTGTTTCGGTCCTGTTGGGATTGTTGCTCGGCCTGGTGGGAACCGACATCTATAGCGGCTCTCCACGTTTCACATTTGGCTTTTTGAAGCTCTCCGATGGGATTGGGCTTGTACCGATCGCCACTGGTGTTTTCGGGGTTGCGCTCATCATGGCCAATGCGGGGCGCCATGTTGTGAGTGGCAGCACCGAAAAGCTCGGCTGGCGATCGATGATGCCTGGCCCCGGAGACGTCCGACGCTCAATTCTGCCGATGTTTCGCGGCGCAAGTATCGGCTCGATCCTGGGGATGTTGCCAGGGGCCGGACCGACGATTTCCACATTTATTGCCTATGCAACAGAGAAAAAAATCGCCCGCGATCCCTCGCGCTTTGGGCGTGGTGCGATCGAGGGTGTGGCTGCGCCCGAGGCTTCCAACAATGCCGCCAGCCAAACCGGTTTTGTGCCCACATTGACACTTGGCGTGCCGGGCGATCCAGTCATGGCGGTGATGCTGGGCGCCTTGATGATACACGGAGTGCCACCCGGACCAATGCTGCTGGTGGACCATGCCCCCTTGTTCTGGGGGTTGGTTGCAAGTTTTTTCATCGGAAACCTGCTTCTTCTGATTTTGAACATCCCCCTGATCGGTCTTTGGGTTCAATTGCTGAAGGTGCCCTATGGCCTGCTCTACCCCATGATCATTTCGTTCGTATGTATCGGTGTCTATTCGATCAACAATTCGGTTTTTGATGTTGGTCTGGTCATGGCATTCGGTCTCTTTGGTTACATGATGTTGCTCCTCAGTATCGAGCCTGCACCAATGCTGCTGGGTTTCATCCTTGCACCGATGATTGAAGAGAATTTTCGACGGTCTCTCATTCTATCGCGCGGAGATTTCATGACCTTTGTCGAAAGCCCCATCAGCGGCGGGCTCATCGCACTTACTGCCCTGCTTTTTGGCTGGATCATTGTCTCAGATTTTTACCAAAAAAAGGCGCAGGTTCCCAACCCGAATGCGGTCAAGAAAAACTCAGGCGGGAAAGATTAGCCAGCGGATATGATTGTTTGGATTCTGGCCGAACTGCACAGCGAATGCAATCATGAAGCGACAAAGGCGGTCCTGTGTTGGCGCGGCCTGAAGTCATAGAGGAGACTGGGCGCGTCGCGCAGCGCAATGTGGTGCATCGGGCAAGCGGTGCAACGCAGCCTTGCCGATGAATAGGGGCCGGCTTCCCCCCCATCGAAGATGGGTCGCACTTTCGATCATTTGCATGAAAAGGCCGATCAATTTTGCGCGGTGTTCGATATCGAACACCGTGCCTATGTGGCGCTCTGCACCTTTTCTGAAGCGGTGGACCTAAAACAATGTCTTGGCCCCAGGAAACGCAATAACAACGGGCAGCGGATCAATAGAACGACGAGCAATGCGGTGATCCAGAGGGGTGTTTATGCCAAGTCGTTTTACCCTTTCAAGCTTCATCGGCTTGAAGGTGTGCCCCTGGCCTATCGGGAAGGACTCCGTTTGAATTTGCTGCGGATCATCGGGACGGCCAATGCAAAAAGGACGAACAGTCCGGTCAGGAGCTTCAGATCCGATGGCTTGAACCCGAGACTGAGTGCGATGGCAACGAATTGAAAGTAGAGAAGGCTGCCGACGACCGGCGCGAGGATCTGCCGGGCAAGGGTATTGCCGCCGAGGATCGCCTCGCCCAGGATGGTTGCGGCCAGACCGATAACCAGGACTCCAACTCCCATATTGACGTCGGCATAGCTCTGGTATTGCGCCATGACCGAACCGCCAAGGGCCGCCAGCGCCCCGGCGCCGGCAAGCCCTGCGATGATGTAGAGCGTCGTTGACAGGCCTTGCGCCCGCGCCATTGTCTGGTTGGAGCCAACCGCCCTCAGGGCCAGCCCGAGCTCTGTGTGCAGAAACCAGAAGAGCAGCAGACAAAGCGCCGCCAACATCACAAAAAGCACTGCAAACTGGGTCATCGGCGTTCCCCCGTCAGCGTTCAGCAGCGTTGTGAAGAGCGTATCATGGCTGAACAGCGCCGTATTGGGTTTGCCCATGACACGGATGTTGATGCTGAACAACATGGTCAGCACGATGATGCCTGCCAGCAGTGAGGTCACTTTGAAAAACACATGAATCACGGCCGTCAAAGCGCCGGCCAGTGCACCGGCAAGCAGCGCCATTGCCATGGCGGGCATGATGCCCACATTGCCGGCCAGCAGCGCCGCGGCAACCGCAGCCCCCAGCGGGAAGCTGCCCTCGGCGGTAAGGTCCGGCAGGCTGAGCAGGCGAAACGGGATCATGACGCCGATGGCGACAAAGGCATAAACCGCGCCCTGCGCCAAGCTGACGGGGATCAGGTTATAATAGGTTGCAAGAATGTCCATTCGCCCGGCTCTAACTCAGCAACATGCGGTCACTGACCACATCATGAAAACGATCCACGAGATCGGCGGTCGTCAGTCTGGCTTTCTCATCCTTTGCAAGATCAAGGACAATTCGGCCCTCGTGCATCATCAAAAGGCGGTCACCGTGGGCGATTGCCTGCTCCATATTATGGGTGATCATAAGGGTGGTGATCTGGCGGTCTTCTACGGCACTCAGCGTTGATCTGATCACCATGTCAGCAGCCCGCGGGTCAAGCGCAGCGGTGTGTTCGTCCAGAAGCAACAGTTGCGGCGCCTGCAATGTCGCCATGATCAGGGTCAAGGACTGGCGCTGCCCGCCTGAGAGCAGGGATACGCGGTCCTTCAGGCGGTTTTCAAGGCCCAGACCAAGGGGCTCGAGTGCCGAGCGAAATTCTTCGCGTTCAGTGGCGTGCAGACCGGCCCGAAAACTGCGCCGCTTGCCACGCCGTGCTGAAATGGCCAGGTTTTCTTCGATCGTCAGTGACGCCGCAGTGCCTTGCATCGGATCCTGAAAAACACGACTGATGTAGCCCGCACGTTTGTGTGTTGGCCATTGTTCAATTGCCTTCCCGGCGATGGAGATCGTTCCTTCATCCACCTGAACCTCGCCGGAGATCGCATTCAGCATGGTGCTTTTGCCCGCTCCATTGCTGCCGATGACGATGGCAAACTCGCCGGGAACAAGGGAAAAGCACACCCCGTCAAGCGCGCGCTTCTCCTGCACGGTTCCCGCAAAGAAGGTTTTTCGCAGACCGGAGACCATGACCCCGGACTGCGGTGCGGCGGCTGTCACTTTACGCATTCACAATCAGCCAAAGCGTCGGGCAGTTTCATCCCGCTCGCTGCCATGAAAGCTGCGCTTATCGTAGGCGTATGATCAGCAGGGGAAGGGCGATAGATGTCGATCGCGCTGACAGCCTCGCCGTCCAGTATGCGTGCGGCGCGCAGCCCGGCCTGGCGGCCGACCTCAAACCAGGAAACCGCCATGGAGGCAAGGATCTGGCCGTCTTCCACGCCAACGGGCGAGGCATTGATCACCGGCACACCGATGCTTCGTGCTGCGGCGGCCACCGCTGGCAGCGCCGGTTGCAGCATGCTCGAAGGGATCAGATAGATCACATCCGTGTCTTTCAGCGCATTGACGCGAACCGGGATATCGGCGGTTGTCTCGACGCTGACGGTGACGAGCTCCACCCCCATTGCGGCCGCAGCCTCCTTGGCATAGGTGATATTGACCACGTCATTGGCATCGCCCGGATTGAAGAGAATTCCAATCTTGTCGGCGTCACCCAGAAGGTCTGCGGCAAAGGCGAAAACGGTTTCCATCGATTGAAGGTTGGACGCGCCGGTAAAGCGATCGCTCCCGCCGTCCCATGACGGGACCAGGCCGGCGTCGACCGGGTCTGTCACCGGAGCAAAGACGATCGGGATTGTCTTGTCCTGCACGACCCGGCGTGCGGCCTGACTGATCGGGGTCGTCACCGTCAGGAAAACATCGGGGCTTGATGCTTCCAGTGTTGTGAGCATCTGCGCCACGACAGAGGCGTCAAAGCTGGCGTCCTGGTAAACGTAGGTCAGGCCGGCCCCGTCGGTATAGCCACCATCTGCCATGCCCTGTTTGAACCCACTGACAACTGCATTGAGCGCCGAATGCGGCCCCAGATTCGCGATGGCGACGGTTTTGTCCTGCGCAGATGCCTGGGTCGCCACCAGGAATGCCGCGAGGGCGCAACCTGTAAAGAACGTTGATATCTTGGTCATGCCTATCTCCCGTTATCGTGTTGTGAAGGGGTCAGACGAGCTGAAACGCTTTGGTTGAGACCCCACATGCTTGCTGAATTGAGTGCCAGACAGAATCCACCATCTCAGTCCCCGAAACGCCTTTTGCAGGCTGTTGTTTTTCAGTTCGAAAGTAACTCCCATCGCAGCCCCAGGCCTCGACCTCGGCAATGGCACAGTCCAGCGCGGGATCGGCGATCAATATTCCTTCACAGGCATCAAGGCCGGTTGACAGCAATGCGGCCGTTACCATCGTATTCACATTGCGCGGATATCGGTCTGCGATCTGACGCACCGATCCTTCAAAAATTGCCGTCGGCGCCGTGATGTCATCCGGCATCAAATCGACGTCCGCGAAATCAATATTCTTCGGATGTTTGCGGAAGGTGACCCGCACACGCTTCCAGGGGATGCTGCGTTTGATCAGTTCTTCGCCGCCGATCAGTGCACCTGCCGCGAGCAATAATTGTGTTTGATTTGTTGCAGCCAGTTCGAGCAAATTCGCCAGCAGAACCTCGTCCGTCAGAGCCGTCGTGGAAAGCGGCATATAATCAGAATGGCTGATGATATCGGCCCCGTAAAGGCGGGTCATCGAAGGATGCGCCGTTTCGACGACCAGATCGGCGCTGCGCGTTTGGACGTTCTTCACATCGGCCAGAAAGTCGGCATCTGGAATATCATCTGCCTGTTCACGCCGCCGCGCGTGGACAAAGGCCAGTTCAAAATTCTCGGAATCAGACCGCAGACGTTCCACAATCGCACGACCGATAAAGCCATAACCGATGACACCAACCCGGTGCGGAGGTTTGCGTTGATCATCGCGCATCAAAGGGCCTACTTGTTATTTCCTACGTATGCGTATGATATACACCAATGACCTGGCGAGTCTAGAATAAATATCTGAGCGGCACGGCTAGAGGTCCAGCAGTTTGCGCAGAAGCGCCTTCAATCGGGATGCTTCTTCAGTGCTCAGATTTTTGGCCAAAGCCTCCTGATACCGGCGATTATCCGCGGGAATGGCGGAAAGGATCGTTCTTCCCTTCGGGCCCAGATAGATTTCTGTCGACCGGGCGTCGACTGCAGACGCGCGCCGCTCAATCAGTTTGTTTTTTTCCATCCGACGCAAAAGATCGCTGACAGTGTTCATATCAAGCGCAATGATATCTCCAATAATTCGCTGCGACGCTCCGGCATTCTGGCTGACCGCAACCAGAAGCGCGAGCTGACGGGAGGTAATCCCGTAGCCGCCAAGTTCCTTTGAAAACAACGACTCCGCATAGAAATGTGACCGTCGCAGCAGGTGCGACAACGTGTCATGGATGTCATATGTCTCAAAGGGTTCTTCGGCTTCGATACCCTGTTGTTTATGCGATGCCAACGGCTCTGTTTCCTGTTGCGACCTTGGTTCCACCAACGGTGCGGACCGTTGGGGGGCATGGCCGATGTAGCGGATTCTGATTGGTCGGTCACGCCTAATATAGGACATGGATAAGGCGTTCACCGCCCGGAACAACCGATAGATCCCACCTGATTGGGCTGGATTCTGTGTCTTTTGAACACCATTTGGCGTGACTGACAATCAAGCGCATTGAAGCGTTTCATGCCCCTTTGCATCGTTCCCGGCTTCGATGGAACACAGAATCGAATTGATACGGTTTTGCTGAGGGAGCGTTTATTTGATCGTCACCTTGCCGCACCTCAACAATGCTGCCGCCATGGACGGCACGACGAGAGGCGAATGCTGCAACTTTGTCGGGCCTGTCCTGTCAATTCAGTTTCAAACCATGGTGCGCCATGCCGACCCAACAACTCAAATGGCATTGCAAGACGAATAAGACAAGAACCGCTGCAGGCGCCAGATCGGCCTCGCGATGCAGTCGACGCAGGATGCCTGAAGTGAACAGGCCGGCAAGCCAACAGAACACTGCCCGAAGGCTTCCCTGCCCATGCCGGTTCTTCCAGTCATAAAGATTGTCCTTTAAATGCGCATCTGCCCTCTGGTCTCGACTGACCTTGTTGGCTATGCACGCATATCGACTGCCGTCGCCTGCGCACCTCCGACAGAACCACAACACCAGCCAGAAACATTGATCAAAACGGCACCGGCCAAAGCTTGCCACGGACCAACACTAGACGTCAGCATTCTGCGCGAAAACGTGCCGCCAATTCTGCAGGGAGCGGCGCCGACTTGATGCCTCGTTCCGGGTCCTTTACGGTCCAGACACGCGTTTCTGCACCTTCCACGCAGACCCTGCCGTCTTTGGTCAGCAGATGTTTGATGAGGAAGCTGCGCTCTTTGACTTCGGCAATTTCCGTCGTGATCTCGACATCGTCGCCATAGCGGCATGGAGCTTTAAACGCTGCTCGCGTTTCGACAAGTGGACAGCCAGCTGCGCCAAAGTGTACGAGCATCTCCTGCTTTGACCAGCCTGCCGCTTCGTAGAGCATTGACGTTCCGTGGTCGAAAAAGCGGAAGAATTGCGGATTGAATACAATCCCCAAGGGGTCGCAATCGCCCCATTCAATCCGACGGGCAAGTCTGTTGGAAAGCATCAGCTATGTCCTCTTTCATCAAAAACGCGTTTTGCCTTCATTTCGCTTTTGGGCAATGAATTCGGGGCCACCACTTCGACGTCGCAACGAACTTCGCACCGGATCTGAACCTCACTCGCAACACGGTCCGCGGCGTCGGCCTCTTGGTGTTCGATCACGATCGTCATCACATCGAGACCTGCTTCGGCGTGCCTCAACCGGATCTGGAACTCGTCGCCGGTGCCGGGAACAGCGCGCACCGCTTCCTCGATCTGGCCGGGAAAGAACTTGATCCCCCGCAGATTGATCAGGTCGTCGGCGCGGCCGGTCATGCATCCCATGGCCTTAACGTGGCTGCGGCCGCAGGCGCAGGGAGCATTGTCAAGTATCGTGTAATCACCAACGAGAAAACGAAGATGCGGCGCAGACTCGGAACACAGGTTCGTGCAAACCGTCAGACCGCGTTCGCCTTTGCCGACCGGCAACCCCGCCTCCGCGTCAACGGTTTCCCATATCTGGATGTCTTCCATAAGATGCATGAAGGGCGTATCTGCCGATTGCGACTCCGGACAGGAATAGCCGCCGCAATGGGGCGAAACCTCCGTACAACCGTAGAACTCAGCGATTTTGGCTCCCCAAAGGTCCTTCAAGCGATCCCCGGTGCCCTTGATACCGGACGCCGCCTCGCCACCGATCACCAGCGTGCGAACCGATGTCGCTGCCGGATCGAAACCCATCTGCTGCATGACGCGTCCCAGATAGAGAGCGTACGATGGGGTGCACACCAGGGTCGTCGGCGAGAAACGCCGGATCAGGTCCGCGCGCGCCCTGCCGTCCAATCCACCTCCGGGAATGACGGGCAGGCCCATTGCGGCGAACGCATATTGCGCACCCCAGGCGAAAACATGCGGGCCGAAACCGACCAGCGGCAGGGCACTGTCACCCTTGCGCAGTCCGCCTGAATGAAGCGCACGGGCATTTGCCTGTTCCCAGAAAGTGCGATCGAAATGGGTATAGCGAAATACCCTTGGAACACCGGTGGTCCCGGATGAGGAAAACAACATCCATCCACGATCATTCCATTCCGCTTCGCCACAGACGGAATAGGTTCCATAGGGGGGATGTTCTGTCACATCCTCCATCATTTCCTGCTTGGTCACCACCGGCCAGTTGGCGATCAGACTTTCCACACCCCGAATGTCCGAGGGCGTTAAGCCAAGTCTGTCAAATCGACGGCGGTAGAATTGACTGTTCTCATAAAGAAAGGGCGCCACGGCGGCTACCTTTTCATCCTGCACGGCACGAATCCTGTCGCGCGACCAGGTGTCCTGCTGCGACCAGTACTTTTGCGAAAAGGGGGTGCTGCGCACATCCGAATGTTTCTCCAGAACGCCTTTCCAGTTACGGCGTGCGGATTCGGCTCGACTGGATGGATGCAACATCCCTTCTCCTCCATCTTGTTTTGCGCTGTTCAATCCGCGAACCAGATGCTGGCCTTCATTATCGGTCCCCAGATCAAACGCATCAGATTGACACACCAGAGTGCGACGGTCGCGCATTTTGCAGTTCAGATTGCCAAATGGCACAAACCCCAGGTGTCACAGAACCAATGACGGACCCGCCGGCCCGCAATCGGCAACAGTTGATTTGCACAGCCCGCCCAGGCTCAACTAGGTGTCTTCCAGAGAGCCGCGCACGATCCCTATGTCGGACCGGTAGCTTTGCGCCGCCTTGGAAATCGGACTGGGCGCGACCGTGGCTCGAATCTTTACTTGCCGATGCGGCTCGATGTTGCCCGCGCTGCGGTCACCACCGCCATCCTCGCCCCAATAGAGAACCACTTCGGTACCGGGCTCCGCAAAGGCACTGTCCACGGACGCGAGCGACATCATTGCGCGCTCATTGGCGGTGTAGCCCGGATAGGTCGCCAAACCAATCATGTTGCCGTTCGTATCAGTCACCCTGTCGTAGTGCATTCGCGCATTCGCAGCGAGTGGCATCGTGATTGGCAACGGCGGAATTTCACCCGTATCTTCGAGCTGGCTCTGCTGAATCTTCATAACGTCTTCAGCGTTCCAGACCAAGGTCACCTTCTTGCGGTGCGGTTTGTCCTTCAATTGCTCCAGCGCATCGCGGCCGATGAATTCGTGATCGAACTTGATGATATGGCCATAGTTCACGTCATAGGGCGTGACATAGTAATCTTCGATATCAGGCGAATAGAAACTCCCACCCAGCGACATGCGCATGGAGGCATTCTTGTCCGACATCCAATCACGATAGCCCCTGGTGCCTTGCCCGGTGTAAACAGCCGATACTGGAACGGCCCACCAACCGCTTTCGATTACCGTGGTGAAATAGGCGATGGAACCGACCATGCGAAGGCCATATTTTTCACCAGCCTTGCGCAGCAAACGTTTGACGTCGCGGTATTCGTCCCACGGCCCGTAGATCTCGAGCCCCGGCATCCCTCCCATAGAGTGGCGCATGCCACGCGCTTTGTGATCGCCCAGACTTATCTCGGCAGACTTAAAAAACTTGATCTCCGGCAATGGCCCGCCGTTGAGTTCTTCAAGCAAGGCCCAGGCATTCGGCCCCTCAACCTGAAAGCGATAGAATTCGCGCCGCTTGGCTTTGTTCAGCGTCCACATGGGATCGTCTTCAGTGGACACAACGAAGTCAAGCGTGTCGGCGTTGTACTGCACCCAGTCAGTCGTCGCCGGGTTGCCGACGACCATATAGTCGTCTTCGTCCATGCGGTAGAGGATTGCGTCACCGATAAGGTTACCCTCCGGCGAACAGCAGACGAGCTGCTTGGCGGCGCCAACCTCGAAATTGCGGAAACTGTTGACCGACAAGTACTGGGTAAAGGCGAGCGCATCCTTGCCGCGCACGTGCAGCGAACACATATGGTAGCTCTGGTCGTGAACCGCGATGGTGTTGCGCCATGCCCATTGCTCGTCGCGCCAAGTGGTAAATTCCGGGCGAACACCATCTCCCGGCATCATCTGGGTGTAGATCGTCAAAGCGTTTTTTGGTGCGTTTGTGAACAGATGATCCACAACGTTCGGAATTTTTTCCAGAAGATCGGACAGCGATCCGGGTTTGACAGCGTTCATGGCATTCTCCACCCTTTTTTAACTTCGACCGTGACGGATAGCACCAGGGCCGATCGGCAAATTCAATATTTCTATACATCTATAGAATTTTGCCGCATGTCAAGTACAACCCGCAATGATCGCATGATCATCCACTTGATCGCCAATTGGCGAACCCAGTTTTGCCTGACAAACGCATGGTTGATGAAACTGGTTGCAGGCATCGGCAGAACCAGGGAATTATCGCTCTTGAGCCGCGCCGGCGTGATCATCCGAGAATGTCTGCACCGTCTGGATTGCGCCGTCCAGCGCTTTCCCTGTTGAGTCGGAAAGCGCCGCTTTGACAAAACGTCCGAACCACTCCGCAGCATCGTCGCGTCCCCGCACCAGTGCCAGACCCGATATTATTTTCGCATAGTGCCCATTGCCGCGCGCATGGGTGTCGCCATAGCCTTTGATCAGGCGTTGGGCGCGCACCGCCTCCACGGCAAGCGCGTAATCTTCGCCAATAAGCTCGAAACACAGCTCGCGCCATCCCGCAATCCAGACGCTCTCCTGCCGGTGCCGCAGCAGGCTGCGGCGCCATCGACAGGCACCCGAAATCGTATAGAGCAACAGGAATCCGCCAAGGCGATTGCTTTTGACCCGACGGCCCTTGTTGAGAACGCGGTCAATGAGATGTCTGGCTTTGGCAGAACGCTCAAGGCGCCCGCCAATCCCGGCCGGCAGGATTGATATGAACTCCTCGCCACGCGGATGCAGAAACTCCGTGATCCGATAAATCGGATCGCTCCCTTCGGTGTAGTCATCCCGAATCCGCTCGAACCGGGCTCGCCGCGTCTTGAGATCCGCCACCCGAAGGATGTCCATATAGCACATTGCATTTGCCAGATGCTTGGCGAAAGCCGTGCTGAACTCAGTTTCCGGATCCTTCCGCACCGCATCTTCCACCGCTTCAAGGTATTCGTCCCCATAGGCGATATCCTGATAGTCGACAACTTTGCGCAGACCGGCGGTGGCCATCTCCCGCACTGCATCCGGCAGTGCTTCCAACCGGCTCTGAAGCCGGGCAAACACGGGGGCTGCGGTTTTGCGCGACTGCACCGTTTCCGGCTTCACCGCAGGAGGACTGTGGGCTGCCTCGAAAGCTTCCATGTCGGCGCCGCTGCGCGCATTCGATTGCATGACGCGTTCGAATGCAGATTTATCGAACGGAAGCGCCTGAGCCGCCGAAAGAGCCCCGAACATTACGGTCGAGATATGGCTGCCCGTCTCCTTGGCGAGCTGCTGCATATCGTACACGATCGCGCGCCGCGCCTGCGTGAACATTGCGCTCTGCACCTCATCAGACACATGGATGCCGTCGCCTGGCACGGATTTCTCGCCGATCGTCAGGATTCTGTGATCAGAAGCGATCAGCGTGGTGCGGTCCTTCGTTACGAGGCCACGCTGAACCGCCCGCCCCGCCTCCATCAGTTCTGCGGCAATAACGATGTCCACGCGACCAACCACCGGCATCAGGGAAAAGATCGGATTCACCTGCTCCGGCGCCATCTCGATATAGTAGAGCGTCGCGCCTGTCCGCTGCGCTACACCGGGCACATAGGTGCTTTGTGCACGGTAGCCGTTGGTTTCAGCCAGTTCGACGATCAGCTTGGACAGCACGCCGCCGCCCTGACCGCCCACGGCAAGCACGGCAAGCGTCAGCAAACCTGACTCTTCGGGAGAACTGCGGCGGGCTTCGATCATATCCATCCTGGTCACAGGGCCTCGACGTCAAACTGGATTCGCCGGGCTGCGCGCCGGTTCTGCAAAGCGCCGATGATCCGATCACTCATCCGTTGAAACATGCGCGACGCAGCAGAGGCATTGTGTTCAACATCGACACGATAGAATGAAGGACACAGAACAGCGGCATCGGCTACCTCGCCGCAATTTCCACAGCCCACGCAATCCTCATCGATATGCGCTACAGGGTCGTCACGCAGAATATCATCTGTGTGCTTGAGCGTGAGTGAGGGACAGCCGGAAAGGCGTATACACGCGTGATCGCCAGTGCACACCGCCTCATCCACACCGAAGCGCGGCACGGTCACGCTCTCCCCCTCCCGCATCTTTCGGGCGCGTTCCGGGCGCTCTCGGCGCTGTCGGTTGAGCATGCATTCCGACGAGGCGATAATCACCTTGGGACCCTCGAAATCGGTCGTCATCGCTTCGTGCAAAAGGGCTTTCATCTTCGGAACGTCGTAGGTCCGGTCAATCTGACGCACCCATTCGACACCGACACCGCGTACCGCTTTTTCAAGTGGATGTTGCGTCGATTTCGTCGGATTTTCAGCCCGTGAGGAAAGAATATCCTGTCCCCCGGTTGCCGCTGAATAAAAATTGTCAACGATGACGATCACGTCGTCGGTCTTGTTGAACACCGCGTTGCCGATCGAACTGGACAATCCGTTGTGCCAGAAACCTCCGTCGCCCATAAAACTCAACACCCGCCTTCCTGTCCCGGCCGCGCTGAAGGCCGCGTTGGATGCGGGACCGAGACCAAAACCCATGGTCGTGCCGCCCAGATTGAAGGGTGGCAGGATTGCGAAAAGGTGACAGCCAATATCACCGGCGATCTGCATTTCACCGACTTCGTCCTGTACGAGCTTCGTCGCCGCCATGATCGGGCGTTCGGGACAACCGATGCAGAAGCTTGGTGGCCGCGCGGGCACAGCCTCGGGACCCAGACCTTCGGGCAACGCGCGCGGCTCGTTCGGCGCACGATGGGCCGCGGTCAGCAGATGGGAAGCATGGGCGCGAAAAAACCCGGTCAGCCCCGCCTCCACCACCACGCTGGTGTATTCGCCCGCCATGGGCAGATGTTCCTTGCCCTCGATCCGCGTTTCGATATTTGCCTTGTGCGTGAGTGTGGTGATCGCTTCCTCGATATGGTTAGGCTGGCCTTCCTCGATCACCAGCACGCAATCCTTGCCGCGGATAAAATCGTGCACCTCTTCCGGCACAAGGGGGTAGGTTACATTGAGGACGTAGAGCGGCACATCTGTCTGCCCATCCAGCGTGGCGAGCCCAAGATGCTGAAGCGCCCGCAGCACCTGGTTGTACATGCCACCCTGAAGAATCAGGCCGACAGGCGCCTCGCCCGGTCCGAAAACCTCGTTCAGCGCGTTGGCGCGGATGAAGGCTCGCGCAGCAGGCAAACGCTTCTCGATCTTGTCGCGTTCCTGCTGGTAGGCCGCAGGTGGGATCGCCACCCTGGCAAGATCGCGTTTCGGGTTCGCCTTCGCTTCTGCAACGCTGGGGCTGGGCCTGCAGTTATCGCTCGCTTCGAAAGAGCCGTGCACGTGGCATGCGCGGATCCGCAGCTCGAAAATCACGGGCGTTTCTGACGCCTCGGACAATTCAAAACCTTGCCGCACCAGTTTCGTCATCGACGGCAGGTTGGGGCGCGGGTCGAGCAGCCACACCTGGCTTTTCATTGCAAACGCGTGCACACGTTCCTGCATGATCGCAGAGCCTTCGCCATAATCCTCGCCGATGATGAGCATGGCGCCGCCGGTAACCCCGCCGGAAGCGAGATTTGCCAGCGCATCCGAGGCTACATTCATGCCCACAGGTGACTTGAATGCGACGGCCCCGCGCAGCGGGTAGTGCACCGACGCGGCAAGCATTGCGGTCGCGGCGGCTTCGGATGCATTGGCGCGGAACGCCACACCCAACTCTGCCATTAGTTCCTCTGCATCGGCCAACACATCCATCAGAGCGGAAATCGGCGCCCCCTGATACCCGCCGACATATCCCACGCCAGACTCGAGCAAAGCCTTGGTAATCGCCAGAATACCCTCACCCGAAAAGGTCTCGCCCGCGCCAAGGCGCAACTGTTCGACCTCCTTCTTGAATGATCTTTCAGCCATGCGGAATCCTCTTCGTGTCTTCAGCGATCAAAACATGGTTTGCGGTATGAACAGTGCGATCTGCGGGAATGCTACGATCAGCGCAAGGCAAAGGATCATGGCGATCCAGAAAGGCAGCACGCCCCTGAAGATCGTCGTCAGCGGTATATCGGGCGCAATACCTTTGACCACAAAGACATTGATGCCAACCGGCGGAGTGATCATTCCGGTTTCGATCACGATGACCAGAATCACACCGAACCATATCGGATCGAAACCGAGCGACATGATGATCGGATAGGTAATAGGCACGGTGATGACAAGCATCGAAAGCGCATCCATGAAGGTGCCGAGCAGAATATAGGCGATCAGCAGCACGATAAGGGTCCCCATGGCACCCAGACCGAGCGTAACCAGCCCTTCGGCAAGACTATCTGTCACGTTGCTATAGGCCATGAATATGCCCAGCACGCTGGCGCCAATCACAATGAGGTAGAGCATTGCGGTGGTTCGCACCGTTTCCAGGCAGACATCTGCAAATTGCTGAAAGGAGATGACACGCAATGCGATGGCGAAAACCAGAACAAGCGCCGCCCCGACCCCAGCTGCCTCAACAGGTGTGAAAGCCCCGGCATAGATGCCTCCGATCGAGATCAGGATCACCGAGACCAGTGGAACCGCCCGCCACAGCGCCCGGAACCGTTTGCCCATCTCGACGATCTCGCCCCTGGGGCCCGCCGCCGGATTGAGCCATGTGACGATTGCCACGGCTGCGATGAACAGTCCCATGAGCAGCAGGCCCGGCAGGATTCCTGCCATGAACAGCTGGCCGATTGATTCCTCGGTGAGGATTCCGTAGAGAACGAAACCTGTCGAGGGAGGGATCAGGTAGCCCAAGGTGCCCCCCGCTGCGACCGACCCGCTAGCCAGCCCGTTGGAGTAGTTGAACCGCTTCATCTCGGGGATCGCCACGCGTCCGATCGTGATCGCGGTCGCAACGGACGAGCCGCTGACTGCGGAAAATGCAGCGCTGCCCACGATCGATGCCGAAGCGAGACCGCCCCGGAAGCGACCGATCCATGCGTAAGCGGCATCATAGAGACCGCGGCTGAATCCGGTCACGGAACAGATATTGCCCATCAGGACAAACAGCGGAATGACAATCAACGAATAGGAGGTCGTCGATGTATAGAATTCGGTGGCCAGAACCGCCGTCGCCGAGCGTTCGCCGCGCAACAGCCAGACGCCGGCAAAGCCCGTAATCAACATGGCCATGCCGACCGGCACGCGCAATGCCATCAGAATGAACATGCCGGTCAGACCTCCGGCTCCAATCAAAAGATCACTCATGGGCATGCGCTTTGTCAGTCAACAGGTAGATGAGGCGCCCAATCAGGACCGCACCGAAAATGACTGCGCCCAGCACGATGAGTGCCTGCATCGGCCAGATCGGAAGGTCCAGAATATTGGTGGCATCCTCATATTCGATTGCTTCCAGCGTATTGCGCCAGGCTCGAGTAACCAGGAAAAACAACACCGCCAAGGCCGCAGCAACGTAGATGACCTCGCCGATCAGTCGCCCGGTTCTTCCCAGCAGCCTGTCAAAAATATCGACCCGGATATGTCCGTCGGATGCGCCGCAATACGGGATCGCGCACATGACCATCCCCACGGATGCGAACTGAACCAACTCCGCCCCGCCGAAAATGGGTGCATTCAGCAGGTAGCGAAATGCGACCCCGGCCACGACAAGCACCAGCGCCACGACCAGAAAAACGCCAGCCAGAGCGCCGAGCAATGTGGTGATCCGGCCGAGAACACCCGGCCAGAGAGATATTTGCGGCGACACCGAAGAACCCTAGTTCTGGAGGGCTTCGATATAGGCTTTGGCCGGAAGGCCAGCTGCCTCCGCTTCAGAGACCGCCTCATCGATGACCGTGCGGGCAGCATCATTGAATTCAGCAGCGGCCTCATCTGACAATTGAATCCACTCCTTGCCCTCTGCAGCCTTGAACATATCAGCACCGCGTTTGACCCCGGACAATTGCACATCGAGTCCGATATCCGAGATTTCACGGCCGATCTCATCCAGAGCTTTCTGCTGACTTTCGGTCAGCGCCTCATAGCGATCGCGATTCATGATCAGGGCGAAAGGCGAGATCGTTCCATTCATTCCCGCCGTAATGTAGTTTGCCACTTCACCGAGGTTGAAGGCATAGGTCGCGGTTGTGTCGATAAGCACGGCGTCAACCACGCCGGTCTGGAATGCGTTGTAAATCTCCGGCGTTGGCAGCGAGACCGGCGCCCCGCCCCATGCCTCGACCATACGGCCTGCATTCTTCGAGGGAACGCGAATCTTCAAACCCTGGACATCCTTGACCGAACGGATCGGCTGCTTTGAATAGAGAACGTTCTCGCCATTGGTCCAGATCGAAAGCAGCTTCACGCGCCGATACTCGTCCTTGATAAAGTCGATGTTCTCCCAAATCCTGGTTGTCCCGGTTTCGGCAGTTACCACACCGGGAAGCTCCGTGAGAAGGGTCATGGGGAAATTTGAAGCTGTATACCCCGGCAATGCGAAGGCAATGTCGGCCACGCCGCGCACGATCCGGTTGTATTGTTCCACTGGACCTGCGCCGAGCTCGCCACCCGGATAAATCTTGATCGTCACTTCACCATCGGTGGCGGCAGCAACCTTTTCCGCCATAACACCGTAAACATCGGTCTGGTATGGATGCTTCGGCGACAGGAAGTCCGCCAGCGACAGCTCCTGGGACATTGCGCCGCCAGACAGCATGGCGGCGAGCGCTGCGCCTGCAATCGCGGCGGGCATCCTGGTGAAAAAATTTTTCATATCTTCCTCCCATTTGTTATGGCGCACGGTACCAGCTCTTTGATTTTGCACATGATACCGCGTCACCCGCCACGGCCATTTCCAAAACAGCCCTATCGGCACAATTATTCTATATATCTATAGAATAATTGCAAGTCTCTTGACTGCTGTACACAAAGGTGGTCAGCGAGACGCTGCGGGGGTAATATCCCGTGAGATAGAGGGTAAGAAAAAACGAATGACGAGCGGAGATGTAAAGGCTGACAGGAAAGAGCCGGGTCCGTTGCGCAAGAAGCGCGAGACCGAAGTCCTCGATGCAGCGGCCCGCGTATTTTCCCGCCGTGGCTACCACGGCACGTCGACACAGGATATTGCCGCTGAACTCGACATCAGGCAGGCAAGCCTTTATTACTATTTTCGCTCGAAGGAAGAAGCATTGGAGCAGGTTTGCGCCCGGGGGGCCGAAGGTTTTGCGGAACGTGCAAGCGCCATTTCCGCTTCAGACCTGTCTCCTCGAGAAAAGCTCACCGCCCTAGTCGAGGCTCATTGCCTGCCCCTGCGCAAAAATGCCCATTTCACAATTACCTTTTTGAACGAGAGAAAATGGCTGGCGGGTGACAGTCGCAAGCGGGTTCGCAATGTATCACGCAAGGTCGAGGATATATTCGAAGAGGTCATTCGCAAAGGGATTGCCGACGGCGTATTTCGCGGTGATATTGATCCGCGGCTTGCCACGCTGGCAATCCTCGGCATGCTGAACAGCGTACCCCATTGGTACGGCAGCGAGCCTGCAACGCTCGAAGATATACAAAAAGCGCTCGCCGTTCTGGCATGCGAGGGGATTGTCCTTCGTCAAGAGGCAAAGGGCGCCTGAGTCATCGCCGCCCGGCCGGCTGATCCGGGGTCTGCCGGGATACCGGGTTCTCTTTGCAAAACCCTTGCTTCACACTCCCGACGAAATTTGTCCGACATCCGATGGGCAAGGATGAAATCTGTTCACCCTGAAAAGCAAAATGCTCCGCGGCACATAGGCCGCGCTCATGTGATGGACATACCGGTGTGCCATCAGGACCATTGACCATTGTACAATCATCAGGAATACGCATGGATGCAGGGAAAATCCTTGTCCATAAGCCGGTTCAATCAACTCACAGGATGGACAATCCACCAACCGCACAGGGCCGCAAACCTCTGGATACAAACCTGGTCAAAGAAAAATCAACCCTGAAACCAATCGGAACCGTGTGCGAAAAGCCAAAATAATCTAAAAATGTTGTTGTTATTTCATTGTGAAACACACTATCTCTCACTCCCACTCGATCGTGCCGGGTGGTTTTGAGGTGACGTCATAGACGACCCGGTTGATACCGCGCACCTCGTTGATGATGCGAGTGGCGGCGCGGCCAAGGAATTCCATGTCGTAGTGGTAGAAATCGGCCGTCATGCCATCAACAGATGTGACAGCGCGCAAGGCGCAGACGAATTCATAGGTGCGGCCGTCGCCCATGACGCCCACGGTCTGCACTGGCAACAGCACGGCAAAGGCCTGCCAGATCGTGTCGTAGAGGCCGGCAAGCCGGATCTCGTCGAGATAGATGGCGTCGGCCTCGCGCAGGATTTCCAGTTTTTCGCGGCTGATGCCGCCGGGACAGCGAATGGCAAGACCCGGCCCCGGAAAAGGATGGCGTCCGACAAAACTGTCGGGCAGGCCCAGTTCGCGGCCGAGCACACGCACTTCATCCTTGAACAGTTCACGCAGGGGTTCGACCAATTGCATGTTCATGCGGGCCGGCAGTCCACCGACATTGTGGTGCGACTTGATGGTGACGGAGGGGCCGCCGGTAAAGGAGACGCTCTCGATGACATCGGGATAGAGCGTGCCCTGCGCCAGGAACTGTGCGCCACCGATCTTTTTGGCCTCTGCCTCAAAGACATCGATGAACAACCGACCAATGGTCTTGCGTTTGGTCTCCGGATCGCTCTCGCCTTCCAGGGCATTGATGAATGTGTCCGACGCATCCACCAGCACCAGCGGAATATTGTAATGTTCGCGGAACATGGCAACGACCTCGGCTGCCTCGTTCTTGCGCAACAGGCCATGGTCAACCAGAATACAGGTCAGCTGGTCGCCGATCGCCTCATGAATCAACAGCGCCGCAACCGAGGAATCCACACCGCCGGAAAGGCCGCAGATGACCTTGCCATCCCCCACCTGCTCGCGGATCGCGGCAATCGCCTGTTCCTTGTAGGCGGCCATGGTCCAGTCACCCTTGAGACCGGCAATCCCATGCACGAAATTGCTCAGCAATTTTGCACCGTCCGGTGTGTGCACCACTTCGGGATGAAACTGCACTGCGTAAATCTTGCGACGTTCATCAGCGATGGCCGCAAAGGGCGCACCACTGGATGTGCCCACCACTTCGAAGCCGGGCGGCAGATCGGTGACGCGATCACCATGGCTCATCCAGACCTGATGGCGTGTGCCAACGGCCCAGACGTCCTCAAACAGGGCGCAATCCTTTTCAATTTCCAGAAAGGCGCGGCCAAATTCACGGTGGTGGCCGCCTTCGACCCGGCCGCCGAGCTGCTCGCAAATGATCTGTTCGCCATAGCAGATACCCAGCACCGGAATGCCTGCATCAAAGACGACCTGCGGCGCACGCGGCGAATCCAAATCCATGGTGGAGGCCGGACCACCGGACAGAATGACCGCTTTGGGTTCCATCCGGACAAAAGCTGCTTCAGCGGACTGGAACGGGATGATCTCGCAATAGATCCCGGCTTCGCGAACCCGTCGCGCAATGAGCTGCGTGACCTGCGAGCCGAAATCGATGATGAGAATGCTGTCTGAGGGTGCTGTCTTGTTCATGACAAGGCTTTAGTGATTCCTTTTGCCAAGTGCAAGCGCCACCGTCACCCGATCTCAGCTTGAAGGCAAAAATGTACCCTCGCCTATCGCTGTCTCAAGCCTGTCGACCGTGTCGGCGAGTTTTTCATCGATGATGTGGAGATATTCTGTCCAATTGTCGATATGGCGCACTTCGCTTTTGCCGTCGGATATGCCGCGCAGGCCGGCAAGCGGCACGTCAAAATGCTGGCAGACACGCAACAGCGCAAAGGTTTCCATATCCACCATATCCGCATCGATCTGCGCATAGGCGTCACCGGAGATGATATTGGCGCCGGTCGACAGCGTTGCCGACGGCACCTGCGGGATCTGGTGAACGAGATCCATGGTGACCGGCAGGTCAAGAAAGGGCGTTGCTCCCTTTTCAAAACCAAGGGGTGAAGCATCCATGTCGCGGTAGGACACGCTGGACACCTGATAGACCTGTGTCTGCTCCAGCTTCGACGACCCGGCTGATCCCAATGAGACGACAAGATCGGGCTGCGCGTCAGATGCTTGCATTTGGTGCAGGGCCGAGGTCAGTTGAACGGCGGCTTCAACCGGGCCCACCCCGGTCATCAGCGGCTTGAAACGCGCCTGCAGATTGGGGCCGTATTCCTGCCGTGCTGCCATGACATAAAGCAGCTTGCGCCCGGCGACCTCTTTAAGCAGCGTGATCATCCCTCGATTCCCTCCCGGTCGGTGACGGCCATCATGGTTGCCGTCATGGTGGCGATCAGTTTTTCATCACCATTCTTGCCCACCGCCCAGGCTCTCCCATCCGCAAGGGAAATGGTGCGTCCGGGTTTGATGACTTCAGCGCGGAACAAAAAGCGCTCGCCCCGGGCGGGGGCCAGAAGATTTACCTTGAACTCGATCGTCAGCACCGCCGCATCGGCCGGCATCAGGGAAAAAGCAGCATAGCCGCAGGCCGAATCCAGGGCTGTCGAGACGGTTCCGGCATGCAGGAAGCCATGCTGCTGGGTGAAATCCGCGTGATAGGGCATCTCCAGTTCAACCCTTCCCGGACCGACACTGCTCAACCTGATACCCAGTGTTTTCATCATCTGCTGGCGATCGAAACTCTGCCTCGTGCGATTTTCAAAATCGGGGTTCTTCGCTCCGAATTCCACCATATCAACGCTTTCAGCGCACCTTCTGCATGACGGCCAGAAAGAAGCCGTCCGTTTCGGTCGAGGCAGGCGTCAGGGTGATCGATTTCATGTCCGCAGACCAGGGCTGAAGCTTGCTTTCACCAAACAGATCCTGCCAAACCTCGCCGACCGAGACCAGTTCAAAATCGGTATTGTCCTCACAAAACTCATAGACCTGTGTTTCGTTTTCCTGCGGCAGGACCGAACAGGTGATATAGACCAGAAAGCCCTGCGGGCGCACATAGGCAGCCGCCGAGGCGAGCACTTCCTGCTGTTGGGTCAGTCTTTCTTCCAGCGTCTTCTGGGTCAGCTTCCACTTGGTTTCGGGTCGGCGGCGCCATGTTCCCGTTCCCGTGCATGGTGCATCAATAATCACCCGGTCCATGTTTCCAATCAGCGCGCTGAGGTCACTGCCCGCCTCATGCACCTGCACATTGCGGGTTCCGGCACGTTTGAGACGATCAAAAATCGGGGCCAGCCGCGTCCGGTCGATATCATAGGCGTGGATCTGCCCCTTGTTTGCCATCGATGCGGAGAGCGCCAGGGTCTTGCCGCCGCCACCAGCGCAATAATCCAGGATCTGCTCACCGTTCTGCGCAAAGATCAGATCGGAGACAATCTGGCTGCCCTCGTCCTGCACTTCAAACCATCCCTTTTGGAAAGATGCTTCGGCCGTGACATTGGGCAGACGCGAAGGCCCCTCGCCGGCTGCAACACGCAGGCCGCAGCGGGCGATTGCGGTTGGCACCGCGCCAGTGCGCAACAGTGCTTTTTGCGTTTTCTCTACCGTTGATTTCAGCGTGTTGACGCGCAGATCAAGCGGCGGACGTTGCGCAAAGGCCTGGGCTTCGGCAACCCAGTCGTCGGAAAAATTTTCCTCAAAGGCAAATTGCGTCCATTCGGGAATATCGGCCTGCACATGCAGGGGGGCGTCTGTCAGCTTGCGCCCGGCAAAGGCCTTGAGAGTTTCTTCGGACAGGGGTTCAGGCGCAAATTGATCATCAAGCAATTGCGCGGCCAATTGTTCAACGCCTATTTTCCATTGGCGAAACAGAACGGCATGCACCAGTTCCGATGGCCTGTCATTGTCCATCATGTAGCCGTGCGACATTTTTTGCCGCAGCGCATCGTATACGATATTACCAATCGCGGCGCGATCACCCGAACCGGCAAAGCGGTGGGACAAGCCCCAATCCTTCAGCGCATCGCCAACGGGCCGCTTGCGCTTTTCTATATCACCCAGAACTTCGATGGCCGCTGCCATCCGCCCGCCAAGCCGCATGTTGTTGTCCTTTATGAAACGTGTAGCCGCAGCCTTACAGCGGATTGCCTACAAATAGAACCATTGGATGGCGGAAAATCCCCCGCGCGGTTCATCCGCCTGGATCTTTGCCAACACCCCCTGAGGTTGTGTCCCTATCACGACCGCTTGCCGGACAGACGTCATTCTTCTGTCCAGGCGTGGGTCGCTATCAAAAGCGCTTGTTGTCTGGTTGACCAGCGGTCAGACGCGCAACAGGACCCAGACAAGCCACAGCCACAAAATGGCGTTGACGACAAAACCCACCAGGAAAAGCGGCCGGCGTTTTCTCAGATCATTGCTGCTGACGTGAACCCATGAGTGGACAAATCTGCTGGCAACAAACAACCATGCCAGAGCAACAATGGCATCATTGACGCCATTGACCATGTAGAGAATGACGCAAACAATATAGAACAGAAAGGGCAGTTCGAACTGATTGATCAGATTGCGCACCGCTGTGGCGCTGGGCTGCGGCTCGATCATCGGTATCTTGAATTCCGACGCCTTGGCTTTGCCGCTGCGCACCGCAGAAACCCGCCTGCCCGATGCCAGCACATAGATCGCATAAATCAATGCCGTCTGGACAATCAGCGGCCAGAATATCGCAGTGTTGCTCATGGTCTTTCCTGTTCAAGGTGGTCAGGCAATTTCAAGGGTGCCTGTTGTCGGGATTGCATCTGAAACTGAAATTTACGCGCCGCCGGGATAATTCGGGCTCTCGCGGGTGATTGTCACATCATGCGAGTGGCTTTCGCGCAGGCCTGCAGAGGAAATGCGCACGAATTGCGCCCGCTCATGCAGTTCGGCAAGATCGGCCGCACCGACATAGCCCATTGCGGCTTTCAATCCGCCGGCCAGCTGATGCAGAACCGCAGAAACGGGCCCCTTGTAGGGCACCTGCCCTTCGATGCCTTCGGGAACCAGCTTCAACGTGTCGCGGACCTCTTCCTGAAAGTAGCGATCAGCCGAGCCGCGTGCCATGGCGCCCACCGAGCCCATGCCGCGATAGGCTTTGAAGGAGCGTCCCTGATAGAGGTAGACCTCGCCCGGGCTTTCATCCGTTCCGGCCAGCAGAGAGCCGATCATCACGGCCGATGCACCGGCGGCAATGGCCTTTGCCAGGTCACCGGAAAACTTGATCCCGCCGTCAGCGATGATCGGTATGTTGCTGGCCTGCGCAGCCTCCACCGCACCCATGATGGCGCTGAGCTGCGGAACACCGACACCCGCAACGATGCGGGTGGTGCAGATGGAGCCCGGCCCGATACCAACCTTGATGGAATCCGCACCGGCATCAATGAGCGCCCTGGTGCCTTCCGCAGTCGCCACATTGCCGGCCATGATCCGCACGGAGTTGGAGAGTTTCTTGACCCGCGTGACGGCATCCAGAACCCGCTGGGAATGGCCATGGGCCGTATCAACGACCAGCAGATCAATCCCTGCGTCTATCAGCCGTTCAGCCCGCTCAAAGCCATCATCACCAACGCTGGTGGCAGCGGCAGCGCGCAGGCGGCCCTGCAAATCCTTGGAAGCATGGGGATTGAGTTGCGTTTTCTCGATGTCCTTGACGGTGATCAGACCGACACATTGATAGTCTGCATCAACAACCAGCAGTTTTTCGATGCGATGCTGATGCAGGAGTTTCTTGGCCTGCAACTGATCGACATTTTCCTTGACGGTTACCAGCCCTTCATGGGTCATCAGCTCATGGATTTTCTGCCGCGGATCGGAAGCAAAGCGCACGTCACGATTGGTCAATATGCCGATCAGACGCCCTGTCACATGACCGCCTGTACCGCCATTTTCCACTACGGGAATGCCTGAAATGCCGTGCAACGCCATCAGGGCATGGGCGTCTGCAAGGGTTGCGTCCGGTCCGATGGTCAGCGGATTGACGACCATGCCGGATTCAAATTTCTTCACCCGGCGCACTTCTTCTGCCTGCCGCTCGGGAGACAGGTTGCGGTGGATGACCCCGATGCCGCCGGCCTGGGCCATGGCTATGGCCAGAGGCCCTTCCGTGACCGTGTCCATTGCAGAGGAAATAATCGGCAGATTCAGTTCAATGCCTTGCGCAATGCGGGTGGCAATCCTGACCTGACCGGGCAAAACCATCGAATGACCCGGCTGCAAAAGCACGTCGTCAAACGTGAGCGCTTCACGTCCTGTCGCTGATTCTATGATGCGCGCCATGGCCAATCCTCTGTGCTGTCGGCCCTGATGCTGTGAAAACACCACAAGGTGCCCTGGAGACACCCACTGAAGACCTGATGATCATATGAAGTTGGCGATGGCTGGTACCATGGATATGCAGCGAATGGAACAGGTAAAGCGAACCATTCAGGCTTCTTGCACAAAAGACATCACTCGTCTGTTGCAGCCGTGTCATCCTCTTTGTTCTTTCTGCCGCGAAAACCCTTCGCCAACAGATACATTTCCACCGATTCAGCCCGTGATGAGGGCGGCTTGATGTGCAGCACCGTCTTGAAATTCTTTTTCAGCATATTGAGAAGATCGGTTTCCGTACCGCCCTGAAAGGTCTTCGCCAGGAAATGACCGCCCTCGTTGAGGACGTCCACGGCAAACCAGGCGGCCACTTCACACAGATGCATCGTGCGCAGATGGTCCGTGCGTTTGTGTCCGGTCGTCGGCGAGGCCAGATCGGACATCACAAGATCAGGCGCGCCGCCGCAAGCCTCGATCAGCTTGTCGGGTGCGGAATCTTCCAGAAAGTCCATCATCAGGAAGCGCACACCGGGGATCGGGTCCATATCAAGAAAATCAATGGCGGCAACGCGCGGTTTCTCATCGGTCGAGTTCATGACCTTCGCGGCAATCTGCGACCAGCCACCCGGTGCCGATCCCAAATCGACAATACGGTTTGCACCTTTGAGAATCTCGTGTTTCTCGTCGATCTCCAGCAGTTTGAAGGCAGCCCTCGAGCGATAGCCCTCAAGCTGCGCCCGCTGCACATAGGGATCGTTCAGATGCCGCTCCAGCCAACGCCTTGACGAGGCTTTCAACTTGCCTCGCTTCTTGACCCTCTGGCCCAGTTTGCGTCCGGTTCTGTTTCCTGCAGTTAAACGCGTCAACGCCTGGCTCCTTTGGGCTGTTCGCCCGATCTGTTGTTGTTGTGGATCGATGATCCAGATTGTCTCTTGTAAAAGTTTCGTTTGCCCTTGCCGCGACGCCAAATGCCATCAGCGGCCATCATTTCCGTCAACAGGCCTTCGCGCAGGCCACGGTCGGCAACCCGCAGGCGTTCAGACGGCCAGCGCAGCCGGATCGCATCCAGTATAGCACAACCGGCAAGCACAAGATCGGCGCGGTCCGCACCGATGCACGGATTGGATGATCGGGCGTCAAAATCCCACGACAGCAGTTTGCGCGTCATCAGATCCACCTGGTCGGAGGTCAGCCAAAGGCCATCGACCCGCCGCCGGTCGTATCGCGGCAGATCCAGATGGACACCCGCAAGTGTTGTTACCGTACCGGACGTGCCAAGCAGGTGAAAAACACCCTTGGCCGCGCCGCTGCATCCGGGAAGCGCCGGACATATGAAATCGGACAGGAGTGCTGCGACCTCCTCCACCATGTCGGCATAGATGCGCTCGGTCACATGCTGGCCGCCGTGGCGCTCGGACAGATTGACGACGCCAACCGGCAACGAGGTCCAGGCCGTTATATGGTTTGCCAGGCGGTTTGATCGATTGCCCGACAGGTCAATGGCCGCGATCTCAGACGATCCACCGCCAATATCAAACAGCACCACACCATCGGTCTCGCGTCCAACCAGCGAAGAACATCCCGAAACCGCAAGACGCGCCTCGGTTTCCCGGTCAACGATCTCCAGATCCAGGCCGGTTTCCAGCTTGACCCGCTCAAGGAATTCCACACCATTGTCTGCCGTTCGGCAGGCCTCGGTGGCAATCAGACGGTGACGGCGGACCGGACGGTTTTCCAGTTTGATGGCGCAGACTTTCAGGGCTTCGACAGCCCTGTCCATCGCCGCTTCCGAAAGACGTCCGGTTGCACCCAGCCCCTCGCCCAGCCGGACGATCCGGGAAAAGGCATCGACCACCCGGAATTGGCCCGGCCGTGTGGGCAGAGCCACCAGCAAACGGCAATTGTTGGTGCCCAGATCAAGCGCCGCATAAAGCGGCGGATTGCCCCGGGCGGAATTCATATGTGGTGCGTTGCTGCCGCCGGCCTGTCTGTTGGGCGGTACGCCTTTCACCGCCCCATCCGGCCCATTGTTTTGCCGGGCCAGGGTTTCGGATGCGCTCGGTTCATTTGGCCTGTCCGAATGGGGTTTTGGCCCATTACCACGCTTGTCACCAGGATTACCGCGCATCTTGTGCGCCAGATCCGGCTGGTGCCTGCCCTTGTGATGATTGGGGTGCGCATGCGCATTCTTGTCGCGGCCTGCATCCGACTGGCCTGACGCAATGCCAGTCACCTGCTGCTGATCAGCGGTTCCGGCTTTGGATTTCCCACGGCGCGAACGCCGCCTGCGGCGTTTTTTCTTTTCCGGTGAAGGTGCATTGGCGAGGCCACCCTCCGGATTCGTCCGGGTGGATTCCTGCTCACCAATATCTGGGCGCCTGTCCCGATTCGCGCTTTGCGAGTCGGAATTGCTGAGAGCCTGTGCAACCGGACTGTTCTTGTCTGATGCGCTGTCGGAACCGGATGGCCTTGTATCCGTCACCGTTTCAACAGCTCTCGGCGCCCCGTTGCGCGACGCAAATGCGTCATCTGCGGGGTCTGTCACACTGTTTCCTGCCGCGCCGCGCCAGAAAAATATCGGCAGCAGGCGCTCTTCTGATCTTCGTTGGACAAACTGTAACAGGGCACCTCTGGATCGACAAACGGTTTTTCGCCGCAGTCCTCGGCAAGCGCTGTTCGTCGCAGGCGACCATACCGGCAGCCTCGCACCTCATTTCAATTTTCTGCCGCCGGCCAGCGTAATGACCGCTATGATGATCAGGCCGGTCATAATCAGGCGGACCCCCGCGCCGACACCAAATGTATTGAGCATTGATACGACCAGAAAAAGGAACAGCGACGCCCCCCATATGCCCGGCACATTGGAGTTTCCGCCAGCAACGGACGAACCGCCGATGACGACGACCGCGATCGAGGTCAGCAGATATTCCGTGCCCATATTGAGCGCCGCACCTCCTGAAAAACTGGCAAGAAAATAACCCGCAACAGCGGCGAGAACACCGCACAGGACATAGGTCGAAAACCGTACGCCATCGACCGGCACACCAGCCAGTCGGGCCGCCCGCATGTTTTGCCCTATTGCCAAAACCCAACGCCCAAACAGGCTTCGCATCAGGATAAAATACGCGGCAACGGCCAGAACAAATGACAGCAATGCAACATTGGGCACGCCGAGGACAGATGACGTGGTGAAGTCAGTCAAGACTTCCGGCGGTTTGATGCGCAGCCCGCGGTTCGACCAGATTGCCGTCGACTGGATGAGGAAGCTGGATGACAGGGTTGCGATGATCGGTGGTATCTTCAGCAGTTTTATCAGGCCGAAATTGGCCGTGCCAACCGCCAGACCAACTCCCAGTGCGATCAGCAAACCGGGCAGCACCAATGCGCCATCCGTGTTCATGAATTTGAGAGCGAGCGTTGCCGAAAGGGTCATGGTGGCGGGAATGGACAGATCGATATTGCCGGGCCCCAGGGTAATGACAAACATCTGCCCGATGCCGACGATCACAGAGAAGGCCGCAAAGGTCAGGGCTGCCTGGGCGAGGCCCGCCCCGCCCAGACCACCGGTAAAGATGATTGTCGCCACCCAGGCGCTCAATACGGCGATAAATGACCAGATCCAGGGTTTGTGAAAGAGCAAGGTAACATTGTTCATCGGACGCCGGCTCCTTGCTTGCTGCGGTTCAGCAGGACACGCAAGGCCAATACAATGATGAGAATTGCGCCCTGGGCTCCAATTTGCCAGTCGGATGAAATACGCAGAAATGACAGAAATGACCCGGCCAGGGTCAGCGTCAGTGCGCCGATCACGGCGCCGATTGGCGAGACCCGTCCGCCGGTGAACTCGCCGCCACCCAGAATGACACCGGCAATGGACAAAAGTGTATAGCGCAAAGCAATATTCGCATCGGCAGCAGTCGTCAGGCCGACCAGCAGAATGCCGGCAAGCACGGCAAAAAATCCGGCAGATGCGTAAGCGGCTGCACGGACCCAGAGGATTGACCACCCGGCCCGTTCTACCGAGCGCTCATTGCCGCCGACACCGCGGATCACCACCCCAAAGGAGGATCGCATCACAAGGAAATGCGCAATGCCTGCGATCAGGATGCTGGCAACAATTGCCATGGGTATGCCGGGCGGTTTGGTCTTCATCAGCCAACGGGCCCACTCCGGCGCCGCGCCACCGGGCGATGGCAAGATGAGCACGGCCAGACCACCCCAGACAAAGGACATGCCCAGCGTCACCACGATCGCCGGAAGATTGCGCACATAAATCAATATGCCCACCAGCGCATAAACGCCGATGGCGCCGGCCAGGATCAAGACGCCCAGAAGTGGCGTGTCCCGCAGAAACGTCGCGGCAACACAGGCGACAAAACTGACAAAGGCCCCCATGGAAAGATCGAGGTCATTCACCGCAATAATCAGCATTTGCGCAATCGTTGCCAGGGCAATGGGCACGGCAAGATTGAATAGCAGATTGAGCCCCAGATAACTCATGGTGCGCGGTTGAATATAAAATACGCTGATCAGCAGAACCGCCAGTGAGAAGGCCGGAAGAAGCTGGCGAAGGCGATCGGATGTCATCAGGCCACTCACGCTGCTGCCTCTTTGAATGAGGCACGAATGATATTTTCCTCGGTGACGTCGTCGCCTGCAAATTCTGCCGCTATTGCGCCTTCACTGAACACATAGACACGATCGCACTGGCGCACTTCATCCATTTCAGTCGAATACCAGATGAAGGTGCGTCCCTTCCCCGCCTCCTCGCGCAGCATGGAATAGACATCCTGCTTGGTTCCCACATCCACCCCGCGCATCGGATCGTCCATCAACACGACAGGCGCCGGAGATGCCAGAGCACGGGCAAACAGCACCTTTTGCTGGTTGCCGCCGGAAAGGGACAGGATGTCATTTTGCATGTCATCTGTCCTGATTGCGATGCGCTCACGCCATAGTTTGCCCAATTCCCGCTCGCGCGCCACATCGACAAAAAACCGCCGCGTCAAATCGGGCAACAGCGTCAGACTCATGTTGCGCAATATGCTCCAAAGCGGCAGCACGCCGTCGACAGACCTGTCTCCGGCCACAAAGGCAACCTGATTGTTCCGGCGGCTTCGCCAATCACCGGTGTTTTCCAGATAGAGGCGTACAAGGGCGTCGGTCTGTCCATGGCCACTCAGCCCGGCCAATCCGACTATTTCACCCTTATGGGCCTGAAGGCTTCCATTTTTAAGGGCAATCGCCACTGTGCCAGCGGCCGCGGTGGTGTCCCGCCGTTCGTTTTCGCGCACGACGCTTCCCATGGCCTGGACAAGGGATGCCACATCGAATTTGCTCGCCGTGCTGTCAACAACCGCCTTGCCATCCTTCATCACAAAAATACGGTCCGCAATCTCGAGCACTTCATCGAGGATATGTGAAATAAAAACCACAGCCCCGCCGTCCGCAACAAACTGCCGGACATAGGCCAGCATCTTGTTGGCAAGCACGGCATCGAGGGATGAGGTCGGCTCATCCAGAATGACCAGTTTGACGGGATTTGATATTTCCAGAAAAGCGATGGCGATTTCCACCATCTGCCGTTCGGCGATGGACAGGTTGCCCACCAGTTCGCTGGTGCGGATCGTATGGCCCGGAAACACTTTGCCGAGTTGGTCGCGGATCAATGTCTCGGCGTTTTTACGCCAGGCGGACCGACCCAGGTCCCGATGCGCAATTCTCACATTCTCGACAATTGTAAGGTTTGGGCACAGCGAAAGTTCCTGAAAAACGCAGCGCACGCCCGCCTGCCGCGCCCGGGAGACCGAATAGGCGTCTACAGGCTCACCGGAAATGCGGATCGTGCCCTCGTCCAGTGACAGCCCGCCGTTCAATATATTGACCAGGGTGGACTTGCCCGCGCCATTGTGGCCGACAAGTCCGATACATTCACCCGGAGCGACATGAAAATCCACCCCGTCCAAAGCCCGAACGGCGCCAAAATGTTTTCTGGCGCCGTCCAAGGCAATGACGGACTTTTCAGATGGCATAGTCATCCCGCCGGCAAGACCAATCACATGGATGATTTGATCGTGGCTTTTGCATCATCGAGTGAATATTCCACATTGGCCACGCCGCCTGCCTGGGTGGTTTCAAGACTTTCTTCCAGGGTGTCCTGCGTAATTTTCAGGAACGGCACAGTCAGATCCTGCGGCACTGTTGCACCATCGAGAATTTGCTGCGCCACCCAGAATGCCAGCGTCGAAACACCCGGAGCGATGGAGACCGACATGGTCTCATAACCGGTGGCATCCTTTTGCTCTTTCCACCAGAGCAACTCATCATGGCGATTGCCCATGATAATCAGCGGAACATCACGGCCGGCAGCGGCGAAGGCCTGAGCCGACCCGTAACCATCACCGCCCTGTGTGACCACGGCGGCAATCTCCGGCAGACTTGGCAGAATACCGGCAACCGCTTTCTGGGCAACATCCTGAGCCCAGTCGCCGTGAACCGATCCGACGATCTTGAATTGCGGGTTCTCCGCGACACCGGCATGAATACCGGCAGATATTTCATCGTCCACAAACACGCCGGCCAGACCCCGCAATTCGAGCAGGTTGCCGCCATCGGGAATTTTTTCCGACAGGTAATCCAGCTGGCTCTTGCCCATGCCTGCAAAGTCGACGGCTATGCGATAGGCACAGGGTTCGGTGACAATACCGTCAAAGGAGACAACAACGATGCCCGCATCGCAGGCTTCCTTGACCGCACCATTGAGAGCCGTCGGCGAGGCTGCATTGATGACGATGGCATCATAGCCCTGAAGAATCAGGTTCTGAATCTGCGCTGCCTGTTCCGTCGCCTGGTTTTCAGCGGTGGTGAATGCGTCAGCAGCAGCGACAACGCCGCTTGATACGGCAGCGCCAGTCACTTTGTCCCAGCTGGTAAGCATGGCCTGACGCCATGAATTACCCGCGTAGTTGTTGGACAATGCAATTTTCTTGCCCGCCGTATCGGCAAAGGCCGGAAGCGTTGCAAGCGTGGTGCCCATGGACAGGGCCAAGGTCAAAGTGGCTAATGTAAATTTGTTCATGCGTTCCTCCAAACACTTGTATTGATCCAATGATCGATTGGTAGAACCTGCATGGTCTCCACGGCCCCAATGGTGGGACATGAAGAATGCATGGCGACTGTGTTCATCTCCCTCCCTTGGGCGAAACCAGCCGCTAACTGATCATTGCACCTGAAGCTTACGAAGCACCACCCCAACAGCAAACGGCACAAGCTGCATTAAGGGTACGTGAAGACACAGAGCGAATTGCGGTAATCCGCAGATTCTTCCGTAAGCCAGTGAAATACCATAGTCCCGACCTCATTTTTTTGCCAGCCAATCCTCCAATTCCATTTCGTAGCTCGCCAGCCCGTCAACGTTCAACAATCCGCGTGACAGCGCAACGGTCAGAGCGCGGGTCCGTGAATTGAAAACCGGGCCGATATCGGAGTGGGTGACCGAACGGTTGAGGCCCAGTTTCTCGTAGAGATGTTTCAGGCGGCTTTGAACGCCGCGGGTGGAGATTTTGCGGCGGGCCGAAATTGCCTTGTCCGTCATCCCCAATGAAATATCGGTGAGCACCTCAAACTCGGCGTCGGTCAAACCTTCGAGCGTATTTTCCGAGCGTTGCTGCACCCCGCGCACTTCCCGGTCGATGATGCATTGATCCTGGACGAATATGCCGCGTGCAGCAAAGGCAAGCCTTTCCTCACTGGCGGACTTCAACAGATAGCCATAGACCGCGCCGGAAGGCACGATACGCGCAACGCCACGCACATAGGCCTCATCTGCATAATTTGACCAGAACAGGATGCGCATTTCGGGAAAACACCGCCAGATTTCCTTGGCCGCATCCACCCCGTTGGATTTTGGCATCTGCAAATCCATGAAGATGCCATCAATGGTCTCCGATTTCACAATCTCGACCGCCGCCGCGCCATTTTCCGCTTCGTAGAGCTGATCACACTCGGGCAAGGCGTTCTCAACCGCCGTCTTCAAAAATGCTCGGTGCAAGGGGTCGTCTTCAGTGATCAACAGGTTCATGAGACCTCCGGGAAATGGCTTCTATATGAGGGTGATGTGTGTCGTGTGGTGTCGTTGAACGCGGAATGGCTATTGAAACGCGTGTACCACCAAGCGGTTCATTGCCACAAATACTCAGATTGGCCGAGATGAGAGCGGCACGCACACGCATATTGTCCAGCCCGCGCGCCGATCGCTCATGCTCTTTGTTTGTTCCCGTTCCGTCGTCCACCACGGTCACGTGAATGTATTTCTCATCGGATTGGATGGTGACGGCAAGATTTCCGGGCCGCCCGTGTTTCACCGCATTGTTGATGGCTTCCTGGACGATGCGAAACAGCGTGGTTCGCAAGGAATCCGGGCAATCATCCAAGAGGGATGAAGCCCCATCAATCACTCTGGTGGCAATTTTTGGTACAATACCATCAACCGAGCGTTCCAGCTGCGCCTCGACCGCCTGGGCAAAACCAAACAGTTCCATGACACCCGGTTTGGCATCCTCGATAATGCGGCGCAATTCGCTGATACAGGTTGAAATGCCAGCCTCCAGCTTTGCGATATCGGCCGTTGTTGTCTTTTTCTTGCGGGCCATCTGCGAAACCTGATGGGATATGCGTGTCAGATCGGCAAGCGTCTGATCATGCAGGTCCATGCCGATGTTCTTGCGCTCGTTTTCCATGCCTTCAGTAAGCCGCAAGGTCCCCAGTCTGAGGGCCTCGGCCCTGCCCCGGGCGCCGCCTTCGGCCCGCGCCATGCGTTGCGCCTCTTCACTCTGATTGAGCGCGTAGAAATAGGGCGAGACAAGGTCGGCGATCTGCTGCGCCATTTGCAGATCCTCATCGTCGTATTTGTGCAATTCGTGACGGGAAATGTTCAGCGAACCGAGAATATCCCCATGGATATGAAGCGGGACATGAATCCGGCTGCGCAAATTGGCCCCGTAAATCGGCGCATCGAAGGCACTTTCGAAATGAAACCGTTTGTCCGCCCAGGCATCACCGGTGATGATATGATCGGTTCGGCCTGAAAGCAGGTCCCTGATGGGACTGTGAGCAATTTTTCCAGGCTCCTTGGCCTTGTTGCTCCATTCCGTTTTCATGCCGACTTCAAAGGCAACACAGCATTCGGGCTGATCGGGCAGAATGATGGAGATGTCCAGATGATCATGCTGAAAAAGGGCATGAATTTCGCCACCGATTTGTCTGAGCACACTTTGGAAATCCAGTTGGCCGGCGATTGCCCGTGATATGGCCAGGTACCGCTCCAGCAATTCTTCGTGATCAATCGACACCCAGCAGATCCTCCACCCACACCGGATGTTTAACACATCTGGCAGGCCGGGAGGAACAGGTGATAAACACGATCGATGCTGAATTCCGCGGCTTCCATTGCGGAAACCCGCAGACAGAACGTCGTGAACCTGCCACATGATGTCGAATGGAAAGGCATCCCCCGCCCCCGATATCTCCCTGAATGGGACATCAGAACTTTTACTTCCAAAGAGCCTGACAACGTCAATCGGGCAGAAGATCGAGACTTAAAATGGCATCAGAAATTGCAGTGCATGACGACAGGTTTCGCAGGCTTGTTTCAACGGATTCACAGCTCGTGAAGCTGCATTCGGGCATGATCTGGGCGGAAGGGCCTGTCTACTTTCCTCTCGGCGACTATCTGCTGTGGAGTGATATTCCAAACAATCGTGTCTGGCAGTGGATGGAAGGCGCCGGAGCGCGGCTCTACATGGACAATGCAAACAATGCGAATGGCCATACCCGCGATCGCCAGGGACGCCTGATCAGCTGCGAACACCTGACGCGCCGGGTCACTCGGATCAACCATGACGGCTCCCTGTCGATTATCGCGGATTCCTTTGAGGGCAAACGGCTCAATTCTCCCAACGACGTGGTGGTCAAATCCGATTCCAGCATCTGGTTCACCGACCCGCCCTATGGAATTTTGAGTGACCATGAGGGCAAGAAGGCCGAACAGGAGCAGGCAGGCTGCTTTGTGTTTCGTTGTGATCCCGGCGATGGCGCCCTGACCATTGTCGCAGACGATTTCGACAAGCCGAATGGCCTGGCCTTCTCGCCCGACGAAAAGATCCTCTATGTATCAGACACAGGTCGCTCCCACGATGAAAATGGCCCGCATCACATCCGCGCCTTTGACGTCATTGATGGCTGCCGTCTGACCAATGGACGCCTGTTCAAGGACATCGAAATCGGCCTGTCAGACGGCTTTCGACTGGATGTTGACGGCAACATCTGGACCAGCACCGGCGGCGGCGTTCAGTGTTTCTCTGCCGATGGCGTGCTGTTGGGGGAGATCATCATGGATGAGGTCGTCTCCAACCTGACATTTGGCGGCCCGGACAACAAGCGCCTGTTCATCACCGCCACGACATCCCTCTATTCCATGTCGGTTGACGTGAAGGGGGCGCTCTAAGCGGTTTCCCGCAGTTTCGCAAGAACAGGTTCCCGGCGGCACGGTTGCTGAAGTTTTCATGCGCTTCGCCCTAAGCGTTTCTGCAATCGCGATGCGTGAAGCCATTGTGACCCGCCCGAGCAAAGGTGCGCGATGTTGACACGCGCGAACCGGAGATCGCCTAATCTGCTCTGATGCCGCATGATGAACAATCACAGCGCCATTTTCTGCGTCCACGGAGGTGATTTCAGGCTTGATTGACCGGGCAAATGTGATACAAGGCGGCACGAAACGCAAAGGTGGCGGGTCATATCTGCCCGTATCGCGTTTCGCCAAAGCGCTTCAACAGGCGCTTTTTGGGGAATAGGTTAACGGTAGACCCACGGACTCTGACTCCGTTAGTCCTGGTTCGAATCCAGGTTCCCCAGCCAACAGCCTCTTCAAACTGGGTGTTCATCGAATGCGCGGGACTGCCCATGTTTTGCGGTCTTAGTGTGGTTTTTCTGTCAGATTAGATCCAGTCCTTTTCTTCGTGGTTCAGGCGCAAAACACGCGCAAACGTATTCTATAATTTTCGAAGTTTCGAAAACCGAATACACGGTGTTGAATGAGCTTCATTTTGCGATGATATCCCTCGGTAATTCCGTTTGACCTTGAAAAGCGCCACATGCGTGCAATCTCTTCCTGCCAGCTCTCCATCGTCTTTGCCAGTTTGCGGCACTCCTCAAAGCCGCTTTGCTGGAGCTGGGCGATGGCGTCCAGCAAGCAGCGCGCCCATGAGCGGCATTGTTTTTTGGACTGATTCTTGGCGCTCAACACCTTCATCAGCTCTTCCTTGAAGCTGTAGATGCGCTCTATTGCCGGCCATTGCGCGAGATAATCAGCAAGGCGTTGGCGGAAATAGCGCCCGCAGGCACGGCACAGATACTTGCAGACGCAGAACCGCAACAACACACGCCTGAGGCCAGTGCTTTCATGCCAGACAAGTCGCAAAATCCTGTCTTTCGTCCGCAGGGAGCCTGAACCGCAATGCGGACAGCGTGCAGCATGCGGGTTCTTGAGATCGTAAATGATCGGGTTGAACCCACTCGACTTCTCAATTGAAAAACCAGGCAGGTTCAGCTTAACATCAAAACTCGGCATCCTCTTCATTCCTTTGATCAACAGTTTTCGATGCCTGCAAATCATAGACAATGTTTAGAGGGTGCCTCCGGATTCGACTAAGACCCGTCAGGCTGGCGCGACACGCCCTTGTTGCCAAAACAACCTGGGGCTGATTAGGCTATGAATCAGACAATTTTTTACCGATTCTTGGTAGCTTAGCTAATTGGAGAAAACCGTTGCAAGACGTAGGCATCGTCCCGTCCGCGGGGAAATTGGACTCGACCCAGCTTTCCTTCGTTGAAGCGCAAGAAACGGATATCAGACTGCTCGCGCCGGCGGGAAGTGGCAAGACCCTGTCGCTCCTTCACCGCTGCGCGGAACTCATCCGCCGATCCGGCGGAAAGGACTCTTTCCTGATCGTTTCCTTTACCCGGGCCGCCCGCGATGAAATTCGTGCCAGGTTGAGCGAGCCCACCTTTTCCTCCTTCGCCACCGAGGCAGATGTTGTCACCCTGAACGGCTGGGGCCATCGCCGATTGCGCGTTATGTCGAGCTCACCGCGTCTGCATGTCTCCGAATTCGAACGCACAAACCTCGTCAAGACGGTCCTCGCACCGGCGACTTCGGCGGTTCCGGCGCTTGAAAAAGGAATGAAGGACCAGCCCTTCAAATTACCGAAGATGCTTGCCTTTCTGCTAGACACAATGAAAACGCTAGGGTTCGACCATGAAGACGGGTCGGCGCGGATGGCCGACGAGCGTCTGGACTCCTTGGACAGCCTTGGCCTGCTGCCGCTGCTCGAAGATTACATGGTCAAGCTGGAAGAACTCGGAGTTCTGCCGAACCGTCGCTGGGAAAGTTTTCTGGACGTCGCCCTTCCGTTTTTCAGCGCGTCTTGCGTTCAGCAATATGCAACAGGGTCGTTCACCCTCGAGGATCAGAAATACGGCGCCTGGCTAGACCAAAGACGGCAATTGGCTGCCGGCAACCCGCTCAATCCGGACGACGCCATCACCCATATTCTCGTCGATGAGTTTCAGGACATCAACCCGCTAGACCTTGCCCTGATCCTTACCATCGCCAAATTGAACAGGTCGTCCCTGACGATCGTTGGCGACGACGACCAGGCAATCTTTGAATGGCGCGGAGCAGCTCCGGATTTCATCCTCGAACCCGACGTTCATCTTGGACGAGCGTTCGCGACCTACATTCTTGAAAAGAACTACAGGAGCCCTCGAAACATTGTCACGAAATCGGTCCGCCTTATCGGTCACAACAAGCGACGCGTCGAAAAGAAAGTCGTTCCTGTTTCGTCGGTGGAGGCCGAGACGCGGATGTACTCAGGAGATACGTTCCTCGATTCCGTGGAACACGTTCTGGCGGAAATTCGGGCCTTCGTAGCCGAAAATTCGCCTGGTGCCCGCATGGCCCTCTTGTCGCGCAAACGCGCGCAGCTCATCCCTTACCAGATACTTCTCGCGCGCGAAGACATCCCCTTCTGCGCGGCAGAGGATCTCCATCTGTTTTTGTCCGGGACATTTGACCGGCTTTTGCAAGCTCTTAGAACGCGCACTCTCGCGGGTCTCGGCATACAATTGCCGACCATCGTTGACGACGTTATGGCGCTCTGCAATTCGGTCCAGCGGTATCCGCTGCGAAACGCAGAAGCCGATGCGATGGCCCGCCACCTCCGGGCCGCCCGCCCTAAAAGCTATGATGCGGCAATCGATCAGCTCGAAACATATGAAGGTACCATCCGAGGCCAGAAAGACGATGGCAAGACCGCAAAAGACTTCGCTATCCGGTTGCGCAAGCTTCTTCATGCTCCCAACGTTCGTTCCGCAATCGAAGCTCTCCGGAGCCTTTATGCCGGATTTAAAAAGGACTACGGCCGCGGAACCGAGGATATCTTCCTGGCTGATCCCCCTTTCGCCTATCTGGCGGAGTTTTCAGAAAGTTACGGTGAGGATTTCCAAGGTTTTGTCGAAGACCTTGAGAAAGCGAAAGACACCTTGGTTAAGCTGCCGGGGATGGATTCAGAAGACGGAGCTGGCGAAGAGTGGAGGAAACCCGTTCACTTGATGACCGCGCTGCGTGCCAAGGGACGGGAATTCGACACGGTGGTCATGCTCGACGTGGTAGATGGCATCTGGCCGTTACGCTCGGCCCAGACAGAGCGCGCGCTGGAGGGAGAACGTCGCCTTTTCTACGTCGCCATGACCAGAGCCAAGAAACGTCTTATTCTCACAAAATCCAACCGGATCGGAGACAAGGTCGGGCTGCCCTCCCCCTACCTGGCCGAGGCCGGACTTCCCTGAGGCAGCTCGCCACCAAGCGTTTGCGTGAACAAGGCCTCCACGTCTCCCTTGTCGACTGGAGCCATCAGCATTTCGCGCGAGAGCATGCGCTTGCGATCAAGCAGTGCATCCATCTTCATGTCGAACGATGTTTCGCCAAATGTAGGATGAACCGCGATCGGCACATGAATTGTGACCGGCTTGTCCTGGCCGATGCGATAACATCGATCGTTGCATTGATCCTCGACAGCCGGGTTCCACCAGCGTGAAAGATGGATAACGTGATTGGCCGCCGTGATAGTCAAGCCAATCCCTGCTGCCTTTGGAGAAAGCACCAGGAGATCGAACGCGGTCCCGGACTGCTGAAAGCGATCAACGATTGCCAATCGTTTATCGCCAGGCACCGAGCCGTTTATCACGGCGGGCTGCGTCTCAAGGTCAAGGAGATTTGCGATTGCTGCGGCGAAGGCCTTCTGTATTTCGATGTCTTCGACGAACACCAACGCTTTTTCCCCGACGCCGCGCAGCCTTTTGAGAACATCAACCGTGTGCTGCATGCGTGCTGATTGCATGACCCAGTCGGTCACCGACCGCTTGTCGAGCGGGTCACATCCATCCGCTCCCGTAGGATGCAGCGAGATACCCCGAAAGGCATGGATAGCGCGCAGCATGTCGCCCTGGCTAGATCCTCCACTGCGAGCCCTGACAACAGCCTCAAGATACGCTTCGGCCTGAGCCTCCGGCATGGCAACCCGGGTCTTTTCTTCCTTCTTTTTCGGAAGTCCCTCGAGAATGTCAGCCTTCATTCTCCTCAAGAGGACAGGCGGCGTGGAAGTTTTCGTAGGGGAGGCCAGTTGGTTCTTGAGTGTTTTCAGGTTGTCCGGATCGCTGTTCTCGTAGCGCTGGGCGAAACCTTTCAGGTCTCCAAGATACCCGGGAACGACCCTGTCCATAATGCACCACAGGTCGGCAAGCCGATTTTCAATGGGCGTCCCCGTCAAGGCGAGAACGAATTCGGCATTCATCGCCTTTGCTGATTGCGTGTTGATGGCACCTGGTGACTTGATCTTCTGCGCCTCATCGAATACCGCGACGGAGAAAGACACGCGCGCGAACGCGCGATGGTAGTTGGCCAACGTCTCGTAAGTTGTCAGAACCCAATCCGCCGACCGTATCCTTGCGATATCCAGAGCATCTTCCTCTGACCAATGTTGGTCTCTGGGCGTCTTCACATGTCTTAAGGCTGACCCGAATGCGTCAAGTCGGGATCCTAGCGCGTCGGCAGCGAGATGGGTCTCAGTTTCCTCGATCCAATTGCGAAGCAGCGCCGTCGGAGCGACAATCAGTATCGGTCTGTTGTGCGCACCAACATCGTGCCCCAACGCATGTCGGTTGGCCTTGTTCCATGCGAGGAATGCAAGCGTTTGAAAGGTCTTTCCGAGGCCCATATCATCGGCAAGGAGACAGCCGGGCCAACCAGAAGAATAACAAGAGATGAGCCAGTCAAAGCCTTCTGTTTGGTGCGGTTTGGGGCGGGATGTCACGACTGATCGATTAGGAAAGTCAGGCGAGATTTCTACCGGCCGATTTTGATAGAAGACTTCAAACTCCTGCCCCTCCAGGTTCTGGTGAATAATCAGGCGTTGCTGATCTTCCACGGTCGGATCGCCTTCACCAGTACCGTTCGCCTCGTTGAGGTTGTCTTGCTCCAGGTCTCCTGTTGGGTTGTTTTCTTCAGTTTCGGTTGCGCCGGAATGGAGATTCTCGGGATCGACACCGAGGCTCCGGAAAGCGTCTTCCAGATCATTGCGCAGGAGTGTTCTGTTTTCGATCTCGACTGCCTGAAGATCCTGTTCCTGCGCAAGAATCAGCTTCTGTTTCAGATCTTCAAAGACACGCTGATCGACATCGATAACCTCTTCCCCAACCTGGAGCGGAAAGCGTTCCGGTAGCCATTGACCCGACTGGTTCTTGAGCCAGGGCATCGCCGGCGGCTCCCAGATACCAAGCCCAAGTACGCGTTCCGAGTACTGCCATGTTTCGACCAGCAATAAATTTGCGAGGACTCCGCTGTCGTCGCCGAGAGCCTCCCCAAAGGCAATTCGTGGGTTCTTGAGAAACTCGATCCTCTCGGACCTGCGAGTGGACCGCTTCTTGCGAATGACGTCGAGTGCCATCTTGAGGTTCGGCTCAACGACCAGAAAGACATTACGGTCAAGCACATAGGCATCACGGCTGTGGTCTTCGCCAGCGAACAGCTCCTTTGCAAACCGATTTTGCTGCTCTGGTGGCAGTAAGGCATCGGAGATCAGGTCTCGCTGCATCTGATCACCGCCGTCCACGACTTCAAAAGAAGTTGGCGGGAGATCGTCATCCTGACTTGAGGCCTTTTCCCGCCCCATGACCACCGGCAGGAAGTCCGGTCCGTAAGGTGTTTCGAAGACATCCAACGCAACGGCCCCAGCCTGGTAGATCGTGAGACTGGTTAGATAGCTATCATCCGTTTTCAGTTCAGACCCGGTGGTCCTCTTCAAAGCGTCCTGCACTGGCGCCCATGCGCTTATTCGGCTTTCGACATCATGTCCCTCTGTCGCGTTGTAGGCTTCAACTGCCTCTGCCAGGTCAAAGAGAGCTGCGGAAAGCCGGCCCTTCCTGTTATCTCCCCAACTTATCAACGCACCCGATCTACTTATTCTCGTCCAGCGGGTGTCCGGGTCATACCAACGAACGCGGATATACGCCATCGGATCGGTCATGATCCCGTCGAAGGACAAAGTAATCGAAAGATTTGTTAGCGGCGGGAGTCCGGCTGCTTCCGCCACAGCGGAGGAAAGAGCTGCCACAGACCGATGTGGCAGCAACACGCCATCGTCTTCTCCGACAGCCTCTTCGCTTTGCATGAGACTGTTCAGATAGCGCGCAACAACGGCATCCTGTTTACGCAACTCCGGCCACTTCGAACGAGGCAGGAGCTCGTGCGTGAACAGTTTGCGGCGAAAGCACTGCAACAGGACACCATCATTCCGAGGAAAGTGCTGGAAACTCATCCAAGGTATTCCTTCGCTGAAAAGCGCAATCCCGTCATCTTTGCAATCTGCCGTGCGGCCTTATGCTGCCATGCGTTGGGTCCGGTATGAGGCATGTGTGTTATCTCCAGGACTGGCGGGTACTTCCTTCCGGATCTCAGGAATTCCGCGTCGTATCTCGGTTTGTAAAGTTGCGGAGCACCGTCGCGATTGTAGTCGGTCCAGAACCGACACTTTCCGTTAAAACTCCATTCAGCGCAGACACCGTTGCCGATACGGAGAAGCAGCACCGCGTGTCCGACCTGTACGCCCCCGGATTGGAAGCCGGCGAATCTTGTATCTTTCCCAAATCGTCTACGTGCTTCGCGGGTTCCCTCTCCATCCAAGACTACCCACGCAGCCTTGATTGCGTCGTTATCGTGCATTGCCTCCCAGAACCGACGCCGGTAATGCCAGTTTTCATTAGGATTTACTTCTTCGACGACGTCAAGGAATTGACGCAGGGCTTGCTCAGTGAGCCAGGAAATTGCCACATCTCGCGCGCGAGGCATATTGACCCAGTTTCCGCTATGAGTTCTAGGATCTCCAATTCCGTCAATAGACGTGAGGAAATTGAGCGTCTTGTCACGAAACAACTTGTCCGGGTCACTGTTCTCAAAAGATAGCAACAGAGCGTTAGCAACAAGAACTTTGTGGTTAGGGTAAGCAAGTCTCCAGGTATCCGGCCTTAACGATAGAAGCTCCACGAAATCCAGACGATCCATAGGTGGAAAGCGGTGGTCTTTCGCGACGAGTTCGAGAACGCGGCGGGTGCAGGGCTCGACAAATCCACCGCTTAGTACAAGCTCCATTTGAAGACCGTGGCTTTCCAGTACATTGCGAGGTGAACTCCGGCTTTGAAAGGCAGCCTCTGCCACCTGCTTTGGACCGTTCTCAACTTCGAAGATCCGAAAGCGAGCAGCAAGGTCCTCGAAAGGTCGTCCGGCAACGTGGGCAAGATCCCGCAAAGCTGCTGCTACCGCGGAAAGCCCCGGACGGTCTTCGTGAAAGTCGATCAGATAAGACAATGCCAGTGCACGGCTTGCGCCCCGGTGCTTCAACTCACGCAATTGTTTCAAAAATGGTTCAAGTGTAGCTGGGTCGCCCGCAATCTCTTGCTCTGTACCCCAAAGACACCATGCGCCATCGCGAGCTTGGCGAGGTTTCAGTTTCCCCCCGGACTTGAGCAATGATGCAAGGCGCGCCGAGATGGCGTCGTAATCCTTGGGTGGACGTAGCGCTCCAACATCATCCGGCAACTTCGAAGCCGCACGTTCAACGTGGGACTGGTCCGTTCTCCTGCCGGCATTACCGTGTCGAATGCGAAGATCTTCCAACGCAGTCCTCAGAGCCGTCTTCATTTAACGGCGTCCTGAGACTTGCTGGGCTGAAAATTGCCGTCTCTTGGAACAGAGCGCAACTCGTCAACCTTAATTGCCATGTCGTCCAAAAGGCCCGCAATGTGCGTCAAACGTTCGCGTCGATCTGCTTCCATGACAAAACGAAGATCAATACGCCTGTTCTTTCTATAGGCCTCCTCATTGTCCTGCTCGATAGCCGGGCGGGTAAAAGCGTACCCCGAGACTGACAAGATTTCCTGCCCATGAGAATTTCGAAGTGCCCGCAGAGCTGGGAAGTTCTCGACAATGCGCCTGTAGGTGTTCACCGCGCGCTCCGTCGACAGTTTCCAGTTTCTTTCATCCGAACCTATTGTGTCGGTGTGCCCCTCAATAAACACAGTTTCGACAACATACCCAGTAGAGTCGAGGCAATTTATTTGTTCGGTACAAACCGAATACTTCGGCAGAACGTCGATCAGCGCTTTTGCAATCTTGTCAACATTCACCTGGGCAGCCTCATCCAATTCGGATCTGTTAGATGGAAAGTAAATTGCGTCTTCCGTAAGCCTCAGGACTCCAGTGTTTTTGTCGATAGTAACCGTGAGACCAACCTTATCCAAACGGCTCTTGATAGCAGAAAGCAAAGCGCTGCGAGCCTGATCAGCCTCGTTCAACTTCCCGATTTCCTGTGCTATCTGTAGGCGGATTTGGGCAATTTGTTCCGCTAGATCGTTTGCCCTATTCAATTGCTCTATCTGTTCGGCGGAGAGTTCAATATTCGCGTCCGTCTGCGTTCTGAAATTTAGCGCGAAAATCATCAACATGATAATGAAGATGAACAAAATACCGACCATCATGTCGGTCATCGAAACGAAGTAGTTCTCGTCTTCTACGGCTTCACTGCGGTGCCGGTCGTACGTTTCGGATGACATCATGAACATATCCTCTATGGCCGCAATCGTTCGCCGCTAGACCTGTGTATCCTTGGCCTTGTCCAGGCTGTCTGCCATGGACTCAGCGCTTTCCTGTATTTGCGTTAGGGTGGAGGCTAGTTTACCAACCGCTTCGGCCAAGCCCTTGTCCACGCTCTGCACGTGCTCTTGCAATCTTTGCTGGTGATCCAGCGTTGATTGCGAAAGCACGTCTACGGATTTGCCGAGCGCCGTATCGACGTCATCGAATTTCGATGTAAAGGTCTCCCAGAATGCACCGGACTTTTCGTTTGTTTCACCGAGTCCCGTTGCCAGCACGGATATCTCGGTCTGTGCCGTTTTCAAGGCTTCCAATGTGCTTGACACACTTTCTGCCAAATGCTCCGCCGTTGCGGAAAGGTTCTCGCCAACGCTGGTCAACGGAGACGTAGCCGCCCGCACGCTCTGCGCGCTTTGACCAAAGGCCTCAGCGGTCTTGCTCGCTTCCACTGCCGCGCCTTCGAGGGCGACTTTCTGTCCGCGCAGCGCGTCCTCAATACCCTTCATAGAAGACGCCAAATCCCTGAACCGTTGGTCAACGGAAGCCACTGCAGTTTCCACAGAGCCGCGCAGCTGATCGGATATTGCCGCTACTGTGTCTTCCAGACCTGTCAGAACAGCTTTTTGTGCCTCCATGGAACGCTCGTTGGAAGCCTCAAGCTGCTGACGGGTCTGATCGCTATGCTCCCCTAACCGGCCAATTTGAGCCGCGAGCTTCACCAATACGCCGCCCATCGCTGCCTCAAGCTTCTCAGAAGCGCCTTTTGCAGCATTTCCCAGAGAGGCATCCATGTCGGCGTTCGCTTTTTCCAAGGTTTGCCGCAGGGTCTCAACCACCGACGTTAAAGCGTCGCGACTTTCACCGGAGCTCCTTTCGAAACTCTGACCAGCATTTTCGACCATACGATTCAAATTGTCCGCAGCATCGGAAAGCTTTCGCGCGAAATCATCGCCACTGCCCCGCAATCCGGTTTGGGTCTCAACCATCGACATCTGCAATTGCTTGAGTGTCGCCGCGAGTTCCCGCAGTTCCGTACCTGCCCCGTGGTTCACGCTCTCAGAGAAGTCCTTTACCAGGTTTTGCACGCCGTCTCGACTGTTCGTTGTCAGGTTACCAACAGCACTTTCGATGTTATCTGCTACCGGCTTCATTGCCAGCGAAATGGCTTCGCTGAGACGCGGTGCCATTGTTTCACCCATGCGCGTGAAAAATTGACCCTGAGTGATGTCCTTGAGTTGCTCCAATTGATCGCGAAGCGTACGTTTCATCTCCAGCGAAATTGATTGTGGAGATTCATAGAGAAGACTCCGCTCCAGCGCGGCATTGAATTGATCGAAAGACCCTTCAATCACTATTGCGTACCACTTGAAGATAATTGACAGAACGATAGAGGCTCCTAGGCCAGCAATCGACGTCGCAAATTTGAAAGTTGCTATCTGAAGCAACCCACCCATTTCTCCGACCATCGCCTCAGCATTGGCTGCACTGGCGGCATTCCCGGCTTTGTAAAGCGCAATAACAAGTCCGATGAAGGTAAGAAGCAGACCAACACCGACAAAATAACCCGGCACCGAGCTGATCATCTTCAGACCACCGAACCTTTCTCGTGCAAGGCCGGTATTAAAAAAAGCTTGAGGCCTTACAGTGTTGCGGATCTCCGATTCACTATTCGTGTCGTAAAGTGTCTCAACAAACTCTGCCCAGGCGTGTCCTAGCAAGTGATTGCGCTCGAGCATTGGCCTTAACTTTTCAAAGTTTGAAGCAAAATTACGCCGGACCTCTCCTGGTGCGGACCTCCTTTTAACGCCACGATTGATACGCCCGGTCGAAAACCGCAACGTCAAAAGAACAGGCATTACATGGCAGAGCCCAAACGCGACCGCCATTCCAACAGCGAACGCAAAAATCAAACTAGCGAGCGAAAAGGCAAACTCCTTCTCGCTAACTGCCTCCAATCCCCCCGGCTGAAACGCACCTCTAACGGTATCAATCACTCGTGGAACATCAATCCACGAGATGTTCTGAGACGCCAGCATCAAGACAGCGCCAACAATACCCCAGAACAATACTAGCCGCAGAAGCGGGTTAAAAAACAGAAACATATGTCCCCCCCAAGCCAAGGATAATCAACTTTTAGCGGTAATGTAAGGTGTGACAAGCCCTATCGGTTGTCGTTCGGATTTTCGTTAGCAGTTATCGCTTTGGCTCGATCCGGAGAATTCGTCGAAGATGGCCTCTGAATTTGCACCGGTATCGGCATGGAGGCGTCACTAATAAAAAAAGATCTGCTCACTGTTGTTTTGGGGAAATCACATCGAAGTCCGTAACGCTTGCTCGCTTCTAGAATCGCTTCTTTTCTTACCTGCGCCTCGGACTTGGCTGATACCCAAAACCGCAGCACAGTTATGGGCCTCACCGGGTATCCGGAGAGTTTGAATATAATACGGTCTCAATAGCTTGTTTCTATTAGTGAGAATCCAGGTTCCCCAGCCAATTTGTTCAACGAGCCAAAAAATCAACAGGTTGGATGAACTTCAACGGCCATTCGGCGCGATATTCAGTGGCGGTTTTGGGTCCAGTGATCAGGAGGCCCCCCTGCCTTCCTTGATTTCACAGACGACCGCAATGGCGCATCTCAAGATGGCGGAATCGGAGCGCAAACAGCGCCCTTCAACCCAATCGTGCTGCGCCCTATTCGGCCTTCATCACCGTGTTGGGAACGCCATCGGCGCCAGCGAATACCGCGAGAATTCGCGTGATGGTGTCGCCGGTGTTCTTGCCGTTGTGATAGCTCTCGAGCGCCTCGATGAAGGCATCACCCTTCTTGTAGGTCTTGGTGCCGGCGTCGCCATAGTCGACCGTGACCTCGCCTTCCATCACCCAGCCGAACAAAGGCGCATCGTGTTTGTGCCAGCCTGTCGTGCCGCCGGGTTGCATGGTGACGATCGCACCGGTGATCTTGGCTGTGCCTTCGGGGTAAACGATATCCTGGCCGATGGTTGTCTTTTCAGTGGAGACGAGCACCTGCACCGGCGGGTAGGTGGACTTGGCCAAGGCAAAACCTGCCGCCATGCACACGCCGCCGGTTACAATGAAAGCTGCAGTCCTGGTCGTCATGATCGTCATCGAGCAATTCCTCCGCGTCGGCCCCATGCAGCGTCAACGCCGGGTGGCAACGGCTGCAGGTCAGAAAATGTGTCAATCTATAATGCCCTCATTTGAGCGGCAAGACCCTCGTCCGGCGTCAGCGCCACAATCACAATATTTGCAAATGCGCATGGCCTGATAACGAACGGCTCCCCATTCCCGGTTCTGTCTTTCCTCGTTTGACGAAAAGACGATGACGAGACCATTGAGACATAACGACAATATGGCATCCCGCAGCCTTGCGCCATGACCAATTATCACACTGTTATTTAAAGTTTTTTTAAGATCTTCTCAGGCGCATTGACAGGCTGCGTGCCGTTCTGGGTGTTGAGTTGAATTCTGGCGATGCCACATTCTCGCCTGTCGGCAATGTGACCAGTCCCGGCGACACCACAAGCATCTGGATCGCAGCGAACCTACCAACGATGTTTCAAAGCGGTTTGGCCCGGTGGTGGACCTCCAGATCGAGATGTTTTCGCCTCTGGCCAGGCCAACTGCGCCCGGCTGCCGCCCAACCCGGGTGCAAGTCGTCTCCAGCATATTTCGAAAACGCCGAGAGACCGGAGTCCTCTGGCCCGCTCCCGCAAAGACACCACAATTTGCCTCCCGAGGAGGGCCGATTGAAGCGATCATCCGCCTTCAAACGGCTCGCGGCAAATCCTTGCAGACATCGTTTGCCGATGATCCCGTTCAATCGCCAACACTTCTCTGCCCCGATCGCAGGCCGACAGGTAATCTCCAAATCCGAACCTTTGCAGATATGCTGCGCCCTTGCGCGCCTGTGGAAAACGAAGTATTATAAGCATTTGATTCTTGGCGTTAATTTGCTCAACATCAAGCGTCAGAGGAAATGCGCATTCGTTTTCAGATGGGCAACACGGCAGCACTTGAGGAAGGCGCCACAACTTTGTGCCCATCACGCTGTTGGTAAAATTCATGATCATCTTCATGGTTCGTATCGAGTAGTTTGCCCCATCGTTTTCATGACTGCGTTCGATGAAACCCGAACACCTGCTTGCTGCCTCACAAACTGCACTCGAATTACAGATGCTGAAAGCGCTGACTAGAGACAAATCCATCAACAATGCCGCCTGTGGCCTGGTTATCAGTGAAGCCCTGGCGAAGCTTCATTGCACAATGATCGATACACCCCCAACCGCGGTTACTGCTCATGAAGCACAAGCATAGCCAAAGATGCCATCGCCGCTCTGCAATTCCAGCTTTGGTCCGTGGGTGCGCGCTGGGTATCTGGCTATTGAGCCCTGTGAGCTTGTTTGCACAAACTCAACAGGACGCTTTGGATGATGGCCAACCGCAATTTGACGCTCTCATGCCGCCTGGCTCAAGTTTTGTAAACACCAGCGATCTCGCCTCACCCAATGCAGAGGAAGTCATTATCGATGTCCCCAATGTGTTTCACTGGGCAAGATATCAACAGGGCTATATTGGTGGCTGGCAGTATGTCTTGTACCCGGATGGCTCAGCCAAAGTGACGCATGCCGGAATTCTTCCTGGCAAACCTTTTACCCTGGAGTGCCAGTCCGGCGTGTCGTGTCAGATCACGCGACCAGACGGAACGCTTTTCAGCGTCCTGGCGGTGGGGGCTCCACGCCCGAGCATACCCGCCAGCACACAGGGAAATGTCGTTGCAAGATACCTGGCTGAGTGGATATTGGCCGGAACCGGCAGACCACCTTTGGCGCCTCGAACGAAACGGCTGCCGCCGACAACGTCTACAAGCGAAGCAGATGGTCCTGAGCAAGGGCAGACGTCAGCCGACATTCCTGTGCCACTCTGCTCGGAGCCCGATCACTTCCTGCCTTCACTTTGTGCTGAACCGATAGCCAGTCCAGCACCGCGCGCGCCGTCAAACCGTGATGCAAAAGCCGGCCGTGTCGGCTCCGAACGTAAAGCATCATCCAGTTCAAAAGAGGCGAAACCGAAAATTGCCGCAGAACCCGATAGGTTTTTAAAGCGCATCGGTGCGAAGTGTTCCATTACGGCCAGTGCCAGTCTGGGCTTTCTCAATTCCGGCTCATCTGATCAATCCAACGGAAAACCGCGCGTTAGTCTTGGCTGCAGTACGAATTTGACAGAGAGGCTCTCTATGCGGTTTTCGCTTTTGAAATATGCAAACGCGCGTGACCAAGCCGCTGATGACCCCGATTTTACCTACGCCTTTCTCTATCGCTATTCAGACAAACTCAGCTTCAGCTACTCAAATTACACCGCACGTTTTAACGGGCCAAACGGCGGTTTTCAGGATGCTCTAAAAGACGGCATATTGCGGGGCAGTTATAAATTGCCCCGCATTCAACTCCCCAACAAAAAGCAAGTCGCCTGTTCTGCAAGTTTCAGATTGCCCAACCCGCTTGACGACAGTTTGAATATCAGTTGCGGTTACGCAGTCACAGAGAAACTGCGCATTGGTGCAACGTTCAATTTTTACTTGCCGAATGTACAGGGTGACTTTGACCCTGATTATACCTACACCGCGAGCTATCGATTCTCCAAGGATCTGCTGCTTACCTATAGCAACTACAGCAACAACCGATGGCCATGGAACAAAGGCAAGAATCCCGGACCGGGGTTTACCGGCGGTAGCCTGTCACTCACCTATGCGCTGAATTTTTGACCCATCCGACCTATACCAGGGCTTGAAGCAGAGCCAATCTTTCGCGGATGTTTTTGACGATTGCCAACACGGCCTCAGGATCCTCGATCGGGTCGCTCTTTTCGATTGTCTGTGCCCAATCGGAGATATCCGCAAAACCAAAAACATAAGATGCCCCCTTCAGAGAGTGTGCCTCCCCCGTCACAACAGCACGTTGGCCACTGGCGATGGCATCTTGCATCTTGTCCAACCGCTCAACCGCATCCGTAATGTATTTTTGAACGAAAGCCGCTATATTCGAGGCATCGAATATCCCTTCCAGATCCTTGGCCGCAGCAGGCGATAGCATATCGAGAATGGTTTTCGATGTTTCCACTGGCGCGACCATGGTTTCTGCTTCTGACTGTGGGAACTGGTCCACCTGCGTCCCGTCCGCACCTGCAGAAAGCTTTGCAATCAGCGCTGCTTGCAGCGCATCAGATGGGATCGGTTTTGACAAAACAAAATCCACCCCAAGCTGTTTGGCTTCTTCCCTGATCGCGTCCGAATCGTGTTCTGCAAACAGCAGGAACGACGGCATGTCGCTGCCTTCCCAATTCTCTGTCAAGCGACGGATCGTTTCAAATCCATTCAACTCGGGCAAGGCGACGTTCAACAGAACGACGTCAAATTTTTCAGGTGAGAACACATCAAGAGCAATGTTTCCATTCCCGGCGACTTCAGCGTCGAGGCCCATGCCACTGACAGCGCCGATAAGAAGCTTTTGATTTGCCAGATTGTTCTCTGCAATCAGAACCCGCTTTCCTTCAAGATCAACATGCTGCGTTTGATTTGATGCCGATATGCCCTGCTGATTATGCCTTTCAACCGGCACGACAACTTCCACTGGCAATTCCGCCCAGAAAATGGCGCCCTCACCAGGGTGGTTCTCTATCCCGACACCGCCTCCACAGCTCTCGATAATCCGTTTACACATGGCGAGACCCAGCCCCGTTCCATGCACTGCAGCAGGCAAAGAACCTATGATCTGAGAAAAATCCATGAAAAATTCAGAGACTTTTGCTTCGGGTAGCCCTACGCCGAAGTGTTCCACTTCAACCCGAAGAAGCTGCCCCCTCGGGTCAGGCCTGGCCGTTACACGTATGGTGATCGGACCATGTGTCGAATACCGCAATGCATTGTCGACAAAATTCGCCATGACCTGGCGGAAGCGCGCCGCGTCTCCGAGGAACAGCTTGGGGACATTGTTATCGATATTGACGAGAAAGTCCCTCTGTTTCCCCCCTTTGCTCGCCACAGCCTTCATCCGAACACTTTCAATCAGGGCGCGAATGTCAACGTGTTCCACCTTAAACACGAAGCTCCCCGCTTCCATCCTGAAAAAGTCCAGCACATCATTGACGACGCGGTTTAATCCTTCACCCGCCATCTTGGCGGTTTCGAGCAGTTCCTTGCGCGCCATGTCCTGCTCATCGATGCCAAGCAGATCAATCATGCCCAACAAGTCTCCAAGAGGGTTGCGGATTTCGTGGCTCATCGTTGCAACGAAACGGCTTTGCACCTGGGATGTTGCTTCGGCCTGTTGTGATGCAACGCGCAATTCGGCCGTCCTCTCCCTCAGAGCCTGCTCCAGTTGCATGCAATGCGCACTCAGCTTCTGGTTGGCTGCAACCAATTCAAGATTTTGCTGCTTCAATTGCGCTTCTGCTTCTGCGCGAGCAGCTGGTTCCTGCTGATTTTTACGGCGAAATAGGCGGTCAAAAGTGCTATCGGTCATAGTATCAGTCAGCCCCATTATGTCAGATGTGTTTAACACATGTTTGCATTGACTACGATTTCCAACGGTTGCAACCTCTCGGGGGTGCTTTCAAGGATAGTGATGAAGGCCGTGATGTTTTCACGCGGTACACACGGGATCTGGGCGTCCTGTTATGACTTTGCCGGCACTTTCCTGTGCGGACCTGTCAAGCGCCTGATCCACGCATTTCTTCGCCAGAGCCATCTGGTCCAGTTGATCGGTTCGACACAAACTGGCCGCGCATGGCATGCCATTCCTTTCAAATGCAAGGCGGCCGGCGACTTTCATGACCGGCGAAACAAACCATAGTAGACAACAGGCAAAGGTTCAAACCCACTTTCAGGTCATTTGAACTTTGGCATTTTAATACATTTTTAAACGACTTTCTGCTTGTGGTTAGTGCCTGCACCAAAGAAATTCTTATGTTTAGTGATAAAAAATTAGTACTAAGCGCCTAGACTTTTTGAGCCTACGCCATCTCATTTCCCGGAAGCAGAGGTTGTGGGCGTAGTGCAAGGAAATATCCCGTTGGTAATATTCGGACATGAGGGCCGACTGTGATTAAGAATAACGTGCTGACATTTGAATATGCCGTAATGTTGATGCATCGTTGTCCCAACCGGCGGTGCATCGATGGATGACCGCATCAAAATTATTGTCGCCGAAGACAACCCCATTCAACGGGAGTATTTTTCTCTTCTTATCGAGAAGCTGGGCTATGATCCGATTCCCGCCAAAGATGGGCTGGAGGCCCTGCGCCTGCTGTGCGAGACAAATGCGCAGATTATCATCAGCGACTGTGAGATGCCCAACATAAACGGGATCGAACTGACGCGGGAAGTGCGCAGGCTGGTACTCGATCATTATGTCCATATCATCATGATCACAGGTTTGGACGATGATGATTTCTGGCGTGAAGCGATGGAGGCTGGCGCGGATGATTTTTTAATCAAAACAAGCAACGCCGCCATGTTGAAGGCCCGTATTCGGGCGGCAACGCGTTTGATCCATCATGCAATGGAATTGGCAGACCGTACCCGCACCCTTAAAGAGACACATGAGCGCATCAACGAAGATCTGCTTGCAGCAGCGAATGCTCAGCGTCAATTGTTGCCCAATCTGCGTGATGACTTTCTCGGCTTCAAAATTGCTTCCGCCTTTGTTCCCTCATCCTTTGTCTCGGGCGATATGTTCGGCTGCTTTCAACTGGATGAAAAAACACTGGGGATCTACACAGTCGATGTGTCCGGTCATGGTGTACATGCTTCGCTCTTGTCAGTCGCCATCGGGCATCTGATCACTCGGGAATATTTCCAAACCAAAGCCTTTGAATCTGACGGATCGCCTGATCCTGCGGCCCTTGTTGCAGACCTGAACCAACGCTTCAGCGGCGCGGATAACGATGATTACTTTACAATGTTTTGCGGAGTCATTGATACGATGACGGGTGGATTTACCTATTGTCAGGCCGGCTCGCCTTCGCCTTTCTATGTCGATCAGAAAGGAAAAACCCGATCCATAGGCACTGGCGGCTTTCCGGTGGGAATGCTGCCCGGCGTTTCATATGAGAATGCATTTTTTACGATCAGCCCCGGCGGCATGCTTGTTCTATGTTCCGATGCCGCCAGCGAGGCAGAAAACAAGCAAGACACCCCCTTTGGACAGGGTCGCTTGCAAGATATTATTGCCACGACGCACAGCACGGACATCAAAAGCTTACCTGATAAAATCATCACAGCCTTAACGGCATGGCGTGGCGGGCAGACGCTTGAAGATGACCTGACCATAGTGGCCCTCGAAAGGACCTGACACATGATACACACGACAATGTATGAACCCGACATCACAGTGATCCGACCCGGAGTGCAACGCCTGACCGCCCAAAACGCCAAAGTTTTCAAGGATGAGGTGGTGGCGCTGGTCAACGAAGGTTCGACCCAGCTTGTCGTCGATTTTCAGGAGGTTTCCTTCCTGGATTCTTCTGGCTTGGGCTCGCTCGTCGGTATCTTGAAGAAAGTCGGACTTCGCGGAGAAATGGTTGTATGTGGCCTCAATTCCGAAGTGGCGCAAATGTTCCGCATCTGCCGAATGGATAATGTTTTCAACATTTACCCGGACGTCAATATGGCAATTCAAACCTTAAGCGAGCGCTCGTGACCCTTTTGTGCTTCCAGATGCCAAGCATGCTTGATGATGTCGATCCAATGGTTGTGACCCTGGCATCGCACGTCGAGAGCGTGCTGGAGGTCGAAGCACGTTTTCGGTTCCAACTCTCGGTCAGCGAAGCGCTGACCAATCTGGTTATCCATGCCAAAACCGACGCGAAAGATGCCGTTATCGATATTCGCCTGACGCTTGGCAAGGGTCGCGTCAGCATTGAGATATTTGACCCGACTGGCGCCGCGCCCTTTGACATCCGCGCACATGCTCCACACCTGTCACTTGTTGATCCGACTCTCGAGAGCGGACGTGGGCTGGGCCTTATCATGGAATGCGCCGATAGCCTGGATTACAGCCCTTCAGCCGATCAGAACCGCCTGAAGCTGGACTTCCTCGAAAGACCATAAACCCATCGTCAAAGAGCAGAAAATTGAACGGAGAGCCAAATGAAAACCAACAATGCACTGAAGGCTGTCGCATTTGCCACAATTGCGGCTTTCATGTTTCCGGTGATGGCACACTCCCAGTTGGCAGCACCGGATGAAACAAAGGATGCTGGTGAAACGCCCCTTGCCGTGACGATTGACGATATTTCGGTCAATGGCAAAAAATATAACAGCGTCACGATCAGATCAGAAACACCGCTGACCGTTGAGTTTTCAGACCCGGTTGCCCCGCTTGCGTGTTCCCGCATCCCCAAGATGTCAACGCGCCATTTCGGCCGAAATGGATTGTTGAACGACCGCGAGTTCGCTATGGCGCAAACAGCCTGGTCCTATTTCGTAAAGCGCTATCAGCCGGAGACCGGGCTTGTGAATGCTGTCGGGTCTTATCCGTCAACGACGATGTGGGATACCGCGTCATATATGAGCGCGCTTGTTGCCGCCTATGAGCTTTGTATTATCGACAAACGTGAATTCGACACCCGCGCGACCAAGCTGCTCAGCACCTTGCGCAACCTTGACCTCTATCGCGGTGAAGCGCCCAACAAAGTTTATAACACCAAGACGGCTGAAAAGGTGAACTATGCCAACAAAGCGGGTGAGGTTGGCATGTCGGCACTGGACATTGGACGAATGCTGGTTTGGTTGCGGATTATGAAAGAGCGTTACCCCTACCTCGCCAACAGTGTCGATGGCGTGCCCCTGCGCTGGAATTTCTGTAACCTGGTGAATGATGATGGGCGGATGTTCGGTTCATTCATCCAGGGCGATGGCAAAACAAAATATGTTCAGGAAGGGCGTTTGGGTTATGAAGAATATGCAGCCAAAGGGTTCGAACTATGGGGCTTCGACGCTTCGCGGGCGATGTCACCCCAGCCATTGGCCTATACGACAATTTACGACGTAAAATTGCCCTATGACGGGCGCGATCCACGCGTGTTCAAGAACCAGAACTATGTGCTGACCGAAGGCTATATTCTTGACGGTCTCGAGATGGGCTGGGATCTGCCCGACGACAGTAGCAATGACGGCAATACGGCAAGCCAGGGTTGGCGCGCCGAATTTGCCAACCGGGTCTATCTTGTCCAGCAGCGGCGTTACGAACAAACTGGGATCATTACTGCACGATCCGAGCATCAGGTTGATGGCAAGCCCTACTTTGTTTACGATTCCATATTCGCCGATGGCTATCCCTGGAACACATTGGATCCGACCGGCGAATACCAACCTGATCGTGCGGCAATCGCTACCAAGGCGGCGATAGGTCTCTGGGCGCTTTGGAATACCGATTACACCGACCTGCTGTTTGAAAGCGTTGCCGATCTGTCAGATCAAGACCTCGGGTTCTACGAGGGGGTTTATGAAAACGGCAATGGCTATATTCCGCTGCAGACAGCCAACAACAATGGCATCATACTGGCGGCCTTGCTTTACAAGGTGCAGGGTCCGATCCTGCAGCAAAACAGCAAGTCCATTCAACGTTGGGATACGGATTTTGCCGGCACTGATATCCGCGCCAACAAATGCCACCCGAACCAGATGGAAGAGGTCGTCTCCTGTTGTGAATGCACGAACCCAACGCAAATCCCCCCCGTCATTCCAGTGGAAGATTTCATTTATTGCCGTCCTGTTTTGACGGATGGTGAAATTGGCGCCACCGAATGTCGCCCGGAGGCACATAATATGCCCCCACCCAAAGTGAAAAAAGTGCTGTCGAAATCCTGTCCCAGACCAACGCAATTGCCATGAGTGGCCGCACGAAACCGAGAATGATCTGGTTCGATGCCAACCGCGTTTTTGCGGCCTTGGGTGTTGTTCTCATTCATTCCTCGACCGACTTCGCAGGGCAGCCCTTTGCCAATGCGACCGCCGATGAGCGGTTTTTACCTGTATTTTTGCGGTCCATCGGCGAGTTCTCCGGCTCTGAAATGTTCTTCCTCTTTTCCCTGTTTCTGATGGCGATGCGGGTGGATACGAAGATGCCGGCTTACGGCGCGGCAATTAGCACGCAGGCCAAGCGTCTGCTGGTCCCATTCGCCTTTTGGGTGCTGTTCTACGCCTTTTTTCGCCTGATCAAAGCCAGCGCATTTGGTTATGCGCCCTATATAACCAACCAGCTCAGCCAGCCGGAAAGCTGGCTTGGTTATTTCGTTCTCGGCAATGTGCAGTACCATATGCACTTTCTACCAACCCTGTTTGCCTTATTCCTGTTTTTTCCATTGATGCGGGTGGCAACGCGTTACCCGTTCTTTGGCCTAACCCTGTTCTTCACCCTGGGCGTGATGAACAACGCACAGGGCTTTGTCTGGTCGCTGGACCTTGATGCCGGCATACGCGATTATCTGATACGCGCGCTCAAAATCTTTGGCTATGTCGGCTATGGTTTTGCTGCCTTTGCCATCTACGGATTATGGAAAGACGGGATTCCGCGCGGAGAATCGCGTTTGCTGCGGCGCGGCGCGCTTTATTTTGCCGCACTCGCCTATATCGCCACTTTGCCTTTCTATGGTTTTGCTGTGAAAACGGGTTCATGGGGTGTTCGTGAGGGGTGGGATTTCTATGGCCATTTCCTGATGCCGATTTTTATGTTCTTTTTCTTTATGGGCGGACAGTTTCTCAAATGGTCACCGAAGTGGTCAAACCTTGCGCGCTTTACCTTTGGCGTATACCTCGTCCATCCGCTGATCATTGACCTGTTTGATATTGCGCTCTTCAAATCTGGCGTTAGTGACGCAATGTCACCATGGGCCATCGTTTTGCTGCGCTATGCGGTGGTGTTGCCATTGTCCTTTGCGCTGGTGCTGGGACTCTCACGGTTGAAATCGCTGGCGTGGACAATCGGCCTTGGGCCTACGCCCTGGGAGGCGTGGAAATCAGCCAAAAGGCAGGTAACGCATGATGGATGACTATTTCCTGAAATTCGAAGAGCGAGTTCCCCCCGAGCCCCTGCCCTATTCGGCCCTGCGCGAAAGCCTTTGGCAATTCCTCGCGACAATCGCGCTTGTCATTGGCGCCTGGTATATCTGGTGGCGCTGGACTGTTTCCCTCAACCCCGATGCGATGTGGTTTGCGATCCCCCTGGTATTGGCGGAAAGCTTTGCCTATTTCGGGATGATCCTGTTTACCTTCAACCTGTGGAGAGATGATCCCATCAAATTGGAGGAGCCTCCCGCACGCCTTTGCGATGTCGCGCCCGGTCACCCCGAAGGGGATCGCCTGATCGCGGTTGATGTGATGTTCGCCACCTATAATGAGGATCCCGAACTGGTTCGTTTGGGCATTCGAGATGCCAAACGAATGCACTATCCACATCCTATCGACATCCGTATTCATATCCTCGACGACGGGCGCCGGGACGAGATGCGCCGGGTAACCGAGGAAGAGGGTGCAAATTACATTTCGCGCACCACCAATGAAGGCTTCAAAGCGGGCAACCTGCGCAATGCAATGGAGCAAACCGATGGTGATTTTCTGGTAATATGCGACGCCGACACACGGCCGTTCACCACTTTTCTCGAGCATACGCTGGGGTATTTTCGTGACCCGAAAATGGCTTGGGTGCAAACGCCGCAATGGTTCTTCGATTTGCCAGAAGGTGAGCGTCTCAGTACAAAGATGGAGCGTCGATTTGGCAGAATTGGCGGCATATCGGGCCGCTTGATCGAGCGTCTGATTGGTCCGGTAACCTTTGGCGCCGATCCCTTCGTCAACGACCCCAAAATGTTCTACGACATCATTCAACGCCGCCGAAATCATGCCAATGCCTCGTTTTGTTGTGGTGCAGGCTCGATCCACAGACGCGAAGCCGTGATGGAAGCAGCTTTGCGCAGCTTTGGCGAGAAAGTCGAACAACGCACTTTTGCCGCGGAAGAGGTCATCACCGTATCCAGCAAAGAGCGCGAAGTTTCCAGCGATTTGATGGCAGCTATCCGCACTCAGGCCTCGACCACCGAACTGCTGACCCCCTACCGCTTTCACGTTTCCGAAGATATTTTCACGTCCATTGTGCTGCATTCGGATCGGGAACGGGGCTGGAAATCCAAAATGCACCCGATTGTCGAAAGCAAAATGCTTTCACCACAGGATTTGCTGACATGGACCGTGCAGCGCTACAAATATGCGGGCGGTAGTCTTGATATTCTTATCCATGACAACCCGCTTTTCCGGCGCGGTCTGACTTTGCAGCAACGGTTGATGTATGCCACCACATTTTATTCCTACCTCGCACCGATCTGGAACCTGGTTTTCCTTTTTGGTCCGGTGATCTACCTGCTGACCGGCATTTCCCCGGTCACCGCCTATTCACAAGACTTTTTTCTGCACCTGATCCCGTTCCTGATCACCTTGGAACTCGCCATGATGGTGGGCACATGGGGCATATCCGGTTATGGCGCCAAAGCCAGCTATCTGTCATTTTTTCCGCTTGGCCTGCGCGCAATATGGGCCGTTGCAAGGGGACAAAAAATATCATTTCCGGTTACCCCCAAAGTCCGCCAATCGGGCAATTTCCTGCGGCTGGTGCGTCCACAAATAGCCGTTGTCGTACTGACACTTGTCGGCGCCATCTGGGCGATTGGTGCCCTTATTCTTGGCGGCACACCTCATTCCATCAGCGGCGTTGTTGCCAATATCCTATGGGGATTGAACAATTGCTTTGCGATGGCAGGAATTATTGGAGCCGCCTTATGGGTGCCGGCAAACGCTGAAGAAAGTGAGACGTTATGAGCTTTCGTGACAATCTGATCAAAGCCAGAAGTCATTTGGTGTTCTTAGCAGCCCTTGGGTGTGGTCTATTCTTTGTCATGAAACTGGAAAAGATTGAAAATACCTTGACGAATGCCAGCACCGAAACAGCCGTTGTTCAGCCCGCGCCCATGGAGGCCAAATCAACAATGGCCGCGTTTGACGCGATCACCCCGCTGCCACTGGCCATCGTTGGGCAAAGCTCCGACGACGATATCGCGTTTGGCAGGATTGCCTGGCAGTATTTTGTCAACAACACCGACGAAACAACGGGCCTGGTCAATTCGGCAGACAAATATCCCTCAACAACCATGTGGGAAACGGGTTCGTATTTCGTGGCTGTCATCTCAGCTGATTTATTGGGGTTGATTGAGCCTGACAAGGCTAAAGCCCGCATTGGCCAGACATTGCAGACCCTGGCCACCATTCGACTGTTTGATGATATTTTGCCAAACAAGGCCTATAATGTTCAAACTGGGGCCTTGGTCGATTACGGCAACAACCCTGTGGAACGCGGGCTTGGATGGTCGGCGCTGGATATCGCCCGGATGGTCGGGGCCCTGGCTCAAGTTGCGCAGCACTATCCGGACCTCGCGCCGCAGGTGACCAGCGTGTTGGAAAAATGGAGTCTTGGGCAGATGATCGAAGACGGCCAACTCGTCGGCGGCAATATTGCAGATGGAAAGTTGCGCCGCGATCAGGAAGGTCGCCTTGGTTATGAGCAATATGCCGCCAAGGCCATGATGCTGTTCGGGTTTGACATGTACCGCGCCTATCGCACCGAAGAAAAGCTGATGGTCAAGGAAGTTGAAGGCATACCGATCCCTGTCGACAACCGTCTGCACCGCAATACAACGCCTGCCTTTACCGTCAGCGAACCCTATGTTTTCGATGGGCTTGAATTTGGATTCGATTCGCGTTCCATCCTCTTTGCAACGGCCATTTACAAAGCCCAGGAGGCGCGTTTTCGTACAACCGGCGTGCTCACCGCTGTCAGTGAATCGCATCTCGATGAGGCGCCGTATTTTGTTTATTCGTCGATTTGGGGCGGCGGCGCGCCATGGGCGGTGATGACGTTCAAAGGCGAGCGACTGGACAGCAAACGTACAACGACGACCAAAACCGCTTTTGCCTGGGATGCTCTGTTCGGCACCGAATATACCCATGAATTGATCACGGCCCTCAAGCATTTGGGGGACCCCGAGCGCGGCTGGCCGGAGGGAATTTACGAGATTGATGGCACACCCAACAGTTCGTTCACGACCAACACCAATGCGGTCGTTCTAGCATCGCTTGCGTTCAAGGCGCACGGCCCTCTCATTCGGGCAGAACATTGAACGTCCGGGCACTTTTTGGCGTCTGTGCACTGCTTGCGCAGACGTCCATTGCCGAAGCCGAGCCTTGCGTTTCAGCGGCCTTTGATCAACCTGTGCCCGGCGCAGTCAGTGTTGTGACACATCGCGTCGATGTGCCATCACCGCAGTTTCCCGGCCTCTGGCAGGAAGGCGTTCTAGGCGGCTATTTTTATACCCTTTTCGCCAATGGCGAAGGCCTTTTGCAATCCAGCCGCAAAAACCCGGATTGGCAGATAACATTTACCTGCGATGACGAAACCAAAACATGTGTGCGGTCTCACCAGGGCAGTCCAGCGCCAGCAGAGACTGCTGTTATTGCGGATAAGTTGGAACAGTGCCTGGTATCCCCACAATCCGTGAAGGAGGTCGCCGCGCCAGCGCCGCAGAAAACGCCTCCAGTGGTGGATGCCACGTCACCTGCATTTACTCCACCGCCCTGCGGCCTCAAGGCCATTGCAGCCGGCGCTGAGGGTATAACGCTTCAGCGGCTTCTGGTTCTCGGCGGTGCCGATCCTGGCCCTATTGACGGATATCCCGGCAAACGCACCGAGACTGCAATCGTTGAACTGCTTGGTGCAGAAGGCGCCAACCTTTCCATCGCAGACGCAATTGTTGCGCTGGATCAATTGTTGTGTAGCCAGACCAACCAGTAGCAGCCGCCTCCCCGTCACATTGAAGATGCCCG